>Ga0209281_1000020_pt1 | contig 575972 bp, 517 predicted proteins | sample MedtruBG_FD_187514 | JGI IMG/M metagenome (GOLD analysis project Ga0209281, IMG submission 187514) | Root nodule microbial communities of legume samples collected from California, USA - Medicago truncatula BG (SPAdes) (version 2) | ecosystem: Host-associated > Plants > Roots > Nodule | place... | reverse complement strand
GCGTCAGCGACAGCCTGGATCGCATCGAGACCTACTACTTCGAAGGCGCAGCGGGCCTGTCGCGCCTCATCGCCCACCACAAGGCCGATGGCAGCCGCTGGCTGCAGGCCTACGACAGCTTCGGCCGGCTGGCCTCGCGCACCGACCCGCTGGGGCGCAGCGTGCACCTCAGGCGTGATGGCCAGGGCCGGCTCATCGGCGTGCAACTGCCCGACGGGCGCAGCACCCAGCAGGAACACGACGAAGCCACCGGCCGCCTGCTGCAAAGCACTGACACCGCAGGGGTCACCACCGGCTACGAATACGACGCCTGGGGCCGTCTCACCCAGATCACCCAGGCCGACGGCAGCACCGAGAGCTACCACTACCCCGACCCCCAGGAAGCGCCGCTCACCTGCGACAGCCCCCGACGCATCGAAGACGCCCAGGGCGGCAGCAAACAGTTGGCCTGGAGCGACGCGGGCCAACTGCTCAGCTACACCGACTGCTCGGGCCACAGCACGCACTACCACTACGACCGCTGGGGAGCACTCATCGAAGTGGACAACGCCCTGGGCCAGCGCCAACGCCACCAGCGCGACGGCCAGGGCCGCATCGTGGCCAGCGAACTGCCCAACGGCCAGATCGAGCGCTACCACTACGACAGCGCAGGCCACCTCACGCGCATCGATCCGGCCCAGCCTGCCGGCACCTCCAGCGAAACCCAGACCGCCGACCCCAGCATCCACCTGCGCTACGACCTCTGGGGCAGGCTGGTCCAGCGAACACATGGCGGCCTCAACCTGGCCTTCGAATACGACAGCGCCGGCCGCCTCCTGCGCCTCGTCAACGAGAACGGAGCGCAAAGCCGCTTTGCCTGGGACGCGCTGGACCGGCTCGTGCAGGAAGAAGGGTTTGACCAACGGCTGCAGCGCTACCGCTGGGACGCGGCAGGCCAGCTCATGCAAGCCACGGATGGCAACGCCGCACAGCAAAGCAGCAGCCACTATCGCTGGGACGAAGGCGGGCGATTGGCCGAACGGCAGTTGCCCGCCACGCCCCATGCGCCCGCACAAACCCACCGCTACGAATGGGATGCAGCAGGGCGCCTCACGGCGGCCAGCGTCTGGCAGCACAGCACCACAGACAACGACAACGGCCTCATCGCCCAACTGCAAAGCCGCATAGCACTGGAGCGCGACGCCCTGGGTCGCATCACCGCAGAAGTGCAGCAGCTGTACCGGCCCGGCAAGAACGGCAATGGCAACGGCAACGGGGCCGCAGAGCAGATCGAATACGAACACCGCATCGCCCACAGCCTGGACGCGCTGGGCACACGCCAGCACAGCCAGCTGCAAGGCCTGGGAGAGATCGCCTGGCTCACCTACGGCTCAGGCCATGTGCACGGGCTGCAGCTCAACGGAGCCAGCCTCATCGACTTCGAGCGCGACAGCCTGCACCGCGAAGTCCGCCGCAGCCTGCACCCACCCACCGCCGCAGCAGATGCGCAAAACTCCCTGCAGGTGCAACGCCAATGGGACAGCCTGGGCCGCCTCACGGCCCTGGGCACCACGGGCCTGCAAGCGCTGCAGCAAACGGATCTTAATGACACCGGCGCCCAGGCCCACACCCTCATAGGCCAGATCCTCGGCCGTCGCTACCACTACGACAGCCTGGGTCAGCTTGTTGCCATAGAACAGGCCGGCGCCCCGGGCCAGGCCGCGCAACTGCTGCGCTACGGCTACGACAGCGCCGGGCGCCTCAGAGCGGCCACCGACAGCCAGGACCCCCAGACCACCACCCGCTGGCAGATCGACCCCGCAGGCAACCGCCTGCCAGCACCCGGTGCACCGGGCCAGACGAACACCCAGGACAACTGGGCCGCCCAGGTCCACGCCCACTGGCGGCACACCGACTTCAACCTCATGGGCCTGGGCCACCTTGCAGGCCAGCGGCAAGGCCCCGTGCAGCGCTGGGAAGACAACCGCATAGGCTTCACTGAAGACCGCGTCTGGCGCTACGACCCCTGCGGCAACCGCATCGCGCAAATGCAGGCAGACCACAGCCAGCAGCAACTGCACTACGACGGAGCCCACCAGCTCATAGCGGTGCGCAGCAGCCAGATCCAGGGCAACGCCGAGCAACTGCGCCACCACAGCTGCTACACCTACGACGCCCTGGGCCGCAGGCTCAAGCAACAAGTGGAAAGCGCAGACAGCAGCACCAACCCCGCCGGCACCCGCACCCACTACTACGGCTGGGACGGAGACCGCCTCATCCACACCGAACGCCTGCAGGGCGGCGATGACACCCGCCACATAGAACACACCATCTACGAACCGGGCAGCTTCACGCCCCTGGTGCGCCTGAGCACCACGGCCAGCGGCGACCCCCAAGACGAGCCCCACCTGCTGGTGCAAGCCATCACCGCAGGCCTGCCCGACCAGGACGACCCCAACCACACGCCGGCCCTGGCCCTGATGCAAACCATGCTCAGCGCCATGCCGCGCGACATGCAGCAAGACGCTGCCCACCACCTGCGCCACACCCTGGACCACGGCCTGCCGCCCAGCGCCCAGGCCATGCTGGGCGAACAGGCAGACAGCACTACACGCCTGCTCAGCGGCATGCAGGCCCAACTGCAGAAACAGGAAAAAGAACAGCACGCCCGCATCGCCATCCACCACTACCACTGCGACCACCTGGGCACGCCCATGGCGCTGACGGACCAGACCGGCCAGGTGACCTGGGCCGCAAAGCTGGACCCCTGGGGCAATGTGCTGCAGGAGTACAACCCGCAGGGCATCCACCAGGCGATCCGGCTGCCGGGGCAGCACCATGACAGGGAAACGGGGCTGTATTACAACCGGCATCGGTACTACGATCCGGTGGTGGGGAGTTATATCAATCAGGATCCGATTGGGTTGGCGGGAGGGTTTAATAAATCTCTATACACCGCAAAACCAAATATTTTCATAGACCCACTGGGATTAGAGGCAAAAGTTGTAGGGCACTTGGCCGGCGGTCCAGTGGGCAGATTGACAAACCCAAATTCATATCATTTGGCTATTCAACTTAATCCAGATGATCAGAACTGCGACTTGGGTGGAACAAAAACCCTCGGAGGGCAGCCCTCTGGAAGTTTTGCAAATGGGAATTTGACTTCTGCACCAAATTATCCAGGGGATGCTAAGGGGATTGTTTATGAGCAAACCATTGCAACCCCTGAGGGTATGACAGATTGTGATTTTTTAAAGAAACTGAAAAAATCATCGGAGTCATATTGTAATTGTTTGCTTTATTCAAAGCCTAATGTCTCACTAATTCCTGGAATGCAAGATGGTCAGATGGATAATGGAAAATACAATAGCAATTCATATGTTGCAGGGGTAATTAAAGATGCGGGAGCGACTCTGCCAACGTTGCAAACGAATGGGGAGTGGCAAGCGCCGGGATATGGTAACCCGATGCCCATTGAAAATTACATTGCACCCATAGGAACCGTTCAGATAGGTCCAAAATGAAGAAAAGCGCACTGTTGATTTTTCTATATGGCGCAATAATTTGGTTATTCTTCTCTGCTTCATATTATATATCTTATAATTACGACGTCGATTTTCTTTCTGCGAACCTAGAAGATATTAATATAGTATTTTCCATATTTTGTTTTTTCTTGATATTATTTTTTGTGCCAAAGAAAAAAGGATATATGGTTATGTATATTTCGTCGGCAGTTCCAATTTTCTATGTTTCCTATTTTTTGAGTTCTTGCTCTTTATTTAAAGATTGCTTATGAGTAACTAAAAGTGGCTAATACCACCGATCCACGAAGCGCGCACAGATGATCGCTGTCGCCAATTTCAGCAGCGCTTCGTGGATATCCAGCCGTCGTTCAAAGCGAATTCGCAGCTGCCAAAGCCTGCAAACCATCCGTGCGTCCGCTCCACCACCCACCGGTGCTTGCCCAGCCGCTCACTGCTGTCAACGCCTCGTCTGGCAATGCGGCTGGCGATGCCCCTTTGTCTCAAGTGCGCACGGCAACGCTTGTAGTCATAGCCCTTGTCGGCGTGCAGCTTCGATGGTCTTTTGCGGGGGCGCCCTTGCAAGCCTGCAATCGCAGGAGTCGCGTCCACGCACCTCTCGAACATCTTGGAGTCGTGCCGGTTCGCACCGCTGACTAAGATCACCAGAGGGACGCCTCTGGCATCTACAACGATGTGTCGTTTGGAGCCGAGCTTGCCTCTGTTCGTGGGGTTGTGGCCCGTTTCCTGGCCCCCCGGGCTTGGTACCGAGGAGCCATCAATGCTGGCCCGGCTCCAATCGATTTGATCATGTTCACGCAAGCGAGTCAGTATGGCCTGGTGCAACTGCTCACAGACACCAGCGGCGTTCCAGTCGCGCAGGCGCCGCCAGCTGCGCTGGCCAGGATGGCTGGTGCGCCCGAGCCTGTTGTGAAGAGCATGGGGCAGGTGGGGCTGAATTTGGCGGGCGTTGCTGGTGTGCCTGCTGCACGTGGCGGGGTGATTAGGAAGAGGACTTTTCCAAAACAGGTTTATTCAAGCGTGCTGGTGATGCAATGGCTGACTTGGGTCTTGCCCCGTTTGATGAAGCAACGGTGGTTTGGACTTGGCTACGAGCCTAGTGCTACTCATCATCGACAGGGAACAGGACGATATTGAGATGCCTCGCTTGAAATACCCTGAAATGAGAATGGAATTGCTCGGATATCTGAGGAAACTCAAGGATTTGAAGTATCAAATAAAAGCCTGGGTGAATCAGGACTTTCCTGCAGACGTTCAATACGACCATCTTGATTTGGCCATACATTTCATTTTTGACGATACGGATCTTGGCAGTGATGCTCGTACGGCGATCGGTGAAATTCTTCTCGATGAGCAGGAGGCAGCACTGATGGGGCAATTGGTGGATGCCATCAATGCCGTCTTTGAGGCGTACGGCACGGACATGCCGGACAACTTCTACATGCAAGTTGCCGAATGGACGAGAGTGGTGGCCTGTGCCGAAAGGGCGTTCGATTGTCTGGAGGGGAGTAACGCCGCTGGCTGCCCCGAGCCGCTGGATTGACACGGGCATGCCTGCCAGCCGACTAGCCGGGGCAAGGCCATGGCTGATCGTGATGTCCAGTCGGTGGTGAAGAGTACCGTAGCGTTGCCAGGTTCGTGGAACAACAAGATGTTTTCCACTGGTAGCCCGCCCCCAAACCTGCCGGACAATCCATGGAAACCAAGGCACCGTTCCATGACAACTTCAACCCCCCTTCCCGAACCCGAATTGAGAGCCTTCGCCGCAGCGGCGGCCGAGCAGCAGCGATGCACGGACTGCGCGGTGCTGTGGAAACCGGGCTGGGAGTCCTTGTCGGGAGCGGACAAGACTTCGCATCTGCAGCAGGTTGGTGCGCTGGGCACGCCGGAGACACGGGAAATGCTCGATGAATACCACCCACACGGCACGAACCAGTGGTCGCCGGATGCCCCCATCGCCCTGGGCTGGCACCCGTACAACCGCTGCACACTTTGGCATTGCCACCATTGCAACGCCGCCTTTCTGCGCTACACGGAATACGGCGGCTACTACCAGGACGATCGCATCCGTCCGCTGCTGGCGCATCTGATCGTCACGCCCGAGCAGGGCCGCGTCTGAGCGGCGCTGCTCGGCCGGCTCAGGTCCAGTCGAAGGTGAACAGCGCCGTGCGGCTTTCCGGCTCGTAGAACAGCAGGATGCTGTCCGCGCCCGTGGCGCACCAGTTGTAGCCGGCCACGTTGGCCACGTGGAAGAAGGGCTTGCCGTCGCGGGTGATGCGGATGCCGTCGTCTTCCAGTTCATCGCCCATGCCGGCGTTTTCCGCTTCGTCCAGCTGGAAGGCCGGGGGAATGGGCGGGTGGCCGGTCCAGTTGCCGTACCAGATTCCGCCGCCCAGGCTGTCCAGGTAGTCGTGCTCCATGGGCTCGCCCTTGCCGTAGCGCGAGTAGCTGGCCAGGAGTCCACGCAGTGGCTGCAGGGCCAGGACAAGCCCGTAGCCATCACCGATGCCCTGGGGCGGACCACCCGTTTCGAATGGGATGAGCGCGGAAACCTTCTGAGCACCACGGCTGCGGACGGCAGCATCACCCGCTACCACTACGACCAGCGCGGCCTGCCCGTCACCATCACCGATGCCCTGGGCAAATCCCGGCAACTGCAATACAACGCGCTGGGCCAGCTGGTCCAATACACGGACTGCTCCGGCCAGCCCACGCAACTGCTATGGGATCTTGAGGGCAACGTGCTGTCCATCACCGACGCACTGGGCCACAAGACGCTGCACGGATACACGCGCCTCAACCGTGGCCGGCGCCTGACCTTGCTGCGCGCAGCGGATGGCAGCGAGGAACGCTTCGCCTATGACCCGGCAGGCCGCCTGATTGCGCACCAGGACCCACTGGGACAAAACACCCGCTACCAGCTCGACGTCTACGGCAACCCGCTCGCTCGCACCAATGCGCTGGGCCATTCGTTGCAGTACGAGTACGACGGCTTCGGTCGCCTTACGCGCCTCATCAACGAAAACGGGGCCCACTACCGTTTTGCCTGGGATGCCCTGGATCGTCTCCTGGCGGAGCAGGGCTTTGATGGCCGGCGCCTGGACTACCGCTACAACCGTGTCGGCCATCTGCTGGAAATGGTCGATGGACTGTCCCAGGGCGCCACATGGATGGGGCGCGATCCATCAGCCATCCGTACCTACTACCAGCGCGATGCCATGGGGCGCATGCTGGAGCGCCGGGCCCACAAGCGCGGGCAGCCATCCACGCGCACCCGCCTGGCCTACGACGCCGCGGGCCAGCTCACCATGGCACGCAATGCCAATGCACGGGTGCAACTGCTCTACAACCCCGTGGGCCAGATCGCCAGCGAAATCCTGCACACCCGCCTGGGCCAGCACAGTGCACTCACGCACCGCTACGACCTGCTGGGCAACCGCATCTCCACCTGCCTGCCCGATGGCCGGACCATCCACACGCTGACCTATGGATCGGGCCACGTGCATCAGATCCATATCGACGGTGAAGTCATCTGCGACTTTGAACGCGACGCCCTGCACCGGGAAATCGAGCGCAGCCAGGGCACCCTGCGCAGCCGCTACCACCTGGACCCCCTGGGGCGCCTGCTGGCCAGCCAGGCCGGGCCCGCCTCAGACGGGGCAAGCACAGCGCCTGCTGCCAGCACCCACAACACCACCAGCGGCCAAAGCATCGCAAGGCGCTACAGCTACGACGCCGCAGGCCAGTTGCAAAGCATTGACGACAGTCGCACGGGCCGCACGCTCTACCAGTACGACGCCATCGGCCGCCTGACCCAGGCCCTGGCGGGCCACGCGGCGGAGCGCTTCGCCTTCGACCCGGCGCACAACCTCATCGACCCCGATCAGCCGCCGCCACAACAAGCCAGCCCTGCCAGCCCGCGCCCGCCAGGCACGGAGACTCCGGACGAACAATGGGCGCGCTACGTCAGGGAGCACCTCTCAGACCCCAACTTCAACCTGCTCCAGGCGAGGGACGACGCGCTCATCGCCAGCGCCGACCCTGCGCAATGGGATCGCGTGGCGGGCAACCGGCTCAAGGTCTGGCAAGAGCACCGCTACGAGTACGACACCTGGGGCAACTGCACCGACAAACGCAGCGGCAAGCACCAGATACAGCACTACACCTGGGATGCGGAGCACCAGCTCATTGCCGTCCACACGGAAAACCAGAACCAGCGCCAGGGTGACCAGGCGCGCTGGCGCTATGCCTACGATCCCTTTGGTCGGCGCATAGCCAAATGGCAGGAACACCACGCCCCTGCAGTCCAGAAAAAGCTCGCACGCCACGCAGTCACACACTTCCTGTGGGACGGTAACCGCCTGCTGGCCGAGCACGCCCTACAGCACAAGGACGGCAGGGACACGACAAGCCACAGGCTCTACCTTTATGAGCCCGACAGCTTTGTGCCGCTGGCCCAGGTGCAAAGCCTCTGGAACAAGGACCAGGAGGCGCGCGACAAGGCCCTGGGCAACCCCTTTGTGCAGCAGGCCCTGCACGAAGCGCGCAATGACGACAAGGTCTGGAACACCAAGGTCCTGCCGCTGCAGCGCAAACTGCAATCGCGCCTGAAGGGCGTGGTGCCGCAGGAAGCACCCCCCAAGGCGCTGGAAAGCCGTACCTTGCATGTGCACACGGACCATCTGGGCACACCCCGGGAACTGACCAACGCAGACGGCCATATCGTCTGGGCCGCCAACTACAAGGCCTGGGGCGCCACGGCCAGCATTGACTACCCCGCCGTGCTGCAGACGGTACGCATGGGCAATACCTTGACCCAGCACTGGGTGGAGCAGGACCAGCACAGCCGACCTGAGCAGCGCCTGAGATTCCAGGGCCAATACTTTGACGTTGAGACAGGGTTGCACTACAACCGGTTCAGGTATTACGACCCGGATGTGGGGAGATTTGTTAGTCAAGATCCGATTGGGCTTAGAGGCGCTACAAATGTCTATATTTACGCATTAAATCCAACGGAGTGGATTGATGTTTTAGGTTTAAATCCAAGGTGTAGATATGATCCTGATATGAGTGATTTAGAGAAAACTGCTCACCATATTCATGGAGAGCTATTAAAGCCCAATGGATCGCCCATAGGTTTTAATAGCACAACGGTCGCTACAGCAAAAGTGCAGATGATGGACGGAGAAATACGGACAGTTGTGGCAACAAGTCAAGGACGATTCTCTAGAGATCAGGCTGCAGCTGCTCATAGATCTGGAGTTATTCCCGTCAATGTCGCGAAAATAAAAGGCCCAGAGGGACATGCAGAGCGTAACATCATCGACCAATGGGAAAAAGCAAATGGAGCTAGAGTTTTAGAAGTTGCGGCGAGTAGACCAATTTGTAAAGATTGCCAAGGATGCATCGATTCCAATGGTGTTAATCCAGTTTCTCCGAGAAAAAGGTTAAATAAATGAATGAAAAAATAATTCAGCATAGTATCGAATATGTGCTGTCTCTTTTGATCATTGATAGAATGAAAAATGATTGTAAAGAATTTTCAGATGAAAAAATATTAAAGTTAATCGATGATTTGTGGGGTGCACTCTCGAAGAAGATTACAAAAAAATTGCTGAAAGATGGTAAGAAATATATAAATCAAATAATTGTTGATGAACAGGGTGCCTCTAAGGAGGGAATGTTGATCAATTTTCTTGCGTATTCTCTAGATGAACTGATTTTTCAGCTGCTTGATGCGGATGGATTCTCTGGAGATGGAGTGATTGACTACAGAGTTCAGGAAGTTGAGTTTGTTGAGCAAGAGCATATTTTGAAAAGCTCAAAAAATGTGAGCCTAAACTTTTATCAAGAAGAGGATGTGAGAAAAAAAGGGGATGAGGAAATTGAATATATCAAATCTCTTAAGGAGAGACTTGGGAGGCTTAAATTAGCTCAATTGAGTGACAGAAATTATATTTTTAGATCTCTATAAATCTGGAGCTTCGTGCCACTGGCCCAGATGCAAAGCCTCTGAAACAAGGACCAGGAGGCGTGCGACAAGGCTCTGGGCAACCCCTTTGTCCAACAGTCCCTGCACGAAGCGCGCAATGACGACAAGGTCTGGAACACCAAGGTCCTGCCGCTGCAGCGCAAACTGCAATCGCGTCTGAAGGGTGTGGTGCCGCAGGGAGCACCTCCCAAGGCGCTGCAAAGCCAGACCTTGCATGTGCACACGGACCATCTGGGCACTCCGAGGGAATTGACCAACGCGGAAGGCCACATCGTCTGGGCCGCAGGCTCAAGCAGCAAGTGGAAAGCGCAGACAGCAGTACCAACCCCGCCGGCACCCGCACCCACTACTACGGCTGGGACGGAGACCGCCTCATCCACACCGAACGCCTGCAGGGCGGCGATGACACCCGCCACATAGAGCACACCATCTACGAACCGGGCAGCTTCACCCCCCTGGTGCGCCTGAGCACCACGGCCAGCGGCGACCCCCAAGACCAACCCCACCTGCTGGTGCAGGCCATCACCGCAGGCCTGCCCGACCAGGACGGCCCCAACCACACGCCGGCCCTGGCCCTCATGCAAACCATGCTCAGCGCCATGCCGCGCGACATGGAGCAAGACGCTGCCCACCACCTGCGCCACACCCTGGACCACGGCCTGCCGCCCAGCGCCCAGGCCATGCTGGGCGAACAGGCAGACAGCACTACACGCCTGCTCAGCGGCATGCAGGCCCAACTGCAGAAACAGGAAAAAGAACAGCACGCCCGCATCGCCATACACCACTACCACTGCGACCACCTGGGCACGCCCATGGCGCTGACGGACCAGACAGGCCAGGTGGCCTGGGCCGCAAAGCTGGACCCCTGGGGCAATGTGCTGCAGGAGTACAACCCGCAGGGCCTGCACCAGGCGATCCGGCTGCCGGGGCAGCACCATGACAGGGAGACGGGGCTGTATTACAACCGGCATCGGTATTACGATCCGGTGGTGGGGAGTTGTGTGAATCAGGATCCGATTGGTTTGATGGGTGGGACTAACCCCTACGGATATGTTAGAAATTCGCCTGTTAATTTGGCCGACCCGCTTGGTCTTGAGCCAGGAACAATGGCGCAACGGGGCTATTTAAGCAACAATAGAAAGAGCTACCCCGGATTGCTAGGCGAAGACAGTAACGGAGTAATGCTTTTTGATGAAGGCAACAACGAATTTCACAGTTACAACACGAGGAATTCTTGCAAGAAGAGTACAAGTGGCTGCACTCTTAAAAACGTATCCGAAGGACTAATGCGTTATCCAGCTCCAGGTGCAAAAGGGGAGCCTATACAAAACGGCCAGCGCGGTTTCGCAATTCCTGTGGGCCCGGTGAGCCATGTAGTTAATTCAGATCGTACAATGGTCGTTAACGTTACGGAAAATTCGCACCTACTCTACCCAGGAATGGTACGCCGTTGGGTCTCAGAAAGCGCAACTGAGGTGACAGTGCATACGTTCGGGGAAGGTGTTGGTCCTATGGGTGGAATAAACAGTGCACTTGCAGACACACTTTGGGACCAAGTTGATAAAAATGTCTTCGAATATGCGGAAAGCTGCAAATGATTAAGTTAATACAGCCAAGCATCGTTTCATCTGTATTTATTGGATTTCTCTTTACGGGATTAATGACAGATGAAGATTATAAATCGCTTTATGTTTATTTTTTCTTATTCGTTTTTCTAATTTCACTGCCTCTTAATTTTTTGTTTCAATTATTTCTTGTGCATTTAAAAAACAAATACGGCATATTTTTCTATTTCTGTATCTCTGCAACTATTGGGGCACTTGCAGTCATCACAATTAAGAAATTATTTTTCAATTTATCCTTGGAAATTGATCCTCTCGATTTCTATTATCTGATATTTGGTTTTTTTGCTGGCATCATTTCGTCTATGATTTTTATCATATTTGAAATAAAAAATAAACCAATTTGAATGTGCCAGATGGGGCGATTTTATGCTCAGCGCCATGCGCACAGCCTGCAGCCCAGCGCCCAGGCGATCCTCGGCGAACAGGCCGAGGGGGCCACACGCCTACTGAGCGGCATGCAGGCAAAACTGCAGGAACAGGAGCGGCAACAGCGCATCGCCATCCCACTACCACTGCGACCCACTGGGCACGCCAATGGCCCTGACGGACCAGACCGGCCAGGTGGCCTGGACTGCAAAGCTGGACCCCTGGGGCAATGTGCTGCAGGAATACAACCCGTAGGGCATCCACCAGGCGATCCGGCTGCCGGGGCAGCACCATGACAGGGAAACGGGGCTTTATTACAACCGGCATCGGTATTACGATCCGGTGGTGGGGAACTATATCAATCAGGATCCGATCGGGTTGATGGGTGGGGTAAATTTGGTTAAATATCCATTTAATCCAAATGCGTATATTGATCCATTTGGCTTGTTAGGGTTTGGAAATATTTTTGAAGATGCAAAGAAAATGTGGGAAGTAAAGGAAAAGGGTGATCAAATAAATGATGCAAAAGAAACGGCGGATCTAGTGAAAGAGATCGGGAATAAAGGGCGTCGACGCAGAGAGCTTCAAGATAAGATATCGAAATGCATACTTGCTGTCCCTTAGGTTCCAAAGGGGTGTGAGGATTTGTCTGCTATGGAGAAAGAGATTGATACTCTAATGAAGGAAGGCGTTAAGGATGTCGGGAAAGTCGCAAAAGACGCTATAGAAAATACGCCTGGAACCACAGCGACTGGACCTGTCTCAAATCCTAAGATACCAATTAAATTCCCTTGGTGATAGTATTTTATTAAAGTAAGACAATTTCATTGGAAATGAATTTATTTCATGGAGATTTATGCCGTTTCAAAGAAGAATATTGTTACTAGTAATTTCTTCAATTTTTTCTTTATTGTTTGTTTTACCGTCGTTTGCGCAGAAGAAAGAAGCCTTATGTCAAAAATATGCAATATCAATATGGGAGCTGAAAAGAGCGGCCTCTGACGGGGATATCCATTCTCAACTATGCCTTGGTGAAATTTATTCAAATGATGAAGGCAGTTATCGAGACTATAAAGAAGCTTTTAAATGGTTTTTTTTGGCCGCGAGTAACGGCGATGCGAATGCTCAGTATATCGTGGGTGTTTTGAATGATGACGGGAAAGGTGTCCCTCGAAATTTTAAAGAGGCATTGAAGTGGTATACATTATCTGCCGAGAACGGAAATCAAAAATCTCAGTTAATGATGGGATTAATTTATAAAGAAGGCGAGAATGTTAAGAGAGATTACAAAGAATCAATGAGATGGTTTCATCTCGCTGCGGCGCAGGGAAATAGAGATGCACAATTTCAGCTAGGTTTGATGTATGGGCTGGGACGCGGTACTCCTCAAGATTCAAATGAGGCAAGAAAGTGGTTTGATTCTGCAAAAAGGTGATTTATGTCAATGTTGCCGGTAAACCCGCCAACAAATGAAAGAAGCGCAATATCTCTGTAGATTTTTCTCACATTGCTAATGACCTGCAGTTCGTCCTCACGCCGATACAAGAAAATGTGGTGCTGCACCGTCGATGCCCTTCCTCCAGGACGACCCCAGCCACACGCCAGCCCTAGTCCTCATGAAAACGATGCTCAGCGCCGGCCGTGCGACATGCAGCAAGAGACTACCTGGCACCTGCGCCACACCTTGAGCACGGCCTGCCGCCCGGCGCCCAGGCCATGCTGAGCGAACAGGCCGAGGGCGCCGCACGCATGTTCGGTATGCATGCAGGCCCAACAGCAGGAGCAGGCCAAAGCGTAGCAGTCGCGCAACGCCATTCACCGCTACCAATGTGACCATCTAGGCACACCCATGGCCCTGACGGACCAGACCGGCCAGGTGGCCTGGGCCGCAAAGCTGGGCCCTGAGGCAATGTGCTGCAGGAATACAACCCGCAAGGTATCCACCAGGTGATCCGGCTGCCGGGGCAGCACCATGACAGGGAGACGGGGCTGTATTACAACCGGCATCGGTATTACGATCCGGTGGTGGGGAGTTATGTCAATCAGGATCCGATTGGGTTGAATGGAGGAACGAACATATCAGTGTATGCGCCAGATCCATTGCAATGGATTGATCCACTGGGATTAGTGAGGTGGGCTGATGCAGTGAATAATGGGTTAGGAATTTTAGGGAACGCGGGCGGTGCAATCGTTGGCGGCGCCTTGCTGGCGGCACCAGAGCCAACCCTGGTAACAAAAGTGGCTGGATCTGCCGTGCTTTCAAAATCTGTATATGGTTTTGGTGCAAGCTGGTATGGATTTACAAGAGCCTTGAGCGATGACCCAAGCTACGATATACCGAGCGATCAATCTTCATTGCCTCGTGCACTCGTTTGTGCTGCTGGATGCAATGATGCAGGCAGAGGGGTTGCAGATGTGATGGATTTAAGCTTGGATTTGGCTGTTGGAAAGATTCCAGTTAATAATAAAATAAAACTACCAATAAAATGGGGCATGGATGTGGACCCACCATGGAAACAGCCTGTCAGCAGTATGTTCACTCCCCGGCAAAACACTGCTCTGGATGTATTGCAAGGAGCGACTGCTGCGCAAAGCATGATGAACTCCGGGGCGTCCATTTGCAAGAAATAGAAATCAATGAAAATAGATCATAAATCATCTTTAGTGCATTTTGAAAAATATTCAGATATATACGCTGGACTTGTATCTATTCTGATGAATTTAATGCTGGTTATTAATTTATTCGAGAATAATGTAAGTTTACTATTTAGTTTCTTATTTTGCATTTTTTGTGGATTGTATATATTTAGCGCAGGCTCAAGGGAACTAAGAAGAAAAAATACTAGAGGTTATTTTATTTTCTTTTTATTCTATCTAATTCCATATTTTTTTTCTGGTGTATTTTGTTTATATTTTGCATTATTTAATAATTCTTAAAAACCCGCGAAGAATTCAAAATATCAATAAGCGTGCAATGATATTTTTATTCAAGTAGTAGCAAAATATGCCTGCACTACACTCAGCATCGTAGCTGCAGACACCTTGGCCCTGCTGGGGCTAGCAGTCCCAATGTGCCACGCACATTCATGCAATATATGTAGTGCAACTGCAGAGAAAAAAGAGAACAGCAACAGCGCATCGCCATCTATCACTACCACTGCGACCACCTGGGCACACCCATGGCCCTGACGGACCAGACCGGCCAGGTGGCCTGGGCTGCCAAGCTGGATCCCTGGGGCAATGTGCTGCAGGAATACAACCCGCAAGGCATCCACCAGGCGATCCGGCTGCCGGGGCAGCACCATGACCGGGAAACGGGGCTGTATTACAACCGGCATCGGTATTACGATTCGGTGGTGGGGAGTTATATCAATCAAGATCCGATTGGTTTGATGAGTGGGACTAACCCCTACGGATATTTTAGAAATTCGCCTGTTAATTTGGCCGATCCGCTTGGTCTTGAGCCAGGAACAATGGCGCAACGGGGCTATTTAAGCAACAATAGAAAGAGCTACCACGGATTGCTAGGCGAAGACAGTAACGGAGTAATGCTTTTTGATGAAGGCAACAACGACTTTCACAGTTACAACACGAGGAATTCTTGCAAGAAGAGTACAAGTGGCTGCACTCTTAAAAAACGTATCCGAAGGACTAATGCGTTATCCTGCCCCAGGTGCAAAAGGGGAGCCTATACAAAACGGCCAGCGCGGTTTCGCAATTCCTGTGGGCCCCGTGAGCCATGTAGTTAATTCAGATCGTACAATGGTCGTTAACGTTACGGAAAATTCGCACCTAATCTACCCAGGAATAGTACGCCGTTGGGTCTCAGAAAGTGCAATATGAAGCTCTACAATAGGGGCTTCGAACAGCTAGATTCGAAAATAAAGGCATAAGTATGCAAATAATGAGGTTTCTAATACTTTTAGGGCTACTTTCCCTAGCCTCATGCACTTACACAACAAAATCTGCTGTTGATGTCAGAAAATTAAGAATAGAAGAACATACAAGCCGTGAATTAATCGAATTGTTGCAAATTTTTTCTGAGAAAAATAAATTAAAAATCGAATGTTCCAACAGTAAGTTTCCAGAGGAACGAGAGTTATTGATTTGCAGTCTAAAAAATAACGATGATTCATTAATCAGCGTTGTCAAGAGAATAGAGAATAGAGAGTTCAATTTTAATCTATATAAATCAGATGAATTAAGCCGAAAGTTATTTCGTGATTTATTAGAGCTATTTGCCAATGAAAAATCTTCTATGGAGACGCAGAGCAATTAAATTTTAACGATCCAGAGAGGAAAGACGATCTGCGCCATGGAATTGGACCCCTGGGGAAATGTGCGAAGGAGTACAATCCGCGGGGCATCCACCAGGCGATCCGACTGCTGGGGCAGCACCATGACAGGGAAATGGGGCTGTATTACAACCGGCATCGGTGTTACGATCCGGTGGTGGGGAGTTATATCAATCAGGATCCGATTGGGTTGACTGGAGGTGCAAATATGAGCAGCTACCCAACAAATCCTGTGGATTGGATTGACCCACTGGGATCAAATAAGATGGGGAGAGGTAAAAGTGGTTTTACGGGCAAAAGCCTAAACCTCCGGTAAAGCCAGATCCAACATCAAGGGGGAAAATTGCTGAAGGCTGGAATCAGACGAAACAGAAAGTTTCCGATGTGACGGATTCATTTGCAGAATTGAGGAACAAGCTCTCAGGCAAGGATGATATGCAGAAGAGGACTGAAGAAGCAATTGTTTGCAAGAAAAAGGAGAATAAAGAGACCAAAGAAGTTTCAATTCCCACAGACATCATTGCCCCGGACTCTAGAGGTGTTGGGGTGATAAGACCTCCATCTCCATCCGATATCGGAGTTGAGGGAAAATGCATTAGCCAAAAGCTAAGAGTCATGCCGTCAGGGCCACTCCCAGGTATGTCAGCGCCTGGTCAATAAAATCTTTGTATGAGAATATATATATATAAAGCAATAGTCATTGCTATATCAGTCTATGCAGGATATTGGCTGGGTATCTATAAAAATAATCAATACACTATGGAGTATATGAATTTCTTAAATAGTCAGTATATTGCAATAAGAGCAGCCAATGGAATTCATGGCATTTCAAATATGAAAAACCATATTATGAATAAAAATCTTTTACTTTGCGAAATGAAAAAGGAAGTTTCTCGTCTTTCAGAAGATTGGATGGATTGCAAATCTGATAAAGCTTGTTCAAAAGAAGTTGACGGTGGGTTTTTTTCAAATATCGATGGAATAATATCTGAATTTAAAAATGAAACCTGCGAAGATAACTAATTACCAAAATACCATTAAATTCAATACTATATTAGCGAGCAGCATGCAAGCCTAACTGTAAGCACAATACAAATAACAAACAGATCATCCCTATCCACTACCAATACCGCGCCCCCCAAAACAGAGGGCCCAGGCCACCTGGCCCCCCAAAACAGAGGGGCCAGGTGGCCTGGGCCGCAAAGCTGGACCCCTGGGGCAATGTGCTGCAGGAGTACAACCCGCAAGGCATGCACCAGGCGATCCGGCTGCCGGGGCAGCACCATGACAGGGAAACGGGGCTGTATTACAACCGGCATCGGTATTACGATCCGGTGGTGGGGAGTTATGTCAATCAGGATCCGACTGGTTGGTTAGGCGGAACTAATCATTTCAATTACTATGAAAATCCATTGAATTGGACAGATCCGATGGGATTACGCTCAATTGGTCCCCCTGCGGCGGGAACATACTATCCACGAGGACAAATATCAAGACCTATTTTGCGTAGCGATCTGCCTCGTCGCGCAGCATATGAGGCTGCTGCGAACATGACGCAAACGCCAAATCCGGGGTATCCAGGAGATCCACTTGATCTTCCATGTATTGAATGGGATTGTTCAGATAAAAATTCACTTACTTGCAAATCTGGCGATTTAAAAAAATCTACGCACTTCATTCCCCCTGCAAATTCAACTGCAGATCCTCCACAGGGATGCCGCTGCGTATATGCAGGTAGAGATCCAGCGTATCAAATGCCATTCGATCCAAAAGTAGATCCATTCTCCAATGCTTATGATGTTAAAGATAATTGGAAGAGAGGGTCAAGAATTATTCGCCTAGGAAGATAATGAAAAAATTACTTTTCTTAATTGGTTGCTTCTTCATTGTTGTCACACTTGGGTTGCCTGATGGAGTGAATGTTCAGTCAGGAGTAAAATCATCTCCGTTCTATTTTATTTATTGGCTGGCGCTTTCGTTTCTAGATTTTTTTGGAAAATGGGGTGGTGTATTTTGGGGCGTGGCATTTATTATTTTCGCTATTTTAATAGGAAATAAAAAAAAGAAAAGCCAGCACGATGGCAATAAAAATTAATAATTACATTGTATCGAATTAATTAACAGCTTACGCGAAATTAATAGAAACGAATGGACTACTTAGTCCATCCAGCGCGTCGACACAAACTAAAGACCAGTGGCGAAAAATCTAGTGAGCAATGTCTTTTCGTACAGTCCTCACCCCAAATCGCTACACATTCGACAGCAACAATCACAGCCTGCACCAAGCGGAACACCTGGAACACCATGGCCAGCGGCGATCCCCAAGACCAACCTACCTGCTGGTGAAGGCCATCGGCGCAGGCCTGCCCGACCAGGATGACCCCAGCCACACGCCGGCCCTGGCCCCCATGCAAACCATGCTCAGCGCCATGCCGCGCGACATGCAGCAAGACGCCGCCCGCCATCTGCGCCACACCCTGGACCACGGCCTGCCGCCCAGTGCCCAGGCGATCCTGGGCGAACAGGCCGAGAGCACCGCGCGCCTGCTCAGCGGCATGCAGGCCAAGCTGCAGGACCAGGAAAAAGAACAGCACGCCCGCATCGCCATCCACCACTACCACTGCGACCACCTGGGCACGCCCATGGCCCTGACAGACCAGACCGGCCAAGTGGCCTGGGCCGCCAAGCTGGACCCCTGGGGCAATGTGCTGCAGGAATACAACCCGCAAGGCATCCACCAGGTGATCCGGCTGCCGGGGCAGCACCATGACAGGGAGACGGGGCTGTATTAAAACCGGCATCGGTATTACGATCCGGTGGTGGGGGTTATGTGAATCAGGATCCGATTGGATGGAATGGAGGCACTAATCACTATGACTACCCAGTAGATCCGCTTTCGTGGATAGATCCACTGGGGTTGCAAGGGCAAGGAGGTGTTGGTGCGGCTGCAAGTACAGCAAATAAAGCAAGGAAATCTGCAAATTTTGGAAAAGATGTGGCAGATGCACAGCAAAAGACGAAAAAAGCCAATCGGGAAAAATCAGATTTATACAAATGTATTGCTGTACCAACACCGCCCAATTGTCAGAAATCCGCTCAAGATCTTGAGGCAATGAATGAACAAGCGGGAGAATCCGAAAAAGAAGCTATCAAAGCTATGCGCGAAGCATATAAAAGTGGCTTGAAGGTACCCGGAACGCTAACCGGGGGACCGCTTGCAAAACCAATCCCATAAATAGATTTAGTAAGATGATTAATTTTTATTTCGAAAAAATCAAGAACATACTTCATGCGGCAATTTTATTGCCATCAACAATATTTCTTATATCTGGTTGTACTCAATCAGCTGAATTTAAATTAAAAAACAAGAATATTCACGAACATTCTATTATTGATATAAATGATTATGAGATTTATATTCCAGATTTCTGCAAATTGAGTTACTTAAACTACGATGACGACATGGGTTTTGCGACAATTTTGTGTAAATCAGAAATTGATAACGAATTAAATGCGATAAGCCTTCTTGATTTAAGGAGAAATAAAGAAAAAGAATCCATTGTGAAACAAACCATGGTGCAGAAAAGAAAAATTAAATCTCATGAATGCGGCATTATTCTCTACCCTAAATTATCTTGTTATTCGGCGGAGATTGGTGTATTAATAAATTCTGATAATACTTTTGTTTTGGAGGAGTTTGTTAAATATCAAGATGAGGCTGGCGATTCACGGTGAAAATATTGAAATAAATAATTTACTCAAAAATAAGATTCTTCAGGAATTTAAAAGATATCAAATTTACTTTGATGGAAAGCAAAATCGAGATAATTTATTATTTCCGCTCTAGCTTCTTAAAGAAGATAACCTGTTTTACTTGGATAAATCGCTTGATTCAGTATTTGCAAGATATCCGGGGCAGTTCTACTGATAGTTCTCTAATAATTGTAACGCGCTAAAAGTCTTTCGAATGCAGATGGACGAGTAATCCTGGACCCTATCTCTGGGCGAACAGACCGAGGACACCACGCGCGTGCTCGGCATGCATGCAGGCCTAACTGCAGGAACAGGCAAAAGCGTAGCAGTCGCGCATCGCCATCCTCCATTACCACTGCGAACATCTTGGCACACCAATTGCCCTGACAGACCAGACCGGCCAGGTGGCCTGGGCCACTAAGCTGGGCCCCTGGGGCAATGTGCTGCAGGAGTACAATCCGCAGGGCATGCACCAGGCGATCCGGCTGCCGGGGCCGCACCATAACAAGGAGACGGGGCTGTATTACAACCGGCATCGGTATTACGATCCGGTGGTGGGGAGTTATGTGAATCAGGATCCGAACGGGTTGATGGATGGGGTAAATTTCTTCACCTATCCCTCAAATCCACTGACAAGAAGCCACGATAGTATTCCTTCCTCTCCTAAATCAATGCCTTTACCAGTTGGCAAAAAATGCAATAAATCCCGACTGAAGAGCGACCCCACCGGGCCAGGCACCGCTCCTACAGCAGATACGTACGATATATTGGAAATTATGCAAAAAATCAGGACTAGAACAATAGGCACTCGACGATGAGATATTTATTTTATGTATTTGCTATTTGTTTGAATTTTTCTTCATCGTACGCCAAAGATATTGAAAATCGAGAGCCAGAATGTTTGGTTGGCGTAGATTCAAAGAAATTTGTAGCCAGTTTTCAAATCATTGATAAAGATCAAAAAATATGGATTATTAATGATAGAAGTAATGAGAAAAATGAAATCAACTATTCTTGGATGGTTGAACCTGGGTTAATAAAGAATGGTAATTTTCTTCCTGTAAAATATGCATTTGGTGTCGGACATAGAAATGAGTATGAATCAAAGGGGAAGCAAGAAAATTCGCTATCGGTTCTGTTGGAAGAAATAAAAAATAGTGGAACGATTTATATAAATAGCCATGATAAAAAGAGTAGGCAGAAAATATCGAGGAATTTGGAAAATGTTCAAATTCATATGCTTTTAAACAAAGATGAAATAATTCTCTATTCCAGGAATATTGAAGGGAGAAATGCTATTTTCTCAAGTAAGCCTACACATGCAAGGATGACCATGAGAACTCCATATAAATCGCAATCTTACATCTGCTTAGTAGAAATTGATTATCAATAGAATTCTTGCTAGGAGATCATTGATTGGTTTGTTGCGGATTATCTGTATCTTTGAATTCGGTGTATTTATTGCTATTAACGCAAGTGGGGTATTTATTCTAATTAATTGACTGTGCTTTGGGGCCAGGCTGGGTATTTACTTAGGGAATTTCTGCACAAAGCACGATTTTTACTTTGTAGGCATTGAAAGTCATTGATTTTTAACAGCCTGCTTTTCGGAAGTTTGATTTATACAGAGCTTCCATAGGCTGAGGATATGTCCGAAACAGCGAAGTTGCGCGGGTGGGTATGGTCAGGATGGAACAGTAACCCAACTCCATCGCAGACGCACAAAGCCCTCTCCAGGTACCGAGCCAATGGGGCCGCCGACAGCACCACAGGCCTGCTCAGCGGCATGCAGGCCTAAACTGCAAAAACAGGAAAGAGAACAGCACGCCCACATCACCATCTTCCACTACCACTGCGACCATCTGGACATACCAATTGCCCTGACGGACCAGACCGGCCAAGTGGCCTGGGCTGCAAAGCTGGTTCCCTCGGGCAATGTGCTGCAGGAATACAACCCGCAGGGCATCCACCAGGCGATCCGGCTGCCGGGGCAGCACCATGACAGGGAAACGGGGCTGTATTACAACCGGCATCGGTATTACGATCCGATGGTGAGGAGTTATATCAATCAGGATCCGATTGGGTTGATGGGAGGTAATAATCACTATATCTACCCTGTAAATCTCACGGGGTGGATAGATTCGTTAGGCTTACAGCAAGCCTGCGTTGTTAATTTTCCAGATTATCCGGTTGAGTACGCCGAAGGTAAAACAAGCACATGGCTTGGTGGGCATAGTGGTATGTTGACATATGATACTTCAGGGAAAACACAATACTTCGAATACGGTAGATATAACCCAAATGCAAAAGGAATTATGGGCTCTAAACTACCCCAAGACGACGGAAACGTTCGGAAAACTCCAATGCCTAATCTAAAAATAGGTAAAGATGGTGTTCCAACAGATGATTCCATGAGGAATCTGGAGGAGCAGCTTTCAAGAGATCAGGCAAAGGGACACCGGCAAAGTTAACCTGTAGTTCTGCCGACCCTAAAAAAGTTGCTGACTACGCAAAAGAAATTTCAGAAAATAAAGATAGAGAAAAATATAATTGAAATCCATTCAATTCCAATCATTGCCGCACTTTTGCAATAGATGCCGCCAAAGCAGGTCAATAATTTTATGAAAATAAACAAATCATTTATCTTGATAATTGCGCTAATTTTGGTGATTATTTACTTGGCATACTCGGTTGTCGATAAATCAATAGCATTATCTTACTCAAATCAAGGGTGTGAATCAGCGCGCGCAGATATTGATAATGTCATTTCACTCATCGAGCGAGAATGGAGAGGAATGGATATGGAGCAGACTGCATATAAGTTAAAGAACTCATCCATCAATAAAAAAGCAGTTAACCCTCAAATAAAAATGGAAAATGATCTGATATGGTATGGCGATGTTAGATTTATCTTCTCTTCGGGTAGATTGGCAAAGGTTGAATATTGAAAATTAGATTATGTTTTTTGGGAAAAATAAATTCCAAATTATATTGTTGAAGCAATAGAAAAGTAAATGATGTAAGTTATTTATAATAAATTATATTTTCATCAATAATAGTCATATAAATAATTACTTCTTCTAAATACAGCAACTTCCATGGAAACATGGGCTGGTAGCTTAGTATTAAATACTCATAGTTCAAGCGCAAGTTTAAGGAATTTTTCAAATTTTTGCGCTTACTTATTCTATTAATCTCACCCTCGCTCATGCGATTAATTATCTGCAGCAAGACCACAAAACTGCAGAAACAGGAAAAGAACAGCGCGTCCGCATCGCCTTCACCACTACCACTGCGACCATCTGGGCGCACCAATCGCCCTGACCGACCCCAGACAGGCCAGGTGGCCTGGGCTGCCAAGCTGGACCCCTGGTGCAATGTGCTGCAGGAATACAACCCGCAAGGCATCAACAAGGCGATCCGGCACCATGACAGGGAGACGGGGTTGTATTGCAACCGGCATCGGTATTACGATCCGGTGGTGGGGCCTATATTAATCAAGATCCGATGGGATTGAATGGCGGAATCAATCTATCAATTTACATAAGAGACCCAAATTGGGAATAGATGCGAAAGTTGGACTTGACGAAGTGCCTGTTAGAGTGCTTGATGTTCTTCCCGATATCGCAAAGATAAGATGGGAACAGGCTCAAGACGCCGCCGCTGCTCGTTCAAATAGAACAAGGTATTGATTATGGTAGATTATTCCCTTATTAAAAATATTGCTTTTGGCATAAAAAAATATGTAGAAAAACAGGAGATTCTACATCTTTCTTTCATCAGAGCCCATAGTGATCTTGTGAAGCTATCAAATATAGAATTTCTTCCTCGCAGCGGATTTGTTTTTGATGAAGAAATGAATAAATGGGAATTTAAAAAGCATGGATGTGGTTATGAATTCTCTCATGAAGGTACGGTTATTGATATAAATGATTATTTCCTGTCGAATGGAGATTTTTTTAGCGCAAATAGATTATTTTTCTATTTCGAATCGATTAAATTTAATTTCAAAAACCAAGATGCAGACGATGCGATTAAATCTGCCTTGATTTATTTGGAATCTACAGGAGAGATCGTGAAGGTGCTGCCAACGGGGTATTATGAGTTCCTTTCATCTTAATGCTTTTATTAATTTGGTAATTAATCTGATAAATAAATGAGATAAAATCTTCTGGATTTTGTATATTGAATAATAATTTTTGAAAATAGTATTTATTTGGCATCAATAAAATTTTATGAGAATAAAATTCTGTTGATTAATGATGATATTAAGTTTGGGTAATTAGTCTTGTATTAGTGACGTGTCAGAGTGAAGCAAACAGCTCCACAGTATTTGCGGAAGGAAGGCCTGTGTCCTGGCATGTGGACCGGGTGTTCATGAGCTGCAAGCGGTGAGGGCTTGGCATGGCTGATGAAACCGGTAAAAGTGATGTACTGAATCCCTATGGACTCAACCCGAACTCGGGCAAGCCCATGCCCTGGGCCAGAGAGTCCCTGGCGGACAGCCTTTTGCCCAATAGATGGGCAATTGTCCGTTCCAATGGGAAGAATTTTTGGTCACGGAAGTGGTTCCTTAGGGGCAGGGGCACCGTTAGACAGTATTAGGATATCAGTTCGACCAGGAACAAATGAATTAATAACGGCATATCCTGACTGAATTATGAAAATATTCGAAACCATTGAATGTCCAAATTGCAGGCAAGATAAATTAATTGTCTCGAAAAATACAGATACGGGAAAACTTTATTTGTATTGTAGCGAATGCTTTGCTGCGTGGAATTCAATTGAAGAAGTTTCCGAAAAAGATCGCATGTTTATTGATCTGGATGGAAATTCAGAAGATCCTAGTTACGAAGAAATATTGGCTAATGGATGGGATTTATTAGTATCTAGAATAATTGAGGTTTAATTTTCGGAAAATAACAATTAATGTGAATATATTTATTTCAGATTAAAAATCCAATTGCTATTGACTATGACGTGGTTTGTGGTTGTTGGTTGAATAGTATTTGATAAATATTATTGCTTTCTATTTTCTCCAGTTCATAATCCAATGAAAACGGCAATCTCATGAATGGTAAGATAAATGGGCGCTGCAGAGTTTTATTTTGGATGCATATTCCTGGAAGGGCCCTTGGTTTCAAAACACCAAGCCTAGAGACATTGAACCAGAGAGCTTGATGCAGTTGTTGAGTCCTTCTCCTGACGAAGTGATGCATATGCACCCCATGCTGTGCTTCCCCATCCAAGGAAAGGGAGGGCAGACATGGGGTGTAGTGGCCACCTTCGATCAACAAAGCAGACTGAGTACTTTCACAGCCTGGTGCATTGTGGAGACTGGCGGGAAGCGGCGCCTATTCCGCAACCTGAGAAAGTCAGTGCGGCGCCCGTTGAAACACCTACACACAGATCATTGACTTGCCGCTCTGGATCAAGAACACCCGAATCAGGTATCTGGGAAGGGTGGATACCGGCTGGCCATCCCCAGGCTCAGATGCTGGCAGAGGCACCACACAGGTTTGTATTCAAGCGTGCTGGTGATGCAATGGCTGACTTGGGTCTTGCCCCGTTTGATGAGGCAACGGTGGTTTGGACTTGGCTACGAGCCTAGGGCTACTCACAATCAACAGGGAACAGGACAGGACGATATTGAGATGCCTCGCTTGAAATACCCTGAAATGAGGATGGAGCTGCTCGGCTATATAGGAAAACTAAAGGATTTGAAGTATCAAATGAAAGCCTGGGTGAATCATGATTTCCCTGCAGGCGTTCAATAAGACTATATTGATTTGGCCATACATTTCATTTTTGACGATACGGATCTTGGCAGTGATGCTCGTATGGCGATCGGTGAAATTCTTCTCGATGAGCAGGAGGCATCACTGATGGGGCAGTTGGTGGATGCCATCAATGCCGTCTTTGAGGCGTACGGCACGGACATGCCGGAAAGCTTCTACATGCAAGTTGCCGAATGGACGAGGGTGGTGGCCTGTGCCGAAAGGGCGTTCGATTGTCTGGAGGAGAGCAACGCCGCTGGCTGCCCCGAGCCGCTGGATTGACACGGGCATGCCTGCCAGCCGACTAGCCGGGGCAAGACCATGGCTGATCGTGATGTCCAGTCGGTGGTGAAGAGTACCGTAGCGTTTCCAGGTTCGTGGAACAGCAAGATGTTTTCCACGCCGGTAGCCCGCCTCCAAACCTGCCAGACAATCCATGGAAACCAAGGCACCGTTCCATGACAACTTCAACCCCCCTTCCCGAACCCGAATTGAGAGCCTTCGCCGCGGCGGCGGCCGAGCAGCAGCGATGCGCAGACTGCGCTGTGCTGTGGAGGCCGGGCTGGGAGTCCTTGTCGGGGGCGGACAAGACTTCGCATCTGCAGCAGGTTGGGGCGCTTGGCATGCCGGAGACACGGGAATTGCTCGATGAATATCACCCAGAGGGCACGAACCAGTGGTCGCCGGATGCTCCCATCGCGCTGGGCTGGCACCCGTACAACCGCTGCACGCTCTGGCGCTGCCACCATTGCAATGCCGCCTTTCTGCGCTACACGGAATATGGCGGCTACTACCAGGACGATCGCATCCGGCCGCTGCTGGCGCATCTGATCGTCACGCCCGAGCAGGGCAGCGTCTGAGCGGCGCTGCTCGGCCGGCTCAGGTCCAGTCGAACGTGAATAGCACCGTGCGGCTTTCCGGCTCGTAGAACAGCAGGATGCTGTCCGCGCCCGTGGCGCACCAGTTGTAGCCGGCCACGTTGGCCACGTGGAAGAAGGGCTTGCCGTCGCGGGTGATGCGGATGCCGTCGTCTTCCAGTTCATCGCCCATGCCGGCGTTTTCCGCTTCGTCCAGCTGGAAGGCCGGGGGAATGGGCGGGTGGCTGGTCCAGTTGCCGTACCAGATGCCGCCGCCCAGGCTGTCCAGGTAGTCGTGTTCCATGGGCTCGCCCTTGCCGTAGCGCGAGTAGCTGGCCAGGCGCCCATGCTCGGCGTAGTAGGCACTGGCCTTGGCGTGGCTGGCCAGCATTTCGTCGGTGTGCTCGCAGGCGAAGGCATCCTTGGTGAACTGGCCGCCATGCTGCGGCGCGCGCTGGAAGAAGCCTTCGTTGCCCAGGAAGCGGTAGCGGTTGTCGGGCGTCAGCTCCAGCGCAAACCAGTTGGGGGCGGTGAAGGCATTGTGGTGGGCTTCGGTCTCATCGCCTATGCAGCCCTCGAAGGGCTCGACGGGGCACAGCATGTGGACCACGGTGCTGGCCAGTTCGGGCCGCACCAGGCCCAGGTCGATGGAGATCAGCGGCAGCAGGTGCTCGGCCAGCCAGGGCTGGTCGGCCACGAAGATGTCGGCGGCATCGGGGAAGGGGGTGAGGCCCGGTTTCAGTTCGCGGACTTCGGTTTGCTGGGTCAAGAGGAACTCCTGGGTGAGGGGATGGTGGTGCCGGGGGTGATCTCGAAGATGTCCTGGTCCGATGCGGCCGCGCTCTCGTGGTAGATGTCGTAGAGGTACTGCGCCAGTTCGGCGTGGGTGACATCGCAGGGAATGGCCAGCAGGGCGGGCGCGCGCTTGCCGTCAGCGCCGACGTTGAAGCAGCGCCACTGGGCCTGCGCGCGTTCGATGGCGATGATGCGGCCGAAGACATTGAACCGGTATTTTTCCAAGGGAGATCCTCCTGGCGATCCGGCATCGTAGCGGCTGTCGGGGGGCTCATGCGTGTTCTCCCTAGGTTCGTGTCGGCGTTTCGTCTATATATTTCAAACCTAAACTATTCAGGCTTAAAGTTCTTGGGCCTGGATTCTGAACCTGGGGCGTCCTGTGCCGTCGCCCTGCGAGAAAAGGGTTTGCGGTATGAAGATCGTTTGCATCGGTGGAGGTCCCGCCGGCCTGTACTTCGGCCTGCTGATGAAGCTGCAGGACCCCGCCAACGAGGTCACGGTGGTGGAGCGCAACCGGCCCTACGACACCTTTGGCTGGGGCGTGGTGTTCTCGGACGCCACCATGGACAACCTGCGCGAGGCCGATCCCGTGTCGGCCCGCACGATTGGTGACGCCTTCAACCACTGGGACGATATCGACATCCACTTCAAGGGCCGCAGCCTGCGCAGCAGCGGCCACGGCTTCATCGGCATAGGCCGCAAGAAGCTGCTCAACATCCTGCAGGCGCGCTGCGAGGACGTGGGCGTGAAGCTGGTGTTCGAGAACTTCGTGCAGGACGACCAGGCGATTGCGCGCGAGTACGACGCCGACCTGGTCATCGCCTCGGACGGCATCAACAGCCAGGTGCGCACGCGCTATGCCGATACCTTTCGGCCCGATATCGACCAGCGCCGCTGCCGCTTCGTGTGGCTGGGTACGACCAAGGTGTTCGATGCCTTCACCTTTGCCTTCGTGCAGACCGAGCATGGCTGGTTCCAGGCCCATGCCTACCGCTACGAAGACGGCATGTCCACCTTCATCGTGGAGACTCCCGAGGAGACCTGGCAGGCCGCCGGCATCGAGCAGATGAGCCAGCAAGAGGGCATTGCCTATTGCGAAAAACTGTTCGCCCCCTGGCTGGACGGCCATGCCCTGGTCAGCAATGCCACGCACCTGCGCGGCTCGGCCATCTGGATCCGCTTTCCGCGCGTGATCTGCAATACCTGGGTGCACTGGAATGCGCTGGACACGCCGCGCGGCCCGCGCAGCGTGCCCGTGGTGCTGATGGGCGATGCGGCGCACACGGCGCATTTCTCGATTGGCTCGGGCACCAAGCTGGCGCTGGAGGATGCGATCGAGCTGGCGCGCAGCCTGCGGTCTGCGGGGGGCATCGAGGCCGGCCTGCGCCACTACGAGGAGGTGCGCAGCGTGGAGGTGCTCAAGATCCAGAACGCGGCGCGCAATTCCACGGAATGGTTCGAGAACGTGCAGCGCTATGCGGGCCTGGAGCCGGAGCAGTTCGCCTATTCGCTGCTGACGCGCTCGCAGCGCATCTCGCACGAGAACCTGCGCCTGCGCGATGCCGCCTGGCTGCAGGGCTTCGAGCGCTGGATTGCCGAGCATGCGGGCGAGACCGTGCCCGAAGGCCGCCGCCCGCCCATGCCCATGCTCACGCCCTACCAGGCGCGCGGCCTGCGGCTGAAGAACCGCATCGTGGTCTCGCCCATGGCCATGTATTCCTGCACCGACGGCGTGCCTGGCGACTTCCACCTGGTGCACCTGGGCGCGCGCGCCATGGGCGGCGCGGGCCTGGTGATGGTGGAGATGACCTGCACCTCGCCTGACGCGCGCATCACGCCCGGCTGCCCCGGGCTGTGGAACGACGAGCAGGCGCAGGCCTTTGGGCGCATTGTCGATTTCGTGCACGCGCAGGGCGGTGCGCACATTGGCGTGCAGCTGGGGCATGCGGGGCGCAAGGGATCCACCCAGCTGGGCTGGCAAGAGATCGACCATCCGCTGGAGCAGGGCAACTGGCCGCTGCTGTCGGCATCGGCCCTGCCCTATATCGAGGGACTCTCGCAAGTGCCCGCCGCCATGACCCGCGCCGACATGGACCGCGTGCGCGAGGACTTCGTGGCCGCCACGCGGCGCGCTGCGGCAGCGGGCTTTGACTGGCTGGAGCTGCACTGCGCGCACGGCTATCTGCTGTCCAGCTTCATCTCGCCGCTGACCAACCAGCGCGATGACGAATATGGCGGCAGCCTGGACAACCGCCTGCGCTTTCCGCTGGAGGTGTTCGAGGCGGTGCGCGCAGCCTGGCCGCAGGACCGGCCCATGTCGGTGCGCATCTCGGCCCATGACTGGGTGGAGGGCGGCATCACGCCCGACGATGCGGTGGAGATCGCACGCCGCTTCAAGGCGGCGGGCGCCGACATGATCGACTGCTCCTCGGGTCAGGTCAGCCCCGACCAGAAGCCGGTGTACGGCCGCATGTACCAGACGCCGTTTGCCGACCGTGTCCGCAACGAGGCTGGCATACCGACCATTGCCGTGGGCGCCATCTTCGAGGCCGACCATGCCAACGCCATCATCGCCTCGGGCCGGGCCGACCTGTGCGCGCTGGCGCGCCCGCACCTGGCCGATGCGGCCTGGACGCTGCGCGAGGCTGCGCGCCTCGGTGCGCAGGATGTGGATTGGCCGAACCAGTACCAGCCCGGCAAGCGCCAGTTGGAAACCAACTTCGAACGCGCCGCCGCCATGGCGCAGTTGGACCTCAAATGACTCCAAGTTCACAAACCCTGGAAGGGCGCCATGCCCTGGTGACGGGCGGGGCGCGCGGCATAGGCCTGGCCTGTGCGCGGGCGCTGCTGGCGCGCGGCGCGCGGGTCACGCTGCTGGGACGCGATGGTGCTGCGCTGGAGGCTGCCGTGCGCGAGCTGGGCGGCACGGCACCGGCAGCACAGATGGTGCAGTCCGTGCAGGCGGATATTGCCGACGAGGCCTCGGTGCGCCAGGCCTTCGCGCAGGCCGAGGCGGCCTTCGGCCCCGTGCAGGTGCTGGTCAACAACGCGGGCCAGGCCAGCAGCCAGAAGTTCGAGCGCACCGACGCCGCACTGTGGCAGTCGATGCTGGCCGTCAACCTCACAGGCACCTTCCACTGCATGCAGGCCGCGCTGCCGGGCATGCTGGCTGCGCGCTGGGGCCGCATCATCAATGTGGCCAGCACGGCAGGGCTGATCGGCTATGCCTATGTCAGCGCCTATTGCGCGGCCAAGCATGGCGTGATCGGCCTCACGCGCTCGCTGGCGCTGGAGACCGCGGGCAAGGGCGTCACGGTGAACGCCGTCTGCCCCGGCTATACCGAGACCGACATCGTGCGCGGCGCCGTGGCCAACATCGTGGACAAGACCGGCATGACGGCGGATGAGGCCCGCGCCAGGCTGGCCGAACGCAACCCGCAGGGCCGCCTGGTCCAGCCCGAGGAAGTGGCCGAGACCGTGGCCTGGCTGGCCCTGCCGGCGTCCGCCTCGGTCAACGGCCAGTCCATTGCCGTCGACGGCGGCGAGGTGATGACCGGCTGAACCCGGTCCACTCCCCCCCCCCCCGTTTTCTGAATTCTTGATGGAGACACCATGAGCACCCAGCCCGAAGAACACAGCATGAAGCACCACAAGCGCCCCCTGGCCGGCTACGAGGCCAGGACCTTTGTGTGGCAGGTATCGGCCGACGGCAAGATCGGCACCATCACCCTGAACCGGCCCGAGCGCAAGAACCCGCTGACCTTCGGCTCCTATGCCGAGCTGCGCGACCTGTTCCGCGCCCTGGTCTATGCCACCGACATCAAGGCCGTGGTGGTCACGGGCGCGGGCGGCAATTTCTGCTCGGGCGGCGATGTGCACGAGATCATCGGCCCGCTCACCAAGATGAGCATGCCCGAGCTGCTGGACTTCACGCGCATGACGGGCGACCTGATCAAGGCCATGCGCGCCTGCCCGCAGCCCATCGTGGCGGCGGTGGACGGTATCTGCGCGGGCGCGGGCGCCATGGTCGCGCTGGCGGCCGACATGCGCCTGGGCACGCCCGCGGCGCGCACGGCGTTTCTCTTCACCCGCGTAGGCCTGGCCGGTGCCGACATGGGCGCCTGCACGCTGCTGCCGCGCATGATCGGCCAGGGCCGCGCCTCCGAACTGCTGTACACGGGCCGCGCCATGACGGCCGAGGAGGGCGCTGCCTGGGGCTTCTTCAATGCCTTGCATGGCGCCGAAAAGATCGGCGAAGCCGCCCACGCGCTGGCCGCCCAGCTGGCCGCAGGCCCCACCTTTGCCCATGGCGTGACCAAGAAGCTGCTGCACCAGGAATGGAACATGGGCGTGGACGAGGCCATCGAGGCCGAAGCCGAGGCCCAGGCCATCTGCATGCAGACGCGCGACTTCCACCGCGCCTACGAGGCCTTCGTGGCCAAGCAAAAGCCTGTCTTTGAAGGAAACTGAAAATGCGTGATTCCTCCTGGCTGGACTGGCCCTTCTTCGACGACGCCCACCGCACGCTGGCGCATGAGGCCGATGCCTGGTGCGCCCAATCCCTGGGCGATGTGGACCACCACGATGCCGATGCGGCCTGCCGCCAACTGGTGAAGGCCCTGGGCCAGGCCGGCTGGCTGCGCTATGCCGTGCCGTCCGGCCCCGGCGGCGCCTGGGGCGGGGCCTTGCCCGAGGTGGACTCGCGCGCGGTCTGTATCCTGCGCGAGACCCTGGCCCGCCATGAAGGCCTGGCCGACTTCGCCTTTGCCATGCAGGGCCTGGGCAGCGGTGCGATATCGCTCATGGGGTCGGATGCGCTGCGCCAGCGCTACCTGCCGCGCGTGGCGCGCGGCGAGGCCATTGCGGCCTTTGCGCTGTCCGAGCCCGATGCCGGCTCCGACGTGGCCGCCATGGCCTGCGAGGCGCGGCTCGAAGGCGACCACTATGTGCTCAACGGCGCCAAGACCTGGATCTCCAACGGCGGCATTGCCGACTTCTACTGCGTGTTCGCCCGCACGGGCGAGGCGCCTGGGGCGCGCGGCATCAGCGCCTTCGTGGTCGATGCGGACACGACGGGCTTTTCGATCGGCGAGCGCATCGAACTGATTGCGCCGCACCCGCTGGCCACAATCCGCTTCGACAACTGCCGCATACCCGTGTCGCAGCGCCTGGGCGAGCCGGGGCAGGGCTTCAAGCTGGCCATGATGACGCTGGACATCTTCCGCGCCTCGGTGGCTGCTGCCGCACTGGGCTTTGCGCGCCGCGCGCTGGATGAAGGCCTGGCACGCGCCAAGTCGCGCCGCATGTTCGGCCAGACCCTGGGCGACCTTCAGCTGACCCAGGCCGCGCTGGGCGACATGGACACGGCCATCGACGCATCGGCCCTGCTGACCTACCGGGCCGCCTGGATGCGCGATGTGAAGAAGACGCGCACCACGCGCGAGGCGGCCATGGCCAAGATGACGGCCACCGAATCGGCCCAGGCCGTGATCGACCGTGCGCTGCAGATGTTCGGCGGGGCGGGCGTGGTCTCGGGCATGCCGGTGGAGACGCTGTACCGAGAGATCCGCGCGCTGCGCATCTACGAGGGCGCGACCGAGGTGCAGAAACTCATCATCGCGCGCGAGCTGCTCAAGGCCTGAGCGGCAGGCTGCCCATTCAACGCAAAGCCAGGGAACATCGCATGCAAGCCTCCGCCCACATCGATACTTTCGCCCGGGACAACCTGCCGCCGCCCGACCAATGGCCCGAGTTCCTGCTCGACGGGCCGGACGTGGCCTATCCCGAACGCCTGAACTGCGCGGCCGAACTGGTCGATGCCATGGTGGCGCGCGGCCAGGGCGGCCGCGTTGCCCTGCGCTGGAGGCAGGGCGCCGACCAGGCCGCCATGACCTATGCCGAACTGCAGGCGCTGACCAACCGCATTGCCCATGTGCTGGTGGACGACCTGCAGCTGGTGCCCGGCAACCGGCTGCTGCTGCGCGGCCCCAACAACGCCATGATGGCCGCGTCCTGGCTGGCCGCCATCAAGGCCGGGCTGGTGACGGTGCCCACCATGCCGCTGCTGCGTGCCAAGGAGCTGCAGCAGATCATCGCCAAGGCCCAGGTGCAGGCCGTGCTGTGCGATGTGCGCCTCAAGGACGAGGTGCAGCTGTGCCTGCAGCCCGGCCATGAACACCATTGCCCGGGCCTTTCGCGCGTGCTGTATTTCAACGACGGCGCAGCCGATGCGCTGGACGCCCTGGCCGCAGCCAAGCCGGACACCTTCGACTGCTGCGATACGGCGGCAGACGATGTCTGCCTGATCGCCTTCACCAGCGGCACCACGGGCGCGCCCAAGGGCTGCATGCATTTCCACCGCGACGTGCTGGCCATGTGCGACCTGTTCCCGCGCCATGTGATCCGGCCGGGCCCGGACGACATCTTCTGCGGCACGCCGCCGCTGGCCTTCACCTTTGGCCTGGGCGGGCTGCTGTGCTTTCCGCTGCGCGTGGGCGCCAGCACCGTGCTGGCTGAGAAGCTCACGCCCGAAGGGCTGCTGCAGCTGGTGCAGGATTTCCGCGCCACCATCGTCTTCACCGCGCCCACCTTCTACCGGCAGATGGCGGCGCAGGCAGCGCGCTTCGATCTGTCGTCGCTCAGGAAAAGCGTGTCGGCGGGCGAGGCCCTGCCGGACGCCACGCGCCAGCTGTGGAAGCAGGCCACGGGCATCGAGATGATCGACGGCATCGGCGGCACCGAGCTCATCCACGTCTTCGTGTCCAGCCCGCCCGAGGAGGTGCGCGCGGGCGCCATCGGCAAGGTCGTGCCCGGCTACGTGGCCCAGGTGGTGGACGACGACATGCAGCCCGTGCCCGACGGCACGCCCGGCCGCCTGGCCATCAAGGGGCCGACCGGCTGCCGGTATCTTGCCGACGAGCGCCAGAAGCGCTTTGTTCAAAACGGCTGGAACCTGCCCGGCGACACCTTTGTGCGCGACGCCGACGGCTATCTGTTCTATCAGGCGCGCAACGACGACATGATCATCTCGGCCGGCTACAACATCGCCGGCCCCGAGGTGGAGGATGCGCTGCTGCGCCACGAGGCCGTGGCCGAATGCGGCGTGATCGGCGCGGCAGACGACGAGCGCGGCCAGGTGGTCAAGGCCTTTGTGGTGCTCAAGCCCGGCTTTGCGGCCGGCGACGACATGGCCGCCACGCTGCAGGCCTTCGTCAAGGCCAGCATTGCGCCCTACAAGTACCCGCGCGCCATTGTCTTCGTGCCGGCCCTGCCGCGCACCGAGACCGGCAAGCTGCAGCGATTCGTGCTGCGCAAGATGCCGTGAGCGCGCGCCATGGCCTCCGCCTTCGTCAGCCAGGTGCAGGTGCTGTTTCGCCATTGCGATCCGGCCGGCATCGTCTTTTACCCGCGCTATTTCGAGATGGTCAACGACCTGGTCGAGGAATGGTTCGACAGGGGAATGGGCCTGCCATTCCACACCCTGCATGTACAGCGCCAGGTGGGCACGCCCACGGTGTCGGTGCAATGCGATTTCACGGCGCCCAGCCGCTGGCACGACACGCTGCGCCAGGTATTGGAGGTGCGCCGCATCGGCGGGGCGTCGTTCCAGTTCGATGTGCGTTTCGAGGGGCCAGATGGCCAACGCCGGCTGTCTGCGCGCATGACCATCGTCACCATGGATTTGCGCAGCATGAAGGCCACGCCACTGCCGGCCGATCTGCGCGAGCGCCTGCAGGCCTATCTGGTGCCGCAGGACGGTTTTATGGATTCAACGAGAACAGGATGAAGCAATGAAGACTCTGCAACCCCCGGACTGGCTGGCGCCCCGAGGCTATGCCAATGGCATCCTGACCGAGATGACGGTCGGCTCCCGGCTGGTGTTCGTCGGCGGCCAGATTGGCTGGAACGGCCAGCAGCAATTCGAGTCGGACGACTTTGCGGAACAGGTGCGGCAGGCGCTGGCCAATATCGTCGCCATCCTCGCCGAAGGCGGCGCCAGGCCCGAGCACATCGTGCGCATGACCTGGTATGTGACCGACAAGCAGGAATACGTGGCGGCCTATCCCGCCATTGGAAAGCACTACCGCGAACTGATCGGGCGGCATTTCCCGGCCATGACGGCCGTGGAGGTGGCGGATCTGGTGGAAGACCGGGCCAAGGTGGAGATCGAGGTCACGGCGGTGGTGCCTGCATGACGCTCATCCGCGCATGTGAGCCGCCGAGCGGGCGGGCACATGCGCGGCAGGGACTCACTTGATTTCGAACAGGGTGCGGTCCTTGCCCAGGATCCAGTTCGGCGGCTTGCCGCGGCCGGTCCAGGTCTTGCCGGACTCGGGGTCCTGGTATTTGGCGGGAGCGCTCTTTTTGCCATCGGGCTTCCAGGGGAAGACCTGTTGTGCCGTGAAGCCGAACTCACGGACCAGCTCCTGCACCGATGCCAGGGCCGCTTTGGACTCCAGCTTGCGGGCATCGTCGATTTGCTGGTCGAGCAACTTTTTCTGGGCAATCAGCTCTTGGTATGTAGTCATCTTGATGGAAGAATTTCTAAGTGCGGCTATTTGTGTGAAAACTGCGCAGCAAGAGCCTGGACCCAGGACTCTTTGCAGAATGGTCAATTCTGGTGCATGTGCAGTGGGGATGAAGAACTCACCGTAAGTACAAATACTGATGATGTTGGCGCTCTATGGAGGGTAGGGCGCTTCTTCTCATGCCTGGGCATATTCCAAGGCGATCCGCATTATATCCAGGGCAATCTGGATAACCGGCACTTTACAAAAGCTGTTGTGCCGTTGTTACATTTGCAGAGCACTGTGGTTGGCGCTTCCTCCTCTGGAGACGACGTGCTGTCATGGCTTTTTCAGAGGAGTGCGCAGCGTTGGCCGCGAAAGTTCCGCCTTGGTTATGGAAAACAATCAACATTTGCATTTTAACAATCAAATCATAAAATCGATTTATAAAATATATTACATGTGATTTGATCGAGTTATTCAATGCATTGATTGATGCATGTGGTTTCATTTGAATAATCGATTTGCAGGATAGGTTTTTTTTATTGTCAAAGACCGCTTGTTCGAATGGTGAATGGCGGCGCCTTCTGTCTATACAGGACAAGCGCATCGGCTTCCCGATTGCCGGAGTCATTGCAGCCTGCAGTTTTTTCAAGGGTGATTCTTGAATCGGATTTCGCGGCCCGGCCATGCGGCAGTCGGCGGGCGGGCGGCACCGAACGCTTGATTGGCGCGCTACCAACAGCCTGTTAGGATCGCCGCACTACAACGATCCACCACCTGGCAGACATGGCAAGAAGGCAGACCAGCGCCCACGACGGCAACGAGACCCGCGAGACCCTTCTCAAGCTGGCCGCCCGTACCTTCGGTGAGCAGGGCTACTCTGCCACCACCATGCGCAACATTGCCGAGCAGTCCGGGATCGAGGCCGCCAGCATCTACTACCACTTCGCCTCCAAGGAAGAACTGGTGGACGAGGTCATGGAGCAGGGCGGCAACCGCATCATCAGCCAGCAGCAGGAGCGCCTTGCCGCGCTGGGCGCCGACGCCACGGCCGAGCAGCGCTTTCGCGCAGCCGTGCTGGGCCAGATGGCGGGGCTGGTAAAGCATGGCGACTTCGCCCTGGCCCATGGCCGGCTGCTGGGCCAGCTGCCAGACAAGGTGCGCGAGCGCCAGATCAAGCGCCGCGAGCGCCACCAGAAATTCTGGAGCGGCCTTCTCGAAGACCTGCGTGCCGAAGGCCGCCTGCGGGCCGACGCCGACATCCACCTGGCGCGCATCATGATCCTGGGCAGCATCAACTCCATACAGTCCTGGTTCAACCCCCGCAAGGGCTCGCTGGAGAAGGTGGCGGACCAGATCTGCGACATGTTCTTCCGGGGCGTGGGGCCGGCAGATAAATAGGCGCAAGACTGAAAATCGCCAATCGGCCTGTCACATGCCGGTGGCATATTCCCGCGCTGCTGTCCCGGCCCTGTGCAGAAAATGGCGGCGGGTTGTTAATGATATTTAACTGTCAATAGTAAGATCACCGTCTTATGCGTCTGCTTGTTTTGCGCCTGCTATTGCTGGCCGTGTTCTTCAACACGGCCATTGGCATGCCCCTGCACGGCGCAACGCATATCCGGCAGGCGGTGGCCGGGCCTGCCCAGGCTTTTGCGGGCCTCAACGGCTGCGAAGATGATGCGCTGGCCGGCCAACGCGGCCAGGCTGGCGAAAAGGCTGAAGTCGTCGAAGCCGCCGAAGCCGTCTGCGCATGGTGCATGGGCCATGCACCGCATGCGGCGGCCTGGCTGCCGCACTTCGGCCTGCCGCTGGCCGTGGCCGCGCCGCCTGAGAGGGTGCCGCCGCGCACCGTGGGCGGCGCCATCCCCTCGCAGAACCGCTGGGCCTTTGCATCGCGCGACCCGCCGCGCTGAACCCGCAAGCACTTTTCTCCTTCTCTGCCGCCAGCACCCGTTGGTGCCGGCGGCATGTCCGTGTTTGCGCGCGCCGGCTGTGGATGCCGGCGGCATGCGCCTGTGCCCGTTTTCAACATGACTGCCTTCTTCTTCCCCGCGAAGCCGCTTCCCCGCCTTCGCCCGCTGCCGCTTGCCCTGAGCGCTGCCGCCTTCCTGTCCATGCCTGCGCTGGCCCAAGGCCAGGATCCGTCCTCCGGCCCCGGCCCCGCCGCCGTCCCCGCCTCCGCTTCCCCGCAGGAGCAGGCGCTGCTGCCTGCCGTGGAAGTCGTGGGCCGAACGGCCTCGGGCGCCTATCACACCGACGAGGCGGCAGGCGCCAAGACCGACCTGCCGCTGCGCGAGCTGCCGCAGTCGGTGCGCGTGATCACGCGCCAGGCCATGGACGACCTGGGCGCCACCAAGCTTGACGACGTGCTGGACTACGTGGGCGGCGTCTCGCGCCAGAACAACTTTGGCGGGCTGTGGGACAACATCGTCATCCGCGGCCTGCCCGGCGACCAGAACGTGGGCATGGCCACCCTGTTCAACGGTTTTTCCTCGGGGCGCGGCTTCAATGCGCCACGTGACCTGGCCGGCGTGGAGCGCATCGAGTTCCTCAAGGGCACGGCCGCTGCGCTCTACGGCAGCAGCGAGCCGGGAGGCACGCTGAACGTGGTCTCCAAGCGCCCGCTGTGGACGCCTTCGCATTCCGTGGAAGCCTATGCAGGCAGCTACGGCCTGCGGCGTGGCGCGCTGGACACCACGGGACCGGTGGGCGAGAACTTTGCCTACCGGCTCAACATCGCCGTGGAGGACCGCGACAGCTTTCGCGATTTCGTGGGCGCCAGCCGCCAGGTGATCGCACCGGCCTTCACCTGGAAGCTGGGGCGCGATACGGTGCTGGAGTACTCGGGCGAGCTGCTGCGCCACAAGACGCCGCTGGACCGCGGCGTGGTGGCCGTGGGCGACCGGCTGGGCGCCATCTCGCGCAGCCGCTTCCTGGGCGAGCCGGGCGACGGCGATGTGACGGTGGAAAACCGCACCCACCAGTTCATCCTCTCGCATGAGTGGAACGCGCAGTGGCGCAGCCGCCTGGGCCTGTCCTACCGCGAGACCTCGATCAACGGCTTTTCCACCGAGCCGCACGCGCTGCTGGCCAATGGCGACCTCACGCGCCAGCGGCGCTTTCGCGACTACCAGTCCGACGACATCGCCGTGCAGGCCGAGCTGCAGGGCACGGTGAAAACGGGCGCCGTCGAACACGAGCTGCTGCTGGGCCTGGAGAGCTTTCGCTTCGAGATGGACACGCTGATGCTGCGCGCCAACCCGACGGCGGCCAATCCCTACGCCATCAACATCTACAACCCCATCTACGGCGGCGCGCGCCCCGTGCCCACGGCCAATACCGACACCTTCGAGCGGCAGCGCAACACGGCCTTCTACCTGCAGGACGCCATCAAGCTCTCGCCCCAATGGCGCGTGGTGGCCGGCCTGCGCATGGACCGCTACGACCAGTCGCTGCACAACCGCCGCACGGGCGCGACCACCCAGCAGGACCCGGCCTCGACCTCGCCGCGCCTGGGCCTGAGCTGGCTGCCGCTGCCGCAATGGACCTTCTATGCCAACGCGGGCCGCTCGTTCCGGCCCAACGTGGGCATCGATGTGGCCGGTGCGGGCTTCAGCCCCGAATCCGGCCGTTCGATGGAGCTGGGCGCCAAGTGGGAAAGCGCCGACCAGCGCATGGGTGCCACGGCTGCGCTGTTCGACATCCGCAAGCGCAATGTGCTGACGGCCGACCCGGGCAACGCCGGCTACTCGGTCTCGGCCGGCGAGATCCGCAGCCGGGGCCTGGAATTCGACTTCGCCGGCCAGGTCACGCAGCGCTGGCGCCTGAATGCGAGCCTGGTGCTCAACGATGTGGAGATCTCCCGCGACAACACGCTGGAGGTGGGCGGGCGCCTGCTCAACGTGCCCAAGGTCAACGGCAGCGTGCTGGCGGTCTACGAGAACGCCTTCTCCAACGGCCAGCGCTACGGCATCGGCGGCGGCGTCACCCACATGGGCAAGCGCCTGGGCCAGGCCCGCACGCAGGCCGAGGCCGATGCCGGCAAGGCCGCCTTCGAGCTGCCCAGCTACACCACGGCCAAGCTGGTTGCCTACTGGCGCATCAGCCCCACGCTGCGCCTGACGCTGGACGTGGACAACCTCTTTGACAAGACCTACTACACCAGCTCGTACAGCCGGCTGTGGGTGACGCCGGGCACGGCCCGCACCGTCACCGTAGGCCTTCAAGCAAAGTTCTGAGCCCCGCCATGCATCCATCCCTTCCTGTTTCTTCCAACCCCACTTCTGCCCCCACGCCCGTGCTGCAAGCGCTGGGCGCCGTGGTTGACTACGGCGAGCGCACCATCCTCCAGGGCCTGGACCTGGCCGTGCATGCGGGCGAGATCTATGCGCTGCTGGGCGCCAACGGCGCGGGCAAGACCACCACGCTGAGCCTGCTGCTGGGCTTTGTGCGGCCGCGCAGCGGACAGGTGCGCGTGCAGGGCGTGGACCCGGTGACGGCGCCTGCGCAGGCGCGTGCCCTGATCGCCTATATCCCCGAGAACGTGGCGCTGTACGAGCACCTGAGTGCGCGCGAGAACGTGGCCTACCTGCTGGAGCTGGCGGGCCAGCCGGCCGCGGCCGGCGCCATCGGCCAGGCGCTGTCTGCCGCAGGGCTGGACGCCGCCGCGCACGACCGGCGCGTCTCCGGCTTTTCCAAGGGCATGCGCCAGAAAGTGGCGATTGCGCTGGCGCTGGCGCGCAGGGTGCCGGCACTGCTGCTGGACGAACCCACCTCGGGCCTGGACCCGCAGGCCACGGCCGAGTTCAGCCGGCTGCTCATGCAGTTGCGCGGCCAGGGCGTGGCCATTCTCATGGTCACGCACGACCTGCTGGGAGCGGCCGATGTGGCCGACCGCATGGGCTTCATCGCAGGCGGGCGCCTGGTCGAGGAAGTGGCGGCCAGCGGCGAGGAGCGCTTCGATGTGCGCGCACTGCACCGCCACTATGCAGGGGTGGGCACGGACGCGCACACGCACACGCACATTGAAGCCGACACGCAGGGGGCAGCGACATGAGCGCGGCCTGGACCATCGCGCGCGAGGAATGGCGCCTGCTGCTGCGCGACCGCGTGGCCGTGCTGGGGATGGCGCTGTGGCTGCTGCTCAGCGCCGCTGCCGCCTTCACCGCCTGGGACCAGCGCAGCGCGGCCCAGGCCCAGCGCGAGCGCCACCAGTCCCAGGTGGACAGCGAGTTCGAAGCCCAGCCCGACCGCCATCCGCACCGCATGGTGCATTACGGCCACTTCGTGTTCCGCCCGCTCAATCCGCTGGCGGCCTTCGATGCGGGCATCGACGCCTACACCGGCCACACGCTGTTTCTGGAGGGCCACCGCCAAAACAGCGCCAACTTCGGCGATGTGCGCCAGTCCTCGCTGCTGCTGCGGTTCGGCCAGCTCACGCCGGCCTTTGTGCTGCAGGTGCTGGCGCCGCTGCTGTTGATCTTCATGGGCCATGCCTGCATTGCACGCGAGCGCGAGGCCGGCACCCTGCGCGTGCTGCTGGCCCAGGGCGTGGGCACGCGGCAGTTCGTGGCCGGCAAGCTGCTGGCGCTGGCGGGCGTGGCGGCCCTGGTGCTGCTGCCGGCCCTGCTGGCCCTGGCCTGGATGGTCGTGGCCACGCCGGTGCCCGTCAGCCTGGTGGCCACGCTGGCGGCAGGCCATGTGCTGTGGCTGATGCTCTGGGCGGTGGGCATCGTCGCTGTCTCCGCCTTCATGCGGCGCGGGCGCGATGCCTTGCTGGCCCTGCTGGCGGCCTGGGCCGTCGCCGTGGTGCTGCTGCCCCGTCTGGTGCCGGAGCTGGTGGGATCTGCCCTGGCGCTGCCCACGCGCTTCGAGACCGACATCGCCACCGCGCGCGAGCTGGCGGCGCTGGGCGACAGCCACAATCCCGACGATCCCTATTTCGCCGCTTTCCGCGCCAGGGTGCTGGCGCAGTACGGTGTCTCGCGCGTCGAGGATCTGCCCGTCAACTACAAGGGACTGGTCGGCATGGAAGGCGAGCGGTTGACGAGTGAACTCTTCAGGCGCCATGCCGAGGCCAGCTTCGATCTGCAGGCCGAGCAACTGCGCCGGGCTGACGCATTTGCCCTGATCAGCCCCGTGATCGCGCTGCGCCGCCTGTCCATGGCCGTGGCCGGGACCGACTTGCAAGGCTACCGGCGCTTTCTGGAGCAGGCCGAGCAGCATCGCTACCGCATGGTGCAGGCCCTCAACCGCCTGCAGGTGGACAAGCTCAGCTATGCGGGCGACCGATCGAGCCGCGACAACCGCATCGGCCACGAGCACTGGCGCGGCGTCTCCGATTTCCATCACGAGCCCGATCCACCGCTGGCGGCCCTGCGTCGCGCGGCGCCTGCCGTCTATGTGTTGCTGGCATGGCTGGCTGTATTGACGGTGGCCTTGCTGCTGGCCACGCAACGGCTGGGGAGGGTGGCGCGATGAGCTGGCTCCTGCATGAATGGCGTCTTCTGACGCGCTCGCGCCTGGCGCTGTGCGCCCTGGCCTTGCTGTTGCTGCTGTCCACGCTGGCCGTGCTGTCGGGCCTGCGCGAGATCGCTTCGCAACGCCTGACCCTGGACCGCCTTGCGCAACTGCAGCAGCAGGACATGGCGGCCCAGGCAAGCCGGCATGCCCAGTCCGGCGACGCAGGCTCGGTGGCCTATTACGGCTTTCACGCCACCTGGGATGCGCCATCGTCCACGGCCTTTCTTGCCCTGGGCCTGCGCGATGCCGCGCCCTATGTGCTGCGCGTGCGCGCGCTGGCGCTGCAGGCACAGCTGCATGAAGGAGAAAGCTTCAACCCGGAGCTGGCTCTGGCGGGCCGCTTCGACTTCGCCTTTGTGCTGGTCTACCTGGTGCCGCTGTTCCTGATTGCGCTGCTCTACGACCAGGTCTCGGGCGAGCGCGAATCGGGCCGCCTGGGCATGCTGCAGGCCATGCCTGGCACCGGGCGGCGGCTGTGGCTGCGCCGCGCGGGACTGCGTTCCGTGCTGGTGCTGGCCTGCGTGGCACTGCCTGCCCTGGCCGGCGGGGCAGCGGCGGGTGCCCTTGCCACGGTGCTGCTGTCCGCCACGGCCTATGTGGTTTTCTGGAGTGGCCTGTGCCTGGTGGTTGCCGCGCTGGGCGGCAGCTCGGTCGCCAATGCCATGGCCCTCATGGGCTGCTGGGCCGTGCTGACCCTGGTGCTGCCCACGCTGGCCAATGCCGCGCTGTCGCGTGCCATCCCCGTGAGCCAGGGCGTGGAGCTGATGCTGGCCCAGCGCCAGACCGTGCATGGCGCCTGGGACCTGCCGCGCGAGCAGACCATGGAGCGCTTTTTCCGCAACCACCCCGAATGGCGTGACACCGCGCCGCTGCCTGCGGGCTTTCACTGGAAGTGGTACTACGCCTTCCAGCAGCTCGGCGACGAAAGTGTCGCATCCCAGTTCGCCGCCTACCGCGCCGGCCTGCAGGCACGCCAGGCCTGGACCGGGCGCCTGGGCTGGCTGCTGCCCGGCGTGGGCGTGCAGGCTGCGCTGCACCGCCAGGCCGGCACCGACCTGCTGGCGCAACTGGCCTATCAGGACGACATCGCCGCCTTTCACGCACGCCTGCGCGCCTTCCTCTATCCCTATCTGTTTGAGGACCGCACATTCGGTGCGCAGGATTTTGCAGCCCAGCCCGTCTTCACGGCCAGCCCGCGGCCTGCGCGGCAGGCCTGGGGGCAGACGGCAATGCTGTGGGTGGTGGCTGCGCTGGCCTTGCTGGCCGGCGGTGTTGCCGCAGGCCGCGTGCGGCCGGGCAGGCGCTGAGGCCAAGGGCGGGTGAAAAAAGGAAACAGCCATGGTTCAGGCAGGGCCTGCACCATGGCTGTCATCTTCTTGGATCCGTGGGCCCGAGGCTGAGCCTGAGGCGGGCGGCTCCCTGTTATTGCACGTTCTGGTGGCAGTCGCTGCAGACGCCGTACAGCGTCATCTCATGGCGCTCCACCACAAAGCCTTCGGGGGCGATGCGCTGCATGTCGCCCGGACAGCCGGGCACGTTGAACACGCGGTTGCAGCTCATGCAGCGGAAATGGTGGTGGTGGGCGCGGCCGCTGAGTTCGTAGCGCGTGGCCTCGCCGGGCAGGTCCACGGCCTGCACTTCGCCCGCTTCCATCAACTGCTTGATGTTGCGGTACACCGTGGCCAGCCCGATGGCTGGCACCTCGCGCTGCGCTGCGCCGAGGATCTCGGCCGGAAGCAAGGGGCGTCCAGCCTCTTCCATGACCGTGCGTATCGAACTGCGTTGACGGGTCGAGCGTTCCATAGGCCTGAACAAGCGCTCCACGATGGGCTGAGTGTGTCTAGTCATGGTGATTCCGTTATTTACTATAACAATCTCGACGCGATTAATCAGTGCTCACGAGCGCTCACAGCTGAAATTTACACTGTGTTTACCTGCGGGTCCGACAAGCATGGAGATGCAGTGTGTGCAATGGATCTCTGCCCCAAGGGGAAGAAATTCCATTTGACAGACACCAGACGCTCCATTCCTGCCAGTTTTCGCGAGTATATGTGGTGAGCATTCGATGGACCTTATGCGCTGGTTAAATGCCATAGCCGTCAACAATGCTGTAATGGGATGTAATTGATCTATTGATTGAAGAGTGCTTGAAATGAGAGTGTGTGGGGTGCTTAACGTCAGGGCTGCTGGAGGCGGTGCTGGCCCAAGGTGAGATGCAATTACTTACATGGACAGTGTATTGCCAATACGGGTAGATTGCCTCAATGCGCTTCGTTTGTCCATGATCCGTTTCCTTGAAAGGGGAAAGGAGGCTGCCCCGGAACTGCCACCCAGGGTGGTTTACGCAATGACATGCCGAGTCGCGATCCACAGCCGATTGGGCGATGAAGTGCATTTTCTCGAATTGCGCGGGCGGAAAAAGATCAGCCGGCCTTTCCGCCACGATTGGGAAATGCTCAGCGAAAGCATCTTCGCCAAGGCCCTATTGGGTAAAGGACCACCCTAGAAATACAAATCCAGGGCGGCGCAATGCGCTACATCGACGGCATCGTCACCCGCCTGGGCATGCAGGGCCAGGTCCACCGCGGCCACGCCTGCAAGGCCCGCCTGAGCCCCTGGCTGTGGCTGGCCACGCGCAGGAGCGACTTTCGCATCTTTCAGAACCAGACCGTGCCCGACATCATCGAGCAGGTCTTGGGCGTCTATGGCCATCCGCTGCGAAAGAAACTCACGCGCGGCTATCGCAGCGGGGACTGCTGCGCTCAATTCAACGAAAGCGATTGCGACCTTGTCCCGCGGTGGATGCAGCACGAAGGCATCTACTTCTTCTTCGAGCATGCCTCGCACAGCGCATTGCCTGGGGATGAATCTATTCCTTTCTATCCTCCTGAAAAGGCCGGCGCAGGCAATCCGCAAAACATCCACGCCCGGCAGCTGGAGCAGTAAATCAAGCCGGGCCGCCATTGCAGCGACGGCCCTGAAGTTGCACGGGCAGGCATGGCCAGGACGGGGACAGATGCGGTCCAGGCGCTGCGGTCCCTGGCCTGGGCATGCCGGCCAGGGATCTCGTTCAAGTGCGGTTGATGGACACGCCACCATCGACCACCATGGCCGTCCCCGTAATGAAGCTGGATGCGTCCGACGCCAGAAACAGCGCCGCCGCCGCGATTTCTGCGGGCGTGGCGAGGCGCTTGAGCGCGTGCAGGTTTTCGACGAAGGCGCGCGCCTCGGGCGTGGGGGTGCTGGCGCGGCCCATGGGAGTGTCGGTGCCCCCGGGCAGCAGGGCGTTGGCGCGCAGGCCGCGGGGGCCGTATTCGGCGGCGATGACCTGTGTGAGGCCGACGAGGCCGGCCTTGCTGGCGGCATAGGCGCCCATGCCGGGCAGGCCCGCCGTATGGCCCACGAAGGTGGAGGTGAAGATCAGCGAGCCGCCGCCGCGTGCCAGCAGGGCCGGTATCTGGTGCCTGGCGCCCAGAAAGGCACTGGTGAGGTTGGTGGCGATGGCGTCCTGCCAGGCCTGCAGCGAGAGATCGGGGAGGGCGCAGGGATCGCCGGTCATGCCGGCATTGTTGAAGGCGATGTCCAGGCCGCCAAAGCGTGCCGTGGCGGTCTCGACCAGGGCCTGTGCCAGCGGCTCGTCCCGCACGTCGCCGGCCAGCGCGATGGCCTGGCCGCCGTCCTGCTCGATCTCCGCCACCAGCGTCTGCAGTTGCGCCTGGCGCCGGGCCGTGAGGACCAGCCTGGCGCCGTGGCGGGCAAACAGCCTGGCGGCTTCGCGGCCTATGCCTGAGCTGGCGCCTGTGATGAGGGCGACTTTTCCGTGGAGTTGCTGTGGCGATGGCTGCATCTCGCACCTTTTCTTTCCGTGAATGAGGGAAAGCGGTTTGTAGTGCGGCGCAGGCGGGCGCGCATCCCGCTTCTTGCACTGGCGCCGGGCCGCGCTCGGTGGTGCCGGGCTGTGCCGGGCTGCACATGGTCGCAGCGTGCTAGTGAGAGCTCAGTCTTCGCCCAGCTCCAGGTGCGCGAACAGGTCGGCCAGCGTGGGCGTGGAGCGTGCGGGCCAGATGGCGCTGAGGTCCAGGCTGGGCAGGGTCTGGCCGTCACGCACCTCGCAAAAGCGCACGCCGCGAAAGTCCATGGAGCGTATCCAGCTGGGCAGAAGAGCCACGCCGCAGCCACCGGCCACGCAGGCCAGCACGGTGAGGGTGCGGTTGGCTTCCTGCGCCACATGGGCCTCGTGCCCGGCCTTGCGCAGCGCGTCGAGGATGCCGGCATGCAGCACGGGCAATTGCGCCTGCGGGTACATCACCAGCCCGGCCTCGGCGATCTGGGCCAGGCTGACCCGGCCGTCCTCGCCGATCTGGAATTCATCGGGCACGGCGGCCACCAGGCGCTCGCGCAGCAGCTGGCGCTCGCGCATGCGCCCGCCCACGGCCACGGGCGTGTGCATGAGGCCGATATCGATGGCGCCGGTCTGCAGGGCCTCGGCCTGCTCGGCATTGCTCATCTCGCGCAGGATGACGCGCACGCCGGGCGCCTGCTGCCGCAACGCGCGCAGGGCGCGGGGCAGGGTGCCGAAAAGCGCCGAGGACACCAGGCCCACGGTCAACTGGCCCGCACTGCCCCTGGCGATCTCGCGCGCGCGGCTGGCGGCGGCATCTATGCGGGCCACGCTGGTGCGCACGTCGTCCAGCATGGCCAGGGCGGCCGGGGTGGGCAGGGCGCCCTGGCGTGAGCGCTGGAACAGCTGCACGCCCAGGTCTTTTTCCATGCGGGCCAGGGTCTGGCTCAGGGCCGGCTGTGCAATGCCCAGCCAGTCGGCTGCGCGGCTGACGCTGCCCTGGTCCACCACCGCGAGAAAGTAGCGCAGATGCCGGGTTTCCATATTGATCCAGTATGAATAAATCCATTTTGAAGAATGGAAATATATACCCCCCGTTCCTAGAATCCGGCCCCATGCCCCCAGCGCCGCGCCTTGCGTGGCGCAACCCACAAGGAGTTCTTCCCGTGTCTGCCGTGCCCCGGTTCGCCATTGCGTCCAGCGTCGATACCCACGCCCATGTCTTCGAGCGTGGCCTGCCCATGCCGGATGCGCGCCGCTACGCGCCCGACGAGGACGCGCTCCTGGGCACCTATCTGCACCACCTGGACACGCACGGCCTGGCCCATGGCGTGCTGGTGCAGCCCAGCTTTCTGGGCACGGACAACAGCTACCTGCTCCAGGCGCTGCGCGCCCAGCCGCAGCGCCTTCGCGGCGTGGCCGTGGTGGATGAGAGCACGGGCGATGAACAACTGCAGGCTATGGCCGATGCCGGCGTGGTGGGCATGCGCCTGAACCTGATCGGCCTGCCTTTGCCCGATCTGAATGCGCCCGGCTGGCGCCGCATGCTGGAGCAGGCCAACACCCTGGGCTGGCATGTGGAGCTGCACCTGCAGGCCGAGCGCCTGCCGGACCTGCTGCCCGCCTTGCTGGCGGCCGGTTGCCGCGTGGTGGTTGACCACTTCGGGCGCCCTGACCCGGCCCTGGGCGTGCGCGACCCGGGCTTTGGCTATCTGCTGCAGCAGGCCGGCAGCGGCCGTGTGTGGGTCAAGCTGTCCGCGCCCTACCGCATCTGGCAGGCCGCCGACTGCGCCGCCTCGGGCCGGCAGGCCACCGCGCAATTGCTGCAGGCCTTCACGGCCGGGCGGTTGCTCTGGGGCAGCGACTGGCCGCACACGCAGCACGCCGGCCAGGCCAGCTATCCGGCGGCCGTGCGCTGGCTGCAGGACTGGCTGGACGATGCCGGTCCCCTGCAGGCCGTGCTGGGCCGCACCGCCTTCGAGCTGTTCCGATTCCAAAACGACATGCCAAACCAAGGAGACACACCATGAATTCCCTGTCCAGACGCACCGCCAGCCTGTGGGCAGCCGCAGGCCTGCTTTCGGCTGTTGCCGGCATGGCCGCGCCGGCCGCAGCGGCTGCAGCGCCCAACTACCCCGAGCGCCCCGTCACCCTGGTCGTGACCTATCCGCCGGGCGGCACCGTCGATGTGGTGGCGCGCCTGATCGGCCCCAGGCTGTCTGCCGAGCTGGGCCAGCCCGTGGTGATCGAGAACCGGGGCGGGGCAGGCGGCATGATCGGCGGCGCCCAGGTGGCCAAGGCCCAGCCCGACGGCTACACGCTGATGCTCGATGCCTCCAACCACGCGCAGAACCCCGCCATCCACGCGCGCATGCAGTTCGACACGCTCAAGGCCTTCGCGCCGGTCTCGCTGCTGCTGCGCGTGCCCAATGTGCTGGTGGTTGCGCCTTCGTCGCCCATCAAGAGCGTGCAGGACCTGATCCAGGCCGGCCGCTCCGAGGGGGGCGGGCATCTGTACTTTGCGTCCGCAGGCCCGGGCTCGGCCCAGCACCTGGCGGGCGAGCTGTTCAACCTGCTGGCCAGGACGCAGCTGCACCATGTGGCCTACAAGGGCGGCGGCCCGGCCATGATGGATGTGATGTCGGGCCAGGTGCCGCTGATGTTTGCCAGCATGGGCTCGGCCTGGCAGCACGTGAAGACCGGCAAGCTGCGCGCGGTGGCCGTGGGCGGGCTGGAGCGCTCCAAGGCCGCACCCGAGCTGCCGACCATTGCCGAATCGGGCGTGCCCGGCTACGAGACCTATGAATGGAACGCCATCTTTGCGCCGGCCGGCACGCCGCAGGCCATCGTGAACCGGCTGTCCACGGTGCTGGCCAAGGTGCTGCGCGAACCCGCCATCGTGGAGCGGCTCGCTGGCATAGGCGCCGAGCCCATAGGCTCCACGCCGGCCGAGCTGGAGACCTTCCGCCGCGCCGAGATCGCCAAATGGCAGAAGGTGGTGAAGGATTCCCGGCTCAAGCTGGACTGAGCGCGTGCAGGCCAGAAAGCGGACCATTGCGGTCTGCTGTACACCGCAGGCAGCCCTGGCGCGTTGAACAGGTACGGGCGCTGGCCTGAACGGGTTCTTACACCTTTTCAGGCGCAGCGGCCCACGCGGCCCCGCGCGCTTGGTAGAAACGGGGCCTTTCCTGTTTCACCCACTTCAAAAGAACATGGCCCTGCTCACCTTGCGAACCACCTTGCGCGCCGCGGCCGCCTTTGCGCTGGCCTGCTCGGCCCTTGCGGCCCAGGCGCAGACCTACATCAGCGGCTCGGTCTCGGGCCAGCTGGCACCGGGCGTCTACGGCACCGTGGACATCGGCAACGCGCCGCCGCCAGCGCTGCTGTACCAGCGCCCCGTGATCATTGCGCCGGCCCCCATGGCCCCGCCGCCTGTCTACATGTGGGTGCCCCCGGGCCACGCCAAGCACTGGGGCAAGCACTGCGCCCGCTACGGCGCCTGCGGCCGCCCGGTGTACTTCCTGCGCAACCCGCCGCCGCACTGGCATGCCGGGCCGCCGCGTCCCGATCCGCGCTGGCGCGAGGAGCGCCGCCACCGCGAATGGGAACACCGCCGCGATGACCGCCGCTGGGACCGTGACGACCGCCACGATCGCCATGGCGGGCGTGGTGATGACCACCGTGGCCCTGGGCATGGCCATGATCGCGGCCGGGGCCATGGCCGCGATTGAGCGGCACCGCACAAAAATAAGTTGTATCAAGCAGTTGCGGCGCACGGGCGCCGCAACCCGCAGCGCAAGCCTGGCACTGAGCTATGCCGGTTTGCTATAGCTGCTAGCGGGCTTGCTCAGTGGTGCCTGGCCCGCGCCATGCTCACAATAGCTGTCATACCCATACTGATAGAGACAGCCATGCAAACGGCCATTCCCTGCCTGCTGATGCGGGGCGGTACTTCCAAGGGCCCCTTCTTCCGGGCCACCGATCTTCCCTCCGACCTGCCCACGCGCGACCGCGTGCTGCTTGCGGCCATGGGCTCGCCCGACAAGCGGCAGATCGACGGCGTGGGTGGCGCGCATCCGCTGACCAGCAAGGTCGGCATCGTCAGCCTCTCCGACAAGGAGGGCATCGACCTCGAATTCCTCTTCGCCCAGCTGCAGCCAGACAAGGACACGGTGGACACCACGCCCAACTGCGGCAACATGCTGGCCGGCGTGGTTCCCTTTGCGCTGGAGACCGGCATGGTCTCCTCGCGCGGCGAGACCAGCACCTTCCGCGTGCTGACGCTGAACACCGGCATGGCGGCCGACATCACCGTGCAGACGCCCGGTGGCCAGGTGGAGTACGAAGGCTCGGCCCGCATCGACGGCGCGCCCGGCAGCTCGGCACCCATCGAAATCAGCTTTCTGGACACGGCCGGCTCGGTCTGCTCGGGCCTGTTGCCCACGGGCAAGCCCCGGGACACGGTCACGGTGACGGGCGAGGGTTTTGAGCCCTTCACGCTTGACGTCACCTGCATAGACAACGGCATGCCGCTGGTGATCTTCAAGGCCGCCGACGTGGGCGCTACCGGCCTGGAGACCGTGGCCGAGCTCAACGCCGACACCGATCTCAAGCGCCGCATCGAGGCGCTGCGCCTGCAGATCTCCCGGACCATGGGCCTGGGCGATGTCTCGGCCAAGAACTACCCCAAGATGACGCTGATCGCGCCGCCCCAGCATGGCGGCGCGCTGACCACGCGCAGCTTCATCCCCCACGTCTGCCATGACGCCATCGGCGTGCTGGCAGCCGTCACCGTGGGCACGGCCGTGAAGATGCCGGGCACCGTGTGCGACGGCGTGGCGCAGCTCACGCAGGGCGCGGGCCCGCTCACGGTGTCTGTGGAGCATCCCACGGGCGAATTCAGCGTGACGCTGGACAGCGATCCGGCCCACCCCGAGGTGGTGACCAAGGCCGCCTTGCTGCGCACGGCGCGCCTGCTGATGCGTGGCGAAGTGATGGTTCCGCGCTCGGTCTGGGACGGCCGCAGGCAGGACTGAAGAAACAGCGCAGGGGCTTGCCGGCCCCTGCAGTGCAAGGGGCGGGTCGCGCGCGCAGATGCGGTATCCGTCAGGCCGAGAGACAGTGGAAGAGACAAGTCATGACATCCGTCCAGAAGGACGCCGCAGCAACCGGCGTCAATGTGCAGACCCTGCTCAACGAGCACCCGTTCTCGGGATTCCAGTGGGTGATCTTTGCGCTGTGTTTCCTGATCGTTCTGCTCGATGGCTTTGACACGGCGGCCATCGGCTACATCGCGCCCTCGCTGATCGGCGAGTGGGGCGTGAGCAAGCCTGCGCTGGCGCCCGTGCTCAGCGCGGCGCTGTTCGGACTGGCCGCAGGCGCCCTGTTCTCTGGTCCGCTGGCTGACCGGCTGGGCCGCAAGTCCGTGCTGGTGGGTTCGGTGGCGGTGTTTGCCGTGTCCTGCCTGGCTTCGGGCTTTTCGCCTGACATCTGGACGCTGGCCGTGCTGCGCTTCGTCACCGGCCTGGGCCTGGGCGCCGCCATGCCCAATGCCGTCACGCTGATGAGCGAGTACTGCCCTGATTCGCGCCGCGCCACGCTGACCAACGCCATGTTCTGCGGCTTTCCGCTGGGCGCGGCCTTCGGCGGCTTCCTGGCGGCCTGGATGATCCCGCATTTCGGCTGGCGCAGCGTGCTCATCCTGGGCGGTGCCGCGCCGCTGCTGCTGCTGGTGGCCCTGATCGTGCTGCTGCCCGAGTCGGTGCGCCATATGGTGGCCAACAACTACCCGGCCGAACGCATCCGCAAGGTGCTGGCGCGCATTGCCGGCGATGCCGTGCAGGGCGTGCAGCGCTTCGTGATGACCGAGTCCAAGCCCCAACCCGAATCCCGGGCCAGCAGCGGCATGGGCGTGGTGCTGTCGCGCGAGTACCGGGTGGGCTCGATCATGCTGTGGATCGCCTACTTCATGGGACTGGTCATCTTCTACGCGCTGATGAACTGGATGCCCGTGCTGTTCAGGGAAGCGGGCCTGGACCCCAAGACCGGCACCCTGGTGGCCGCGCTGTTTCCGCTGGGCGGCGTGGGCGCCGTGCTGTTCGGCTGGCTCATGGACCGCTTCAATGCCAACCGCATCATCGCCATCGGCTATGCGCTGACGGCGGCCTCCATCTGGTGGATCGGCCAGACGGCCGGCCACCTGGGCTGGCTGGTGGTGGCCGTCTTCCTGGCCGGCACCATCATGAACACCGCGCAATCGTCCATGCCGGCGCTGGCTGCTGCCTACTACCCCACACGGGGCCGTGCCACGGGCGTGGCCTGGATGCTGGGCATCGGGCGCTTCGGCGGCATTGCGGGCTCCTTCCTGGTGGCCGAGCTGTCGGCGCGCCAGCTGGGTTTCAGCGAGATCTTTGCGGTGGTGGCCATTCCGGGCGTGATCGCCATGGCCGCCCTCATCATCAAGCAGTACAGCAGTCCCGAGCCGCAGGGCGGCGCGGCGCCTGCCGCACCCCTCCACTGACACATTCCCACCCCATAAAGACGCAGGAGACCATCCGATGATCATCGACGTACACGGCCACTACACCACCGCGCCCGCGGCCCTGGGCGCCTGGCGCGACCTGCAGATCGCAGGCCTCAAGGACCCGTCCAAGGCCCCCAGGGCCAGCGACCTGAAGATCAGCGACGACGAGATCCGCGAGACCATCGAGACCAACCAGCTCAAGCTGATGAAGCAGCGCGGCTCCGATCTCACCATCTTCAGCCCGCGCGCCAGCTTCATGGCCCACCACATCGGCGACTTCGAGACATCGAGCACCTGGGCCGCCATCTGCAACGAGCTGTGCTACCGCGTCAGCGAGCTGTTCCCCGAGCATTTCATCCCGGCCGCCATGCTGCCGCAGTCGCCGGGCGTGGACCCCGCCACCTGCATTCCCGAACTGGTCAAGTGCGTGGAGCAGTACGGCAACGTGGGCATCAACCTGAACCCCGATCCTTCAGGCGGCCACTGGACCTCGCCCCCGCTGTCGGACCGCTCCTGGTATCCCATCTACGAAAAGATGGTGGAGTACGACATCCCCGCGATGGTCCACGTCTCCACCAGCTGCAACGCGTGCTTCCACACCACGGGCGCCCACTACCTGAATGCCGACACCACGGCCTTCATGCAGTGCCTGACCAGCGACCTGTTCAAGGACTTCCCCACGCTCAAGTTCCTGATCCCCCATGGCGGCGGCGCCGTGCCCTACCACTGGGGCCGTTTCCGCGGCCTGGCGCAGGAGCTCAAGAAGCCGCTGCTGGACGAGCACCTGCTCAACAACATCTTCTTCGACACCTGCGTCTACCACCAGCCCGGCATCGACCTGCTGACCAAGGTGATCCCCGTCAAGAACATCCTGTTCGCCAGCGAGATGATCGGTGCCGTGCGCGGCATCGACCCGACCACGGGCCACTACTACGACGACACCAAGCGCTACATCGAGGCCACGGCCAACCTCACCGAAGAGGAGCGCTACCAGGTCTACGAAGGCAATGCGCGCCGCGTGTTTCCGCGCATGGACGCCGCCCTCAAGCAAAAGGGCCTGTAAGCAGGCCGCCACCACAGATCCAAGGAGAACACCATGTACGAACTCGGTGTGGTTTACCGCAACATCCAGCGCGCCGACCGCGCGGCCGCCGACGGCCTGGCCGCCCTGGGCTCGGCCACCGTCCACGAGGCCATGGGCCGCGTGGGCCTGCTCAAGCCCTATATGCGTCCCATCTATGCGGGCCAGCAGGTCTCGGGCACGGCCGTCACCGTGCTGCTGCAGCCCGGCGACAACTGGATGATGCATGTGGCGGCCGAGCAGATCCAGCCCGGCGACATCGTGGTCGCGGCCGTGATCTCGGAATGCACGGACGGCTACTTCGGCGACCTGCTGGCCACGAGCTTTCAGGCGCGCGGCGCGCGTGCGCTGATCATCGATGCCGGCGTGCGCGACGTGAAGACGCTGCAGGAAATGAACTTCCCCGTGTGGAGCCGCGCCATCTCTTCCAAGGGCACGATCAAGGCCACGCTGGGCTCGGTCAACATCCCTGTGGTCTGCGCAGGCATGTGGGTCACGCCCGGCGACGTGATCGTGGCCGATGATGACGGCGTGGTCTGCGTGCCCGCCGCCAAGGCCGCCGCCACGCTGCAAGCCGCGCAAAAGCGCGAAAGCTTCGAGGGCGAGAAGCGCGCCAAGCTGGCTTCCGGCGTGCTGGGCCTGGACATGTACAAGATGCGCGAGCCCCTGGAAAAGGCCGGCTTGCGCTATATCGATTGAGGAGGAGAAGCGCATGAGCAATTTCGAGAAGACCCCCGGCTGGCTGGACTGGTACGCCGGCCCCTCCCAGCCGAAGTTCCAGGTGCCCGCAGGCGCTGTCGATGCCCACTGCCACGTCTTCGGTCCCGGCGATGAATTCCCGTTTGCGCCCGAGCGCAAGTACACGCCCTGCGACGCCAGCAAGCAGCAGCTGTTTGCGCTGCGCGACCACCTGGGCTTTGCGCGCAACGTCATCGTGCAGGCCACCTGCCACGGCGCCGACAACCGCGCCATGGTCGATGCCTGCAAGGCCGCCAACGGCAAGGCGCGCGGCGTGGCCACGGTGCGCCGCAGCGTGACCGATGAGGAGCTGCAGGAGCTGCATGCGGCCGGCGTGCGCGGCGTGCGCTTCAACTTCGTCAAGCGCCTGGTGGACTTCACGCCCAAGGACGAGCTGATGGAGATCGCGGGCCGCATCGCCAAGTTGGGCTGGCATGTGGTCATCTACTTCGAGGCCGTGGACCTGCCCGAGCTGTGGGATTTCTTCACCAGCCTGCCCACCACCGTGGTCGTGGACCACATGGGCCGCCCCGATGTGAACAAGCCCGTGGACGGCCCTGAGTTCGAGCTGTTCCTCAAGTTCATGCGCGAGCACCAGAACGTCTGGAGCAAGGTCAGCTGCCCAGAGCGCCTGTCCGTCACCGGTCCCAAGGCGCTGGACGGCGAGCAAAATGCCTACCGCGACGTGGTGCCCTTCGCCCGCCGCGTGGTCGAGGAATTCCCCGACCGCGTGCTTTGGGGAACCGACTGGCCCCACCCCAACCTCAAGGACCACATGCCCGATGACGGCCTGCTGGTCGATTTCATCCCGCACATTGCACCGACTGCCGAGCTGCAGAAGAAGCTGCTGGTCGACAATCCGATGCGCCTGTACTGGCCGGAAGAAGCCTGACGGCAACCATGTCCGGCCTGGGTGCCGGACATATTCAAGGAGATATCCATGGCATTGGACAAACCCTATCTGGACGTGCCCGGCACCATCATTTTTGATGCCGAGCAGTCCCGCAAAGGCTACTGGCTCAACCAGTTCTGCATGTCGCTGATGAAGGCCGAGAACCGCGAGCGCTTCAAGGCCGACGAGCGTGCCTACCTGGACGAATGGGCCATGAGCGAGGAACAGAAGCAGGCCGTGCTGGCCCGCGACCTCAACTGGTGCATGCGCACGGGCGGCAACATCTACTTCCTGGCCAAGATCGGCGCCACGGACGGCAAGAGCTTCCAGCAGATGGCAGGCTCCATGACCGGCATGTCCGAAGAGGAATACCGCAACATGATGGTGGGCGGAGGCCGTTCGGCCGAAGGCAATCGCCGCGTGGGCGAGGAGGGCGATGCCCAGGCCCACCGCCAGCCGCAGGGCAAGGCCGGCAGCGTGGACAAGAACAACAAGGAAGGCAACTGACATGGCGCGCATCACCGCATCCGTCTACACCTCGCATGTGCCCGCCATCGGCGCGGCCATGGACCTGGGCAAGGCAGACGAGCCCTATTGGCAGCCTTTGTTCAAGGGCTTCGAGCACTCGCGCCAATGGCTCAAGGACAACAAGCCCGACGTGATCTTCCTGGTCTACAACGACCACGCGACCGCGTTCAGCCTGGACTTCATCCCGACGTTTGCCATCGGCACAGCCGCTGAATACCAGCCCGCCGACGAAGGCTGGGGCCCTCGCCCCGTGCCCAAGGTCGTCGGCCATCCGGAGCTGGCCAGCCACATCGCGCAGTCGGTGATCCAGCAGGACTTCGACCTGACCATCGTCAACAAGATGGACGTGGACCACGGCCTGACCGTGCCGCTGTCGCTGATGTGCGGCCAGCAGGACGCGCGCACGGGCGCCTGGCCCTGCCCGGTGATTCCGTTTGCCGTCAACGTGGTGCAGTACCCCGTGCCGTCGGGCCAGCGCTGCTTCAACCTGGGCCGCGCCATCCGCCGCGCCGTGGAAAGCTTCGATGAAGACCTGAACGTGCAGATCTGGGGCACGGGCGGCATGAGCCACCAGCTGCAGGGCGCGCGTGCGGGCCTGATCAACAAGGAGTGGGACAACCGCTTCCTGGACCTGCTGATCGAGAACCCGGCCGGCCTGGCGAAGATGCCGCATATCGACTACGTGCGCGAGGCCGGCTCCGAAGGCATCGAGCTGGTGATGTGGCTGATCGCGCGCGGCGCCATGGCCGATGTGGATGGCCCCGCGCCGCTGCCCAAGGTCAACCACCGCTTCTACCATGTGCCCGCGTCCAATACGGCCGTGGGACACCTCATCCTGGAGAACGGCTGAGGCCCCCACGTTCATCACTGCGTGTATTCACTGCCCCCCGAGGGGGCCTTCGCCTCCTTGAGGCGGCTCTACGGAGACTCATATGAGCAACAAGACCATCAAAGTCGCCCTGGCGGGCGCCGGTGCCTTCGGCATCAAGCACCTGGACGGCATCAAGAACATCGACGGCGTTGAAGTCGTCTCCCTGGTGGGCCGCGAGCTGGCCAAGACCCAGGAAGTGGCCGACAAGTACGGCATCAAGCATGTGACCACCGAGCTGGCCGACAGCCTGGCCCTGCCCGAGGTGGACGCCGTCATTCTGTGCACGCCCACGCAGATGCATGCCGCCCAGGCCATCGAATGCCTGAAGGCCGGCAAGCATGTGCAGGTGGAGATCCCGCTGGCCGACAGCCTCAAGGACGCGCAGGCCGTGGCCGATCTGCAAAAGCAGACCGGCCTGGTGGCCATGTGCGGCCACACGCGCCGCTTCAACCCCAGCCACCAGTGGGTGCACAAGAAGATCGCGGCCGGCGAGTTCAACATCCAGCAGATGGATGTGCAGACCTACTTCTTCCGCCGCACCAACATGAACGCGCTGGGCCAAGCCCGCAGCTGGACCGATCACCTGCTGTGGCACCACGCCGCCCACACCGTGGACCTGTTCGCCTACCAGGCCGGCAGCCCCATCGTGAAGGCCAACGCCGTGCAAGGCCCCATCCATCCGGAACTGGGCATTGCCATGGACATGAGCATCCAGCTCAAGGCCGCCAATGGCGCCATCTGCACGCTGAGCCTGTCGTTCAACAACGACGGCCCGCTGGGCACCTTCTTCCGCTACATCGGCGACACCGGCACCTACATCGCGCGCTATGACGATCTGGTCAACGGCAAGGAGGAGAAGATCGACGTTTCCAAGGTCGATGTGTCCATGAATGGCATCGAGCTGCAGGACCGCGAGTTCTTCGCCGCCATCCGTGAAGGCCGCGAGCCCAATTCCAGCGTGGCCCAGGTGCTGCCCTGCTATCAGGTCCTGCACGACCTAGAAAAACAGCTCACCCCCTGAGCCGCTTCGCGTCTTCCCCCTGAAAGGGGGACGACACCCTCGGTGCGGGGCGGCCCTTCCTCGGTGTCTCTGAGTTGGGCCAAGCCAGTTTTACGCGTATTTGATCGTAAGAGAACGATGCCACTTGGGCGTGGCGCGACAATCATGTTTCCACCCGGAGTACCGCAATGACCGATTCCTCCTCCAGCAGCCGGGAAGACGTGCCCGAGGCGTCCAATCGCCTCGGGATCGACGGCATAGAGTTCATCGAGTACACGACCAGCCAGCCCCAGGCCCTGGGCCAGGTGCTGGAGGGGCTGGGTTTTCGCCCCGTGGCGCGGCACCGCTCGCGCGAGGTGACGCTGTACCGGCAAGGGGACATGAACCTGGTGGTCAATGCGGGCGCTGCCGATGCGCTGGCCAATGCCGCCTCGGATGGGCAGCCCGTCATCTCGGCCGTGGCGCTGCGCGTGCAGGATGCCCTGCAGGCGCATACGCGCTGCATCGAGCTGGGAGCCTGGGCGGCGCCCAGCCAGGCGCAGGCGATGGAACTGCACATCCCGGCCATCCACGGCCCGGGTGGCAGCCGCTTCTACTTTGTCGATCGATGGCAGGAGTTCTCCATCTATGACATCGATTTCAAGCCCGTCGCCGGGGCCGATCCCCATCCACCGGCGCTGGCCGGCCTGGGCTATTTCGGCGTGGTCCAGTACATAGGGCGCGGCCGCAGCGCCGACTGGATCACCTACTTCGAACGCATGTTCGACTTCCACCTGCTGCCCGACGCGCAGCGCTTCGGCATCCTGCCCAAGGGCAAGCTCATGCGCAGCCCCTGCAAGCGCTTCCTGTGGCAGCTCATCGAGCCCGATCCGGGCCTGGAGTGGGACGACATGCCCGAGCGCCTCCAGCGCATCGGCCTGGGCACCACCGACGTGCCTGGCGCCGTGCAGGCGCTGCGCCAGCGCGGCGTGGAGTTCGTGGAATCGAGCCGCCTGCACCCCGATGACCGCGGCGCGCTCACGCGCAACGCGATGGGCACCGTGGTGTTCGAGCTGGTGCACCGCGACGCCTAGCGCAAAGCCTGGCGCGCCGCCGTCCGATTCAACCGCCGATACACACAACGATCCTGGAGGGCAACATGGGCTTGCTGGACAGCTATGGCATGGACACCATCACTCTGAATGGCTCGCTGGAGGCCAAGCTCGACGCCATCCGGCGCGCGGGCTTCACCCAGGTCATGCTCAGTGCGCGCGACCTGGCCGGCCACCCCGGCGGCGTCAAGGCAGCTGCGGCGGCCGTGCGCGCCAGCGGCCTGCGGCCCACGGGCTTTCAGGTGCTGCGCGACTTCGAGGGCCTGTCCGACCACCTGCACCACTACAAGGTGGACATCGCCAAATCCATGCTGGAGATGTGCGCCGAGATCGGCAGCCCCGTGCTGCTGGCCTGCTCGTCCACCTCGCGCCATGCCACGGGCGACCTCGACGTGATTGCGCGCGACCTGCGCAAGCTGGCCATGCTGGGCATTCCGCTGGGCGTGAAGATCGCCTACGAGGGGCTGTCCTGGGGCCGCTCCGTCAATGAGTTCACCACCAGCTGGGACGTGGTCTGCCGTGCCGACACGTCCAACCTGGGCATCGGGCTGGACTCCTTCCACATCCTGGCTGCCAAGACGCCGCTGGACGCGCTGGAGCTGATCGACCGCGACAAGATCTTCCTGGTGCAGCTGTCCGACTTCATGTGGCATGACGCGCCCACCTTCGAAGAGCGCATGGCCACGGCGCGCACCTTCCGCGTGTTCCCGGGCGAGGGCGTGCACAGCGAGCGCCTGGCCGACCTGGTGCTGCGCCTGGACCGCCTGGGCTACCGGGGCGACTACAGCTTCGAGGTCTTCAACGACGACTACCAGCAACTGCCGCTGGACACCGTGGCCGAGCGTGCGCGCCGCAGCGCCATGTGGCTCAACGACGACGTGCTGCACCGGCCCGTGCCGCTGCCGGCCTGGGCGCGCACGGGCGTGAGGGGCACGTCGGTTTGACGGCAAAATGGGCCTTCGACATTGCAAGGGAGCGCTGGCCGCTCCCTTGCTTCTTTTCCCTGTGAGAAAACCATGACCAACCTGTCCACACGCCACCTGGGTCCCTTCTCCGTCAGCGCCGTCGGCCTGGGCTGCATGAACCTCAGCCACGCCTATGGCCATCCGCCGTCGCCCGAGCAGGGCAAGGCCGTGCTGCATGCGGCGCTGGATGCCGGTGTCACCCTGTTCGACACGGCGGCGCTGTATGGCTTCGGCGCCAACGAATCCCTGGTCGGCCCCGTGCTCAAGTCCCACCGCAACCACATCACCCTGGCCAGCAAATGCGGCATGGCCGGCGTGCGCGGCGAAGACGGCGTGGTGCGCCGCGTGATCGATGGCCATCCCAAGACCCTGCGCCGCAATTGCGAAGACAGCCTGCAGCGCCTGGGCACCGATGTCATCGACCTCTACTACCTGCACCGCTGGGACCGCCGCGTGCCCATCGAGGAATCGGTGGGCGAGATGTCGCGCCTGGTGGAAGAGGGCAAGGTGCGCGCCCTGGGCCTGTCCGAGATCGGCGCCGACGCGCTGCGCCGCGCCCATGCCACCTTCCCCATCGCCGCGCTGCAAAGCGAGTATTCGCTGTGGTCGCGCAATGCCGAACTGGGCACGCTGCAGGCCTGCAAGGAACTGGGCATTGCCTACGTGGCCTTCAGCCCGCTGGGCCGCGCCTTCCTCACCGGCAAGCTCCAGGAGGTCGATGGCCTGGTCAAGGGCGATATCCGCGCCAGCATGCCGCGCTTCGCGCCCGAGGCCTATGCGAAGAACCTGCAACTGCTCGCGCCCATGCAGTCCATTGCCGAGCGCGCCGACTGCACGCTGGCCGAGCTGGCCATCGCCTGGGTGCTGCACCAGGGCGAGCATGTGATTGCCCTGCCGGGCACCACCAGCGTGGACCATCTGCACGAAGACCTGCGCGGCGGCGCCGTGCGCCTGGATGCTGCCCTGCTGGCCGAACTGGACGACCTCTTCAAGCCGGAGCGCATCCAGGGCGACCGCTATGCCGTGGCCTCGCAACGCGAGGTGGACACGGAAAAGTACGCGTTCGAGACCGTCTGAACACGGCGCTGGCCGCTCATGGCATGGATGCGGCCAGGTCGAATGGCGCCGTGGGCGTGCCCTGGTGGAAGCGCATCTGCCAGCCCAGGGCCGTGCGCAGCCAGATCGAGGAGCGTAGCGTATGCCGGCCGGCCGTTCCATCCTCGGCCACGCTGGCCGAGCGGTAGGTCAGCAGCGCGCTGTCCGGCCCCAGGCGCGTCAGGGCAAAGCCGCCTGACACCAGCCGGGCAGGGGCCTGTGCTGGCAAGGCGGCTGCCAGGCTGTCCACGGTGGCGGCCCGGTCGTGCACGCCGCCCGATCGGCCGAACTCCAGAAAGTCTTCATGCAGCAGCGCCTGCAGCTGGCCTGCGTCCGAGCGCACCTGCGGATCGTGCAGCCGCACTTCCAGTGCCTGCAGATGCTGCAGCAGACGGTCGTCGCCGCCATGCATGTCCAGGTCAGGAAGTTGCGCCATGGCCATGTTGTTCACCATCAGATCAGATCCCGCATCGCCTGCGCCGTCTCGCGCAGCATGGGCAGCACGCGCGCCACGGCGTCCTTGCCGGTCTCGCGGCCCATGGGCATGGTGATGTTGAGGGCGCCGGCCAGCGCGCCGTGGCGGTCGCGCAGCGGCACGGCAATGCCGCGCGAGTCCAGGTTGAGCTGCTGCTCGCACAGCGCCCAGTCCTGGGTGCGGATCAGGGCCAGCTCGCGGCGCATTTCGGCGGGGCAGGTGATGGTGTGCGAGGTGAAGACCGTCAGCGCGCGGTTGTCCAGCCAGTGCTCCAGCTCGGCGTCGCTGCGCATGGACAGCATCAGCATGCCGGCCGCCGTGACCTGGGCCGGCACGCGTGCGCCCAGCACGTAGCCGGTGTTCATGTTGCGGTTGGGGCCGTTGCGTGCGATGTAGACCACCTCGTCGTCGTCCAGCACCGCCAGGTAGGCGGTCTCATGGGTGCCGGCCGCCACGCGCTGCAGGAACGGCTGGACGATGCGCGGCAGCCGCGCCGACTCCAGGTACGACTGCCCCAGCCGCAGCACGCGCGGCGTGAGCCAGAACAGCTTGCCGTCCCCCGCCACGTAGCCCATGTGCTGCAGCGTCAGCAGATAGCGCCGTGCGGCGGTGCGCGTCATGCCCGTGCGCTGGCCTGCCTCGGCGGCCGTCATGCGCGGGTGGGCGTCGTCAAAGGCTTCGATGATCGATACGCCGCGTTCCAGTCCGGCAATCCAGTCGCGCTGGGCGAGGGTGGAAGGTGTTGTCATGACGGTTTTGATTTTTCCGTATTAACCCTGGGTGCGTGCGATTATCGAACAGCGCGGTGCGATCAGCGCACATGCCCCTGGAAATTGGCTTGGGCAGATTCATAGGCGGGAACTACATTTTTTACATCCCGCTGGCCTGGCCGCAAGCATCCATCACGTGCCGCAGCGGGGATCTTTTGCCTGGAGGAGACAACACATGAGCGCAACACCGGTACATACGCAGTCAACGCAGCACCAACCCAGGAAGGCCGCAACCAGCGGCTGGATAGGCTCGGCCCTGGAGTACTACGATTTCTTCATCTACGCCACGGCTGCGGCGCTGATCTTTCCGCAGATCTTCTTTCCGCAGGGTGATCCGGCGATTGCGATCATCGCCTCGCTGGCCACCTATGGCGTGGGCTATGTGGCGCGGCCCATCGGCGCCTTCGTGCTGGGCCACCTGGGCGATACGCACGGGCGCAAGCAGGTGCTGGTGTGGTGCATGTTCCTGATGGGCTTTTCCACCATCGCCGTGGGGCTGCTGCCCACCTATGACCAGGTCGGCCTGTGGGCACCGGCGCTGCTGGTGCTGATGCGGCTGATTCAGGGCTTTGCGGTGGCCGGCGAGATCTCGGGCGCCAGCTCCATGATCCTGGAGCATGCCCCGTTCGGGCGGCGCGGCTTCTTCGCCAGCTTCACGCTGCAGGGCGTGCAGGCCGGCCAGATCCTGGCAGCGGCCGTGTTCCTGCCGCTGGCGCACTACATGCCCACCGAGCAGTTCAACAGCTGGGGCTGGCGCATTCCCTTCATCCTGAGCTTCGTGGTCATCATCGCGGGCTGGATCATCCGCCGCGAGGTCAACGAGACCCCGGCCTTCACGGCAGCAGGCCGCAGCGAGGCACGTCCGCGTTCGCCCGTGGTCGAGGCCTTCCGCCACCATTCGCCCGACATGCTGCGCGTGGTCTGCATGGCGCTGATGAACGTGATCCCCGTGGTGGCCACCATCTTCGGCGCGGCCTATGCGGTGCAGCCCGCCTACGGCATCGGCTTCGCCAAGGACATGTACCTGTGGATTCCCGTGGTGGGCAACATCGTCGCGGTGCTGGTGATCCCCATGGTGGGCAACCTGTCCGACCGCATCGGCCGGCGCCCGCCCATCATCTTCGGCGCGCTGCTGTCGGGGCTGCTGGCCATCGGCTACCTCTACGCCATCAGCACGCGCAACATGCCGCTGGCCTTCGCCATGTCCATCCTGATGTGGGGCGTGGTCTACCAGGGCTACAACGCGGTGTTCCCCAGCTTCTACCCCGAGCTGTTCCCGACGCGCACACGCGTCTCGGCCATGGCCATCTCGCAGAACGTGGGCACGGCCATCACCGCCATGCTTCCCGCGCTGTTCACGGCCGTGGCGCCTCCGGGTTCCCAGAACATCTGGCTGACCGTGGGCCTGATCGCCTTCGGCATCACCGTGGTCGCAGCGCTGGCCGCCTGGAGCGCCCGCGAGACCTACCGCGTGCGCATGGAGGATCTGGGCGAGGCCGGTGCGCAGCCTGTGGACGCCGCCGAGTACGAGCGCCTGCGCACCCAGGCCCTGGCCCAGTCCGGCCGCTGAATTTCACACGCCACATTCCGCCAACCCAAGCATCCGAAAGCCCAGGGAATGATTTCCGGAAAAACCACCCTCATCGCGCACATCGGCGACCCGACCGAGACCTTCAAGTCGCCCATGATCTACAACCCATGGTTCGACGGCCGGGGCATAGACGCCTGCGTCGTGCCCATGGGCGTGAAGGCGGCGCATTTCGCGCCGGACTTCGCGGCCATCATGCGTTTCACCAACCTGCGCGGCGCGCTGATCACCATGCCGCACAAGGTGTCCGTGGTGGGCCTGGTGCACGAGGTCACGCCCGCCGTGCACATTGCAGGCGCCTGCAATGCCGTGCTGCGGCGCGAGGACGGCTCGCTGCTGGGCGACCAGTTCGACGGCGCGGGCTTTGTGCGCGGCGTGCTGCGCAAGGGCCGGCAACTGCAGGGCGCGCGGGTGCTGATTTCCGGGGCGGGTGGCGTAGGGTCGGCGATTGCCGCCTCGCTGGCGGCAGCCGGCGTGGGCGAGCTGATGCTGTTCGACACGCGGGACGAGAGCGCGCAGGCCCTGGCCGGGCGGCTCGCTGCCTACTACCCGAGGATGAAGGTGGGCACGGGCTCCAGGGACCCGCAGGGCTTTGACGTGGTCGTCAACGCCACGCCGCTGGGCATGAAGGCCGATGACCCGCTGCCTTTCGATGTGCAGCGCATCGCGCCCACCACCTTTGTGGGCGAGGTGGTGATGAAGTCCGAGTTCACGCCCCTGCTGCGCGCCGTGCGCGACAAGGGCTGCGACTTCCAGGTGGGCACGGACATGCTGTTCGAGATGATTCCCGCCTACCTCGAATTCTTCGGCTTCGGCAGCGCCACGCCCGACGAGCTGCGCGCCACCGCCCACATCTCCTACTGATCCAGCCGACAGACAACCGGCCCTGAATGCGTCCAGGGCAGGGCGCAGCCACGCCCGAAAAAGCATTTTTCACAGAGAAGGAGACAAGACCATGCAACAGCAAATGCACCAGACACCGCGAGTGCCGCAGCGCGGGGCCCTTCGCATCCTGGCCCTGACCACCGTGCTGGGCGCCTGGGGCGCGGGTGCCCACGCCCAGTCCTCGGTCACCATCTACGGCAGCGTGGACCAGTACATCAACCACATGCGCAGCAGCTCGGGCGCATCCATGACCACGCTGGAGGACGGTGCCCTGCTGCGCAGCCGTCTGGGCTTTCGCGGGCAGGAAGACCTGGGTGGTGGCCTGTACGCGAAGTTCCAGCTGGAGATGGGCATCAACGCCGACAACGGCACGCAGGCCGACAGCACGCGCGGCTTCGACCGCCAAAGCTGGGTGGGCCTGGGCGGTGGCTGGGGCGAGGTGCGGCTGGGACGGCAGAACACCGTGATCTTCGGGCGCGGCGACTACATCGACTTCACCTCGCGCACGTTGGGATCGATGGTCAACAACTTCGGCGTGCCCTCGCGCTTCGACAACGACATCTCCTACACCTCGCCGCGCGTGGCCGGCTTCCTGTTCGAGGCCCACTACGCCATGGCCGAGACCGGTGCTCCAGCGCGCCAGGCCATCTACCAGCTGGGCCTGGACTACCTGAACGGCCCCTACCGCGTCGGCTATGCAGGCCTGTATGCGCGTGCGCCGCAGAGCGCGGCCTATACCGACGCGGTCCGCTACGACAACCTCTACGCCAACTACGACTACGGCAAGGGCAAGGTCCAGCTGGCCTTCGTGCGGTCCAACAACAGCACGGCGGGCTCGGCGGGCAACAACACGGGCACGGTGCTGGGCAATGTGGGCGGGCTGGTGGCGGGCACGAATGCCGATGTGCGCCGCTTCTACCGCGTCTGGCAGCTGTCGGCCGACTACCGCGTGACGCCGCAGCTGCGCGTGGGCGCACTGTGGGGCCGCATACAGGATGGCTCGGACAGCGGGCGCGGCGCATCGGGCGGCGCGGTCGCGGCCTACTACGACCTGTCCAAGCGCACCATGCTCTACGCGGTGGCCGAGCAGTTGAAGAACGACCGCAATGCGGGCTTCCGGCTGGCGGCCTCGGGCGGCATGAAGCCCAACTTCACATCGGCCGACGACGTCAACGGCCGCACCATCAAGGGCGTGCAGCTGGGCGTGCTGCACCGCTTCTGAGGGGCATGCCATGGCACAGCTGCACCCGCTTCGCATTGCCGTGGCCGGCGCCGGCGCGATCGGCCAGGCCCATATCGCCGCCATCGGGGCCCAGGCGGATTGCCGCCTGTCCGCCATCGTGGACCCAGCGCCCGCAGCCCGGGAGCTTGCCCAAAGGGCCGGAGTGCCGCTGTGGCGCGACCTGGGCGAGCTGATCGCCCATGACCGGCCCGACGCCGTGGTGCTGGCCACGCCCAACCGCCTGCATGCCCCGCAGGCGGCGCAGTGCATGCATGCGCGCCTGCCCATACTGCTGGAAAAGCCCGTCACCTCCACCGTGGCCGAGGCACAGCGCCTGGCCGCGCTGGCCGAGCGCAGCGGCGCCCGGGTGCTGGTGGGCCACCACCGCGCCCACAGCCCGATCATGGCGCGGGCCGCAGCCCTCATCGCCCAGGGGCGGCTGGGCCGCCTGGTGGCCGTGACCGGCGCGGCCCTGTTCTACAAGCCGGACGCCTATTTCGAGGAAGGCCCCTGGCGCCGCGAGGCCGGTGGCGGACCCATCCTGCTCAACATGATCCATGAGGTCCACAACCTGCGCATGCTGTGCGGCGACATCGTGGCCGTGCAGGCCTTCGCCTCGCATGCCACGCGCGGTTTTGCCGTGGAAGACACGGTGGCCATCAACCTGCGCTTTGCCAGCGGTGCGCTGGGCAGCTTTGTGCTTTCGGACACGGCCGCCAGCGCGCGCAGCTGGGAGCAGACCTCGCAGGAGAACAAGGCCTATGCCAGCTATGAGGACGAAGACTGCTACCTGGTGGTGGGCACCTTCGGCTCGCTGGCCATACCGAGCATGCGGCTGAAGACCTATGCATCGGCCGGCCAGCGCTCCTGGAATGAGCCCTTCGACCTGGATGTGGCCGCCGTGGAGCGCGAAGACCCGCTGGTGCGCCAGATGGCGCATTTCGCGCAGGTGGCGCGCGGCCTGGCGCAGCCCCTGGTCAGCGTGCACGACGGCCTGCGCAACCTGCAGATCACCGAGGCCATTGCAGAGGCTGCCCGCATGGGCGCCGCCATCGACACCACGGCGTGACCCGGACACCACCGGCGCGCCATCCTCCATCCATGACATCAAGCCACGGAGCCTCCATGAAAAAGATCCTGATGCTGCACGGCATCAACCACAACATGTTCGGCCAGCGCGACCCTGCCCAATACGGCACGGTCACGCTGGCCGAGATCGACGCCTCGCTGCGCAGCCTGGGCAGCCAGCTGGGCTGCGAGGTGGACAGCTTCCAGACCAATTGCGAAGGCACCATGTGCGATCGCATCCACCAGGGCTTTCGGGACGGCGTCGATGGCGTGCTCATCAACGCCGGCGCCTGGACGCATTACAGCTACGGCATCCGCGACGCGCTGGCCATGCTCACCGTGCCCGTGGTGGAGATCCACATGAGCAACATCCATGCGCGCGAGCCCTTTCGCCACCACTCGGTGTTTGCCGACATCGCCCGGGGCCAGATCTGCGGCTTCGGCGCGGACAGCTATCTGCTGGGCCTGCGGGCCGTACTGTCCGCCGTCGCATAGGATGCATGGCGCGCAACTGGCCATGTATCGTCCTTCGAACTCCCTCGCTCGACGCGCTGCATGCCGTGACCAGGCTTCATTGAGATGAACTTCGCCGATCCCGGCCCGCGCCGCTCCGTTTCCTTCCTCCTGCTGCTGCCGCTGCTGCTGGCCGCGCAGCCGGTCGCCACCGATGGCTATCTGCCGGCGTTGCCCGAGATCGCGCGCGACCTGGGCTCGGCCAGCAGCAGCCTGACCGTGTTCATGCTGGCCTTCGGTGTCGCCCAGCTGGTGTGCGGGCCGCTGGCAGACCGCTTCGGGCGCCGGCCCGTTCTGCTGACGGGGTTGGCCTGCTACACGGCAGCGGCGGCCGGCTGTGCGCTGGCGGGCAGCGCGGACGCACTGGTGGCCTGGCGCGCCGTGCAGGGCGCGGCCATGGCGGCCATCCTGGTGTGCGCACGGGCTGCGGTGCGCGACCTGTATCCGGCCCATGAAGGGCCGCGCATCATGGCCCGCGGCCTGATGGGCCTGGGGCTGGTGGCCCTGGTGGCGCCGATTGCCGGTGCATGGGGAGTCCAGGCCACGGGCTGGCGCTGGGTGCTGGTGGCGATGGGCGTCTACTCGCTGGCTTTGCTGGCACTGTGCTGGCGCACTTTCAGCGAGACGCGGCAAGCGCCGGCGGAGTCTGCCCCGGTCCTCGCATCCGTACCCGTACCCGTATCCGCTGGCGGTGTGCGCCAGGTGATCGCCGACCCCGGCTTTTGCGCCTGGACGGCACTGGCCGCAGCCACCTACGGCGGCATCTTCTGCTTTTTGCTGCTGTCGCCGATGGTGTACGTCGACCTGTTCGGCCTGTCGCCCGTGCTCTACGGATGGATTCCAGCGGGCGGCTCGCTGGTCTACATCCTCGGCATCACATGGTGCCGGCGCCTGCTGTCGCGCCACGGGCCGGTGCGCACGGTGCAGCTGGGCGCTTCGCTCAGTCTGCTGGGGCCGTGCATCCAGATCGCCGGCTGCGTGCTGGCGCCGGCCTCGCCCTTTCCACTGCTGCTGGGGCACGCGGTGTATGCACTGGGCCATGGCCTGCACCAGCCTTGCGGCCAGGCGGGCGCGGTGGGTGGCCTGCCGCCGCAGCTGGCCGGGCGGGCCGTGTCGTGTTCGGGCTTCGCGATCATGTGCGTGGCCTTCTGCGCCGGCCAGCTGGCGGCGCAATTTGTCGATCCGACGATGCGCCACGGTGCCTGGCCGATGGTGTTGCCCATGGCGCTGGCAGGCGTTGTGCTGGTCCTCATCGCCTTTGTCTGGCTGCCGTGGCTGTACCGGGTACGGTCAGCGCAAAGGGTTCAGCCCCGGTCATGACACTGTTCACGCATCCGCGCGGTATTCCCCCCGATGCTTCATGAACCGGTGGTAGGACATGCGCAGGTGCAGCTGCATCACCTGGCGTGCCAGCTCCCCATCCCTGGCACGTATGGCGATCACCAGGTCGCAGTGGTGGTGCAGGCTTTGCACCAGCTCTTCGGGCGTGTAGATGTAGAACGACCGCTTGATGATCGGCATGTCGATCATCGTCGCCAGCATGGTCTTGAGGCGCGGCGAGCCCGATGCCTCGATCAGCGCGTGGTGAAAATCCCGGTTGGCTGACTGCACCTCGCCAATGCCGTCGTGGCCAGCGGCAATGCCGGCCTCCATGCGCTGGTTGCTGGCCTCCAGCTCGTCGGCCAGCCCCTCGCCGCCGCGCGTGGCCGCGAGGAACGAGGCGTACGGCTCCAGCAGCATGCGCAGCTGGAAGGTCTCCTCCACATCCCAGTCGCTCCACTCCGACACGCGGATACCCTGGCCCGCGCCATCGGTGGCCAGGCCATCTTCCACCAGGCGGTGCAGCGCATTGCGCACCGGCGTGCGGCTCAGTCCCAGGTCGCGGGCAATGGGCTCTTCCTTGAGCTGTTCGCCGGGTCGGTAGTGGCCGCCGATGAGCCGCTGCCGCAGAACCTCGTACGCCTTGTCTTTCACGTTTTGCACTGTGTTTGCACCAGGTGGGTGGGGATGGTGCGCCGATTCTAGGTGACGACGGAGGGGCTAGTTGCGCTGCGCTTCATTCGGAAAAATACAAAACAAGTACAAATATCCGCAGTTCTACGGGAAATCTCTATGAATGGATCGGAGGTGCGCTCCATAGACTGCGCTCAATGTTTTAAATTTGTACTTTTATGAAGTTCGCAATACTGGGTGGTGGAATGGTCGGCGCCTGCTACATGCAGGCCTTTGTGGAGCAGGGGCACAGCCTGGTGGGCCTGTGCGACCTGCAGCCCAACGCTGCGGTGGCCGACGCCGTGCAGGCCGCTGGCGCGCAGGTGCATACCGCGCCCGGTGCCTGGCTGGCCGAGGCCGACGTGGTGGTGAGCGCCGTGTTCGGCACCGTGGCGCGCAGCCTGTTCGAGGCCTGCCTGCCCCATCTGCGCGATGGCGTGGTCTATGTGGACATGACCACGGCCGACCCGCAGGAGATGCGCGAATGCGGCGAGCTGGCCCGGCGCGTCGCCCTGGGCAGGGCGGTGCACTTCGTGGACGTGGCCATCACCGGCGCGGTCAACCTGGGCGGCAGAAAGACGCCGCTGCTCGTGGCCGGTGGCAAGGCCGGTTTTGTACAGGAATTGTTCTTGCCCCTTGGCGGCTCCGTTCGCGTGGTGGGCGGACAGCCAGGCGATGCCGCCGCGCTCAAGCTCCTGCGCAGCATCTACACCAAGGGGACCGAGGCGCTGGCCGTGGAGTGCCTGGTGACGGCCCAGCAGATGGGCCTGCGCGAGCAGCTGCATGCCGTGCTGCAGGACATCGACGAGACACCGCTGCGCACGCTGATGGAGTCCATGGTGCGCACGCACATCCCGCATTCCGCACGCCGCCGCAACGAGGTGGCCGAGGCCCGGCAGCAGATGGCCCGCAACGGCCTGGCGCCCATCGCCTTGCCCGCTGTCGAGGCGCTGTTCGCCGCCACGGCCCGGGCGCATGCGGCCCAGCCGTTCACCAGCACCTCCACCGACGACGCCATCGATTGGCTGGGCAGCCACGTGCTCGCCAGCCAAACCTGATCAACGTACCCCTGCGCCAACCGACACCACCAAAGGAGACATCCGCAATGACGACCCCGACCCGACGCCGCCTGGCCCTCGCCGGCCTGCTGGCACTGACCGCTGCCGCCATGGCCCCGGCCCATGCCCAGGGCACCTATCCGCAGCGGCCCATCAGGTTCATCGTGCCCTTTCCGGCCGGTGGCGGCACCGACAACCTCACGCGGCTGGTCGGCACCAAGCTCACCGAGGCCCATGGGTGGGCCATCGTGGTGGAGAACAAGCCCGGTGCCGGTGGCAACCTGGCTCTGGACCAGGTGGCCAAGGCCCCCGCCGACGGCCTGACCCTGGTGATGGCGCAGACCGACAACGTGGTGCTCAACCCGCTGCTGTACTCCAAGCTCACCTACAACCCCGACAAGGACCTGCGCGCCGTGGCCCTGGTCGCAGCCGGCCCGGCCGTGCTCGTGGTGAATGCCGATTCGCCGTACAAGTCCCTGGACGACATCGTCCAGGCGGCGAAGAAGGACCCCGGGCGCCTGAGCTTTGCCACGCCGGGCACCGGCACCATTTCGCACCTCATCAGCGAGGCCTGGCAGAAAAGCTCGAATGTGAAGTTCACCCACGTGCCGTTTCGCGGCATGGCGCAGGCCATGCCCGACCTGCTGGGCGGGCGCATCGACATGTACATGGGCTCCGTCCCCACGCTGCTGTCGCACATCCAGTCGGGCAAGGTGCGCGCCATCGGCGTGACCACCGCGAGCCGCTCCAAGCTGCTGCCCGACGTGCCGACCTACACCGAATCCGGCATCAAGGGCGTGGAGCTGGCCAGCGTGTGGGGCGTGATGGCCCCGGCCGGCACCTCCGACGCCATCGTCAAGCAGCTCAACGAAGCCATCAACAAGGTGGTGAACGCACCCGACACGGCCAGGAAGATCGCCGACTCAGGTGCCGAACTCATCACCGGCACACCGCAGGACATGGCCAGGCTCTACGCCAGCGACCGCGCACGCCTGGCACCCATCGTCAAGAGCTCTGGCACCACGCTCGATTGAGCGGCACGGCTTTCACTCCCTCCACTCTGAGTACCACACCATGATCGGTCTTCAAATTCTGAAGCGGCAGCGCGCTGTCAGCCTTGATATTGCCAGGCGCTATCTCGATGTGCCTGTTGCCAACGTCAGCGACTGCATGGCCCGCATGACGGCGGGCGGCGCGCGGTTGCGCCCCATGCACGGCGGCGGGCGCATGGCCGGCCCTGCGTTGACCATCAAGACACGCCCGGGCGACAACCTCATGCTCCACAAGGCACTTCAACTGGCCAGCCCAGGTGACGTGATCGTGGTGGATGCCGGTGGCGACCTCACCAACGCACTCATCGGAGAAATCATGGTGGGAGACGCCATGCGTCGCCAGCTGGGCGGCATCGTGATCAATGGCGCGATCCGGGACGCGGCATGGATTCGTGCTGGCAGCTTCCCGGTATTCGCCGCGGGCGTCACGCACCGCGGACCCTACAAGGACGGCCCGGGCGAAATCAATGTGCCTATCGCCATCGATGGCATGGTGATCGAGCCAGGTGACCTCATGATTGGCGACGACGATGGCTTGCTGTGCGTACCGCATGCGCAGGCGCAGGCACTGCTGGATGCGGCACACGGAAAGCAGGTCGTTGAGGCCAGGATGGTGGCCGACATCGCTGCCGGTACCTACAGCGCGCCATGGATCGACGAGACGCTCAAGCGTCTGGGGTGCCCGATTCAGCCGTAGCGCCGGTGCGGCATCACCCATACAGCACCCATCCAGCACCCATGGCCCGTCCGCCTCAGGCCTCGGCCAGCGCCTTCAGATGGCTTTCAAGGCCACCCGTGCCGCTGGCCGCGTTCACATGGTCGAAGTAGCCGTACCAGCCGCTGGCCTTGATGCCTGCCAGCAGGGCATCGCGCGCGGCGGTATCGGGAAAGCGCCAGATGCGCATATCCATATGCGGCAGGCTTGTTTGCGATAGCCGGGCTGGCCTTTAGGCTGGCGCGCTTTGACCACGCCATGTCCAGCCCCGTCACAACTGTCCATTCCGATTCCCGCCCCGGCGCATTTGCCATCTCATCCGAATCCACCACGGCGTTGTACCGTGTCACGCCCGCCACGCTGGCGGCCGTGCTGGAGCAACTGCCCCCGGCCCAGGCCCGATGGGCGCGCGCCGCAGGCTTTGATGCGCAGCCGGGCCGCATCCTGCTGTTGCCCGGCATGCAGGCTGAAGTGCAGAGGGAAGGGCAGGGCGAGTGCACTGTCCTCGCTGGCGTGCTGGTCGGCGTGGACCCGGACCAGCCGCTGTGGCAGCTGGCCGGCCTGCCGGCTGCGCTGCCGCCCGGCACCTATGCGCTCGCCGATGCGGATGAGGCTCAGAGGCCGCATCTGCTCCTGGGCTGGGCACTGGGCGCGCTGCCATCGACCTGCCAGGCGCGGCAGTCGGATGCGGCAACCGCTCCATCACTCGCTCAGCTGGTGGCGAGCCCTGATGAGCAGGCCGCTGTTGCGCCAATGGCCGCCGCCATTGGCGAGGTGCGGCGGCTGGTCAACCTGCCTGCCAACCAGCTGGGTCCCGAACAGCTGGCCCAGGCCGTGGCCGACCTGGCCGCGCGCCATGGCGCGCGCTACCGGCAATGGGTGGGCGACGAACTGCCTGCCGCAGGCTTTGCCCTGGTGCATGCCGTGGGCCAGGCTGCCCAGACGGCGGCCCAGGCGCCGCGCGTGGCCGAGCTGACCTGGGGCGATGCCGCGCTGCCCCATGTGGTGCTCATCGGCAAGGGCGTGTGCTTTGACTCCGGCGGGCTGGACCTCAAGCCCGCCGCAGGCATGCGCTGGATGAAGAAGGACATGGGCGGCGCCGCACACGCCCTGGCCCTGGCCGATCTGCTGATGCAGGCGGGCCTGCCCATCCACCTGAAGCTGCTGGTGCCTGCGGTGGAGAACGCCGTGGGTGCCGGTGCGCTGCGGCCCGGCGACATCATCGAGGCCGGTGACGGCCGGCGCGTGGAGATCGAGAACACCGATGCCGAAGGCCGGCTCCTGCTGGCCGATGCGCTGCACCACGCCATTCGCAGCGCGCCCACGCCGCCCGCGCTGCTGATCGACCTGGCCACGCTCACGGGCGCTGCGCGCACGGCGCTGGGGCCGGACCTGCCTGCGCTGTTCAGCAACCATGACGGCTGGGCCGAGGCCCTGCTGGCCCAGGGCCGCGCGCAGGCCGACCCGCTGTGGCGCCTGCCCCTGTGGGCCCCGTACCGCCGCATGCTTCGCTCCGACCAGGCCGATCTGCTCAACGCCGCCAGCACGCCACAGGGCGGCGCCATCACGGCTGCGCTGTTCCTGGAGAGCTTTGTGCCGCCCGAGCTGCCCTGGCTGCACCTGGACCTGTTCGCCTGGAATCTGGAGGAGCGCCCCGGCCGGCCCAGGGGCGGCGAGGCCCAGGGCCTGCGCGCGCTGTACGCCCTGCTGTCGCAGCGCTTTGCATCTGCGCGCAGCGCATTTGCATAGGCGCAATCAGGCTTTGCGGCGGGCTGGTGGCTCCACACAATCGGCCGTCTGGTGCAGCCGGCGCGGCACCCGCCGCCGCCTTTCTGCGATCTTGTTCCGGCTGCCAGGACACTTCATGACCCAAAGACGCTTCCTGCCTCGCCTTTCCCTGCTGCGCACCCACTTGCGCACCCTGCGAACTTCCGCACTGCTTCCCGCCCTGGCCGCAGCCCTGCTGTGCGCACCGCCCGCCCAGGCCGAAACCCTGCGCTGGGCGCGCTCCACCGACGCATCCACGCTGGACCCGCATGCGCTGAACAACGGCCCCAACCACAACCTGCTGCACCAGATCTACGAGCCGCTGATCATCCGCACGGCCGATGGCAAGCTGCTGCCCACCCTGGCCACGTCCTGGGCGCTGACTGCCGACCCCTCGGTCTGGGAGTTCAAGCTGCGCAAGGGCGTGAAGTTCCATGACGGCAGCCTGTTCACGGCCGACGACGTGCTGTTCTCGCTGCGCCGCGCGCGCTCGGCCACCTCGGACATGCGCTCGCTGCTGACCTCGATCACCGACGTGACCAAGGTCGATGCCTTCACCGTGCACATCAGGACCAACGGGCCCAACCCGCTGCTGCCGGCCAGCCTCATCAACATCCAGATCCTGAGCGCCGCCTGGGCCAAGGCCCATGGTGCCGAGCAGCCGCAGAACGCGCTGGCCAAGGAAGAGAACTACGCCACGCGCAACGCCAACGGCACGGGGCCCTACGTCATCGCCTCGCGCGAGCAGGACACGCGCACCGTGCTGCGGCAGTTTCCCGGCTACTGGGGCAAGGGGCTGTTCCCGCTGGAGATCGACGAACTGGTCTACCTGCCCATCAAGTCCCAGGCCACGCGCGTGGCGGCGCTGCTGTCGGGCGAGGTGGACTTCGTGCAGGACCTGCCCATCCAGGACATTGCGCGCCTGAGCGCCGACCCGCGCTTTCGCATCAACCAGGCCGCCGAGAACCGCACCATCTTCCTGGGCCTGAACGTGGGCACCGCCCCGCTGGCGCATTCCGATGTGAAGGACAAGAACCCGCTGGCCGACCTGCGCGTGCGCCAGGCCTTCCAGCTGGCCATCGACCGGCAGGCCATACAGCGCGCCGTGATGCGCGGCCTGTCCGTGCCCACCAACATCATTGCGCCGCCCTTTGTGCACGGCTACGAGAAATCCTTTGGTGCCGTGGGCAAGGCCGACTTGGCCCAGGCCAGGAAGCTGCTGGCCGACGCCGGCTATCCCAACGGCTTCGGCATCACCCTGCATTGCACGAACGACCGCTACCTGAACGACGAGGCCATCTGCCAGGCCATAGCCGGCTTTCTGGGCCGCATCGGCGTGAAGACCGCCGTGTCGTCGCGGCCGCTGGCCATCCAGACGGCGGCCATCAACAACCAGGAGACCGATTTCTACCTCTACGGCTGGGGCGTGCCCACCTATGACTCGGCCTATGTCTTCGACTACCTGGTGCACACGCGCGGCAAGAACGGCCGGGGCAACACCAATGCCACGCGCTACAGCAACGCCGAGCTGGACAGCCAGATCGTCTCCCTGGCCTCCGAGGGCGATGCGCGCAAGCGCGATGCCACCATCCACTCCATCTGGAGCACGGTGCAAAAGGAGCTGATCTACCTGCCGCTGCACGACCAGATCCAGACCTATGCCATGGTGCGCAAGTTCGACATCCCGGTGAATCCGTCGAACACGCCGTACTTCAAGCTGTTCAAGCAGCCCGGTGCGCGCCAGGCTGCGGTGGACGGCGCGCAGTGATGCCCGCGCATTCATGAGCGCGATTGCGCAATCGCCGCACAGGTCTCAGCAATGCCTGCGGCCATCGCTCCTACGCTTGCACCCTTGTCAATGCAGGAGTGCAGACGGATATGGACTGGATGGTGTTGGGGCTGCTGGCCGGCCTGGTGTTGGGGGCATATGACTTTCTGACCAAGCTGGCGCTGGGGGAAAAGTCCGTGCTGGAGGTGGTGTTCTGGTGCTCGGCGCTGGGCGCGCTGCTGTGGCTGCCTTTCGTGGCGATGGGCGATTCCTCGTCCGCCGCGCTGGACCTGCGCCAGCAGATGCTGCTGCTGCCCAAGTCGCTGATGATGGTGGCCACCTGGGTGCTGTCGTACTACTCGGTGAAGGCCTTGCCGCTGTCCATCTCTGCGGGCGTGCGTGCCAGCGGGCCGCTGTGGACGGCGCTGGGCGCGGTGCTCCTGCTGTCCGAGCACCTGGGCTGGTGGCAATGGCTGGGTCTGGCGGTGTCCATGGCCTCGTACTACCTGTTCTCCCTGGTCGGCCGGAAGGAGGGCATAGGCTTTGGCCGCAATCTCTGGGTGCTGTGCATGCTGGCGGCCACGCTGCTGTCCTCGGCCAATGCCCTGTACGACAAGCACATTCTGGCCACGCTGCGCATGGACCTGGTTGCCGTCCAGGCCTGGTCTGCGCTGCAGCGCGGCGCCCTGGCCTTGCTGCTGTTGCCCTGGATCTGGCGCGGGCTGGAGCTGCGCAGCCTGCTGGGGCGCAACTGGGCCGTGCCCGCCATTGCGCTGGCCTATGTGCTGGCCGAGTCCATCTACCTGGCCGCCGTGCAGATGGAGGGCGCGCAGATTGCCGTGATCTCGGTGCTGCGCCGTGCCAATCTGGTCATGGTGTTTGCGCTGTCGGCACGGTTCTTTGCCGAACGCCATCTGCGGCCCAAGGCGGCGGCCATGGCGGGCGTGCTGCTGGGCATTGCGCTGACCATGGCGCGCTGAGGATGTGGGGGCGTGAGCGTGCGAAGCGTGAACGCGGGTGGCTGGCGGCGGCGCCCGGCTATCCGGCCTCGGCCGCCACCGCACGAATCCAGTCCATGACGGCCGCGCCATGGCGCGAGACCATGGCGCGCTCGGAAGCCAGCAGGAAATAGCTCTGGCTGCAGGGGATGGCCGTGTCCGAGACGCGCACCAGGCTGCGCTCGGCCAGCAGGCGCTGGACCAGGGAGCGGCGGCCCAGCGCAATGCCTTGCAGGTTCAGCGCCGCGTCCAGCATGAAGCCCGTGTCCGAATAGCTGAGCTGGCGCTGGGCTGCCGAGATGCGCAGGCCCGCGGCCTGCAGCCAGGGCTCCCAGGGTTGGCGGCTGTGCGAGAGCAGGTTGGCCCGACGGAACAGCCCCGCCAGATCCAGGCCCTCGAACTGCTCCAGGTAGCGTGGCGCGGCCACGGCAAACCATTCGTCGTCCAGCAGGCGTTCGCAGTGGAATGCCAGAGGTGCCTGAGGCGCCTGGTGTGCAAAGCGGATGGCGATGTCCGCCTCGCCCTGCTGGAGGTTGACGGTGCGCGTGGTCGGATCGATGGCGATGGAAACGTCCGGGTGGCTGCGCTGAAAGGCCGTGAGCGACGGCACCAGCCGCAGCCGTGCGAACGAGGGCAGGGCGCTGATGCGCACCACGTCGCGCCCCTGCACCAGGCTGCCGAAGGTGGTCTCCAGCGCCTGCAGCGGGGCGCGGGTCTGCTGGTGCAGCCAGGCTCCCTCGGCGCTGAGCGTGACCACGCGCGTGGTGCGGTGGAACAGCGGGGTGCCCAGCAGCCTTTCCAGTTCGCGGATGCGGTGGCTGACGGCGCTGTCCGAAAGGTTCAGTTCTTCGGCCGCCTGCTTGAAGCTCTGGCTTCGCGCCACGGCATCGAAGGCGGCGATGAGGTGAAGGGGCGGGATGTTGCGCATGGCTGGCCGGCATCGTACTGGAGCCGGGCGCGCCGATGGCCGGTGCCTTCATCCGTGCTCTCATTTTTTGCAAACAGTGACCCCTGAAAACCGCCCATCTCGGACACGGCGCCCCATTCGCAGCGGACAATCGTCAGGCCAGGAATATGACGGGATTTCGACAATTCCCGCCGCCTGCTGGCCAGCCAAGGACTACCGCGCATGACAGAAGACCCCCGCCGAGATTCCCCCGCAGATGCCGCCCCCGCCGCCGCCCAGGCGCCGCAGACGGCCCCGCAGCTGCGCATCGGCACCGTCGCCAAGCTCAATCTCGCCGACTTCCAGAACGCCGTGCCCGCGCTGCTGGAGCTGGCCATCGTCAACGAGGGCGAGCTGCCGCTGCAGGCGCTGAGCCTGCACCTGGCCTCGGAGCCTGCCTTCATCAAGCCGCGTACCTGGCGCCTGGAGTCGGTGGCCGCGCACAGCACCTATGCGCTGACCGACCTGGATGTGGCGCTGGACGGCGCCTTGCTCTCGCGCCTGACCGAGGCCGAGCCCGCCGTGCTGCGGCTGGAGCTGCGCAGCGGCCAGCCGGCAGAGACGGTGCTGGCCCGGCACGAACACCCGCTGGAACTGCTGGCACGCAACCAGTGGGGCGGCCTGGGGCATTTGCCCGAGATGGTGACGGCCTTCGTGCAACCCAACGACCCGGCCGTGGACCGCATCCTCAAGGGCGCGGCGCAGGCGCTGGAGGCGGCGGGCAAGTCCGGCGCCATCAACGGCTATGAACAGGGGCCGCAGCGGGCCTGGGAACTGGCCTCGGCCATCTGGACTTCCGTGCTCCAGAAGAAACTCAACTACGCGCTGCCGCCGGCCAGCTTCGAGCATGCGGGCCAGAAGATACGCGGCGCGACCCAGGTGCTGGATGCGGGCCTGGCCACCTGCCTGGACCTGACGCTGCTGTTCGCCTCCTGCCTGGAGCAGGCGCACCTGAACCCGCTGCTGGTTTTCACGCGCGGCCATGCCTTCGTGGGCCTGTGGCTGGGCAGGCAGGAATTCTCGACCGCCGTGGTCGATGACATCACGGCCGTGCGCAAGCGGCTCAAGCTGCAGGAGCTGGTGGTCTTCGAGACCACGCTGGCCGCGCAAGGCCAGGCCGTGGCCTTCAGCCAGGCCATTGCCCAGGGCGCGCGCCAGCTGGCCGAAGAGCACGAGGACCAGTTCGAGCTGCTGGTGGACGTGCGGCGCGCGCGCATGCAGCGCATCCGCCCGCTGGCGCTGGCTCAGCCGCAGGACGCCGCGCCCGAGGCGGGCGAAGGCCAGGTCGAGCCACGGCTCACCGTGGAGCCGCCGCCCGAACTCCTGGCGCAGGCGCAGGCACGCGAAGTGCCCACCTCCCAACTCGATCCCAAGGACAGGCTGGCGCGCTGGCAGCGCCGGCTGCTGGACCTGTCGCTGCGCAATGCGCTGCTCAACTTCAAGCCCGGCAAGAAATCGCTGCTGCTGCAGGTGGCCGCGCCCGCGCTGGAGGACACGCTGGCCCGGGGCCAGGTGCTCAAGCTGCTGCCCAGCCCCGAGCTCATGCAGGGCAAGGACCCGCGCAGCCAGCCATTGCACGAGGCGCGCAGCCTGGAAGACCTGCGCGGCGCGCACGCCGAAGAGGCGCTGCAGCGGCGCGAGGTCTTCATCGACCTGGAGCCGCTGGAGCTGGACAGCCGCTTTGTGGAGCTGTTCCGCGGCGCGCGCAACGCGCTGCAGGAAGGCGGCGCCAACACCTTGTTCGTGGCCCTGGGCTTTCTGGTCTGGAGCCGGCCCGACAAGCCCGATGTGCGCGTGCGCGCGCCGCTGATCCTGCTGCCCGTCACGCTGGAGCGCAAGAGCGCGCGCTCTGGCTTCACGCTGCAGGCGCATGAGGACGAGCCGCGCTTCAATCCCACGCTGGTCGAGATGCTGCGCCAGGACTTCCAGCTGGAGCTGGGCGTGCCCGCAGGCGACCTGCCGCGCGACGAGGCCGGGCTGGACATCACCGGCATCTGGGCCCGCGTGCGCGAGGCGATCAAGGACGTGCGCGGCTGGGAGGTCAGCGAGGACGTGGTGCTGTCCATGTTCTCCTTCGCCAAATACCTGATGTGGAAGGACCTGGCCGAGCGCGCCGACCAGCTGCGCAGCTCGCCCGTGGTCGCCCACCTGATCGACACGCCGCGCGAGCCCTATCGCTCGGAGATCACCTTTCCCGACACGCGGCGGCTGGACCAGGAGTTCGCGCCGCAGCAGGTCTTCAGCCCGCTGCCGGCCGATTCATCGCAGCTGTCGGCCGTGATGGCCGCTGCGCGCGGCAAGGACTTCGTGCTCATCGGCCCGCCGGGCACGGGCAAGAGCCAGACCATTGCCAACCTGATCGCGCAATGCCTGGCCGAGGACAGGCGCGTGCTCTTCGTGGCCGAGAAAATCGCCGCGCTGGACGTGGTCTACCGCCGCCTGCGCGAAGTGGGTCTGGGCGAGTTCTGCCTGGAGCTGCACTCCAACAAGAGCCGCAAGCTCGATGTGCTGGGCCAGCTGCAGAAATCCTGGGACTCGCATGGCCAGGTGGATGCCGAGGCCTGGGCCGCCAAGGCCAGCCAGCTCGGCCGCCTGCGCGAGCAGCTGTCGGCCTATGTGGAGCGCCTGCACCGGCGCCACGCCAACGGCTGGACCATCTACCGCGCCATTGGCGCCGTGGCCGGTGGCGAGGCGCTGCCGCGCTTGGGATTTCACTGGCCCACACCCCAGGCCCATGACGAAGCGGGCCTGGCACTTTTGCGCGAGACTGCGGGCCGCCTGCAGGCCAATGCCCAGGCCGTGGGCGCGCAGCATCTGAAGGACGGGCCGCTGGCCACGGTGCAGGCCAGCGACTGGTCCGTGCGCTGGCAGCAGCAGATGGTGGATGCCGCCCAGGCGCTGCACGATGCAGGCCAGGGCTTTGCCGAGGCGGCGCAGCAGCTGGGCCGGCTGCTGCGCATGGAGTGGCCGGCGCTGGGGCGCCAGGCGCGCTCGGCGCTGGGCGTGATCGCGCGCGCGCTGCCTGCGGCCGCAGGCCGCAACCTGGCTTTCTGCGTGCTGCCTGAGGGCTCGCGCATTGGCGAATCCCTGCAATCGGGCCTGCAGCTGCTGGCGCAGCACGGTGATCTGTCCGCACAGATTCCGGCGCCCTGGCCGGCCGAGCTGCAGACGCGCCTGGCCCAGGCACTGGACCTGCTGGCGCAGCGCCGGCGCCTGCAGGCCGGGCTGGGCACGCCCTGGCCGGTGGCCCTTGGCGACGAGCTGGAGCGCGGCCTGCAGTGCATCGACGAGATCGCGGCGCTGCGCCAGGGCCTGTCCGTCAAGTACGGCGCGGGCGTGGGCCAGCTCAATGTCTCGCAGCTGCAGCGCGAATGGGCCAGGGCCGGCAAGTCCTTGTGGCCGCTGTCCTGGCTGGGCCGGCGCAAGGTGCGCGCGGCGCTGGAGGCCACCATCGAAGGCGCGGGCGAGCCGCGCGTGGCCGACGACTTGGCCGCCCTGGTGCGCATCCGGGGCCTGCGCGAGGAACTGGACCAGATCCAGCCCGGCGCCGCAGCCGACGGCCTGTGGGCCGGACACCGCACGCGCACCGACCATGCGCGCAGCGCCTTGAAGGCCAATGCGGCCCTGCTGGCCGCGCGTGCGCAGAAATCCTTCTCGCTCGACGGCCTGGAGGCCGTGGCCGAAGGCCATGGCGGCGAGCGCTGGGCTGCCGAAGTGCAGCGCCTGCAGGCCCTGTACCAGATCGACCGCCAGCTCGATGGCTACCTGCCGCTGGCCGATGCCTGCCACGGCCTGTGGCGCGGGCTGGAAACCGATGCCCAGGCCTTGCAGGACGCGCTGGCCTTCGAGCGCGAGCGCCTGCAACTGACGCGGCGCGGCGGCCTGATGGCATCGCACGCCGCCGTGGCCCAGGGCCGCTGTGGCGCGGCGCTGCAGCAGGCCCATGCGCAGCTGGCGGCCCGCAGCGCCATCGAGGAACAACTGCTGGCGCTGGACGATCTGCGCTTGCGCTGCCCCGGTGTCTGGGACGGGCTGGACACGCGCCCGCAAGCCGTGGAGCATGCGCTGCGGCTGCAGGGATCGCTGCAGGCAGGGCTGACCGGGCTGGGCTGGCAGGAGGCCGAACTGGCCCAGGCACGCCAGGCCCTGCACCAGGTGCTGGCCTTGCGCAGCGCCGAGCTGGGCGAGGGCGCCGCGGTCGGCATGGCCTGCCAGCAGTTGCTGGACAGCCTGGCCGGCCTGCACGCGGCCATAGACCCCTTCAGCGCGGCGGCAGCCCATGGCGAGCCGCAGCAGCGTGCCCTGGCCCAGCGCACGGCCGAGCAGCTGGCGGCCACGGCGGGCGGCGTGCTGGCCGGGCAGGGCGGCCTGCATGCCTGGTGCGCCTGGCGCAATGCCCAGGCCGCGGCCCGCGCGGGCGGGCTGGGTGCGCTGGCCGACGCCATCGAGTCCGGCCGCCTGGAGCCGGCCCAGGCACCCAAGGCCTTCGAGGTCAACTACGCGCGCTGGTGGCTGGCGCTGGCCGTGGACGAGGACGAGGTGCTCAAGCGCTTCGTCTCTGCCGAGCATGAGCGGCGCATTGCCGACTTCCGCGCGCTGGACGATGAATTCACCTCGGTCACGCGCCAGTGGATACGTGCGCGGCTGTGCGCGGGCCTGCCGTCGGCCGACAGCATCCAGCGCAACAGCGAGTGGGGCATCCTGCGGCGCGAGATCACCAAGAAGCGCCAGCACCTGCCGCTGCGCCAGCTGCTGGAGCAGATCCCCTCGGCCGTGCTGCGCCTGACGCCCTGCCTGCTGATGAGCCCGCTGTCCATTGCCCAGTACCTGAGCGCCGAGACCAGCAACTTCGACATCGTCATCTTCGACGAGGCCTCGCAGATCCCCGTCTGGGACGCCATCGGCGCCATGGCGCGTGCCAGGCAGGTGGTCATGGTGGGCGACCCCAAGCAGCTGCCGCCCACCAGCTTCTTCGGCCGTGCCGACACCTCCGATACCTTCGACGACGACACGCAGGGCGTGGAAGGCGACATGGAAAGCATCCTGGACGAATGCCTGGGCGCCAGCCTGCCCACGCGCAACCTGTCCTGGCACTACCGCTCACGCCATGAAAGCCTGATCGCCTTCAGCAACCACCGCTACTACGGCGGCGGGCTGGTGACCTTTCCCTCGCCCGTCACCGATGACCGCGCCGTCAGCTTCCACGCCGTGCAGGGCCGCTATGAAAAAGGTGGCGCCCGCATCAACCAGCCCGAGGCCAAGGCCCTGGTGGCCGACCTGGTGGCGCGCCTGAAGTCGCCGGGGTTTGCGCAGTCGGGTGCCACCATCGGCGTGGTCACCTTCAACTCCGAGCAGCAAAGCCTGATCGAGGATTTGCTGGACGAGGAGCGCCGCAAGGACCCGGGGCTGGAGCCGTTTTTCTCCGATGCGCTGCTGGAGCCCGTCTTCGTCAAGAACCTGGAAAGCGTGCAGGGCGACGAGCGGGACATCATGTATTTTTCCATCACCTACGGGCCCGATATCTCGGGCGCGGTGTCCATGAACTTCGGCCCGCTCAACCGCGACGGCGGCGAGCGGCGGCTGAACGTGGCGGTGACGCGCGCGCGGCAGGAGCTGCGCATCTTCTCCAGCCTGCGCGGCGAGCAGATGGACCTGTCGCGCACCCAGGCGGCGGGCGTGCGCGACCTCAAGCACTTCCTGGAATTTGCCGAGCGCGGCCCGCGCGCGCTGGCCGAGTCGCACCATGGCAGCCAGGGCGATTTCGACAGCCCGTTCGAGGCCAGCGTGGCCCAGGCGCTGGAGCGCAAGGGCTGGCGCGTGCACACGCAGATCGGCGCATCCTCGTTCCGCGTGGACCTGGGCGTGGTGCACCCGGACCATGCGGGCAGCTACCTGGCGGGCGTGGAGTGCGACGGCGCCACCTACCACCGCTCGGCCACGGCGCGCGACCGCGACAAGCTGCGCGAGCAGGTGCTGCGCGGCCTGGGCTGGCAGATTCTGCGCATCTGGTCCACGGACTGGTGGGTCAACCCGGGCGGCACGCTGGAGCGCATCCACGCGGCGCTGACCGCGCTGCTGGAGCAGGACCGGCGCAAGCGTGCGGCCGAGGTTGTCGAGGTTGCCGAGGTGCCGCAGGCGGCTGCAGTCGCCGGGGGCAGAGCCAGCGCCAGCGCCAGAGACGCCTGAGGCGTCCGAGGCATCCGTGGAGGACGGCGAGGCGCATAAGGTCTGAAAGTCGGCCGTGCGCATGAAATGGGCACTTGCTGAAGCCAGAGACACCAAGGAAGGGCCGCCCCCGCACCGAGGGTGTCGTCCCCCTCCCCCGCAAAGCGGGTAGAGAGGGGGAAGGCGCGAAGCGCCTCAGGGGGTGTCAGTACTTGTCCGGAACGTACATGTGCTGGGGAACGGGGTTGCGTGTGTATTCGGGATTGCGCGTGCGCTCGGGCAGCACGATGGCCGGGTGCTCTATCTCTTCATAGGGCAGCTGCGTCAGCAGGTGGGAGATGCAGTTGAGCCGCGCCTTCTTCTTGTCCACGGCCTGCACCAGCCACCAGGGCGCCTCGGCGATGTGGGTGCGCTCCAGCATGGCTTCCTTGGCCTTGGTGTAGTCCTCCCAGCGGCGGCGGCTCTCGAAGTCCATGGGACTGAGCTTCCACTGCTTGAGCGGGTCGTGCACGCGGCCCAGGAAGCGCAGGTGCTGCTCGTCGTCGGTGATGGAGAACCAGTACTTCACCAGCGTGATGCCCGAGCGCACCAGCATCTTCTCGAACTCGGGCACGGAGCGGAAGAACTCCTCGTACTCCTCGTCGGAGCAAAAGCCCATCACGCGCTCCACGCCCGCGCGGTTGTACCAGCTGCGGTCAAAGAGAACGATCTCGCCGCCCGCAGGCAGGTGGGAGACATAGCGCTGGAAATACCATTGCGTGCGCTCGCGGTCATTGGGCGCGGGCAGGGCGGCCACGCGGCATACGCGCGGGTTCAGGCGCTGGGTGATGCGCTTGATCACGCCGCCCTTGCCGGCCGCATCGCGGCCCTCGAAGAGGATGACCACCTTTTTCCTGTGGTGCTGCACCCAGTCCTGCAGCTTGACCAGCTCGCCCTGCAGGCGCAGCAGTTCGCGGAAGTAGGTCTGGCGGCTCACGGAGTCGGCACCGTCCAGATCGTCGCCACCGCTGCCCAGGCGGGCGTCGTCTATCTCCATCTCCAGTTCTTCGTCGTAGCTGTCGAGCAGATCGCGTTCGATGCGCTGCATCAGCGAATCATGGTGGTCGGGCAGAAGTTCGTCGTACATGGTGGGGAATCCGGGCGTCCAGGAGTTGGCGCCTGGGATGGTGGCGTGGATGTGTGACGCGGCTGTGACGGTGCGGCAGGGTGAATACCCTGGCACCGCTCGCCTTCCCGCCGCCTACAGCCACCCCGCCTTGCGGAACTTGTAGTAAAGCAGGCCGCAAACACCCAGCACGAACAGCAGTGCGGCCGGATAGCCGTATTGCCACTTCAGTTCGGGCATGTTCTCGAAGTTCATGCCCCAGACGCCGAAGAAGGCCGTGCAGATGGCGAAGATACTGGCCCAGGCTGCCAGCCGCTTGGTGACTTCGTTTTCCTCGATGGACACCATGGACAGGTTCACCTGGATGGCCGTGCCCACGGTGTCGCGCATGGTGTCGATCTGGGCGTTGATGCGGCCCAGGTGATCCATCACGTCGCGGAAGTAGTCCCTGGAACCCACGCAGATCTGGGGGACGCGCCCGCCGTTGAGCTTGCCCACGGCTTCCAGCAGGGGGGCCACGGCGTGCTTGAGGTCCATGGCGCGGCCCTTGAGTTCATACAGCTGCTTGATGTTGTCGCGCGCCGCGCCCTTGGTGAAGATCTGCTGCTCGATCTGCTCCAGCTCCACCTCCAGCGCGTCGATGATGGGAAAGTAGCGGTCCACCACCGCATCCATCAGCGCATACAGCACAAAGCCCGAGCCGTGGCGCAGCAGCTCGGGCTCGCTCTCGCAGCGCTCGCGCACGCCCAGGAAACCGCGCTTGCTGCGGTTGCGCACCGACAGCACGTAGTTGGAGCCCACGAAGACATCGACCTCGCCGTGGTTGAAGTGACCGGGCCGCTCGGGCTCGGGCTCGAGCAGGTGCATCACGGCAAACAGCGAGCTGCCGTACTCCTCCAGCTTGGGCCGCTGGTGGCCGTGCAGCGCATCTTCCACGGCCAGGGCGTGCAGGCCGAATTCCTGGCGCATCTCCTCCAGCTCGGCCGGCGTGGCGTCCGCCAGCGCCACCCAGACGAAGCAGCCGGGCCGTTCTATGTAGTTGCTGATGTCGGCGACGGGAATGTCCGCCAGCTTGGCCCCGTTTTCGTAGGCGACGCAGTTGATCAGCATGGGATATCCCTCGGTAATTCTGGTGCTGGTGATCCTGCCACAACGGGGGAGGGCGGATAGCCTGGAGCAGGTCCGGGGCTGCCGCACATGCGGGCGCCAATCAAGGGCGTGCTTCGGCTATGGTTGGGCCTTTGAGGGAGCGATGTCCGATGAGGGGAGTGAGTGGTGGAGCGGGTGAGAACAAGGGGCAGAGCCATGGCCAGGGCCAGGATTTGCCCAGACTGGTGATCCTGCCTGGTCTGGACGGCACAGGCTTGCTGCTGGCGGAGTTCGCGCAGGTTCTGTCCACGTTCTTTCAGGTGCAGGTCATCACCTATCCGACGGATGAGCCGCTTTCCTATGACGAACTGCTGGGCCATGTGCGAGCCCGTCTGCCCGCCGGGCCGTTTTTGCTGATCGGCGAATCGTTCTCGGGACCGTTGGCGTTGCGCCTGGCGGCGGAGCACCTCACGCGGGTTCGGGGCGTCATTCTGGGAGCCTCGTTCGCACGCCTGGATTTGCCCTTGAAGTCAGTCCTTTCTAGCCTGTCTGGGCTGTTGGCATGGGTCCCGGCGGCATGCGCTCCGATGTGGCTGCTCGATGGAGTGCTGAGCAATGGCCATGCGACAGCGTCCGGGCGCGCCTTGCTCAAGCAGGCCCTGCAGACGGTTGCTCCGGTGGTTTGGGCGGGCCGCGTCCGGCAGGCTCTGGAGGTTGATCTGCTGGCGCAGGGCGTTCGTGTGCGGCAGCCCTTGCTTTATCTGCGAGCCAGCCACGACAGGCTGATGCCAGCCAATGCGGCGGGCCTTGTGGCATCCATATCCGGCAATGCGCGCGTTGAAAGCATTGCCGGGCCGCATTTCATTTTTCAGGCGGAGCCCCAGGCTTGCACGAAGGCCATCGTGGCGTTTCATGAGGCCTGTGTTGCCATGGCCGCGCCACGATAGGTCGGCTTTGCATCAGACAGCCAACGCCTTCTCCCACTCGCCGCCCCTGCCAGCTCCCCGAGCCCGCAATGCCCGCGCAGCATGCGGCTGTCGTCTTCCTTGCGGAACAGGCCGCGCTTTTGCAGCATGGGGAGGACTTCGCTGGCGAACGATTCGAACTGCTGGATGAGGATGGGGGCGCGTAAGCCCAGATTTGCACATCTGGTAACAATACGTGTATAACCTGTCACGACACTGCTGGGCGCCGCCCAGCGCCTGCGATCCAAGGACTTCGATGATCTTTCGCCAGTGGGGAATTGCGTTGGGTGCGTTGGGCCTGTTGGCCTTGAGCGGCGTATCGACAGCCGGTGTGCTGGACAAGATCAATGCCGGTGGCGCGCTGGTGATCGCGCACCGGGAATCGTCGGTCCCCTTCTCCTACATCGACACGCGCAGCGGCAAGCCCGTCGGTTACGCGCTGGATCTGTGCCTTCGCCTGGCCGAGGCGGTGCGCAAGCAGACAGGCAGGAAGGACATGAAGGTGGAGTTCCTGATGGTCACGCCCGCCAATCGCATGGCCGTGATCGAGCAGGGCAAGGCCGACATGGAGTGCGGCTCGACCACGAACAACGCGCAGCGGCGCCAGACCGTGGCGTTCACGGTCCCCCATTTCATCACCGGCGCCCGGATGCTCGTGAAGGCCGAAAGCACCATCAACGCGATGGAGGATCTCAAGGGCAAAAAGCTGGTTTCCACCAAGGGCACCAGTCCGATGGCCCTGGTGACGCAGGCCAACAGGCAGCGCCTCATGGGCATCACCATTGTGGAGGCCCCCGATCACGCGAGGGCCCTGGAGATGGTGGAGAAGGGCGAAGCCGACGCGTTCGTGATGGATGACGTGCTTCTCAACGGGCTGGCCGCTGCACGGCCCGATCCACGCGCCCTGAAGGTGGTGGGCAAGTTCCTGTCCACCGAACCCCTGGCCATCATGCTGCCGAAGGCCGATACCGCGTTCAAGAAACTGGTCGATGAAGAGATGAAGCGGATCATCACCAGCCGCGAAATCCATCCCATCTACGAGAAGTGGTTCCTGCAGCCGATTCCACCCAGCTCCACGAATCTGAACCTGCCGATCAGCTACCTGCTGCGCGACTTCTGGAAGTACCCCACGGCGGACATTCTGCTGTAGGCCTGTCTGTGCAGCCGCAGCGCCGCATCGGTCAAGCCGCCAGCGCTTGCTCCCTTGGGCGCGCGGCTGGGGCATCACCTGCCCCCCTCCCCGCCAGCTCCCCCAGCCCGAAATGCCCGCGCAGCGTGCGGCTTTCGTATTCCTCGCGGAACAGGCCGCGCTTGCGCAGGATCGGCACGACTTCGCTGGTGAACAGCTCGAACTGCTGGTTGAGTATGGGCGGCATGACGTTGAAGCCGTCGGCTGCGCCGTGCCTGAACCAGTCTTCGATGATGTCGGCCACCTGTTCGGGCGTGCCGGCCACGGCCAGGTGGCCGCGGGCGCCGGCCAGGCGCTTGAGCAGGCCGCGCAGGGTGAGGCCGTCGCGCAGGCTGGTTTCCACGTAGCCCACGGCGCGGCTGCGCGAGGCTTCGACCTTGTCGGGATCGGGGAAGTCGTCGCGCGTGAGCAGGCGGTCCAGCGGCACGGCCGAGAAGTCGTGGCCGCCAAAGCGTGCGGACAGGCGGGCCAGGCCGACCTCGATGCTGGTCAGGCTGTCGAGCTCTTCCCAGACCTGGCGCGCCTCGTATTCGGTGGAGCCGATGGCGGCGCTGATGCCGGGCAGGATCACGATGTCCTGCGGGCGGCGGCCCAGCTGCTGCGCCTGTCCCTTGATGTCGGCATAGAAGGCCTGGGCCGATTCCCGCGCGCCGTGGGCCGTGAAGATGGCCTCGGCCCATTGCGCGGCAAAGGCGCGGCCGGACTCGGACTGGCCGGCCTGCACGAAGACGGGCCGGCCCTGCGGGCTGCCGGGCACGTTGAGCGGGCCGCGCGTGCGGATGTATTTGCCCTCGAAGTGGACGGGCCGGATCTGCGATGCGTCGAGGAACTGGCCGGCCGCCGTGTCGTCCAGCAGGGCGCTGGCCGGAAAGCTGCGCCACAGCGCATCGACGGCGGACACGAATTCCTCGGCGATGCGGTAGCGGTCGCCGTGGTCCACGCTGTCGGCCAGGCCGAAGTTCAGGCCCGCGTTGGGCGCCCAGGAAGTGACGATGTTCCAGCCCGCCCGCCCCTTGGACAGATGGTCCAGCGAGGCGAACTGGCGCGCCAGCGTGTAGGCATGGCTGTAGGTGGTGGAGGCGGTGCCGATCAGGCCGATGCGCTCGGTGCGCAGCGCCAGCGCCGTCAGCAGCACCAGCGGGTCCAGCAGGCCCGAGGTGATCTGCTGGCCGTTCTCGGGCCCGACCAGGCTGTCGGCCAGGAAGACGGCGTCGAATTTGGCGGCCTCGGCGATGCGTGCGGCATCGACGTACAGCTCCAGGTCGGTGAGCGCCTTGCGGTTGGCGCCGGGATGGCGCCAGGCGCCTTCATGGTGGCCGCGCGTCATGAGGAACAGGTTCAGGTGCAGTTGCCGAGACATGGGAGCAGTCCTTTGTTGTATGGGTTGTTTCGCGGGCGGGGCCGGCGTCAGGCGATCTCTGTCTCGACGCCCAGGCTGCGCAGCAAGGTGGCGCGCAGCTGCATGAAGGCAGGATGGTCGGGGCGGCGGGGATGGGGCAGGTCCACGGCGTGGTCCTCGGCGATGCGGCCGTCCCTGAGCACCAGGATGCGGTCGGCCAGCAGCAGGGATTCGTCCACGTCGTGCGTGACGAGGATGACCGTGGGCCGTATGCGCTCGACCAGGCGCAGCAGCAGGCCGTGCATGCGCATGCGCGTGAGCGCGTCCAGCGCGCCGAAGGGCTCGTCGGCCAGCAGCACGTGCGGGTCGCGCAGCAGGCTGCGGGCCAGCGATGCGCGCTGCTTTTGCCCGCCCGACAGCGTGGCGGGCCAGGCGCCAGCCTTGTCCTGCAGGCCCACGTCGTGCAGGATTTGCCGTGCTGCGGGCAGCACGGCGCGCGCGTCCAGCCCCAGCGTGAGGTTGTCCAGCACCGACAGCCAGGGCAGCAGGCGCGCGTCCTGGAACAGCACGGACACATTGCCCTGCGCACTGGCCGCGCCGCTGGACTGCGCATGCCCGTCCAGCCCCGCGAGCGCGCGCAGCAAGGTGGTCTTGCCCGAGCCGGACTCGCCCAGCAGGGCCACGAACTGGCCCGGGGCAATGTCCAGGTCGATGGCGTCCAGCACGTTCTTGCCGCCAAAGCTGCGCGTGAAGCGCTGCAGCCGCACGGCGCCCGGGGTGGGGTGATGGCTCATGATCCCAGCGACCTCCGGTAGGACAGCACATGCGCCTCGATGCGGCGCACCACGGCGTCGGACAGCAGGCCCAGCAGGGCGTAGATGAGGATGCCCACCACGATCACATCGGTCTGCCCCCAGTCGCGGGCGCGGTTCATGAGGTAGCCGATGCCGGTCTGCGTGTTGATCAGCTCCAGCACCACCAGCGCCGTCCAGCACAGCGACACGGCAATGCGCAGGCCCACGAAGAAGCCCGGCAGCGCCCCCGGCAGCGCCACCTTGCGGATGAATTCGGCGCGCGACAAGCCCAGGGTCTGGGCCAGCTCCACATGGCCGATGTCGATACCGCGCAGGGCCGCGTGGGTGTTGATGTAGACGGGCACCAGCACTGCCGTGAAGATCAGGAAGATCTTCATGGACTCGCCAATGCCCAGCCAGATGATGGCCAGGGGAATCAGCGCCAGCGTGGGCACGGCGCGCTTGATCTGCACCAGGCCGTCGAGCAGGGCCTCGCCCGTGCGCGTCAGGCCTGAGGCCAGGGCCAGCAGCACGCCAGCCACCACGCCCAGCAGCAACCCGCTGTAGGCACGGCCTGCCGATGCCAGCAGGTGGGGCAGCAGGCTGCCGTCGGCCACCATGCCGTAGCCGGCGACCAGGGCCTGCGAGGGCGCGGTCAGCGTCTCGGGCGACAGCCAGCCCAGGCGCGAGGCCGCCTCCCACAGCACCAGCAGCAGGCCGGGGCCCACCAGCAGCGCGCCCTGCGACAGGCGCGCGGGCACCAGTTGCACGGCGGCCCGGGTGGCGGGTGCGGATTGAGCGGTGGCTGCGGTGGCCGGTGCCAGACCGGCCGCGTTGATGTCCAGTTGCGCTTGCGTCATCGTGTGTTTTCTGGCCGGTTCATCGGTTGGCCACGATCACGCGGTCGTAGGTGGACACGAAGGAGCCGGCCGCATCCAGCCGCTGCGGCAGGCTGCCGGCTGCGTGCAGGATGTCGATCAGCTTCTGGTGGTGCGGCTGCGCCTCGGCGGCCGTCTGGAACAGCAGGTCGGACTGCGATGCCAGGATGGCCGCCGTGCTCTCCGCATCGATGCGCTGGAACTGCGTGTAGTAGTGGCGGCCCCATTCCTGCTCGTGGCCATTGCTCCACTTGCCTGCGCGCACGAAGGCTCCCAGGAAATCGACGATGGCCTGGGACTTGGCCGGGTCGGCCAGCACGTCGGGCCGTGCGTAGATGTACGAGGTGGCGGGCAGCAGCGTGCGCTCCTGCGGATCGGGCACGGGCCGCGCGCCGATCTGCTTGCCCAGGCGCGTGACATGGGGCTCCATGAGCACGGCCACGTCCACCGCCTTGGCGCGCAGCGCGTCGTTGAGTTCGGCCACGCGCAGGTTGACCAGCTTCACGTCGGCCAGTGTCAGGCCCGCGCGTGTCAATGCCTCGATCAGGAAGACCTGGCGGCCCGAGCCTTCCACATAGCTCAGGCGCTTGCCGCGCAGGTCGGCCAGGCGCTCTATGCCTGCATCGGCACGCTGCACCAGCCGGTACTGGGCGCGCTCGCGCGTGAAGGTGGCGATGATGGGCAGCTGCACACCGGCGGCACGTGCCTGGATGGGCGGCGTGTCGCCCACATAGGCAATGTCCAGCGCGCCTGCGCGTATGGCCTCGAAGATGGCCGGGCCGCCCGCGAAGTTGGGCAGCTCCAGCTGAAAGCCCAGGCGCTTGCGCTCACCGCTGGCATCCAGCAGGTGGCGCAGCAGCTCGCTCTGGTCGGCGACGACCAATCGGGTCCGGGGATCCGCCGCAGCCCGCGCGGCGGTGGTGGAAGCCAGGGCGGCAGCGGCCAGCAGAGAAGGGCCGGCCAGCAGGAAACGACGCTTGTTCACGCGCTCCATCCTCAAAAGATTGCAATGGGATGGATGCTAGTTAGCGTGCTTCAGTTGTGAAAATACCGATTCCGTATTTGCAAACGCGCGCCACGCACATGGGCGTGGCGCGGGGGGAGGTTCAGCCGAACACCGGGCGCATGAAGCTGCGCTCGTAGCTGAGGATGCAGCGCGTGTCCTCCGCGTAGCGGAAGGCGGCCTGGCACTCGGGGTCCTGCATGGACTTGATGCGGTACTCCTCGTACAGCGCCATGCTGGGGAAGCTGAACATGGCCAGCGCCACATTGTTGGCGCCTTCGGACGGCAGGAAGTAGCCGTGGTGCTTGCCGCCGAATTTCTCGACCAGCGGAATCCAGGTCTTGCCGTACTCCTCGAATTCCTTGGCCTTGAACGGGTCGATGATGTAGCGCAGGTAGCAGGTGATCATGTCTGAAAAGAGAAAGGAAGCGAAGCCTAGAGTTTGAACGATGCCGTCAGGCGGGAGAGCTTCTCCGACTCCTGCTGCAGCACCTGCGTGGCGGCCGAGGACTGCTCCACCAGTGCGGCGTTCTGTTGGGTCACGCGGTCCATGTCGGTCACGGCATGGCCCACCTGCTCGATGCCGGTGCTTTGCTCGCGGCTGGCCGAGGCGATCTCGGTCACGATGCCTGTGATGTTGCGCACCGTGGTGACCACTTCGCGCATGGTCTGCCCGGCCTGGTCCACCAGGGTGGCGCCGGCATCCACACGCTCCACCGAGGCCTGGATCAGCGTCTTGATCTCGCGCGCGGCCGAGGCGCTGCGCTGCGCCAGGGTGCGCACCTCGCCTGCCACGACCGCGAAGCCGCGCCCCTGGTCGCCAGCGCGCGCAGCCTCCACGGCCGCGTTCAGCGCCAGGATATTGGTCTGGAAGGCGATGCCGTCGATCACGCCGATGATGTCCACCACGCGGCGCGACGAGGTATTGATCTCGCCCATCGTGCTCACCACCTGGTCCACCACGGCGCCGCCGCGCTCGGCCACCGCGCAGGCGCCCGAGGCGATCTGGCTTGCCTGCTGCGCGTTTTCCGCGTTCTGGTGCACGGTGGCGGTCAACTGCTCCATGGACGCCGCCGTTTCCTCCAGCGAGCTGGCCTGCTGCTCCGTGCGCTGCGACAGGTCCAGGCTGCCCGTGGCAATCTCGCCGGCCGAGCGGTGGATGATGCCCGCCGTGTCATGGATGCGCGTCACCAGTTGGCGCAGCTGCTCGCTCATGCGCTGCACCGCCGCGATCACGCTGCCTTCCGGTGCGTGCGATGCTCCCTCCAGCCCGGTTTGCGACAGATCCCCGGCGGCGATGCGGTTGGCGATCGCTGCCGCCACGGCCGGCTCTCCGCCGATGGCCTGGAGCACGCTGCGCGTGGCCATCCAGGCGATCAACGACAGCAGTGCGCCCAGCACCGCCAGCGCCGCCACCGACTTGATGATGGTGGCGATGAAGGCCTGCTGGATGTCGTCCACATAGTCACCCGCGATCAGGTCCCAGTTCCAGGAGGTGGATCGCTTGGCATAGGCCAGCTTCTCGCTGGGCTCCTTCGCGCCGGGACGGGGCCACCAGTAGGTGAGGTAGCCGTTGCCCTGGGCAGAAGCGCCCACGGCGGCAATGCTGCGGTAGAGGTAGCTGCCCTTGGCGTCCTGGAAGCCGGCCATGTTCTTGCCGTTGATGCCCGGGCTTGCGGGGTTGTTCAGCACCACGGAATCCGTCGTGATGCTGGTGATGTAGCCCGCACCACCGGCATAGCGCAGCTGCCCCACGCGGGCAATGGCCGTGGCCTTGGCGTCTTCTTCAGGCAGCTTGCCGGCCTTGGCCTCTGCCGCAATGGCGGCAATCAGGCTGTCTGCCGAATCGACAAAGTCCCGCAGCGCCTGCTGCCGGGCCTCATAGGCCTTGCTGCGTGCCTGGTAGGCGTTGAACAGGGTCAGCGCAAGCAGCGCCAGCAGGCAGAAAACCAGCGGAGCCAGCAGTTTCTGGCGAAGGGACAGGGCAGGCATGGAAGCGGGTTCGAAGAAGAGGCAAGGACGCCGTGAATGCTACAGAAACTTCTTCTTTGGTTTCATGTGTTTACAAATTTTTCCGCGCTCGCACAGTGCCGGCGCGGTCCCGTTTCTGCGGAACCTGTCCTGCCGCTGCCAACCTCGGCACGGGCGCGTGCACCGCATTGCCAGGCTTGCGGTCCATCACAAGGGAGAATCACCCCATGCAAGAAACTCCGCCCCCCGCCGCCCAGCCCCGCAATCCGCTGCACGGCGTCACGCTCGAAGCCATCGTCCGTGCCCTGGAGGCCCGCTATGGCTGGCCCGACCTGGCACGGCAGGTTCCGGTGCGCTGCTTCACGCTGGACCCCAGCGTCAGCTCCAGCCTCAAATTCCTGCGCAAGACGCCCTGGGCGCGCGAGAAGGTGGAAGCGCTCTATCTGGACATGCTGCGCAAGGACAGGCGCAGGCCCGCTTCCACAGACTGAAGGCGCAAGCCGGATGCCACCGGACAAGATGTCCAGTGCGCAGGCACAGGCTGTGCCTATCATCGGCACCGTCTCCGATCCCGCAACCCTTTCAGACACCAACATGACCCAGAGCCAGAAACCTGTCGCCGTGATTGCCTCCGCCATGAGGACGCACGGCATCGTGCCTGCGGATTTCGACATCGCCTCCATCGAGGACGAGTACGCCCTGATGGCGGCACTGCGCCAGCACACCAAGGCCGCCCAGGTCAAATTGTTCGATGGCGGCATTGGCGAAGACAACGAGGCCGACGAAGACTACGTGGCCCTGCTCAAGCGCTTCGCCAAGGCTTGCGGTGGCGCCATCGGCTATGAGGGCATCGAATCCGGCATGGAGGGCGACACCGTCACGCTGCGCTTCCGATCGGGCGGCCAGGAGCACAGCTGGTCCTTCGAGCAGGACGGTGACCGCGTCAGCGAGGAGTTCCTGGACTTCATCATTGACCACTCCAAGTCCTGCACGGCGGGGGAGTTCATCAATCTGCTGGACGAGAACTCGCTGCTGACAGGCTTTGTGCCCAAGGACATCTCCAGGCTGCTGTACGAGCACGACATCGTTTACTGAGTGCGGATGGCGGTGGCGGCACGCCCGCCGCGACTTCACATCACGCGCACGCCCAGCCCGCCCACCAGCTCGGCAGCCTGCTCATGCGAGATCAGGCTGCCCTTGAAATGCTGGTTGAGCGAGGCAATCGTCAAGCCGCGCAAGTCCGCCGAGCGCAGGTCCGCGCCATCGAACCGGGCATTCTTGAGATGGGCATCGCGCAGGCTTGCCTTGTGGAAAACGGCATCGCGGAAGTCGCAGCCGGCCAGATCGGCATCGCTGAAGTTCAGGCCCTCCAGCGTTTTCTTGCGGAAGGACATGCCGCGCAGATCGGCACCAATCAGCAGGGACTCATGAAAATCAATGCCCAGGGTTTGCGCACCGCCAAACCTGGCGCCGGTCAGCTTGACTTCAAGAAAGCGCGCTGAGGCCAGCTTGGCCAATTCCCAGTTGGTGTTGTTCAGGTCGCTCTGGCAAAACAGGGCGTCCGTCAGGTTGGCCAGCCGAAAATCGGCGCGGCCCGCCTTGCAATGCAGCCAGCGGGTGCCGGCCAGTTGGCAGCTTTCAAAGCAGGTGTCGGCAAAACTGCACTCCACAAATTGCGCGCCCTGCAAATCGAGTTGATAGAGATTCAATCCATCGAATTCGCATTGCTCGAAACACAGGCCATGAGAGGCTTCTTGTTTCAATAGCTCCGACAAACGGTCCTCATCAAAAATCTGATTGACGATGGTTTTTGTGGAAGGCGTTGTTTGCATGGTCAATATCAGGCATGGCGTATTTCAGAAAGGCTGGGCAGTGTATGGCCTTGCCGCGCCCAGGTGTGAAATGTCCTTGGGATTTTCCAAGGGCATGCATTGCGCAGTTTGACGGATGAGAAAACCTGTGAGCAAACGGTTTGCGGGCTGCTTCCGGCGCCGGCTCCGCCCTCCAGGAAGGGGGGAGCCGGCGTGCCCGCGTCACCCGTGGCTGCGTACCGGGGGCTTGCTGACCAGGTCGCGGCTTGGCGGACATGCATCTGTCGAAAAACCCCTACAGGAAGATGCTATTTGATATTACAAAATGTGTCTCTCGTGGCGAGGGTGCCAGTAAATAATCTGCAAAAAACATGGTTGGCACGCCAGCTGTATTTTCACCAATGCAGTTCTCTGGCAGCCTCAACGAATAATTTATTTGAAATCCAGCAAATATCTATGACCGGAATTATCCAGCAAACACTCCAAAATGATATTGATGCCTTGATCCATGATTGGATGGCCCAGGCCAGCGCGGGTGATTCCACGCTCGGGAAGAATGCTGAAAAAGATGCGCGCGGGATTATCAACGCCATTGTGGGCGCCTTCGCTTCCGGCGCCGATCCGCAAAGGTTTTCGGACGAGGGCTGGAATCCCGCGCGGCGCCTGCTGGCCGAGCTGTCCCGCACCCGCGCCGCCCAGGGCCAGCGTGCCGGTGAAACCAGCCAGTTCATCCTGTCGCTGAAAAAGCCGCTGTTCGAGCACATCCAGCGCGGGCTGTCGGGCGATCCTGCAGCGGCTATCCAGGAAATCTGGAAGGCCACCGTGCTGGTGGACAACATGGCCCAGCACACGGTCAGCAGCTTCCAGCAGGCACGCGAGGAGATCATCATCCGCCAGCAGGAAGAATTGCTGGAGCTGTCCACCCCCGTCGTCAAGCTGTGGGAGGGGGTGCTGGCCATTCCGCTGATCGGCACGCTGGACAGCAACCGCACCCAGGTGGTGATGGAGTCCTTGCTGCAAAGCCTGGTGTCGACCGAGTCGGAGCTGGCCATCATCGACATCACCGGCGTGCCCACGGTGGACACGCTGGTGGCCCAGCACCTGCTGCGCACCGTGACGGCCATTCGCCTGATGGGCGCGGACTGCATCATCAGCGGCATCCGGCCCCAGATTGCCCAGACCATCGTGCACCTGGGCATCGACATGCGCGACATCACCACCAAGGCCACGCTGGCCGAGGCGCTCAAGCTGGCCATGGGCAAGACCGGCTGGCGCATCACCCGCCAGACACAGGAGTGAGCCATCCATGGACCGCATTCCAATCCTGCGCATGGGCGATGTGCTGCTGGTTTCCATCCAGATCGACATGCAGGACCAGACGGCGCTGGCGCTCCAGGACGATCTGGCCGAGCGCATCGCGAGCACGGGCGCCAGCGGCGTCATGATCGATATCTCGGCGCTGGAGGTGGTGGACTCCTTCGTCGGGCGCATGCTGGTGACCATCTCGGGCATTGCCCGCATCCTGTCTGCCGCCACCGTCGTGGTGGGCATGCAGCCTGCCGTTGCAATCACCCTGGTGGAGTTGGGCCTGTCCCTTGGCGGGGTCAGGACGGCAATGACCGTCGAGAGGGGAATGGCCCTTTTGCGGGCCCAGCAGTCGGGAGCCACCCTTGGAACATGATCGCAGCGGCCAAATGCCGTTACAAAACGAGCAGCAGATTGTTGCCACGCGCCAAACGGTGCGCTCGCTTTGCCAGATGCTGAAGTTCTCGCTGGTCGATCAGACAAAGATGATTACCGCTGCAAGCGAGCTGTCCCGCAATACGCTGATTCATGGAAAAGGTGGCCACATGAACTGGGCCATCATCGAAGTCAATGGAAAACAGGCCTTGCAATTGATTTTTGAAGACACAGGGCCTGGAATCAAGGACCTGAAAATGGCCATGACCGATGGTTTCACCACCGGCATGGGAATGGGCCTGGGCCTGCCGGGAAGCAAGCGGCTGGTGAATGATTTCAAGATAGAAACCGAGCTGGGCCAGGGCACACGAGTGAGTATCACCAAGTGGAAGTAATCCGGGGCTGGACCCATCGTTCATTTCCAATAGGCGATGCGAGCCGTGTGGGCGAGGTCAGGCGCCATGTGGTTGCACTGGCCTCCGACATGGGCTGGGGCGACGAGGACATGGGCCGTTCGGGGCTGGTGGCGACCGAGCTGGCCACCAACCTGGTGCGGCATGCGCGGGATGCTGAAATCTGGATAGCCGCGCGGCCGCCCCTGCATGACATCGAAATCATCTGTGTCGATCGCGGCCCGGGCATCGAGGACATCGCCACCGCCATGCAGGACGGGGTGAGCACCGGCTCGGGCTCGCCGGGCACGGGCCTGGGGGCCATCTCCAGGGTGGCCGACGACTTCTTTGTCGTCTCCGAAGCCACCGGCACGGTGAGTCTGGCGCGGCTGCGCGAAGGCCGCAGGGCGCCGTCGGCACTGTCGCTGCGCATGGGCGCCGTTTGCCTGGCCGTTGCGCCCGAGACCATCAGCGGCGACGCCTGGGCGGTCAGGTCAGGCGTGGGGCTGGCCGAGGTGCTGGTGGTCGACGGCCTGGGCCATGGACCGCTGGCGGGCGAGGCGGCCCGTGCGGCGGTCGATGTCTTTGCGTCGCAGAACTGGAATGGGAACGGGAACGAGAACCGGAACGGCGGTGCCGATGCCGCCATGCCGCTGGACGAGTTCGTGGCCCAGGCCCATGCAGCGCTGCGCGGCACGCGCGGGGCGGCCCTGTTGGCGGTGCGCTTCGGCGCACAGGCCGTGCACAGCTGCGGTGCGGGAAACATCAGTGGCAGGCTTTTCAATGGCGTGGCCAGCCTTTCCCTGAGCAGCCAGCACGGCACGGCAGGTGTACAGATCTCGCGGCCCAGGGTGGCCGACTGCTCCAGTCTTGACCATGGCGTTCTGGTGCTGCACTCCGACGGCGTGTCTGCCCGCTGGAAGCATGAGGACTATGCGGGCCTGCTGGGCAGGGACCCCGGCCTGCTGGCCGCCTGCCTTCTCTGGCACAACACCCGCAGCAGGGATGACGCCACCGTGGTCGTCCTCAAGGCCGAGGAAGAACAATGAACGAAGACGATCTCAAAGCCGAACTGGAACTGTGCCGCGCCGAGATCAGGTCCTTGCGCGAGGAGCTGGACGAGACCAATCGCGGCGTGGTCGCGCTCTACGGCGAGCTGGATGTGCAGGCCGAGAAGCTGCGCAAGGCCACCGAACTCAAGAGCCATTTCCTCTCCTACATGAGCCATGAGTTCCGCACGCCCATAGGCGCCATCCGCAGCAACGCGCGCCTGCTGCTGGACCATGTGGATGGACCGCTCACCACCGAGCAGACCCGGCAGGTCGGCTTCATCCAGGAAACCGCCGCCGAGTTTTCCGAGATGGTCAACGACCTGCTCGACCTGGCCAAGATCGAGGCGGGCCGCCTGGAAATCTCGCCGGGCTGGTTCGAGATGATGGATTTGTTTGCCGCCTTGCGCGGCATGTTCAAGGCCATGGCGGACAACGTGGAGTTGAGCCTGGTGTTCGAAGAGCCCGGTGATCTGCCGCGCTTCTACACCGACAACCGCAAGCTCTCGCAGATCCTCAGAAACTTCATCTCCAATGCACTGAAATTCACGCCGCAGGGTGAGATCAAGGTGTCGGCAGAACTGGTGGGGGACATGCTGGTGAAATTCTCGGTGGCGGATACCGGCATAGGCATCGCCTCGGAATTCCACGACGCGATTTTCAATGACTTCACCCAGGTCGACTCACCCATCCAGAAGCGCCTGCGGGGCACGGGCCTGGGCCTGGCCCTGTCCAAGCAGCTGGCGCAGCTTCTGGGGGGCTGGGTGGAAGTGCAAAGCGCCCTGGGCGAAGGCTCGACCTTCTCCGTGATCGTTCCCGCGCATCTTCCGGTCGATACCAAGGATCTGAAGGCCTGATACGGCCAAGCCGGTCTTCATCCCATCAAAAACAACAGGAACATCATGCCCAAGAACACGACTGGAATGATTCTTCCCTCATTCGACCGAAGCCTGCACACCATTCTTGTCGTTGACGACAACCCTGCCACGCGCTACTCCACGGCACGGGTCATCAGGGCGGCTGGATTCCAGACGGTCGAGGCGGAAACCGGGGAAAAGGCCATTGCCCTGTCGGAGACCGGCGTGGCAGCCGTGGTGCTGGATGTGCACTTGCCCGATATCTCGGGCTTTGACGTATGCCGCACCATCCGCGGTGCGCGGCACACCAGCCTGATTCCCGTGGTGCACCTGTCGGCCGAGTATGTGAAAAGCAATCACCAGGTGGCGGGCCTCAACGCAGGGGCCGACGCCTACATGGTGCACCCCGTGGAGCCGCAGCTGCTGATTGCCACGCTGCATGCCCTGATCCGCGCACGCCTGGCGGAAGACGGGCTGCGCCGCAGCGAGTCACGCTTTCGCGCCATCTATGACCAGGCGCCGGCGGCCATGATGCTGGTCAGCGCCGGCGGCCTGATCAGCGATGCCAACTCCCAGGCGCAGGCACTGCTGCAGCGCGGCATTGACGACCTGGCGGGCAAGCCGCTGACGGGCTTTGTTCCGCAGGCCGTTCGGGAAAAAGCTGCGCAGCAATTGGCCGAAGACCCCGAAAAGTCCTGGCGCGGCGAGTTCCCCATCCTCCCGGCAGACGGGCAGGAGCGCCTGATCTCCTGGAAGTTCTCCGATCCCATCGAGCCCGGCATCCGCCTGGCCGTGGCTCAGGACCTGACGGAGTCCCTGGAGTTCGAGAGGCAGCGCCAGCAGATGCTGGAGCAGGAGCAGGCGGCGCGCGTGGCCGCAGAGCGCATCAGCCGCACCAAGGATGATTTTGTCGCCGTGCTCTCGCATGAACTGCGCACGCCGCTGTCCCTGCTCAACGGGGGCACGCATTTGCTCAAGCGCGCCAACCTCAGCGAGGCCATGCTCAAGAAGGGCATAGATGCCATCGAGAAAGGCGTGAAGGCACAAAGCCGCATCATTGCGGACATTCTGGATATCTCGCGCCTGACGACGGGAAAACTCAATCTGCACCGCGAGGAGGTCAATGTCTGCTCATTGGCCGTGCAAAGCCTGGAGCCGTTGCGCGACAACGCCGCCGACAAGAACATCACCCTGCAGTTCGAGGCGCCGTCCGATGAAATCATGGCGTGGATCGATGTCACGCGATTCCAGCAAATCCTGTGGAACCTGGTCTCCAACGCCATCAAGTTCTCCAATGCGCGCAGCGTGGTGAAGGTGGGCCTTGAAATCAGTGACGAAAGCTTGGTGATGAGCGTGGCGGACGAGGGCGTGGGCATCGCGCCTGAATTCCTTCCCCATGTCTTCGAGCGCTTCTCGCAGGCCTCGGCCCCCGCCACCCGTGGCCATTCCGGCCTGGGATTGGGGCTGTCCATCGTCAAGCACCTGGTGGAGCTGCATGGGGGCACCGTGCGTGCCCACAGCGAAGGCGTGGGCCGTGGCGTCACCATGCGGGTGGAGATTCCGCTGCACGAGGCAAGCGCCTCCCAGGCCGACCCGATGAATGTGCATCTTGAAAATGGCGAATCCCTGAAAGGCAAGGACATCGTCATCGTTGAAGACAATGCGGACACCAGCGAAATGCTGAAAGTGGTGCTGACCGACCAGGGCGCCACCGTCAGGAGTGCCGAGAACTTCGACCAGGCCATGGCCCTGGTCCAGGCGCAGTGGCCCAGCCTCATCGTCAGCGACATAGGGCTGCCGGGAAAGGACGGGTTCCAGCTGGTCAAGGCCCTGCGCGAAGCGGAGGCCGCGCACTTTGGCGGAACAAGACAGGTGAAGATCGTGGCGCTCAGCGCCTTTGCCCGGGAGCAGGACCGCACCCAGGCGCTGCAGGCAGGCTTTGACCACTATCTGGAAAAGCCGCTGCAGCCGCACCTCCTCATCCGGGTGCTGCTGGAGCAGGGCTGATCGTCTGGCCCAGCGCCTGGGCCAGGAACTCGGCCGTGACGCGCACCCGGGTCGTGCGCTGCAGGTCGGGGTGCATGACCTGCCAGACCTCGTAGTCGTCCGAGCGCTGGCGCTGGGGCCAGATGCGCAGCAGGCCTTCGCGCTCGCCCATGCTCACGGGCATTTCGCCCAGGCCGATGCCGGCCGCCACGGCCTTGCGCACCAGCAGGCTGGAGTTGGCGGCCATGGCAATCCGGGCCTGGCGTGCGGGCACATCGACCATGGTGGGAACGGGCCGCTGTTCCAGAAAGGGGCCATAGACCACGAGGTGGTGGCCGCGCAACTCGTCCTCTGCCGACGGCTGGCCAAAGCGCGCCACGTAGGCGGCGCTCGCAAACAGTCCCACGGGCCAGGCGACCACGCGGCGCACCACCAGCTCGGGTGCCTCGGGGCGAACGTTGCGAAACGCGATATCGGCCTGGCGGCGACCCAGGTTCAGCATGTGCGTGGACACCTCCAGATCCACGCGGATGCCGGGCCAGCGCTGCTGCAGGCGCTCTATGGCGGGCAGCAGGAATTCGGTGGCGATCGAGTCGGTGCTGGTCACGCGCACCAGGCCGGCCGGGCTGTCGTCCAGCCCCTCGATGCGCGTGCGCAGGTCCAGCGCCGCGCCTTCCATGCGCCGCGCGGCGCCCAGCGCGGCCTCGCCGGCGGCGGTGAGCAGGTAGCCATCCCTGGCGCGCAAAAACAGCTTGCTGCCCAGCTCGGCCTCCAGCGCGTTCAGGCGCCGGCCCACGGTGGCCTGGTCCACGCCCAGGCTGCGCGCGGCGGCGCGCAGGGAGGGCGTGCGCGTCAGCGCGAGGAAGATGCGGGTGTCATCCCAGTTCATGGCGGTTTTGGTGATGCAGATTTGCAGCACTGTAGAGCGAAATCGCTGCGTTTGAGCGGCCTGGAGCAGTCGTAAGCTTTGGGTATCGAACCTTCAATCCTTTTTTGAATACTCATTGCGCAATGAAAGACAGCACAAGCATGCAAGCCATTGTTTTCGACGACTTCGGCGGCCCCGAAGTGCTCGTGGCCCGCGACGTGGCCCGGCCCGTAGTCCGGCCCCATGACCTTCTGGTGCGCAACGCCGCGATTGGCGTGAACCGTGCCGATGTATCCCACCGCAAGGGCGCCTATGGCCGTGCCCACTTTGGCGAATCCGACCTCATGGGCCTGGAGATCGCCGGCACCGTGGTGGAGGTGGGCGCGCAGGTGCAGGGCTTTGCCGTGGGCGACCGCGTCATGGGCATCGTGGGCGGCGGCGCCTATGCCGAGCTGTCGCGCATCGACCACCGCATGGCCATGCATGTGCCCGAGAGCCTGTCGCTGACCGACGCCGGCGCGGTGGCTGAAGTCTTCGTCACCGCGCATGAGGCGCTGTTCCACCTGGCCAGCCTGCAGCCCGGCGAATCGGTGCTGATCCACGCGGCGGGCAGCGGCGTGGGCTCGGCGGCCGTGCAACTGGCGCATGCGGCCGGCGCGCGCGTGTTTGCCACGGCCAGCGGCGACAAGCGGGACGCCGTCACGGGCCTTGGCGCCGACGTGTTCATCGACTACCGCAGCGAAGATTTCCAGGCCGTGGTGGCCGACAGGACGGGCGGCAAGGGCGTGGATGTGGTGGTCGATTTCATTGGCGCCCCCTACCTGGAGCGCAATATGCGCTCGCTGGGCATGGGCGGGCGCATGGTCTGCGTGGGCCTGCTGGGCGGCGCGCTGGCGGCGGCCGTGCCCATGGATGTGCTGCTGTACAAGCACCTGCGGATCTTCGGGACGGTGATGAAGTCGCGCCCGCCCGAAGTCAAGCAGGCCATGGTCCAGCGCTTCGCCCAGCGCTGGCTGCCCGCGCTGGCGGCCGGCACCATCCGCCCGGTGATCGACAGCACCTACCCGCTGGCCGAGGCCGCGCAGGCGCACCGGCGCATGGAATCGGGCCAGAGCGTGGGCAAGCTGCTGCTGATCCCTGAGCATGCCGGGCAGTAAGGCGCCTGCCCGGGGCGCGCACCCCCTGGGCAGGAATCCTCAAGTTCTGCAATATTCCAAGTCTCCGGATGCGCGCAGCCCCTGCGCGCATCCAGTCTCTCAACCAGGAGCGATGCCCCCGGCCGCCTCCCGCGCCGACATCGAGCCGCCTCTCCAGGAGATATCCATGATTGTTGAAATTGCCGAACTGAGGGTCGATCCCGCCAGGCACGAGGAATTCGGCCAGGCCCTGACCCAGGCCGTGGCCGACGTGCTGTCCAAGGCCGGTGGATACCGTGGGCACAGCATTCTTGCCTGCATGGAAACGCCCGGCCGCTACGTGCTGCAGGTGAACTGGGAGACCCTGGAAGACCACACCGTGGGCTTTCGCGAGTCACCCGCCTTCGCGCAGTGGCGCGCCATCATCGGCCCATACTTTGCGCAGGCACCGCATGTGGAGCATTTCGTGGTGAGGGATGCGCGGGCGAACTGAGCCTGGCATCTGCGGCCGCGCCGCCCGCCCTTCGTGGGCGGGGCGGGCGGGCGGGCCGGCGCTGGGGGCGGGCTTGCATACGCAGCGTTTCAGGGCTGGTATGGCACATCGGCAGCAATGCATTGATTTGATAACTGTTGATAAATGCGCTAGGCTGTGTTGCAGTTTCAAACCCCACGAGGAGGGCGCAGCATGATTTCTGCAGATTTGGGCAAGCAACTCGAAGGCTATGTCCAGCAGCTTGTCGACACGGGGCGGTACGGATCCAAGAGCGAAGTGTTGCGTGAGGGGGTTCGGCTGGTGCAGGACAGGGAAACCAAGCTGACTGCGCTTGACGCGTCCATCAGGCGTGGATTGGCTGATGCGGACGCGGGGCGCACCAAGCCAGCTGGCGCTGTGTTCGACAGACTGGAAGCCAAATACCGCGCAATGGCCGAACAGGCCGAACAGGCCGAAAAGAACAACCAGTCCGCATGATTGTTGAATTCACGGGCAATGCGGAATGCGACCTGGAGCACATCGCTGACTACATAGCTCAGGACAATCCGCGCCGCGCACTGTCATTCGTGCAGGAGTTGCGTGACAAGTGCGAAGCCCTGGCACGCAGGCCATTCGCTTTTCCGCTGGTACCCCGGTATGAAGGCCACGGCATTCGTCGGCGCGTGCATGGCAACTATCTGATCTTCTACCGCGTGGCCGAGCAAGAAGAGCGGACCATCATTCTTCACATCCTGCACGGCGCAATGGACTACGCCGCTGTTTTGTTCGAAGAGGGTGAGTAGCAGAGGGCCAGCCCTTGCGAGCAATTGCGAGCAAGGGCTGCGCATGCACTCAGCCCAGCTTGTGCCGTGTCCTGAGCAGTCCCACGCCTAGCGCGATGAAGGTGCCGCCCACGATGCGGTTGAACAGCTTGGCGTGTGCCACCAGGTGGCCCTTGATCAGGGAGATGAGCAGCACGTAGCAGGCGTGCGAGATCAGGGCGCAGACCGCGAAGGTGGTGGTCAGCACCAGGTACTGCGTGAGCAGCGGCTCGCCCGGGACGACAAACTGGGGAAACAGCGCCGAGAAGAACAGGATGGCCTTGGGATTGGTCAGCGACACGCCCATGCCCTGGGCCACCAGTTGCCAGTTCCTGCGCTCGCGCCGCTGGGTGGGGGGCAGGCCCGCATCGCTGCCCAGCAAGCCGTCCTTGCTGCGCCAGCGCTTGACGCCCAGCCAGATCAGGTACATGGCGCCCGCCACCTTCATGGCCAGAAATGCATGGGCCGACATGGCGAGGATGGTCCCCATGCCGATCATCGCCAGCCCGGACACCACAAAGATGCCGACCGAGCTGCCCAGCGAGCTCAGTGCCGTTCGCCTTGCGCCCACGTCCACCGAGTTGGAGATGGCCAGCAACACGGCGGGGCCGGGGGTGAAGCACATCAACAGCGAGACGCCGCAGAAAACAAGCCAGTGGGCGATGGTCATGATCGGGGGGAGGTCGGTGGGGGAAGACAGCCAACATTCTCGTGCAATTGGGAGGTCTTCGCGGCCTTGGCGTTGCCAATGGCACCGGCCCGTGCAAACAGGTGCATGGCCCAGCCCGCGCAGGCCGCCGCACAGGCCCAGACCAGCCCCCAGCCCTGGGCCGACAGCAGATGCGGTATGGCCAGGGGCACCAGAAAGCAGACCGCGAACACGGAGGTATTGGCCATGCCCAGCGCCGTGCCCGCGCGGGCTGCGCCGGCCATTCCGGCCAGCTGCGTGTAGGCCACGCCATGCCAGGCGGACACGCAGATGCCGCAGATGCCCAGCATCACCATGAGAGCCCCGCCCATCGCGGCAGAACCGGTCGGGTGGCCGGCCCAGCTCAGGACCGCAAGGCCCGCGAACAGCGCCAGGGTGAGCTGGCAGCAGGCGCGCAGAAAGGCAGGCCTGTTCCGGTGCCTGTCGGTCCAGCGGCCGCTCCAGATCCGCAAGGCCATGGAAGCCAGTTGCACGACCGCCATGAGGGCCGCCGCCGCCCCCAGCCCCAACTGGGCATGGTCATGCAGGAACACCGTACCGAAGGACAGCACGGCGAACTGCGGGGCGCACAGGATGCCGATGCCGGCGGCCATGCGCCAGGCCTGCAGATCGCGCAATGGTCCGGGCGTGGTGGCTCCGGCATGGTGCGGCGCGGCGGCCTTGCTTCGAAACGGTGACTGCGGCGGCTCCTGAATCCACAGTGCGGCGAATGCGGCAGCCCCAAGGCACAGCGCAGCCAGCACGCCGTAGACGGCGGCAAAGCCTGCATGCGTGGCCAGGCTGGTCAGCAAGGGCGCGCCGATGGCGCCACCCAGCGGCACGGCGGTCTGGCGGATGCTCATGGCCAGGCCGCGCTCGCCTTCGGCAAACCAGCCCATGACTGCCCGACCGCTGGCGCCGTTCACGCTGCCGCCCAGCAGCCCCACCAGCACCAGGCCGCCAGCCAGCAAGCCAAACGGCGGGATATGGGCCGGCGATGGCGAAGCCCATAGCGCCATGGCCGCCAGGGCCACGGCCGTGCCGCACAGGCCGAGCAGCAGCACCGGCCGGTCACCCCAGCGGTCCGTCAGCAATCCCCAGGGCAATTCACTGAGCGCAATGCCCAGGCCCATCAGCCCCAGCGCCAGGCCCAGCGTCCGGGTGTCCAGCTGGTAGCCCGAACGCATGAGGATGGCCGTCATGGGAATCCCGCTGAAAGCCACGGAAAACGCGGCATTGGCGATGACGCCTGCCGCCAGCACCTTCCATCGGTGGCGGGGCGGGGAGGGCAAGGGCAGGGGCAGGGGGCCCGGATCGGCGCCGGGTGCAGGAGAAGAGGAGGTCATGGGCGGCAGTATGTTGGGCCTCGACAATCCTGAAAATCACATAATTTCGTATCTACAATCCATTTTTTCAGCACGATCGGGAGCTTGGCAATGACACGCGTTCTCTATGACCTGGATGTGCTGCGCACCTTTTGCACCGGCGTCGAACTGGGCAGCTTTGCCCGGGCGGCAGACCGGCTGGGCCGCTCCACATCCGCCGTCAGTGCCCAGCTCAAGAAGCTGGAGTCCCAATGCGGCACGCCCTTGCTGCGCAAGTCCGGCCGGGGGCTGGTGCTGACGGAGGCGGGGGAAACCTTGCGCGGCTACGCGCTGCGCCTGCTGGAACTCAACGACCGCGCCGTGGCGGCCGTGCGCGGCAGCGAGCTGCGCGGCCTGGTGCGCCTGGGCCTGCAGGAAGACCTGGGCGAAAGCGTGCTGCCCCATGTGCTGGGGCAGTTCGCACGGGCCCACCCGCACGTGCGCATCGAGGCCAGCGTGGCCCGCAGCGATGAACTGCGCGAACGCATGGCCCTGGGCCAGTTCGACCTGGCGCTGCTCTGGGATGTGGGCATGAACCATGCCTGCGTGCATGGCGAGCACATCATGCGGCTGCCGCTTCAGTGGATTGGCCCGGCATCGCTGGATGCGGCCGAGGCCGGTTGGGCGCGCGGCCTCAACGGCGGGGCGCAGGGCGATGAGGCGCTGCCCCTGGCCATGCTTGAGGCGCCTTGCCCCCTGCGGGACATCGTGACGGCCGCCCTGGACAAAAAGGGCCTGGCCTGGCGGCACGCCTTCAACAGCGCCAGCCTGACTGCCGTCTGGGCCGCCACGGCGGCCGGCCTGGGCCTGTCCGTGCGCACGCCGTTCGGTCTGCCCGCCCACGTCAGGCCGCTGGATGCACAGGCCCTTGGCCTGCCGGCCTTGCCGTCCATGGACCTGATCCTGGGCCGCGCCGCGCTGGATGCCCCGGAGCCCGTGGACCGCCTTGCGCGCATCCTGGTCGATGCAGTGCGCGAGCATGTGCGCAGGCAGGAACTCGCAATTTGAATTTATTTCTTCGTGATCAGGCCACTGAAATATTCATTCAGGTCACGAAAATCCTTCACCGTCCAGGCATGGGGCGGTACTTTCACGCCGTTTTCCCGCAAGGTCCGGGGAATCAAATCTCCATTCGGGCGAAGAATGACGGACGAGACAATCACGCCCGGATAATCATGCAGCCTTTTTCTGAAGGCGGCGGTCGTCAGGTCGGGCGTGGGAGGGTTGCTCTTGTTGGCCAGCGGGCCCGTGCCCCTGGCGTCTGCCCCGTGGCACATGGCGCATCTCGATGAATAGAGCTGCTTCCCATTGCTGTTGTCAGCAAAGCAGGGCGATGCCTGAATGACCAACGATATTCCCAATGACGCGGCGAGGAGTATTTTCATTTGCTCGTGGATTTTTTGTATGAATCTGATCCGCCGCGATCATATTGCCTTCCACGGCCACGCTGGACGCTTGCCTGGCTGCCAGCCACGCGCCCACGAAAAAGCCCTGCAGTGCAGGGCTTGTGAAGCTTGTGAATGAGGCGACAGGGCGCGCCTGGCTTACTTCTTCGCGTATTCGAACTTGGGCAGTGCCTTCAGCGCGTCCTTGGTGGCGCCGGGCAGGGTGATCTTGTTGTTTTCCACGCGGAACTGGTTCACGGGAATGGCCACGTCGTGCTTGCCCATGCCGAGGAAGCCGCCTGCGCCGATGATGGCGTACGACACGGCCTTGTCGGGTGCGACGATCACATCGTCGATCTTGCCCACGGCCTTGCCTTCCTCGTTGTAGACGCTCTTGCCCAGCACGGACTTCTTCAGGCTCCAGCCCGTGGCCACGGCCTGGACTTCAGTGGCCGCCACGCCCAGCGTGGTGGTGCCCGCCACGGGCTGGGCCCAGCTGGTGGAGGCTGCGCCTGCGATCAGTGCGGCAGCGATCAAACCCATCTTCAGCGTCTTGTGACCTGTCATAGAGAACTCCTGGAAAACAAAATTTGAAGCCCTCATTAGGAGCGCTGCCCAAGCGCACGGAGATCGGAAAAGCAAGCAAAGGCCTGTCAGCCAATCGAGCGGCGCGGCAAGGAGCTTGCCTACAAGCTCCCGCAACCGTGCGCTGGCGGGGTGCCGGCCCCCAATCAGATGGCGCTCAGATGCTCATACAGAATCACCGAGCCGATGCCGATCAGCAGCACACCGCCAACGGCCTCCGCCCAGCGGCCCGCAATGCTGCCCAGCAGGCGGCCGACCATGACGCCCAGGGTCACCATGGCGAAGGTGGCAAAGCCGATGGCCAGGGCCACGGTGGTGATGCTCACATCCAGGAAGGCCAGGCCCACGCCCACGGCCATGGCGTCAATGCTGGTGGCGAATCCGGTGGCCACCAGCAGCCAGAAGCCGTGCCGGGCGGGCTTGGCCTCTTCTTCGCCGTCAGCGGCCTTGAGGGCGCCCAGCAGCATGCGGCCGCCCAGCACCAGCAGCAGCACGAAGGCAATCCAGTGGTCCCATGCCTTGACATAGTCGGAAGCCGCATAGCCCAGCGCCCAGCCGGCCAGCGGCGTCAGGGCTTCGATGACGCCGAAGATGGCGCCTGTGCGCAGGGCTTCGGACCAACGGGGTTTGAGCAGGGCGGAGCCCTTGCCCACGGCAGCGGCAAAGGCGTCGGTGGACATGGCAAAGGCCAGGAGCAGGATGGATGCGGCGTTCATCTGGGAGGGGTTCTTCACGGCCGGGCAAGCGCACAACGGCACTTCACCGCTGCCCGACCTTGTGACCTGTGTCGCGGTGAAATGCCGATGGTCTCGCCAACCGAAGAACGGATGCCTGCGCCACAGCATGCAGGATGCCGAGTGTGTTGACGCAGGCGCTTGCAGGTTGCAAGCAGGCTACTCCCCAAGGGATGCGTGATTCTAGGAGCGCAGGGCGTGATCGGGGCCTATGCCCCCATCGGCATGCGGCTCTCTGGAAATGATTCGTATCTTCGTGGCTGCCGCTATTTTCCGTTGGCGTACCGATTGCGCTCTTCAACGAATTTCCTGATTTCCGACGCTTCAATGGGCCTGCTGAAATAGTAGCCCTGTATTTCATCGAAACCCAGGGAAACCAGTAAATCAAAGACTTCGGCGCTGTCAACGCCCTCTGCCACCAGGCGATAGCCAAGATCCGAGGCCATGGTCATGATGGATTTCAATACGGACAGGGCCCGGTCATTGGTATCGATGTCGCAGACCATGGACCGGTCTATCTTCAATATCTCGGCAGGCAGATTCTTGAGCGATGCAAGATTGGAATATGCGGCGCCAAAATCATCCAGTGCAACCTTTATGCCGAGTTTCCTGATCTGTTGAAGCGCCTGAACCGTGCCATGGCCTGTCAACACATCGCTTTCTGTGCACTCGATCACGATGTTTTTCAGCGGAACGCCGTGCTGGTTGCACATGGCGTTCAGGTAGTCCGGAAAATCGACCTCATCCAGATTGCGCGGGGAGATGTTGATGGAGACCTGAAGATCGAGTTTCTCGGCTTTCCAGGCCGCCACCTGCGCCAGCGCCGTTTTGATCACGAACCGTGTCAGGCTGTGGATCAACGGCGTGGCTTCAACCAGAGGGATGAATTCGCTGGGCAGGATTTCTCCCATTTGTGGATGCTTCCAGCGTATGAGCGCCTCCAGCCCCTTGCAGCTGAAACTGTGGTTGTCGAATTTGGGCTGGTACACCAGCCGCAGCTGCCCATTGCCCAGCGCATGTCCGAAGTCCCGCAGGAGCCGATAGGATCGTTGCTGGAGACTGTCCTCATTCTCCTCATAGCGGTGAAACGATCGTGCGTTGTATCCGGCCTGCTGCACGCACACCATCGCCTTGCGGATGACATCGTCCACCTCGTCCTGGTTCAGGTAGAACCGCACCACGCCTGCCCTGGGTTGAAGTTCGAACCGCAGATCGGCGCTGGTGATGGGTTTTTGCAGGTACTCCAGCAATTGGTTGACCAATGCCTCCTCATCTTCTTGCCTGCCGGCGCTGATCACCCAGGCAAACCTGGCCAGGCCCACGTGGTAGACGGTTGCGTGCGGCCCCGTCATGTCCGTGACTGCCTTGGCAATGTCACGCATGAGCTGCTCGACATAGTTCAAGCCCAGCGCATTGCTCATTTCCAGCAGGCTGGCGTGGTTGAGCACCTCCATCAATACCAGGCCGCGTGCCGATCCCGGGGCCAGAATGCAAAGGCTCTTCAGGTCCAGCTTGAGTTGCGTGCGATTTGGCAGGCCCGTGACTTCGTTTATTTTTCCAATTCTGTGATGGTAGTGAAGTTGAGCCTGAACGATGGCAGCCATGGCTTGCAGTTGCTGGCCTTGCTCTTCGGAGAATGTCCTGGGCTGGGTATCGATGATGCACAGGCTGCCGATGGCGTGGCCGGATTCCATTATCAAAGGCACGCCTGCATAGAACCTGATATTGGGCTTGTGGGTGACCAGGGGATTTTCTGAAAATCTGCTGTCCAGGTGCGTATCGGGAATCACCATGATTCCTTCGTTTCTGATGGTGTGGTCACAGAAGGCATCCGTGCGCAGGCTGCCATCCATATCCACACCCACCGGTGCCTTGAACCATTGCCTGTGCTCGTCCAGAACCGTGATGATGGCAATCGGAGCCATGAACATGCGGCTGGTGAGCTCGGTGATGCGCTGAAATTCCTTTCTGGCGTTCAGGTCCAGGATTTCAGCGGTCTGCAGTCCGAGCAGTTGCTCTTTCTCGGATTCGGTAGTCCAACGGGTAAGCATCGATTTCCTGCCTCAGTGAACCCATACTATAAAACTGCCGCGCCTTTGGGGGCAAAGGGATTACTGGGCGTCCAGCAGCGGTAAAAGCTCCTGCAGTTTTTCCAGTGCGCCTGGACCTTGAAGCTCGGAGATGGTGCCCAGCGGCTCCGAGTCTTCCACGATCACATAGGCCATGGACCACTTGGCAAAACGCCTTTGATCAAGGCGTGCCTGCGGAAACAGGGGCGTGAAGTTGATGTGTCTTTCATCGCGCGAGATGGACTCCACCAGCAGCGCCAATTGCTCTGGCGGGCCTTCGACATACTGGAAGAAGCGTTCACCGTCGAAAACCAGCATGCCCGTGATCCCGGCCGACCAGTTGAAGGTGCGCGCCGCCTTGATGATCGCCGCGATGCATGTGGTGTCAGCCCCTGGGGCCAGCTGGCTGTGATAAAGGAAACATTCGAGAGAATTTTCTTGCATGCCCTCCGCCTTTCTGAGTTGTTGGGCGGCGATGGTATGCGTTGCGCGAGGGGGGGTCACGTAGGTGCGCAACCCGTTGTTGCATATGTAACCATACTGCTTGCACCCTGGGCCTGGGCGGCTGAGGGGCCCAAGGACAACAAGCCTCCACAAGTGGTGGCGGGCAGGGCTTGCGGGAGCTTGTGCAAGAGGAGCAGGGTGCTCCAGGCCTGGATTGACGTGGCCGGCCTTACAGGCGCGGCATCGCCCTCATTGCTGCTGCTTTTGCGGCAAGGGCTGGCCTATCTGTCGCTGGTTGGCCTTGGTCTGCTGCTGGGTGTAGTTGCCGTCGCTGATGGGCTGGCCCATCTGCATGGGGACATACGAACGGTGATGGGACCCTGCCATGGGAATGAGCTGCTTCATGGGGAGAACTCCTGATCCGGCGGGTGGCGGCTGGGGCCGATGCCGCCGGTCTTTAGGGGTTGCGGGAGGAATGCAGCAAGTGTGTGGCGCGCCGTGAAATCCGGGTGTAGGAAAGATCGGAAGCCGTGTAGTCATGCCTGTGCAAATGCAAGAAAGCGCTGACCTGCACGAAGGGGCAGGGCACCCCTTGGCACAGATCAGCGCTGTACAGGCCGCGCCTTGTTTGTCAGAACTTCAGGCTGTCACTGCCTTCCGCGCGCAGCGTCCTGGCGTCGAAGTCCACCGAGAAATGGTCGCTGGGCTTGCCCGAGCCCAGGCCCTTGAGGATGGAGAACACCTGCTTGAAGCTGTACTGGAAGGGCTGGCCCACGGGCGTGCTGTCGGCCAGCTTGTCGCCCGTTTTCTGGGGCGCCGAGGTCAGGGCAGGGAAGGCGCTCATCAGCAGGCGGTACTGCTCCACGCGCTGCTTGCCCATGTCGTTCAGCGACAGGCCGCCCGCGTAGACGGTGCGGTGGAAGTCGCCGTAGAAGGTATAGGCCGACACCTTGGCCAGCGCGTTGAAGTCCACGCCCGCGGCCTGGGCCTTGGCGCGGGCGGCGTTCTCGGCCACGCTCCAGTCGGATGCCCACTGCGCGGCATTGCCGGCCACGGGGCTGCCTTGCAGGCAGCCGGCGCTGGGCTTGAAGGGCACGGCAACGCCTTGCGCGGCCAGGCCGGCGAGCTGGGCGTAGGTGACCTTGGTGTCCAGCTGGGCCATGGTCAGCATCTGCTGCAGGTTGAGCTGGCTGACCAGGTCCTTCATGTCGCAGGCCCAGTACTCGTCCAGGAAGCGCAGGCGCGACAGCTCGCCGAAGTAGCGGCTGGTGAAGTCGCCATAGCTGGTGCTGGACAGAATGGCCTTGTCCCAGCGGCGCTTGGCGTCCTCGGGCTTGCTGCTGCCTTCCACGTACTTCCATTCCATCTCGTACAGCGGAAAGAGCTCGTTGAAGCGCGGCACGTTGTTCAGCGCCACGGTCTGCACGTCCACCTTGCGCGGCGTGTCGAAGCGCACGATCTTGTAGGCCGCGCCGTAGACGGCCAGCGACGGCGACTGCACGTTCACCAAGTACTTGCCGCTCTTGCTCAGGTAGTCGTTGGTGCCGTTGAAGTGCATGTGGCCGCCGATGTGCAGCGGCAGGCCCGTGGCGGCCACCGCCTCGGCCGTGGCCTGCTCGGGCACGCGCGCCGTCTGGAAGGCGCCGGGCTTGAAGGCGGCCTTGATGGCATCGGTCTGGTTGGCGTAGAAGTCCATGGTCGGATAGTGCGAGAAGGCCACCAGCTGCTTGCCCTGGGCCTTGGCGCGCGCGCTCACCGATTCGATCCACGCCATCACGCTCTTCTTGTGCGTGGTCATCTTGTTCCAGCCTGCATTGCCGGCGCCGGTGAAGCCCTTGGGCGAGTTGGGCTTGGCGGGGTCCAGCTTGTCCGGCACGAAGACGTTGGCGTCCACCGACAGCAGCCACAGGCCCTTGACGGGCTCGACCAGGTAGCTCACATCGGCAATGCTGGTGCAATTGGTGTAGCCGGCCTGCTTGAACCTGCCGCCTTCGCCTTCCTTGCAGATCTCGTAGCTGCGCTGGCCCAGCTGGGCCTGTCTGGCGGCCTCGGCATAGTTGTACTTGTCCTGCGCGTAGGTGCTGTAGGGGGTCTCCCAGTACACGTCCTTCTCATTGGGCATCAGGCCGTAGGGGGCCAGGTCGCGCAGCAGTGAGGCATAGCCTTGCTCCATCAACTGGTCGGTACAGACCACGTTGGCTTCGGCGTTCAGGCAGCCCTGGTAGTTCTTGGCGTAGACCTTGACCGTGCTGCCGTTGGCGGCCATGAAGTCGTCCTTGCCCTTTTCGTCATCGTCGTAGGGGGCGACAGGGTCATGGTTGCCGGGCGCGATGAAAAAGCGCATGCCCTTTTTCTCGTACTCGGCCAGCACGGCGCGAAAGCCGTTCACGTTCAGCGGCTGGCCGTCGTCGGAGAAGTCGCCGGGAAAGGCCACCAGCTTCACGCCCTTGGCCAGCGAATCGTCCAGCGCGGCGCGGAAGGCGAAGTAGTTCTCGTTGAACAGCCGCGTGGAAGTCAGCTGCGCATACATGGTGCGGATGGTGGCGAACATGCCATTGGCCGTGGGCACGCCCTTGAAGCTGCTGTTCTTGAGGTCGCCGTATACATCCTGGAAGTGCACATCGGCCATGAAGGCCACGGCCTGGCTGTTCGTTCCCCCATCTGCCCTATCGCCATCGCTGCCACCACAACCCGCCAGGGCCAGCGCTGCGGCACCGGCCACCATTCCCAATTTCCAGACTTGCATTCTTCGTGTTGCGCGGGGCGCTCTGATTGACAAAGTCCGGCATTGTCTGCAGCCCATGTTTCATGGGTGTGACAGGGCAACCCAGCCAGGCGTGGTAGATGGCGTCCGGCTTTTGCAGGGGGCGGGCGCGCGGCGGGCACGCCGATTGCTACGTATCCCTGGCCTGCAACCACAGGCGGAGAGTGCCCATGAATTCCATGAATCACCCCTTGCTGAGGCTGGCCGATTCAACCCCCGCCCTCAGGCCCGGCAAATACACGGACCACCGCAGGTCGGCCGTCTTGCCGCAGCTGCGCAGAATCGGCGTGTTCCGCGCGCGCCGCTTTGGGGATCTGCTGTGCGCCACGCCCGTTCTGCGTGCATTGGCTGCGGCTTGGCCCAAGGCACGCATCACCCTGGTGGCGCTGCCCGAGGCCGAAGGCCTGGCGCAAAGGCTGTCTTCGGTCGATGACTTCGAGCTGTTTCCCGGCTGGCCCGGTCTGCCCGGCGTGCCCTCGGCCAAGGCCGATGAATACAGCTTCTTCCAGCGCCGCATGCGTTCGCGCCGCTTTGACCTGGTGGTGCAACTGCACGACTCGGGCCGCAACACCAATGCCCTGGTCGCCAACTTTGGCGCGCGCCGCACCGCGGGCTTTGCGGACCCCGATGACTGGGTGCCCGAGGCGGATGCGCTGCGCTTTGTGCCCTGGCCCGGGCAGGGCAGCGAAGTGCTGGGCCTGCTGGCCCTGACCGACTACATGGGCCTGCCGCGCCGCGGTCTCAAGCTGGATCTGCCGCTGAATGCCGATGACCGCGCCCGCGTCCGCCCGCTGCTGCCCGCAAGCCGCCGCTACGCCATCGTGCACCCGGGCGCGCGGCTGGCTGTGCGCCGCTGGTCCGCCAGCGGCTTCGCGGCCGTGGCCGACCGGCTGGCACAGGCGGGGCTGGAAGTGGTGCTCACCGGCAGCGAGGACGAGCGCGCCCTGGTGGCATCGGTGGCCGCGCAAATGCGCCACCCCGCGCTGGACCTGAGCGGCCACACCGACATCTGGATGCTGGGCGCGGCGCTGGCATCGGCCAGCGTGGCCGTGTGCAACAACACCACCGTCTCCATGATGGCTGCTGCCCTGGGCACGCGCAGCGTGGTCGCCTCGCAAGCCGGCGAAGTGGACCGGGGCCCGCCGCTGGACCCGCAGCGCCACCGGGTCTTCACCCCCGGCAGCGATGCGCATGCCGCCGAACTGCTGGCACAAGCAGCGCTGGCGCTGGCCGATGAAGAGCTGGCGTGATGCATGCCCAGGGCCAGGGCCCCCTCGGCACCCCCGGCGCCCTCAGTGCGGCCGCCCGGGCGCAAGCGGGACCAGTTCCATCCGGTCCCGTCCCTTGCGCTTGGAGGTGTAGAGAGCTTCGTCGGCCTGCTTGAGCCAGTGGGACAGCTCCACCCCGGGCTGGTCGAACAGGGTGGCACCGATGCTCAGCGACACCGGTTCCGGCGTCTCGAACATGGTCCGCGCCTGCTGCGCGAAGGCCTCGCGCAAGTCTTGGCCCAGCGCCTGCGCTGCCGCGTGGTCGACGCTGCGCAGCACGATCACGAACTCGTCCCCGCCCAGCCGTGCGGCCAGTGCGCCGCGCGGCAGCGCGCTGCGGATGAGGTCGCTCAGGGTCAGCAGCAGGCGGTCGCCGGCATCGTGGCCGTGCAGGTCGTTGACCTGCTTGAAGTGGTCGATATCGATCAGCAGCAGGGCGCAGGGGCTGGCCGGTGAGGCCTGCTCCAGCAGCTGGGGTGCGCGCAGATAGAGCGCGCGGCGGTTGTCCAGTGCGGTGAGCGGGTCGCGGGCGGCGATCTGCGCGATGCGTTCCTCGCGGCGATGGCGCTCCGTGCCGGTCATGGACATGGCGAGCAGCATGATCGCCATCACGCCTTCCACCAGCGAGACCAGGATCACCGTGCCGTGGAAATTGGCCAGGTTGATGAAGGTGTCCAGCGCCACGGCCGAGGCGGCCTTGGCGAAATAGAACAGGCCGTGGGCCAGCAGAACGAAGCGCAGTTGCGCCGCGCCCACGCCCAGCGTGCCGCCGTGCGGGCGCAGCAGCAGGCCGGCGCGCAGGCTGATGACGGCGATCAGCAGCGACTGGATGCCCAGCATTGCCCTGGACCACCACGGTCCGCTGGGCATGAACAGCATTGCCAGCCAGACGACGGCCACCAGCCACCACAGGCGCGGCAGCCGGGTGTGCGTGAACGCGGCAACGCCGGCCAGGAACAGCCAGTGCGCGCAGATCAGCAAGCCGTTGGGAAACCAGATGCCCAGCAGCACATGGCCGCTGGAGCGCAGCAGGGCCAGCACACAGCCCACGGCGATGATGGCAAACCCCCCGCTCCACAGCAGCAGCGAGCGTTCGCGCACGCTGCCCCATTCCGCAGCCAGATACAGCGCCGAGGCGGCGGCCATGGCCGTGGTGAGAACGAGCAGGGTGAAGGGATCGAGAACCATGGACGATGAAGATATCGGCGCAGGCAGGCCCCGTGCAATAGCTGCCAGGCAAGGCGCAGTGCGGCGCAGGTCGGGGCCGTCGCATTGAAATGGAGCGGAGCGCGCGGGCCGAATTGTCGCAGGATGCGGGCCTTCAGGCCCTTGCTGCGCGGCAGTCCGTTGGGTGGAAGTCACGGATCGGGCGGCCCGTGAACGGGAGCCCGTCGCCTGATTTTCGGCCTGATTTCCGTGATGCAGCCGCCGTGGTGCTGGTCAGCGCGGATGCGGCTGGAGTCTTGAACAGCCCGCCACAGCGGAGCACCGAGGGTGCGGTGACCGGGAAGCCGGCTGTCAGATGGCCGCTGCGTGCAGGCGGGTATTGAAAAGCGGCCCTTGCGTGAAGGCGGCCAGACGCTTGGCCAGCCACAGCACGGCCAGGTCCACCAGGGGCTCCACCAGCACCACGCACATGTAGGCGGCACCAAAGCTTGCGACCTCGGTCATGGTGGCCAGGCTGGCGCCATGGCCGTAGATGGCCCAGAAGGCGACCCACAGCACGATGCCGCCCTGGTAGGTGGTGGACAGGGCCAGGGCCTGCCGGTAGCTGATGTCCACATAGGCCGTGCCGGCCGGAATCAGCCGGCGCGCCAGCTGGCTCACCGCATACAGCGGCACCAGCAAGGTGGTGACGTTCATGCCGTACTGCGGCAGGTCGAAGGGTGCAAAGAACAGGCCCTGGACCAGCAGGCCGCACGCCAGGCCAATGGCCGCAGCACCCGCGCCGAACATCAGCAGCAAGGTCGAGCCCAGAATCAGATGGACCTCGGATACGCCGACCGGCTCATGCGGAAACACCTCGAAGAAGCTGAACACCAGCGCGGTGGTGATCACACTGCGCACCAGCAGCGCGAGCGCGCCGCCGTTGTCACGCAGGCTTTGCCGTGCCAGGGCGGCGGTCAGGCCGAAGGCCGCTGCGGCAGTGACGTAACTGAGGGCGATTTTCTCGGGGCTGACGACGCCGGGTTCGATGTGCATGGGAGGTCCTGAACAGGCAAGGTCCGTTGGAGAGCCGGCGGGCACCGACTGCGCAACGGCAAAGGCACCGAGCATAGCCGGGGACGGTGTGCTGCGCCATGTTCATTTCACGCTGTGGCCACGCTGTGGCCACGCTGTAGCCACGCTGCCGCACTTCGGATAGCCATCGGTTTCACGCGCGGTTTCACGCGCTCGCTCTCACGCCGGGCTTGCGGCCGCTTTTCCGCATGGCCAGGAACCGCTGTGCTGTTCCGCGCAGATCTCCCGTACGCACCCGCGCAGCCACCGGTGCGCCGGATCGGCATGCAGCCTCGGGTGCCACAGGAGTGAAACCGTGATCTCCGGCACAGGGACCGGAAGGGGGAAGCCGTGCATTCCGGCACGCAGGTTCCCCGTGTGCCGTTCGGGAACACTGGCGATCAGGTCGGAGGCCCGGGCCAAGGCCAGCGCCGCTGAAAAGCCGCCAACGATCGCAACGATCTGCCTTTGCAGGTCGAGAGAACTCAAGGCTTCATCGATGGGGCCCTTGTCCTGCCCTCGCCGGGACACCAGGATATGCCTGCCGGCCGCATAGCGCGCGGGCGTGATCTCGCCCTGGCTCAGCGGGTGCCCTATTCGCACGACGCCAATGAAACGGTCTCGGAACAACGCCTGCGCACGCACCTCCGGACCTATCGTGCTCCCGACAACGCCGGTCTCCAGGTCGACCGTGCCGTCGCGAAGCGGGCCGCTCCCTTTGTTTGACTTCTGCACAAAGCAAAGGCGAACGCCAGGCGCTTGCTCGCCGACGCGGGCAATCAGGTCCGGTCCGAAATTCTCCACAAAGCCTTCGCTGGTCCGCAGTGTGAACGTTCGGACCAGCTGTCGGAGGTTGGGCTGCTCGGCAGGGCGCAGAACCGCTTCCGTGTCCTGCACCAGCTGGCTGACCCGCTCGCGGAGTTCGAGCGCCCGAGGTGTGGGAACGAGGCCGCGCCCGGCCCGGACCAGCAGCGGATCGCCCGTCGTCTCCCGCAAACGCGCCAACGCCCGGCTCATCGCTGAAGGGCTCAGCCGCAACCGTTGGGCGGCACGCGCCACGTTGCCTTCCGCAAGCAACACATCCAGGGTGACAAGCAGGTTGAGATCGGGTCTTGACATGGATCGACCGTAGCACGGCGTGTGGTGACATGGCGCCAGACGCATGAATAAAGTGAAAGTGGTGCGCCTTCCGCCATGCCGGGCAGGGAACTACGCTTCCGATAGCTCAATTTCGGGAGTCACCAACAATGAAAATCACACCAGAATCAGCCACGACAGCAAGAGATGGGATAGCCGCTGACCGTGCAGAGCAGACGCCGTCGATTCGGTGGGTGCTTGCCAGCCTTTCGCTATCGATGTTGCTGTCATCGCTGGGCACCAGCATCGCCAATGTGGGGTTGCCGACCTTGGCTCAGGCGTTCGGCGCCTCTTTCCAGCAGGTCCAGTGGGTCGTCCTTGCCTATCTGCTGGCCATCACCGCCCTGATCGTCAGCGTCGGACGGCTCGGCGACGTCATGGGCCGCCGACGGCTGCTGCTGGTCGGCATCTTCCTGTTCACGCTGGCCTCGGTCCTTTGCGGCCTGGCGCCCACGCTCCGGCTGCTGATTGCCGCCCGGGCGGTGCAGGGTCTTGGCGCGGCCATCATGATGGCCCTCACCATGGCGTTTGTCGCCGGGACGGTGCCGAAGGAAAGGACCGGCAGCGCCATGGGACTGCTCGGAACGATGTCCGCAATGGGCACCGCTCTCGGTCCATCGCTGGGCGGCGTTCTGATCGCCGGACTCGGTTGGCAGGCGATCTTTCTCGTCAACGTACCGCTGGGTATTGCGGCATGGGTTCTCGCGCACCGTTACCTGCCCGCCGATTGCCGGGGGGAAAAGACGGGGCGGGCCCGCTTCGACAGTCTGGGCACCTTGCTGCTGGCTGTGACGCTTGTGGCGTACGCACTGGCCATGACGCTGAGGCGCGGAAGTTTCGGTCCGCTCAACGGGGCTCTTGTGTTGGCCACTGCCTTGGGGGCCGTGCTCTTCATGCTTGCCGAGGCGAAAGCCGCATCGCCCTTGATTCGATTGGCGATGTTCCGTGATCCAGGCTTCAGCGCAAGCCTTGCCATGAATGCGCTCGTCTCGACGGTGATGATGTCGACGCTGGTGGTGGGGCCGTTCTACCTCGCCCGTGCGCTCGGGCTCAACGAAGCCCTTGTTGGCATCGTGATGGCGGTGGGCCCGTTGATTGCCATATTGAGCGGAGTCCCCTCTGGCCGTGCCGTCGATTGTTGGGGCGCGCCATCCATGGCCATCGTCGGGCTCATCGCCATGGCGGCGGGGGCATTTGCACTGTCCGTGCTTGCGTCGATGTTCGGCGTGGCGGGATACGTTGCGGCCATCGTCGTCCTGACCCCTGGATATCAGCTCTTCCAGGCAGCCAACAACACCGCCGTCATGGCGAATGTCCATCCAGACCAGCGCGGCGTCATCTCGGGCATGCTCAGCCTGTCGCGCAACCTCGGGCTCATCACCGGGGCATCCATGATGGGGACCGTTTTCGCGCTCGCTTCAAAGTCGCCCGACATCGCAACGGCGCATCCCGAGGCCGTTGCCAACGCGATGCGGATCACGTTCGCAGTCTCGGCCGTTCTAATCGTCGTTGCCCTGGCCATGTCAATGGCAGTTGCAAGCCGTGCTCTCGCGACAAGCCGTTCGTGACGAGGCTCAGTGCACCGGCCTGTTCAGCCGCCTGCTCGCCCTCGATATCGCGTAGTTCACCAGGCAGTACAGCACCGCCACCACCAGGTACACGGGCACCAGCGCGTGGTAGTTGGCGATGAGCACCTTGGCGTTCTGCATGAGCTCGCCGTAGGTGACGATGTAGCCGAAGGTGGTGTCCTTGACCACGATGACCAGCTGCGCGACCAGGGCCGGGACGATGTAGCGCAGGGCCTGCGGGAAGACGACGAACCGGAAGACCTGGACCTCGGTCAGCCCCAGGCTTCGCGCGGCATCGGTCTGGCCGCGAGGGACTGCCAGCACGCCTGCGCGGTAGACCTCGGCCACCACGGCGGCGGTGCTCAGGCCTATGGGCAGGGTCAGCATCCAGTACGTGCCGAGCTTGATGCCGGCTGCGGGAAGCACCAGAAAGCACACATAGATGAGCAGGAGCGTGGGCGTGCCGCGCAGGAATTCGATGACGGCGATGCTGGGCCAGCGCACGATGCGGGGCCGCGCCAGGCGCCCCGCCAGCAGCACCAGCCCAAGGCTCAGCGCAATCACGGCGGCCATGGCCGAGGACGCCAGCGTGCCGAGCAGGCCCTTGGCCAGAAAGGCCCAGGTGGTGGGCCAGGCGAAGAATTCCCAGAACCGGGCCTCGAGCTGGCCTGCGGAATGAAAACGCCACACGACGCCCGCAGCCAGCGCAATCAGCCCGGCCGCGGCGATCAGGCTGACCACCTGCGTGATCTTCCTGGCCTGCGGGCTGGGCGCGCCAAACAGAATGTCTTCCAGAGAACGGCTCATCGCAGTATCCGCAGCTTCTTTTCCAGGATGGCGCCCGCCCAGGCAATGAGCAATCCGGTGGCCACGTACAGGGCGGCGGCCACCGCGAACGCGGCCATTCCGGCGGCGGAGTCGTTGGCGATCTTGGACACGAGCGCCGTGAGCTCCCGGCCCGCCAGCGGCACCTGGGACGCCAGCGAGGTGGACAGCATCAGCGCAATGAGCAGCGACGTCATCGGCTGCACGACCGAGCGCAGCGCCTGCGGCAGCACCACGGCCGAGATGATCTGCATGGGCCGCATGCCCAGGCTGAGCGCGGCCTCGATCTGGCTGCCGGCAATGGTGTTGATGCCCGCGCGCAGATAGTCCGCCGTGAACGCGGAGCAGACCAGGGTCAGGGCCAGGACCACGCTGGGCTCATAGTCGATCACGACATTGAGATCGGGCAGCGCGAACACGATGAAGATCAGCAGCGCCACGCTGGGAATGTTGCGGAAGATCTCGACGTAGCCCGTCAGCACGAAGCGCAGCGGCGGCAGGGGAAGAAGCCTGAGCACCGTCACGACCACGCCCAGCAGGAAGCCGGGCAGGAACGAGAAGGCGGTGAGCTTCCAGGTCAGCAAGAGGGCCTGCCAGAAGGCAGGCCCGTGGTCGGCGAGGAGCCGGGAGATGTCACCCATCGTTCAGGGCAGGGCGGGCGGCGTGGGAACGGCCGTGCTGCCGGTGCGCTGCCCGATGGAGATGGTCCACAGCTTGGCCCAGGTGCCGTCGGCTTCGATTTTCTTCAGGAAGGCGTTGATGAAGGCCACGCCGTCCGAGCCCTTGGGCAGGCCGATGCCGTAGGAATCCTGGGCGCCAAAGGGCGCGCCTGCCAGCCGCGCGTCGCCGGTGCCCAGGCTCAGGGTGTTGAGCAGCAGCGTGTAGTCGGTCACATAGGCATCCACACGGCCCTGGCGCAGGGAGTCCAGCGCTTCCTGGTGGGTCTGGAACTCCTGCACGACCGCCTTGGGCGCGTGCTGCGCCAGGATGGCGGGGCCCGTGGAGCCGGCCTGCGTGGCCACCTTCTTGCCTGCCAGATCGCTGTACGACTGCACGGTCTTGTTGCTTGCCTTGACCAGCACTCCGGCCTGCGAGGTGTAGTAGGGGCCGGCAAACGAGATCTTCTCGGCGCGTGCGGGGGTGATGGAGTAGGTGGCGATCACCATGTCCGCCTGGTTGTTGATGAGCACCTGCTCGCGCGTGGACGAGGTCACCTGTGCGAACTGGTACTTGGACGCATCGCCCAGGATGTAGCGCGTGAGCAGCTGGGCCAGGCCTGCGTCGAAGCCGCGGATCTTGCCGTCCTTCTCGTTGAGCAGGGAGAACAGATTCGAGGTCTGGGTGCTGCCCAGGCGCAGCGTGCCGGTCTGCTTGATCTTGCTGGCCCAGGTGCTCGATGCAATGGTCGCGGCGTCGGCGACGGGGCCTTGCGCCACCAGGGCGTCAAACGCCGCTGTGTTCAGGGGTGCGCCCTGCGCAAAAAGCGATCCACTGCCCACGATCGCCAGCGTCACCACGGTGGATTTCAGAATGGATTTGATGGGCATGTGGTCTTCCTGCTTGGTCTGTGATGTAAATCTGGGGATGGCTGCCAGGGGCAAGGGCCGATTATGGCGACTCGCGGCCCTTGCTGCCGCACAAGGGCTCAGTCCCTGGTCATGCGCCGGTCGTGCGCGGGTCACGTGCTGGCCATGCGCCGACCGGGCGCGATGGTGGGGGCTGCGGCATTGAGCGTCTCGATCGCATAGCCGGCTGCTGCCTTGTAGCGGGCCATGAAGCCCTCGCGCTCCTCGCGCGGCAGCACCTCGTCGATATGGTCGAAGACGCCGCCGCAGCGCTCGTCCACCAGCCCCAGCAGGCCGAAGGGGCCGGCCCCGCGGTTGCGCAGCACCAGGGCCGAGATGTCCTTGCACAGCCTGTCGTCATAGGCGCGCAGCGCCTGCGGACCCACGCCGTGGTCCAGCAGTTGCGCGCCCAGCACGCGCGCGTCCACGATGGCCTGGCTGGCGCCGTTGGAGCCCACGGGGTACATCACATGCGCCGCATCGCCCAGCAAGGCCACGCGGCCGTCCACCCAGGTGGGCACGGGGTCGCGGTCGATCATGGGGTACTCAAAGACATCCGTGGCGCCGCGCAGCATGGCCGGCACGTCCAGCCAGCCGTAGTCCCAGCCGTCGAAGTGGTGGATGAATTCCTCCAGCGCCACGCGCCGGTTCCAGTCGCCTTGCTGCCAGCCGCCGTCGTTGTCCACCGTGATCTCGGCGATCCAGTTGATGGTGGCCAGGCCCGTGACGGGGTCCGGCGGCGTGATGGGGTACAGCACCACGCGATGGCGCAGCGAGCCCACGCCCACGAAGGACGCACCGGTGCGCACAGGCACGCCCGGCGTGGTGCCGCGCCACATGATGGCGCCGCCCCACTGGATGGGCGGCTGAGCGGGGTGCATCTGCGCGCGCATGGCCGAGTGCAGGCCATCGGCCGCCACCAGCAGCGAGCCCTGCACCTCCAGCCGCTGGCCATCGCGGGTGTCGATGAGCGCGGTCACGCCCTCGGCATCCTGCCGGTAGCCCACCACGCGCCGGCCCAGTTGCACGGCATCGTCGCCCAGGCGCTCCCGCACGGCGTTGAACAGCATCATCTGCAGCTGCCCGCGGTGCACCGCGTACTGCGGCCAGTGGTAGCCCGCCTGCAGCCCGCGCGGCTCGGCATACACCTCGTTGCCGTTGCGGCCCACCAGCGCCCATTCCCGCGCCTGCAGGCCGATGGTGTCCAGCACATCGTTGCCGAAGCCCAGGTCATGCAGTTCCCGCACCGCGTTCGGCTGCAGGTTGATGCCCACGCCCAGCGGCTGCAACTGCGCCACCGACTCGAACACGATGCAGGGCACGCCGATCTGGTGCAGCGTGAGGGCAGTGGCCATGCCACCGATGCCGCCGCCGGCAATGAGCACGGGGCGGGATGGATTGTTGTGTGAAGCAGCAGCAGACATGCCGGGATTGTCCATGCAATGGCTGCGGGCGGATGTCCCATCTGCGGCGCGTGCATGGCGCAAACAATGTATGATGATCATCATGCGAAACACAAATTCCAGCGCCCGGGCTTCCGCCAAGGAGGCCACGCATGAGCGCATCGTCTCCGTGGCGGCGCGTGCCATCCGCCGCAGCGGCTATGGCGGCACCGGGGTGGCGGACATCATGAAGGAGGCGGGCCTGACGCACGGCGCCTTCTACGCCCATTTCGCCTCGCGCGACGCCATGCTGGCCGAAGCGGCGGGCAAGGCCTGCGCCGAGTCCTGCGCCGCTGTCGCCGACGTGGTGGCCAAGGCGCCGCCCGGCATGGTGCTGCAGGCCATGCTGGCCGCCTACCTTTCCAAGGAACATGTCCAGCGCGCCGAGGTGGGCTGCCCCCTGGCGGCCCTGGGCTCCGAGACCTCGCGCCAGGCGCCGGAGGTGCGCCGCGTGGCCACGGGCCACATCAAGGAAATGGTCGATCTCATCGCCCGCCAATCGCCGGACTGGGGACAGCCCGGCGCCCATGAGCGCGCGCTCGTCACCTTGTCCACCATGGTCGGCAGCCTGCTGCTGGCACGGGCGGTGGATGACCCTGGCCTGTCCGACAGCCTGCGCGAGGCAGCACTCAAGCACCTGGCGCCGGCCAGCCATTGATGGCGCATGCCCTGTGCATGTGCCTGGATTTTTTTCGCCATTACATATGATGACTATCATATAAAGGAAAGCCATGAAGGCATTCATTCTGGAAAGCCATGGAGCGAACCGCGCCTTGCAGCTGGCAGACGTACCCGAGCCGCAGCTGCGTGACGACGAAGTCCTGGTCCAGGTCCATGCCGCAGGCGTGAACCAGCTGGACTCCAAGATCAGGGACGGGCAATTCAAGCTCATCCTGCCCTATCGCCTGCCCCTGATCCTGGGCCACGACGTGGCCGGCGTGGTGGTCAAGGCCGGCCCGAGCGTGCGGCAGTTCAAGCCGGGCGACGAGGTCTATGCACGCACGGACGATTTCCGGATCGGTACGTTCGCGGAGTTCGTGCCGGTCAAGGAGTCGTCGCTGGCGCCAAAACCGAAGGGGCTCACGATGGAAGAGGCCGCCTCCATCCCCCTGGTGGGCCTGACGGCCTGGCAGGCACTGGTGGAGACAGCGAAGCTGACGAAGGGGCAAAGGGTCTTCATCCAGGCCGGCTCCGGTGGCGTGGGCACGTTCGCCATCCAGCTGGCCAGGCACCTGGGTGCCACTGTGGCCACCACCACGAGCGCGGCCAACTTCGAGCTGGTCAGGAGCCTGGGTGCGGATGTCGCCATCGACTACCGCACGCAGGACTTCGAGGACGTCCTGCACGACTACGACGTGGTGCTCAACAGCCAGGACGGCAAGACGCTTGGCAAATCCCTGCGCGTGCTCAAGGGCGGCGCGAAGCTGGTCTCCATCTCCGGCCCGCCCGATCCCGCGTTTGGCAGAAACATCGCGGCGCCTGCATTCGTGCGGCTGGTGATGCGGCTGCTCAGCTCCGGCATCAGGCGCCGGGCGCGAGGCCGTGGCATTGACTACTCATTTCTCTTCATGCGGGCCAACGGCGGCCAGCTGCGCGAGATCACCCGCCTCATCGAAGCGGGCGCCATCCGCCCGGTCGTGGACAAGGTCTTCGCATTCGAGTCCACCAACGAGGCCCTTGCCTATTCCGAAGCCGGCCATGCCAAGGGCAAGGTCGTCATCAAGATCCGTTGAATCTGTTTTTCCCCACCCCTGGAGTGCTCCATGAAAATTGAAAACGCTGTTGTTCTCGTCACCGGCGCCAATCGCGGCATCGGCCTGGCTTTCGCACGCGAGCTGCTTGCCCGTGGCGCCCGCAAGGTCTACGCCGGCGCGCGCGACCCCGCCACCGTCACCCAGCCCGGCGTGCATGCCCTGCAGCTGGACGTGAACCGCCCGCAGGACGTGGCCGCCGCCGCGGCGCAGGCGTCGGACGTCACGCTGGTGATCAACAACGCCGGCATCGCCCAGCCCGGCGGCTTCATGGCGCCCGACAGCGAAGAGGTCGCCAGGCGCATCTTCGAGACCAACTTCTTCGCCGTGCTGCGCATGAGCCAGGCCTTCGCGCCGGTTCTCAAGGCCAACGGCGGCGGGGCCTTGCTCAATGTGCTGTCGGTGGCCTCCTGGGTCAATGGCGGGGAACTGGCCGCCTATTCGGCCAGCAAGTCGGCCGCCTGGTCGCTCACCAACGCCCTGCGCAGCGAGCTTGCAGGGCAGAAGACACAGGTGCTGGGCCTGCACATGGCCTATGTCGACACGGACCTCACGCGCGGGCTTGACGCGCCGAAGTCCAGCCCCGAGGACATCGTCAGGCGCGCGCTGGATGGACTGGAGGCCGGGCTCGATGAAGTGCTGGCCGACGAGCTCACCCAGCAGGTCAAGCGCGGCATGACGGCGGCCCGGCCAAGCTATCTGCCGCAGGGCGCCTGAGGTCGGACCGTGCCCGGTTGCCTGCGCTTTTCGGCAACCGGGCGCGGCGGTCAGCCATGGGTGCCCATCCGCATGGGGTGGCGTGGGTTGGCATGGGCTGGCACGATCGGGCAGCGCCGGCCTGGCCTATATTTCCATATTTATTGAAATATCGTATGATTTGCCCATGGATGAATCTGAAGTCGTCGAATCCCTGGCCGCGCTTGCCCACCCCTTGCGCTTGCGCATCTTCCGCGCGCTCGTCGTGGCCGGGCCCGAGGGGCTGACACCGGGCGTCATGGCAGAAAGCCTGGGCGCCGCCAACACCACGCTGTCTTTCCATCTCAAGGAACTGACCCGCTCGGGCCTGGTGACGCAGGAGCGGGCCAGCCGCAACCTGGTGTACCGCGCCGCCTATGAGCGCATGAACGGCCTGCTTGGCTTCCTGACGCAGAACTGCTGTGCAGGTGCGGCATGCGAGGTGGCCGACATGTCCTGCAAGTCCTGCTGAGGCTGCTCCCCCGGTTTCCCCGCCCCGAACACTTCCTGCCATGACTACCAACAAACCCCTGAACGTCCTGTTTCTGTGCACGCACAACTCTGCCCGGAGCATCCTGGCGGAAGGCCTTCTGAATCACCTCGGCGGCGGGCGCTTCAAGGCCTACTCGGCAGGCAGCAGCCCCCGCGACAACCAGCAGCCCCATCCGCTGGCGATTGCGGCGCTGGAGCAGGCGGGCGTGTGCACCGAAGGCCTGCGCAGCAAAAGCTGGGACGAGTTCGGCGCGCCTGATGCGCCCCCTATGGACCTGGTCATCACCGTCTGCGACAGCGCCGCCGGCGAGGCATGCCCCTATTGGCCGGGCCAGCCCGTCACCGCGCACTGGGGCTATGCGGACCCGTCGCAGGCCGAAGGCTGCGACGAAGGTCGGCAGGCCGCATTCCGCCAGACCCTGCTGGCCATGCGGCAGCGCCTGGAGCGGCTCGTCAACCTGCCGCCATCGTCCCTGGCCAGGCACGCGCTGCAGCAGTCTGCCCGCGACCTCGCCCGTGACTGACGCCTGCCACTGACGCCTGCTTTCGACACCTGCCACCGACGCCCGCCACCGACACCGCTGCGGCTCCCTCTGCCGCCTGCACATCCCCGAAGAAAACAGCACATGCTTGCGGCCCTCCTGATCTTTGCAGCCACCCTTGTTCTGGTCATCTGGCAGCCCGCAGGCCTGGGCATCGGCTGGAGCGCGTCGCTCGGCGCCATCGTGGCACTGGCCCTGGGGGTGGTGCACTGGGCCGATGTCGCCGTCGTCTGGGGCATCGTCTGGAACGCAACGGCCACCTTCGTGGCGGTCATCATCATCAGCCTGCTGCTGGACGAGGCCGGGTTCTTCGCATGGGCTGCACTGCACGTGGCCCGCTGGGGGCGCGCAAGCGGCAGGCGCCTGTTTGCCTTCATCGTGCTGCTGGGCGCCGTGGTGTCTGCGGTCTTTGCCAACGATGGCGCCGCGCTCATCCTGACGCCCATCGTGATGGCCATGCTGGTGGCCCTGGGCTTTTCTGCCGCAAGCACCCTGGCATTCGTGATGGCGGCAGGGTTCATCGCGGACACGGCCAGCCTGCCGCTGGTGGTGTCCAACCTGGTCAACATCGTCTCGGCGGACTTCTTCGGCATCGGCTTCAACGACTACGCGTCGGTCATGGTGCCGGTGAACCTGGTTGCCGTGGCCGCCAGCCTGGGCGTGCTGTTCCTGTTCTTCCGCAAGGATCTGCCCCGCACCTACGCCTTGGAGCGCCTGCAGCCGCCATCGGCCGCCATCCGGGACCTGGCCACCTTCCGCGCAGGCTGGGCCGTGCTGGCGCTGTTGATGCTGGGCTTCTTCGGGCTGGAGCCGCTGGGCGTTCCCGTCAGCGCCGTGGCCGCGGCCTGTGCGCTGCTCTTGCTGGCCGTCGCCGCCCATGGCCGGGTCATCAGCGCAGGCCGGGTCCTGAAGGGCGCGCCATGGCAGATCGTCGTGTTCTCACTGGGCATGTACCTAGTGGTCTACGGACTGCGCAACGCTGGGCTGACCGGCGCCCTGGCCAAGGTGCTGGAAGTCTTTGCAGGCGGCGGCGTGTGGGGCGCCGCAATAGGCACCGGCTTTCTGTCGGCCGGCCTGTCTTCCGTGATGAACAACATGCCCACGGTGCTGGTGGGTGCCCTGTCCATCGAACACTCCGGGGCCACGGGGCTGGTGAAGGAAGCCATGGTCTATGCCAATGTGATCGGCTGTGACCTCGGCCCCAAGATCACGCCCATCGGCAGCCTGGCCACCTTGCTCTGGCTCCATGTGCTGGCCCGCAAGGGCATGACGATTGCCTGGGGCTACTACCTGCGCGTCGGCATCGTCCTGACCCTTCCGGTCCTTGCCATCACGCTGGTCGCGCTTGCCTTGCGGCTGAGTGTGGGCTGAGCGTGGGCTGAACGTCGGTTGACTGGCGCGCTGACGCATCAGCTGCTGCTGCCGTCCGGCCCGGGCATCGGCATATTGGCGCGGCGTTCAAACAGGTGGGCCATGGCCTTTGCCGCCGCCTCGGCCGCTTCGGCGCGGCGCATCTCGGCCGCGTCTTCGAACCCGCAGCCCATGGCCTGGGCCTCGGTGCCCGCGTAGTCGGCCAGCGTCTCCGCGCTGTCGCGGATGCTTTGCAGTGCGCGGGCCACCACGTCCATGTGGCGATGGCCCTTGGGCGTCTCCAGCCATGCCAGGGCCAACTGGGCGATGGCGGAGATTTCTGCACAGCCTTGCTGCACGAGATGGTCCACCTGGGTGAGGGCGTTGGACAGCTGCCGGGTGCTGTGGCTGTCCGTGGCGGATTTGGGCTGGGCGGGGTTCATGCCATGTCCCTCCGCAGTTGGCCAAGCACAAAGGGCTGGCATGAGGGAAGGGCTGCGCCAAAAGACGGCGCGCAGGCGAGAGAAACGGCGTTCATTGTTCCGTGCTCCATTGCGGATCGAATCCACAGGCCATTGCATCTGCATTGACTGATGGATTCGCTGTACCAAGCCTCGCTTTCGGAGAGGCTGTGCCGCTATACGACGGATGTTTTGAAGCATCAGCCCCGGGACAGGGGGCCGGGGCGGATGATAGCGCGGGAGGGGAGGGACGAGCCGTTTTTGGGGCAGCTTTTAGCGGTGGGGTTGTCTGCTGCCAGCCTTGAGTCGCCATTCGCGGAGTTGATGTCGGCGACGGGTACGCAGGGTGGGTTAAAAGCGCTATGTGGGCATTGGCCGGCTGGTGTCGCAAGTGCGCGGCATCTAATGGTTGGCCAAAGTGGAGCTGAGAAGCAAAAACCGAACGTAATCATCGCTTGCCGATAGCACATTTGAAAAATTCTCTGCTACGCTGACATGATTCGGACGGACCACTGTCTCGACAGGTTTTAAGGGAAAAATATGGCAAAAGGCGGCAGATCAAAAAAGAAACGTTCAAGCTCGGAGAGAGGCCCATTTTTTACAAAGTTCCCATTGAACGGCGTTTCTCTAGACATTCGGCGCGAGGTTGCGCAAGAATTGATGCGGCAGGAGACGGCGAAATTCGACGAGCTCCTGCCCAAGCTGGTCGATCTGGTCTCCCGAGTTGATCCACTGCACTCCGTGGCTTTGATGTCTCACTATGGCCTCATGGCCACCCCGAACAAAAAGGAATCGAAACTGACCCGAGCACGGACGGAGGTGCAGCAGGGACACGTTGAGTTCCTCCAAGCTCTTGGACTGAGAAATCCCCTGCGCAAGGGGATGGATTTCCCGGAGCCCAAATCGATTCAAAGCTTCTTTAATTGGTTGCCCGAGCTGTTCACCGCTTACCAGAAGATGCATGTAGGCCCTCGCCAGACCCCAGGCAATATGGCGGTAAGTGCGGGCGAGGCAGACGTGACGCAAGTTCAGGCTTTCTTAAGAGCGCACACATCGACGGTTCGTAATTGGGGCTACTTCGGTAGTGTCATGCGGATATCGAGGGACTTGTTCTCACGGATTGACGACGACTACGAATGCATGGCGGGCATGAAGCTCACCAAAGTGGTGGACGTGTTCGAGTGGTTGATCCGACGGCATGAAGAAAAAGTTAGTGCGCATTGCAAGAAATTTCGCGAAGTATTTCAGGAAAATACGATCCCGAAGATCGTCGATGCGTTCTTCGAAGCCTTTCAATTCACCGGAGATGTCGAGGTCTATCGCAGCGGGTTGTCTCAACCGGGTATGACTAAAAATCACGCCATGGCGGCACTAATGCCTTTGGCAGACCGGTACTTAGGTGCTGAATTTATTATTACAAACGAGGAAATCTCAGTTGGCATGGGCTTGGAATTGGACGCAGTTTCGATCTTAACCAATCGCCTAAGCCTTGCCCCTGGTGATTTGAGCGATGAAAAGCCAGAGAGCTTTTTCTTAAATAACCCAGTATGGCTCCGGCCTCTCGTCTCCATGGGGAATGGGGCCTATTTCTGCGCTTTGCCGCAGACCCTCATGAGTTTCGTCACCCCCATCGTCGACGAACTACTGAAACCATTTGGGCGACTTGCAGAAAAAATGAGCAGTGCCCGGGCGCACTACTTAGAAGATGAGGTGGTACGCCTGTTCAGCACTGCATTTCCCGGCGCTGGCCTTCATCGTGGTTTCAAGTGGCGCGAAGGTGCGCAGGAGTTTGAGAGCGACCTGATCGTTCGATTCGACACCACCATCCTGCTCATCGAAGCCAAATCTGGCAAGGTGTCATGGCCGGCGCTTCGAGGGGCGCCCGCGAGGTTAGTCGAACATGTGAAGACGCTTATCGTGGAGCCCTCCGATCAATCAGGTCGCCTTGCCGCGCGCATTGAGGAGGATATTGCCCGCATCGACAACGGAGAAGCACCACGTTTGAACTTCCCCCTCCCGCTGCAAGGTGCGACTTGCGTTGTACGTGTGTCGGTCACCTTGAATGACTACGCAACGATTCAGAGCGTCCCAGGAATGCTCTCAGAAGCTGGAATCCTAAGGAATGTCTACCCATTGGCGCCCTGCTTCTCTCTCGCGGACTTGGGCGTAATGTTGGATATGCTGGAGTCGACCTACCTTCGGCTGCACTATCTTCGCCGGCGCGCAGAGTTGACTCTCTCGCTCAACACCATTGGCGACGAAGTGGATACTTTGGGTCTCTACCTCGACACCTCGCTCAATCTGGGAACCTTGGCGCCGAAGATGAGCAGCGTCATCACGGCAGGATACTCGCAGAAAATTGATCGCTACTACACAGCAAGAGACGAAGGAATATTAGCGAGAAAGCCGAAGCCGGCTACGTCAGACTGGTTCATGCGGCTGTGTAAGCAGGCCCAAGAACGCAATATGAGCGGTTGGAGCGAAATCGCATGTGCTTTACTGTCTATCGCCCCGAAAGATCAACGTGAGCTCGAAAAGCGTGTTCGAATACTGGTAGCCAGAATACGAAATGGAAAGGCGTTGAATGGCGGGCAAGATACTATTATTCTTATTCCGCCTTTATGGATTAACCAGGCCATCGCGTTTCAAGTCAGGAGTGGTGATGATGATGGGCCCTATGGAAGTAATGCAGAAAATATCGCTCAGCAATGCTTCGAGTCCGAGCATATCAAGCGCTGTATGGTCATCGTAGTGGATGCGATGCACCGTGATCTACAGTACCTAAGCGTTAGCATCTGTACGGCATTGGAAAGAGATACGCCGACGGCCATTTTTCTACCTAAAAACCGCATTCTGGTCACAGACGCGTAGCTTGGCCGGATTGGATGGTTGAATTCATCCTCGATTGCTGTCATCCGGTTTCCGCCGTCGAATGCATAGTATCGGCGGTTGAATCTGCCACCCTTGGTTGACGCTCAGATACACGGTCGGCAACCACCGTTTTTGTACGCTTTGAATTTGATGGATAAACAACCAGATACAAGCATGATTTTGAAATTTAAGCGGCTCACTGAAGTTGATCCGGCCCATATTGTTTCGCTGAACAACAATCCAGATGTGCTGCGACAAATGCCGCTTGGAATTGCGGATTTCGACCTGGCGAAAGCAAATGAATGGGCTCAGAAAAAAGATGCCCAGTGGCAGCAATACGGCTATGGGCCATGGGCGTTTGAAATTGATCAGCAATTTGCCGGCTGGGGCGGCTTGCAGTACGAGGAAGGTGATGCCGACCTCGCGTTGGTGCTTCACCCCAAGTTCTGGGGAAGTGGCAAGGCCATCTATCAAGAGATAGTGAAACGTGCATTCACTGGCTTGGGGCTGAACTCCATCACAATTTTGCTGCCACCTTCAAGAACCAGAATAAAAGGAGTTCTCAAGCTGGGATTTCGGCCAGATGGCGCATTGAATATCGAGGGGACTCGTTTTTTGCGCTATCGCCTGCATGCACCCGGCAAACCCGCTTGACCAGATACTTGAGCAGCGCGTCTTGATCCCGCGCGCTCATACCTTGGCGAGGAAGGCCGCCGCATCACCCGCTTCACACTTCCAGTCTGCGAAGACCCCAACCAGGTTGCATTCCACGCAGTGGCAAGCGATGTAGTACCAGCGCACGTCGTGTGTGCCCTCGTACACGGAGACGCCGGACATCAGTTCGAACGTCTCGTTCTCGCACACGCACTCGTGTGCCTCGGGGGTGGCCTCTTCAACATATTCCGCGCTGTCGCCCATCAGGTGTTCCTGCCCGCAGTCGGTGCAGGTGCGGATGGCCACGCCGGCTTCTTCATCTGTCTGCAGGGCAAAAGTCCGGCACCCGCAATCGCATTTGGACGAGGCAAACCGGACGGCCTCATGAAGATTCGCAATGCTGTAGCTGCGCAGCTCGGCTTGGGTGTCGCCGGAAGTCGTCCCGTACCAGAACTCGCCCTTCTTCGTCAGTGCCATTGATACTGTTCCATTCTTCAAGTTGGGCCTCTCGGCAGACCTGACGCCAAGCGTTCCCGATGTTCCGGATTTTGCCTGATGGCACGGTGAATCGTCGCCAAGGGGCCGGGCCGAGGTGGTCGCCGACAAGGGCTGCGGAAATCCATGGATGCTGGTTCTTGGAGACTGCAGCCAGAGACCATCAAGTTCAGCTGTTGATCGCCGCCGATGTTCGATGCTGAAGCTCCTGCGTCAGCTCTCAGCCTGAGACCATTGTTCGGAAACCTGCAGCTGCCGGCTGCTCCGCAGCGGTTGCTGCCGCCCAGGGCCTTCTCGCGAGCTCGCTGCCGGTGCCGCGCGTCAGCAGCCGTGAGCACGCTTGTGCGAAAGGAAGAAGCGCAGCATCTCGGCGCTGGCGTCGATTCCTCCTGGCGTGGTGTAGCTGCCCTCTGAGCTGCCGCCGGACCATGCGTGGCCTGCGCCATGCAGTTGCCAGTGTTCAATGGCGGTACTTCCGTCGGCCGCGACATAGGCAGAGCGGGTGAATCGCTGGCGGTTCGGCGCATGGCCCTGGATGACGCGAGGTGCGCCTTGGGGACTTTGCGCGCTGCGTGCAGCATTCACCACGGCCGCGCCGTTGTCGTGGTGCACCGTCGTGTCGGCATCGCCGTGAAACACGATCACTGGACACACGCTGGGACCGCTGGCCGAGCCTGATGCTGCGCCTCTTCGCATCGCCTCGAGGGCTGATGGCAGATTGGACGCAGCACCGGCGGGCAAGCCCGAATGCACACCCACGGCGGCGAACAGCTCAGGATAGGTGCGTCCCAATATGTCCGCCATTGCACCTCCCGCCGATAGTCCGGCGACATAGACACGCGATGCGTCCGCGCCATGGTCAGCCACCATCTGGCGTGTGAGGCCCGCCAGCAGTGCTGGCTCGCCCCGGCCCCGCTGCTGATGCTGGGCCTTGAACCAGTTCCAGCATTTTTGCGAGTTCGCATGCTGTGTTTGTTCCGGATAGAGCACCAATACACCAGCCCTGCGTGCCTGCTCATTCATGCGCGTGCCGGCGGCGAAGTCTTCCGGCCCTTGGGTGCAACCGTGCAGCATGAGGACGAGCGGCCGAGGCCCCGCTTCAAGTGCACTGCCTGGCGGCACATACAGCCGATAGGCCAGCTGCCGGCCTCCGTGCGAGTAGCTGCCGCGCAGCCATTGCTCGTCGCTGCAGGTGTCTGCCTGCGATGAGCCCGCAGGCACGGCGAGTTCGGGAGCATCGTCGATGAAACGGGCTTCGGCATCGACGATCCAGCCTTCTTCCCTATGACTGGTTGCGGCGGTCTTGCCGTGGGGCGCGGGCGCAGGTGCGGGCGCGCTTTCGCCTCGCAACGTGCGCTGAATCAGCTCGGTTGCTTCCAGCAAATTGCCAGTGCGCGTCAGGCGTGTAGCCTCGCCCAGCATGTCGTGAAAAAGCTGTTTCATGGAATGGTTCTCAGGTAATGCGGCCGGCCAGAGCGGCACGAACGGCGGGGCTGGCCTGGAGCGCTCCCAGCACCGTGATGGATTCGATGGTTTCTGCGGCCAGCTGCGCAGGCACGTCCTGCGCGATGCTGGCCAAGCCCAGCACCCGGATCTGCAGCTTTTCCCCGGCAGCCTGCACCCGCATGAGATCGGCCTGGGAGAAATGCTGCATACCCAGGACCAGCATCTTGCGGGCGACGACCTGTTGCAACGCGTCCGCGTGGCTGCGCAGGTGATTGCGTATCGCTGTACGGATGAAATCACTGCGGTTTGCGTAGAAGCCTTCGGCGACCAGCAGGTCGATTTGGCCCAGGTCGACATAGCCCAGATTGATGGTGAGCTTCTCGGATTCGCTCACGCGAGGGGTGGAGGTGGTTGTGGCCATGGAACATCCTTATGCCATCCATATGGATGGTTTAAGGATGGTTTCAAGGTCTGATGTTTCAATTTGGCGCTGCACGTCGTGTGGTGTCCGGTGGACGGGCTCTCCAGCGTGTCCGTTGCCATCATTGCCCTGTCACGTCTGGGCCGTAAGGTGGCCAAGCCGGGCCACCGCGCCCGGCGTTGCTCAGCCATGCGCCAGGAGGCTCCATGCAAGATTTGCAGGCAGGCTCGCCGCACGGCCCTTGCGTTTGGGGCCAGCCCGGCGAACGGTTCAATACCTGGAGTCATCTGGCAGCCCTGCCCGTGGGCCTGGCGGCCAGTGTGGTTCTCATCTGCGAAACGGTGGCCGGCGGCGATGCGCGCAAGATTGTGGGCGCTGTGGTGTTTGGCCTGTCTCTGGCGGCGCTGTTTGGCGCATCGGCCCTCTTTCATGGCTGTACCGGGGCGCGCAAGCGTTTCTGGCAGCGCGTCGACCACGCCTGCATTTACCTGCTGATTGCCGGCAGCCACACGCCCTTTGCCTTGATGGCGCCCCCTGGCTTGTGGGCTTGGCTGCTGCTTGGCGGCGTATGGGGACTCGCATTCCAGGGTGCGATACGTGCACTGGGTTTCGATTCGCCGCCGCGCCTGTCCCTGTACATCAGCCTTGGCTGGCTCAGCTTGGGGGGCGCGGTGCCGGTGGCCTTTGGCCATGGTGCGCAGACCCTGGCCTGGCTGCTCGCCGGCGGACTGCTCTATTCGGCAGGAACGGTGTTCTACCGTCGTCTGGCGAGCATGCGCCACGCGCACGGCATCTGGCACCTGTTCGTGGTTGCCGGCAGCGCCTGCCATACCGTCGCGGTAGCCGGTTTGCTCGCCTGACCTCCTGCCATTCATGGCTTCGACACCCTGCCGTCCTGATGAGGCTGTTTGCTTACGCAATTTCGGCGGGGCGGACCTCATGGAAAATTCTGGCATGGGCTTAAAACATGGTCGAGGCGGGGTGCATCTATCTCTTCCTCATCTTCGAGGAGAAGGCCATGACTGCATCGATTTCACTGAGGTCACTGCTTGGCAGGCCTCAGGACCCTGATCTTGCCGATCAGGCGGTCCCTGGGCACGGCGTTCCTTCGCAGGACCCCGACCAGGCAGCACAGATTCGAATGGGCAAGGCAGAGGCCTTGCGGGAGTCCAAATCAACCATGGTGGCCGGCTTCATGATTTTTGGCGCAGCACTGGGGTCTGCACTGGGCGCAGCCGTGGGAGGACCGGTTGGAATATTCGTGGGGGGCGCCGTCGGTGGCCTGGTGGGCGCCGGATGCGGTGAGGCGGCTGGAGCCACGTGGATCAAACACAAGGATTGATGGACCGGCCGAATACAGAAACCCGTCCTTTGCGTCCATTGAAATCAAAAAGGGCCCGAGGGCCCTTTTTCGTTACGGAGCGGCTGGATTACTGCTTCGGTTGCCCTTGATGGGCTTGCTTCTTTTGCTCTTCAGCGGAGCCCGGCTGATGCTGCTTGGGAGCAGTTTGCTGTGGCTGGGGCTTGCTGGGCTGGCCAACGGGCTGCTGGCTTTTGCCTGGCGTGTTCTGGGAAACGGACATGTGAAACTCCTATGGTCTTCAAAAGCCAAGATGGCTCCTGAAAGTCCACTGTGTTCCTGGTCCAGGTGATGGGATGTAGTCAAACCGGCCGCAGACAAATTATGTTGTAAGCGTGGCGGCACAAGGGTTTTCGGGGGGCTTTCTGGATGCGGGGGGGCCGCAGGGCCAGGCACAGATGCCACTGCCGGTATGTGCGGTACCGCACAGAGCCGGTGGGCCTGGCCCGTAAGATGCAGGAGCGTCATTTCTGCTGTCTCCAGACTCTCTTGAAGTGCCGGGATGACTGCACTGGAATTGCCTTTATGCCCTCTTGCGCCGCGTCCACCGGCAATCATTTGCTCGCCTCCTTGCCGCCCGAGCCATGGCAGCGGTGGGAGCCTGCGCTGGAGCCCGTGGAGCTTGCCCTGGGTCAGGTGCTGTATGAAGCGGGCCGGGTCATGAGTCATGTGTACTTTCCCACGACGGCGATCGTCTCCCTGCTGTACGTGATGGAGAACGGTGCGTCGGCGGAGATCGCGGTGGTGGGCAACGAAGGGATTGTGGGCATTTCCCTCTTCATGGGAGGAGGGTCCACGACCAGCAGGGCGGTCGTCCAAAGCGCCGGCAGGGGCTATCGGCTGAAGGTCGGCGCCATGCAGGCGGAGTTCGAGCGCGGTGGCCCGGTTCTTCACCTGTTGCTGCGCTACACGCAGGCGTTGATCACCCAGATGGCCCAGACCGCCGTCTGCAACCGTCACCATTCACTTGACCAGCAGCTTTGCCGCTGGTTGCTGCTGAGCCTGGACCGGCTCCAGGGCACGGACCTTGTGATGACGCAGGAGCTGATCTCCAACATGCTCGGAGTCCGCCGCGAGGGAGTGACCGAGGCCGCGCTGAAGCTGCAGCGCGCCGAGATCATCCGCTATTCGCGTGGCCGCATCAGTGTGCTGGACCGTACGGGCCTGGAGCAGCGCTCCTGCGAGTGCTATGCGGTGGTGAGAAAAGAGTACGACCGGTTGCTGCCGGACATCACGGCTTGCTAGGTCCCGATCGCGGCCTCTTGCAAAGGGATGACAAAGCAGCTGTGCGCTGCCAGCTCTGTCCAGCGCAGCCTCTGCGATACCTGGAGCATGACCGCCCCCTCCACGTCACACCTGGCCGCCAGCGCGTCGGTGCTGCCGCGAATCAGGAGAAAGCGCATGCTGCGGCCCTCCCGTTTCAATACCAGTTCGGCCTGGGGCCAATGGGAAGGAAGGCAGGGGGTGAAGAACAGTTCCCCGGCGTGGATGTGCAGCCCCAGGATGGATTCCACCGCGGCGCGATGCATCCATGCAGCCGAGCCCGTGTACCAGCTCCATCCGCCCCGTCCGACAAAAGGGGGCTGGGTGTATACGTCTGCAGCCATGGCGTAAGGCTCGATGGCGTATTGGCTGCCCCATACGGGATGGCTGGCGCGATGGGCCGGACTCAGGTAGGTGAAGTACCGGTAGGGTGTGTCCTGGAGGCGCTCGCTGCCGGTGGCGTGCGCCGCCTGGCGCAGGGCCAGCGAAGCGGCGGCCATCACGGCCCACGCTCCGGCATGGGTGTACTGCCCGCCGTTTTCCCGCACCCCTGCCGGGTAGGCCTGGATGTAGCCCGCATGCGGAAGGCCATGGACCAGGGGCGGTGCCAGCAGCGGGATCAGGCCTGTATCGGGCTGGACCAGCTCCGTGTCCACCGCTTCCATGGCAATGCGCGGGCGCGAGGTGCCTGCCGTGGTGACCAGGACCGACCAGGCCTGCGCAATCAGATCGATGCGCGCCTCGGGCTGCCGGGCCGAACCCAGCACCGTGCCGTCATCGAAGAACGCCCGCCGGTACCAGCGCCCATCCCAGCCCGCAACATCCAGGGCCTGGCGCCAGCCGGCCAGGGCTGTCTGCCAGGCGTCGGCGCGTGCTTCGTCGCCGCAGCCGCGTGCCAGCGGTATCCAGTCCGTGACGATGGCGCACAGGAACCAGGCGAGCCATACCGATTCGCCCCGGCCTTGGTGACCAACAGCGCTCATGCCATCGTTCCAGTCTCCTGCGCCCATCAGGGGCAGGCCGTGCACGCCCTCGGCAAGGCTGCGGTCGATGGCGCGCGCCGCATGCTCGTAGACCGATGCCGAAACTTCGCTGATGCCCGGTGTTTCGTAGACGTCGTCCACGCCGTCGGCAATGGCGGGCGCCTCCAGGAACGGAACCTGCTGCTGCAGCAGCGCCGTGTCGCCAGTGGCCTGGAGATAGTGCGAGCAGGCGAAGGGCAGCCACAGCAGGTCGTCGCTGCAGCGGGTGCGCACGCCGGCACCCGAAGGCGCATGCCACCAGTGCTGCACGTCCCCTTCGAGGAATTGCCGTGAGGCGCACAGCGTGATCTGTTGCCGCAGCACGCCGGGATCGGCCCAGACAAGCGCCATGGCGTCCTGCAATTGGTCGCGGTAGCCGGTGGCGCCTCCCGCCTGGTAGAAACCGGCCTTGGACCACAGCCGCGAGGAGACCGTCTGGTAGGGCAGCCAGCGGTTCACAAGCACGTCCATCAGCGGATCGGGCGTGTGGATCTGCGTGGCCTGGAGCAGGCCATCCCAGTAGTCGCTGTTGGCCCGTTCTCGTGCCTGGGGGGCCAGGACGGTGGCTTGCTCCAGCAACTGGCGCGCCGCATCGGGACTGGTGGCATGGCCGATCAGATAGGTCTGCTCCCAGTCCACGCCGGGCCGAAGCGTGGCCAGGCGCGACAGGGCTGCGCAGGGTTCGAGCCCGTATCCGCTGCGCTGCCCCAGCTGTGCCGGGAGCTGCAAATGTCCGTCGGATGCAAAGAACTCGCTGCGGTCGCAGGTCCAGTCAAGGCTGTCGTGCTTTCCCGCGAGGGTGCCTTCGCCGGCATGCGATTCGCAGAAGAAAGCCGTGCCGCCGCCAAAGCCGCCCGCAGCCTCGGTCTGGGTGCATAGCAGGCCCAGAAAGCGCTTGTCGGGCGCCGGTGCCCACAGGGCCATGGTCTCCAGCGTGGCGCGGTCGGCCCGGCGCTCGCCCAGCATCCACTCCACCATGCCCGCCATCCTCAGGTGCATCTTGGAGTTGCCATGGTTGACCACGGTAATGCGCACTTGCTTGACGGCCGTCCTGATGTCCACGCACCAGCGCGCACGGATGCCCAGGTCGCCGTGGCGGTGGGCGATTTCAGTGAAACCCTGGCCATGCACCACGCTGTAGCGGGCCTGGGCATGCCCCCAGGCGCTGGGGGCCACGCTCCATGTCTCGCGTGTGCGCCGGTTCTGGAGAAAAAACCACTCGGACGGCATGTCGCAGACGGGATCATTGGACCAGGCCGTGACCTGATTGAGCCGGCTGTTGATCGCCCAGGTATTGCCTGCGCCGCTTTCGGATATCTGCCCTCCGAAGCCCGGGTTGGCCAGGACGTTGATCCACGGCCTGCCCGGACGCCGGGATGCGCTGACATCGAATTGGAAGTGGCCACGGTCACCGAGGAACTGTCCGGTCGATGCGGGGACAGCCGAGCCCCGGCTTGGCTGGACCGGTATTTTCTGGGGCAGATGCGCTGTGCGCCGCCGGCTGGCCTGGGCCTCGAACTGCTCGCTCCAGGCATGGATCTGTTGCAGCAATGCACGGCCATCGGCATGCAGGCGCACACATGCCAGGCGCTCCAGGCAGGCTGCCTGCGCGGGGGTGAGCGTGTCCTGGCCCAGGACATGAAAGCCTGTCGTGCTGAGCCCTGGGCGGGCGTTGCCGGCCGCCTCATGCTGTTCGCCGATGGCGTTCAGCTCGGCCTGCACCGGCATGTAGTAGGAGTGGAACTCGCTGCTGAGCACGACCAGGTCGCAGGCTACGCCGGCGCGCGACCATTCGCCCAGGGCCTGTCCCAGTATGCGCAGCAGGCCCAGGCCCTGGGGCGCCGCGGCACTCACCACGATGATCGGCCTGTCGCCCGAAAGGCCCAACTGCCACAGCACGCGCCGGTCTTGGATCTGCGGCAGGCGGACGGCGCCTGCGCGATGCGGGTGCAGGCCGGGCTGCAGCTTGGGCAGGGTGAACATCAGCGCCGTGCCCAGCAGTTGCAGTGCCGGCAGGTACTCGGGCCGGGGCCGGTGCTGCAGGGCATCCTGGCCCTGCGCCAAGGTGGCGGAGATCACGGAGGTGCGCTCCACATAGCTGGGCTGGCGGTACTTGTCCAGGATGGCCATGAGGGTGCTGGCACTGTCGCAGGCGGCCGTCGCAAACACCACGGTCACCTGTCCGCCAGGGCCCACGCGCATGCGCACACCCAGCACGGCGACGGGATCCAGGCCGGTGTCCAGCGCGACAGCTTCACCCGGTGCGGGCTCCAGGCACGCCTGCGGCTGGCTGGCCGCGTGATTGCGGCCGGCCCATTTTGCCCGATCGCTCTGGTAGCGCAGGCCCAGGACCTCCCCCTGCGTGCCGGCCACGAAATGGGCCATCTGCACCACCTTCTCCTCCTTGTGGCGGGAAACGCGCTCAAAACGCATGCCCTGCTGCTGCGCCAGCCAGTGCGCCTTCACGAACATGCTGGAGAACGCCGGGTGGGCCTCGTCCGCGCCCGCGCCGGCCAGGACCACCTCCATGGCCGATATCAGCTCCACGTCCATGGGCAGGTTACCCAGGTTGTTCAGCACGACCTTGCGCAGCTCGATATCGTCTTCAGGGCTGATCCAGACCGTGGTGCGCACACGCCATTGCGGCCAGCGGGCATCGAAGCACATGCGGTCCGGGTGGAACGTGCTGGTGTAGGCCGCCTGCGGGTCGGGTGCCGGGCTGCGGGTCACGGACACCGGGGCGCTGTCCCGGTCCGTTCGCAGGTAGACAAAGCTCCCGTGCGCATCGCGCAGCAGGTCATCGCGCCAGCGCGTGATGTGGGTGTTGCCCAGGCGGCTCCATCCGGCTCCGTTGGCGCGCAATGCAACGCTGTAGCGCCCATTGCTCAGCAAGAGGGTCGGCTCCAGGGCCCGGGCCCCCGGGACGACGGTGCGGATCGCGTTGGCAGGCCTTCGGGACTGGGCATGCAAAAAGGGTGCGGCCAGCGCGCCGGGCCTGAGGCCTGCAAGCTCGCGGGGGGTGCGCTCCTGCAGCAGCGTGGACATGGCCTGGATGCGGGGGTGGTCAGAGCCCCAGCGCTGTGCAACCCCTTGCAGCAGCACATTGGCCAGGGCCACGATGGTCATGCCCTGGTGATGGGCCATGTAGGTGCTGACGAGCGTGAACCTTCCGCCATGGATTTGCCGTGCGGCAGAAAAGTCCAGGGCCTCGTAGAAGCCATAGCGCCCGCGCGCAGCCAGGGCGGCCAGCGCGCGGAAGTTCGCGCACGCAGGTACCGCAGCCACCTGGCAGGCCAGCGCCGTGGCGTAGGGGGCGATGACTTTCTCTGCCATCGGCGTGCGGCGCAGTGCCAGGCAGGGCACTCCCTGGGAGGCGTACTGGTAGGCCAGCGACTGGTCGCGCGCCGCATAGGCGCTTTCCGACATACCCCAGGGAATGCCCAGGCCCTTGGCAAAAGCCATCTGTTCGCGCAGTGCGCAGCGGTTGGCCTCGTCCAGCGCGCTGCCCGCTGGCTCCACTGCCACCAGCGAAGGCATCAGGTACTCGAACATGGACCCCGACCAGGACCGCAAAATCGCGTTGCGGCCATGGGCGAAGAACGGCCGGCCCAACGCCTTCCAGTGCCTGGCGGGAAGGTCGCCCTTGGCAATGGCCAGCAAGCTGGTGGTGCGGGACTCGGAGGCCAGCAGGTCGTAGAACGATGCGTCGAGCTGCTGCTCCTCGAGCCGGTAGCCTATGTGCAGCAATTGCCGCCGCGGGTCGAGCAGGAAACGGAAATCCGCATCCCACGCCAGCTGCTCCAGGGTGTGGGCCATCGTCCGCAGGCGCAGGGAGATCGCATCTTGCTGCCCCGCGCCGACGGCGCTGACGTCCAGGGCCGCCGACTGCAGGGTGGCCAGCAGGTCGGCCAGCAGCCATGGCAAGGGGTCCTGCGGCCCGGGCGGGGTGTCGGCCACGGCCCCAGGTTCCGGCAGATCGAGCGCGTGAAGCTCCGCAAAGGCGTCGCGCAGCAATCCCTGCAGCATCATCTGGGCCGATATGTCTGCGGGATCGGCCAGGGGGCTGTCCAGCAACTGGCCGATCGCCGTCTGCTGCAGCGGGCGCTGCAACAGGCGCGCTGCGCCCGCCAGGCAGGGTTTCAACCGGCGCCTGGCCGCATGGATCGCCTGCTGGCTGGCCGCAGGATCCAGCGGGGCGCGGGCCAGCTCAAGGCAGGCGCGGGATACGGCAAGCAGATGGGCTCCGAGGTTGCCGCTGTCCACGGTGGAGACATAGCGAGGCAGCAGCGGCTGCAGGCTCTGGGTGTCATACCAGTTGAGGAAGTGGCCGTTGTGGCGCTCCATCCTGGCCAGCGTGGCCGAGGTCGCTTCCAGGCGCATCAGCAGATCCTGGGTGCCGATCCAGCCGAACTGCCGCGCACAGGCGGCGCTGAGCAGATAAAGGCCGATGTTGGTGGGAGAGGTCCGGTGGGCGAGCACCTCGAACGGCGCCGTCTGAAGGTTGTCCGGGGGCAGGTGGTTGTCGCCTTCGCTCACGCAGCGCTCGAAAAGCCGCCAGGTGTCACGCGCAATGTCCTGCAGCAGTTCGCGGTCTGTGGTCTGCAGCCCTGCATGGCTGAAAGGGGCCCGCCACGGGGCATTGCACAGCCAGACCAGGGCCGGGGTGAAAACCCAGGCGGACAGCAGCAGCCATGCCGCGGCTGGCAGCGGGGCGGGCAGCAGCCACAGGGCCGCCAGCAGCGCAAGCGCGAGCACGGTGCTGTGCCAGTGCCTTGACAAGGCCGGCGCCCAGCCGGGCCGGATGGCGGCATGGGATGCTTCGGCGGTGGTCCATTCCAGCAGATGCCTTTTGCTTACGGCCATGCGGTACAGCGTGCGGGCCACGGCATCCGCGTGGAGCATGGCCTGCGGCAGCAGTTGCGCCAGGTACCACGCGCCGGACAGTGCCACCTGCAGCAACTGCCTTGCGCACTGCAGGGCGAAGCGGCTGCCCACGAATTGCGCATGGTGCGGAAGGGCACCGGCGATGGCGCCTATCAACGGCCCGGTGATGCAGGCCGCCGCCGCCAGTGCCAGGGACAAAGGCAGGGCCAGGCCATGTCCTGCCATGGACAGCACGATCAGCAGCAGCGACACGGGCGCAACCAGGGAGCGGCGCAGGTTGTCGAACAGCTTCCATCGGTGGATGGCCGCCAGTTGCCAGTACCTGCCGTGCCACAGCACGGGCAGCAATTGCCAGTCCCCGCGCACCCAGCGATGCAGCCGGGCTGCTGCCGTGTCGCTGTGCAGTGGGTCCGACTCCATCACGGTCACATCGGAGATCGCCGCGCAGCGGGCCAGCGAGCCTTCCAGCAGGTCATGGCTGAGGATGCGGTCCTCGGGCAGGCGCTGCGACAGCACGGCGTGCAGGGCCTGCACATGGAGAAGGCCCTTGCCGATGAAACTGCCTTCTCCAAAGAGGTCCTGGTACACATCCGAAGTGGCTGCGCTGTAGGGGTCCATGCCCCGCTGTCCGGAAAAAAGCCACTGCCAGGCAGAGGTTTGCCGCGTCTGCGGCAAGGGCGACACCACGTGCGGCTGCAGGATGCCGTAGCCGCGTATGACCTTGCGCCCGGTGGCATCCAGTTCAGGCTGGTTGTGTGGGTGCTCGGCGATGCCTACCAAGGCCCTGACCTGGCCCGGCGGCAGTTCGGTGTCGCTGTCCAGCGTCAGCACATAGCGCACGCCGGCAGGCAGGTCGGACAGCACGCCCATCTCCAGGAAGGGGGCTGGCATTTCCGTCGCCAGCGCGGCCACCAGTTGCTCTAGCTTGCCGCGCTTGCGCTCCCAGCCCATCCACAGGCCCTGCGTCGCGCTGAAGGACCGGGGGCGGTGCAGCAGCAAAAAGCGCTGCGCCTGGCCCTCGCCGGCGGGGTAGCGCAGGTTGAGCGCCTGTATCTGTTCGCGTGCCTGCGCGAGCAGCGGCTCATCGTCGGCCGTGCCCTGCCGGTCCGCATCCGCCCAATCGCTCAGCAGCGCGAAATGGACACAGTGCTCGGGATTGGCGAGATAGTGCAGCTGCAGGCGATGCGCCAGTTCGGAGATGGCAGCCGGTTTGCTCAGCAGCGCAGGAATGACGACCAGGGTGCGCGCCGAGGGGCCGATCCCCTCCTTCAAGAGAAAGCGCGGCAGATGCGCTGGAGTGGCGGACTCGCATATGAGCCGGTTCACCAGGGCCAAAACCGCCTCGGAGGCCGGGAAAAACATGAGCAGTCCCAGCAGGGCCAGGCCTGCATGGCCCATCCATGCGTCCAGCGGGCCCAGGGGACCCAGTGGACCCTGTATCGCGGCGGCATTGCCTGCGCCGTTGAGGTGCAGCATCCATGCCACCAGGGCCAGCGAAGCTGCCACAACGGCGCCGATGTAGGTGACCGTGCGCGACAGCAGGAGGATGGCATACCAGCGGTCCGACAGGGGCCGTCGCGCGCCGAACATGTCCTCCAGTTGGGCGCGTCCCTCGCCCTGCAGCCAGTACCCGGCCAGTTGGGCTGCGCCCTGCGACTGGCCCATCAACCGGATGAGGGCCCTGGCCACGGCGGCTTCGGAGCGATCAGGGCTGCGCGCGGCCAGGCGCTCTATGCCATGCAGCGTAGTGTTGCGGCTGGCATCGTCCTCGGCCAGGAAAACGGGCGAGGCCTGCAGTGCGCGCACGACCAGGCTGGTCCTGCCCACGATACCGGGCCAGTCCCCGGCGCCCACCAGCCGCAGCGAGGCCACCGCATTGCCCACGCTCAGGTGGTCGGCCGCGCTGTCGGCATGCTGCTGCACCTGCAGTGCCGCCAGATCGGGCACTGCACTGCGCAGCCACTCTTCGATCTGCATGTACGCGCCGTCGCTGAAGACCGAGCGATGCCCAAAGAGTGTTTGCGCCAGATGGGACAGGAAGACCTGGCCTACGCCGCGCAATTGCATCAAGCGGTGGATTTCGTGGAAGCCGGCGGCATCGAGCCTGTCGATATGGCCCGCAGCCAGGATGGCCACCTCCTTGGCCGCCGCCTGGCACGCAATCCGCTCCGCCAGGCGCCTCAAATTCTCGACCAGAATCACCCGCAGCGTGGTGGGCAGCGCCCAGAGCTCACCCTGGCTGAGTTCGCTCTTGCTCTGGTATGCGTCAAGAAAACAGGTCAATAGCGATTCATCGAAGGCACCATCGGTGTGGGCGACAAAGGACCATGCCACCTGGTAGATGCGTGGAAGGCCTGTGAGCGGGGCCTCCTGCAAGACGGGCAGCGAGCGGTAGTAGCGGATGGAAAGGCCTTCGCTGATCTCCCGCAGCTGATCCTCGATCAGGTGGAAATTGTCGAAAAGCCACTCTGCGCCGGATCCCAGCTCATGGCCCTCCTGGTGCAGGCCGGCGATGTACCTGAATGAGGTGCGCAGGGATCTGAGATTGTTTTCAAGACGTGGATAGAACGTCGCCTGGCCAAAACGGGGGCGGCCCACGGCATGCGCGCCCCCCAGGGTCATCCCATACTGTTCAAAGTGTGCGCAGCCAAAAAGCTCCGACCTGATGGGTGCCAGGACTTCTCCATGGCGGGCATCCAGCAGGTGGCTGATATGTGGCGGTATCCATTTCCAGCGCTTGCGCATTTGCATTCATGGCTTCCGGGCAGCGCACTACAGTGCAAGCCACACGACGGCGGCCAGGGTTGCGATCAGCAGCATTCCCGTCAGCGTGCGCTCGCCCAGCATGCGGTGGATGGCCGTGAATCCCGTCCAAAGCGCGAGCAATGGCCTTCTCAGCGCATCGCAGTGCGCCAGGTGCTCGGTGAGCATGAGGCGATCCATCTGCGACAGGCTGGCAGGCCCGCCGACGCAGGAGGTGTCCCAGGTCGGGACGAGGTTGGAAAAGCGGGGCATGGGCGGAACTCCTGGTGCGGATTGCGCGGATGCAATCCCTTGGACACATGCCCTCTTGTAGGGAGCGCAGGCCGCGGCGTCTGTGCGCAGACGAACATTCACGGGCAACACGCGGCGATGTGCCCTACCGCACCGACGGCGATGTGCGAACAGGCCACTGTGGGACGGCATGGCAGGCACAGCGCAGCGCGTGGGTGCGGTGGACGGCGTTCCTGACCAGGGCGGGCAGCCTCCACGCCATGCGCCAGTCCACTACGTTTCAAAGAGGTTCTCCCATGAAAAAAATCAAGATCAATGCGCTCGCCCTGGCGGCGACCGTCCTGCTGATGGGCCTGGCCGGCTGCGGCAATATGTCCAAAAGGGATCAAAGCACGGCGATCGGTGCGGGTGCAGGAGCGATCGGCGGGGCCGTGCTCACAGGAGGCAGCGCTGTGGGAACGGTCGGTGGTGCCGCCGTGGGTGGAGTCATCGGCAACCAGGTCGGCAAGGACAAGAAGTAAACCTGGCCATGCAGGCTTGGCATCCTGCATGGCCATGCAGAAATCGCTGGCGGATCAAGGGCTTGTCTGTGAAATGGTGAAGGCGATATTCATCTTCCGGATCTGCGAATCATCCGTTTCCCTCAAGCATGGCGAATTCTGAGGAACACCATGGCTCAAAGGTATCCAAGGCACATCGGATCAAGAAGAACAGGTGCTTTTTTTGCAGACGAAGCAGGCCTTCGCCCCCACGCCATCCAGTCGGATTTCGAGCGAAATCACTGGCTGGGCATTTCCGTGGAAAATCGAATGCGCAAGGGGCTTGAAGCCTGTTTGCAAGGCCTGCAGCGGCAATGCGACTCACTGCGCGAGGAGTTGCACAACACGCGTATCGCCCTGGGAAAGGCGCATTTCGAGCTTGACAGGACCAAGGCGGATGAACGCGCAGCGCATCACCTGGCGACACATGACCATCTGACCTCCCTGCCGAACAGGTTCTCATTCCTGGATCGGCTTTCCAGAGCGATCGGCTTTGCCATGCCCCAGGCCATTCCCATCGCGGTGTTGTATATGGATCTGGATGGCTTCAAGACAATCAACGATCTCCATGGCCACAGTGCAGGAGATGAAGTCCTCAAGGTCGTATCGGGCCGCCTGAGATCCTTCATCCGCCGCGAGGATCTGGTGTGCAGGCTGGGAGGCGACGAGTTCGCATGCCTGCTGGAGCCCTCTCCGGAAATGGAGCAGCTGCGCGCCTTGGCCAGAATGATCTGCAGGGAAATAGCCAACCCCATTCACTGCAACGGGCTGGAGCTGAAAGTGGAGGCCAGCATGGGCATCGTGATCGCACACGAATGGCCTGTGTCTGCGGAGCAATTGATTGCTGATGCGGATCGCGCCATGTATCGGGCCAAGCGCATGCGCAGCGGCTATCAGTTCAGTGTTTTTGAGGGCACTTAGGCCCGCCCCGTAAGCAGCAATACCACGACCACCACCACCAGCAGGCTTATCGCGATGCTGGGAGCGTATCCCCAATTGCGGCTGTGGGGCCATGAAGGCAGAGCGCCTACAAGCACCAGGATCAGGATGATTAGAAGAATGGTGGTCAGACTCATGATGCTCTCCAAGGCGCTTTGCAATGCACTGCGTAGAGTTGCATTGCATCCTGTTCCCAAGCGATGGTCTGTGCGCTGGCGCACGTCCTTGGATTTTTGACTTGTTGACTTTTGGCCTTTCAGGCCGGGGTGCCCATGATTCTTGAATAGATTTGTCTGTCTGCCGCGTAGCAGCTGCACGCCCTGTTTTCCAGCGCTGCGCGGTTCAATACCATCATCTCGCCACGTTTGTAGGCAATCATGCCGTCGTTCTGAAATCTGCTGGCGATGTTGGTGATGCTGACACGCCGTACGCCCAGTATCCATGCCATGAATTGCTGTGTGACATGAAAGCTGCCGGCACATCGGTCGCTGCTCATCAACAGCCATCGTGCCAGACGGGAGGCTGCCGTATGGTAGTTCAGGCAGACTGTGAAACGTGCCTGTTGATGCAAGCGTACAAGTATGAATTTCCTGATCAATTCACCGAGCATGGGGATCTCTGTGCACTGCTTTTCTAAATCCGTGAGGCTTATTCGCCAGCAGGTACCAGTTTGCTGTACCAAGATCTTCCACGGAGGAGGTGTTGCATGGCCTAGAATGCTTTCGGACCCGACCATCGCCTCGTTCCCTACCATGCCTATTCCCAGGGAATGTTCGTTGTTGATTTCCATAACCAAGGAGATGCATCCGCTTTCAGGAAAGTAAGCGTGCTCCAGAGGGTTGCCTGCTTTGCTCAATTCTGATAATGCGATCAATTCGAAGATTTCACAGTGCTCAACAAAGTGATCTGCCGATGCAGGATAAAGCCGGCGTATTATCCTGTTTTCAATATTGGCATGATGGGCGCCCGAATTTTTCATACAATTCCAATGAAATGAGTTTCGTTCATTTCTCGTGATGGATACCTTGATGACTGACGTTGAAGCCAGGTCATCAGATGATTTTTCTCTTCAAGCAGGCCGCACTATTGATCATGGTGCTTTTTTGATTTCATGTATGTGCGGCTGCGTACGCAAAGCCCGCTGCCGGGAAGTCGGTGTTTCATATGAAACTCAGTTCTGCTGCCTAGTCCGAGATGAGGTCATTTAATTGCGCATCCAAAATATTTTTTCCATGATGTGCGCTGGCGAACAGAAAAATAGAAAAATAGATCCAAAAATAACGCTGACCGGCCTAAGCAACTAAAAAAACGAAGAAATGCCACGCACGGAAGGCGCCATGGCCGCCAATTCAAAAATCTCGGAACTTGGGCGCCGGCAGCGCCTTGCAGAACAACCAGCGAGTGACCGGTCTTGACCGTTGCAGCCACTCACGCACTGCGCCGTGAATGTCGCAGGTCAGCCTGAAGCAGCCAACCCAAGCGGGCGTCGCAAACAGCCGCTCCTGGCCGAACCAGCCCCCGATCACTCCATCCCAAAATCCACCCACCCCATCCCCATCCCCCGATTCACATGCCGCTGCCCACCCACCGCCAACTCCGAATCCAGCGTGGTCAAAGCAACAGAGATCCAGGAGCCCTCTGCGTAATGCGCGCTGTGCCACGTCAGCGATGAGCCGCATTGCTGGCAAAAGCAGCGCGTGATGCCGGGCGATGAGGCAAAGGAGCGCAATTGCTCCTGGCCCTGAGTGAAGACAAGGTCCTTGACCGGCACGCTGCCGTAGGTGGCGAATGCGGCGCCGTGGGCCTTCTGGCAGATGCGGCAGTGGCAGTGCGACACGGCCTTGGGGCTGGACCGCAGTTCATAGGCGATGGCGCCGCACAGGCAGCTGCCGGTCAGGGCAAGAGGGGGGCTATCCGGGGCATTGCTCATGGTCAGTCGGGCGCAAAAAAGGCGCATGCAATTGTGCATGCGCCCCAATGCCGCGACAGGGACGCGCGGCAACCCCAGGAGTCATCCGTTTCGTCAGTCGCCGATGACCTGCAGCCCGCTGCCGTCCCCATGCGCCTGCAGGCACATTCTTCCGAGGTCGTTGAGAAAGCGCAGCACGGGCATCTCTCCCACGCAGGCGGGGATGGCGGCCATGATGTCGTTGTGCAGTTCCAGCAGCTGGTCGGAGGCCACGAACATGGCGGCGGATTCGCCGTAGTAGTGCCGCCAGAAGTCCTGCAGCAGGCCGTGGCGGGCCTTGCCTACGACCAGGGGATAGCCGTTTTCCCAGACCTGTGCGTCCATGGAAAGGCTGGCCAGGCCAGGGTCAACAGGCCGCGCGCTGGCGGGGATCAACAGTACACGTCGCATGTCCATGCTCATTTGCGTCTTCCAGGTGCGCCAGTGGACTCGGGCAACCCGGTCCGGGAGGAGGGTGAGAGGGTTCGCACCGCAGGCGGCAAGAACCGGTTCCCACTTTATTCACGTGTGCACAACAAGAAAATTACAGCTGATTACATGCGGCGAGCGATGCGCCGTGTGCCTGCCGTTCTCCGTTCCAGTTCGCCGTTCCAGTTCGCCGTTCAGGCGCTGCGCGCCCCGCCTTCGATCTCGAACGCAAAGTCCCCGAAGCGCAGGCTGCCGCGCCGCCGCTCCACCAGGGCGGGCGAGGCAGCGCATTCGGGCAGGGCGCTGAGGATCTGGTGCTTGGCGCGGAAGATCTGGATGTTCACGTACGAGGGCTCCACGCCCAGCATGCGTGAGAGTGCATCCAGTTCTATCCAGCCCTGGCTTGCGGGGGCCAGGCCTTTGTCTGCGTCCTGCTGGCGCACGCGTGCCAGGGTGACAAGGGTGTAGTGGTGTATGCGTTCGCCCAGCGCAATGGGCTTGCCGTCGCTCATGACGGTCAGGCTGGCGTGCTCTTCGTTCTGGCTGACGGTGAAGCGAAAGGACACCTCCGGCGGCTTGGGCGCACGCGGGTCGAAGCTGCTTTCCCGCGTGGATTCCAGGTCGTCGCATTGCACGAATTCCCAGCTGCCTGCGGAGGTGTGGACCATGGCGCCATCGACCAGGGGCTCGGTGCCGTCGCCGGACTCCTGAAGCCAGCGGCCGTCCTCGAAGAAGACGTTGGCTTCGGGCTCCTGCGCGTCGGGCAGCAGGGTGCCGCGCGGGTTCAGGGCCAGGGGGCCGTCCTGGGGCAGGCCCGGGCCGGGGCTCAGGCAGGTGACGGGAGGTCCCAGGTCTTCCACGGTCCAGGCCGCTTCTGCGCCTTCGCCCATGCTGAGCTTGGCGCCCACCGCCAAAACGGTCCAGCGGCCGGCGACCAGGCGCACGCCGTTGAGCATGGTGCCGTTGCGGCTCTGGTCCACGATTTCCCAGGTCTGCCGGTTCCAGCGGAACAGTGCGTGGACCTGGGAGACGTCGGGCGCCTTCATGACGGTCTGGCAGACCGAGGGGTGGCGGCCGAAGGTATGCAGGGGCCGCAGCACGACGATGCGGCCGTCGAGTTGGTTACGAAAGAGGGCCATCGCCTCGAATTCTCCTTGGGGCTTGTGTGAACAGGGGGTGGGCTGGGGGCGCATTGGCCCGGAGCCGGCAGCCTGTTGCCAAGCTGAGAGAGTACATGCCCGCTGCGCGTTTCAGTTTGTCAAACGTACAGAGCCTGCGGATTCAGTTCGGATTCCTGCAGCGGCCGGCTGCGCCAGCCCAGGGCCACGGGTACGTTGCGCAGCCGTGGATTGCCCAGTTCCGGCCAGATATGGCACAGGCCGGGAATCACGACTTTGACGGTGTGCACAGGGATGTCGGGGCGTGAGTGGTCGTAGACGATGGTTTCCAGGCCCAGGCCGCGTGCGATGTCCACGCAGCGCGCAATGGCCTGGGCAATGTCCGGCGGCGTGGTGTCCGGCGTGTGCCCAGACAGTGGCGCAGGCTGTTGCGGCGGCGCATCGGCGCTGTCCGCAGGGTGCAGGAAGGCCTGCAGTGGCTCGGGCACGGCAAAGCTTTTGCCGGCCGCGATCAGCTGGCTGATTTCGGTGAGGGCGCGTTCGCAGGCCAGGGCGCGGTCCAGGCTGCAGCCAAAGCCCACGGCCCATTGGCCGGTGTCAGCGTGGCGGCCCACGGAGACGACCACCGGTATGCCGAAGTCATGCGTGATGTCCAGCAGCCAGTACGACCATTGCGGGCCGCAGCTGCGGTCCAGGCGCTGGCGTGTGGCCTGGTCGATGCCTTGCAGCGCAATGGCGGGCCTGCGGATCTGGCCGTACCACCAGATGGCGGCGGCGTCGCGTTCCACCAGTTCCATGAAGCCTTGGAGGATGGCCTCTTCCCGTGTGTTGCCTGCGGCGCAGCCGTTGGAGGTCCAGCCCACGTGGTGCTGGCTTTGCGCGGGCGCATGGGCCAGGCAGAAGGCCAGCGGCAGGTAGCGGCGCGCATCGGCGGTCAGGGACCAGGCGGGAGCCCACCACAGGGGTTCGCCCTGGCCGGCGCTGGGGGCCACGGCATGCGGTGGCTTGTCGGTGGCAAAGCCGGCGGTTTGCCGCTCGCTGAAGCGGGCCAGTTCCGTGGGCGCGATGCAGGGCGCGTCCAGCTCGGCGGCGGGGGCGATGACCACGGCTTCGTCGCCCTGGTGGAAGGCGGCGTAGCGTTCCACCGCTTCGCACATGGCGCTGGCGCGGGCCTGCATGGCCGACAGGCCCTTGCCCAGGCACAGCTGTGTTCCGGAGCCGGCCAGGCTGGTGCTGCCGGGGGCCGGTGTTCTGAAGATTTCGCTGCGGTAGACGGTGAGCGCTTCGTCTGTCTCGGCCGTCAGCGGCGTGACCCGGGCAATCACGCCGGTCAGCGGGCTGACGTGCTGCGACAGGCGCTGCACCGTGGTCTCGGCCGGCACGCTGCGCCAGCCGCCGTCGGCGCGCGCGGCATGCGTGCCGGGAACTGGCGCAATGCGTTCGCGCTGGCGCAGGGCCATCAGCCCTGCCGTGCCGCAGTGCGGGCATTGCGGGCGGGTGGCCACCGGGTGGGGCTGCTCAGGCTCCAGCGTCCACACGGTTTGCGCCGCATCGGTGTGCGCCAGCAGGCGCTGCACCGTGGGCAGCAGGGCCTGCAGCCGCGTGGCGATGAGGTCGGCGCCGGCGCGCACGGGCGGGCAGCGGTCGCTGTCCTGAGGCTGGCCGTGCTTGCTGCCGCGTGCGGGATGGTTGCGTTGCCAGCGGTGTGCGAGGCAATGCCAGCAGGCGGCTGCCTGGGGTTTGAAAAGCGGTCCCGCCATGGCCTGCTCGCCTGTTGGCCGCACCAGCAGCCAGGGCCGGCCTGCGGCACGCTGGTTGGCGTCAATGGCGCCCAGGCGCGGATCCAGATAGTCGTCGCAGAAAACGATGGTGAGCGGGGCGGGGGTGGGGGTGGGGGCGGGTGCCTGCGTGGCAACGGCCCCGGCAACGGCCGCAGCCCAGTGGCAGGCGTCTGTGCTGTCCAGCGCTGCAGTCAGCATGACGATGTCGATCTGCTCCGATGCCTGCAGGCGCACGGGCGGGGCCGAGAAATCCGGTTGCAGATAACCGTGGCCGTTCAAGCCGCTGTGCAGCACCGGCTGGACCAGGCCCTGGCGCAGCAGGGCGCCCAGGGCGTGCAGCATCTGTGCAAGCGGCGCATCGGGCGCTGCGACGCAGTGCTGCATGAGGCTGGTGCCGGCCTGCAGCGGGGCGTTCAGCGCCAGCACGGCGGCGGAGCCCAGGGCCAGGGTGTCGCGTTCGCTGGCCAGCAAAAGGCGGGCGCCCTGCTGCACGGGCGGCAGGAATTTCTCGTGCCAGCGAAAGGCGTGGGCGAACAGGTCCGGGGCCGTGGGCTCAGGCAAGAGACGGTGCTCCGAGTTCAAGGCGGACGACGGCATAGGGGTGCTGGCCGGTGGTGGCGTGGAAGGCGGTCTCGAACAGCTGGTGCTGCTGCGAGAACCGGGCATACAGGTGCTCTTGCAGGCTGATGCGGATGGCGGGGTGGATGCGCTCTATCTGCGCGCCGTCCGCAAAGCCCGAGACGACGGGCAGCCGCATTCCGCCCACCTGCATGGGCAGCCGCGCAAGGGCCGGGTGCACATGGTCGAGCACGACGGTGCACGGCGGGCTGCCGGGCGCGGCAAAGCGCTGGGCCAGCTGCTGCAGCATGGCCTCCAGCGCAGCCTGGGGAAGATAGGGGCAGACGCCTTCCAGCAGCACCAGAACGGGCTGGTTGCCGGGCAGGGCGGCGGTGTCCAGCCAGGAGTTGTCGAGGATGGAGCAGGCGAGGTTGGCTTCAGGGCCTGCAATGTATTGCGCGCGCAGGGCGATGGCGTCGGGCAGGTCCACGTTCAGCCAGCGTGCGGTGCCGGCCTCGGGTGCCAGGCGGTTGCGCCGCGTGCACAGTCCTGCACCCAGCGCAATGCACAGGCCGGACGGATGGGTGGTCAGAAATTCGGTGGTGAGCCGGTCGAACAGCTGCGAGCGCAGCACCACGCTGCGTACAAAGGCGGGGTCGGCCGCATGGGCCTCACTGGCCTGGGGCAGGGCGGCGGCAATGCGGCGCGCCTCGGGGTCGGAAAAAGGCGGCAGGTCCGGCAGTTCCGAGGAAGCTGCCGGACCTGCCGCCCGGGCACGTGCCGCCAGCGTCAGCAGCAAGGTGGCCGTGGCCCCTTGCAGCTGCGCCGGTGCCGTATCAGCAGGTGAAGGGGTAGGCGTCACCGGTGTTGTTGTAGGAGGTGAGGGCGATGGCCCACAGGTCCTGCTCGGCGGGTGCCACCGGGTAGTTCAGCACGATGCCGTTCTTGATGGCCGTGCCGTCTGCGCGCTGCAGGTTCCATTCGCCGCGTGCCGCATCCCAGGTGAAGGCCTGCTCGGTCTCGAAACGCACCTGGAAGTTGAACGGGTTGTTGTAGCCCAGCCATTGGCTCAGCACGGGGGCCTTGTCCTTGCCATCGTCACGCGTCAGCTCTGCGTGGAACTCGGGCGACTGCCAGGCCAGAGCGATGGCGCGCAGCACCACGCCGCCAAAGGCCAGCAGCGAGTCCGGGCCGCCGCCGGGGATGCCCAGGCCCGTGGGCAGGGCGGCCCTGAGCGTGCCGTTGCTCGGTTCCTCGAACGAGGTGCTGACGCCCATGAAGTTGGGGAACAGCTGGTAGTAGGCGGCCAGGGCCTCGGAGGCATGGGTCTGGGGCGCCTGGGGCAGGACGATGACGAATTCATCGTCAGGACCGATCCAGCCGGCCGTCAGCACGGGCTTCCATTCGGCGCGCTGGGTGGGGTCGTCGCTCAGGCGCAGCGACACATCGACCTGGGGCCACTGGGTCGGCAGGCTGAAGTCGCGGTGCAGCATGGGCTGGATGTCGCGCTGCCCCAGCAGATCACGGCGGTAGGCGTCATCCTGCCAGGAGCGGGCGATGGCCCGCAGGTAGGCAAGGCGGAATGCGAGCAACGGTTCAGTATTCTGCAGCTGGGTGGTCATGTGACTTCATCCTCGGTTCAAGAAAAATGCGCCTGGCCGGGCAGGGGCCCGGACAGGTGCACGGACAGTTCAGGCCGCAGCGCGGCCAGCTCACTCAGGCGCGCGGCCACGTCCGGCCTGGCGGGGGCCAGGGCCTGCGACAGGGCCAGCGCCTCGGTTTCGGTGCGGTACTTGCCGGCGGTGCGCGCAGTCCCTGCCGCCTGGGCCAGGCTGTCCTGCACGGCTGCGTGGTCGGCGCCCATGGCCAGCAGGAAGCGGGCCTTCTTCAGGTGCAGCTCGCTGCTGTGCAGCCGTTCGTCCAGTACGTCGGCCAGGCGCAGGCACTCGTCGATCTTGTCCAGGGCCTCGGCCCAGCGCCCGCTGGCCGCCAGCATTTCAGCGACGAAGGAGCGGTAGTAGGTCTGGCAGTAGCGGCAGCCCATGTCCCAGAGCAGCTGCGCCGTGCCGCTGGCGCGTTCAATGCCCTCGGCGCTGGCGCTGCCTGCGCTGTCACCCAGCGCCCAGCAGCGGATGATGTCCGCATAGCCCGAGAACGCGGGCAGGCCGTATCGGGCCGTGATGTCCAGCAGCTCGCCCGTGGTGGCCAAGGCGCTTTCCTTGTCGCCACGTGCCTGGTGGACCAGGGCCTGGTAGAGCAGGGCCATGCTCAGGGAGGGGATGTGCGAGACCTCGTGCGCCAGGCGCACGGCGTCGTTCGCATCGGCCAGCGCGGCCTGGTCGAAGCCGGCGAACCAGCGCACCAGGGCGCGCCCGCAGGTGGCCCAGACGCGCGTGTCGAAGCCGAACTCGGCCGCATGGTGCGCATGGGCCACGGGGTCGTAGCGGGTGATGGCGTCGGTCAGCGCTTCTTCGGCCTGCTCGAATCGGCCGTCGGAGTAGTGGGCCAGGCCCAGGTAGGTCTGCGCGGCCACCAGCACGCCCGTGTCCTGCTGGCGCACGGCCTGCTCCAGCAGGCGGTGGCTGAGCTGGCGCACTTCCTCGCGGTTGCTGGCCACGTGGTGGTAGGTGATCAGCATCCACAGGTGCTGCACCTGCTTGTAGTCAGCCACCGCATTGGCGCCGGGGCCGGCCAGCAGCTCCTGCGACAGCGCGATGCTTTCCACCACCTGGGCATGGGCCCAGCCGTGCTTGTTCATCAGCGCCTGGGTCACGTAGCTGTTGACGTCCAGCCGCGCCTCGCGCTGGGCCACGCCCTGGAGCTGGTGCAGCCAGTCGTCGATGTGGCGCGCGTAGGCAATGGTTTCATCGTTGAGCGAGCGCAGCTGCGTGATGCGCAACTGCCGTACCGCAAGCGCCACGGCCTGGGCATGGTCGCCCGCGTCTGCCCAGTGCTGGGCCACGCCTGCGGGTTCTGCGGCAACGCGCTGGGGCTGGTGCTGCATCAGGGCCAGGGCCACGTCGCGGTGCAGCAGCCGGCGCTGCGATGCCAGCATGCATTCGTAGGCCGTGTCGCGGATCAGCGCGTGGCGGAACATGAAGGCGCCGGCGCCCGCACGTTCATCGGCAATGACCAGGCCGGCCTGGCCCAGTTGCGCCAGTTCCTGTTCGACCTCGCCTTGCGGGCGTTCCACGCAGGCGCACAGCAGGCCGAAGTCGAAGTGCCGGCCCATGGTGGCGGCCAGTTGCAGCAGCGGCTTGAGAGGGCCGATGCGGTCAAAGCGGCTGACCAGCGAGTCGCGCAGGGTCAGCGGAATGGCGGCCGGCAGCCCGGCATGGCGAAAGTCCCAGACGCCATCCTGCTCCACCAGGTGGGCATCCAGCAGCATGCGCGCCATTTCCTGGATGAACAGCGGCACGCCGTCGGTGCGCTCCACCACGTGGCGGATCACGGCGGGGCTGAGCCTGCGCGGCGCCAGCGTCTGGCGGGCCAGCTCGGTGGCCTGCGCGTCTTCCAGGCGCCGCACGTCCACGCACTCGGCCTGCAGGCCTTCGGGCGGCTGCCACTGCGGCCGCGCCGTCAGCACCAGCAGCACGCGCCGCCCGGGCAGGCGCGCTACCAGTTGCTCCAGCAGTTCGATGCTGGTGGGGTCGGCCCAGTGCACGTCTTCGACGACCAGCAGCAAGGGCTCGGCTTCGGACATGTGCAGCAGCCATTGCGCGGTGGACTGCAGCAGCAGCGCCCTTTGCATGACGGCCGAGATGCGGCTGGGCTCGCAGTCGCCCAGGGGCAGCGAGAGCCAGGCGCACAGAATGGGCAGGGCGGCCTCGGCATCGCAGCCTGCGGCGCGCAGGGCTTCGCGCATCTGCTCGCGGTGGTCCTGCGGGGGATCGGCCGCCTCCAGCCGCTGCCGTATCAGGCCCAGGAAAGGGGTCAGCGCGGTGTTGCGGTGCTCGGGCTGGCATTGCAGCACCACGGTGTTCGCGCCCTGTGTCCTGGCGTGGACGAGCAGCATGTCGGCCAGGCAGGATTTGCCGATGCCCGGCTCGCCGCGAATCCACAGCGCATTGCCCCCGGCTTCGCGGGCCCGCGTCCATGCGTCGTTCAGGCGCTGCAGTTCGGGTTCGCGGCCTATGCACTGCAAGGCCGCATCGGACACAGGCCCTGGCAGTGGCTCGGCCGGCTGTTCCAGCTCCAGGCGATAGGTCTGCATGCCCGTGGGCTGGCCGGGCAGGCGCAGGCTGCCGGCTTTCTCGAAGCGCGCATGGCGGGCCAGCAGGCGATGGCTGCTTTCGCTGGCCAGCAGGGTGCCCGCATCGGCGATGGCCTCCAGCCGCATGGCCACGTTGACGGCATGGCCCGAGGGTGCTTCGCCGCCGACCACCACGGCCATGCCGGTGTGCAGGCCCATGCGGATTCCCAGGTGCAGTCCGTGGACCTGCTCGATGGCGGCCGCGCGGCTGCGGCTGAGCGTCAGCAGCTCCTGCGCCGTCATGCCGGCCTGGCGGGCATCGGTGTCGCTGGTGTGCGGGTAGCCGAAGAGCACCAGCATGCGGTCGCCCAGCGTGCCCGCCAGCATGCCTCCGCGCCGGGTGGCAACGTCGGAGAACAGCGTGAGTTCCTCGCGCTGCAGCAGTTCGATGTCTTCGATGTTCAGCCCCTGCGAGGGCTGGCCTGCAGTGCGTGCCGCGCTGTCCATGCCATGGATGTCGCTGCCCGGCCACAGGGAGACGCTGCAGCACAGCACGGTGAGCTGGCGCACTTCGGAGAACACGCGTGTGGTGGCCACGGTGCGTGTCAGGTCCGCCTGCTGCACCTGGGCGGCGGCGGGCAACTGGCCCACCAGATCGTCCAGCCGCACGCGCATGAGGTCCCTGAGCAGGGCCGCCGCCGAGTCGCTGCGCTCCGCGGGCCGCTTCTTGAGCGCCTTGCGCAGCAAGGTGGCGATGGGGTGGGTGGAGATGGCCGGCGGCAGTTGCACTTCCTGCGGGCTGAGCTGGCGGTGCACGATCTCGGCCACCGAGGCGCCCTGCACGGCGGGCGTGCCCGTCAGGCATTCGAGGAACATCAGTCCCCAGGCATACAGGTCGGTGCGGGCGCTGGGCGGCTCGCCGCGCAGCTGCTCGGGCGCGCTGTAGGCGGGCGTGCCCAGGCATTCGTCGCCCATGGTGAGCTGCGAGACCTGCGGGCCGGCAAACTGCGGAATGACGGTGCCGATGCCGAAGTCCAGCACCATGGCGTGCCGCACGGCGCCCGTGGAGGTGACCATCACGTTGTCAGGCTTGAGGTCGCGGTGCACGATGCCGGCGGCATGCGCGCAGTCCAGCGCATCGAGCACCTCGGCCATGAGGCGGCCGGCCTCGGCGGCAGTCAGCACGCCCTGGCGGCGGATCAGGCTTTTGAGGGTCTCGCCGGGCACATATTCGAAGACGCCGTAGACGCAGTCGCCTTGCTCGCCCTTGTCCAGCAACTGGACGATGTGCGGATGGTGCAGGGACGCGCACAGCATGGTCTCGCGGTGGAAGCGCTCCACCTGGCGGCCGCCTTCCTGCAGCCTGACGACCTTGATGGCCACCGATGCACCCGTGCGCCGGTGGCGCGCGCGGTAGACGGTGCCGTAGCCACCCGATCCCAAGGTTTCCAGCAGTTCGTAATCGGGTATTTCCAGGGGGGCTGGCGCCACCGGGGTCACCGCAGCTTGCGTGGGGTTGGTGATGGCATCGTGCATTTCAGCCTCGGTTGGGGGTCCTCCTGGAGGGTATCCAGTCGTCCATTTGTCATACGGCAGACCGTGCTTTTGATACCGTTCGTTACTATAGCGTACGTCCGAATGCAATTGACTGTTTTTGCCTACGTGCTTGCCTATGGTTGCCGTCGCCGTGGCGTCCGGCGCTCAGTCCAGTTGCAGCAGTGCGCTGACGGCGGTCTGCAGCATGTCCACCAGCTCGGGGTCCATGTAGCGGTACTCATCAGGGATATCGAGCACATGCAGACGCTTTTGCGCCAGCAGCCTGCCGAAATCGGCCTTGAGGCGGGACTGGTGCCTTTCCTCCATCACGAGAATCACGTCGGCCCAGGCCACATCGTCGGCTGACACGCGGTGGCGGGCGCCCGCACTGGTGCCGCCCGAGCGCACCTGCAAGGCAGGGTGCCTGCGCCAGACCTGCTCTGCCGTGGGACTGCGCCACTGGTTGCGGCTGCAGACGAAGAGGACCTTGAGGCGGTTGTCATTGCGGGGCATGTTGGAAAGAGGCGTTGGTCTTTGAATGCAAGTGCGCTCAGGCCCAGCTGGCCGCATTGCGCAGCCGTATGCCGCTGGCATGCAGCGAGCTGTCCCAGACGCCGCGCAGCGGCTGCAGCGAATCGACGATGCGCAGCTCGGTGCCGCATTCCGCTAGTGCTTGCGGCAGATCGACCAGCAGGTCCCGGCGCAGGGGCTGCACGGCCTGCCGGCTGACGTACATGCCGGCGTCCTCCAGGCTTTCAAACGTATCGGCTGGCAGCTCGTACCGGTGGATCCGGGCCGCTTGCAGGCGCGCGGCCCAGGCGGTCTCCACATAGGCCACGGCCAGCGCTCCATCGGGCAGGGCGTTCAGCCATTGGGCCTTGTCTTCGCTGGTGCTGTGCTCGTGCGGCCATATGACGATGCGCGGGCATTCGCGCGGAAACAGGTACAGCCGCTGATGCGTCTGGGCGATGGCCCACACCAGGGGGCCGTTGAGCCACTCCTGCCCCTGGCGGCGGGGTGCCGCCTTCAGGACCGGGCGGGGCTGGAATTGCCGGATATCTCCGTCTTCGCTGAAGTGAAAAAGCTGCATGGCGCGCAGTGTAGGGCGCCGCGGTTTGCAGGCGCTGCGCCATCGCCTATGATGCGCGGCACCTGTGAATAATCACAGCTACTTGCAACCCACGGAAAGGTCCACGCACCATGAACGGTCACTGTCTTTGCGGCGCAGTCAGCTTTGTCTCTCCCCAGGCCCGGGAAATCGGGGCCTGTCACTGTGGATACTGCCGGCGCTGGGGCGGCGGCCCCATGCTGACCGTGCATTGCGGGCCCGATGTGAAGTTCGAGGGCGGCGAGAACATCGGCACCTATGCATCCTCCGAATGGGCCGAGCGCGCTTTCTGCAGGCAGTGCGGCACGCACCTGTACTACCGGCTGCACGCCACGGGCGAGTACTTTGTGCCGGCCGGGGCCTTCGAGTCGCAGGACTTCGAGCTGGCCACGCAGATCTACATCGACAAGAAGCCCGGCTACTACGACTTCGCCAACCAGACGCCGACCATGACCGAGGCCGAGGTCATCGCCCAATACGCGCCCCCGCAGGAATGAGGCACAGCCCCATGCCCCTGCACGATGACTCCAGCGGCCTGGCAATGGAGCCTGCCGCACGGCCCGGCGATCCGCTCGACCGGGTCGATACACCCAGCCTGGCGCTGGACCTGACCGTCTTCGACGCCAACCTGCGCACCATGCAGGACTGGGCCGACCGCCACGGCGTGGCGCTGCGCCCGCATGCCAAGGCGCACAAGTGCCCGCAGATCGCGCTGCGCCAGCTGGCGCTGGGCGCGCGCGGCATCTGCTGCCAGAAGGTGAGCGAGGCCGTGCCCTTTGTGGCGGCCGGCGTGCGCGACATCCTGATCAGCAACGAGGTGGTGGGACCCGCCAAGCACGCGCTGCTGGCCCGGCTGGCGCGCACGGCGCGCATGGCCGTGTGCGTGGACAACGCGGCCAACCTGGTGCAGTTGTCCGAGACCATGTCGCAGGCGGGCGTGGAGATCGACGTGCTGGTGGAGGTGGATGTGGGCCAGGGCCGCTGCGGCGTCACGGGCGCCGAGGCCGTGCTGGCCCTGGCGCGGCAGGCGCACGACCTGCCGGGCGTGAATTTCGCGGGCCTGCAGGCCTACCACGGCGCGGTGCAGCACCGGCGCAGCCGCGAAGAGCGTGCGCAGGTCTGCCGGGAGGCGGCGCGCCAGGCGGCGGCATGCGCGCAACTGCTGCGCGACAACGGCATGGCCTGCCGCACCATCACGGGTGGCGGCACGGGCAGCGTGGAGTTCGACGCGGCCAGCGGCGTCTACACCGAGCTGCAGCCGGGCTCCTATGCCTTCATGGATGGCGACTACGGCGCCAACGAGTGGGACGGGGCGCTGGCCTTTCGCAGCAGCCTGTTCCTGCTGTCCACGGTGATGAGCACGCCCGCGCCGGACCGCGTCATCCTGGACGTGGGCCTGAAGTCCACCTCGGCCGAATGCGGGCCGCCTGCCATTTACGGCACGCCGGGCCTGCGCTGCGTGGCCATCAACGACGAGCACAGCGTGGTGCGCGTGGAGCCGGGCGCCCAGGCGCCGGCGCTGGGCAGCGTGCTGCAGCTGCTGCCCTCCCATGTGGACCCGACATTCAACCTGCACGACGAGCTGGTGGTGCTGCACGACGGCGTGGTGCACGCGCTGTGGCCGATTGCGGCGCGCGGGCTGTCGCGCTGAAGACGGCATGAAAGAAGCCGCCGGCCTTGCGGCGCGGCGGCTTTTTTGCGTCTGCGGCCTGCTGTGGCCTGTGGCTTACAGCTCGATCTTGGCGCGGCGGATCACGTCGCCAAAGCGCTTGTTCTCTTCGACGATGAAGGCCTTGAACTCTTCGGGCGTGGGGAAGTAGTTCTCGTAGCCGAAGGTCTGGAACTTGGGCTGGATGTCGGGTTCGCGCAGGACTTTCATGGTGTCCTGGCGGATCTTCTCGACCACGGCGGGCGGCGTGGACTTGGAGACGGCAAAGGCATTCCAGCCGGTGACCACGGCGTCGGCCGGGCCGCCCGATTCGGCCACGGTGGGCACATCCTCGTAGCCCTTGAGGCGGTGGGGTGCCAGCACGGCCAGGAAGCGCAGCTTGCCCGAACGCATCAGCGGGCCGGCCGTGCCCGAGGAGCCCAGCGCAAAGGCCAGCTCGCCCGTGGCCACGCTGGTGTACAGCTGGCTGGTTTCCTTGTAGATGACGTGTTCCATCTTGGCGCCTGTCAGCGACTCCAGCAGGGCCGAGCCCAGGTGCACCGGGTTGCCCACGGACCACGAGCCGTAGTTCAGCTTGCCGGGGCGCGCCTTGGCGTCGGCAATCAGGTCGGCCACGGTCTTGTAGGGGCTGTTGACCGGCACGCAGACGAAGAAGAAGGTGCGAAACAGCGGCAGGACGACCTCGAAGTCCTTGTCGATGTTGTAGGGCAGCTTCTTGAACAGATGGGGATAGGCGGCCAGGTGGACGTTGTCCAGCTGGATGATGTCCGTGCCGTCGGTGGCGCCGCGCTTGAAGGCCTCGATGGCGATGAAGCCGTTGCCGCCGGGGCGGTTTTCCACGATGACGGGCTGGTTCCACAGGCGCGCCAGCTTGTCGGCCACGAGGCGCGAAGTGCCGTCCGGCCCGCCGCCCACGGGGAACGGATTGATGATGCGCACCTGCTTGGTGGGCCAGTTGGCGGCGGCACCCGACTGGGCACGCGCGGGCGCCAGCGCGCCCAGGGCCAGGGCGCCAAGGGCGAGGCCCGCCTGGCGGCGATTGATGCTGAAGGCGCTGTCTTTCATGGTTTGTCTCCGAGTCGCTGTTGGGCTTGCTGGGTGGCTTGGCCCTATGCCGGGAATGCACGGGCCGCTCTTGTTTTCTACGCTCTCTTGCGGGAGCGGCTGGATCATCCAGTCGCCGCATTGTGTCAGTTCGCTGCAAAGCACCTAGCCATGGCTGCCGCTAGCAGCTATAGCAAAATGGCATAAGTGAGGAGACGATAGAACATGAATTTGCAGCAGATAGAGACCTTTGTGCATGTGGCCGAGACCGGCAGCTTCAGCAAGGCGGCCGTGCTGCTGGAGACGGCCCAGCCCGCACTGAGCCGCCAGGTGCGGGCGCTGGAGACCGAGCTGCGCGAAACCCTGCTGATCCGCACCGGCCGCGGCGTGACGCTGACCGACGCGGGCCGCCGCCTGCTGGAGCACGGCCACGCCATCATGCAGCGTGTGGCGCTGGCCAAGGAGGATCTGGGCAGCCAGCGCGACGAGCCCGTGGGCCGCATCGTGGTGGGCCTGCCGCCCAGCCTGGCGCGGCGCTTGACGCTGCCGCTGATCGACCTGTTCAGCAAGGACATGCCCAAGGCCCGCCTGGCCGTGGTCGAGGGCTTTTCCATGAACATTGCCGAATGGCTGACCTCGGGCCGCATGGACCTGGGCCTGGTCTATACGCCCGAGCCGCATCCGCACATCGAGGTCACGCCCGTGCTGGAAGAGCGCCTGTGCCTGATCGGCCCGGCGCGCACCCTGGGCGGGCGCAGCGGCGTGCGCTTTGACGAGCTGTCGCAGTTTCCGTTGATCATGCCGCAGCACGGCCAGATCTTCCGCAAGCTGATGGAAGCGCAGGCCACGCTGTCCCAGGTCAAGCTCAACGTGGTCTGGGAAGTGTCCAGCGTGCCGGCCATCCTGGACCTGGTGCGCGGCGGCTACGGCTACGCCGCGCTGACCGACAGCGCCATGCGCAGCCACCTGACCGATGCCGAGCTGGTGGGCATTCCCATCGAGTCGCCCCATGTGGTGAGCACGCTGTGCCTGGCGCAGTCGGCCAAGAAAAAGGCCACGCCGCTGATCCGCAAGACCTCGCTGGCCCTGCGCGAACTGAGCCAGCAGGTGTGCGCGCCGCTCTGAGCGGTTGCAGCGAAAGCGGCAGGTCGCAGGCCAGCAGGCCTCAGAGCAGCGGCCGCAGCTCCCGCGCCGCCTCCTGCAGCAGCGGCAGCAGCTCGGCCGCCATGTCGGCGGGTGCCATGCGCTGGGGCGAGGTCACGATGTTGAGCGCGGCCACCGTGCGCCCCTCCATGTTGCGCAGCGGCACGGCCAGGGCCTGCACGGCCAGTTCATGCTCTTCCAGGGCCAGGCAGAAGTCCTGGCGGCGCACTTCATCCAGCACGCCTTCCAGCGCGGCGCTGTCCGTCACCGTGTGGGCGGTCAGGCGCCGCAGATCGTGCGATGCCAGCCATTGCCTGAGCTCGGCCGCAGGCAGGGCGGCCAGCAGCACGCGGCCCGTGGAGGTGGCATGGGCGGGCAGGCGGCTGCCCAGGTGCAGGCCGTGGGCCATGAGGCGCTGGCCGCGCTCGTGCAGGGCGCTGCGCGCGACGATGACCACCTCGTGGCCATCGCGCACCACGCAGGAAAACGACAGCTGGGTCTGCGCCGCCAGCCGGTAGAGCACGGGCTGGACGATGCGCGGCAGCCGCGCGGAGGCCAGGTAGCTGCCCGACAGCCGCAGCACCTTGGGCGCCAGCCAGAAATGGCTGCCGTCCGTCTCCAGGTAGCCCAGGTGCGTCAAGGTCAGCAGATGGCGGCGCGCGGCCGTGCGCGTGATGCCCGAGCGCTCGGCCGCCATGGTGGCGTTCAGGCGCTGGCGCTCGGTGTCGAAGCTCTCCAGCACGGCCAGGCCCTTGGCCAGTCCGGCGATGAAGTCATCCGGGTCGATGGGAAAGGGCTGGTTCATGGGCGGGGAGGGCGGGGAGGGCGGGCATGCAGGTAGTGCGCGATTGTCGCGCAGATTGCGCGATCACCGCGCAACGCGTGCTGCAGCCCCTCGTCTTTGCGCTGCCTCAAAACTAATCTTGGGCGCAGGCCATGGCATGAACCGGCCATGACATCGAACAACGCAACGGAGACAAATCAATGCGCACCCAAGTCGCCATCATCGGTGCAGGCCCTGCCGGCCTGCTTCTCGGCCAGCTGCTGTACCGCGCAGGCATAGACAACGTCATCATCGAGCAGCGCAGCGCCGACTACGTGCTGGGCCGCATCCGTGCCGGCGTGCTCGAACAGGTCACGGTGGACCTGCTGGAGCAGGCCGGTGCCGACGCCCGCATGCGCGCAGAAGGCCTGCCGCACGACGGCATCGAGCTGCTGTTCGGCGGCCAGCGCCACCGCATCGACCTGCATGGCCTGACCGGCGGCAAGCGCGTCATGGTCTACGGCCAGACCGAGGTCACGCGCGACCTGATGGAAGTGCGCGCCGCCGAGGGCCTGACCACGGTCTACGAGGCCAGCAACGTGCAGCCCGTGGACTTCGATGGCGACAGCCCTGTCGTGCGCTATGAGAAGGACGGCCAGGTCCATGAGCTGCAATGCGACTTCATCGCCGGCTGCGACGGCTTTCACGGCATCTGCCGCGCCAGCGTGCCCCAGGACAAGGTGCGCACCTTCGAGAAGGTCTACCCCTTCGGCTGGCTGGGCCTGCTGTCGGACACGCCGCCCGTCTCGCACGAACTGATCTACGCCCAGACCGAGCGCGGCTTTGCACTGTGCAGCCAGCGCAGCGCCACGCGCAGCCGCTACTACCTGCAGGTGCCGCTGACCGAAAAGGTCGAGGACTGGAGTGATGAAGCCTTCTGGAACGAACTGCGCCTGCGCCTGGACCCCGAGGCACGCGAGAGCCTGGTGACCGGCCCCTCGCTGGAAAAGAGCATTGCCCCGCTGCGCAGCTTCGTGACCGAGCCCATGCGCTTCGGCCGCCTGTTCCTGGCCGGTGACGCGGCCCACATCGTGCCGCCCACGGGCGCCAAGGGCCTGAACCTGGCCGCCTCGGACGTGGGCTACCTGTCCAGCGCTTTCGCGCAGTACTACCGCGACAAGGCGCCCGAAGGCATCAACGGCTACTCCGAGCAATGCCTGCGCCGCGTCTGGAAGGCCGAGCGTTTTTCGTGGTGGATGACCTCGCTCATGCACCGCTTCCCCGATGCGGGCGGCTTCGACACCAAGGTGCAGGAGGCGGAACTGGACTACATCGTCAACTCCCGTGCAGGCTCGACCTCGCTGGCGGAGAACTATGTGGGGTTGCCGCTGGTGTGAGCCCAGGGCAATGGCGAGGGGCAGCGCCCGCATTGATGCGCGCCTGTCGCCACAGCATTGCGCAAATTTGCAGCCCGCCTCGCCCGGACGGGTGCGGGCGAGGAGTAAGCTTGTCGGGTTATGGCGCACATCACGTTTCCCCCTCCCTATATCGCCCCCCAGAATGCAGCGCAGTCGCTGCGCGACGCAGGCTATGCGGTGCTGCGCCCCGATGAATTCGCGGCCTGGGCAGGCGTGTCATTGACCGAGCTGCATGCGCTCGATGCCGACTGGGCCCAGCTGCCGCCCGATGCCTTTCTGAAGGACGGCGGGCGCTACCGGCGCCGCCGCCATTCCTGCTTCATCGCGGGGCAGGATGGGCTGCAGCAGGTGGAGCACCGCGCGCACTGGCAGCCGGTGGAATACAACGCCCTGCATGGCGGCATGCTGCGCATGTTCGATCCCATGCGCGACGCCACGGCGCAAAGCGCCACCTGGAGCCGGCTGCTGCTGGCGCTGGCCGGCCTGTCCGACCAGGTGTTCTGCGCCCAGGGCGATGATGTGCAGCACGAGCGCTGGTTCATCGAGTCCCACCAGTTCCGCATCGACACCACGGACGGCATTGGCCGGCCCACGCCCGAAGGCGCGCACCGCGACGGCGTGGACCTGGTGGCCGTGATCCTGGTCGGGCGCGAGGGCGTGAAGGGCGGCGAGACGCGCATCTTCGAGGCCACGGGTCCCAGCGGCCAGCGCTTCACGCTGACCGAGCCCTGGTCGGTGATGCTGCTGGACGATGCCCGCATGATCCACGAGACCACGCCCATCCAGCCCGAGCAGCCGGGCGGCGTGCGCGATACCCTGGTGCTGACCTATCGCCGCCAGGGTTTCCAGGGCTCGGAGCTGACGCGTCGCCGCAAGGATTGATGCAGCTCAAGATGCTGGCGCATGATGGGCGCACACTTTGGTTCATCGACCCGGCCGCCCCCGATTGTTGACGGCGGCCAAGCACAAAGGAGAAAACGCATGTTCAAGCACATCCTGGTTCCCGTGGACGGCTCCAACAGCTCGATGCTGGCGGTTCACAAGGGCGTGGAGCTGGCCAAGGCCTTTGGCAGCACGCTGACGGCGGTCTACGTGGTGGACCCCTATCCGTTCACGGGCGTGGGCGCCGACTTCGCCTACGGCCAGTCGCAGTACCTGAGCGCGGCCACGGCCGAGGCCAACACCACGCTGGACGCCGTCAAGAAGATCACCGACGAGGCCGGCATCACCGCCACCACCGTGGTGGGCGAAGGCCATGCGGTGCACGAAGGCATCGTGCGCGTGCTCGAGAGCACGGGCGCCGACCTGATCATCATGGGCTCGCAAGGCCGCCGTGGCCTGGAAAAGCTGATGCTGGGCAGCGTGACCCAGCGCGTGCTGGGCGCCGTGCGCGTGCCGGTGCTGGTGGTGCGCGAGTAATCACCGGGCCGCTCGGCCCTTTGCCGGGTGAAACGTCAACGGCTCCCTCGGGAGCCGTTTTTGTTGGTGCGCTGCAGGGGGAGAGGGTGATCAGCGATTGAGCAGCCGTGCCAGCCAGCCCTTTTTCTTGCGCTGCAGTTCCAGCTCCTGCAGCACTTCGTTCTTGAGCCTTTCCTTCTCGGCGGCAGGACTGGACTCGCGCGCCATGCGCAGATAGGCCTTGGCCGAGTCCACGTAGCCGGTGTCTTCGTTGCGGATGTGGTTGAACAGCCAGCGCGAGAGCATGCCGTGCAGCTCGGCGGCCACGTCCTCGCCCGCATCGAAGCGGGTCTGCATCTCGATCACGCGGCGAGTGAACAGCTCGTGCACCTTCTTGTGCGGGCCGGCGAACATGTAGCCGGCGCTCTCGATCAGGCTTTCCTCGAACACGAAGTGCGAGACGGTGTAGTCGATCATCTCGCCGATGACATCGCCCAGGGCCTCGCGGTCGGGCGACGAGCGCAGCTCGTAGAGCTTGTTGATGTAATCGACGATGCGGCGGTGCTGCCGGTCGATTTCTGCAATCCCGGTGTCCAGCTCGGGGACCCAGACCAGCAATGCCATGACGTTCTCCAGGAATTCGGTGATTTCCAGAGAAGTATTCACGGGACTGTCACATAGCTCCTTGATGCAGATCAGGCTGATCTGCATCAATGAAATGCGGCGTTGGCCATTGCAGGCGGTGCCGGGCATGCAGCCCTGGCACCGCAGGCATGTCACTCGATCTTGGCGCCCGAGGACTCGACGATCTGCTTGGACTGCTTGAAGTCGGCCTGGAACATCTTGTCGAAGTCGGCCACGCTCATGGACTGGGGCTCGGCGCCCTGGGTCTGGATGGCGTCGCGCACTTCGGGCATGGCCAGCAGCTTGTTCACTTCGGCGTTGACCTTGGTCACGATGGCCGTGGGCGTGCCCTTGGGCATGAACAGGCCGTACCAGGTGCTCACGTCAAAGCCCTTGAGGCCCGCTTCGGCCAGCGTGGGCGTGTCGGGCAGCGAGGACGAGCGCTTGGCCGATGTGACGGCGATGGCGCGCAGCTTGCCGGCCTTGATCTGGCCGATGGCCGAGGGCACGGAGGACACCAGCAGGTCCACGTTGCCGGCCAGCGCGTCCATCAGGGCCGGGTTGGAGCCCTTGTAGGGCACGTGCACCAGCTGGATGCCTGCGGCCTTCTCCAGCAGCACGCCCGAGATGTGGATGCTGGTGCCATTGCCCGGCGAGCCGTAGGTCACCTTGCCCGGGTGCTGCTTGGCAGCGGCCACGATGTCGGCCAGGGTCTTGTAGGGCGAGTTCACGCTGGTGGCGATCACGATGGGCGTGTAGGCCACGTGGGCCACGGGCACCAGGTCCTTGACGGGGTTCCACGGCAGGTTCTTGTAGAGATAGGGGCCCAGGACCACGTTGTCCTTCTGGCCCATGACCATGTCGTAGCCCGTGGGCGCTGCCTTGGCGGCCTCGGTGATGCCGATGGTGCCGCCTGCGCCCGCGCGGTTGTCGGGCACCACGGTCCACTTGCTGACTTCGGTGAGCTTGTTGGACACCACGCGCGCGAGGATGTCGGTGCCGCCGCCAGGCGGGAAGGGCACGATCATGCGCACGGGCTTGTTCGGATAGTCGGCAGCCGCACCTTGGGCGGCTGCGGAAAAGCTCAGGCCCATGGCGGCGGCCACGGCGGTGCAGGTGATCAGTTGGCGGAACATGAAAGAAGAAACTCCAGGGTCTGATGGGGCGGTGCAACCCTCTCGCAGCGGACCGGCAGTGCCGGGCCGCCCATGCGGTGGGTTGTCGATGATCGGGGAGGGTGGTTCCGCCATCTTGCATTGGGAAACCCGCTATTTGGGCGGATTTCCGCAATCTGTGCCACAGGGGCTTCCACCAAGGAGCAGCTTGTGCCTGCTCCAGAGGGAAGCGGGCTATTTTATGCCGCCTTGGTGTCTGGCCGCAGGCCAGGCGCTCAGCCCTGTGCCAACTGCCTGTCCAGCACGCGCACTGTCTCGTACAGCACCCTGGTGCCGTCCAGCAGCTGGGCGGGTTCTATCCATTCCTCGGGCGCGTGGCTGCGGCCGTGGAGGCAGGGGATGAAGATCATGCCCATGGGTCCGGTGGGCGCCATGTAGACGGCGTCATGGCCGGCGCCGCTGGGCATGCGCATGCGGGCGTAGCCCAGGTTTGCGCAGGCCTGCTCCACGCCCTGCATGACGGGCGCGGCGCAGTCCGTGGGCTGGGAGTGGCTCACGTCGGCCATCTCGGCACGCACGCGCAAGGCGGCCAGGCCGGGCAGGATTTCGGCCAGCAGTTCCTCGGGGAAGCGCTCCAGCACGCCGGCGTGGTCGCTGCGCACTTCCATCATCATCTCGACCAGGCCGGGCACGGCATTGGAGGCATTGGGCGTGAGCGAGAGCCGGCCCACGGTGGCCACCACATAGTGGGGTTGGCCATTGAGCGCAGCGGCCTTGCGGTTGGCCGCATCGATGATGCGCGCCGCGCCCACCAGCGCGTCCTGGCGGATGTCCATGGGCGTGGTGCCTGCGTGGTCGGCCTGGCCGCGCACGGTGAAGCTCACGCGGCGTATGCCCACGATGTTCGTCACCACGCCGATGGGCAGGCCGCGCTGCTCCAGCACCGGGCCCTGCTCTATGTGCAGTTCCACAAAGGCGGCCGTGCCGCCGGCGCTGCGCAGCGGGCGGTCCAGTGCCTCGGGCCGCGCGCCGATGCGGCGCATGCCTTCGGCCAGGGTTTCGCCTTGCGGGTTGCGGGCGGCCAGCATGGCGGCGTCCAGCTTGCCCGACAGCGCGCGGCTGCCTATGCAGGAGATGCCGTAGTCGCTGGGTTCTTCGGACAGGAAGTCGATCACCTCGAACGGGTGCTGCAGGGCAATGCCGTTTTCGTGCAGGCAGTGCGCGACCTCGATGCCGGCCAGCACGCCGATGATGCCGTCGAAGCGCCCGCCCATCATCACGGTGTCGCAGTGCGATCCGGTGGAGATGGGGGCGCGTTGCACCGGGCCTGGGGCAGCCGGCAGGCGGCCTACCAGGTTGCCGCCTTCATCCAGATGGACCTGCATGCCCGCAGCCTCGAACTGCCCGCGCAGCCAGGCGCGGGCCTGGTCGAATTCAGGGGAGAAGGCGCGGCGCGTCCACGGCACGTCGGGCAGGGTGAAGGCGGACAGGGTCTCCACGCGGCGCCACAGGCGCTCGGCGTTGATGGGAGGAAGGTTGGGGGCGGAGGAAGCGGGCAGGGCGGTCATCGGTCTCGGTGGCGTCTGGGGCAGCTGGATCGGGCAGCCCGAATTCTCGCGCGAAAAAAGCAGTCCTCACGGCAGGGGGCGCAGGCCCGCCAGCAGACGCTCGAGCGTGTCGAAGCTCACGGGTTTGACCAGGTGGTGGTCCATGCCGGCTTCCCGCGATCGTCTCAGGTCCTCCTCCTGGCCCCAGCCCGTGAGCGCGATCAGCACGACCTGGTCGCGGCCGTGCTCGGCACGGATGCGGCGCGCGACCTCCAGGCCGTCCATGCCGGGCAGGCCGATGTCCAGCAGCACCACTTCGGGCCTGAACGCCGCGTGCATGGCCAGGGCGCCGGGGCCGTCGCGGGCAATCTCGACTTCGGCGCCCAGCAGCCTGAGCAGCATGGCCAGGGTGTCGGCCGCGTCGATGTTGTCGTCGACCACCAGGATGCGGCCGAAGGCCGTTGCATCCTCGGGCTGGGCATTCGGTGCCTGTCCCGCCAGGGGCTGCGCCTGGGTGGGCAGGGGCAGGTGCAGCCTGAATTCGCTGCCCTGGCCCTTGCCTTCGCTGAGCGCCTGCACGCTGCCGCCGTGCATCTCGACCAGGCTGCGCACCAGGGTCAGCCCGATGCCCAGGCCGCCCTGCCCACGGCGGCCGTTGCGGTCCACCTGCATGAACAGATCGAACACCTTGCCCAGCAGGGCGGGCGGGATGCCGATGCCGTTGTCGCGTACCGAGACCACGGCCTGCGCACCATCGGTCCAGGCGGACAGAACGATGTGGCCGCCGGAGTGCGAGTACTTTGCGGCATTGTTGAGCAGGTTGGAGACCATCTGCGCCAGCCGCATCGGGTCGGCCAGCAGCGACACGGGCGCAGCGGGCAGTTCCAGGCGCAGCTGGTGGCCGCCTGCCTCCATGACCGCGCCGCTGGCCGCCACCACGCCTTGCAGCACATCGTTCAGGTCCACCAGTTCCTTGCGCAACTGGACCTTGCCGGTGGTGATGCGCGAGACCTCCAGCAAGTCGTCCACCATGCGGATCATGTGGTTGACCTGGCGCTCCAGCATCTCGTGGCTGTGGCGCACGCTGTCGTCGCCGCTGGCGGTGCGCTTTAGGATTTGCAGGCCGTGGCTGATGGGCGCCAGTGGATTGCGCAGCTCATGCGCCAGCGTGGCCAGGAATTCGTCCTTGCGTCGGTCGGCTTCCTTGAGGTGGTACTCGGCCTGTTTGAGTTCGGTGATGTCCTGGATGACGGAGCAGGTGCCTATGAGCTGGCCGTCGTCATCGCGCAGCGGCGCGCAGCTGACGCGCATCCACCATTCGCGGCCATCGTCGTCGGTGTGCAGCATCTCCAGACCCGGCATGACCACTTCGCCGCGCAGCGCGCGCTTGCCGGGCCAGTTCTCGGGGGCAATGGGCTGGCCCTTGTCATCCCATCCCTTCCAGCGCGGCATGCGGTCCGCCAGGGTGGAAGGAATGGCGCGCGGCACGAAGCGGTCCATGAGCGCATTGCTCAATACCATGGTGCCGCTCATGTCGGAGACGCCCACGCCCGCAGGCATCTGGTCGATGATGGCGCGCAGCTTTTTCTCGTTGGCCTGCACGGCGACGTGGACCTGTTCGCGCACACGCACCAGCTGCAGCAGCGATGCGATGCGCGCCAGCAGCTCGCGCGCCGAAAAGGGCTTGACCAGGTAGTCGTCCGCGCCCGCGCGCAGGCCTTCGACCTGGGCCTCCTGGCCGGCCCGCGCGGACAGCATGATGACGGGAATGGCGCGCGTGGTCTCGTCACTGCGCAGCGCATGCAGCAGCTCGAAGCCGTCGAGCACGGGCATCATCACGTCGGCCAGCACCAGGTCGGGCCGCTGGCGGTGGATGCTGGCCAGCGCGGCGCGGCCATCGCCCACGATCTCCACTTCATACAGCGGCTCCAGCAACTGGCCGATGTAGCTGCGCATGTCGGCGTTGTCATCGGCGCAGACGATGCGGGCACGCGGGGGCAGGGCACCACCGTGCATGTCCCGCTGCATGTCCCGCTGCATGGGCCTGGCTTCGTCGCTGGCAGCCGGGGCGGGCTCGCCGGGCAGCCAGCGCAGGGCCTCATCCACCTGCGGATGCGATGCAGGCGGGCGCGCGGGCCGGTGCTCGGCCGGAAGATGCGCATGCCCCCTGGGCAGGCGCACGGTGAAGCGGCTGCCTTCGCCCTCCGTGCTGCTGACCGTGACGGTGCCGCCATGCAGCCGCGCCAGCTCCTGCACCATGGCCAGGCCGATGCCCGTGCCCTCGTGCGTGCGGGCCGGCTTGCCGGGGATGCGGTGAAAACGCTGGAAGAGATGGGGCAGGTGCTGGGGCGCAATGCCCGATCCGGTGTCGGTGACGGACAGCTCCACCGCACCATCGGCCCCCCCCGCGCCGTGCGCATCATGCACATCGCGCAGCGCCACTGCGATTTCGCCTTGCAGCGTGAACTTGAAGGCGTTGGACAGCAGGTTGAGCACGATTTTTTCGTACATGTCGCGGTCCACATGGACCGGTCCGTCCAGCGGCGGGCAATCCACGCGCAGCCGCAGGCCGGCTTGCTCCACGGCCGAGCGGAACATGCTGGCCAGCTCGGCCGTGGTGCGGGCCAGGTCCGTGGGCTCGTAGCTGGCCTGCATGCGCCCGGCCTCGATGCGCGAGAAGTCCAGCAGGGCGTTGACCAGTTTTTGCAGGCGCAGCGCGTTGCGGTGGATCATCTGCGTCTGCCCGGCCGGCACCTGGCCGCCGTGCTCGCGCAGGGCATCTTCCAGCGGGCCCAGGATCAGCGTCAGCGGGGTGCGCAGCTCGTGGCTGACGTTGGAGAAGAATACGGTCTTGGCGTGGTCCACCTCGGCCAGGGCCTTGGCGCGCCGTGCTTCCTGCTCGTAGGCCTGGGCATGCGCGACCACGCTGCCCGTGTGGCTTGCCACCATGTCGAGGAAGGCGCAGTAGTCCACATCCAGCGGGCGGCGCGGGCTGACGCCCAGCACCATCACGCCCGATACCTGGCCGTCGCCCGACCAGCGCACAGGCACGATGCGCGCCAGACGCGAGGCCTCGGGCCAGGGGCCGCCGGGCAGGGACAGGCCCAGGGAGGCCAGTTCCACATTGGCGGGCTGGCCCGGCTGGGCCGCCTGATCCGCCTGGTCCGTTAGGTCCGATGGATGGGATTGCACGGCCCGGTCCAGCGGCCAGCGCGAGGGGTCGGCCGCCAGCTCCATGTCCAGATCCATGCCCGTGGCGCAGAGCATCCTGAAGGCCGGGCCGCTGGCGCCTGCGCTGCCCGCGGCAGGGGTGTCCACGCATTCGTAGATGATGGCGAAGGGCACGTCGTAGGGGTTCTCGTCCAGCACGGCGCAGACTTTCTGGGCGGCGTCCCTGGCGTTGTGCATGTCCAGCGTGCGTATGCCCAGGCGGTGCAGCGTCTCCAGGCGCCTGCGGCTGACGATTTTTTCCGTTGTCTCGGTGCAGGGGCAGAACACGCCCTGCACGGTGACGCCGTCATCGGCCAGGATGGGGCCGTAGGTGAAGGTCACGAAGACCTCTTCCTGCGGCAGGTCGCGGTCGAAGAAGTAGCGGGCGTCGGTGGACCAGGTGGCCTCTCCGGTACGCATCACGCCTTCCAGCATGGGGCCGATATCGCTCCAGATCTCGCTCCAGCAGTGCGCGCCGGCCTGGCCCAGCGCCTGGGGGTGCTTGCTGGTTCCCAGGAAGGGGATATAGCCATCGTTGTAGATCAGGCGGAAGTCTTCGCCCCACCAGATGGTGATGGGAAAGCGCGAGCCCAGCGCCAGGCTCACGGCATTGCGCAGGGTTTGCGGCCAGCCGTCCGGCGCTCCCAGGGGCGTGGCCGCCCAGTCGTGGGAGCGCACGCGTGCCGGCATTTCGCCGCGCTGCGGCAGGAATCGAAAACTGTCTTCTGAGTTCACACTTTCTCCCACGGCAATTGCGGGTCTCGGGTCTCGGGCCTGGCCGCAGTCGCGGCTATTTTGACTTGGACTGGCCCGCTTGCCTGCCGCGGCCCGAGCCCGACAGCTTGCCGCCGCTTTGCCTGTTCACGGTGGCCCAGGCGCGCTTTTCAGCTTCTTCGTGGCCCACGCCGCGCGACTCGTAGCTGTCTTCGATATGCCGAGCCTGGCGCTTTTGCTTATCGGTATAGGCCGATTTGTCACCTTGTGGCATGTCACTCTCCCTTGCGCGTCTGTTCCTGCTCCGGGGACGGTGGCAGCTCGATGGGCGGCGCCGTGGTGGGCGGGTCGATGGGCTCGGGCCCGCGCGGGCGGCCGGGCTGGCGGTTGGGATCATCGGGGGCCACGGGGTCGTTGGGCGTGGTCGGCACCTGGGGAATATTGGGTGCGTGGGGCAGAGGGTGGTTCATGGTGCGTGTCCTTTGGGGGGCTGGTGAGGGGTGGATGCCGGCTCAGCGCGCAGGCGTGGAGGTGGGGGCAGGCGTCGTGGCCGGATCAGCCTGCTGCGGCGCGGCGGAAGGCGCGGGCGGCGACACGGGCTGTGTCGCGGGAGACGGTGAGGGCGAAGGTGAGGGCAACGATGAGGGCGAAGGCGTTCCAGTCGCTCCAGTGGCGCTGGGCGCATCCAGCCGGCCCTTGGGGGCCATGAAGTTGAACATCAGCACCAGGATCAGTGCGACGGCGGCGGTGAGTGCGCCTATGCGCAGTGGCCAGCGTCCGTCGCGGATGTGGTTGTTCTCGCTGCGCTGGCGTTCGAGGGGGGCATGCATTCGGCGGGGTGAGTTGTCCATGGCGGGCTCCTTCAGTCCATGAGCTTTCACCTTAGGCCGGGCGGCGGCCTGCAACTGTCGGACAAGGCATGCCCTGCGGGAGCGACAAGCCGCTGCACGGCGGTGGGGCTTGGCAGGACGGGCCGGACAGGCTTTTGGACAGGCACGCCGCTTGCCACCAAGCCAGGTTTCAGGCGTGGCGCCTGCGCCGGTCGGCCGGTTCTATGCGCAGCAACTGGCGGTATTTGGTGACGGTGCGGCGCGCCACGACCAGGCCCTGGGCACCGAGCTGGCGTGCGATTTCGACATCCGACAGCGGCAGGGCATCGGACTCGGCCGCGATGATGTCGCCGATCAGCTCGCGGATGGCCGTGGCCGAGCAGGCATTGCCGCTGGCGCTGAGCATGGGGCGCGAGAAGAAATGCTTGAGTTCGAACACGCCCGTGGGCGTGGCCATGTATTTGTTGTTGGTCACGCGCGAGACGGTGGACTCGTGCACGCCCACTTCCTCGGCAATCTCGCGCAGCACCAGCGGCTTCATGGCCATGGCGCCGAACTCCAGGAACAGCTGCTGCTTGCGCACGATGGCCTGCGCCACGTCGAGGATGGTGGAAAAGCGCTGCTCCACGTTGCGTACCGTCCAGCGCGCATCCTGCAGGTGGTCGGCCAATTGGTTCTGGCCGCTGCGGCGGTGGCGCTGAAACAGCTGCTCGTAGACGCGGTTCAGGCGCACGCGCGGCACGACCGCGGGGTTGAGGTGCACGTTCCAGCCGTTCTGGCCCCGGCGCACGATCACGTCGGGAACGATGTAGTCCACGTGGGAGGAGCCGAAGTTCCAGCCCGGCCTGGGGTTCAACCGACGTATGCAGTCCAGCGCCTGCGTGATCTGCGCGGGCGGCACCTGCAGCGCCCGGGCCAGCCGGGGCACGTCGCGGGCGGCCAGCGCATCCATGTGGTCCTGCACCATGGCCTGGGCCAACTGGCGCAGGTGGGCATCGCCGATCTGCGGGCATTGCAGCAACAGGCATTCGCCCACGCTGCGGGCGGCCACGCCGGCCGGGTCCAGCGATTGCACCAGGCGCAGGGCAATGAGCATTTCCTGCGCGTCAGGTGCGGGGCTGAGGGCCAGCAGGCCGGCCAGTTCCTGCAGGTCGGTGCGCAGATAGCCGTCGTCGTCCAGCGACTCCACGATGGCGCGGGCCATGCACAGGTCGCGCGGCGTCATCGCCATCACATTGAGCTGGCCGTGCAGGTGCATGGCCAGCGTGGTCTCGCAGGCCGCCAGATCCATGGCCGTGCCTTCTCCATCCACCCCCTGGCGCGCGCCGGTATGCATGTCGGCCAGCCACAGGTCGCGGTCGTCGGCGGGTTCGGTGGCGGGGCCGGGCAGGTGGTCGGCCGGGTCGGGCGGGTGCTGCGTGCCGGGGAGATCGCGGTCCATGTCCAGACCGATGCCCATGCCGATGCCTTCATCCATGCCCGTATCAGAGGTCAGGACTGCCTCCGGGGCCAGCCTGCCCATGCCGCCTTCCCTGTCCTCTTCACCCAGCTCCTTGCCGTCGAGCAGCCCCTGTGCGTACTCGCCGTCCTGCGCATCCTGCGGGTCTTCCAGGAACGGGTTGTCCTCCAGCTTGCTGCGCACCACGGCGGCAAAGTCCAGCGAGGACATCTGCAGCATCCGCACTGCAAGCTGCAGGCGGGGAGAAAGCGTCTGGGACTGGCGTATGTCCGCCCTGAGGTGCATGGAACCCATTTCATCTCCTTGGTGCGATGACCCGAAGACGCAAGCTCCATGCCGCACTGCGGGCGGCGAATCGTCTGGATACACTTTGGGCACGAAACCTGCTGTGGTCTCCCTGCGCAGGCGGCACGGGGCCCAGGGTTTTGCCGCCGCTGCGGGGGATCGGTTCTGGAACAGCGGGGCCGGTCATGGCGTCCACGGCAGAAATTGCCGTTTGGGCGCAAGGTTTTCTGCAAACTTTGCCATGTACCAGTCCACCAGCTTCCACACGGTCCCGCCCCCGGGGGCCCAGAATTCCGTTCCACGGGAGGCGCCGCGTGATGCCCTGCCCGAAGATCCCATGTCCATACGCCTGAGGTTGGTCCTGCTGCTGCTGGCCTTGCTGGTCTTTGTGCTGGCGGCCTCGTCCTGGCTGCTGTTGCGCGCCTACCAATCCGAGCATGCGGCGCAGGAGCAGGCCGCGCGCGTCAGCAGCATGGCCGTGGCCCGTCTGCTGGACAAGGAGCCGCGCACGGCCGGCGCCGACCAGGTGCTGGCGGCCCTGGGGCCCTTGCTGGACTCCGGCTGGCCCGGCTTTCTGGTGGACAGCACAGGCCGCGCCCTGCCGGCCGGGCCCGGCGCGGCAGCCGACCTGCCTGCCTTGCCCGCCGATTTCAGCGAGCGGCTGGCGGCCAGCCTGGCGCAGGCTGCGCCCGGCGCGAAAAGTGCGGGGCAAGGCGCAGAGCAAAGCGCTGGGGAGGGCGCAGGGCAGGGCGCTTCGCAGGGCTGGCTGGATCTGCCAGATGCGCAGGGCGGGCCGCTGCGGGCCTACTTCAGCAAGTCTGCCCAGGGCTGGACCTGGGTGAGCTGGGTCCCCTGTTCTGCGCTGGACCCCGCATGCTCCCGGCCCCTGAAGGGGGTGATCTGGGTGGCCATCGTTTTGTTTGCGGTGGCGGGCCTGGGATTGGCGCGGCTGGCGCTGCGGGGCAGCGCGGCCCTGGTGTTGCCGGCAATGGGCGGCAAGGCGCAAGACCATGGCCAGGGCGGCGGTGATGCCGGCCGGCCCGAAGGCGCTGCGGTGGACGCTGCCGGCCTCGAAGCAGCCGCTGCCCGTCTCCAGAGCGAACGCCTGCAGGTGGTGGGGCGGCTGGCAGGCCGGTTTTCCCATGAGTTCAACAACCAGCTGGGCATTCTGAGCAACAGCGCCTATCTGATAGAGCGGCGCTCCGAGGATCCTGGCCTGCGCCTGCCCGCCCAGGCCATGCTGCGCTCGGTGGACACGGCCAGCCGCCTCACGCAGCAACTGCTGCGTTTTGGGGCGCACCATTGCACGCATGCGCTGGTGGTGGACCTGTACCGCTGGCTGCCCGGCCTGCAGGGCACGCTGGCCGTGGTGCTGGGCAAGCGCATGGCGCTGGAGGTGGCGGAGCCTGCCGAGGCCAGTCAGCCCGGCCAGCCGGCGCCGCGATTGGGCGTGCACGTGGACCCGGACGAGCTGGAACTGGCGCTGATCAGCATTTTTCTCGCCATCCGCGAAGCGATGACCGATGGCGCGCAGGTGCACATGGCCGCCCGGCCCCTGTCCGAGGACCAGGACCACGCCGCAGGTTCTCGCGGGGATGCGCTGGTGGAGATCCGCATCGAGGCCCTGGCCCACGGGGCGGGCGCCGCCAGCACCGGCTCCGGTACTGGCGAGGCGGGCGCGCCACGGCTGGAACGTGTGGAAAGGCAGGACCCGCCGCCTGTCTTCACTCCATTGAACGATGCCGATGCGGACGCCACCTGCGGCCTGAGCCTGGCGCGCCGCCTGTGCCTGGAGCGCGGCGGCGTGGTGCGGGCCGAGGGTGAGCATGGCCGCTGCCTGGCGGTCTCACTGGTGCTGCCGCGCGTGGCCATGGCGGCGCAGGACTGCCTGGCGCAAAGGCTGGACTGACAGGCTGCCTGGCCGCTTTCAGCGCGGCACGCTCCGCTTGCACAGGTTGAAGATGGCCAGCAGCGCAACGGCGCAGGCCAGAGAGACGAAGATGGACATGGAGGTGGCCGGCGCCTCCGTCTGCGCATTCATGGCCGAAGGCCCCAGCATCGGCGCCAGCAGCCAGCCGCCCAGCAGTGCGCCTATGGCGCCTATGACCACGTTGAGCAAAATGCCTTGCTCGGCCTGGGTGTTCGTGACCATGCTGGTAATCCAGCCGATCAGGCCACCCACCATCAGCCAGATGAGGAAGTCCATGGCATCGCCCTTGAAAAAAAGTTACGGTTGGTGGTCAAGGGCAATCGGCGTGCCTGGCTCCTGCAGGCCGTTCAGAGCCTCGGCTTGTCAGGGGCGGTGTCCTGGTCCGAGGCAGGGCGAATCTCTGCACGCTCCGCCTCATGGCCCGAAGGCGTCTGGGCATCCAGGCCCCGGTCGGGCGACTCGCTGACCTGGGGCAGGTCGGCGGCGTGCTCTATCAATTCCTCGATGATGAAGCGGCCATAGAGTTGGGCGCGCTCGGCGCCGGCGGCCTTCAGGGCATCGGCGGCCGTGCGTGCGGCCTCGTCGTTGTCCACGCGCACCACCAGCCAGTGGTAGCCGCGTTCGGCCAGGGCCTGGTGGGCCTTGACCAGGTTGAGCTCCTGGCCCACGGCGGCAACGGGGCTGGCCTGGCGCAGGTCTTCATCGATCTGGGCCAGCATTTCCCGGTCGGAATAGCGCTGGATGTCCTGGGCGGGCAGCTCCAGCGCCTGCAGCGCGGCCACGCCGTCATCGGCCTGCGCAGCTGTGGGAAACGAGACCACCATGTGGCCCACGGGCTTGAAGACACCGTAGGCGCGGGGAGGAGAGGAGTCCATGGGCTTGTCCTTGGTTGCACGAAGGTGCAAGCAAGGTGGCAAGCAGCGTGCCTGCAAGTTTGGGTGTCAGCCGTGCTCGGCGTCCGTCTCGCCCTTTTTGCCGCCCGCATAGTCCCTGAGCCGGTTGTACAGGGTCTTGAGGCTGATGCCGAGCACGGCCGCCGTGCGTTCCTTCTGGTACTTGCACTGCTTGAGCGTGGCCTGGATGAGCAGCCGCTCGGCCTGCGCCATGGTCATGCCGATGGGCAGCTGTATGGTGGCCGGCTCCGTGTCGGGCAGGTCGTAGGTGGCGGCTGCATGCGCGTGGTCGGCGGGCGCATGCGCTGTGATGGTGGGGGTGATGGGCGTGGTCGATGGCGCTGTCAGTGGCGCGGTCAATGGCGCGCTCATTGGCGCGCTCATTGGCATGGACCCCGCCTGCGGCATATGTGGCATTTGCGGCACTTGCGGCAGGTGCAGGGCGTGGGCGGCCGGATGCACCGGGGCCGGCTGCTGGGCAATGGCCACGGGCGGCCGGGGCAGCCATTCCTGGCTCACCAGCGGGCCGGGCTCCATCACATAGGCGCGCTGCACGGCATTGCGCAACTCGCGCACATTGCCGGGCCAGCTGTATTGCGCAAGCTGCTTGAGGGCCGATGCCGTGAATTGCTTGGCCTGGCCCTCGCGCTGGGAGATGGCCTCCATGAAATGCTGCGCAAGCAGCGGAACGTCGGTCAGGCGCTCGCGCAGCGGCGGCAGCTCGATGGGGAAGACATTCAGGCGGTACAGCAGGTCTTCGCGCAGCTTGCCGCTGGCCACGGCCTCGTAGGGGCAGCGGTTGGTGGCGGCGATCACGCGCACATCGGTCTGCAGCGTCTGGGTGGAGCCCACGCGCATGAAGCGCCCGGTCTCCAGCACGCGCAGCAGCTTGACCTGCAGCTCCATCGACATTTCCGTGATTTCGTCCAGAAACAGCGTGCCCGTAGCCGCGCGCTCGAAAAATCCCTGGTGCTGGCGGTCGGCGCCGGTGAAGCTGCCCTTTTCGTGGCCAAAGATCTCGCTTTCGATCAGGTGCGGAGAAATGGCACCGCAGTTGACCGCCAGGAAGGGCCGGCTGCGCCGCTGGCTCAGCTCATGCAGGGTCTGTGCCACGACTTCCTTGCCGGTGCCGCTTTCGCCCGTCAGAAAGACCGTGACCGAGGTGCCTGCCACGCGCTCCATCTGCTGGTACAGCCGCTGCATGGGGGCCGAGCCGCCCCACAGCCGGCCAAAGCGCCCTTCCTGCGCGCAGTAGCCGGCGCCTGTCCTGTCTTGCGGGGTGATCTGGTCGAAGGCCGCGCCCGTGACGGTGCTGGTGCCCGTCTCCGGCAGGCCGGCCGTGGGGATCAGAAAGCGCGAAAGAATGTCCTCCAGCCGCCCGATCCCCACGGGCTTGACCAGATAGTCCATGGCGCCGCGGCGCAGGGCCTCGATGGAGGAGTCCAGGCTGGCGTGGCCGGTCACCAGCACGATCTGCGAGTCCTGCGGCACCTGCTGGTCGCCAAAAAGGTCCATGCCGTTGCCATCGGGCAGTTGCAGGTCCAGCAGCACCAGGCTGGGCGGCTGCATGGCCATCTGCCGGCGCGCGTCGCGCAGGGTGTGGGCCACGGCGACCGAGAAGCGGTCCACGCCCACGAGTTCGCGCATGGTCGCTGCGGAATCCGCATCGTCATCGACGATCAGCACGTGGTTCATTGCATGGCCTCCAGGGGTCCTCGCCGCAACGCGTTTTGACAAAATTTCATGATCTGCCAGTTTAAGGGCGAGCATGCAGGCGTCTTTGTCAGTCCACAGGCACAGTGTTTGCCGGGCGTGCGGGAGGCGGGATCAGGGAGGTGGCTGGCGACTGGCGCGCCGGCCGCTGCGGGGCTGCAGCAGCCCCAGGAACAGGCATTCCTTGGCGCTCAGTCCGCGCGGGCGCCTGTCCGGTGCGGTGGGAATGTCCTGTCCAGGTTGCTCGCACAGGGCCAGCACCTGGGGATGGATGTAGAACTTGCGGCAAACCGCACAGGTATTGCCCAGGCGCCGGGCGACCTGCGTGACCAGAGCGTTCAGCGCCGCCGCACTGGTGCCTGCGCCTTCTTGCGACGCTGCCTTGCCTGCGGTCAGCACCAGTTCCAGCGCAAGTTCCAGCGCGTACACGCTGGCATGCCAGGTGCGGAAATCCTTGGCGCTGAAATCCGGGCCGTCTGCGGCATCTCCGACATCTGCGGCATCTGCGGCATCAGCCCCATGGGCCGCAGCCTTGCCGCAAATCCTGCGGATGTAGTCGTTCACATGCTCGGATCGCACATGGTGCACTTCGCCTTCATCGTCGATGAACTGGAACAGCCGCTGGCCCGGCAGCTCCTGGCAGCGCTTGACGATGCGGGCCACGGCCCGGTCGGACACGCGGGCCTGCTGCAGCACGCCGCTCTTGCCCTTGAAGCTCAGCGTCAGCTCACCCGCGTGCACCTGGGCATGGCGGTTTCTGAGCGTGGTGAGGCCGTAGGAGCCATTGCTCTCGGAATACTCGTCATTGCCTATGCGCAGGGCCGTGCAGTCCAGCAGCCAGACAATGGCGGCCACCACGGTGTCCAGCTGCGGCCGGCCAGGCTTGAGGTCGCGCGCCACCGCCCGACGGATGGCGGGCAGGTGGCGGCCAAAGGCGCGCATGCGGTCGAACTTGACCTGCTTGCGCTGCTCCTGCCACTGCGGGTGGTAGCGGTACTGCTTGCGGCCCCGGGCATCGCGGCCCGTGGCCTGCAGGTGGCCCTGGGGATCCGGGCAGATCCAGACATCCACATAGGCCGGTGGAATGGCGAGTTTGCGGATGCGCGCCAGCGCCTGGGCATCGCGCACGGGCTTGCCGTCCTGCGCTACATAGGAAAAGCCCTTGCCGCGCCGCACGCGGCGCCAGCCGGGCATGCGGTCGTTCACATAGGTCAGGGCAGGGCCGGGGCCGTCTGCTTTCGCTGCCCTGCCCCTGGCTGGCGCGGAGCTCAGTGCACCCCCTGCGGCTGCGGTGGCGGTGGGGCAATGGGCGGGTCGGAGTAGGGCGAAGGTGCCGGGGCCGGTGGCGGGTCGCCCACGGGCGGAACCAGCGGCTCTGTGGGCGGCGGGTTGACCGGGGGCGCAACAGGCGGGGTGACAGGCGGGGTGACAGGCGGTGCAGGTACCGAAGTGATCATGGGAAGTTGCTCCTGTAGGGGTGGCAGGCCGGGCCGGCCTTGGTGTTGCCGTGGCAAGCGCCATGCCTGGACCCGGGGTAAATGGCCCGGGTAAAAGGTTGGTTGAAGTCCGGCGCGGTGCCATCTGGTGGCAATGATCTGGCGCACGCCGGGACGGGGGGTCAGGCCAGCGTTCTCAGCTTCGCTTCGCGGGCCCAGAAGCGCTTCTTGGCGCCTTCGATGAAGGGTTCGGGCTTGTCGATGGGAAACACGCCCTCGTCCGGTGTGATGCCTGCCGTCTTCATGATGTGCTGCGTGGCCTTGCAGGCGGCAATGGCCTTGAGGTGGCCGAAGGCGTCGCGGAACCAGTCCTGCGCGGCTGCCTCATGGGCCAGCGCCTGGCCGCGCTCCAGCGTGATGATGGACACCACGGCATCGAACTGCGCGGATGGCGATCCGGCCAGCTGGCCGTCGGCGGGCAGGTGGCTGCCGTCGTCCAGCGTGGCGCCGCCGATCTTGGGCGCAATGATCTTCACACTGGCCTTTTGCGCCACCAGCGCCTTGTGGAAGGCGGCAACGTGCCGGGCGCTGGAGCCTTCGTCCACCAGGATGGCAACGCAGCGGCCCTGCAAGGTGGGCTTCATGCGATCGATGATGCGCGTGGCTGGGCTGGGCGGCAGCTTTTGCGGGGGCACGGCAGGCTTGGCGGCAGGCGGCAACTGGGGCAGGCCCAGGCCGTCTGCCACGCGCTGTGCCAGGTCGGCGTCTATCACCTGCAGGTGGCCGACCACGGCCAGGCGCACATGCGGCGTCTGTACCTTGGACAGCTCGAACACCAGGGCGCTGGCGATGTGGGCCTGCTCCTGCGCGCTCTGGCTTTGGTAGAACATGCGCGCCTGGCTGTAGTGGTCGGCAAAGCTCTCTGGGCGGATGCGGCCCTTGGAGCCCTCCTGCGCGGGCTGGGCAAAGTGCCGCAAGCCGCGGGCTGCCGAGGCGCGCGGGCTGTCGGCCTGCAGGCTGGAGGGCTCATAGGCCACGCGGCCCTTGGGCACCTCGGTCTGCATGTGGCCGTCGCGCTGGTGGTGGGCGAACGGGCATTTGGGCGCGTTGATGGGCAACTGCGTGAAGTTGGGCCCGCCCAGGCGCGACAGCTGGGTGTCCAGGTACGAGAACAGGCGGCCCTGCAGCAGCGGGTCGTTGCTGAAATCGATGCCGGGCGGGATATTGGCCGGGCAGAAGGCCACCTGCTCGGTCTCGGCGAAGAAGTTGTCGGGCCAGCGGTCCAGCACGAAGCGGCCGATCTTGCGCAACGGAATTTCCTCTTCGGGGATGAGCTTGGTGGGGTCCAGGTGGTCGTAGGGCAGGGCGTCTGCCTGCTCCTGCGAGAACAGCTGCACGCACAGCTCCCAGGCCGGGTAGTCGCCCGCCTCGATGGCCTCGAACAGGTCGCGGCGGTGGTAGTCGTTGTCTGCGGCCTGCAGCTTGAGGGCCTCGTCCCAGACCGTGGACTGGATGCCCAGCTCGGGCCGCCAGTGGAATTTCACGAAGGTGCTTTCACCCTGGGCATTGACCAGCCGGAAGCTGTGCACGCCAAAGCCCTCGATCATGCGCAGGCTGCGCGCGATGGTGCGGTCGCTCATGATCCACATGACCATGTGCATGGACTCGGGCATGAGGGAGATGAAGTCCCAGAACGTGTCGTGCGCCGTGGCGGCCTGCGGAAAGCCCCGGTCGGGTTCCATCTTCACGGCATGGACCAGGTCCGGAAACTTCATGGCGTCCTGGATGAAGAAGACCGGGATGTTGTTGCCCACCAGATCCCAGTTGCCCTCTTCGGTATAGAACTTGATGGCAAAGCCGCGCACATCGCGCGGGGTATCCACCGAGCCTGCTCCACCGGCCACGGTGGAGAAGCGCACAAAGATCGGCACTTGCTTGCCGGTTTCGGTCAGGACCTTGGCGGTGGTGTATTGCTCCAGCGAATCTGTCAGCTGGAAATAACCGTGGGCGCCTGTGCCGCGTGCATGGACGATTCGCTCTGGAATGCGCTCATGGTCGAAATGCGTGATTTTCTCGCGCAGGATGAAATCTTCCAGCAGCGTAGGGCCTTTTTCCCAGACGGTGAGAGAGTTCTGATTATCAGGAACCGGAATGCCTTGCTGCGTGGTCAATCCGGGGTGCTGTCCGTCGGCCTGTTGCTGTAATTCTCCGCCATGGCCTGTGGGGGATTGCTTGGACGATTTCTTTTCACCAGGGGATTTCTTAGCCACGATTTACTCCTTGAAAGAAAGAGGATGGCCTGTTGTATGAGGCAATAATTATTGGAAGAGGCGATTGGCTGAACCAAAGGGCATCGTCAGCAAAGCTCTGGAGATAAAAAAAGGGCCCAGGGGGCCCTTTGCCAGTTCACGCTATCGGCAGCTTAACGCTGCTGATGGCTGCCCTGCTTTTGCTGTTCCCCTGGTTGGTTGCGCTGGGGATTGCTCTGTTGCTGCTGTTGGTTGGGATTGTTCGGGTTGTTGGGATTGCTTTGCTGCTGCTGCCCCGGATTGTTCTGTTGCTGCTGCTGCTTGTTCTTGTCGTTTTGCTGGTTGCTGGCCGTGTTGCCTTGAGGGTTGTTGGTCTGTTGCGTCATTTCCGTACTCCTTAAGTAAACAGCGATGCCGTCATCACTGCAATTTCATTGTGCGACCGTGAAAATGGCGGGCTTGTAGGATATTTGGAAGATTACTTTTGGTAAAGCATTGGAATTTGCTATGGAGTAGCTTTGTTCCATTTTGTCGGTACAAATGGATGTATTTCTTATAATGAAATTGCTTTTGTAAAAAATGCAGCCAGGCCAAATATGGGGTTATTTGGCGGCGGGGCGTTTTGCAGGGGCCCTGGCCGGGGTTTTTGTGGATTTTGTCGATTTTCTGGATGCTGGGGTCTTTGCATTTTTTACCGTTGACGCGGTATTTTTTTCCTTGGCTGCGGTGGCGGATGGTCCGCCTGCGCCCTTGCCCAGGCTGTTCTTGAGCAGGGCCGTCAGGTCCAGCACGGCCGCGTTGGCCGGCGCGGCGGGTGCGGTCTCCTGTTTTTCCACGTTTTGGACATCGCCCGCATGCGCCTTGGCCTGCACGAGCTGGTGGATTTCCTCGCTGAAGGAGTTGCGGAACTGGTCGGCGTCCCAGGCCTGGCTCATGTCCTTGATGAGGGCCATGGCCATGGTCATCTCGGCGCTCTTGATGCCGGCGGCCTTGGCGTCCAGCGGCGGCAGGTCCAGCTGCTCGAAGGAGCGGATCTCGCCGCCCCAGCGCAGCAGGTTCAGCACCAGCGCCCGGCCGCAGGGGATCAGGATGGCCAGGTGCTGCTTGGTCTGGATGACCACCTTGGCCACGCCCACCTTGTTGCTCTTGCGCAGGGCCTCGCGCAGCAGGGCGTAGACCTTCTCGCCACGGTGCAGGGGGGCGGTGTAGTAGGGGCGTTCCAGGTAAATGAAGGGGATGTCCTGGGCATCGACAAAGGCCTCGATCTCGATGGTCTGCGTGGTCTTGGGAAAGGCGGCGGCAATCTCTTCAGCGCTCAGCACCACGTAGCGGCCCTCCTCGAATTCCACGCCCTTGACGATGTCGGCCGTGGCCACTTCCTTGCCCGTGACCTTGTTGATGCGCTTGTAGCCCACGGGCTGCATGTTGCGCTTGTCCAGCCAGTCGAAGTCGATGTCCGAGCTGGCCGTGGCCGCGTACAGGCCGATGGGAATGTGCACCAGGCCAAAGCTGATGGCACCCTTCCACATGCTGCGCGCGGAGGTGGACGGGCTGGATTTGGGGGAGGCGGCTTTCTTCATGGCGGTGCTTTCTTCGATCCCTGCAGGACGGTACTCAACGCTGCGCCTCGAAGCCCAGCGCCTTCATGGCGCGGCCCAGGCCCACGGCGGCCGTGCCGTAGTGCTCCCAAGGGGAGTTGCCCAGGCGCAGGCGCTGGTCTACCGAGCGAATGGTCCAGTGCGCGCCGCCCGTGAGCCTGTCCAGCTCGTTCCAGGCCACGGGCACGGAGATGCCCATGCCCGGCCGCGCCCGGGCTGTCCACGCGCAGGCCGTGGTGGCGCCGAAGCCGTTGCGCAGGTAGTCCACAAAAATCTTTCCCACGCGGTTGCGCGGCCCGCTTTTGGCCACGAAGCGCTGGGGCACGGCATGGGCCAGGTGCTGGACCACGGCCTGCGAGAAGGCCTTGACGGTGTCCCAGTCCAGCAGCCGCTTGATGGGCACGACCACGTGCAGCCCCTTGCCGCCGCTGGTCTTGAGGAAGGCCGGCAGCTCCAGCTCCTGCAGCAGCACATGCAGCAGGCTGGCGGCCTCCTGCACCTGCGGCCAGGGCACGCCTTCGCCGGGGTCCAGGTCGAAGGTCATGCGGTCGGGCCGGTCGATGCGGTCCTTGCGCGCGTTCCAGGTGTGCCATTCGATGGTGTTCATCTGCGCCGCCGCCACCAGGCCTTCGCGCCGGGACACCTCCATCAGCGGGGCATGGCCGGGGTCCAGTTGCGGCGACAGGGCGGCGATGCCCTGCAGCGGCGCATGGTCGAGGTGCTTCTGGAAGAACAGCTCGCCCTCGATGCCGTCCGGCGCCCGCACCATGGCCACGGGCCGGGACTTGAGGTGGGTGATCATGAAGGGCGCCACCGTGGCGTAGTAGCGCGCCAGATCCATCTTGGTGATGCCGGTGGAGGGATCAATGACCCGCTCGGGATGGGTGATGGTCATCGAGGCGGGCAGTCGCGCCGCCCTGGCATTGCGGGTTTTCGGTCGTGCAGCGCCAGGCATGGCTGCAGCGCTGGCGGAAGATGCGGTCGATGGCACGTGCTGTGGCTCCTCTTTGACAATGCTGCGTGCAGGCTTGTCCGCACGCAGGCCCTGGAATACGGCATGGCGGACCTGGCCGTCCTCGGTCCACTGCGCGAACGAGACCTCGGCCAGCAGCGTGGGGCGCACCCAGTGCACCCCGCTGCCAAGGCCCCGGCTGTCCGCCAACGGCGAGGTGCCGGTGGCAAGGCGCTCCAGGCGCTGGCGCAGGTCAGCCAGGGTGCGCCTGTTGAACCCCGTGCCCACCTTGCCTGCCGCGCGCAGCTGGCCATCCTCGCCATGCACGGCCAGGACCAGGGCGCCCAGGTCCGTGCGCGTGCCCTGGGGATCGGTGTAGCCCGCGATCACGAATTCCTGGCGCAGGCCGCACTTGAGCTTGATCCAGTCCGCACTGCGCCGCGAGGCATAGGCGCTGCCGCGCCGCTTGCCGATCACGCCCTCCAGGCCCAGCTGGCAGGCGGCGGCCACCAGGTCGGCGGGCGGGGCGTCAAAGGCCTCGCTGAAGCGAAGGCGGTCCGAAGGCGCCTTGTGCAGCAGGGCCTGCAACTGCTGGCGGCGCTGCTCCACGGGCTGGGGCCGAAGGTCCTGGCCGTCCTGCCACAGCAGGTCAAACGCGAAGAACACCAGGTGGTCGGTGCGCTCGCCGTCAAAGGCGTTTTGCAGGGCCTGGAAGTCAGGGCGGCTGTCGCTGTCCAGCATGAGCACCTCGCCATCCACCCAGCCCGATTGCAGGGGCAGTGCGGCAAAGGCGCGGGCCAGGGCGGGCATTTTGGTGGTCCAGTCCTTGCCGTTGCGCGTGAAAAGGCGAACGGCGCCGTCCTCGATGCGCGCCAGCAGCCGGTAGCCGTCGAACTTGCTCTCGAAGATCCATTGCCCGGCATCTGCAGGTGCATGGTCCACCAAGGTTGCCAGCTGCGGGGCGATGCTCTGCGGCATGGGCGCGGTGACGTGCGTAGCGACGGGCGTGGTGACAGGTGTGGTGATGGGCGCTGTGGCGGTGGGCAGGGGAAGGCCGGCCACGCTGTCGGGCATGTCCTCGACCACGTTGAATTCGCTGGCAGCACGTTCCAGGCCGTCGTGCTCCTTGATCAGCAGCCAGGCGGGCTTTTTGGCGTCGTCCTTGCCGCGCATGCGCACCAGGGTCCAGCGGCCCTGCAGCTTGTGGCCGCGCAGTTCGAACTTGAGCTTGCCCTTGCGATAGCCTTCGGCCGCATCGCCTTCGGGCAGCCAGATGCCACGGTCCCAGATGATGACCTTGCCCGCGCCGTACTGTCCCGGTGGAATCTGGCCCTCGAAGCGGTTGTAGGCCATGGGGTGGTCTTCCACCTGGACGGCCATGCGCTTGTCGGCCGGGTCGTAGCTGGGGCCCTTGGGCACGGCCCAGCTTTTCATGCTGCCGTCCAGCTCCAGCCGAAAGTCGTAGTGCAGGTGGCTGGCCCAGTGCTTTTGAATGACGAATTGCAGGGCGCCCGCGCCGGGCTGCCCTGCAATCGGCTCACTGGAAGGTTCTGCCGAAGGTTCCGGTGTGCGCGTGAAGTCGCGCTTTTGCCGGTACAGCGCGAGCGAGGCCTGGGGTGTCGCCGCCTTTGCCGCCCCTTTGGTGGGGCGGGCCTGGCGGGATGCCTGGGACTTGCTGCGCGTGGCCGGCATGGCGGCATCCGTCAGTGAATGAGCGCAATCAGGATGATGATGGGAATGGGAACGCCCAGGAGAAAAAGCAGTATGGATCGCATGGCAAGCCTCCGTTGAATGGATTGAATTGGATTGATTGGGTTTCAGTGCCGGGGATTATCAAAAAGCATCGCGTTGACGACCACCCCAGGTGGCGCAAAGGCTGCCCACAAAAGCGCCCAGCATCAGCGAAACAAACAGCCAGAGCATGGAATGGGCCGTGGCCTTGCGTGCCTCTTCGGCTGCCTGCTTGGCCTTTTGCTTGGCTTCTTCTGCCTTTTGCTCGGCCTGCTTTATCTGCATTTGCACGGAATCAAAGGTGCTACGTACTTTCTTTTGCGCATCTTCCACGGACATATCGGAATTGCGCGCAATCAGCTGGGCCAGGTATTGCTCGTCGGCGGGAGACAGCTGGCCGGTGCGCAGCGACTGGGCAAAGATCACGCCGGCCTCGCGGGTGGCGCTGGCCAGGTCGGCGGGGGTGGCATTGCTGGTGGAGGTAGCGGCGCCGGAATTGCGGAACAGGCTGCCGGTCCAGTAGGCCAGGCCCTGGGGCGAGGCATCGGCGCCCGAGGCACCGGCCATGGCTGCGGCACCGCCAGCAGCCGCACCGCCGGCGGCGCCGATCGCGCCGCCCACCACGTTGGAGGCGCTGGTGGCTACGGTCTGCGCTGCCTTGAAGGCGCCGGAGACGGCACCGCCTGCAGCGGCGCCCATCAGGGCCACCATGGCCAGCGTGGCCAGTGCCCAGGACAGAAAGCCGTGGGCCGTGTCGCGGAAGTAGACCTCGTCCGTGTGCACGCCTTGCCAGCGTGTGCGCAGCCGCCCGGCCAGATAGCCGCCCACGCCGGCCGAGGCCAGCTGGGTGAAGGCGATCCAGGCCACGGCCGTCAGGCCCAGGGCGCCGGCATCCAGGCCTTCGCCGGACCATACCGACACCGACGACAGGCCCAGGCCCGTGCCCAGAATGAACAGCAGCAGCGACAGCGATGCCGCCGCCATGGCGCCGGCAAATATCGCGGCCCATGAAACGCCGCTGCGTGAGGTATCTACGGTGGCGACCGTGTTGACCACTGGCGCTTCAGCCAGGGGCGCGGATTCGGAATAGGCAATGGACATGGCCGACTTTCTTGGAGTTGAGTGCCCCATTCTTGCCAGTCGCAATAGACGCCGCTGTAGGAGGATTGGAAATGCAGGACTGGCAAACGCAGATGAAAAACGTCATCCTTTGCCAGATGACGATTTTCAAGCTAATGCTCAGGATGGATATGGAAAATGCTGCCTGCAATCGGTAATTCTTGCAGAATATTTTCCAGGGCGGGTATTCGGATTATTCAGGTCAGTGCGGCGATGCCTTTTCCATTGCCGGATATTCATCGCCGCATTGAAGCTGCCATCCGAAAAATGCTCAGGGCTGGCGCACGTCGGCCACCACCTGCTCGCCAAAATCGGCACGCTGCAGCCAGCCCAGCACCAGCGCTGCCGCCTGCTCGGGCGTGGACAGCTTGCCGCCCTCCTTGAGCTGGGCGAAGTTGCCTGCATCGGGGAAGGCGGCGGTATCGGCGCTGCGCAGCTGAACCTGCATGTCGGTGTCGATGACGCCGGGCGCCAGCGAGCAGATGCGCGCGCCGTGGGGCTTGAGCGCCTCGTCCAGCGCCACGCTGCGGCTGAAATGGTCCATGCCGGCCTTGGCCGCGCAGTAGGAGGCCTGCGAGGCAATGGCGCGCCGGCCCAGGCCCGAAGAAATGTTGAGCACCTTGCGCGGCACGGCCGTCCAGCCCTCGGTGGCGGCCAGGAAGGCGGCCGTCAGCAGCATGGGCGCCTCCAGCCCCACGCGCATGGCCTGGGCAATGTCGGCGGGCTGCAGCTGCGACAGCGGCGCAATCTGCGGAATCACGCCCGCGTTGTTGATCAGGGTGACGCTGGCGTAGCGCGCCGCGTCCAGGCCGGCCAGCCAGTCGCCCAGCCTGCGGGCCGCGGCCTCGGGCTCGCCCAGGTCCACGCTCCACTGCTGCAGTGGCGCGCCCACCGTGGCGGCCGCCTGGGCCAGGTCTTCGCTGGTGGAGCGCGACAGCGTGACCAGTTCATGGCCGGCATCCAGCAGTTGCCGGGCCATGGCCAGGCCCATGCCGCGCGAGGCGCCGGTAAGAATCGTCAGGGAAAGAAGAGGCGATGCATTGTTCATGCGGGCGATGGTATCGCTTGTGCCCGTGCTGCCGGCCCGGCCGCTGCCTGGGCGGCGACAGGGTCCGATGGCAGCAGCAGCTCGGCGCTGTGCGCCTGCCGGGTGCGCTCCAGCGCCTGCACGATGCGTTCGCAGGCACGCTCGGCCGCCTCGTGCAGGCTGGCGCCCTGCAGCCAGTGGCCGGTGAGCGCGGCACTGAACAGATCGCCCGTTCCCTTGGGCACCGCATCCACCCGCGCGTGGGTGATCACGTGCACGTCATCGCGCGTGACCAGGGCCACGCGCATGCGCTGGGCAGGCTCGCCGTCCAGCTCGGGCGAGGCGCTGGTCACGGCCACCCACTGCGTGCGTCCCTTGAGCAGGCTGCGCGCGGCCTGGACCACATCGTCCATGCCGCGCACAGGGCGCGCGGTCAGCCGCTCCAGCTCGAAATGGTTGGGTGTCAGCCCGTCGGCCAGCGGCAGCAGGTGGCGCTGGTAGGCCTCGACCATGGCGGGGTCCACATAGATGCCGCTGTCGTGGTCGCCGATCACCGGGTCCACCACCACGCGCAGGCCGGGCCGCTGCGCCAGCAGGCCGGCAACCCAGTCCGCCAGCAGCGTGGCCTGGGCCGGCCCGCCCAGGTAGCCGGCCAGCACGGCCTGCAACTGCCGCAGCCCGCCGCGCGCGCCCAGGTCCTGCAGATAGCCCGCAAACCACTCGGCGGCAATTGCTCCGCCGTGGATGCTGGGATAGTGCGGCGTGTTGCTGAACACCACCGTGGGCACGGCCGCCGCCGCCAGCCCCAGCGCCTGCAGCGTGGGCATGGCCACGTTGTTGCCAACGCGGCCGTAGACGACCTGGGACTGCACGGACACCACGTCGATGGCCAGGGGTTGCAGCATGTCTTGGGGGGCGCAGGCGTTCATGGGCGTGGGGGAGCAATGAGAGGCAGGGACGTGTTTTATAACGCCTGCGCCCAGGCCGCAGACCCCACAATCGGCCGCGCATGACCAGACCACTGTGCGATCTGCGCGTGAAAAGAAAAAGGCCCGCCGAAGGGCGGGCCCGTGGAGCGCCAGGCGCCTGTGCGTTGTCAGGCGCCCAGGTAGGCGCGGCGCACGGCGTCGTTGGTCAGCAGGTTGGCGCCTGTGTCTTCCAGCACCACCTTGCCGGTTTCCAGCACATAGCCGCGGTCGGCGATCTGCAGGGCGCGGTTGGCGTTCTGCTCGACCAGGAAGACCGTGACGCCGGCCGTGCGGATGGTCTGGATGATCTCGAAGATCTGCGCAATGATCAGCGGCGCCAGGCCCAGCGTGGGCTCGTCCAGCAGCAGCAGGCGGGGCTTGCTCATCAGCGCGCGGCCGATGGCCAGCATCTGCTGCTCGCCGCCCGACATGGTGCCGGCGCGCTGGTGGGCGCGCTCACGCAGGCGCGGGAAGAGGCCGAACACATGTTCGATGCCGGCCTCGATCTGCGGCTTGTCCAGGAAGAATCCGCCCATCTTCAGGTTGTCCGTGACCGTGAGGTCCGAGAAGATGCGCCGTCCCTCGGGCGAGACCGCGATGCCCTTGCGCATGATGTGGTGCGAGGGCAGCTGGGTGATGTCCTCGCCCTCGAACGAGATGCGGCCCGAGCTGGCGCGCGGGTTGCCGCACACCGTCATCAGCAGCGAGGTCTTGCCGGCGCCGTTGGAGCCGATCAGCGAGACGATTTCGCCCTGGTTGACGTGCAGGCTCACGCTGTCGACCGCGCAGATGGCGCCGTAGTGGGTGGAGATGTTCTCCAGTTGCAGCATGGCAGGCATCAGGCTTCTCCCAGGTAGGCCTTGATGACCCGTTCATCGTTGCGGATGGCATCCGGCAGGCCCATGGCGATGGGCTTGCCGTACTCCATGACCAGGATGCGCTCGGACACGCCCATGACCAGGCCCATGTCGTGCTCAATCAGCAGCACGGCAATGCCGTACTGGCGGCGCAGCTGGTCGATCAGGCCCTGCAGGTCCTTCTTCTCCTGCGGGTTCAGGCCGGCGGCGGGTTCGTCGAGCATGAGCACGCGCGGCTTGGTGATCATGCAGCGCGCGATCTCCAGGCGGCGCTGGTGGCCGTAGGCCAGGTTGCCAGCCTCGCGGTTGACGAACTCGCGCAGGCCCATGACGTCCAGCCAGTGCAGGGCGCTCTCGATCTTTTCCTCTTCGCTGCGGCGGTAGCTTGCCGTGTTGAACAGGCCCGACAGCAGGTTGACGCCCGAGCTGCGGTGCTGTGCCACCAGCAGGTTTTCCAGCACCGTCATGGACTTGAACAGCCGCACGTTCTGGAAGGTGCGCACCACGCCGTGGTTGGCCACGTGGTGGCTGCTGCGGCCCTCGATGGCGCTGCCGTCCAGCGTGACGGAGCCGCTGCTGGGCTGGTAGAAACCGCTGATGCAGTTGAACACCGTGGTCTTGCCGGCGCCGTTGGGGCCGATGATGGCAAACACTTCCTGCGGGCGCACGTTGAAGCCCACATGGTCCACGGCCAGCAGGCCGCCGAAGCGCATGCACAGGTCTTTGACTTCTAGCAAATACTCGCTCATTGCCGGCCCTTGCTGCTTTCTGTTGTCCCAAAAATCATGGTGTCGGCATGCCTCATGAGCGCACCTCCACATGGTGGCGGCGCATGGGCAGCAGGCCCTGCGGGCGCCAGATCATCATCAGCACCATCACCAGGCCGAAGATCAGCATGCGGTACTCGGAGAACTCGCGCGCCAGCTCGGGCAGCACCGTCAGCAAGATGGCCGCGATGATCACGCCCAGCTGCGAGCCCATGCCGCCCAGCACCACGATGGACAGGATCAGCGCCGATTCGATGAAGGTGAACGATTCGGGGTTGACGATGCCCTGGCGCGCCGCGAAGAAGGCGCCGCCCAGGCCGGCGAACATGGCGCCCAGCGTGAAGGCGGACAGCTTGATCTTCATGGGGTTCAGGCCCAGGGAGCGGCAGGCGATCTCGTCCTCGCGCAGCGCCTCCCAGGCACGGCCTATGGGCATGCGCACCAGGCGGTTGGAGATGCACAGCGTGATCACGGCCAGCAGCAGCGCCATCAGGTACAGGAAGATCACCATGTGCAGCGAGCTGAACTCCAGCCCCAGGAACTGGTGGAAGGTCGTGCCGCCCTCGGTGGAGGGATTGCGCGTCATCTCCAGGCCCAGCACCGTGGGCTTGGGGATGCTGGAGATGCCGTCCGGCCCGCCCGTGATGCTGGTCAGGTTGACCAGCATCAGGCGGATGATTTCGCCGAAGCCCAGCGTCACGATGGCCAGGTAGTCACCGCGCAGCCGCAGCACCGGAAAGCCGAGCACGAAGCCGAACATCGCGGCAGCGGCGCCGGCCAGCGGCAGCGCTTCCCAGAAGGACCAGCCGGCCCAGTGGAACAGCAGCGCATAGGTGTAGGCGCCCACGGCGTAGAAGCCCACGAAGCCCAGGTCCAGCAGGCCGGCAAAGCCCACGACGATGTTCAGGCCCAGGCCCAGCATCACGTAGATCATGGCCAGCGTGGCGATGTCCACCGCGTTGCGGCCCGCGAAGAAGGGCCAGGACACGGCGATCAGCAGGGCGGCCAGGATCAGGCCGTTGCGGTGGCTGGGGCGTGCGTGTGGCAGCGAGGGCAGCGAGACCTTGGGCATCTTCGCCGCGATCAGCGGGCGCAGCAGCTGCACCAGGAAGACCAGGGCGCAGGCCCAGGCCACCACCGTCCAGTCGGGGTTGATGATGGTGCGGGTGCCGGCGCGCTCCAGGTGCAGGCCGAAGATGGGCGTGACGACCACGGCGGTCATCACCGTGGCGATCAGGGCGTCGCGCAGGTTCAAGGTGGGTTTGGCTTTCATCAGACCTTCTCCACTTCAGGCTTGCCCAGCAGGCCCGTGGGGCGGAACAGCAGGATCAGCACCAGCAGGCCGAAGGCCACGATGTCCTTGTACTCGGACGAGATGTAGGCTGCCGCAAAGGTCTCGGCCACGCCCAGCAGCACGCCGCCCAGCATGGCGCCGGGGATGGAGCCGATGCCGCCCAGCACCGCCGCCGTGAAGGCCTTGATGCCGGCCAGAAAGCCGATGAACGGGTTGAGCTTGCCCACGGCCAGCGCGATCAGCACACCGCCCACGGCCGCCAGCATGGCGCCCAGCACGAAGGTGAACGAGATCACGCGGTTGGTGTCGATGCCCAGCAGGCTGGCCATGTGCATGTCCTGGGCGCAGGCGCGCGAGGCACGGCCCATGCGGGAATGGCGGATGTACAGCGTCAGCAGCACCATGAGCACGATGGCGACCACGATGATCAGGATGCGCGAGTAGGGCACATAGATCTCGAAGCCACCTTCGGCGCCGAAACGCAGCGCGCCCGGCAGCAGCGAGGGCACGGCCATGTCGCGCGCACCCTGGCCCAGGGCCACCCAGTTCTGCAGGAAGATGGACATGCCGATGGCCGAGATCAGGGCCACCAGGCGCGGGCTGCGGCGCAGCGGCTTGTAGGCCACCTGTTCCACCACCAGGCCGTAGACGCCGGTGACGAAGACCGACACCACCAGCATCAGGCCGATGATGGCCCACACGGGCAGGCCGCTTGTCGTGCCGATGGCCGACAGCGTGACCAGGCCGATGTAGGCGCCGATCATGTAGATGTCGCCGTGGGCGAAGTTGATCATCCCGATGATGCCGTAGACCATTGTGTAGCCGATGGCGATCAGGGCATAGATGGCGCCCAGGGACAGTCCGTTGAACAGCTGCTGTATCAGCTGAGGTAAGAGTTCTGACATGGTGTAATGCCGCCCCAAAACAGGAAAAGGCCTAAAAGGCCAGGATGCAGACAACCGGGACACGCGCAAGCGTGCCCCGGCCAGTCAACGAGGGGGATTACTTGGCAGCGACCGACTTGCTGCCGTCCTTGTGCCATTCGAACACCTGGAAGTCGAAGGACTTCAGGTCGCCCTGCTTGTTCCAGCCCACCGAGCCCAGAACGGTCTCGAAGTTGGACTTGTGCAGGTGGTCAGCCACCTTGGCGGGGCTGTCGCCCACGGCCTTGATGCTGTCCAGCAGCACTTGCGTGGCGGCAAAGGCGGTCAGCTGGAAGGCGCCCGAGGGATTGCGCTTCTTGTCCTTGAAGGCCTTGACCACGGCGGCGTTCTTGGGGTTGGCCGAGAAGTCTGCAGGCAGGGTCACCAGCATGCCTTCGACGGCGTTGCCGGCGATGGCGTTGACTTCGGGGTTGCCCACGCCTTCGGGGCCCATCATGCGGACCTTCAGGCCCTGCTCGGAAGCCTGGCGCAGCAGCAGGCCCATTTCAGGGTGGTAGCCACCGTAGTAGATGAAGTCCACACCGGCGCTCTTGAGCTTGGTGATGACGGCGGAGTAGTCGCTGTCGCCGGCGTTGATGCCTTCGAACAGGGCCACTTCCACGCCGGCCTTCTTCAGGTCGTCGCGCACGGAGGAGGCAATGCCCTGGCCATACGACTGCTTGTCGTGCAGCACGGCAACCTTCTTGGGCTTGGCCTTGTCCAGGATGAACTTGGCGGCGGCAGGGCCCTGCTGGTCATCGCGGCCGATGGTGCGGAAGATGAAGTGGTAGTTCTTGCCGTCGGTCAGGGCAGGGGAGGTGGCCGAGGGGGTCACGACGACCACGCCTTCGTTGTTGTAGATCGGGGCGGCGGCAATCGATGCGCCCGAGCAGACGGGGCCGATCACGTAGCCGATCTTGGCGTTGACCACGCGGTTGGCTGCCACGGGGCCTTGCTTGGGTTCGCAGGCGTCATCGACGGACACCAGCTCGATCTTCTTGCCATTGACGCCGCCAGCCGCATTGGCCATTTCCACGGCGGTGTTCACGCCTTCCTTGACCATGTCGCCGTACTGCGTCAGCGGGCCGGTGGTGGGAACCACCATGGCGATCTTGATTTGCGCATGCGCTGTGGAGAACAAGGCGGCACCAGCCAAACCCAGGGCGGCGACGACGGTGTGCATGCGGAACGGAATGCTCATGAGTACTTCCTTCAACTTTGGGTAAAGCGTTCTGAAAAACGCGGTGGCTCCTGTAGGGGCGATCCGCGCAAAGAAGCACAGATTAATCTCCTGGTTACCAATGGCAACAGGGTATCCCGGGGCTGGCGCGCATGCAGGCTTTTCGCTAAGGGCTGGATGCCATCGCAGGCCGCTTGTCAACGCCGGTTTTGGGCGACGAAAACGCCTGATGCCGACGGTGCACCCAGACGGTGCTGCATGAAACCAATATGACCGACTGCAAGAAGGGGAAACACGTACACGGAATGTTGCATTGCAGCAACGCGCCAGAGGGCGCCGGTTTGCGTGTTTCTGCGGTGGATCAAAACGGCACGGCGGATTCGAAACGCAGCGTTTGGCCCGACAGGGGATGGGCCAGCTCCAGCTGGTGCGCATGCAGCAGCAGGCGCGGCGACAGGGCCTGCACGGCGGCATCGGCATAAAGCGCATCGCCCAGGATGGGATGGCCCAGCGCCGCCATGTGCACGCGCAACTGGTGGGTGCGGCCCGTCACGGGTTGCAGCTGCACCCGCGTGGTGGGAGCACCCTGGCCTTCGGTGGCTGATGACATGGCGCGCCACAGGGTCTGGCTGGGCTTGCCCTGCAGGGCGTCGATGATGCGCAAGGGGCGCCGCTCCCAGTCGGCGGCTATCGGCAGGTCGATGCTTTGCCAGGCGTCGGCCTGCTGCGCGGCAGGGCGGCCGGCGACCACGGCCACATAGCGCTTGTGCACGCGGCGCTGCGCAAAGGCTTCGCTCAGGAGGCGCTGGCTGGCCAGGCTGCGCGCCATGACCACCAGGCCCGAGGTGGCCTGGTCCAGCCGGTGCACGACCAGCGCATCGGGCCAGCGCTGCAAGGCGCGGCCGCTCAGGCAGTCCTGCTTGTCGGGGCCGCGCCCGGGCACGCACAGCAGGCCGGAGGGCTTGTCCAGCACCAGCAGCTCGGCGTCCTCGTACAGGCAGGAGACACCTGCATCGGTATCTGCATCGGCATCGGCATCGGCATCGGCAGCAGTACCAGCACCGATGCACTCCTGCGGCGTTTCAGTGTTCAAGCCGCTCACCGTTCATTGAGGAGCCTGTGCACGGTGGCGCACAGTTCCTCCACGTCATTGGGCTTGTGCACCAGGGCCCGGGCGCCTGCGGCCATGGCGGCCTGCTCGATCTCGGCGGTGATGTAGCCCGAGGCCAGGGCGATGGGCAGCAGGGGCTGGATGGACAGCGCCTCATACACCAGGTCGATGCCGCTGTAGCCGGGCATGTTGTAGTCGGTGACCAGCAGGTCGTAGTCCTGGGGGGCGGCGCGCAGCGCCTCGGTGGCCTCGTGCGGATCGGTGAAGCCGCTGACCTGGTAGCCGCGACGGCGCAGCAGGCGCTGCACGAGGAAGACCAGGGCCTGGTCGTCGTCCACGTACATCACATGCTGCTGTGCGGCCTGCGGGTCGGGCAGCAGGGCGAACTGCGGGCCGGTCGGGGTTTCTGCGGCTGCCAGCGGCTCCGGCAGGCTGGGCGGTGTTTCGGCCACGGGCGCCTGGGCAGGTGCGTACTCGGCGGGCGCCAGGGCGTCGGCCGGGGGAAAGTACAGCGTGAAGCGGCTGCCTTGTCCGGGAATGCTGTACACGTCCACGGCGCCGCCGTGGTTGCGCATGACGCCGTGCACCACGGGCAGGCCCAGGCCCGTTCCCTGGCCCACGGGCTTGGTGGTGAAGAAGGGCTCGAAGATGCGCTGCAGCGTGCGCGCATCCATGCCGGGGCCGTTGTCCTGCACCGACAGCGCCACGTAGCTGACGGGCGGCAGGCCCAGGCGCTCGCACAGGCGCTGGTCGGGGCGCACCAGGTCGGCGTCCATCTGGATCAGGCCGCGCCGCTCACCCAGGGCGTGCATGGCGTTGGTGCACAGGTTGAACAGGGCCTGCTCCACCTGCATGGCGTCGGCCAGCATGGGGGGCAGCTGCGGCGGCACATGCACCTGCAGCTCCACGGCGGGCGGCAGGGTCACGCGCAGCAGCCGCGCCGTGTCGCCCATGACTTCGCGCGCCTGCACGGGCTTGCGCTGGGGCGGCTCGTTGCGGCTGAAGGTCAGGATCTGGCGCACCAGGTCGCGCGCGCGGCGGCCGGCCTTTTCGATCTCCTGCAGGCTTTCGATGGCTGCGGCATTGCCGCCGCAGTCGGCCTTGGCCAGCTCCACGTTGCCCAGGATGGCACCCACGATGTTGTTGAAGTCGTGCGCAATGCCGCCGGCCATGGTGCCCAGGGCCTGCATCTTGTGCGATTCGCGCAGCTGGTCTTCCAGCTCGTTGCGCTGGGCCTCGGCCTTCTTGCGGCTGGTGAGGTCGCGCGCGAACACGGTGGTGGTCTCGCCGCCGCTGTGGTGCTCGAAGGAGACACTGACCTCGACCGGAATCTCGCGGCCGCTGGCCGTGCGCGCCGTCATCTCGCCCAGCACGGCCTGCGTGGTCAGCGGTGCAAAGGACAGGGCCTGGGCTGCGTCGGGCAGGAAACGCTCCAGCGGACTGCCCAGCGCGTCGTGCGGCGGGCACAGGAACAGGGCGGCGGCCGTGGGATTGAAGACGGTGATGCGCTGGTCCGAGTCCAGGCAGATGATGGCGTCCAGCGCCGAGTTGATGACCGATTCCAGCCGCCGCTCGCTCAGGAACAGCTGGTGGTTGCGCTGCTGCAGCGCCAGGCGCTCGGCCAGCAGCGGGCCCTGGTCCACTACGGCGCACAGGTACTGGGCAATGGGCGGGCCGCTTTGCTGGGGGATGGCGATGCAGGCCACGTGCAGGTCGGCGCGCAGCTGGTGCTGCTCGGTGATTTCGAAGCAGACCTCGTGGGCCTCGGTGCGGCCCAGCTCGCGTGCGGCGGAGAAGGTCTCGCGCACGCGCTCGGCGTCGTCCGGGTGCACGAAGGGCGCGAAGTTCACCAGCAGCCGGTCATGCTCGGAGGGCTGGAAGGCGCTGTGCGCCATGGCGTTGGCCTGCACCACCATGTCGTGCTCGTCCACCACCAGCAGGGGCAGGGGAATGCTGGCGAACAGGGCCTCGAAGCGCTCGGAGGCGCTTTCGGCCACGGCCTGGCTGTAGTCCAGCACGCGGTTCTGGATTTCCAGTTCGCGCTGGTAGTTGCGCAGCTCGGCCACCAGGGCCTGCAGCGGGTCGTCTTCGGGCTGGAAGAGGGGGAAGCGTTCGACGGGGGGCAGGTCGGCGCCGGGCGCCAGCAGCGCATGCAGGGGCAGGTGCTCGTCGTCGCGAGGCGGATCGGAATGGTCTGGGCTGCTCATCGCGGGCTGGCGCTGGGGAAAGCGGCACATGCCGCACAAATCCTGGTGGCCCGCGCCCGGCGTCCGGCAGATTACCGGAGCCCGGCGCGGGCAGGGCCGCAGTGTACGCGCGCCAGGCGGGGCGCCACAAGCGCCCCTTTCGGTGGCAGGTGCTTCAGCTCAGGTAAGCGTCCACGGGGATGCAGCTGCAGTACAGGTTGCGGTCGCCGTAGACGTTGTCCACGCGGCCCACCGGGCACCAGTACTTGGACTGGCGCAGGGCGGCCACCGGGTAGGCAGCGGCCTCGCGGCTGTAGGGGTGGGCCCATTCCGAGGCCAGCAGCGTCTCGGCCGTGTGCGGCGCGTTCTTGAGCGGGTTGTCGTCCTGGGGCAGGCGGCCCTGTTCGATGGCGCGGATTTCCTCGCGGATGGCGATCATCGCGTCCACGAAGCGGTCCAGCTCGTACAGGCTTTCGCTTTCGGTGGGCTCCACCATCAGCGTGTTGGGCACGGGGAAGGACAGCGTGGGCGCATGGAAGCCGTAGTCGATCAGGCGCTTGGCCACGTCCTCGGCCATGACGCCCGTGCTTTCCTTGAACTGGCGCAGGTCCAGGATGCATTCGTGCGCCACATGGCCGTGCTCGCCCGCGTACAGCGTCGGGTAGTGGTCGCGCAGCCGGGCGCTGATGTAGTTGGCGCTGAGGATGGCGGTCTCGGTGGCCAGGGTCAGGCCCTGGGCACCCATCATGCGGATGTACATCCAGCTGATGGGCAGCACGGCCGCATTGCCCAGCGGCGCGGCGCTGATGGCACCCGTGCCGCCCGCAAGGCCCGCCGTGGCATGGCCGGGCAGGAACGGAACGAGGTCCTCGACCACGCAGACGGGGCCCACGCCCGGGCCGCCGCCACCGTGCGGAATGCAGAAGGTCTTGTGCAGGTTCAGGTGGCTGACATCGCCGCCGAAGCTGCCCGGCGCGGCCAGGCCCACCAGGGCGTTCATGTTGGCGCCGTCCACGTAGACGCGGCCGCCGTGGTCATGCACCAGCTTGCACAGCTCCTTGACCTGGGTCTCGAACACGCCGTGCGTGCTGGGGTAGGTGATCATGATGCAGGCCAGGTTGGCACTGTGCTGCTCGCACTTGGCCGCCAGGTCCGCCATGTCGACGTTGCCGTTGGCATCGCAGGCGGTGACCACCACCTGCATGCCCACCATCTGCGCGCTGGCGGGGTTGGTGCCGTGGGCGCTGCTGGGAATCAGGCAGACGTTGCGGTGCGACTGGCCCCGGCTCGCATGCCAGCCCTTGATGGCCAGCAGGCCCGCGTACTCGCCCTGGCTGCCGGCATTGGGCTGCAGGCTGATGCCGGCGTAGCCCGTGGCCTGGCACAGCCAGTCGCGCAGCTGCTTGTCCAGTTCCGCATAGCCCTGCTGCTGGTCGGCCGGGGCAAAGGGGTGCACCTGGGCGAACTCGGGCCAGGTGATGGGAATCATCTCGCTGGTGGCGTTGAGCTTCATGGTGCAGGAGCCCAGGGGGATCATGCTGCGGTCCAGCGCCAGGTCCTTGTCCGACAACTGGCGGATGTAGCGCAGCATGGCGGTCTCGGAGCGGTGGGTGTTGAACACCGGGTGCGTGAGGAAGTCGCTGCTGCGGCGCAGGCCGTCAGGGATCAGCGGCTCCACGCCCTTTTCGAAGGCGGTGAAGCTGGGCAGGGCCTGGCCGTCCCGGGCGAAGATCTTCCACAGCAGCTCGACATCGGCGCGCGTGGTGGTCTCGTCCAGCGAGATGCACAGGTATTCCTTGAAATACACGCGCAGGTTGGCGCCCAGGGACACGGCACGCTCCACGATGGCCTGCGTGGCCTCACCCGTGTGCAGGCTCAGCGTGTCGAAGCTGGGCACCTCGCGCAGCGGCGCGCCCAGCTCGGCCAGGCCGCGCGCCAGGATGGCCGTGTACGAGGCCACGCGGCGGGCGATGCGCTCCAGGCCCTCGGGGCCGTGGTAGACGGCGTACATGCTGGCCACCACGGCGGGCAGCACCTGGGCCGTGCAGATGTTGGAGGTGGCCTTTTCGCGGCGGATGTGCTGCTCGCGCGTCTGCAGTGCCAGGCGGTAGGCAGGCTTGCCGTGCACGTCCACGCTCACGCCGACCAGGCGGCCGGGCAGGGAGCGCTTGAACTCGTCGCGGCAGGCCATGAAGGCGGCATGCGGGCCGCCCGCGCCCATGGGCATGCCAAAGCGCTGGGTGGTGCCCACCACGATGTCGGCACCCCATTCGCCGGGCGGCGTGATCAGGGTCAGCGCCAGCAGGTCGGTGGCCACGATGAAGGCGGCCTGCTTGCCATGGGCCTTGTCCACGTCGGCGCGCAGATCGTCGATGCGGCCGCTGGTGGCGGGGTACTGGGCCAGCACGGCGAAGTAGTCGCCCTCCATCAGCTGGTTCCATTCCTCCAGCGAGTTGGCCAGCAGCACCTCGATGCCCAGCGGCGCGGCGCGCGTCTGGATGACTTCGATGGTCTGGGGGTGGGCATCGCCGGCCACCACGAAACGGTTGCTCTTGCTTTTGACGGAGCGCTTGGCCAGCGTCATGGCCTCGGCGGCCGCCGTGGCCTCGTCCAGCATGGAGGCGTTGGCAATCGGCATGGCCGTCAGGTCGCAGACCATGGTCTGGAAGTTGACCAGGGCCTCCATGCGGCCTTGCGAGATCTCGGCCTGGTAGGGCGTGTAGGCCGTGTACCAGGCCGGGTTCTCCAGGATGTTGCGCAGGATGACGCCGGGCGTGTGCGTGCCGTAGTAGCCCTGGCCGATGAAGCTTTTGAGCAGCTGGTTGCGGCCTGCCAGCGCCTTGAGTTCGGCCAGCGCCTGGGCCTCGGTGGCCGCTGGCGGCAGCGCCATGGGCTGGTGGCGCCGGATGGAGGGCGGGACGATGGCGTCGATCAGCGCATCGCGCGATGCCGCGCCAATGGCGCTGAGCATGTGGGCCTCGTCTTCGGGCGCAATGCCGATATGGCGGGCCACGAATTCGGTGGCGTTCTCGAGGGCGGCAAGGGGCTGGGTGGAGGACATCAGCATGGAGGGACCTGTCTCAAAAGCTGAAAAGCGCCAGGGCGGGCCCTGGCGCCCGTCCTGGCCGGAAAGTGGCGTCAGTTGCTCTGTGCGAAGGCCGTGTAGGCAGCTTCGTCGAGCAGCGCGGCCAGCTGGCCTGCGTCGCTGAGCTTGACCTTGAAGAACCAGCCTTCGCCCAGCGGGTCGCTGTTGGCCAGGGAGGGGTCGTCGCGCAGGGCTTCGTTGACTTCGACGATCTCGCCGCTGACGGGCATGTAGACATCGGCGGCGGCCTTGACGGACTCGACCACGCCGGCCACATCGCCCTGGTTGAAGCTGGTGCCCACGGCGGGCAGATCGACGAACACCACGTCGCCCAGCGCATCCTGCGCGTGGAGGGTGATGCCGACGATGGCCGCGTCAGGGTTGGCGGCGTTGATCCATTCGTGGTCCTTGGAATACTGGATGCTCATGGCTTGCTCCGATAGAAACTGAAAAAGAAACCTGTGAAAGGCGGTTTGAGAAAGGTCAGTGCGCACTGTAGCGGCATGCGATGGCAGGAAAAACGAATCCGCCGAACTCGATCCACGCCAAGCGCGCAGGCCGTCCTCAACCCCGGTGATAGCGAGGCGCCACGAAGGGCGTGGCCTGCACCTGCATGGGCACGGCCTTGCCGCGCACCATGGCCTGCAGCGTGGTGCCGATGGCGGCGCTGCCCGGCTCCACATAGGCCAGTGCCACGGGCTGGTTCAGCGTGGGCGACAGCAGGCCGCTGGTGACCTGGCCGACCTTGCGGCCGCTGGCATCCAGCAGCTCCGTGCCTTCGCGCACGGGTACGCGCTCCAGGGCCACCAGGCCCACGCGCTTGCGCGTGAGCAGCTCGGGCGACTGCAGCTGGGTCAGCACGGTGGCCGCGCCGGGAAAGCCGCCTTCGCGCTCGCCACCGATGCGGCGGACCTTCTGCACGGCCCAGTTCAGGGCGGCCTCGGCCGGGGTGGTGGTCGTGTCCAGATCGTTGCCGTACAGGCACAGGCCGGCTTCCAGGCGCAGCGAATTGCGCGCGCCCAGGCCCACGGGCCTGACTTCGGGCTGGGCCAGCAGGGCACGGGCAAAGGCCTCGGCGTGGCTGGCGGGCAGGGAGATCTCGAAGCCGTCCTCGCCGGTATAGCCGCTGCGCGTGATGTACAGCTCGGCGCCTTCCCAGTCGAAGTAGCCGCCCGTCATGAACACCAGCCCGGCCGTGTCGGGCAGCAGGCGCTCCATGGCGGCTGCTGCCTGCGGGCCCTGCAGCGCCAGCAGGCCCCGGTCGAACTGGGGCTCGATTTCACAGCGCTGGCCGATGCGGGCCTCTATGTGCGCCAGGTCTTCGTGCTTGCAGGCGCCGTTGACGATCAGGAACAGGTCGTCCTCGCGGCGCACGAACATCAGGTCGTCCAGAATGCCGCCCGCGTCGTTGAGCAGCAGGCCGTAGCGCTGGCGGTGTGCGCCCAGGCCCAGCACGTCCATGGGCAGCAGCGATTCCAGCGCCGCGCCGGCATCCGGGCCACGCAGGCTGATCTGGCCCATGTGCGAGACATCGAACAGGCCTGCCGCCTCACGCGTGTGCAGGTGCTCGGCCATCAGCCCCTGCGGGTATTGCACGGGCATGGAGTAGCCGGCAAACGGCACCATGCGCGCGCCCAGTTCCTGGTGCAGGTCGAACAGCGGGGTCTTGAGCAGATCGGTGGTGGAGGCAGCGGTCAAGGAGGGACTCTCTTTTCGGCAAGGGGCAAGGCACAACGCCATCCCGGAATCCCGGGATGTCCTGCCCTGCTGTCCGCTTTACCTGAGAGATTCACCCGCACCTTCCATGCGTGGGGCTTGCTCCTTCGGTGGATGGGGCACACCGCCGTGCCCTGCATCTCTCTCCAGCTAGGAACGCCTGCGGCCGTGGCGGCAGGCGGTGCCAGTCCTTTTGCCTGAGCGTTCGGGACGAACCCTGCGCCTTCGGCGGTGCCGCTGCCTGTGACCATTGCGGCCGGGCGGGCACTCTCTCCTGACCGGCGCATTCTAGCTGCGGCCAGCGCCCGCGCGGCTTCGGGATTTCCGCGGGCCGGCCGCAGCTCCATGCGCTTGCCTGCATGGATGCATTTGCAAATTGCATAACTGTCTAAAAAATCTCCTACATTGAGATGCATCGATATATGAAATCTCGTGAGCGAGAAGGAAGAAGCGCACATGCAGCAGACGCTGGGAGACACATTGGCCTGGCCGGCACGTTACCTGCCGAACAAGGAAGCCCTGGTGGCTTGGGAGGGCGGCGAGCGACGCGCCTGGACCTACGCCCAGCTCGATGCCGAAGTCAACCGCCACGCCCACGGCCTGGCCGAGCTGGGCATAGGCCATGGCGACGTGGTCGCGGCCTTTCTCTACAACACGCCAGCCTTTGTCTTCACCATGCTGGCGGCCGCGCGCCTGGGCGCCATCTTCAACCCCATCAACTACCGGCTGGCGGCGCAGGAGCTGGCCTTCATCCTCAAGGACGGTGCTGCGCGCGCCCTGGTCTTCGAGCACGAGGGCGGCGAGGTGGCCGCACGCGCCCAGGCCCTGCTCAAGGCCGAAGGCGGCGGCACTGGCACGGGCATCGAGCACTGGATCTTTGCCGACGATGCCCCGGCCGACCTGCTGCCGATCTGGGCCACGCAGCGCCTGTCCGCCCTGGCCAGGGGCCGCAGCAGCGCGCCGCCCCAGGCCCATGTGCGCGAGAGCGACCCCTGCATCCTCATGTACACCAGCGGCACCACGGGCCGGCCCAAGGGCGTGCTGCATACGCACCGCAGCAAGCTGGCGCACAACGCCCTCATGCACCAGACCATGCAGTTCACGCGCGACGACGTGGGCCTGGCCATGGCGCCGCTCAATCACACGGCCGAGCTGCACACCAGCTTTTTGCCGCGCCTGCAGGCCGGGGCCACCCAGGTGCTGCTGCGCCGCTTTGACGTGACCGAGGCCTGGCGCCTGATCCGCGAAGAGCGCGTGAGCTTCTTCTTCGCGGCGCCCACCATGGTCACCATGCTGCTGGCCGACCCCATCGCCTCGCCCGAGCAGGCGCCCGCGTTGCGGCTGGTGGAGTACGGCGGCGCCTCCATGGCGCCGCACCTGATCCGCGAATGGACGCGCAAGGTCGGCAGCGACCTGGTCCAGGTCTACGGCACCACCGAGATGGGGCCCTGCATGTCCATCCTCCTGCCGCGCGAGCAACTCTCGCACGCGGGCTCGGCCGGGCTGCCCTCCATGGGCCATGACCTCATCGTGGCCCGCCTGCGCGAAGACAACGCCCCCACCGATCCGGCCGAGGCCTGCCTGCCCGGCGAGGTGGGCGAGATCCTGGTGCGCGGCCCCTGCATGATGGCCGGCTACCTCAACCGCCCCGACGCCAACACCCGCGCGCTGGCGCACGGCTGGTACCACACGGGCGACCTGGGCCACATCGACGACGACGGCTATCTCTGGATCCGCGACCGCATCGACTACATGATCAATTCGGGCGCCGAGAACGTCTATCCCCGCGAAGTGGAAGACGCCCTGGTCGAGCATGCCGATGTGCTCGAAGTCGCCGTCATCGGCGAGGCCGACGAGCGCTGGGGCCAGATCGTCGCCGCCCACGTGGTCGCCAAGCCTGGCGCCACGCCCACGGCCGAGGCGCTGGACGCCTTCCTGGTCCACGGCGACCGCCTGGCCGCCTACAAGCGCCCGCGCCGCTACCACTTCCGCGAGGCCCTGCCCAAGACGGCCAGCGGGAAGATACAGAAGCAGTTGCTGCGGGTGGTGGTGGCAGCCTGAGGCTGCGGCCTGCGTTTACTTCTGCGCAGTACAGCACTGCGCCATCGAGTTGCGCAGCCACCGATGCATGGCATCCCCCTGCTTGCGCACATGCCAGGCCTGCTGGTAGGCAAACCGGGGCAGCTCCAGCGGCGGAGCGAAACGGCGCAGCGTTTTGTGGCGGCGCAGGTCGCCAATGGCGCGGCTGCCCACTGTCAGCACGAGGTCGGTGCCTGCCAGCACCTCCAGCGCCGCGCTCCAGTGGGGCAGGGCCAGCACCACGCGGCGGCTCAGGCCTTGGGCGGCCAGCGCCTTCTCGATTTCCTCGCTGGCGTCGGGCCGCATGGCCAGCATGACGTGCGGGCGCTGCAGCCAGTCCCGCAGTGACAGCCCGCCGCGTGCCGGCAGCACGGCCTGGTCGGCCACGCTCACGAACTGTTCCTGGAACAGATCCTGCACCTCGATGCCTTCGGGCAGGTCGGGTGCGTCGGGGAAGGGCCCCAGGGCCAGGTCCAGTTCGCCATCGGCCAGCTGGGCCAGCATCACCTCGCGCGTGGACTGGCTGATGGCCAGGTCCAGCCCGGGTGCGTGCTGGCGCAGATGCCGCATCAGCGGCGGCAGCACGATGCGCGATGCGTAGTCCGACAGCGCCAGCCGCAGCCGTCCGCGTGCGTGGGCCGGGTCGAACTCCGCCTGCGCCAGCAAGCCGTTGAGGCTGCCCAGCGCATCCGCCAGCGGTTGCACCAGGCCTTGTGCGCGTGCCGTCAGCGCCATGCGGCCACCGCGCCGCACCAGCAACGGGTCGCCCAGATGCTCGCGCAACTGCGCCAGCGAATGGCTCATGGCCGGCTGGCTCTTGTGCAGGCGCAGGGCCGCGCGCGTCACATGTTTTTCGGCCAGCAGGGCGTGCAGGGCCAGCAGCAGGTTGAGGTCGATCCGGCGCAGTTCATCCATGCCATGAATATAGACCGTGCACACAAACGATTTCCATCAACGTGCTGGATGCGAGAGCATGCAGGCATCGATTGACAGAAGAAGAAAGGTCTTGCCGCATGACAGGTAAAAGCACATTCACCGCCCTTGCTCCCGTGGCCCTGGCGCTGCTGGCGGGGGCCATCCTGCCATTCCAGGCCGCCAGCAATGCCCTGGTGGGCCGCCTGCTGGGCCACCCGCTGTGGGGCGCGCTGGTCTCGCTGGCCGTGAGCGTCATGGTCGTGGTGCCTGCACTGTGGGTGCTGCGCGCGCCCGCTCCGGCCATGGCCCAGGCGGCAGCGGGGCCATGGTGGCTATGGATAGGCGGTGTGCTGGGGGCCATCTATGTGGCCAGCGCGGCCGCCGTGACACCCAGGCTGGGCGCAGGCGGCTTCCTGGTCTGCGTGGTGGCGGGGCAGATCGTGGTCTCGGTGTTGGTGGACCACTTCGGCCTGATGGGCCTGGGCGCACGGCCGGTCAATGCGACGCGCCTGGCCGGCGTGGCCTTGATCCTGGGTGGCGTGCTGCTGGTGGTGCAGGGCGGGACGGCCCGTGCAGCGGCGGCCCCATGAGCGCCGCGAGCACGCCCTGCTTCAGCGGCGAAGGCCCCGGCCTTGCCCGCGTCAGGCGGGCATGCCCGGCGGCACGGCGGCCGGCCTTGCCGCTGGCGGACGTTCCTGGCGGGCATCTGCCGTGCCGGGCAGGAACCGGCCCAGCCGGATGACAAAGCAGGCCCCGCCTCCGGCAGCCGGCTGGAAGAACGCGTCGCCTGCGTGCAGCCTGGCGATGCGCCTCACCACGGACAGGCCCAGACCATGCCCGTTGACGTGCCGGGTGGCGCTTGCGCGTTCATAGGGCTCGAAAACCTGTCTTGCCGCTTCGGGCGCAAGGCCCGGTCCCTGGTCGCTGACGGAAATCAGCAGGTCACCGGACGCATCGCAGCGGGCGGCCAGGGTGATGTCGCCCGCCTTGGCATATTTGATGGCGTTGCCGACAAGGTTGGAGATGGCGATGCGCACCAGGACAGGGTCGCATTGCCATTGCTGCGGGCCGTGTTCCAGATCCAGTTTCAGGCGATGCCGCCGGGACCAGCCGACGAGCTCTGCAGACTCCTCCAGGAGTTCATCCAATGGCGTCTGCTCCAGTTGCAGCCGGAACGCGCCCGCGTCCAGCCGGTCGCTGATCAGGCAGGTGTCCACCAGGGTCATCAGCCGGCGCGAAGCCCTGCGTATTTGCGACGCCTGCTCGATGAGGGAGTCCGCGTCCGTCGTCGGGAACGTCTGCAGCTCGGTCGCGGCGCCGTCCACGATGGTGAGCGGGGTGCGGAACTCGTGGTTGATCATGTTGAAGAACTGGCGCTGCTCCAGCCGCATCTCCCGCTCGCTGTGCAAGGCGGTCTGCAAGGCCTGCTGTGCCGTTTGCAGCTGTGCGGTGCGCTGCAGGACCTTGGACTCCAGCTCGCGCTCGGCCGCCTGGGCGCGTGACAGGGCCTGCATCCGCTCACTGCGCAGGGCACGCTCCGCCACCCGCGTGCGATTGGTCACCGCCATTCCCAGCAGGATGGCCTCGGAAACACGCCCGGCAAACCAGAGCATCTGGGCCGATGGCAGAGCAACATCCGGCAGCAGGCCCTGGGTTCTCAGCAGGTTCAGGATGCCGAGGGCGGAAGGCACCGCAAACGCCAGCGCGCCCGGCAGGTATTGCCACTGCCTTCGAACCACCAGCAGGTACAGCACGAAAACCGCGCCGAACGATGTGGACACCAGGGCCGTGAACACCACGGCACGCGAGATCTGCGGATAGCCACCCAACAGTGCCAGGCCCAGTGCGATGGCATTCAGCCAGGCCACCACGCTGAAGAGATGCGCAGCCCAGATCCAATGGCGACGGAACTCGAACAATTGGCTGAAAAACACCGTCGCCACCACACAGAAGCTGCAGTAGGCGATGGACAGCGCATGCTGGGGCTGGTCGGCGCCGGGCAGCAACAGGCCTTCGGGCCGGTAACGGAAAGCAGCGTAGGCAAAGCCGGCTGCCAGGAGCGCGGCGCAAAGAATGTAGAGCCTTTCCCTGAGCCAGCACCACAGGATCAGGCTCATCAGCGTGATGGCCAGGGCCGAGCCCATGTACGCGTAAAGCAGCATGGCGGCCGGCGCCATGCTTCTGCCGGGAAAGACCGCGATGCCTTGGGCGGCCTGGGGGTTGGGCAGCAAGCGGGTGAGCAGTGCCAGAAGCGCTGCAGCTGCCAGGGCCTGCACCAGGACCTGCATCAGCCATTGCGCTGCAGCACCCGTTGGCCAGTGCCTCCGGCGGCCTTCAGTGGGATTGTCTTGGGTGTGGATCAAGGGTCCGATGGGTTGAAGTGGCGTGCGCCCGTATATGTCCGCCGTGCAGGCTTGCGGGGGGGCCATTGTGCACCGGCGGCCATTGCGGGAAAGCGCTGTCTGCCGTCTGCCAGGTGCCCCAATGCAACAGGCCGCCCCGCTGCGGATAAGCGGGGCGGCCTGTAACGGGCTCCTGGTCTGGATCACGCATCCGGGCGCTGGCGGTAGTCGGCGGGGCTGGGTGAATGGTTTTGCTGCGCCGGTAAGCGTGCTCCCATGCAGACAAGTGTGCGCGTATGGCCTCAGAAAATGCTGCTTTATTTCTTCAAAACAGGCGTTGCTACAGAAAATTATTCTGCGCCTGCCTGTTTTGCAGTAGATTGCCGGCCATGGATACCCTCGACAGAAAGATTCTTTCCGCCCTGCAGGCCAACGCGCGCGCCAGCCTGCAGGAAATCGGCGCTGCCGTGGGCCTGAGCGCCTCGCCCTGCTGGGCACGCATCAAGAAGCTGGAAGAGGCAGGGGTGATCGAGGGCTATACCGTGCGCCTGAACCCGCTGGCGCTGGGCCTGGGCGATACGGTGCTGGTGCAGGTCACGCTGGACAGCCATTCGGACAACACGCTGGAGAAATTCGGCGAGATGCTGGCGACCATTCCCGAGGTGGTGGAGGCGCACCTGGTCTCGGGCGAGTACGACTACCTGCTGCGCGTCGTCGTCAAGGACACGCGTGACTACGAGCGCCTGCTGCGCGAGAAGCTCTACAAGATCAAGGGCATACGCCACAGCCAGTCCAGCTTTGTGCTGCGCACGCTGAAGAAGGCAGACCTGCCGCTGGGGGTCTGAAGTCCATGCCTTCTGGCCAGGTGCCGCCGCCCACCCCCTACCGCGAACACTCCCCGCCGCCCGCCTTGCAGCTGCACTTCCAGTGCCTGTGGCGCAGCACCGTGGCCCCGGACTATGCCGGTGGCTTTCTCGTGGTGCCCGATGGCTGCGTGGACATCGTCTGCAAAGGTGGGCGACTGCTGGCCGTGGGGCCTGACAGGGTGGCCGCGCGGCCCACGCTGGTGCCGGGGTCCGAGGTATGGGGAGCGCGCTTCGGCCCCGGTGCGGCCAGCGCCTGGCTGGGCCTGCCCATGGACGAGATCGTGGGGCAGGCGGTGGAGCTGGGCGATCTGCTGGGGCCGCGCGCGCGGGAGTGGGTGCATCGCATCAACGATGCGCAGCCGGGCGCAGGGCAGGCCGTGTTCATCCATGGACTGGTGCAAATGGGCCGCGACGCCCCGGCGCCGGACCGGCAGGCCATGCAGCTGTTCAATGTGGCGGCTGCAGCCGGGCGGGATGAATCCGGCGTGCTGGCTGCCATGCGCGCACAGCTGGACATGTCCGAGCGCAGCCTGCGCCGCTTGTGCCACGCGCAGTTTGGCTACGGCCCCAAGACGCTGGAGCGCGTGCTGCGCTTTCAGCGCCTGCTGGCCCTGGCACGGTCGGACCGGCAGGCAGGTCTTGCGGCGCTGGCGGCGGACGCCGGGTATGCGGACCAGGCGCATCTGTCGCGCGAGGTGAGGGCGCTGTGCGGCATCACGGCGCAGGCCGCCATGGCGCAGCTGCTGGATTGAGCAGTCCGGCTGGCCGTTTTGTTCAAGACCGCTGCCACGGCGTGGCCGAAGATGGCGGCTTACCAGCATTCAACGGAGCATCACATGGGCATCAGGGGCAAGAACCACCAGATCGACAACATCGAGTTCAACGTGGCCGATATTGCGCGCAGCAAGGCGTTCTACGGCGAGGCCTTCGGCTGGACCTTCACCGACTACGGGCCGAGCTACACCGAGTTCAGCGATGGCCGGCTGACGGGTGGCTTCACCATGGGCGAGGAGGTGCGGCCCGGCGGCCCGCTGGTCATCCTCTACGCCGACGATCTGGCCGAGGCACAGCGCCGCGTGGAAGCGGCCGGGGCCGGGGCCGGGGCCGGGGCCGGGGCCGTGATCAGTCGCGCGGTGTTCGCGTTCCCGGGTGGCCGCAGGTTCCACTTCACCGATCCGGACGGCTACGAACTGGCCGTGTGGTCGGCAGAGGCCTGAAAGCCAACAGCCCGCATCTGCGGGCTGTTTTTCATGGGGACTGGGCCGGGCGTCAGTCGACGTTGGAGCCCAGCTGCATGTCCTTGTACTTCACGATGTGCGTGCCCTTGACCAGGCGGTAGCCGCCCCAGATCAGCAGGAACAGCGGCAGGCCGATGTAGGTGGCGACCACGCCGGTCCAGTCGATGCGGTCGGCCATGAAGGCCTCGTAGTTCTGGCCCAGCGTGATCACCATGCACAGCACGAAGGCGAAGATGGGGCCGAACGGGAACCAGGATGCGCGGTAGGGCAGCTGGTTCAGGTCCAGGCCCTGGGCCTCGAAGCCCTTGCGGAAGCGGTAGTGGCTGATGGCAATGCCCAGCCAGGCGATGAAGCCCGTCATGCCCGACAGATTCAGCAGCCAGATGTAGACCAGCTGCGGGCTGAAGATGTTGGTCAGGAAGCACAGCGCCGCCACCACGGTGGTGGCCAGCAGGGCCAGCGTGGGCACGCCGCGCTTGTTGACATACGAGAACATGCGCGGCGCCATGCGCTGGCAGGCCAGCGTGTAGAGCATGCGCGTGGAGGCGTACATGCCCGAATTGCCGGCCGACAGCACCGAGGTCAGCACCACGGCGTTCATCACGGCGGCGGCCGACAGCAGGCCAGCGCGCTCGAAGACCAGGGTGAAGGGGCTCACGCTGATGTCGCCCAGATCATTCTTGAGCAGGTGCGGATCGGTGTAGGGGATCAGCAGGCTGATGACCAGAATGGCGAAGACGTAGAACAGCAAAATGCGCCAGAACACCTGGCGCACAGCGCGGGGCACGTTCTTGGCGGGGTTCTCGGATTCGCCGGCAGCAATGCCGATCAGTTCCGTGCCCTGGAAGGAAAATCCCACGATCATGGCCACGCCGATAAGCGCCGAGAAACCGCCCGCAAAGGGCGCGTCGCCCTGGCTCCACAGGGCAAAGTTGCCCCAGACGCCTTCAGGCGCGCCGCCCCGCACGATGCCCAGGATCATGAGCACGCCCACGCCGATGAAGAGGATGACGGTGGTCACCTTGATGGCGGCGAACCAGTACTCGGCCTCGCCGAAGCCTTTGACCGAGATGGCGTTGAGGCCGAACATGATGGCCAGGAACAGGGCGCTCCACAGCATGCCGTTGCCGTCGGGGAACCAGTAGGCCATGACCAGCTGGGCGGCCACCAGGTCCACGGCAATGGTGACGGCCCAGTTGTACCAGTAGTTCCAGCCCAGCGCGAAGCCGAAGCCTTCGTCCACATAGCGCGCGCCGTAGGTGGCGAACGAGCCCGAGACGGGAAGGTTCGCGGCCATTTCGCCGAGGCTGGTCATGAGGAAGTAGACCATCAGGCCCACGATCATGTAGGCCAGCAGGGCGCCGCCGGGGCCGGCCTGCGAGATGGTGGCGCCCGAGGCAACGAAGAGGCCGGTGCCGATGGAGCCGCCGATGGCGATCATGGACAGATGCCGCGCCTTGAGTTCGCGCCTGAGCGCGGTGGGAGCGGCATTCTTGGAGTTGTCTGCTGCCATGGATGTGTCGATTGGTGGATCAGATCCCGCGCGGCCGCTGGCCGGCGCGGGGGCAGGAATGCAAAACAGGAAAAACAAAAGAGCCGCTGTGTCGCGGCCCCATCAAGGTGCATGCACCACGAAAAGGCGTGATTGTCCGAGAACGCTGCCATCGTGGAAAGGCAGGAGTTTAATCCCCCTTCACCCACATAAGCGGAACTGAATCCGAACCCACTGTGTGCATGGCGCCACGCCGTCTGCGGCCTGCCTGCCTACCACTGTGTCTGCGCCAGCAGCAGCTGGGCCAGTGCCTTGATGCGCGGCGAGGCCTGGCGCGTGCGCGGGTAGACCAGGGACAGTTCGCGGGCGCGGCCTTCGTGCTGGGGCAGCAGCCGCACCAGCCGGCCCGCCTGCAGGTGCTCGCGCACCGCGAACTCCATGACCTGGGCCACGCCCAGGCCGCCCAGCGAGCCTTCCACCAGCGGATCGCCGCTGTCGAAGGTCACGGTCTGTGGCGCAGGCCAGTCCAGCATCTCGCCATTGCCCGCCAGGAACTGCCAGGGCACGCGCCGGCCCAGGTAGTGGTTGTAGACGGCCATGCAGCTGTGCTGCGCCAGCTCCTGCAGCGTCTGCGGCGTGCCGCGCGCCGCCAGATAGGCGGGCGACGCCACGGTCACCCAGCGCAGCGGCGGCAGGGCGCGGGCGATCATGCGGCTGTCTGCCAGCGGGCCTATGCGCACGGCGGCGTCAAAACCTTCTTCCACCATGTCCACCATGCGGTCGGTGAAGCTGGTGTCGATCTGCAGCTGCGGATGCTCGCGCAGCAACTGTCCCAGCAGCGGCACCAGCACGATGCGGCCCAGCATGGACGGCGCCGTCATGCGCAGCACGCCGCTGGGCGCGCAGCGCCGGTCGCTGACCAGCTGGCGCGCCTCTTCCAGCCCGGCGATCAGCGGGGCGCAGCGGTCCACCAGCGCGCAGCCATCAGGCGTGAGCGAGACGCTGCGCGTATTGCGGTGCAGCAGCCGCGTGCCCAGGTCTTTCTCCAGCTGCGCCACGGCGCGCGAGATGCGGGGCTGGCTGGTGCCCAGCAGCGTGGCGGCCTGAGTGAAGCTGCGGCTTTCGGCCACCTTGATGAGCAGGTGCACGGCGTTGAGATCCATGGCATGTCTCCAGATTCGATTAATGCAGTTTTGCATAAGAAAAATGAAAATCTGCTGTTTATCTTCACAGGTGCATTAATTAGGATCGGCGCCATGCCAATGACCGATTCCCCCGGCGCCCTGCGCCACCCGCGCGCCGCGCTGGCGCTGCTGTCCCTGTCCCAGCTGCTGATTGCGCTGGATGCCACCATCGTCTTCGTCGCGCTCGACGCCATGGGCCAGCAGTTGCAGATGGATGCGCACCACCTGCAATGGGTGGTCAGTGCCTACAGCGTGGCCTTTGGCGGCTGCCTGCTGCTGGGCGGGCGCTGCGCGGACCTGCTGGGCAAGCGGCGCATGTATGTGGCGGGCATGGCGCTGTTCGGCCTGGCCTCCCTGGTCGGCGGCTTTGCCTCGCAGCCCTGGCAACTGGTGCTGGGCCGCGCAGGGCAGGGCGTGGCCGGGGCGCTGCTGTTTCCGGCCACGCTGTCGCTGATCAACACCTTGTATGCGGCCGGGCCCGAGCGCAACCGCGCCCTGGCCGTGTGGAGCATGGCGTCGGCCGGCGGGCTGGCGGCCGGCGCGCTGCTGGGCGGCGTGCTCACGCAGACGCTGGGCTGGAACTGGGTGCTGTGGGTGCTGGTGCCCGTGGCCTGGCCGTGTGCCATGGCGGCGCTGCGCTTTCTGCCGCCCTCGGCCCAGACCGGGCGCGCCGCGCCGGGCCAGGGCTTCGATCTGGCCGGCTGCCTGAGCGTGACCGTGGGCAGCAGCCTGCTGGTGACGGCCCTGGTGCAAGGCCCTGAATGGGGCTTTGCCAGCGCCGCCACGCTGGGGACGCTGGCCGTGGCCATGGCGGCGCTGGCCCTGTTCTGGCGCATCGAGGCGCGCATCGCCTCGCCGCTGATGCCGCTGTCCCTGCTGCGCGTGCCCAGCCTGCGCGCGGCCATGCTGCTGACCATGATCTTCATGAGCAGCTTTGGCGTGCAGTACTACTTCCTGGCGCTGTATTTCCAGCAGATCTTCGGCTGGAGCCCGCTGCAGGCCGGCATGGCCTTTTTGCTGCCCACGGCGGTCTGCACGCTGGGCATCCGCTGGGCCGAACACTGGCTGCACCGCTCCACACCGCGCGCCGTGCTGATGGGGGGCTGGGCCGCAGGCACCATCGGCCTGGCCTACATGGCCTGGGCGCTGCCGCTGGGCGGCAGCTATGTCTGGCTGGTGCCCGGCTTCGTGGTGCTCAGCCTGGGCCAGGGCGCGTGCTGGACCGCCATGTGGGTGGTGGCCGGCCAGGGCGTGGCGGCTGCGCAGCAGGGCGTGGCCTCGGGCATTGCGGCCACGGCCCAGCAAGTGGGCGCGGCGCTGGGGCTGGCCCTGCTGGTCATGGTGGCCACGGCGCCGCTGGCCGGAATCACGTCGCCCGATGCGCTGCGCGAGGCCACGGCCCGGGGGCTGCAGCAGGCCGAATGGGGTGCTGCACTGATCGCGCTGCTGGGGTGGGTGGTGTCTGCGGGCATGCGCCGCGCACCGGCAAGCCAGGCCGTGCCGGGCGCGGAGCAGCCGGCCTGCTCGCCTTGAGGTCACTGGCCCGCAGTTACCATCTGCGGCTGCTTTGCACACCCCTCACCACCAACCCACATGGCAGAAACGAGCATCTCCAGCGACTGGGTCCGGCATTCGCAGCTGGGCGCAGGCCTGGAGCGCATCGAGGCCTACTTCGGCGGGCACGGCTATGCGCCCCACAGGCACGACACCTATGCACTGGGCCTGACGCTGTCCGGCGTGCAAAGCTTTGCCTACCGCCGCAGCCAGCGGCACAGCCTGCCGGGCGGCGCCATGGTGCTGCACCCCGACGAATTGCATGACGGCCACGCGGGCACAGACGCAGGCTTTCGCTACCGCATGGTCTATGTGGAGCCGGCCCTGATCCAGCAGGTGCTGGGCGGCAGGCCCTTGCCCTTTGTCGAGGGCGGGCTGTCTGCCGATCCGCGGCTCAAGGCCGCGCTGCTGCCGCTGCTGCAGGGCCTGGATGAAGACCTGGAGCCGCTGGCGCGCGACGACGCCATCTACGACCTGGCATGGGCGCTGGACGCCGTGGCGGGCCGCCGCAACGTCCGGCGCCTGCCCGACCTGGGGGCCGTGGAGCGCGCCCGCGCCTGCATCCACGACGCGCTGGTGCAGGGCGTGACCCTGGATGCCCTGGCCCAGGCCAGCGGCCTGGACCGCTGGCGGCTGTGCCGTGACTTCCGCGCGCTCTACGGCACCAGCCCCTACCGCTACCTGACCATGCGCCGGCTGGACACCGTGCGGCGCCTGCTGCTGGCGGGGCAGGGCGTGGCCGATGCCGCACTGCAGGCCGGCTTCTTCGACCAGAGCCACATGGCACGCCAGTTCGCCATGGCCTATGGCGTGCCGCCCGCACGCTGGCTCAGGCGCCTGGGCGCGGCCTGAGCTGCACGATCGTGCAAGACCGAAGGGATGGCGCTTCCTAGCATGGAGGCTTCACACGCTTTCATAAGGTCTGCCCATGACGTTCCCCGTTGAAAACCGCCCCTATGAGGCCATCAATTTCCCCGAGAAATTCAGCCGCTTCACCGGCCAGTGGAGCCCCCGCGTCGTCGCCGAGATGAACGACTACCAATTCAAGATCGTGCGCGTGCAGGGCGAGTTCATCTGGCATTCGCATGCCGAAACGGATGAAGCCTTCCTGGTGCTGGACGGCGAGCTGCGCATCGACTTCCGTGATGGCCATGTGCTGCTGCGCCAGGGCGAGCTGTACGTGGTCCCCAAAGGCACGGAGCACAAGCCCAGCGCCGAGCGGGAAGCCCGCCTCATGCTGATTGAGCCGCGCGGGGTGCTGAACACCGGGGAGGAAGGCGGCGAGAGGACGGCGCTCAACGATGTGTGGGTTTAGCCAGCCCGTAGCCATCCCATGAACAAGGGGCGCCGCAGCGCCCCTTGTTCCCGGAAGTGCGGAGCGCTCAGCCCAGCAGCAGCGCGTCGTCTGCCAGCTTTTCGCCGCGCACCTTCTCGAACATGTGCAGCAGGTCTGGCACGTCCATGCGGGCGCGTTCTTCGCCGCTGACGTCGAGCACGACCTGGCCCTGGTGCAGCATCACCGTGCGCTCGCCCACGTCAAGCGCCTGGCGCATGCTGTGGGTGACCATCATGGTGGTGAGCTTGGCCTCGGAGACGATGCGCGCCGTCAGCTGCAGCACGAAGTCGGCCGTGCGCGGGTCGAGCGCGGCGGTGTGCTCGTCCAGCAGCAGGATGCGCGAAGGCTGCAGCGCCGCCATCAGCAGGCTCACGGCCTGGCGCTGGCCGCCAGAGAGCAGGCCGATGCGGTCGGTCAGGCGGTTTTCCAGACCCAGGCCCAGGATGGACAGGCGCTCGCGGAAGTTGTCGCGCATCTCGGCCTTGACGGCGCGGCTCAGGCGGCGGAAGGTGCCGCGGCGCTGGGCCAGGGCCATGTTTTCCTCGATGGTCAGGTCCTCGCAGGTGCCCGCCATGGGGTCCTGGAAGACACGGGCCACGCGTTCGGAACGTGCCCACACGGGCAGGCGCGTCATGTCCTGGCCGGCGATCTCGATGCGGCCCTTGTCCACGGACAGGTCGCCCGAGACGGCGTTCAGGAAGGTGGACTTGCCGGCGCCGTTGGAGCCGATGACGGTGACGAACTGGCCGTCGGGAATGTCCAGCGACATGCCGCGCAGCGCCCGCGTTTCGATGGGCGTGCCGGGGTTGAAGGTGATTTCGAGTTGTTGTGCGCTCAGCATGAGGGTTCTCCGGCGATCAGGACTTGCGCTGTGCAAATTTGCGCTTCAGTTGGGGGATCACCAGGGCGACGGTCACCAGCAGGGCGGTGACGAGGTTCAGATCCTGGGCCTTGAGGCCGATGAAATCGCTGTTGAGGGCCGCTGCGATGAAGAAGCGGTACACGATGGCGCCCACCACCACGGCCAGTGTGGCCCAGACGATGCGGCGCGAGGGCAGGATGGATTCGCCCACGATCACGGCAGCCAGGCCGATGACGATGGTGCCGATGCCCATGGAAATGTCCGAGCCGCCCTGGGTCTGCACGAACAGCGCGCCGGCCAGGCCGACCAGGCCGTTGGAGATCGCCATGCCCAGCAGGATCATGGCGCCGGTGTTCACGCCCTGCGAACGGGCCATGCGGGCGTTGGAGCCCGTGGCGCGGATGGCCAGGCCCCGCTCGGTGGCGAAGAACCAGTCCAGGCCCAGCTTGGCGATCACGACGATGACGAACAGGATGACCGGGCGCATCACATAGTCAGCCACGCTGTCGGGCTGCAGCAGGGTGAACAGCGTGGTCTCGTTGATCAGCGGCACGTTGGGGCCGCCCATGATGCGCAGGTTGACCGAATACAGGCCGATCATCATCAGGATGGAGGCCAGCAGGTCCATGATCTTCAGGCGCACATTGAGCCAGCCCGTGATCAGGCCCGCAACGGCGCCTGCGGCCGTGCCGGCCAGCGTGGCCAGCCAGGGATTGGTGCCCGTGGAAATCAGGATGGCGCAGACGGCGCCGCCCAGCGGGAAGCTGCCGTCCACCGTGAGGTCGGGAAAGCGCAGCAATCTGAACGAGATGAAGACGCCCAGCGCCACCAGGCTGAAGATCAGGCCGATCTCGACGGCACCGAGCAATGAGAAAAGAGACATAGGAGGAGCGACAGGCGCGTGGGACAGAAAACGACTTAAAAAAAGGGCAGGGCCATGTTGCCATGGCGCCTGCCACCGTGGGCGCACTGCCCGGGTTGGTCCCGGGCAGGCAAACCCCGGGTATTACTTGATCACCTGGGCGGCCGACTTGACCAGCGCGTCGGACAGCTTGACGCCTTGCTTCTCGGCGGCGCCGGGATTCACGAACAGCTCCATCTTGGTGCTGACTTCGGTCTTCATGTCGCCGGGCTTTTCGCCCTTGAGGATGCGCACCACCATGCGGCCGGTCTGCTCGCCCAGATCGCGGTAGTTGATGCCCAGGGCAGCCACGGCGCCGCGCTTGACGGAATCGGTGTCCGAGGCCACCAGCGGGATCTTGGCGTCCTGGCCGACCTTGACCAGCGACTCGTAGGCCGAGACCACGTTGTTGTCGGTGTTGGTATAGATCACATCGACCTTGCCGACCAGGCTGCGCGCGGCGCTGCTGACGTCCACGGAACGGGGTGCGGCGGCTTCCACCAGGGTCATGCCCAGCTTGGGCAGCAGGGCCTTGAGTTCCTTGACCACCACGGCGGAGTTGGCCTCGCCGGGGTTGTAGACCATGCCCACGCGCTTGGCGTTGGGCACGACCTGCTTGACCAGATCCATCTGCTTGTCCAGGGCCAGCAGGTCGGACACGCCGGTCACATTGTTCTTGGACGGCTCCCAGCTGGGCACCAGCTTGGCGGCCACGGGGTCGGTCACGGCGGAGAACACCACGGGCACGGTCTTGGTCGATGCGACCACGGCCTGGGCCGAGGGCGTGGCGATGGCCACGATGGCGTCAGGCTTGTCGCCCACGAACTTGCGTGCGATCTGCGCGGCCGTGCCGGTGTTGCCCTGGGCACTTTGGTACTGCCACTTGAGGTTCTTGCCGGCTTCGTAGCCAGCTTCCTTGAGCGCGGCCTGCACGCCGTCGCGCACGGCGTCGAGTGCAGGGTGCTCGACGATGGCGGTCACTGCGACCGACTTCTCGTCAGCGGCGTGGGCGCCGCCCGCGATGGCGGAAATTGCCAGGGCCAGCGCGCCCAGGGGCGCCCAAGACAAGTGCTTCATACGTGTATCTCCAACGTGCTTGTGTTTGTTCCTGTTTGCTCAGCAGAAGGCCGCACAGGACGGTCGCGGCGCTTCGCGGCAAAGTCTACTGCAGCCGCCCTGTACGCCTTGGCGTTTGGACGACCCGGTTTTCACCTATAGGTTTGTATCTAAAAATTGGCATGAAATCTGCGGGGAATGCCCTAGGTGCAACTTTTTCATGCGTGTTGGACAGGTTTGGCGGTGCAGGTTTGCGTCTTCAAGGCCTTGTTTTTGGCTTTGTCGTGCATTTTTATTGCGTGCAAGCGCCTTTCGGATGGCCTTCTATGCTTTCTGGGCCTGCATGGCTTTGACGGCGCTCAAAGAAAAAGCCTGCACAAGCAGGCTTGGGCAGGCTTCAGAGGAAGGCCGGTGTGGCGTGCGGATCACATGCCCGCGTAGTTTGGCCCGCCGCCGCCTTCGGGCGTGACCCAGACGATGTTCTGCGTGGGGTCCTTGATATCGCAGGTCTTGCAGTGCACGCAGTTCTGGGCGTTGATCTGCAGGCGCTTGCCGCCCTGGGCCGTGTCGTCCACGAACTCATAGACGCCGGCCGGGCAGTAGCGCTGCTCGGGGCCTGCGTACTTGGCCAGGTTGATGGCCACGGGCACCGAGGCGTCCTTGAGCGTCAGGTGGGCGGGCTGGTCTTCGGCGTGGTTGGTGTTGCTGATGAAGACGCTGGACAGTCGATCGAAGGTCAGCTTGCCATCGGGCTTGGGATAGTCGATGGGCTTGCACTCGGCCGCAGGCTTCAGGTAGGCGTGGTCGGGCTTGTCGCGGTGCAGCGTCCAGGGGATGTTGCCCTTGAGCACGAACTGCTCGATGCCGTTCATCAGCGTGGCCGTGGTCAGGCCCTTCTTGAACCAGGCCTTGAAGTTGCGCGACTTGTTCAGCTCTTCGTACAGCCAGCTGTTCTCGAAGGCCTCTACATAGGCGCCCAGCTCGTCGCCCTGGCGGCCCGCGACGATGGCGTCATAGGCGGCCTCGGCGGCCAGCATGCCGGTCTTGATGGCGGCATGGCTGCCCTTGATGCGGCTGACGTTCAGGAAACCTGCGTCGCAGCCCACGAGCGCGCCGCCCGGGAACACGAACTTGGGCAGGGACAGCAGGCCGCCGGCCGTGATGGCGCGCGCGCCGTAGCCCAGGCGCTTAGCCGGCTTGATGCCCTTGGACTCGTCGCCTTCCAGGTAGTAGCGGATGTTGGGATGGGTCTTCCAGCGCTGGAATTCCTCGAAGGGGCTCAGGTAGGGGTTGGCATAGTCCAGGCCCGTGATGAAGCCCAGCGTGACCTTGTTGTCGTCCAGGTGGTAGAGGAAGGCGCCGCCGTAGGTCTTGCTGTCCATGGGCCAGCCGGCCGTGTGCATCACGAAGCCGGGTTTGTGGCGTGCCGGGTCGATTTCCCACAGCTCCTTGATGCCCAGGCCGTAGCTTTGCGGGTCCTTGCCGGCGTCCAGCTGGTACTTGGCAATGATCTGCTTGCCCAGGTGGCCGCGTGAGCCTTCGGCAAAGATCGTGTACTTGGCGTGCAGCTCCATGCCCAGCTGGAACTCGCCCGTGGGTTCGCCGTCCTTGCCGATGCCCATGTTGCCGGTGGCCACGCCCTTGACCGAGCCGTCGTCGTTGTAGAGCACCTCGGCGGCAGCAAAGCCCGGGAAGATTTCAACGCCCAGTGCCTCGGCCTGCTCGCCCAGCCACTTGACCACATAGCCCAGGCGAACGATGTAGTTGCCGTGGTTCTGAAAGCAGGCCGGCAGCAGGAAGTTGGGCGTGCGCAGGGCGGATTTCTCGCCCAGGAAGACCATGGCGTCATCGGTGACGGGCTGGGTCAGGGGCGCGCCCTTTTCCTTCCAGTCAGGGATCAGCTCGGTCAGCGCACGCGGGTCCATGATGGCGCCCGAGAGGATGTGGGCACCGGGCTCCGAGCCCTTTTCCAGCACGACGACGGAGACATCCTGGCCTTTTTCGGCCGCCAGCTGCTTGAGGCGGATGGCCGTGGCCAAGCCGCCGGGGCCGCCGCCAACCACCACCACGTCGTATTCCATGGCTTCGCGCGGCCCGTACTGGGCCAGGATTTCTTCGTTCGTCATCGGGGTGTCTCGCTTGGATATTGAAAAAACAGGATGTTCGGCAGACCGAACGTTCGTTCGGCTGCAGCGCAAATGCCGCAATGCGGTGGATTCTATGACGTGCGTGGACCCCGTCGTTGCTGATAGGTGACAGCGCGGGAATCCGCCCTGCTGCACAGTGACCGGGGGCTGCGGGGCATGGTGCCTTGCGGTGGCGCTACAACAAGGAGACTGCAGGCATGCGCATAGAGATTCCAGAATATAAAAAATGCGTTCACGAGATGCGATTCAAAGTGCGCTGGGGCGACATGGACGCCATGGGCCATGTCAACAACGCCATGTACTTCCGCTATCTGGAGACTGCCCGCATCGACTGGATGGTTGAAGCGGGCATGGCTCCTACGCCGGGCGGGCAGGGGCCGGTCATCGTCAATGCGTTCTGCAACTTCCACCAGCAGCTGGCCTATCCCGACGAAGTGCTGCTCAAGATGTACGTCAGCGACCCCGGCCGCACCACCTTCGAGACCTGGGGAACCATGGAACGCATCTCCGAGCCCGGCGTCATCTGCGCGGCCGGCGGCGGCACCGTGATCTGGGTGGACTTTCCCAGGCAGAAGGCCATCGAGTTGCCGGGCTGGGTGCGGGAGATGGTGGGTGCAGGCACCAGTCCCGGCTGATCGCGCGCTCGGATTCAGGCCGACTGGCGCAGGACCCGCTTCGGTCTGGCTGGCAGCAAGGCGGCGGCCAGCTCGCCGCGCTCGGCAGGGCGCGCATGCCCCTTTGCTCAGAGGGGGAGGGGAATTCGCGACGGATTCGTTGAGCCGTGGAGCATCGGCTGCAGCCCGAGCATCAGATCAAGGTTCTGCACCGCCGCGCCGGCGGCGCCCTTGCCCAGGTTGTCGAACACGGCGGTCAGCAGCACCTGCTGCTCCTGCGGCTGTCCGAACACAGCGAGCCGCATCCGGTTGCTGCCATTGAGCGCGCGCGGATCGAGCCGCTGCGCATCGGCGTCCTCCTCCAGGGGTTGCAGCTCGATGCAGGGCTGGCCCTGGTACCGCGCCTGCAGCGCCGCGTGCAGGCTGCGGGCGGTCACACCAGCGGGCAGCAGCCGCAGATGCAGGGCGATGGTCAGCACGATGCCTTGCCGGTAGTGGCCATAGGCAGGCACGAACACCGGCGCATGGGCCAGGCCGGCATGCTGCTGGATCTCGGGCACGTGCTTGTGGTGCAGACCCAGGCCATAGACCTGCAGGGGCACGGCAGTCGCGGCGGCAGCGCCCTCATGGTCCAGCAGCCCTGCGCGGCCCCGTCCCGAATAGCCCGATACCGCGTGAATGGCCAGCGGGTAGTCGGGGGGCAGCAGACCCGCGTCGATCAAGGGCCTGAGCAGTGCCAGCGCACCTGTCGGATAGCAGCCGGGATTGCTGACGCGCCGGGCATGGGCGATGCGTTCAGCCTGGCCTGCCTCCAGTTCCGGCAGGCCATAGACCCAGCCCGGCGCGGTGCGATGCGCAGAACTCGCATCGATCACGCGCACGCCGGGCCGGCGCACCAGCGCCACGGCCTCGCGCGCAGCCTCGTCCGGCAGGCACAGCAAGGCGATGTCGCAGTCGTTGAGCGCCTCGGCGCGGTGCACCGTGCTTTTGCGCTGGTCGGCCGGCAGCTGCAGCAGGCGCAGGTCGGTCCGATCCGCCAGCCATTCGCGCACCTGCAGGCCGGTGGTGCCTTGGTCGCCATCGATGAAAACAAGAGAGGTCATGGGTTGCTCCGATTGGGTGTGGAACGCATGGTGCAGCGCCTGCCGCATGCAGACCAGTTGAATCTGACAAACTACGGATTCATGATTCCTGAATTGCTGGCAACCTGGGACACCGCACCATGCGCGAAATCAATCTGGACCGTCTGCGCACCCTGCTGACGGTGGCCGACCTGGGCTCATTCGCTGCCGCCGCCAAGGTGCTGCACCTGGCGCCGCCCACGGTGACGCTGCATGTGGCGCAGCTCGAAGAGCGTCTGGGAACTCGTCTATTGCACCGCGCACCGGCCGGCGTCACCGCCACATCGGCCGGCAGCCTGCTGATAGACAAGGCGCGCCAGCTCCTGGCCGAGGCCGACGATCTCCTGCAGACCGTGCAGCGCCAGATCGCCACGCGCGGGGGCCGCGTGCGCCTGGGCGCCTCCACCGGCGCACTCGCGCACCTCTTGCCCCAGGCACTGGAAACCCTGGCCGCCCGGCATCCCGAGATCGATGTGCAAGTGGCGGTGATGACCAGCGAGGAAGCCCTGGCGCGCCTGGCTGCCGGCAGCCTGGACATCGGCATCGTTGCCCTGCCGCAGCCCATGCTGCGCGGGCTGCAGGTGCAGGCCTGGCGCCAGGACCCCGTGCTGGCCTTCATCCCGGCCGCCTGGGAGCCTCCGCGGCACATCACGCCCGCGTGGCTTGCGGCCCGCCCCCTGATCGCCAACGACCGTGGCACCCGGCTGTCGCGCCAGACCGCCGAATGGTTTGCCGCAGGCGGCGCCCGGCCGCAGGCACGGATCGAGCTGAACTACAACGACGCAATGAAGAGCCTGGTGGCAGCGGGCTACGGCGCCGCGCTGCTGCCCCATGAGGCCGGCGCACCGCAGCCTGACCCACGCATCACCACGCGACCCCTGCGGCCAGCACTGTCAAGGGCGTTGGGCATCGCGCATCGCAAAAGGCCGGATGACGACGCGACGACGGTGACGATTGAGGTTTTGATGGGGATGCGGGGGCGTTGAAGGGGGAGGGGCGCCGTGAGTTCGGGGCCATGGCTGATGTTGCTTGCGCTGCATCAAGCGCGGCCTGGTCGCCCGACTTTGCCCCGGAGCTCGCTCGGGTTGAGTACGTACTCCGGGCTGTCCACCAGACGTTGAACGGCCAAATCGATGAATGCACGGGCTCGTACTGGCTGGGACGACCTGCTTCCGAAGTAGACGAAGTAGCTGGCGTAGTCCGGCATGTGGTCCACGAGGATCGGGATCAGCTTGCCGGAGCGGATAAACGGTGCCGCGGTGACGCCCGCGAGCTGGGCCAGCACCTTGCCGGCCAGGACGGCTTGCAGCTCAAACAGCTCGTCGTTGCTGCAGATCGTCGGGGCGACTGGCTGGTCGGCGGCCTGGCCGTCGATCTTCACCCGCCACGGCAGCACTTTCCCCGTGCTCGGATGCCGATAGGCGCTGCAGCGGTGTGTGGCCAGGTCAGCCAACGACTCGGGCACACCGTGCTTCGCGAAGTAAGAAGGTGCGCCGCAGATGGGCAACTGAACCGGGAACAGCCGTCGTGCAATCACGCCCTCATGGGGCGACGGGCCGAGGCGAAAGCCTACGTCCACGCGATCCTCCACCCAGTTGCCGATACGGTCGTCCAGCAGGACGTCGGGCTGGATCCCTGGATGCATATCGCAAAACTCGTCGACCAGGCGCCAAAGAATCGGCTGGAACGTGGTGCGAGGTCCCGTGATGCGCAGCGGGCCCGCAAATTCATCCCGTGCCGACTTGGCGGACTGCAGCGCTCTGTGCATTCCCGTCACGGCCGGCCGCACGTCTTCGAACAGCCGCTGTCCTGCATCGGTCAGCGACATCACACGCGTTGTCCGATGGAACAGGCGCACGTCCAGATGGGCTTCCAGCTGGGCCAATGCCTTGCTCGCCGCCTGGGGGCTGATGCCAAGGTCTGCTGCTGCTTTGCGCAGGCTGCCAAGTTCCGCTGCCTTGATAAAGGTCGTGATGGATCGAAGCTCGTTGATCGCCATGAGTGGCCTCCTCGCGGCTTTCATTGTCATTGAATTGATGCTAATTCAACAACTCAAATGCATCTATTCAGATGCCAGTCCGTTGCCTAAAGTTCGTGCCATCGAACCTCTACAAGGCAAAGCTCATGCAACACGTCGTTCTGAACAACGGTCTTCACATGCCCATGGTCGGGTATGGCGTCTTCCAGATCGCCGATGCCAATGAGTGCCAGCGCAGCGTCGTCGACGCCATCGAAGCCGGCTACCGGCTGATCGACACCGCCGCCTCCTACATGAACGAAGAAGCGGTCGGCAAGGGATTGCGCTCCAGTGGCGTGCCGCGTGACCAGCTTTTCGTCACCAGCAAGCTCTGGGTGCAGGAGACCGGCTACGAGCGCACGCAGCAAGCCATCGACAAGTCCCTGCGTCGGCTGCAGCTCAGCTATCTCGACCTGTACCTGATTCACCAGCCCTTCGGCGACGTCCACGGGTCGTGGCGCGCAATGGAGGACGCCTACCGCGCGGGCAAGCTGCGCGCGATCGGCGTCAGCAACTTCCAACCGGACCGCCTGATGGACATCAAGGCGTTCAACGAGATTGCACCGGCGGTCAACCAAGTCGAAGTGAATCCCTTCCAGCAGCAACTGGAAGCCGTGCCCTTCATGAGAGAGACGGGTGTGCAGGCCGAGGCCTGGGCTCCGTTTGCCGAAGGCCGCAACGGCCTCTTCCAGAACGAAGTGCTGATCGGCATCGCCCGGCACTACGGCAAGTCGGTCGGCCAAGTGGTGCTGCGCTGGCTGGTACAGCGCGGGATAGTCGCGCTCGCCAAGTCGGTCCGCAAGGAGCGCATGGCAGAGAACATCGCCATCTTCGACTTCGCACTCAGCGACGCCCACATGGCAAGCATCGCCACGCTCGACACCAACACGAGCAGCTTCTTCTCTCACCGCGACCCGGCCATCGTCAAGTGGATGTCCGAGCGCAGGCTGGACATCTGAGTGACCGCGATGAACGCCGCGCAATCCTGCCCCATCCGCAACGAGAACAAGGTCCTGGCCATCATCGTTGCCAGCTACCTGATGATCGTCGTGGACATTTCCATCGTCATCACGGGTCTGCCCCGCATCCAGGCAAGCCTGGGCTTCACTTCGGCGCAACTGTCCTGGGTGACCAATGCCTACACGCTGGCTTTCGGTGGCTTGCTGCTCCTGGGTGCCCGCGCTGGCGACATCCTGGGCCGCCGGCGGATGTTCATCCTGGGGCTGGCGCTGTTCACACTCGCCTCCGTCTCCATCGGCCTGGCGCCTGGCGCAAGCTGGTTGCTGGTCTCCCGCGCTATTCAAGGTGTAGGCGCCGCCGTCCTTGCGCCGTCCACGCTCGCACTGCTGTCCACGCATTTCGCGGAAGGGCCAGGCCGCACCCGGGCGCTCTCGCTGTACGCGGCGGCTGCCGGTGTCGGCGCAACCCTGGGCCTGGTCCTGGGCGGCCTGTTCGCTGATTTGGTGTCCTGGCGCGCAGGCTTTTTCATCAACCTGCCGATAGGATTGCTGCTGATCGTCGCTGCGCGTGGCCACATTGCCGAGACCCAGAAGCAGGAAGGCCAGTTCGACGTGGGCGGCGCCATCAGCTCGACCATAGGGATGACGGCGCTGGTCTACGGCCTGGTTCGAGCAGCCGAAGCTGGATGGCACGATGGCCTCGCACAGGGGGCCCTGGTCGGCGGCATGCTGATGATCCTGCTCTTCATCGGCATTGAGCGCCGGGTCCGGCAACCCATCCTGCCGCTGCGCCTGTTCACCAGCCCGCAGCGAGCCGGTGCGTACATCACGCGCATGCTCTTCCTGGGCGGCGCCGTTGGCTTCTGGTTCTTCTGTACGCAGTTCCTGCAGGGCGTGCTGCATCTGCGGCCCATGCAAGCGGGCATTGCCTTCCTGCCCGTGACGCTGCCCAACTTTGCCTCGGCCATGGCCGTGCCCGGGCTGGCCCGCCGCTTCGGCAACGAGACGCTGCTTCTCGCCGGCCTGCTGCTCGGGGTGGTGGGCCTCGCCTGGTTGGGTCAAGCGCATGCGCTATCGAGCTATTGGACGGGCATCGCCCCGCCCATGGTCCTGATCGGACTGGGCCAGGGCTTGTTGCTGGCGCCGCTGACCGCGGCCGGTGTGGCGGGAGTGGCGCGTGAGGACGCCGGTGCTGCCTCCGGCCTGGTCAACGTGGCTCACCAGTTGGGGGGAGCACTGGGGCTTGGACTGCTGGTTCTTGTCTTCGCCAGCGCTGGTTCGTCCATCGAGCAACAAGACAGTGCTGCCCTCGCGCATCGCATTGCTGCCGTCATGGATGTGGCTGCTTTGTTGCTCGGCCTGGCGCTGATCGTCTCGTGGTTCTTTATCGTCAAGCCGCACCGCCGCCATCAGGCGAAACAACAGGAGGCGCTCTCGTGAAATCACTGCTTTCAATGGCCCTGAGCGGTGCGGTGACAGCCGCTGCGGCGCAGTCTTCCGGTCCTGGCGCAATGCCGCCCGTCGTCGAAGTTCGCCCCGCGTCTGCGCAGCAGGTCAGCGTTGGATCGGCCGAGACGTTCACCGGCGACGTCCGCATCAGCTCACCCTTTCAGGCGCTGCTCCCCGGAACGGCCGGTGGAGCGACCGTCACGTTCACGGCCCGTGCGCGGACGGCCTGGCATACCCATCCGCTCGGTCAGACGCTGATCGTCACCGAGGGACAGGGCCTTGTGCAACAACAAGGCCAGCCGGCGCTCATCATTCGCCCGGGCGATGTCGTGACCATCCCGCCCAACGTGCGCCACTGGCATGGCGCCGGGCCTTCAGGCTCCATGACCCACATCGCCATCGCCGAGAAAGAAAACGGCAGTGCCGTGGCCTGGCAGGACAAACTCTGCGAGCAGGACTACCAGGCCGCCGTGGTGAGTGCAGGCCTTTCCGCGATGACCGGCCAGAGGGCACAGCAGCCGCAGAAGCCACAGAAGGTCGTGCAGCCTGCGTCCGATTCGCTGAGCCCCAGGCAACGCGCCATTCCGCTCATCGCCGCCTTCACGGCAATCAGTGACATGCCCCGGCTGGGCATGGCACTGAACCAGGGGCTGGACGCGGGCATGACAGTCAGCGAGGCCAAGGAAGTCCTGGTGCAGCTTTATGCCTACGCGGGCTTCCCCAGAAGTCTCAATGCGCTCGGCGAACTGCTCAAGGTCGTCGAGCTGCGCAAGCAGCGCGGCCTGCAGGACGCTCCGGGTCACGACCCCAGCCGAGCCGTGTCCACCGGCCGTGAGTTGGTGCTGGTCGGCCAGGCCAATCAGACCGAGATTTCAGGTGGACCGGTCCAGGGCCCGGTGTTCGAGTTCGCGCCGATCATCAATCAGTTTCTGCAGGCTCACCTGTTTGGCGACATTTTCGAGCGCGACAACCTCGATTGGCGCAGCCGCGAGCTGGCCACGGTCGGAGCGCTGGCTGCGACACCGGGTGCAGAGAGCCAGCTGCGGTCCCACATGCGAGCCAGCCTGCGCGTGGGTCTGACCGCATCGCAACTGCGGCAGCTGAGCCAAGCGCTGGCGCAAGAGGTCGGCCCCGAGGTGGCAGCCCGCGCCAATGACACACTCGTGCAGGCCCTCGACGCTGCATCAAAAGGCAGATGATGAGCATCACCCCCATCTTCCGCGCAGGAGCACTTGTCTTGGCTGTATCGCTGGCAGGTTGCGCCTCTCATTCGGACAGTTCGCCGAGGCCCCTGGTCATTCAGCGCCAGGGCAGCTTCGCGGTCGGTGGCGTTGTGAAGACGGTGCCCGGCGTCTACGACAACGACAAGCCCACAAGCGCAGGGCAAAGCTTCCACGGCGATCACCTCTACGCCTTCTATCAGGTCCCGCAGAATCCGAGGCCTTTGCCCATCGTGATGCTGCACGGCGCCTTCCAGTCGGCTCGGAGCTGGGAAACGACGTCGGATGGCCGCGAGGGCTTCCAGAACCTGTTCCTGCGCCGCGGCTTCCCGGTCTACCTTGTCGATCAGCCGCGCCGAGGCAGGGCCGGCAACAGCACCGTCGCCACGACGACCGAGCCGACGCCCTACGACCAGCTGTTCTTCGACCAGTTCCGTTTTGGCAAGTGGCCGAGCTATTTCGACAACGTGCAGTTCGACCGCCAGCCGGAGACACTGAACCAGTTCCTGCGCTCGGTGACGCCGAACACCGGCGCCTATGACGCCAACGTGATCGCCGAGGCCATGGCTGCGCTCTTCACCAAGACAGGCCCGGCCATCCTCTTCACGCACTCACAGGGCGGCGGACCTGGCTGGCTGACAGCCATCAAGAGCGCCAACGTCAAGGGCGTCGTGGCGTTCGAGCCGGGCAGCGGCTTCATCTTCCCGCCGGGGGAGCTGCCGGCCGCCATGCCCAGCGCTGCGGGAACCCTGGCGCCGGAGGCTGTCTCGGCACAAGACTTCCAAAAGCTCACCCGCATCCCCATCGTCATTTACTACGGCGACAACTTCCCCACTGAGCCCACCACCGAGCGCGGCCAGGACAACTGGCGCGTCCGGCTCGCCATGGCTCGCCTTTGGGTGGACGCCGTCAACAGGCACGGCGGAGATGCGCAGCTCGTGCATCTGCCTGAGGTGGGCATACGCGGGAACACCCACTTCATCATGTCCGACCTGAACAACGTCCAGATCGCGGACCTGGTGTCCTCCTTCCTCACCAGGAAGAGGCTCGATTGACCCTTTCGCCTGGTTCGCAAGAACCGCACAGATGTCTCAGTAGATCGGACGACCCATGACCCACGTATCCATTGACACGAAGCGCCGCGAGTTCCTGGGCACTTCGGCCATCGCAATTTCTGCAGCAGCCCTCGGAGCTACAGCCATGACCCTTCCCTCGCCGTCAACAGCGGCCGATTACAAGAAGAACCCCTTCACGCTCGTCTATGGCGACGCCATCACGCAGAACCTGCCTGGCAAGGTGAACATCCACCCGGTGAAGTACAAACTCGGCGGCTTGGACATCGTGGCCAATGTCTATACGCCGGCGAACTTCGACCCGGCAAGGAAGTACCCCGCTGTCGTCGTTGCACACCCCAACGGTGGTGTGAAAGAGCAGACCGCCGGTCTGTATGCCCAACGCTTGGCCGAGCACGGCTACGTGGCGATCACGGCCGATGCAGCCTATCAAGGCGGCAGCGGTGGCCTGCCGCGTTCAGTGGACACGCCGATGAACCGCATCGAGGACATTCATGGCATGGCGGACTTCATCACCACCTACGCGGGCGTCGATGCGGATCGTCTCGGCCTCCTCGGCATCTGCGGTGGCGGCGGCTATTCGCTGGCAGCGGCGAAGACGGACAAGCGCTTCAAGTCCGTCGCAACGCTGAGCATGTTCAACTCCGGCAGGGTCCGCCGCAACGGTTTCGCAGACTCGCAGCTATCCACGATCCAGCAGCGCCTGAAGCAGGCCTCGGATGCCCGTGCTCAGCAGGTGGCCGGTGGCAAGATCCTCTACTCGGGCGATGCGGACATGACGGACGAGCAGATCGCAGCGCTGCCGTTCGAGATGTACCGGCAGGGCTATGAGTACTACTGGCGCACGCATGCCCATCCCGGCTCGACCTTCAAGTACACGACGAGCAGCCTGCTGGACCTGATGCGCTGGGACGCCACTGACCAGATCGAACTGATCGAGCAACCCTTGTTGATGATTGCCGGCAGCAAGGCGGACAGCCTCTACATGACCGAGGAGGCGTTCGCCAAGGCCAGCGGTGCCAAGGACAAGGAGCTGTTCAAGATCCAGGGAGCAACCCACATTGAAACCTATTGGGTCCCTGAATACGTTGAGGCCGTGGTGGCCAAGCTGGTCCCGTTCTACGGGAAGAGCATTTGACAGGGTGGGGTGAAACACTCCGAGGCCACACGGGCGTGTGAAAGCGGCTGAGTCCAATGACAGTGAACGCCAATGCAGCCTGGCGACTGCTGGAGGGCCGTTCTCGCGGCTCATGCACAGGCGCCCGAACCGGGCCTTCACCAGGTGCACCAAAGCAGGTCGCAGTGTCCAGGCCCCAGGCTCCCCGGCATGATGGAGATGCCGGGGTTTTGCAGACAGCCAGCGAGCCGTCGGGTTTGTCTTTGACCTGGTATCAGGGATCTGTAGTTTGCCGCTTGACCTTCAACTCAAGTTGAAGCTTAAGCTCCATATCCTTTCATCACACAAGATGCTGCAAGGATCGATATGCAAACCATTTTGGGCGCCAATGGCCAGATCGCTGTGGAGCTGGCGTGCGAGCTCCAGCGCAACTACACGCAGAACCTGCGCCTGGTCAGCCGCACGCCGCGCAAGGTGAACGATACGGACGAGCTGGTGTCCGCCGACCTGTTGAATCCCGCGCAAACCCTGGAGGCCGTGCGTGGCAGCGAGGTCGTGTACTTCACCGCTGGCCTGCCACCAGACACCGAGTTATGGGAGCGGCAATTTCCTGCCATGCTGCGCAACGCGCTCGATGCCACGCGGGCAGCGGGGGCCAAATTTGTCTATTTCGACAACACCTACATGTACCCGCAAACCGCGCAGCGGCAGACCGAGGAAACCGCCTTTGCCCCGGTGGGCCGCAAGGGGCGCGTGCGCGCCTTGATGGCCGAGATGGTGCTGGCCGAGATGCAGCGCGGCGATATCCCCGTCACCATTGCCCGCGCGCCAGAGTTCTACGGCCCCGGCAAAACCCAAAGCATCACCAACACCCTGGTGATCGGCCCGCTCAAGGCGGGCCAGAAGGCCAAAGTGCCGGTGCGTGACGACAAGCTGCGCACCCTGATCTGGACGCCCGATGCAAGCCGCGCCATGGCAGCCATTGGCAATGCGCAAGATGCGTATGGCCAGACCTGGCATCTGCCTTGCTGGGACGAGCGGCTGACCTATCAGGCCTTTGTGAACTTGGCGGCTGCAACCTTTGGGGTTGAGCCGCGCTACAAGGTACTGAGCCACCTGGCCATGGTGGTTGCTGGTTGGGTCTCCAAGCCTGTGCGCGAACTGCGTGAACTGCTGCCACGCTACGCACACGACAATGTGTTTGATTCGTCCAAGTTCAAGCGCCGCTTTCCCGACTTTGCTGTCACCAGCTACGCACAGGGCCTCAAGCAGATCGCGCAGGAGTCTTCATGAGTACGCCACGTGTCTTGCATGTCGTCACCAATGTCGCTCATTACGACGACCCTGCGCACGCCACAGGGCTGTGGCTGTCGGAGCTGACCCATGCCTGGGATGTGTTTGCTTCGCAAGGGTACCCGCAGCAACTGGTGAGCCCGCTGGGTGGCGCCGTACCACTGGAGCCGCGCGCACTCCAATGGCCGCTCTTCGATGCTTCGGCCAAAGCCTGGCTCGATGATCCCGCGCGCATGGCCCTGCTGGCGAACACTGCGGCACCTGCCGATATCGATGCAAACGATTTCGATGCCATCTACTTCACGGGAGGGCATGCGGTGATGTGGGATTTTCCCGATAGTGCGGGGCTGCAGCGCATCACACGCAGCATCTGGGAGCAAGGTGGCATCGTTGCATCGGTTTGCCACGGCTACTGCGGCCTGCTCAATACGCAGCTCAGCGACGGCTCTTTGCTGGTCGCGGGCAAACGGGTCACGGGTTTTTCATGGACGGAAGAAATCCTGGCCGGAGTGGCCCGGTCCATGCCCTACAACGCCGAGCAGGAAATGAAGATGCGCGGTGCGCGCTATCAAAAAGCCTTGCTGCCTTTTATCTCGTATGTGGTGGCCGATGGCCGCCTCATCACCGGGCAAAACCCGGGGTCGGCCAAAGCGACTGCAAAGCAGGTGGTGCAGGCTCTAGCAAGGCGCTAGGGCCGCGTTCCGAACTGCCGAAGGCCTATGCCACGCTTGCCCGCTTCCTGTGTCCGGTGCGCATGAGCTTGCCCATTTTTTCTTCAGCCGCTGCTTCAGAGGCCAGGGATTCGGATTGCTGGGCCAGTACATGGGAGAGCACGCGGCGTGCGTTGTCATGGCAATCCATGTTGTCTGGCCGCGCTTCAATATCGGTCAACAAAGCCTGCAACTGCTTTTTGCTGGTCTGCAGCTTTTTCTCCATGGCCTTGATATCGGCAATTTTTTGGCGCAGCGCGCCCACGACGGCCTCATGGTCCCAGCCTTGCAGGCCGGGCGGCAAGAGTGCACGAATTTCATCCAGGCTGAAGCCCACGCCCTGCGCCATCGCAATCAGCTCCAGCATCTGCACCATCTCAGGCGGATAGCTGCGGTAGCCATTCAAGCCACGCTCAGCCGCTTGCAGCAGGCCGCTTTGCTCATAAAAACGAATGCGTGATGTGGACAGGCCTGTGCGTTTGCTCAGTTCACCAATGTTCATGCGCAACCTTCGGCAAGGGGTCCTTGACCTTCAACAAGGCTTGAAGCTTATCGTACTCGCAAGCCCTTCGTTGCGGCGGCAATTTGCGGCGAGCGCGACGTGCCCTTGTCGAAGAATGCGTGCTGGCGGCCATTCAAGGGCCAAGACACCTACCTCGCATCGCCTGGCTTCCTTGTTCCACTGCGTCGCATGCAGACGTACGGCAGCACGAAGAGGTACAGACCGCTCAACAGCAAGAGAAAGAGCGGGGGCAACGGCGAGTAGCCGACCCAGGAGGGAGGTTCCCCCTGCGCCCGGACAATGAAGTTGGCGATGACGTTGACCGTGAAGGCGACGGACAGCCAGCGGTGGATTTGCCGGATCCGATGGTTCCAGTTCAAGGCGGCCTCCCTTAGCGGCGCGCCTGGATCATCTTCCACCCGTTCCCCGACGGATCGCGGAAGCCTGCGTCCACGGTGCCGTACCGTGCCATGGGTTCCTGCGTGAATTCCACTCCGCTTGCGAGCATTCGGTCGTAGGCCGCGCGGCAGTCATCCACGGTCAGTACGAGGGGCGGCATGGCGCCTTTGGCCACAATCGCGCGCACTGCCTGCGCCGTTGCTGCGTCGAGCACGGGCGGGCCGGGTGTGAACAGGCCGAGCTGGAACGACGGCTGTTCCGGGTGCTGCACCGTGAGCCAGCGATAGTCGCCGTTTGCCACGTCCGTGTGGACGCGGAACCCGAGTTTGTCGACATAGAACGCGAGTGCTTCGTCTTGATCGCGCACATACAAACCAACCACTTCAACGCCTTGAATCATGGGATCTCCTGTTGTTCGGGTTCGTTTGTATCGCTTGTTGCCCGGCGTCGCTTCTCCGAAACTGCGGTCGTGAGGTCGGGGCGGTGCGCGGCGCTGACGATGCAGGCGGGCACGCGGCCCAGCTCGTGCATCGTCGCCCGGGCGCGCACCCGGACTGCGCTGGGACTGTCGCCTGTGATATCGCGGAAGGTGCGTCCGAAGGTGCCCAGGCTTGCCCAGCCTGTATCAAAGGCGATGTCGGTAATGGCCAGATCGGTTTCGCGCAGCAGCGTCATTGCCCGCTCGATGCGCCGCGTGAGCAAGTACCGGTGCGGCGGACTGCCGAAGGCCTGCTTGAACGACCGGGCGAAGTGCGCTTCGGACACGCCACTGACCTGCGCCAGTCGCCCGACAGGCCAGGCCTCGTGCGATGCGGCGTCAATGCTGTCCTTCGCGCGCAGCAGCCGGCGCAACAGTTCAGGATCCTGGTGTGCAAGGTCGTTGTTCATGCCGTCTCCGGTGCCATCGGGAAGCATTTTCGTCTCTTGGGAGTCCACGGTTTGGGAATAGACCCCTGCGCGCGAACTGTATGGATGGACAGTAGAATTTCGGGCTCGATAGTTTCCACAAGGGTCTGGACATGTCCGCAGAACTCGAACAAGAAGTCGTCTCAATCTTCGAAGACCGCCTTTGGCATCACAACGGCTGGGAGGCCCGCGTCATCAAGAATGAAGACGACGATGGCTGGGCCGTTGCCATGACCCAGGACGGCCAGGTGGAGCCAAGCCTGGTCGGCCCGTGGACCATGGGCCGCGACAAGAAAAATCCCAAGCCGCTGGACGTTTCCGCCTTCAACACGCTCGTGAAGACGGCGCACGAGGTGATGCGCCGGCATGAGCAGCATCTGGCAGCGCAGTTGCACAAGGATGTGCAGATCATGGTGGGCGGGTCACGCGTGACCGTCTCTCTGGATATCGAGCCCGATGAAGACAATCCCAGCGCCACGCTCACCGCCACTGCCGCCGACGGCAGCGAGCTGGCCAAGGTGGGAGTCAGGCCGGACCATCAGCTCACCCGGACGTCTGCGCAAGCCTGGGCAGAGGCAGGCTACCCCCGTCCCAGCGAGGACTGAGCCGCGGGCAAGGCCGGGGAGTCAGGGGGCTGTTTCACAGCTGCCTTCCAAGGCGGATATGCGGCTTTGCGGCTTTGCCACACGCTCTAGATGTGCAGCATGGCCAGCCCGCCCACGCCAAGGCCTAGCGCTGCCACGCCGAGCATGGCGTATTCCAGCCATTTCTTCTTGGTCAGCAGCGCGATGGCTGCAAGGGCAATGGCGACCTGCAGCGCGGTGGTGGCCTGCGCCCAGCGGTGATGCAGGTGCATCTGCATCTCGGACTTCTCGTCCCATTGCCGGGCCTCGGCTTCCAGGCGGTCGGCATCGCGCTTGATGTCGTCCTTTTCCTTTTCGTAGCGCTCCACCTTGGCCTGGTAGGCGGCCCGCCTGTCCTCCGTGGTCGCCAGATCACGTGCGAACTCGGACAGCGATTGCTTGGTGCTCTTGGCCTGGAAGAAGGCCCATTGGTTGGCCGCTTCGGTCTTCTTGATGGCTGCGTCGTTCTTGTACAGCCCGGCATTGGCCTGGGTGGCGCCGCCCATGTACGCGAAGATGGCGCCCACCGTGGCGATGACTGCCGTGCACATGGCGATCTGGTTGGTCAGGCTGCCGCCGCCGATGCCGTGGTGGGCGGTTTGGCCATGCTCGCCCTGGGCAGCATGTTCGAGTTCGTGATCGTGTGGGCCGTGGACGTGAAAGCCGCCGGAAGACATAGGTGCCAATTCCTTGATGCAATGGGGTGGCGCATTATGGGGCCGGCCTGACGGCAATCCAGGGCTCCCAGGATGTGCGGGCGCATGGCCCGCTTGGAGGTCAGCGCCTTGGCTGACGGCCTGCAGATGGGGGAGTGGGATCAGGCGGCAGTCGCGCGTTGCGGCAGCGCTGCGAGCAGTATTTGACCTCGTCCCAATCACGTGCCCATTTTTTGCGCCATGTGAACGCAAGACCGCAGCACGCGCACAGCTTGGAGGGCAGGTGGGGCTTCTTGTGCATGGCGCGGGCGTTCCTGCAGTTCAGCGCGTCAGCGTGGCCAGGGCACGCCGGGCCAGCGCCCGTCCGCTGAGCCAGGCACCTTCGACGCCTGCGCCGCACATCCAGTCGCCGCACAGGCCCAGGCCCGCAGGCGCGTCCCACCAGCAGCGGTTGACCAGGTGCGGCGCCGGCAGCGCATAGCGCCAGCGGTGGGCTGTGACGCGCAGGCCGCCTGGCAGAGAGCCGGACAGAGAGCCGGCCAGTGGGCCGGTCAGGGCCTCGAATGCCTGCAGCAGTTGCCGGGCCACGGATTCAGCGTCCGATTCGATGTGATCCTGGCTCCACCGTGCACTGGCATGCAGCACCCAGGTCTGAGGTCCTTGCGGCACTTGCGGCCCCTGCCGCCCTGGCTTGGCGCTGTCGCGTGCCACCCAGCACAGCGGGCCATCCGTGATTTCTGCCGCATCCCAGTCCAGCGGCAGGGGGGCGTCGGTGCGCAGCATGGCCACCCAGCAAGGCTGCATGCGCGCGCTGGCAGCCAGTGCCGACGCATAGGGCGAGACCGGCTCCAGCAAGGCTGCCGCCTGCGGTGCAGGCACTGCCAAAACCAGGGCGCAGTATTCCGATCCGATCTGCCCGTGTTCGGCACAGTGCACAGTCCAGCAGGCAGATTCGTACTGCAACTGCTGAACCGTGGCTTGCAGGTGCAGCCGTGCGCCATGCCCCTGTTGTGCAAGCCGCTGGACAAGAAACGCTGCGGGAGAGGTCATGCGCGGCACGCCCACCCAGCGGTCGGGGCCTGCCTCTGCTGGCACCACGTCTTTGCCCTGCAGGCGCACTGCGCGCGGACGCCAGGCGGCGACAACGCCGAGCTGCTCCCACTGGCGCACCTCCTGCACAAACTCCGGGTCCTGGGCCGCAAACGATGGAGCGCCGTGATCGCACTGCCACGCACCCTGCGGATCCTGCGCGCGCCGCGTGCTCATGCGCCCGGATGGGCCTCGGCTTTTCTCGAAGATATCCACGCGGCAGCCAGCCTCGGCCAGCAGCTGTGCACATGCCAAACCTGCCATTCCCGCGCCGATCACCGCGACGGGGGGCGCGCCGTTCACAAGGCCTCCTGGCTGTGCGCTTCCTGGTGCCGCTCATGGCTGACCCAGATCAGCGCGCCGGTATCGACGCCCAATTCCGCGGCCTTGGCGACGATGGATTGCAGCGTCTGCGGGGGCAGTTTCGGCTCCCTGGCCAGTATCCAGCAGTACTGCGTGTCCGGCCCGAGGACGAGCGCCCAGCGGTAGTCAGGGTCCAGGGCGGCCACATGGTAGCCGCCGTAGAACGGGCCGAAGAAGGAGACCTTGAGCGAAGCCGTGTCCGGCTTGCCCGTGAACAGGGCCTTGCCGACGGCACGCTGCCACTGGCCCCGGGGCACGGAAAACCCCCGGTTCACCACCTTCACGTTGCCGTCTGCCTGCGGCGTGTACTCGGCGGTCACATCGGTCATGCCCCGCTCGAAACCATGGTCCAGCCGTGCCAGTTCGTACCACAGGCCCTGGTAGCGCTGCAGATCGAACGGTGAGACGGGCGTGACCGAGCCTGGCGGGCGCATGCTGGCGCAACCGCTGGCCAGCAGGCCGGCGCCAAGGGCCGTTGCCAGCAGGGTGCGCCGCCTGGCGATGAAGATGGTGCGGGGGGCGGGAAAGTTCATGCGGATGTCCTTGATGTTCTTGTCGTCTGCCGCCATCGGGCGACCAGCGGTTGCAGATCCGTGAGATGGCGCACCGGCGTAATGCCCGCGACCGGGCTGGAATAAAGCGCCGGGCATGCTCCACCGGCCCACAACTCGATCGACGGCGGCAGGTGGCTGCGCAGCTCGCCCAGGCAAGCCTGCGCCATCGCTCCGTTGTGCGCGCTGCTGAAGCTCAGCCCCACGATGTCGGCGCGATGCGCCCGCGCGGCCTGTGCCACGTCGCCGATGGGCGTCTGGGTGCCCAGCGATACGCAGTTGCAGCCTTCCAGGGCCAGCAGGGCTTCGACCATGAGCAGTCCCAGTCCATGCATCTCCTGCGGCAGCGTGGTCAGCAACACCTTGGGCGCGGACGGCGGGGAAGGGGGGGCGAGCGAGACGATCGCCTGCCTCAGGACGCCGGTGAGCACCTCGGTGTACAGGTGCTCTTCGAACACTTCAAAACGCCCCTGTGCCCAGAAATCGCCGACCGCCGTGGTCAGCGGGGCCACGAGCGTGGTCACGAAACCGGCCAGGCCCATGCGCGACTGGGCCAGGCTCAGGCAATGCCTGAGCTGGGCGGGATCATGGGCGGCAATGGCGTTGAGCATGGGGGCGAAGCGGTCAGAGTCTGCTGCGTTCTCTGAATTTGTCCTGGACAAATCCTTGCCCGGCGAGGTGTCGGCGCGGGCCAGCAGCGCCTGCAGGCCGTCCAGATCCACGCCCATCAGCTTGCTGGGGCGCAGCCCCGTATCCATGAGCCGCCGGATCAGGGTCAGTTGTCGAACCTGGTCTGCCGGGTAGCGGCGATCGCCTGCCGAATCCCGTTCAGGCCTTGGAAAACCGTAGCGTCTTTCCCAGACACGCAGGGTGTCCTTGGCAAGTCCGGTCTCGCGTTCGACGGCCGAGATGGGCAGCCCGGGGCCAGGAGCCAAAGGCAGGGGGTCAGAAAGTGGCGTCATTGATCTGAAGGGGACAAAACGTCCGGCCATGGCCGGGATGTTTTGAGGGATTTTGCGAATTGTCTAGGACAAAAATATGTTTTGTCCAATATATTACATAGAGAAACAAAGCGCAGGCCCGCTGGCCGCCACCCGGCAGCCGCTGGCGCAAGTGCTTTGTAGATTCCGGCCAGGAGATGACGGCCCCAGGCGCAGGCGAGGCTTCACACCATGATCGCCGCGCCCTTGTGCAGTCTTTCCGGCCACGCAGTTCGTACCGATGATCATCATGAATTTGTCCAACTGGCCACTGGCCCGCCGTCTCGCAGCTGCCTTCGCATGCGTCATCGCCATTTTTCTTCTTGTCATCGCGCTGGCCGTGAGCAGCCAGTCCCGGCTCAAGGAGGCCCAGCAATGGAACGAGCACACCTTCAAGGTCATGTCCCAGGGACAGCGCATGCTCACGGGCATGGTCAACATGGAGACGGCCTCGCGGGGCTATCTCCTGTCGGGTGACTCCCGTTTTCTTGCCCCGTGGGATGAAGGACTCAAGGAGTTCGAGGCTTCCTGGCAGGAGGCCGTACGTCTGACAGAGGACAACCCCGCCCAGCAGCGCCGGCTCGACGGAATCCGGCTGCGCCACCGTGAATTCGTGCAGGCGGTGCAGCCGCTGCAGGCGCTGCGGCGGCAAGTTCAGGACGGCACGGCGACCGTCGAGGATCTGGTCCGCGAGTTCTCCCTGGGGCGCGAGAAGGCGGCCATGGATGGGCTGCGCGCACTGCAGGCGGACTTGGTGCGTGAGGAGGAGCAGCTCATGGCCGAGCGCCTGACGCGCACCGAGTCGCTGGCGGCAATGACGCTGGCGTTCGAGCTGGGCGGCGCGCTGGTGGCCGTCGTGCTGGCCGCCTTGCTGGGGACCTGGGTCACGCGCTCCATCACGGGCCCCATCGGCCGGGCTATCGAGGTGGCACGCGCGGTGGCATGCGGGGATCTGACGCAGCGGGTGGAGGCCACCACCCACGATGAAGTGGGGACCCTGCTGCGCAGCCTCGGCGAGATGAGTGATGCGCTATCGCAGGTCGTGGCCGTCGTGCGCAGCGGCAGCGAATCCGTGGCAAGTGCAAGCACGCAGATTGCCCAGGGCAACACCGACCTGTCCTCGCGAACCGAAAGCCAGGCCAGCGCGCTTGAACAGACGGCGGCCTCGATGGAACAGCTCGGAGCCACCGTGACCCAGAACGCGGAGGGTGCCGGCAAGGCCAACGCGCTCGCGCAGCGGGCCAGCGGCGTGGCCGGGCAGGCGGGCGAGGTGGTCACCCAGGTCGTGGACACGATGAAGGGCATCAGTGAAAGTTCGCGCCGCATCGCCGACATCATCAACGTCATCGACGGCATCGCGTTCCAGACCAACATCCTGGCGCTGAACGCTGCGGTGGAGGCTGCGCGTGCCGGTGAACAGGGCCGCGGCTTCGCTGTGGTGGCCTCCGAGGTCCGCAGCCTGGCCGGCCGCAGCGCGGCGGCGGCCAAGGAGATCAAGGCCCTGATCTCCGACAGCGTCGAGCGGGTCGAACAGGGCTCTGTGCTGGCCGACCGCGCGGGCGGCACCATGGCTGAAGTGGTGACGAGCATACGCAGCGTCACCGACCTCATGGGCGAGATCAGCGCGGCTTCTGCCGAACAACGCAGCGGCGTGGCACAAGTGGGCGAGGCGGTCATGCAGATGGACCAAGCGACACAGCAAAACGCGGCCCTGGTGGAGGAAATGGCGGCGGCAGCCACGAGCCTGCGCCAGCAGGCGCATGACCTTGTGCAGTCCGTGAGCGTTTTTCGCCTGGGGCCCCAGGCGCAGGGTTGAGGCAGGGTTGGCGCAGGGTTGACGCACCGGTGAAGACACGGTGCGGGACCCTGGGAGAGCGGGCCCCTCTACAGACGCCGGAGCATCAGCTGCTGCTGCCGTCCTGCCCGGACATTGGCCGGCGTTCAAACAGTTGTGCCATGGCTTTGGCGGCTGTCTCGGCCGCTTCCGCGCGGCGCATCTCGGCCGCGTCTTCAAACCCGCAGCCCATGGCCTGAGCCTCGGTGCCGGCGTAGTCGGCCAGCGTCTCGGCGCTGTCGCGGATGCTTTGCAGGGCGCGGGCCACCACATCCATGTGGCGATGGCCCTTGGGCGTCTCCAGCCATGCCAGGGCCAGCTGGGCGATGGCGGAGATTTCTGCACAGCCTTGCTGCACGAGATGGTCCACCTGGGTGAGGGCATTGAACAGTTGACGGGTGCTGTGGCTGTCCGTGGCGGGAGTGGGCTGGGTGGTGGGGTTCATGCCTTGGCCCTCCGTGTGGAAGGGGCGGCGCCAGCAGAGGGCGCGCAGGCGAGTGCGAGGAAAACGGCGTTCATGCTTGATGCTCCATTGCAAAGCGAATTCACTGGCCTTTGCGATTGCATTGATCCGTGAATTGCATTGACAGACCTCGCTTTCGAAGAGGTTGTGCCGCTGTGTGATGGAGGTGTTTTGAAGCACCGGCCCCGTGACAGGAGGCCGGTGCGGATGATAGCGCCGGCCGGGAGGGCCGGAGGCGGCAGGCCCGGCCATCCGGTTTTCCGAACGACGCAGGCGTTCCAGCGTTCGGATTTCCGTGCCACCTTATGCATAAAAGTAAGGTCGATATAGGCGAATCAAGCAGTTAGCGCGGGGTGCAGGTGCCGGATGCGGCTGGCACGGTCTGTGCACTGTCAGGCGCAGGCCACGTGCATCGTGGTTGTGTATGCAGGGAGACAAGCCCGTCTTCGCTGTGGCATCCGGCCCGTGGCCGGCAGCCGTGGTGGCCGGGCTCGCTTGCAAGACCGAAATACGTCCAACGAAAAAATCCGCATGAAATTCAACCGCTTGACCACCATGGTGCTCGTGGCCATGGTCCTCGGCGTGCTGGTGGGCTATGCCTGCAACAGCTACGCACCCACGCCCGAGGCCGCCAAGGAAATCGCCAGCTACTTCGGCATCCTCACCGATGTCTTCCTGCGCATGATCAAGATGATCATCGCGCCCCTGGTGTTCGCCACCCTGGTGTCGGGCCTGGCCAACATGGGCGACGCCAAGGCCGTGGGCCGCATTGGCGGCCGCGCGCTGGGCTGGTTCATCGTGGCTTCGTTCTGCTCGCTGGCCATCGGCCTGATCTATGCGAACGTGCTGCAGCCCGGCCATGGCCTGAGCGTGGCCCTGCCGTCGTCGGCCGAGGGCCTGAACCTCAAGACCTCGGCGCTGAACCTCAAGGACTTCATCGCCCACGTGTTCCCCAAGAACATCTTCGAGGCCATGGCGACCAACGAGGTGCTGCAGATCCTGGTGTTCGCGCTGTTCTTCGGCATTGCGCTGGGCAACCTGCACAACCAGGCCGCGCGCTCCATGGTGGGCCTGATGGACGAAGTGGTCCACATCATGCTCAAGGTCACCGACTACGTGATGCGCTTCGCCCCCGTGGGCGTGTTCGGCGCCGTGGCCGGCACCATCACCATCCATGGCCTGGGCATGCTGTCGGTGTTCGGCAAGTTCATGCTGTGCTTCTACCTGGCCCTGGCCACGCTGTGGGTGCTGCTGATCGTGGCCGGCTACTGCGTGCTGGGCCGTGACATCTTCCGCCTGCTGAACCTGATCCGCGGCCCGCTGCTGGTGGGCTTTTCCACGGCCAGCAGCGAATCGACCTATCCCAAGCTGATGGAGCAGCTGGAGAAGTTCGGCATCAAGCCGCGCATCATCGGCTTCGTGCTGCCGCTGGGCTACTCGTTCAACCTGGACGGCTCGATGGTCTACACCACCTTCCTGGCCATCTTCATCGCCCAGGCCTACGGCATCGACATGACGCTGACGGCCCAGATCACCATGCTGCTGGTGCTGATGGTGTCCAGCAAGGGCATTGCCGGCGTGCCGCGGGCCTCGCTGGTGGTGGTGGCCGCCGTGCTGCCCATGTTCGGCCTGCCCGAGGCGGGCATCCTGCTGATCCTGGGCATCGACCACTTCCTGGACATGGGCCGCACGCTGACCAATGTGCTGGGCAATGCCATTGCCACGGCCGTGGTGGCCAAGTGGGAAGGCGCCGTCGATCCGACCGCGGCCACGGATGACGACGAGTCCCTGCTGCCCACGGACCATTCCGAGCAAGGGCGGCCCGCTGTCTCGGCCTGAGGCCCAGGCGGCGCTGGGGGGCACTGATAACATCGGTGCCTTCACCATGCCCGCCCGCCGCCCCCTGCGCCAGCTCATCCTGCTTTTGCTGTGGCTTGCCCTGAGCGGGCTGAGCGGCTGGGGTGCGTACCTGCTGGCGCAGCGGCTGGGCATCGCCGATCTGCGTGCCACGGGCATGCACCGGCTGGAGCTGTACGGCGCCAGCCTGCAGCGCGAGATCGGCAAATACGCCTTCCTGCCCGACGTGCTGGCACTGGAAGGCAATGTGCAAAGGCTGCTGGCCGAGCCCGGCGACGAGCAGCTCACCAACCGCGTCAACGCCTACCTGGAGCAACTCAACGACCGCGCGGGCACGCTGACCGCCTACCTGGTCGATGCGCGCGGCCATGTCGTTGCCTCCAGCAACTGGCGGCGCACCGACAGCTACATGGGCGAGGACCTGAGCTTTCGCCCCTACTACCGCACGGCCATGGCCACGGGCAGCGCGCGCTTCTTCGGCATAGGCACCACGCGTGGCGAGCCCGGCTACTACCTGGCCTCCACCCTGGGCGACGACACCCACACGCTGGGCGTGGCCGTGGTCAAGGTCAGCCTGGACCAGCTGGAGCAGTCGTGGTCCACGGTGGAGGCGCCCGTGCTGGTGGGCGACGAGAACGGCGTCGTCATCCTGGGCACGGTCTCCGACTGGAAATTCACCACCTTGCGCACACTGGACGAGGGCACGCGCGCCGCCTTCGACCACACGCGCCAGTACAACCGCCGCGCGCTGGAGCCGCTGGGCCTGCAGGTGCTGCGCGACCTGGGCCAGGGCGCGCGCCTGGTGCGCATTGCCCGCCATGGCGAGGAATCGCCAGGCTCGGTCTACCCGGTCAGCGGCCGCTTCCTGGCCCAGTCGCGCCAGCTGCCGGGCACGCCCTGGACGATCACCGTGCTCTCGCACCTGGAGCAGGTCGACCAGCTGGCCCAGAGCCGCGCGCTGGCCGCGGCCGTGGGCGCGGCCTTTGTGCTGCTGCTGGCCATGATGGTCAACGAGCGCCGCCGCCACCTGCGCGACCGGCTGGCCGCGCGCGAGGCGCTGCAGGCCGCGCACGACGAGCTCGAGCGCAAGGTGGAGCAGCGCACGGCCGACCTGTCGGCCGCCAACGAGGCGCTGCAGGCCGAGGTGGCCGAGCGCACCCACGCCGAGGCCACGCTGCGTGCCGCCCAGGACGAACTAGTGCAGGCCGGCAAGCTGGCCGTGATAGGCCAGCTGTCCACGGGCGTCGCCCATGAACTCAACCAGCCGCTGACGGCGCTGCGCACCCTGGCCGGCAACAGCCAGCGCTTTCTGGAACGCGGCGATACCGAAACCACGCGCGTGAACCTGGAGCGCATGGCGCAGCTGGCCGACCGCATGGGCCGCATCACCGGCCAGCTGCGCAACTTCGCGCGCAAGTCCAGCGGCGCCAGCCAGGCCGTGCCGCTGGCGCATGCGCTGGACAATGCGCTGGCCGTGCTGGAGTCGCGCGTGGCCGAGACCGGCGCCCGCATCCTGCGCGATGACGGCGTGCCCGAGGCCGTGGCCTGGTGCGACCGCAACCGCATCGAGCAGGTGCTGATCAACCTGATCAACAACTCCCTGGACGCCATGCGCGGCCAGCCCGCGCCCTGCCTGGAGCTGGCCTGCGCCGTGGCCGATGGCCGCGCCCAGGTCACCGTGCGCGACCACGGCCCGGGCCTGAGCGAAGCGGCGCAGGCCCATCTGTTCCAGCCGTTCTTCACCACCAAGGAAGAGGGCGTGGGCCTGGGCCTGGGGCTGGCGCTGTCGGCCGGCATCGTGCGTGAATGCGGCGGCACGCTGACGGGCAGCAACCATCCGGGCGGCGGCGCCGTCTTCACGCTGAGCCTGGCCCTGGCTCCCTCCACACCCTCTGCCGACACACCATGACCGACGCCCTCAAAGTCCTGATCATCGAGGACGACCCCGACATCGTGCTCGGCTGCGAGCAGGCGCTGCAGCTCGAAGGCATCGCCTGCGAAAGCGTGGGCAGCGCCGAGCAGGCGCGCCGGCGCCTGTCGCGCGACTTCGCGGGCATCGTGGTCAGCGACATCCGCCTGCCGCGCATGGACGGCATGGCCTTTCTGCGCGAGCTGGTGGCCCTGGATGCCGAGCTGCCCGTGGTGCTGATCACCGGCCACGGCGACATCTCCATGGCCGTACAGGCCATGAAGGACGGTGCCCAGGACTTCATCCAGAAACCCTTCGCCCCCGAAACCCTGGTCGGCGCCGTGCGCCGCGCCCTGGAGCGCCGCCGCCTGGTGCTGGAAGTGCGGGCGCTGCGCCAGCAGCTGGACCAGCGCGACAGCCTGGAGCACCGGCTGATAGGCCGGGCGCCCAACATGCGGCAGCTGCGCCAGATGCTCACGGGGCTGGCGCAGAGCGCGGCCGATGTGCTGATCCAAGGCGAGACCGGCACGGGCAAGGAACTGGTGGCGCGCTGCCTGCACGAAGCCAGCGCACGGCGCGATGGCAACTTCGTGGCCGTCAACTGCGGCGGCCTGCCCGATACGCTGTTCGACAGCGAAATGTTCGGCAGCGAGGCCGGCGCCTATACCGGCGCGGGCAAGAAGCGCATTGGCAAGCTGGAGCACGCCAGCGGCGGCACGCTGTTCCTGGACGAGATCGAGAGCATGCCCCTGCCCATGCAGATCAAGCTGCTGCGCGTGCTGCAGGAGCGTGTGCTGGAGCGCCTGGGCTCCAACACCCTGATCCCCATCGACTGCCGCGTGATCGCGGCCACCAAGGTCGATCTGCTCGAACTCAGCAGGCAGGGCCTGTTCCGCGCCGACCTCTACTACCGCCTGAACGTGGCCACCGTCTCGCTGCCGCCCCTGCGCGAGCGGCGCGAGGACGTGCCGCTGCTGTTCGAGCACTTCGCGCTGCAGGGCGCCGCGCGCCACCAGCGGCCCGTGCCCGAGCTGACCACCGCGCGCGTGCAGCAGTTGCTGGGCTATGACTGGCCCGGCAACGTGCGCGAGCTGCGCAACGTGGCCGAGCGCACGGTGCTGGGCATCGAGACCGGCTCGCCCCCCTTCGGCCAGCCGGCCGGCACCACCGCGCAGGACGCCGCGCCCCGGCCGCTGTCCGCCGCTGTCGAGGCCTTCGAGCGCGCCCTCATCGCCGACGCCCTGCGCCGCCACGCCGGCAGCCTGGCGCGCACGGCCGAAGCCCTGTCCATGCCCAAGACCACGCTGCACGACAAGATCCGCAAGTACGGGCTGGATGGGTAGGGGCTGGTTGCCCGCCCTCAACCCGGATTTTCGGGAAACGGCCTGGCCTACCTGGATTCGTAGGACGGGCGCAGTGCCGCAATCGCCTTTTGAATCGCAGTACGCACGGCGGGCCGGTCTATCACCTCGCCACAGTGCAGCACGGGCAATGGCTTGCCCTGCCCGGGACGGGTTTCGTCGCGAATGACGGCCATATCGCCGTTGGCGCCCTTGGTGTTCTCCCTCTGCACCTGCTCGGCAATACCTGCCAGCACTTCGATATCCCCGTGCATGCGCTGCACGATGACGGATGCCCAGGCATCTCCTTGGTCCTTGAGATAGGGCTCGGCCTGCTGGGTCAGGCAGCTTGCGATGGCATAGCTTTCAACGTCGCGCTGCACTTGCGTGCGAGCGCCACCTGCGGGATTCGTGTCTGGGGTGCATCCGGCGATGGCTGGAACCAAAAGAAGCAAGGCCACGCGCATCAAGTCAGCTCCCAAATTTCGCCTGTTGAGGTTGTGAGGGTCGACTGGCCGGGCCCGGCCCGGCATGCGCCGCCGCTGTCTTGGCCTGGCTGTCCACAGTCCACTCCATTTAGCCAATCAATATATGTGAAAGGCCTGAGGTACCGGGGGTACCCAGGCCCTCAGCCGTTCGCAGCCGCCATCAACCCCGCTCCCCGAACTCCACGCTTTCGCGCGTCCAGCGCCGTGCCTGCTCGCTCAGGCTCAGTCCCAGGCCGGGGCGCGTGGGCACGAGCATGCGGCCATCGGCGATGTCCAGGCGTTCGTTGAACAGCGGCTCCAGCCAGTCGAAGTGTTCCACCCAGGGCTCGTTGGCGCAGGTGGCGGCCAGGTGCACGTGCAGCTCCATGGCGAAGTGGGGCGCCAGGCTCAGGTGGGCCAGTTCGGCCTGGGCGGCGATCTGCAGGAAGGGCGTGATGCCGCCCACGCGCGGCGCGTCGGGCATGAGGAAGTCGGCGCTGCGGTGGCGTATGAGATCGCGGTGCTCGGCGGCGCTGGTCAGCATCTCGCCGGTGGCGATCGGCGTGTCGAAGCGCGCGGCCAGCGCGGCATGGCCTTCGTGGTCGTAGGCGTCCAGCGGCTCCTCGATCCAGACCAGGTTGAATTCCTCGAACACACGGCACATGCGCTGGGCCGTGGGACGGTCCCATTGCTGGTTGGCGTCGACCATGATGGGCGCGGCATCGCCCAGGTGGGCGCGCATGGCCTCCACGCGCCGTATGTCCAGCGCGCAGTCGGGCTGGCCCACCTTGAGCTTGATGCCGCCAATGCCGCGCTCCAGCGAGGCGCTGGCGTTGCGCTTGAGCTCATCGAGCGGCGTGTGCAGAAAGCCGCCCGAGGTGTTGTAGCAGCGCACGGATTCGCGCTGCGAGCCCAGCAGCTTGGACAGCGACAGGCCCGCGCGGCGCGCCTTGATGTCGTACAGCGCCACGTCGAAGGCCGCGATGGCCTGCACGGCCAGCCCGCTGCGGCCCACGGAGGCGCCGGCCCAGCACATGCGTGTCCACAGCCGTGCGATGTCGCTGGGGTCTTCGCCCAGCAGGGAGGGCGCGATCTCGCTGGCATGGGCGAACTGGCCGGGGCCGCCTGCGCGCTTGGCGTAGCTCAGGCCCAGGCCCCGGTGGCCGTCGCGGGTCTGGATCTCGGCGAACAGCATGGCGACCTCGGTCATGGGCTTTTGGCGGCCCGTGAGCACCTTGGCATCACTGATGGGCCGGGCCAGGGGGAGGTAGCAGGACGACAGGCGTATCCACTGGATGCGGTCTTGGCTGGTGGTTTCGGAGAGCGCGGAAGAAGTCATGGCTGCGGGAGTGCGGTGGTTGGAAAAAGGACAGGGGCAGGCATCAGTCGATGCTGATCTTTCCGGCCTCGATGACCGTCTTCCAGCGCGCGTATTCCTGGCGCTGGAATTCGGCGAACTGCAGGGGCGTGCCGGCCACCATCTCGTAGCCGATGGAGACGAACTGCTCGCGCACCCGGGGATCGTTGAGCGCCTCGACAAAGGCCGCATGCGCCTTGTCGCGCAGCGCAGGCGGCAGGCCCTTGGGCGCGACGATGGCCTGCCAGGAGGCGACCTCCACGTTCTTCACCCCGGCCTCGGCCAGCGTGGGCAGGTCCGGCAGCACGGGCGAGCGGCGCGGGCTGGTCACGGCCAGGGCGCGCATCTTGCCGGCCCGGATGTGCTGTATCACGGCATTGATGTTCTGGAACGAGGCATCGACCTGGCCGCCGATCAGGTCGGCATGGGCGGGCGCGCCACCCTTGTAGGGGATGTGCACGCCCTGGGTGCCCGTTTGCTGCCAGAACAGTTCGGCCGTCAGGTGGTCGCTGGAGCCGTGGCCGGCCGAGGCAAAGCTCATCTTGCCCGGATGGGCCTTGAGGTGGGCGACCACGTCGGCCACGCTTTTGTGCGGCGAGCTTGCGGGCACGACCAGCACGTTGGGCGACTGCACGGCCACGGTGATCAGGTCGAAGTCCTTGAGCGCGTCGTAGGGCAGGTTCTTGATCAGGTGGGGCACGATGACCAGCGGGCCCAGCGAGGTGACGAGAAAGGTCTGCCCGTCCGCCGCCGCGCGCTGCACGAAGGCTGCGCCGATGGTGCCCGTGGCGCCGGCCTTGTTCTCTACCACGAAGGACTGCCTGAGCCTCTCGCCCAGCCTGGGCGCCACGGCGCGCGCGACCTGGTCGGTGGAGCCGCCGGCGGGAAAGGGCACGACCAGGGTGACGGGCCTGTCGGGCCAGGCCTGGGCCGATGCAGAAAAGGCAGCGAGCGCGGCCAGGGCCAGCGCCATGGCACGAAGAATGTGATTCATCTTGTCTCCTGATTTGTGGATGACATCGTTGTCATTTCCGGGGAAATGAAAAAGCGCTGATGCCACTTTTTTGATGCAAGGATTTGCGCTTCCAGCAAAATGATATCGTTGTCATTTTGGCTGTCAATCACGATTTCTGCGATGCAGGGCAGGCCTGGCGCCCGCGCGTGGAGGGCGGTCTGCTATCTTCAGGCCCGTCCCCGATACCAGCCCGCGATCGCGCTTGCCCATGAACACACCCACACCACCCAGGCCCGCCACGCTGCACGACGTGGCCGAGGCGGCCGGCGTCTCGCTGATCACAGCCTCGCGCGCACTGGGCAATCCTTCCATCGTTTCGGAGAAGACGCGCGAGCGCGTGCGCCAGGCCGTGGAGGCCACGGGCTATATCCCCAACCTGCTGGCGGGGGGGCTCAAGTCCAGGCGCAGCCGCATGGTGGCCGGCGTGGTGCCTGCGCTGTCGGTGTCGCAATTCCTGCCCACCGTGCAGTCATTGACGGCCACGCTGGCGCAGGAGGGCTATCAGCTGCTGCTGGGCCAGACCTTCTACGACGAGCAGCGCGAGGAGGAGGTACTCAACGCCATGATCGGGCGCCAGCCCGACGGCATTGTGATGATGGGCCTGGTGCAGTCCGACAAGGCGCGCGAGCGGCTGCGCAGGACCGGCATTCCCGTGGTGGAAACCTGGGACTTCAGCGACCGGCCGCTGGACATGGTGGTGGGCTTCTCCCACCTCAAGGTGGGCAGCGCGCTGGCCGGCTATTTCCTCTCGCGCGGCCTGCAGCGCGTGGGCATGGCCACGGGCAGCGACCACCGGGCCCAGCAGCGGCGCGAGGGCTTTCTTGCAGCCTGGGGCCGCGAGGTGCCCACGGTCACCGTGTCCGCGCCCGGCAGCCTGGAGCTGGGCCGGCAGGCGCTGGGCCAGTTGCTGGCGCAGCAGCCCGATCTGCAGGCCGTGGTCTGCAGCTCGGACATGCTGGCCCACGGCATTTTGGTGGAAGCCCAGGCGCGCGGCCTGCGCGTGCCCGTGGACCTGGCCGTCTCGGGCTTCGGCAATGCCGATTTCGCGGCCCACCTGCTGCCGTCGCTGACCACCGTGCATGTGGACGGACCGGGCATAGGCCGCCTGGCCGCCGAACTCGTGCTGGCCCGCTGCAAGGGCCACAGTGCCGGGCGCTCGGCGTTCGACCTGGGATTCGAGCTGATCGAGCGGGATTCGACCCGCCGAGCTTAGAGAGTCAGCACACGGCAGCCGCCTGGCGCTCGGTCGCCAGCCCGAACAGGCTGCCCAGCGCGTGCTGGATCTCATCAGGGGCCAGCTGCCTGGTCTCGGTGCCGCTGGCCGTGATGGTCTTGAGCGCGTCGCCCACCAGGATCATGCGGCCGGCCGGCTGGTGCAGCACCACCACCCGCTTTTGCACGAAGATGGCGTCCGGGTGCGTGGAGTTCAGGTAGTTGGCGGGGGCGAAATCCACCCATTCCTGGGGCGACAGGTTGAAGGCGTACTGGTTGGCCCATTCACCGTCCACGCGGGCCTGGAGCAGGTATTCGCCCTGGTCGTCCAGGCTCAGGCGGAAGGTGTCGCCGTCCTGGCGGACCTCGGTGTCCAGCACGTCCAGGGCCATGGGGGCGCGTATGCCGTAGCTGCCAAAGCCCAGGTCGCACAGCCAGCGCCGTCCCTCGACCTCGGCCACCAGGGCCATGTGGGTGCGGGGGCGGCGTGCCGGATAGAACATGGGCCGCGCCGCCACAAAGCGGTAGGCAATGCCCAGGGCCTGCAGCGCCATGGCGAACAGGCCGTTCACCTCGTAGCAGTAGCCGCCCCGGGCGCCGCCGAGGATCTTGCCCGCAATGTCTTCGGGCACCAGAGAGACGATCTTGCCGGCCTGCACGTCGAGGTTCTCGAAAGGCACCGCGAACAACTGGTGGCGCATCAGCGCATGCAGGGTGGCGGTATCGGCCTTGGCGGAGTCACCGGCACTGAAGCCGATGCGGCGGAAGTAGGCCTGGAGATCGAAATTGCTGGCTTGCATGGGTTTCCTCGGGTTGCTTGATGGCTGCAACGATAAATCGGGGCCACCAATGCCTGTATAAGCAGAATCCAGGAAAACTGACCTGTACAGATTGGCATGCCCACCACCAACGAACCCTTGCCTCAGTACCGCCGCATTGCCCAGGCCCTGCGCCAGACGCTGGCCTGCGGCGCACTGCGCCCCGGCGACAGGCTGATCTCCGCCCGCAGCCTGGCCGAGCGCGAACAGGTCAGCCTGCCCACCGCACTGGAGGCGCTGCGCTGCCTGGAGGCCGAGGGCCTGATCGTCGCGCGCCCGCGCTCGGGCTACTTTGTGCGGCAGGCAACGGGCGGCGCGGCGCTGCAGGCGTCCCGCCCGTCGTCGCGCCCCGTGCCCGTGACCCTGTCGGCCCTGGCGCGCTCGCTGTTCAGCAGTCCCGACACGCGCCTGATCCCGCTGGGTGCCGCATTGCCCGATCCGGCCTGGCTGCCCACGGCCCGGCTGCAGCGCGCGCTGCAGACCGCCGGGCGCCGCCTGGACGCGCACGGGCAGACCTACAGCATGCCGCCGGGCCGCGCCGACCTGCGCGGCCAGATCGCAGCCCGGGCCGCGCAATGGGGTGCGTGCTTCGGCCCCGATGACCTGGTCCTGACCGCAGGCGCCACCCAGGCCGTGCGGCTGGCGCTGCGCGCCGTGTGCAAGCCCGGCGATGTCGTGGCCGTAGAGCGGCCCGCCTATTTCGGCAGCCTGCTGCTGCTGGAGGACCTGGGCCTGAAGGCGCTGGAGATTGCCACCGATCCCCGCGAAGGCCTGCTGCTGGAGCCGCTGGCCGAGGCCATTGCCCGCCACCGGCCGGCTGCCGTGCTGGCATCGCCCACCGTGCAGAACCCGCTGGGCGCCAGCATGCCGGTGGAGCGCAAGCAGGCTCTGGTGGCGCTGCTGGAGCGGGCGGGCATTCCCTTGATCGAAGACGATGTCTATGGCGACCTTGCAGGCGACGGACAGCGCCCGCCGGCCTGCAAGGCCTTCGACGGCAGCGGCAACGTGCTGTACTGCGGCTCCGTGTCCAAGACCCTGGCGCCGGGCTGGCGCGTGGGCTGGATTGCGGCGGGCCGCTTCCATGCCCAGGTGCTGCAGGTGCGCCTGGCGGGCGACTGGGCCGGTGCGCCGCTGCTGGAAGCCGCCGTGAGCGAGGTGCTGGCCAGCGGCGACTACGACCGGCACCTGCGCCGCCTCAAGTCCCGCGTGCAGGCCGGGGTGCAGGCCGTCACGGCCAGGGTCGAGGCCAGCTTTCCGCCCGGCACCCGCGTCTCGGCCCCGCGCGCGGGCTTTCTGCTGTGGGTGGAACTGCCGCGCCAAGTGAATGCACTGGAGGTGCACCGCCGCGCGCTGGAGCTGGGCATTGGCGTCAGCCCCGGCCCGCTGTTCTCATCGCGCTCGGACCTGCCCAACCACCTGCGCCTGAACTGCGCCAACGAGCCCACGCCGCGCCTGCTGGGGGCCGTGGGGCAGGTGGGGGAGATATGCCGGGGTTTGGTCGAGGGTGCTGCGGCGCGCCAGGGGGCACAGGTCGGCCAGCCTACTTCTTCTCGCGCGGCACGCGCCCCATGAGGAAGAACTCGGGATTGGGCTGCATGCCGGCAAAGCTGGCCATGCGGTTGGACAGGCCGAAGAAGGCGGTGATGGCGGCGATGTCCCAGATGTCCTCGTCGTCGAAGCCATGCGGGTACAGCGCCTCGAAGTCGGCCTCGCAGATTTCATGGCTGCGCTCGCAGACCTTCATGGCGAAGTCCAGCATGGCGCGCTGGCGGGCGCTGATGTCGGCCTTGCGGTAGTTGACCGCCACCTGGTCGGCCACGTAGGGCTGCTTTTCGTAGATGCGCAGGATGGCGCCGTGGGCCACCACGCAGTACAGGCACTGGTTGGCCGCGCTGGTGGTGGTGACGATCATCTCGCGCTCGCCCTTGGTCAGGCTGCCTTCTTCCTTGAGCATGAGGGCATCGTGGTAGGCGAAGAAGGCGCGCCATTCGGCAGGGCGGCGCGCAAAGGCCAGGAAGACGTTGGGGATGAAGCCTGCCTTTTCCTGCACTTCAAGGATGCGGGTGCGGATGTCCTCGGGCAGGCTGGACAGTTCGGGCTGGGGGTAGCGGGCGGTGGCCATGTGTCTTGTCTCCTGGGTGTGGTGGTTGTCGTCGCGGGCCATGTTCGCATGGCCTGCGCTGCGCGGGGTGAACGCGCATGACAGCCTGTCTGCCGCCGAGGTTGCAGATTGCGCCCGGGCTCAGGCGGGTGCCATGTCCGGCTCAGGCCGTTGTGCAAACCAGTCGCCCAGAAAGCCGGTGAGCGCGCGGATTCTGGCCGACATCTCGCTGCGCGTGGCGTGCACCAGGTAGATGTCGGCCGCAGGCAGCTGCCATTGGGGCAGGACCTCGCGCAGCGCACCTGCGGCCAGCGGCGCGGCCACATCCCAGAGCGAGCGCTGCAGGATGCCATGCCCGTCCAGCGCCCAGGTCAGGGCCGCTGCGCCGTCGTTGGTGCTCATCACGCCGTTGACCTTGATGTTGTGCTCGCTCAGGCCCTGGCGCGTGCGCCGGCTCAGGCGCCAGCTGCCATAGGTTTCGTCGCTCTCGCGGATCACGATGCAGCGGTGGGCCTGCAGGTCGGCAGGCTGGCGCGGCTCGCCGTGGGCGTTGAGGTAGGAGGGCGCGGCGCACAGCACGCGGCGGTTGGGCAGCAGCAGGCGGGCGGTGAGGGCGGAGTCGGGCAGGGCGCCAAAGCGCACCACGGCGTCAAAGCCCTGCTCGACCAGGTTGACGGGCCTGTCCGTCAGTTGCAGTTGCACCTGCACCTCGGGATAGGCACGCGCAAAGGCCGACAGCGCGGGCGCCAGCCGCTGGCGGCCAAAGCCCAGCGTGCAGGCAATGGACAGCGGGCCGCGCGCCGTGGCGCGCGTGCCCGAGATGCTGCGCTCCAGCGCCTCCAGGTCGGCCAGGATGCGCGCGCCATCCAGCAGGTAGGCTTCGCCCTCGGGCGTCAGGTGGATGCGCCGTGTCGTGCGCTGCAGCAGGCGCACGCCCAGGCGCCGCTCCAGCAGGGACAGGCGGCGGCTGACGGCGGGCGGTGTCACGCCCATCTGCTGGGCCGCAGCGGCCAGGCTGCCTTCGCGGATCAGCAGCGAGAAGAAACGCAGGTCGGAAAAGCCGTCCATGGTGGATGCGGTGGATGGTTGATTCGTAAATTGAACTGATGGATCAATGCAGTATTTTGCTATTTATGCAGCCTGGTTTACTGATTAGCATGGCAGGCTGACAGTCATGAACAACGTAGAAGGAATCTCCGGGATGCACACAGATCCATGGATGCCGGGCCTGCGCCAGCAGCGCATCACGGTCGATGACGGGGTGGAGATCAACGCCTGGGTGGGCGGCCAGGGGCCGGCCCTGCTGCTGGTGCACGGCCACCCGCAGACCAGCGCGATCTGGCACCGCGTCGCGCCCCGGCTGGCGCAGCAGTTCACCGTGGTGCTGGCCGACCTGCGCGGCTATGGCGACTCCTCGCGCCCGGCCGGCGACCCCGAGCATGTGAACTACAGCAAGCGCACCATGGCCCGCGATCTGCTGCGGCTGATGGCCCGGCTGGGCCATGAGCATTTCAGCGTGCTGGCGCATGACCGGGGCGCGCGCGTGGCGCACCGGCTGGCCATGGACTATCCCGCCAGCGTGCAGCGTCTGGTGCTGCTGGACATTGCGCCCACGCTGGCGATGTACGAGCAGACCGGCGAGGCCTTTGCGCGCGCCTACTGGCACTGGTTCTTCCTGATCCAGCCCGCGCCGCTGCCCGAGCGCCTGATCGAGGCCGATCCCGCCGCCTATGTGCGCGAGATCATGGGCCGGCGCAGCGCCGGCCTGGCGCCCTTCGATCCCCGGGCGCTGGCCGAGTACCAGCGCTGCCTGGCGCTGCCGGGCAGCGCGCACGGCATGTGCGAGGACTATCGCGCATCGGCCGGCATCGATCTGGAGCATGACCGCGAAGACCGCCAGCTCGGGCGCAGGCTGCCCATGCCGCTGCTGGTGCTCTGGGGCGAGGAGGGCGTGGTGCACCGCTGCTTCGATCCGCTGCGCGAGTGGCAGCTCGTGGCCGACGATGTGCGCGGCCGGCCGCTGGCCTGCGGGCACTACATCGCCGAGGAGGCGCCCGATGCGCTGCTGGACGCGGCCCTGCCATTTCTGCTGCAGGCCGGGTGAGTGCCGTCATTGGAGGCACTCGGTACGGCATTCGGGCAAGCCGGTAAAGAGGGAAAGGTGCATTCACGCCATATCCGTGACGCCATATGCATGACGCCATGGTGTTTTCCTCCGAATTCAATTGGCATGCCAATCATGTGCGGCAATGGTAAGCAATTGAAAAATCCGGGTGCCCGTCTTGCGCGGGCAATGCCGGGGGCGCAGATCCTGAAAACCGCTGCAGGCAAGGCCCGGCAAGCCCTGGGCAAGGGCCTGCGTCCATGCGTGCCTGCGACAGGAGGCATGGCTGCGTCAATGCGCAGCCCATTGCCGATCTGTGGTGAAACGCCGAACTGATACAGTCGCGCGGCCCGCCCGAGGGGGAGGGTCTTATTCATCACGGGATATTCACAATGAGCAACAAGAAAACCGTAGTGGCCGCTGCCGTGGCATTGGCCGTCGTGGGGTATGGAGGAACCACCTGGTATACCGGCCAGCGGGCCGAGGCTGGCTACAAGGAGGCCGTGGCCGAATTGCGCAAGGTGCTGGGCGAGAAAGTCGTCGTGACCGACGAGTACCACAAGGGATTCCTCTCCTCCCAGGCCAAGCTGGTGCTGCAGTGGCCTGCGGCGCAAGCTCAGGCCGCCGATGCGGCTGACGCGGCTGACGCGGCAAAAGCAGCCGACACAGCTGAAGCGCCCGCCGCCGCAGAACCGGTCGCTGCGTCCAAGCCCGTGCGCCTGGTGGTGGACACCACGGTGCGCCACGGCCCGCTGGCCGGTGGCCGACTGGCGGCAGCGGTTTCCGAGACGCGCTTTGCGCTCGACGGCCTGGACGAAAAGAGCACGCAGATGCTGGCCAAGGCCGCAGCCCCCACGCTGACCAGCGTGCACCACTTCACGGGCGGCCAGGATGTGCGCCTGCTGCTGCCCGCCGGCGAGCTGGGCGACCAGGAAGTCACCATGCGCTGGCAGGAAATGGTGCTGGACACGGCCCTGGGCGGTGGCAGCGTCAAGGGCACCTGGCGCTGGCCCGAGGTGGCCCTGCTGGGCCTGCCCAGCCGCGACAAGTCCATGGGCGTGGAAGAGGAAGAGGGCGAGGAGGAGGAATCCGACAACGACGAGGCCCTCCCCACCCAGCCGGCCGCAGTGCCGGTGGAGCGCACCAGCATCATGCTCACGGGCCTGGAGAGCAGCTTCGAGAACAAGGTCATCGACGGCCTGTGGGGCCTGGGCCCCGGCAAGGCCAGCGTGCGCATCGCCCGCTTCGGCATGAGCAGCACGCCGGCCGAAGGCGGCGAGGCCAAGACGCTGCTGGACCTCAAGAACGTGGACGGCAGCTCGGTCATCGAGTCCGACAAGACCACGCTGGGCATGACCACCCAGGTCAAGGGCACGGGCCGCATCGGCCCCATCGATTTCGAGTCCGTGGGCTACGAGGAAAAGATCCAGCGCCTGGACATCGAGGCCCTGCGCGGCTTCCAGCGCGTCATGGTCGAGGGCTACCGCAAGGAGGGTCTGGCCAAGGCGCTGGAATCGCTGGAAGAGCAGGGTATGGGCGTGCTGATGCAGAACGCCCCGCGCCTGGTGGCGGCCCTGCCGGCCTACTCCATGAAGCTGCAGGCCACCTACCAGGGCCAGACCGGCCACCTGGAGTACGGCGCCGAAGTGCAAAGCGCGCCCACGCAGGAGCAGGTCGCCCAGGCCGGCTGGATGCCGGCGCTGCTCAAGACCTCGGCACTGCAGGCCAATGCCAGCCTGCCCAAGGCCTGGCTGGAGCCGCTGCTCAAGGCATCGGGCAAGCCCGATGTCTCGGCCGAGGATGTGGAAGGCATGCTGGGCATGGCCCAGGCCACGGGCTATGCCCGCCTGGAAGGCGACAAGCTGGTCAGCGCGCTCAAGATGCAGGCCGGCCAGGTCACGCTCAACGGCAAGCCCATCGCCCTGCCCATGGGCGCGCTGCAGTAAGCGGCCATCCACCTTCCGGGCGTCGCCCCGGAAGGGGTTCTCAGGGGTGCCACTGGCTGGCGCGCACCACAGGGGCCTGTGTGCTGGCGCTGCCCGCCAGCGCATAGGACAGCTGGTTGGCCGCCGCCACCACGGTCTGCGCCATGGCTTCCAGCCGGGACTCGGGCAGGCGCGATGCCGGCCCGGAGATGCACACCGATCCCATCAGCCGCCAGTGCATGCCGAACACCGGCGCCGACACCGTGGCCACGCCCTGTTCGCGCTCGCCGATGGACCAGTGGTAGCCGCGCTGGCGGATCTGCTCGTACACCGGCCCCGGCTCGCCTGAAAAGGCCAGGATCACTCGCCCCGGCGAGCCCTGGTCCAGCGGCAGCCCCTCGCCCATGCGCGCATGGTGGCGCAGGGCCTGCGGCCCTTCCACGCGCACGAGGCAGGTGCGCACATTGCCTTCGCGCACATAGAAGGCCGCGCTCTCGCCGCTGGCCTGCGTGAGCGCGCGCAGCGCGGGCTCCAGCACGTTCTGCACATCGAAGCCCGCCTGGTAGCGCGCGCCCAGCCAGCCCGCCGCCGGGCCCAGGCGCCAGTCCCCATCGTCCCTTTGCACCATGAAGCCCGACTGCGCCAGCGTGCGCGCCAGCCGCAGCACCGTGGTCTTGTGCAGCGCGCAGCGCCGGCTCAGTTCCGCCAGGGACAGGTGCGACTCCCCGAGGGCGAAGGCGCCAAGCAACTGCAAGGCACGCGTGACGGCGATGACGCCGCCGTCCTTGGCCGGGCTGGACCTGTCATCGGATGGCTGCGCCGGGGAAGGGGTGCTGGGGGGCTTGTTCATGGTGCAAGGCATGCAATTGGTTGCGCTGTATGAAACGGCATTGTATAGGTTGAAACGTTTTCATAAAGTTCGTCCCACGCACCGCAGCCATGCGGGCGTTGGACACAACAAACGGAGACAAACCGCCATGCCGATTCCCTCGCTTTCGCGTTGCCTCAACGCGCGCCTTCTTGCCGCCCTGGTCGGCGTTGCCGCCATCGTGCCCATGGGTGCTGCACAGGCCCAGGACACCTATCCCCGCAAGCCCATCCGCCTGGTGGTGCCGTTCCCGCCCGGTGGCGGCACGGACATGATCGCGCGCACCGTGGCCCAGCGGCTGGCGGACCACAACAAGTGGACCGTGGTGGTGGACAACCGGCCTGGCGCCGGCGGCAACCTGGGCGTGGATGCCGTGGCCAAGGCCGCGCCGGACGGCCATACCCTGGTCATGGGCCAGACCAGCAACCTGGCCATCAACCCCTCGCTGTACGCCAAGCTGCCCTATGACCCGCTGAAGGACCTGGTGCCCGTCGCGCTGGTGTCTTCCGCACCCATCGTGATGGCCGCGCCGGCCAACTCGCCCTACAAGACCTTTGACGACCTGGTCAAGGCCGCCAAGGCCAAGCCCGACGGCCTCACGCTGGGCTACTCGGGCAACGGCACGGTGGCGCACCTGGCCGGCGAACTGGCCGAGAACGCGGCCGGCATCGAGCTGCGCCATGTGCCCTACAAGGGCGCAGCCCAGGCCATGACCGACCTGGTGGGCGGGCAGATCGATTTCTACATGTCGGCCGTGCCCACGCTGCTGGGCCAGGTGCGCAACGGCAAGCTGCGCGCGGTGATGGTGACCTCGCTCAAGCGGTCCGACCAGCTGCCGCAGACGCCCACGCTGGCCGAGTCGGGCTACAAGGACTTCGAGGCCGTCACCTGGTTCGGCGTGCTGGCCCCGGCCGGGACGCCCCAGGCCATCGTGCAGCAGCTGAACAAGGCCATCAACGACGCACTGCTGGTGCCCGAGGTGGCCGAGAAGCTGCGCTCCGAAGGCGGCGAGGTGCTGGGCGGCTCGTCCGAGAAGTTCGCCGCGCTGCTGCGCGCCGAGGTGCCGCGCTGGGCACGCATCGTCAAGGACTCGGGCGCCAGCCTGGACTGAGACCGGGGGCAGGGGCGCCAGCCCTTTCGCTTCCTCCGCGCTTCCTCCGCGCTTCCTCCTCCCTTCCTTTTCCTTCCTCCATCGAGATCTCGCCATGGACTGCGACAGCCTTGCCGTGCCCGTCCGTTTGGCCTTTGCCTCGGGCGGCAGCGGAACCATCTTGCAGATGCAGGGCGAACTGCTGCAAAGGCAGGGCGGCGTGCGCTTCATCCACGTGCCCTACAAGGGCGACACGCCCGCGCTGGCCGTGACCTCGGCGGCGCGCCTGAAGGCCCTGCCTGACGTGCTCACCATGGCCGAGGCCGGCATGGTCGGCGGCACGCCGCGGCAATTGGGCGAGCTGCAGAAATCCGACTCCGCCAAGTGGGCCCAACTCATCCGCGAGGCCGGCATCAAGGCCGACTGACGCGCGCGCATCTTCCTGATCTTCCTGTTTTTCTTCCCCCCATCTCACCGAACCATCATGAGCCAACTCCCAGAAATCATCCGTGACATAGAGCGCGTGGACGCCCAGGTCGTGCAACGCGCAGCAGGCTTTCAGGCCGCCATCCTGGCCGACGTGGCGGGCCGCCGCGGCACCATGCATGCGCGCGTGGCGCCCGTGCACCAGGGCATGAAGGTGGCTGGCCCGGCCTTCACCGTCGAGGTGCGCCCCGGCGACAACCTCATGATCCACGCCGCCATTGCGCTGGCCCGCCCCGGCGATGTGCTGGTCATCGACGGCAAGGGCGACCAGACGGCGGCGCTGATGGGCACGCTGATGCTCAGCGCCTGCAAGAAGCTGGGCCTGGCCGGCGTCATCGTGGACGGCGCCATCCGCGACCGCCTGGAGCTGCTGGAGCTGGACTTCCCCGTGTTCAGCGCAGGCTTCAATCCCGCAGGCCCGACCAAGTTCGTGCCGGGCCGCATCAACCACGCCATCTCCGCTGGTGGCACGACGGTTCACCCGGGCGACCTGGTGGTGGGCGATGCCGATGGCGTGGTCGTCATCGAGCGCGCCAAGGCACCCGCCATGCTGGAGCTGGCCGTGAAGAAGGTGGCCGACGAGGCCGCCCGCATCGAGGCCATTGCGCGCGGCGACACGGCATCGAAATGGCTGCCCGCGGCCCTGCGCGCGGCCGGCGTGCTCAAGGAAGGGGAAGCGCTGTGAGCACCATCATCGTCACTGGCGCCGATCTGGCGCAACAGGCGCTGGAGCTGCTGGCGCAGCACGACATCGTCTATGCGGGCAAGACGCCCACCGAAGAGCACCTGGTCGCGCTGTGCCGCGCCCATGATCCCGTGGCCATCATCGTGCGCTACGGCAAGGTGGGCGCGGCCGTGATGGACGCGGCGCCCTCGCTGCGCGTGATCTCCAAGCACGGCAGCGGCACGGACACCATCGACAAGGCGGCTGCCGCCGAACGCGGCATTGCCGTGGTGGCCGCTGCTGGCGCCAACGCGGCGGCCGTGGCCGAGCAGGCACTGGCCCTGCTGCTGGCCTGCGCCAAGTCGGTGGTGGCGCTGGATGCCCGGATGCACGCAGGCCACTGGGACAAGGCCACGCACAAGAGCCTGGAGCTGGGTGGGCGCACCGTGGGCCTGGTGGGGCTGGGCGCCATCGGTCTGCGCTTTGCGCGCATGGCCGATGCGCTGGGCATGCGCGTGATCGGCTTCGATCCCTTCGCAAAGAACCTGCCCGCCTACGTGCAGCCCGTGGACCTGGAGACCATCTGGCGCGAGTCCGACGCGATTTCGCTGCACTGCCCGCTGACCGAGGAAAACCGGGGCATGCTCGGCGCCTCCACGCTGGCGGCCTGCAGGCGCGGCGTGATCGTGGTCAACACCGCACGCGGCGGCCTGATCGACGAGGCCGCGCTGCTGGCCGCCGTGCGCTCGGGCCAGGTGGTGGCCGCAGGGCTGGACAGCTTTGCGGTGGAGCCCATGGTGGCCGGCCACCCGTTCCAGGGCGAAAGGAACTTCGTGCTCAGCCCCCATATCGGCGGCGTGACCGGCGATGCCTACGTGAACATGGGCGTGGGCGCGGCCCGCAATGTGCTGGAGGTGCTGGCCCGCGTGCCTGCGGCGGCCGGCGCCTGAGCCAGGGCAGGGGCGCCGTGCGCGCCCTTGGCCCATGCATGTGCATGCATGTGATTTGAGGAGACAAGCGATGTCGAGGAATTTCCAAGAGGTCCGCCGCCTGGCCTTGCGCGGCGGCCTGCTGGCCGCCATGGGGCTGGCCGCGCTGGGCGCCCAGCCCGCGCTGGCGCAGAAGGACTATCCGGCCAAGCCCGTGCGGCTGGTCGTGGGCTTTGCGGCGGGCGGCCCCACCGACGTGGTGGCGCGCGCCTTTGCCGACCATGCGGGCAAGGCGCTGGGCCAGCCCTTCGTGGTGGACAACAAGCCCGGGGCCAACACCATCGTGGCCGCGCAGGCCGTGGCTGGTGCGCCGGCCGATGGCTACACCCTGCTGTTCGGTGCCACCAACCACAGCATGATCCCGGCGCTGTACCAGGGCCGCGTGAAGTTCGACGTGGTGCGTTCGTTCCGGCCGCTGTGCACGGTGGCCAGCAGCCCCACGGTGCTGGTCGTGGGGCCGGGCATGCCGGCGCGCAGCCTTCAGGAGTACATGGACCAGGCGCGCAGCCGGCCCGGCAGCGTCACGGCCGGCACGGCGGGCATGGGCAGTTCGGGCCATTTCGCCACCGAGATGTTTGCGCGGGCCAAGGGCCTGAAGCTCAACCACGTGCCCTACAAGGGCGCGGCGCCCGTGGTCACCGACCTCATGGGCGGCCAGCTCGACAGCTCGTTCGCCACGCTGGGCTCGGTGCTGCCCCAGGTGCGCAGCGGCAAGCTCACGGCGCTGGCCGTGGCCTCGCCCAAACGCGCGTCCCTGCTGCCCCAGGTGCCGACCTTTGCAGAAGCGGGCGGCGGCGCCTACTCGGCCGACGTCTGGTATGGCGTGCTCGCGCCGGCCGGCATTCCCGACAGCGTGGCCCAGGCGCTGGAGCGCGTGGCAGTGGAGTTTGCCAAGAGCGCATCGGCCGCGGAAAAGCTGCATGGCCTGGGCATGGATGCCGAGTCCAGCTGCGGCAGCGCCTTCGCGCAGCGCGTGGCCAGCGAAGCGGCGTCCTATGCGCAGATCGCCCGCGAACTGAACCTGAAGGCGGATTGATTCGGCCGCCGCCCCCTCGAAAAAATCTGGAGACAAGCCATGAAATTCCTTGCCAGAACCCTGATCGCGGCCTGCGCCCTGGCCGCCGCCGTGGCCCAGGCCGCCTTTCCCGAGCGTCCCATTACCCTGGTCGTGCCCTATGCGCCCGGCGGCGGCGCCGACGCGGCCGCGCGCCTGCTGGCCACGCGCATGGGCGCGCGGCTGGGCACCAGCATCATCGTGGACAACCGGCCCGGCGCCAGCGGCACGATTGGCGCCAGCCAGGTGGCCAAGGCGCGCGCCGACGGCTACACGGCGCTCTACGACGCCACGCCGTTTTCCATCAACCCGCATCTCTTCGCGAAGCTGCCCTATGCGCGCAGCGCGCTGCAGCCGCTGTCGCTGGTGCTGCTCATGCCCAATGTGGTCGTGGTCAAGGCCGACTCGCCCGTGCGCAGCGTGGCCGACCTGGCGGCCAGGGCCAAGGCGCAGCCGGGCAAGATCAACTTCGCCTCGGGCGGCAGCGGCACCGTGCAGCGCCTGGCGGCCGAGCTGTTCCGCCAGCGGCTGGAGCTGGACATGGTCCATGTGCCCTACAAGAGCGGCGGGCCGGCCATTGCCGATGTAATGGGCGGGCAGGTGGACTTCATGTTCGGCACCATGGCGGCCACCTATCCGCTGGTCACGGGTGGCAAGCTGCGCGCCCTGGCCGTGGCCGCGCCCCAGCGCTCGGCGCGCCTGCCCGATGTGCCCACCGTGTCCGAGACCGTGATTCCCGGCTACGAGGCCTATGAGTGGAACGGCATCTTCCTGCCCACGGGCACGCCCGAGCCCGTGGCCGCGCGCCTGCACCAGGCGCTGTCCGAGGTGCTGCAGGAAGCCGAGGTGCGCCAGCGCCTGAGCGACCTGGGCGCCCAGCCCATGGGAACGACGCCGGCCGAGTTCGCGGCCTTCCTCCAGAAGGAAGACGCCAAGTGGGGCGAGGTGGTGCGCAAGGGCGCCATCGTGCTGGACTGAGCGCATGGGCATGACCGACATCGCCATGGCCGTGCCGCATTCGGCCGGCACGAGCCGGCCTGCGCGCACGCTGCCGCCCCTGGCTTGCGACAGCCACATGCACATCTTCGATGCGCGCTTTGCGCCGTCGCCGCACTGGCCGCGCACGCCGCCGCAGGCCGACGTGGCCATGTACCGTCAACTGCAGCGGCGCCTGGGCACCTCGCGCGCCGTGGTGGTCACGCCCTCGACCTATGGCACGGACAACGCCTGCACGCTGGATGCGCTGGAGCGCCTGGGCGATGATGCGCGCGGCGTGGCTGTGGTCGCCCACGACGTGGCCGATGCCGAGCTGGACCGGCTGGCCGCGCACCGCGTCTGCGGGGTGCGCGTGAACTTTGTCTCGCCGCAGTGCTGGGGCGAGACCACGGCCCACATGCTGGTCACGCTGGCGCACCGGGTCGCACGGCTGGGCTGGCATGTGCAGGTCTTTGTGCAACCTGAGCAACTGGTGGCGCTGGAGCCTGTGCTGGGTGCGCTGCCCGTCCCCCTGGTCGTGGACCACCTGGGCCGCATCGACCCGGCTGAGGGCATGGAGGGCATGGAGGGCGTGGCTGGCGTGGCTGGCGTGGAGGGCGTGGAGGGCGCGGCCCATGCCGCGCTGCGCCGGCTGCTCGACGGCGGCAACACCTGGGTCAAGCTCTCCGGCGCCTATATGCGTTCATCGGTGGGCGGCCCTTCCTATGCCGACACGCTGCCGCTGGGCCGCGACCTGGTGCGCGCCGCGCCCGAGCGCCTGGTCTGGGGCAGCGACTGGCCGCACACCACCGAGGCGCCGGGCTCCGTCAACGACGCCGACCTGGTGGACCTGCTGCAGGCCTGGGCGGGCACGGACGAGGCCATGGACCGCATCCTGGTGGACAACCCCGCAAGGCTGTATGGCTTCGACGGCGCGGCCTGACACTCCAAGAAAGACAGACACCATGTTCCTGCTGCAAGCCCCCCAGGTCTGCGAACTCGAATCGTTCACCACCATGCCCGACGCCCTGCGCCGCCCCGAGCGCAGCGACTGGGCCGATGCCAACCGCAGCGGCGCCGTGACCGACTCCTTCCTCGAAGGGCCGGTGTTCGACGCGGCCGGCCATCTGTACGTGGCCGACATTCCCTGGGGCCGCGTGTTCCGCATCGATCCGCAAGGCGCCTGGACCCTGGTGGCCGAGTACGACGGCGAGCCCAACGGCATGAAGTTCCTTGACGAGCGCACGCTGCTGATCACCGACTACAAGAACGGCCTGATGCGCCTGGAGGTGGCCACGGGGCGCATCAGCCCCTATCTGCAGCGGCGCAACAGCGAGCGCTTCAAGGGCGTGAACGACCTGGTCTTCGATGCCGAGGGCAACCTCTACTTCACCGACCAGGGCCAGAGCGGCCTGCACGACCCCAGCGGCCGCCTGTACCGCCTGCGGCCCGATGGCCGGCTGGACCTGCTGCTGGTCAACGTGCCCAGCCCCAACGGCGTGGCGCTGTCGCCCGACGGCCGCGTGCTGTACCTGGCCGTGACGCGCGGCAACTGCGTCTGGCGCGTGCCCCTGCTGCCCGATGGCAGCGTGGCCAAGGTGGGGCAGTTCTTCACCTCCTACGGCCCCAGCGGCCCCGACGGGCTGGCCGTGGATGAACAGAGCCGGCTGCTGGTGGCCAACCCGGGCCTGGGCCTGGTGTGGGTGCTCAACCACCGCGCCGAGCCCGTGCATGTGCTGCGTGGCGTGCCGGGAAGCTCGCTCACCAACCTGGCCTTTGGCGGCGCGGACCGCCGCACGCTGTATGTGACGGACTCCACGCACGGGCGCATTCTGCGTGCCCGGCTGGAGGCGCCGGGGCTGGCGCTGCACGGCTTGAACAAGGGCTGAGGCGGCCGTCGCACCGTCTCAGTCGTCTCAGTCGTCGCAACCGTTGCTCAGGGCCTGGCCGGCATGTCCAGGATCTCCCGGGCTTCCTGCAGCAGGCCTATCCACAGCTGCTCCTGCTGTATGCCGGCCTTGAGCACCAGGTGCTGCAGCCGCCGCTCGCGCGTGGGCGGCTTGTCCAGGAAATCGCGCTGCTCCAGGCGCTGGTAGACGTCCAGCTGCGCCTGGTGCAGTGCCAGCAGCCGCTGCACTTCGTCCTGCAGTCCGCAGGGTCCCACCACCGCCTCGGCACGCAGGCGGACCATCCATTCCTCGCGCAGCGGCTTGGGGTCTTCCTGCTCGGCCACCCAGCGCTTGAGCTCCTTGCGGCCCGTGGGCAGGATGCGGTACTGGCGCTTGCGGCCCCGGCCGGATTCGGCGGGCAGGGCCTCGATCCATTGCGCCTCCTCCAGCCGGGCGAGTTCGCGGTAGATCTGCTGGTGCGTGGCGTTCCAGAAATAGCCGATGGAGCGGTCGAAGCGCTCGGCAAGTTCCGAGCCCGAGCAGGGGTGCTCGACCAAGGCGGTGAGAAGGGCGTGTGGCAGGGACATCGGCAACAAAGGGACTGGCGCTGGGCGCCATCTTACGGGCCTGCATGGAGGTGCGGCCAAGCGCTGCAGTCATTTCTGCAATTTTTTGCGCAACCAGTTGCATAAATAAAGGAGGCTGACTACATTCATGCAATCAGTTGCATAAAAAAGCGAGACAGGCATGACCCACTACCCCCACCTGAATGCCGAACTGGACCTGGGCTTCACCACGCTCAGAAACCGCGTGCTCATGGGCTCCATGCACGTGGGCCTGGAGGAGGCGCCCAACGGCTTCGAGCGCATGGCCGCCTTCTACGCCGAGCGCGCGCGCGGCGAGGTGGGCTTGATCGTCACGGGCGGCATCGCCCCCAATGAGCGCGGCCGGCCCATGAAGGGCGGCGCCATGATGGTCAACGAACACGAGGCGGACCAGCACCGCATCGTCACGCAGGCCGTCCATGCCGAGGGCGGCAAGATCGCCATGCAGATCCTGCACTTCGGCCGCTATGCCTACCAGCCCGGGCTGGTGGCGCCCAGCGCGCTGCAGGCGCCCATCAACCCCTTCGTGCCGCATGCGCTGACGGGCGACGAGGTGGAGCAGACCATCGAGGACTTCGTGCGCTGCGCAGCCCTGGCCCGCCATGCGGGCTACGACGGCGTGGAGATCATGGGCTCGGAGGGCTATCTGATCAACGAGTTCATCGCCGCACGCACCAACCACCGCGATGACGAATGGGGCGGCAGCTACGCGGGCCGCATGCGCTTTGCGGTGGAGATCGTGCGGCGCACGCGCCAGCGCGTGGGGCGGGACTTCATCATCATCTACCGCCTGTCCATGCTGGACCTGGTGGAAGGCGGCTCCACGCTGGAGGAAGTGATCGCGCTGGCCCAGGCCATCGAGGCCGCGGGCGCCACGCTGCTGAACACGGGCATAGGCTGGCACGAGGCGCGCATCCCCACCATCGCCACCAAGGTGCCGCGCGCCGCGTATGCCTGGGTCACGCAGCGCGTGATGGGGCAGGTGGGCATCCCGCTGATCACCTCCAACCGCATCAACACGCCCGAAGTGGCCGAGCGCCTGCTGGCCGAGGGCTATGCCGACATGGTGTCCATGGCCCGGCCGCTGCTGGCCGATGGCGACTTCGTGCGCAAGGCGCGCCAGGGCCGGGCCGACGAGATCAACACCTGCATTGCCTGCAACCAGGCCTGCCTGGACCATACCTTTGGCGGCAAGATCACCTCCTGCCTGGTCAACCCGCGCGCCTGCCACGAGACCGAGCTGGTGATTGCGCCCGCGCCCGCCGCCAAGCGCATCGCCGTGGTGGGCGCCGGCCCGGCGGGCCTGAGCTTTGCCGTCACCGCCGCGCAGCGCGGCCATGCGGTGACGCTGTTCGATGCGGCCAGCGAGATCGGCGGGCAGTTCAACATTGCCAAGAAGGTGCCCGGCAAGGAGGAGTTCCACGAGACGCTGCGCTACTTCCGGCGCCAGCTGGAGCTGGGCGGCGTGGCGCTGCAACTGGGCCACCGCGTGGAGGCCGCCCAGCTCATCGAGGGCGGCTATGACGAGATCGTGCTGGCCACGGGCATACGGCCGCGCGTTCCCGCCATCGACGGCGTGGACCATCCCAAGGTGCTCGGCTACCTGGACGTGCTGCAGGGCGACAGGCCCGTGGGCGAGCGCGTGGCCATCATCGGCGCGGGCGGCATCGGTTTCGATGTGGCCGAGTACCTGACCCATGCCGGCGACAGCGGCGCCGTGGCGCCCCGCAAGTTCTATGCGGAGTGGGGCATAGACACGGACTACGCCCAGGCCGGCGGCCTGACGCAGCCGCAGGCCGAGCCCTCGCCGCGCCGCGTGCACCTGCTGCAGCGCAAGTCCACCAAGGTGGGCGACCAGCTGGGCAAGACCACGGGCTGGATACACCGCACCTCGCTGAAGGCGCGCAGCGTGGCCATGGGCTCGGGCGTGGCCTATGAGCGCATCGACGACGCCGGCCTGCACATCACCGTGGACGGCCAGCCGCAACTGCTGGAGGTGGACAACGTCGTGCTCTGCGCGGGCCAGGAGCCGCAGCGCGAGCTGCATGCGGCCCTGAGCGCGGCGGGCTGCAGCGTGCACCTGATCGGCGGTGCCGACGTGGCGGCCGAACTCGACGCCAAGCGCGCCATTCTGCAAGGCACCACGCTGGCGGCCAGCCTTTGAGGGCGCCGCCCGATTCCGTTTTCCACCTCAACCACCAGGAGACAAGCATGTCCCAGCCCCCGAAGAACGCCCATCCCGCAGTCGCCCGCTCCCTGGAGCTGTGGCATCGCATGGTTGCCGCCAGCGACCTGGGCGAGCTGCACACCATCGTCCATCCCGATGCAGTGTTCCGCTCGCCCATGGCGAACACGCCGTATGCCTCGGCACCCGCGCTGATGCTGGCGCTGTCCACCGTGGTTCAGGTGTTCGAGAACTTCACCTACCACCGCCAGATGGCCAGCGATGACGGCCTGGACGTGGTGCTGGAGTTCAGCGCCAGCGTGGGCGGCAAAAACCTCAAGGGCATCGACTTCATCCGTTTCGACGAGCAGGGGCTGATCCGGGAATTCGAGGTCATGGTGCGCCCCATGAGCGGCCTGCAGGCCCTGGGCACGGAGATGGGCAAGCGGCTGGGCGACAAGCTTCCCGCCTTCAAGGCCGTGGCCTGAGGGCAGGGCGCGCCATGAAAAACGCCCCCGGCGATGCGGGGGCGTTTTGCCGTGGGCGTCAGCCGGTCAGAGCGTGCCGGCCTTCTGGCGGGCGATGGCATCGGCCACGCCCTTGCCGTAGGCGGGGTCGGCCTGGGTGCAGTGCGCTATGTGCTTTTGCACGATGTGCTCGGACACACCGGCGATGTTGCGCGCCGTGTTCTCGAACAGGCGCTGCTGCGCATCGGGCGTGAGCAGGCGGAACAGGTCGCCGGGCTGGGTGAAGTAGTCGGCATCGTCCTCGCGGTAGTTCCAGCGGTCGGCCGCACCGTGCAGGGCCAGCGGCGGCTCGGCGAAGGCGGGCTGCTCCTGCCACTCGCCCTTGGTGTTGGGCTCGTAGGCGATGGTGCCGCCGTAGTTGCCGTCCACGCGCATGGCGCCATCGCGGTGGTAGGCGTGGTAGGGGCAGCGCGGCGCGTTCACGGGGATCTGGTGGTGGTTCACGCCCAGGCGGTAGCGCGCGGCATCGCCATACGAGAACAGGCGCGACTGCAGCATGCGGTCGGGCGAGGGGCCGATGCCCGGCACCAGGTTGGCCGGCGTGAACGAGGCCTGCTCCACATCGGCGTGGTAGTTGCGCGGGTTGCGGTTGAGCTCCATCACGCCCACTTCGATCAGCGGGTAGTCCTTCTTGCTCCAGACCTTGGTCAGGTCGAAGGGGTGGAAGCGGTAGGTCTCGGCTTCATGCTCGGGCATGATCTGCACGCACAGCTTCCAGCGCGGGAACTCGCCGCGCTCGATGGCTTCGAGCAGGTCGCGCTGGCTGCTTTCACGGTCGGAGGCGACCACGGCGGCGGCCTCGGCATCGCCGAAGTTCTCGATGCCCTGCTGGCAGACCCAGTGGAACTTGACCCAGTGGCGCTCGTTGCTGGCGTTGATGAAGCTGTAGGTGTGCGAGCCAAAGCCGTGCATGTGGCGGTAGCCGCGCGGAATGCCCCGGTCGCTCATGACGATGGTGATCTGGTGCAGCGCCTCGGGCAGGCCGGTCCAGAAGTCCCAGTTGTTCTCGGGCGAGCGCAGGTTGGTGTAGGGGTCGCGCTTGACGGCCTTGTTCAGGTCGGGGAACTTGAGCGGGTCGCGGAAGAAGAACACCGGCGTGTTGTTGCCCACCAGGTCCCAGTTGCCTTCCTCGGTATAGAGCTTGACGGCAAAGCCGCGGATGTCGCGCTCGGCATCGGCCGCGCCGCGTTCGCCGGCCACGGTGGAAAAGCGCGCGAACACTTCGGTCTGCTTGCCGATGTCGGAGAACACCTTGGCGCGGGTGTAGCGCGTGATGTCACCCGTCACGGTGAAGGTGCCGAAGGCGCCCGAGCCCTTGGCGTGCATGCGGCGCTCGGGAATCACTTCGCGGTTGAAGTGGGCCATTTTTTCCAGATGCCACAGGTCCTGCAGCAGCATCGGGCCACGCGGGCCGGCCGTGAGCGAGTCCTGGTTGTTGGCAACCGGGGCGCCTGCGGCGGTGGTGAGCTTGTGGGTCATGGTCTCTCCTTGATCGAGGGGTGGTAGCGGCGCCGGCTTGCACGCAGGCAGCGCGGCGCTTGGAAAATCAATAGCTGCGTGCTATCGAATTGCTTTTATTGTTGTTTCGTTCTATGGATGCGGCAAGGCTTTGGCGATTGGCAAATCTCAACTGCGCCATAGCCAAAAATTTCACCGCCTCCCGCATGCGCCATGCCGGGCATGCTTTTTGCCAAGGCATTGTGTTGCGCGGGCGGATACGGCCCGTGTAGGCCGTCGCCCTGTCAGCCCGAGACCAGCTTGTGGACCAGATCGGCGGCCGTGGAGGCGCCGTACTTGCGCATCAGCCGTGCGCGGTAGATCTCCACCGTGCGGTGGCTGATGGCCAGGGCGCGGCCGATTTCCTTGGAGGTCAGGCCTTCCAGCAGGCGGGCGGCCACCTCGCGCTCGCGCCCCGTGAGCTCGGCCTTGACGGGACGGTGGGCGCTGAGGTCCTCGAAGCTCCAGATGCCCGATGCATGCGGGTCGCTGCGGTCCAGCGTGCGGCCCGTGACATGGCACCAGAACGTTTCGCCGTTGGCGCGCTTCATGATGCGGTTGTCCGAGTAGAAACCCCGGGCGTTGAGAATGGGCGCGATGCGCGCGCCCAGCCGCTCGTACTCGTCGGCACTGGGGTAGAGGATCTGGAAGGTCTGGCCGATCAGCACCTCGCGCGAGGCCTCGAACATCTCGCAGACCTGGCGGTTGCAGTCGATCATGGTGCGATTGCGCGAGATCACGAGGCCGACGGGGGCGGCTTCGAACGCCAGCCGGTAATCTATATCCATGGGCAAATCTTTACGAAAAACTACCTATGCAAGTACGTAGTATCGTAGCGCATCCAATCTGAAGGAGACATGTGTGAAAAAGCTCTACCCCTCCGCGGAGCAGGCGCTCCAGGGCGTCGTGGCCGACGGGCAATTGCTGGCTGTGGGCGGCTTCGGCCTGTGCGGCATTCCCGAGGCCCTGATCGACGCGCTGCGTGACAGCGGCGCCAAGGGCCTGACGGTGATTTCCAACAACGCGGGCGTGGACGGCTTTGGCCTCGGCAAGCTGCTGGAGACGCGCCAGATCAAGAAGATGATCTCGTCGTATGTGGGCGAGAACAAGGAGTTCGAGCGCCAGTACCTGGCCGGCGAGCTGGAGCTGGAATTCACGCCCCAGGGCACGCTGGCCGAGAAGCTGCGTGCAGGCGGCGCCGGCATTCCCGCCTTCTTCACCAAGACCGGCGTGGGCACCATGGTGGCCGAGGGCAAGGAGCTGCGCGAATTCGACGGCGAGACCTATGTGATGGAGCGCTCGCTCGTGCCCGATGTCTCCCTGGTCAAGGCCCACCGTGCCGACAAGAGCGGCAACCTGCAGTTCCGCCTGACGGCGCGCAACTTCAACCCTGCCGCCGCCACGGCCGGCAAGGTCTGCATCGTGGAAGTGGAAGAGGTGGTCGAGGTCGGCGAGATCGCACCGGACGACATCCACCTGCCCGGCATCTACGTGCACCGCATCGTGCACAACCCGAATCCCGAAAAGCGCATCGAAAAGCGCACCATCACAGAAAAACAAGGAGCCTGACCATGCCGTGGACCCAAGACCAGATGGCCGCCCGCGCGGCCCAAGAACTCGAAGACGGCTTCTACGTCAACCTGGGCATCGGCATTCCCACCCTGGTGGCCAACCACACGGGTGACAAGGAAGTGTGGCTGCAGTCCGAGAACGGCATGCTGGGCATCGGCCCCTTCCCGACCGAGGATGCCGTGGACGCCGACCTGATCAACGCCGGCAAGCAGACCGTGACGACGATTGCCGGCTCGTCCATCTTCGGCAGCGACCAGTCGTTCGCCATGATCCGCGGCGGCAAGATCAACCTGTCCATCCTGGGCGCCATGCAGGTGTCCGAGAAGGGCGACCTGGCCAACTGGATGATTCCCGGCAAGATGGTCAAGGGCATGGGCGGCGCCATGGACCTGGTGGCCGGCGTCAAGCGCGTCATCGTGCTCATGGAACATGTGGCAAAGAAGAAGGACGGCACGACCGACCTCAAAATTCTTCCCGCCTGCACCCTGCCTTTGACCGGCGTGGGCGTGGTGGACCGTATCATCACCGACCTGGGAGTGATGGACGTGACGCCGCAGGGCCTGAAGCTCGTGGAACTGGCCCCCGAAGTGAGCTTCGAGGACATCCAGTCCAAGACCGGCGTGACGCTGATTCGCTGATGTTGCCGTGCACGGCCTGCCTTGGCAGGCCTGCGCAACAAGAGCCCGCCTTGCGCGGGCTCTTTTGCTTATATTTCAGATTTCGAGCCAATGGGAGCCTCTATGACGGATGTCGCGGCCGTGCGCAATCCACCGACAGCGCAGGGATGGAAGGACGAGGGCGTGCATTTCCTGCGCGCCGTCACCGACATGGCCGAGCATTGCAACGTGGTCACCGGCGAGCCCATCTTCAACGACAAGGGCGTCAAGCTCGTGGACAAGGGTGCGCGCATTGACGGCAACATGTACGAGCGCCTGGTCAAGCACAAGCTGCGCGACCCCATCGACAAGCACCTGGGCGTGGACAACCGCGTGGACGTGCTGGCCATCGAGGCCCAGGCCATGGTGCAGTGCGAGACCGTGGACCTGATGCGCCGCCTGGTGCAGTCGCTGGGCGGCACGGACCGGCTGCTGGCGCCGCTGCGCCTGATGGTGCTGCCGCCGCAGATCGCCTTCAAGCTCACGGTCATGCGCGAGCAGCGGCCCGAGCTGTTCGCCCACAGCCTGCAGATGATGCTGGTGGCCGTCTACCTGGCGCTGCAAAGCGAATGGAGCGAGCGTGAATGCGGTCCGCTGGCCACGGCGGCCCTGCTGCACGATGTGGGCATGCTCTACATGGACCCGGCCTGGACCGACCCCAACTACCGGCTCACGGGCGCCGAGCGCAAGCACCTGGTGGCGCACTCGGTCACGGGCATGCTCATCATGCGTGGCGCGGGCGCGTATTCGCAGGACGTGGAAATGGCCGTGCTCGAGCACCACGAGCGAATGGACGGCACGGGCTATCCGCGCGGCGTGCATGGCGAAGCCATCTCCAAAATGGGCCGTATCCTGTTGCTGGCCGAGGTGGTCTCGGCCTTCTTCGACAAATTCCAGGACCTGCCCGGCCAGCGCCTGTCGCTGATGCTGCGCATGAACCACCGCCGCTATCCGGCCGATCTGGTCGGCATCCTGCTGCCGCTGCTGTACGACGAGATCTCGCCGGGCACGCCCCTGCCGCCGCTGCAGGCCGAGGTCACGCACAGCGTGGCAGCGCTGTCTGCCGCCTTCCAGATGTGGGACACGTTCAGCCAGGCCTTTCCCGAGCGCTGGCAGGCCATGCCCGACCACCAGGCGGCCGTCTACATCGACTCCAGCATCGGCGGCCTGAAAAAGCAGCTGGCCGAGGCCGGCCTGCATCCCAGCCAGCAAACCGACCTGCTGGCCTACCTCAAGGACGATGTGCAGGGCATGAGCGAGCTGGCCCTGCTCAGCCGCGAGGCGCTGTGGCAACTGCAGGCCATCGTCAACGCCTGCCTGCGCCGCTGGCCCGCCATCAATGCCCGCACCCACGCCGTGGACACAGCGGTCGCGCAATGGTGCGAAGCCTGCATGCAGATCGACGCCACACCCCCAGCGGGCGGCGCAGCGAGAGCGCCAGCGCACTGAGACAGCCGGGCTTGCCCGGCTTTTTTACATCCGTGGATTTCTTGGAAATCAAGAGTGCTGTATATTCATACAGTATTTGAGATTTCCCCCATGACCACGCCCCACGCCTCCCAACCTGCGCAGCCCGCCCCCATGGCGGGCGCGGCGCGTGTGCTGCCTCAGTTGCAGGGCGTGTGGCGTGGCGATGGCTGGCAGCAGGCGCTGCAGCAGCGGGTCCAGCCTTCGGGCCATGCGCTGCTGGATGCGCAATTGCCAGGCGGGGGCTGGCCGCTGGGTGCCATGGTCGAGCTGCTGCAACCCGCGCATGGCCATGCCGAGTGGCCGCTGCTGCTGCCGGGCCTGGCGGCCCTGATGCAGCGCAGCGCGGGCCAGGTGGTGCTGGTGGCGCCGCCTTGCAGGCCTTTTGCTCCGGGACTGGAAGCGGCAGGCGTGGCGGCGCACCGGCTGTGCTGCGTGGAGGCCGACACCCACCCCGGCGCCCACCCCGGCGTCCACCCCGGCGTCCACCCGGCAGGCGATGGGGCAGGGCTGGCCTGGGTCTGTGAGCAGGCACTGCGCTGCCGCGACGTACTGGCCGTGCTGGCCTGGCTGCCAGCCGGTCTGCCCATGGCCACGCTGCGCCGGCTGCAATGGGCGGCCGCTGCGCAGGGGCGCATTCTGTGGCTGTGGCGCGAGGCCTCGGCTGCCCTGCAGACGGTGGCCTCGCCCGCGCCGCTGCGGCTGCGCGTGGAGACAGAGTTGGGGGAGCCGGGCGAAGGCGGCACGCCAGCCTGCCTGCGCGTGCAGTTGCTCAAGCGCCGGGGGCCTGCGCTGCAGCATCCCTTGAAGCTGCCGCTGCACCACTGGGCCTGGCAGGACGTGCTGCAGGCCCAGGCCCTGCGGCGCACCCGGCAGGCGGGCGAGGCGCAGCGCTGGCTTCATGGACACGGGCAACTGCTGCCCGCCGAGGCGCCCGCCCTGCAGGCGGCAGCGCACACCCTGGGGTGAGATGCCATGGCACAGCCGAATCAAGCACTGCACTGGATTGCCTGGCCGCTGCATGTCGCGCAGGGCGATGGCCAGGGCAACGGCGACAGTGATGGCGAAGGCAGTGCCTGCGCGCAGCAGGCCTGGTGGGCCCTGCGCTGGACGCCGCGCGTGGCTCTCTGGTACGGGGCAGGGCAGGCCGTGGCGTTGATGGAGGTGGGCAGCGTGGAGCGCCTGTGGGGCGGTCGCCAAGCCATGCTGCTGGGCCTGCTGCGCGCGCTGCGCGAACAGCAGCCCGAGGGCGGCCAGGCGGGCGGCCCCCGGATGCCGTCCTGGGCCCGGGGCGCCACGGCATGGCAGGCGCTGGCGCGTCTGCGCTGGCGCATGCAGGGTACGGATTCGCGCCAGCCCTGGCCGCCTGCCGACGCACTGCCCATCTGGACACTGCCCGCACTGGAGCCGCATGCACCGGCCCTGGAGCGCATGGGCTGCCGCCGCTGGGGCGAGCTGCGCGCCCTGCCGCGCGCGGGCCTGGCGCGGCGCATCGGGCTGCCGGCGCTGCTGGCGCTGGACCAGGCCTATGGCAGCAGCCCCCATGCGCTGGACTGGCTGGAGCTGCCCGAGCACTTTGCATTGCGCGCCGACCTGGGCTATCCGGCCAGCGACGACCAGGCCCTGCTGCAGGCCGCCCGGCCCCTGTTGCGTGCGCTGCAGGCCTGGCTGCAGGCCCGCCACCAGGGCGTGCTGGGCCTGCAGCTGCGCTGGCACCACGATCTGCGGCGCGTGGACGGCACGCAGCTGCCGGCCTGGGAAGCGCTGGACATCCGCACGGCCCGCCCCGCCCAGGCGCTGGAGCACATGGAGCGCCTGCTGCGCGAACGCCTGGCCCGCACGCCCTGGCGCGCGCCTGCGGACATGCTGGAGCTGGTGGCGCTGGACACCGCGCCTTTCGCGGCCGATGCCGGCAGTTGCCTGCCACCGGCCGCGCCCGGCCCGGCGCCGCTGGGCGAGGCGGCAGGCTCGACAGACGCAGCCAGCGGCATGGCCTGGCATGAATGGGTGGAGCGCGTCTCGGCCCGCCGTGGTGCGCAGGGCGTGCGGGTGGCGCAGCTGCAATCGGACCACCGGCCCGAGGCCATGCAGCGCTGGACCCCGGCCTGCGAGGCCCTGCAGACCCCGCAGGCGCCGCAGGCGCCGCGGCGGCCCGCGCACGCGCGCAAGGCGGCCAACCCCTGGCAGGGCCTGCTGCCGCCCTGGCTGCTTGATCCGCCCCAGCCGCTGCTCCTGCAGGGCAGCCGCCCCTGCTGGCAGGGGCCGCTGCAATTGCTGGCCGGCCCCTATCGGCTGGAGGCCGGCTGGTGGGGAGAGCCGCAGGCCGATGCGGCGCTGGCCGTGCGCGACTATTTCGTGGCCAGCAACGCGGCTGTCGGCCATGTCTGGATCTACCGCGAGCGCACGCCTGCATCGGAGCGGCTGCCAGGCATGCCGGCCCTGCTGTCGCCCGCCGCCTGGTTTGCGCAAGGCATCTATGGCTGAACAGGACATCCTGCTGGAGCCGCCGCCCCCGCAGCTGCAGCGGCTGCAGCCCCCGCCCCAGGCCACCGGGCCGGTGTCCGGCATGGCATCAGGCCCGGGCCTGCCTGGCTATGCGGAGCTGCACTGCCTGTCGAACTTCAGCTTTCTGCGCGGCGCCTCTTCGCCCGCCCAACTGGTGCAGCGCGCCAAGGCCCTGGGCTACCAGGCGCTGGCCCTGACCGACGAATGCTCGGTGGCCGGCGCCGTGCGGGCCTTCGAGGCTGCACGCGACTGCGAGATGGCCCTGATCCATGGCAGCGAATTCGCCTGGGGGCCGCTGCGCGTGGTGGCGCTGGCGCGCGATCTGAACGGCTGGGGCAACCTCTGCGAATTCATCAGCGCGGCGCGCGCCCGTGCCGAAAAGGGCCAGTACCTGGTCGATGCCGACAGCCCCTGGCATCTGCTGCGTGAAGGCTGCGAATGCATCGTTGTGCCGCAGCGTGCGCAGCTGTTGCCCGGCGATGTGCCCGCCATGGCCGAGGCCGTGCAGGCCGCCGTGGCGCAGCTGGGGCCGGGCTGCTGGCTGGGCGTGGAGCTGCTGCTGGCGCCAGACGACAGCCTGTGGCTGCAAAGCCTGCAGGACGTGGCAGGGTTACTGGGCCTGTCCTGCGTGGCCTGCGGCGACGTGCACATGCATGCGCGCTCGCGCAAGCCGCTGCAGGACCTGGTGACGGCGCTGCGCCTGGGCTGCACGGTGGCCGAGTGCGGCTTCGAGCTGCACCCCAATGCCGAGCGGCATCTGCGCTCGCGCTTGCGGCTGGGCGGCATCTATCCGCGCGCCATGCTGGATGCAACCTTGCAGATTGCCGCGCGCTGCGATTTCAAGCTCAGCGAGATCAGCTACCACTATCCGCAGGAAAGCGTGCTGCCCGGCATGGACGCGCGCCAGACCTTGGCCTGGCATACCTGGCAGGGAGCGGCGGGGCGCTATCCGCAAGGCATTCCCGACGCGGTGAGCGACAAGCTCAAAGAGGAACTGGCGCTGATCGCCGACTGTGGCTACGAGATGTACTTCCTCACCGTGCACGACATCGTGCGATTCGCTCGCAGTCAGGACATCCTGTGCCAGGGCCGGGGTTCGGCCGCGAACTCGGTGGTCTGCTTCTGCCTGGGCATCACGGCCGTCGATCCAACCTTGCAGACGCTGTTGATCGCGCGCTTCATCAGCCGCGAGCGCAGCGAGCCCCCAGATATCGACGTGGACTTCGAGCACGCGCGGCGCGAGACCGTCATCCAGTACATCTACGAAAAATACGGCCGTGACCGTGCGGCGCTGACGGCCGTGGTCAGCTGCTGGCGCACGCGTGGCGCACTGCGCGACGCGGGCAAGGCCCTGGGCGTGGATGCGGTGCTAATCGACGCCATGGCCCGGCAGCACCACTGGTTCAGCGATGCCGAGGACGAAGCGGCCGAGCCGGAGCCCGAACCCGATGACCCCGCCCTGGGCTGGGTGCGCTCCAAGCTGCTGCGCCTGGCCCGGCTGCGCGAGCGGCTGGGCGACGACTGCCCGCAACTGTCGCCCCAGCGTGCGCGGCTGTGGCTGGAGCTGGCCCTGCAACTGCGCGACAGCCCGCGCCACCTGAGCCAGCATGTGGGCGGCTTTGTGCTGACCGACGGGCCGCTGACGCGGATGGTGCCCGTGGAGCCGGCCGCCATGGAGGGCCGCTCGGTCATCCAGTGGGACAAGGACGATCTGGACACCATGAATCTGCTCAAGGTCGATGTGCTGGCCCTGGGCATGCTCACCGTGCTGCGTGGCAGCCTGAAGGCACGCGCCGCGCTGCGCGGGCCGCGCTGGGAGCTGGCCGACATTCCCAAGGAGGACGCCGCCACCTACGACATGATCTGCCGCGCCGACACCGTGGGCACCTTCCAGATCGAGAGCCGCGCCCAGATGAGCATGCTGCCCCGGCTGCGGCCGCGCGTGTTCTACGACCTGGTCGTTGAGGTCGCCATCGTGCGGCCCGGCCCCATACAGGGCGGCATGGTGCATCCCTATCTGCAGGCGCGAGAGCGTCGGCGGCAGGGGGGCGAGCTGGTCCTGGAAAAGCCCGCGCTCGAGAAGGCACTCAAGCGCACGCTGGGCGTGCCCATCTTCCAGGAGCAGGTGATGCAGATCGCCATGATCGCGGCGGGTTTCTCGGCGGGCGATGCCGACGAGCTGCGCCGCTCCATGGCCGCCTGGCGGCGCAAGGGGGGCGTGCACCGCTTTGAGCGCCCATTGATCGACGGCATGCTGGCCAACGGCTACAGCGCCGAATTTGCCCAGGCCATCTTCCGCCAGATGCTGGGCTTTGGCGAATACGGCTTCCCCGAAAGCCATGCCTACAGCTTCGCCATGCTGGCCTATGCCAGCGCCTGGCTCAAGCGCCATGAGCCGGCCTGTTTTCTGATGGCCTTGCTCAATGCCCAGCCCATGGGCTTCTACACCCCCTCGCAGCTGATCCAGGATGCGCGCCGCCACGGCGTGCGCGTGCTGCCCGTCGATGTGCGCCACAGCGACTGGGACTGCACGCTGGAGGCGCCGCATGAGCGCATTGCTGGCGTCGAGCTGCCGCAGCCGGCCGTGCGCCTGGGTCTGTGCATGGTGGCGCAGTTGCCAAAGACTTCGGGCGAGCGCGTGGCGCAGGTCCGCGCGCAGGCGCCGTTCAGGAGCACCGAGGACCTGGCCCTGCGCGCCCGGCTGCAGCGCGCCGAGTTGCAGGCCCTGGCGGCGGCCGATGCGCTGCAGGGCCTGTCAGGCCACCGCCGCCAGCAGATGTGGGATGCGGCGGCCCTGCAGGTACAGCCCCCGCTGTTTGCGGGCGTGCCCGTGCACGAGGCGCCCGTGCAACTGGCCGCCGCGCCCGAGGGCGAGGAAATCCTGTTCGACTACGCGGCCACGGGCCTGAGCCTGCGCCGCCATCCGCTGGCCCTGCTGCGTGACCGCCTGCGCCGCCACGGGCTGCGCACGGCGCTGGAGCTGCGCGACACGCTGCCGGGCATGCGCGTGCGGGCCTGCGGCATAGTCACCGTGCGCCAGCGCCCGCCCACGGCCAAGGGCACCCTCTTCATCACGCTGGAGGACGAGACGGGCACGGTCAACCTGGTGGTCTGGCCCGATACCGTCACGCGCTGGGGCGAGCCCTTGCTGGGCGCGCGGCTGTTGGCGGTGGAGGGCATCTGGCAAAGCAGCTCGGATTGGGGCGGCGGCAAGGACTCCGGCGAGCCAGTGCCTGCAGAGCAGGCCAGCCAGGAGGTGCCCGCCGTGCGCCATCTCATCGTGCACCGCGCCCGCGACATGAGCCGCTGGCTGGGCCGCCTGGGCGGCGCCGGCGTGGCGAGCCGCAATTTCCACTGAGGGCTGTTGCCGTTGCTGCCGCTGCAGGCTCAGGCCATGCGGCCGTCCGCGCGGATGTCGGGCATCTGGTCGATACGCTTGCCGAACCAGCCTATGCGCTCGGTCTGGCGCACATCCAGCCTGGGCACGTAGGGCTTGATGTCGAGCACGGGCGTGCCGTCCAGCATGTCGTTGCCCAGGAAATGCAGCAGCAGTCCTTCGCGCCGCACCAGGCGCACGATGGACATGCCCAGCCGGTTGGGCCGCGCCGGGGCGCGCGTGGCGAACACGCCGTGGCTGCTGTCGTCCATGAAGGGCACGACTTCCAGCTTTTCCACGGCCTGGTGCAGGTGGGTGATGAGGATCAGGTAGTCAAAGCCTTCGATGTCGCGCAGCCCGGCCTCGAACTCGGGCAGCAGCTCCACGCGGCCGGCCTCGTCGGCCGCGCCCGCCGTCTGTATGGGCATGCCCACCGGGTCGGTGAAGCGGCTGCGCACATGGCCGATGGGGCGGCAGGCGACGGCCTGCGCCGTGGAGCCGGCCGCGCTCATGCACTCGTTCCCTGGGGGTTGAGCAGGCGTGTCAGCGCGGCGATATCGGCCGCCGCCGCCATGCGCGCCGTGGTCTCTATGGAGCGGTAATGCCTGACGATGGCTTCGCCCGTGGGTGTGAGCGAGGCGCCGCCGCCATGGGCGCCGCCGGCGCTGGTGTTGACGGCCGGCGTCTGCAGCGCGCGGTTCATCTCGTCGACCAGCACCCAGGCGCGCCGGTAGGACATGCCCAGCGATCGCGCTGCAGCCGAGATGGAGCCCGCCTCGGCAATGGCTTCGAGCAACTGCACCTTGCCGGGACCGATGGCAATGGTGCTGTCGTTGTATACGCGCAGGCGGAACTGGACTTTGGAGGACATGGGGAAAGGACTTGGCACAGGAGAAAAGCGAACGTCAAGGTTAAGCGAAATCAACGGCTTGCGCCGTCACAGGGGCTAAGGGGAAATACGCAATGCATGGATCGCTACAGCGAAGGGGTGCTCTGGCAGGGCGTTCCTGCACACGGGCCGTCGGGGCCGGCGCGCTGGCGCTGCCGCCAGGGCGCCCGCTGCCTGCGCATCGTCTGCGAGTGCATTGGCGAGGCTCTTGACCTGCCGGCGCCGCGTCTCGATGCCTGTGTGCTGCGGCGTTATTTCGTCACATTGCCACCGGGTTTGCTAGCCTTTTTGCGCCAATGCAGCGCGGCGCTTGCCGCGCATCCTGGCCACGCGTTTACTTCTTGCTGCTTTCTGCCAGCAGGCGCTGGCATTGCGCATCTTCCTCGGCGGCCGGCACCGTGAGCGGCACCAGGGCCAGGGCCGCCGGCGCCACCACGGCGGCGGCCACGGCCGCGCCCGCGCGCAGCAGCAGCGGGCCGGGCTCCACCCCTACCTTGGGCTGGGCGAAACTGCCGCGCACGTACAGCGGCGTGCGCAGCGAGAAAAACTTCCACTTCAGCGACTCGGGCACGATGCGCAGGTCCATGGTCTCCTGCGCCAGGCTGATCTGTCCGGTGGCCTCGATGATGGCCTCGGGCGTGGCCAGCTTGACGTTGCGGGTGCGCGCAATGCCCTGCTTCACGGTCAGGTCGGCAACGGCGCAGTTGAGCTGCACTTCCTTGTCGGCGCCGAACAGCTTGGTGACGATGACGCTGCCCAGGTTCAGCGCGGCCAGGTCCAGGAGCTGCTTGCTGAAGCGGCCATCGCGCACATACAGGCGGATGTCGCCCGAGCTGGTGCCCAGCCATTCGGCAATGGACTGGCCCCGGCCCTCCAGCCCCAGCGCGCCATCCATGCTGCCCAGGCTTTTCTTCATCAGTTCGATCTCGGGGAACAGGGCCGACAGCTGCAGCCCCTGGACCTTGCCCTGGAGGCTGGCCTTGGGCGGCTTGGCGCCGCTGTCCACCACGGCCTCGATGTCCAGCCGGCCCTTGGCCATGCCGAAGCGCAGCGGGGACAGGCGCAGCACGCCGTTGTCCATGACGGCATGCACGCTGAAGTCCTCGATGGGCAGGGCCTGGGGGCGCTCGATGCGGTCGCTCTTGAAGCGCACATCCATGTCCATGGCATTCCACTTGCTGGTGTCAAAGCGCTGCGTGGGCAGGGCCTTGCCGCTGGCCGCCTGCCGGGTCTTCTGGCCCTGCTTGGTGGAAGGTGCTCCCACCACCGGCCCCAGGTCGGCCAGGCGCAGCTTGCGCGAGGCCAGATCGCCGCTGAGCTTGGGGCGCGGCTTGCCCGATGCGTAGTGCAGCGTGCCGCGCAGATCGCTCTGGCCCACGCGGCCATCGAATTCCTCGTAGTCCCAGACGGCGCGCCCCGGCTCCAGGCTGCCGACCAGATGGCCATTGGTGTCGAAAGGCGGTGTGCGCGGCAGCAGCAGACCCGTCAGCGGGAACAGGTCGGCCATGCTGGAGCCGCGCAGGCGCACCTGCAGGTCCATGCCCTTGAGCGCCCTGGGATTGTCGAGAATGCCCTCGGCCCGGGCGCGCAGGCTGCCTGCATGGGCCCACAGCTTCACGGGAAAGCGTGCCTGTTCGCTTTGCAGGTCCAGCACGGGGCCGATGAGGCCCTGGGCCTCGACCGTGGCCTTGGCGATGCGGCCGGTCAGGCCGACGCGCATGCCATACGGAAAGTCTGGACTGGGCGGCTGCACAAGGCTGTCCAGACGTGCGCGCACCGCCATCTGGCGCACGCCATCGCTCCAGCCCACCAGGCCGCCGCGCAGGCTCAATTGCGCTATCTGAAAGCGCCAGCGCGGCCCTGTGTGCTCGGGGCGCTTGAAGGTCCAGTTGTTGCTGCCATCCTTGCGCCGGGCAAAGACCAGGTCAGGGCCTTCCAGTTGCAGATGGTCCAGCAGCACATGCCGGCCCAGCAGCGGCCACAGCCGCAGGCTGGCCGTGGCGCGGGCTGCCGTGGCCATGGTGTCGGCATCGCGCGCCGGAGGCGCCAGCTTTTCGTCAGAGAGGGCGATGCTGTCGGTATCGATATCGCGTGCGGGGCGGCTGGCCTGCGCATCCCCTTCCTTGGCCTTCGTTTGCCCTTTTGGCTGGTCCTTGCGCTGGCCCATGGGGGGGTCTTCGGGCAGCCGGCCCTTGTTCAGATGGTCGGGCGGCGCGGGCAGGGCTGGCAGTTCGTCGCTGCCCTTGGCCGGTTCCTGCTCGACCTGCCAGCCTTCGGGCTGGCCCAGGGCCAGTTGCTCGGCCTCGATGGTCACGCCCGGGACCCAATGGCGCCAGCCCTGGTCCAGGGGCTGGGGCCAGGTCCAGCGCAGGCGCAGGTCGCCTTCAATGGCGAAGTGGCGGCCGGTGCTTTCACTGACGCGCTCGTTGACCCAGGGCTTGGCCCGGTTCCAGTCGAAGGTGGCGATCAGGACCACAACCGCGGCGAGCAGCAGCACCAAGGCCGACACCGTCCACAAAAGGGCGCGCAGCCAGCGGCGGCGGGCTGGGCGGTGGGGTGCTGGTGTGGCGGGGCTGTGGTTCGCTGTGTCGGTCGCTGTGTCTGTCATGGCGCAGGGGGCCGCTAAATGGGGTTCGGTCCATCCTATCGCCATGAAACCGCTTGCCAAGGCCCGGGACGCGCTGGCGGGCAGCCGGCAGGCCCGCATACAGGAGATTGACCTACAGCGCGGCCTGCGGCGGGGAAGAGGCCGTCATCACGGCGTCTCCTGGCCCTGGCGCAGCCGGGTGGATGCCAGGGCGGCCACCACCAGCAGGCCCGCCATGATGAACAGGCCGTTGCGCGTGCTGCCCGTGGCCTGTTCGATCATCCCCATCACCGTGGGGCCGATGAAACCGCCCACCAGTCCGCAGGTATTGACCAGGGCTATGCCGCCCGCCAGCCCTGCGCCCGCCAGCCGCGAGGCCGGAAACAGGAAGACCACGGACTGCACCACGAAGAACATCAGCGCCGTCAGGCTGAAACCCAGCAGGCCCAGGGCGGGCGAGGCCTTGCCCGCCAGCGCGGCCACCAGCAGGCCGGCGGCCATGGTGGCCAGGCCCGCCAGCAGCATGCGCCGGCAGCGCTGCGGGTTGGTGGCAAAGCGCGGCAGCCAGGCCGCACCGATGGCGGCTGCGAGCCAGGGCACGGAATTGAGCGTGCCGATCTGCAGCGGCGAGAGCTGGCCGTAGGTGCCGATGATGCCCGGCAGGAAGAAGATCACCGTGTATATGCTGATCTGGTGGCAGAAGTAGACAAGGATGGCCAGCCAGATCTGGCGGTCGCGCAGGCAGTCCCTGAGCGAGTGGCCCACCTGGCCGGCGCTGGCCTGCTGGTCCTGCTCGGCCTGCAGGCGTTGCAGTACCTCGCGCGATTCGGCGGCCGTCAGCCAGGGCGCGCTGGCCGGGCCGTCTGGCAGCTTCTTCCAGACCACCCAGGCCAGGGCCACGGCGGGCAGGCCCTCGATCACGAACATCCATTGCCAGCCATGCCAGCCCAGGAAGCCGTCCATCTGCAGCAGCGCGCCGCCCACGGGGCCGCTGAGGATGTTGGCAATGCACACGCCCAGCAGGAAGTAGCCGATGGCGCGGGCCCGTTCCTCGCGGCCGAACCAGTAGGTCAGGTAGAGCATCACGCCGGGGAACAGCCCCGCCTCGGCCGCACCCAGCAGCACGCGCATCACGTAGAACGAGGTCTCTCCGGTGATGAAGGCCATGCCGGCCGACAGCAGGCCCCAGGTCACCATGATGCGGGTGATCCAAAAGCGCGCACCCACCCTGTGCATGATGAGGTTGCTGGGCACTTCCAGCAGCGCATAGCTCAGGAAGAACAGCCCCGCGCCCAGGCCGTAGGCGGCTGCCGAGATGCCCAGGTCCACCTCGATGTGCGACTTGGCCAGCGCAATGTTGGTGCGGTCTATGAAGCTGATCACATAGGACAGCACCAGCAGCGGCATCAGCCTGCGGAAGATGCGGGCGTTGAGCAGCGACTGCCTGTCGCCGGCGGCAGGCTGCGGCCGTGCGGGCGGCGCGTGAACAGGGGAGGGCGATGGGTGATGGACCATGGCAAATCCTTGGAAAGATGGGTGGAGGAAAGCGGAGTCAGGCGGTGGCGGTGGAGGCGGCGTTGCCGCGCGTGCCCAGCTGCAGGGCCACGCCGCCCAGCGCGCAGCCGGCCATGACCAGGAAGCACAGGGCATAGCCGCCGGGGCTGGTCCAGCCGCCGCCCAGGGCGATCAGGCTGCCCATCAGCACGGGAGCGATGCCGCCGCCCACGAACATGGCGGTGGTGATGATTCCGTTGGCCGTGGAGGTGGCTGCGGGCTGGGCGCAGTCCGAGGCCACCGCGTAGTAGATGGGCCAGACCGCATTGGCGACCAGGCCGAACAGCAGCTGCATCACCACGACCAGGGCCATGGTGTCGGCGAAGTAGAAGGCGCCCACGCTGGCGGCCATCCACAGGCCGCAGATCACCAGGGTGACGCGGCGCCCGATCACGTCCGACAGAGCCGGCCAGACCAACTGGCCCAGGATGCCGGTGAGCGTGAACACCACGCTCATGCCTGCCGATTCGGCCAGCGACAGGCCCATGATGTTGTAGAGGTAGGCGGGCAGCACCACGTTGATGCCCATGTAGACCACCTGCGTGAGCAGGGTGTTGCCAGCCGTCAGGGCGATGCTGCGGTTGGCCAGCGTGCTGCGCAGGGTGCGCCAGGCCTGGCCTTTTTCCACCTGCGCCGCCACGCTGGCCTGCGGCGGGGTCATGCCCCGGGCGGCGATGTCGGCATACAGCAGTTCCATCTTCTGCGGCGTGGAGTAGCGCGCCCAGAACCACATCAGCGGGATGGCGATGACCAGCGCGACAAAGAACACATAGCGCCAGTTCTCCTCGCCGAAGGCGTACAGCACAAAGCCGGCGACCAGGCCGCTGAGCATGGCGCCCACCGGATAGCCCGTGTGGTGGGCGCCCAGCGCGAAGCCGCGCCGCTCCACCGGCCACCACTCGGCGGTGTTGCTCACGCCCACGGGCTCGCCCCAGCCGGCGCCCAGGTTGACGCCGACGCGCAGCGCCACGAAGCCCGCCAGGCTGCCGCTCAGCGCCTTGAAGCCCGAGGCGAACGACAGCGCCGTATAGCCCAGCACCAGGGGCACCTGAAAGCGTGCGCGCTTCCAGCCCGCGCCGTAGCGGTCGCTCCAGATCGCGCCGGGAATGTCCAGCACGGCCAGGGCCAGCATCACGATGGTGGCCACCGTGCCCCATTCGTCGGCCGACAGGCCGAAGTGCCGGGAGATGGTCGGCCCCAGCCGCAGCACGATCTCGCGGTCGTAGGCATTCAGTACCCAGATCAGCCAGCAGACCAGCAGGGATACCCATGAATAGCGGTGGATCTGGCGCAGCGAAGCGCGCGGGGCCTGGGCCATGGCGGTCTCCCGGGCACCAGCGGGGGGTGCCGTTTCATTGTTGTGTGGATGAAGGCGCCGCTTCGCGGGGCGGGCGGCGTTGCGGTGCGAAGGCTCCGGGCCTGCATGCCCGGCTCCGCGCTCAGGCGCCGAAGCGCTGCTCGGGCAGGCCACGCACGCCCAGCCCCTTGACGGAGAACAGCGCGCCACGGGACTGGCCGTCGCCCGGGAAACGCGGCAACGGCGGCTTGCCCATGGAGGTGACGTACAGCGTGTCGAGCCCGGGCCCGCCGAACATCACGCTGGTCACCTTGCGCACCGGCATCTCTATCACCCGGTCCACCCGGCCGTCCGGCGTGTAGCGCACCAGCTGGCCCGCGTACACCAGGGCCTGCCACAGGCAGCCTTCGGCATCGACCGTGGCCCCGTCAGCCGCGCCACCACCGCTGGTGTCGACCGGGGCAAAGGTCCGGCGGCCGCTGGCATGGCCCGTGGCCGTGTCGTAGTCGTAGGCCCGGATCTCGCCGCTCCACGTGTCCGAGAAATAGAGCGTCGTGCCGTCCGGGCTCCAGCACGGGCCGTTCGAGCAGATGATGCCCTCGTCCAGCACATGCAGGCTCAGGTCCGTGTCCAGCCGGTACAGCCGCGCCGAAGGCTGTTCCTCCAGGGTGTCCATGGAGCCGAAGACGAAGCGGCCCTGCCGGTCCACCTTGCCGTCGTTGAGCCGGTTGCCGGGAAGGTGGGACTCGGGCGCGACGACCAGCTCCAGCTCGCCGCTTTCCAGGTCCAGCGTGTGCACGCCGCCGTGCAGCGCCACCAGGGCCGAGCGGCCGTCGCGGCGCAGTGCCATGGAGCCAATCTTCTGGCCGACTTCCCAGGCGCGCAGTTCCCGCCCGTCGGCCGTGCAGCGGAAGATGCGGCCGTCGAAGCTGTCTATCCAGTACAGGCGCTGCTGCCCGACGTCCCACAGCGGGCCTTCGCCCAGCGTGGTCTTGAGGTCGGCGACGATATCGATCTGCATGGGAGTCTCCTGTTTTGTGGCATGGGGGCTGGCCCGGGAAGGCGATTCAGAAGGCGACGTTGGCCGCACCCTTGAGGCCCAGCATCCGGCGCGCCTCGTCAGGCGTGGCGACGTCGACATTCAGGGCCTCGAGCACGGTGCGGATGCGGCGCACCTGCTCGGCGCTGGAGGTGGCCAGCTGGCCCGGTCCTATCCACAGAGAGTCTTCCAGCCCCACGCGCACATGCGAGCCCATGGCCGCGCCCATGGTGGCCAGCGGCAGCTGGTTGCGCCCGGCACCCAGGATGGACCACTGGTAGTTGCTGCCCAGCAGGCGGTCGGCCGTGCGCCGCATGTGCATCAGGTCCTCCGGGTGGCCGCCGATGCCGCCCAGGATGCCGAACACCGACTGCACGAACACGGGCCCCTGCACCAGCCCCCGGTCCACGAAATGCGCCAGGTTGTGCAGGTGGCTGATGTCGTAGCACTCGAACTCGAAGCGCGTGCCCTGGGCCTGGCCCAGCCGCAGGATGCCTTCGATATCGGCAAAGGTGTTCTTGAAGACCAGGTTGCGGCTGTTTTCCAGGTGCTCGCGCTCCCAGGCGTGTTCCAGGTCCTTGAAGCGCTCCAGCATGGGGAACAGGCCGAAGTTCATCGAGCCCATGTTCAGCGAGGCCAGCTCGGGCTGGAACTCGGTCACGGGCCGCATGCGCTCTGGCACCGTCATGTGCGGGCTGCCGCCCGTGGTGATGTTGACGATGGCATCGCTCTCGGCACGGATCGCCTTGAGAAAGGGGCGGAACAGCTCAGGGTCCTGCGAGGGGCGCCCGTCGCGCGGATCGCGGGCATGCAGGTGCACGATGGCGGCGCCGGCCTCGGCGGCATCGATGGCGGCGCGCGCAATCTGCTCGGCCGTCACGGGCAGGTGGGGCGACATGCTGGGCGTGTGGATGGCGCCCGTGGGCGCGCAGGTGATGATGGCTTTGGTGCGGGTGGCCATGGAAGGTCCTTGCAAACGGTGAAAAGGCGAGAGGAGGGGAGGAGGAAAGGGCGCTCAGCTCAGCGCCTGTGTCAGCCCATCGACGGCCAGCTCCTGGCCCGTGACATGGCCGGCCAGCGGGCTGGCGGCAAACACGGCCATGTTGGCAATGTCGCGCGCCGTGGCCATGCGGCCCAGCGCGGCCTGGTGCGTGTAGCTGCGCGTGACGTCTTCCAGCGGCAGGCCGCGCGCCTGCGCCTTGGCGGCAATCACATCGCGGATGCGCGGGCCGTCCACGGCGCCTGGCAGGATGGCGTTCACCCGGATGCCGTCTGCGCCCAGCTCCAGCGCCAGCGACTTGGTGAAGCCGATCACCGCCCACTTGGACGCCGAATAGGCCGTGCGGCCCGGCATGCCCAGGTGGCCTGCCGCCGAAGACAGGTTGACGATGGCCGCCTGCCGGCCCTCGCGTGCCGATTGCCGAAGCCGGGGCACGGCCAGCCGTGTGCAAAGGAAGGCGCCGGTGATGTTCACATCCAGCGTGCGCTGCCAGTCGGCCAGGTCCAGCGTCTCCACCGCGCCCGTGGGGCCGGCCACCCCGGCGTTGTTGACGAGGATGTCCAGGCCGCCCAACTCGTTGTCCACGGCCTTGAACAGGGCCTGCACCTGCAAGGCATCCGACACATCGGCAAGACGGCCGCTGGCGCCGGGCAGGGCGGCAGCCAGCGCATCCAGGCTGGCCTGGGCCACGTCACAGACCATGACGCGCGCGCCGGCCTCGGCAAAGGCGCGGCTGATTTCCAGGCCGATTCCGGCGGCGCCCGCCGTCACCAGGACGCGCTGGCCGGCCAGAAGATCGTTTTTCCACATGCGGGGACTCCTTGGGAACTCAAACAAAGGTGAAAGGGATTCGGGTTGGGTTTGGATTTTGTATCTGTGATCACAGATCAAATATGGTGAATACCCTATGCGGCATGACAGCGGCGGCGCCGCGCTACCATCGCCGCCATGGCCATCAACGAACTAGTAACCCCACTCAAACGCCAGACCCTCAGCAGCGATGTCTATGCACAGCTCAGGGAATTGCTGATCACGGGCCAGATGATTCCGGGCGAGCAGATCTCGCTGCGCACCACGGCCAGCGCGCTGGGCGTCAGCGTCATGCCCGTGCGCGAGGCCGTGCACCGGCTGGTGGCCGAGCAGGCGCTGGAACTCACGCCCAACCGCGCGCTGCGCGTGCCCTTGATGACGGAAAGCGCCTTCCGCGAGATCACGCGCATCCGCGTCAACCTTGAAGGCCTGGCCACGGAGCAGGCGGCCCGGCAACTGCCCGCCGCCGAGCTGGAACGCATCGCCGCACTGCAGGACCGCTTTGCGGCCGAGATGGCCAGCGCCTCGCCGGACGGCGCGCGGCTCATCGCCTTCAACAAGGATTTCCACTTCGCCGTCTACAGCGCGGCCGGCATGCCCATGCTGCTGCAGATGATCGAGGCGCTGTGGCTGCGCATAGGCCCCATCCTCAACCACGACATGCGCTCGGGCTCGCGCCGTGTGAGCGAACAGGTGGCGGTCGGCCACCATGCGCGCCTGGTCGAGGCCCTGCGTCGCGGCGATGCGCCTGCCGCGAAGGAGGCGCTGCGCGGCGACATCGAAAGCGCGGCCGACTACATCGTGTCGGCGGGCGTGCTGGTGACGGCGGACGGTGCCGCGGGCGGTGGGGATGACGGCGTGCCGGAAGTCCTGCGCCGCTAGAATCGCCGCCCCATGCACAACGCCCACGACCCCAAGGTTCTTCCCATACGCGACGGCGTCAGCCCCAGCTGCGTGGTGCTGCCCAGCCAGGGCGGCGGGTTGCTGATCGATTTTCTGGCCGAGCGCCTGCCGGCCGTGGCGCGCGAAGACTGGCTGCGGCGCCTGGCGCTGCGCGAGGTGGTGGACGAGCATGGCCGCGCCGCCGATGCAGGCACGGCCTTTGCGCCGGGCCTGCGTTACTACTACTACCGCGAGCTGCAGGCCGAGCCGCCCATTCCCTTCGAGGCCGAGGTCCTCCACCGCGACGCGCATCTGCTGGTGGCCGACAAGCCGCATTTCCTGCCCGTGGTGCCGGCCGGCAAGTACCTGCAGCAGACGCTGCTGGTGCGGCTCAAGCGCGAGTTCGACCTGCCCGAGCTGTCGCCCATCCACCGCATCGACCGCGACACGGCGGGGCTGGTGGTGTTTTCGGTGCAGCGCGCCACGCGCGGCATCTACCAGGCGCTGTTCCGCGACCGCGCCATCCACAAGACCTACGAGGCCATCGCGCCCTGGCGCGAGGACGTGGTTTTCCCGCGCACGCATGAAAGCCGCATGGAGGAAAGCGGCCATTTCTTTCGCATGCACGAGGTGGCCGGCGCGCCCAACACCCGCACCCACATGCAGGTGCTGGAGCAGCGCGGCCCCTGGGCACGCTACCGGCTGGAGCCCGAAAGCGGCAAGCGCCACCAGCTGCGCGTGCACATGGCCGCCCTGGGCCTGCCGCTGTGGGGCGACGGCTTCTATCCCGAAGTGCATGACATGCCCGAAGGCGACTACTCGCGCCCGCTGCAGCTGCTGGCGCGCAGTCTGGCCTTCACCGATCCTCTGGACGGCCAGTCGCGGCGCTTTGACAGCCGCCGCCAGCTGCTGCCGCTGACCGACCTGTAGAGGCTTTTCCACTACCGGAAACCGTTGGTTTTTTGCCCATGGCCCCGCCATGGGATAGGCCGGTTGCGGACATTTAACGGACAACTTTGTCCGATAATTGTCCGCATGACTTCCAAAAGACCCAGTGCCGATATCCGCCGCGCCCAGCTGCTGGACGCGGCCGATGCCGTGTTCTCCGAGCATGGCGTGACCGCGCCGCTGGACCTGGTGGTCGAGCGCGCCGAGGTCGGCCGCGCCACGCTGTACCGGCAGTTTCCTGACCGGCGTGCGCTGATGCTGGCGCTGCTGGAGCGTTCGCTGGACAACATGCGCCTCGCGGCCGAGGCCATGGCCGAGGACGACGATGCCTTCTACAAGCTGCTGTCGCGCCTGGCCGAGCGCATTGCGGTCTCGGCCCCCATCACCGATTACTGGCGCACGGTGGAGCGCGGCGACGAGGTCATCGCCCAGGCGCGCGTTGCCATGTGGCAGATCTTTCGGCCGGCCATGGACCGGGCCGTGGCCTGCGGCCATTGCCGCCAGCCGCTGACGCAGGCCGAGCTGTCCCTGGTCTTCGGCATGCTGGGCGCCTCGCTGCGCGGCGAGACGCCGCAGCAGCGGCGCACCCTGGCGCGCAAGGCGCTGCAGATCGTCTGGCAAGGCCTGAAGGCCTGACATGGCCACCACACCCACTCCACCGGGGCCCGTGCTGCCCCCGTCGCCCCCCGTCGTCTACCTCAAGCCCCCGCCGGACTGGGAAGAGCATGAAAAGCCCAGCCTGCCGGGCTCGCCGTCCATGCCGCTGCACCAGCCGGCCGTGCGCGCCGCCTATGGCCTGATCGCCGTGCTGGTGGCGCTGACGGGCGGCCTGGGCAATGCACTGTTCACGGCCAACCTGCCCACCATCCAGGGGCAGATGGGGCTGACGTCTTCCGAGGCCGCCTGGCTGACCGGCGCCTACGTCATGCTCAACATGACGGCCAACCTGCTGGTCTACAAGTTCCGCCAGCAGTTCGGCATGCGGCTGTTCGCCGAGATCGGCTTGGGCCTGTATGCGCTGCTGACGCTGCTGCACCTGGTGCTGGGCAGCTACACCAGCCTGCTCATGCTGCGCGCTGCCAGCGGCCTGGCGGGCGCCACCTGCAGCACGCTGGGCACGCTCTACATGCTGCAGGCCGCGCCGCGCAAGCATGTGCTCAAGATGCTGGTCATCGGCGTGGGGCTGGGGCAGATCGCCACGCCGCTGGCCTGGATCCTGTCGCCGGGCCTGCTGTTCAACAGCGAGTGGCACAACCTCTACCTGTTCGAGGCCGGCCTGGCCCTGATCTCGTTCGCGGGCGTGGTGGTGCTCAAGCTGCCGCCGGGCGTGCACATCCGCAGCTTCGAGCGGCTGGACTTCCTGACCTTCTTCCTGATGGTGCCCGGTGTGGGCCTGCTGATCGCCGTGCTGGTGCAGGGCTACAACCACTGGTGGCTGGACACGCCCTGGCTGGCCTGGATGCTGATCGGCTCCATCGTCCTGCTGAGCGTGGCGCTGTACATCGAGCACCACCGCCGCAACCCCATGCTGCAGACGCGCTGGTTCGTGCTGGCGCCCACGGTGCGCTTCGTGATCGGTGCGCTGCTGCTGCGCTTTCTGACCACCGAGCAGACCTATGGCGTGATCGGCATGCAGCGCATGCTGGGCATGACGGTGGACCAGATGCAGCCGCTGTTCATCGTCATCCTGCTGGGCACCGTCGCGGGCATTGCCGTGTCGGCGCTGACCTTCGGGCTGGAGAACATGGGCAAGCAGATCGTGGGCTCCATCGTGCTGTTCGCGCTGGCGGCCTGGCTGGACCACAGCCGCACCAGCCTGGCCCGGCCCGAGGACTTCTTCGGCAGCCAGTTCCTCATGGCCGTGGGCGCGGGCCTGTTCATGGGGCCGCTGATGCTGATCGGCGTGGTGCAGGGCCTGAAGTTCGGCGCGCACTACATGCTGACGGCCATCGTCACCATCTCCATGACGCAGGCCATGGGCGCGCTCATGGGCTCGGCCCTGCTGAGCACCTACCAGATGCACCGCGAGCAGGTGTATTCGGCCGCCATCGTGGCCGATGTCGATCCCACCGACCCCATCGTGGCCGACCGCCTGCGCCTGCAGCAGCAAAGCCTGGCCCGCGTCATTGCCGACCCGGCCCTGCGTGCGGCCCAGGGCACGGCCCAGCTGGCGCAGGCCGCACGCCGCGAGGCCAATGTGCGCGCCTACAACGACGTGTTCGCGCTCACGGCCGGCGTGGCCGTGCTCTACCTGCTGTGGATGCTGGCCCTGGCCGGTCGCGCACGCCAGCGCGCCTTCGTGGAGCGCATGCGCGCCGCCGCTGCCGATGCCTCGGCCATGCGCGGCACCGATGCCGCCGCGCCGCAGGACGCGCCGGGCCAGCCGCCCACCCAACCCGTCGCCCGCGCCTGAAACCGTTCGCCCAGAGAAAAGACAACAACATGAGTGACTCCGAAAATACCAATGGCGGCACGGCCGCCTCTGCCTCGCCTGCGCCGGCTCCCGCTGCGGCGCCTTCACCTTCGCCATCGCCCAAGCTCATCAAGCCCTCGCTGCGCAGCGTGCTGGTGATGCTGGTGGTCGCACTGGCCGGCGTGCTGCTGGTGCTGCGTGCCTGGAACCTGTTCCCCTTCGCGGGCACCGTGGTCAGCACCGACAACGCCTATGTGCGCGGCGCCGTCACCGTGCTCGCGCCCCAGGTCAGCGGCTATGTGACCGAGGTGCTGGTGCAGGACTACGAGAACGTCAAGGCCGGCCAGCCCCTGGTGCGCATCGACGCCCGCACCTACGAAGCCGCCCAGGCCCAGGCGCAGGCCCAGCTGGCCAATGCCCGCGCACAGCTGGCCAATGCCGACCAGACCCAGGCCCAGAACCGCGCCACGCTGGGCGCCAGCCGCGCCGGCCTGGCGGCGGCGCAGGCCGAATCCGACCGCGCCGCAGCCGAGCTGCAGCGCGTGCAGGCGCTGTCCGAGCGCGGCTCCGTCTCGCTCAACGAGCGTGACAAGGTGCGTGCCACCGCGCGCCTGGCGGCCACCAACGTGGCCAAGGCCCAGGCCGACATCGAGATCAACGCCCAGAAGATCAAGGCCACGACGGTGAACCGCGCCTCGCTCGAAGCCCAGGTCCAGATGGCCGAGGCCCAGCTGCGCCAGGCCCAGATCAACCTGGACAACACCGTGGTGCACGCGCCAGGCGATGGCCAGGTCAGCGAAGTCGGCGTGCGCCGGGGCCAGTACGTCACGGCCGGCTCCCAGCTCATGTACGTGGTGCCGCACACGCTGTGGGTGGTGGCCAACTTCAAGGAGACCCAGACCGCCCAGGTGCGCATAGGCCAGGCAGTGCGCTTCAGCGTCGATGCGCTGGGCGGCGCCCACCTCACGGGCCGCGTGCTGGAGATCGCGCCGGCCACGGGCTCGGAATTCAGCGTGCTCAAGGCCGACAACGCCACGGGCAACTTCACCAAGGTGGTGCAGCGCCTGCCGGTCAAGATTGCAATCGATCCCGACCAGGAACTGGCCGCCAGGCTGCGCGCGGGCATGTCGGTGGTGGTGCGGCTGGATACGGCGCAGCCTGAGCCCCAACCCGCACAGCAACCGGAGGCCCGCCCATGACCGCCCGCGCACTGGCCATGGCCATCGCCTGCGCCACCGCGCTGGCCGGCTGCAGCGTGCCGCCGCTGAACACCGCGCCCGAAGCGGCCCGGCCCGCCATGCCCGCCCAGTGGAGCGGGGCAGGGCAGGAGCCGGCCGCCGCCGTCCAGGCATCGTGGTGGCAGGCCTTTGGCGATCCGCTGCTCACGCGCTGGGTGGAACTGGCCCAGTCCCGCAACAACGATGTGCTGCTGGCCCTGTCGCGCGTGGATGAGGCGCGGGCCAACCTGGATGTGGCAGGCGCTGCGGGCCTGCCCCAGCTCTCGGCCACGGTCGGCGCTTCCACGGGCCGCAGCCTGGGCGCGAGGGGCCTGGCGCACACGCGCTCGGTTCAGCCCGGCCTGCAGGCCAGCTGGGAGCCTGATCTTTGGGGCCGCATCGCCCACCTGGAAAAGGCCGCCGCCCTGCGCCTGCAGGCCAGCGAGGCCGACCGCGACGCCGTGGCCCTGGCCGTGGCCGCCACCACGGCCCAGGCCTATGTGGGCCTGCGCTCGCTGCAATCGCAGCTGCAAGTGGCCCAGGCCACGGCCCGCTCGCGCGAACAGGCCCTGCGCCTGGCTGACGATCAGGCGCGCGTGGGCTACACCTCGCAATTGCAGCTCACCCAGGCGCAGGCCGAGCTGCAATCCGTGCAGCAGGCCGTGGAGCAGCTGGAACTGTCGCTGGCGCGCCAGCGCACGGCGCTCCTGCTGCTGGCCGGCGGCGAGGGGGACGAGCAGGCCGCCGCGCTCATGGCAACAACCGACGGCCAGTCCGCTGCGCTGGGCGCACCGCCGCCTGCGCCGGCCGCCGGCCTGCCTTCTGCCTTGCTGCAGCGCCGCCCCGACATTGCACGGGCTCAGCTGCAACTGGCGGCCGCCGACGAAAGCCTGGCCGTGCAGCGCACTGCCTTCCTGCCCCAGGTCTCGCTGACGGCCAGCGCCGGCAGCCTGCTGGTCAACGCCCTGCAATACCACCCGGCCACGGTCTGGGCCCTGGGCGGCAGCGTGCTGGCGCCGCTGTTCACGGGCGGGCGGCTGCAGGGCCAGTTCGACGCCGTGACTGCCCAGCGCGACCAGGCCGCCTATGCCTACCGTGGCGTGGTGATCAAGGCCCTGGCCGATGTGGAAAACGCCCTGGTCGGCACCCGGCGCCTGCAGTCGCAGTGGCAGCACGCCAGCGAGCGCGAGGCCGTGCTGCAGCGCTCCCTGGGCTTTGCCAAGGACCGCTACGAGGCCGGCTACGCCAGCTACCTGGAAGAGCTGGACGCCCAGCGCAATCTCTTCCAGGCGCAGCAGGAAGTCATACGCCTGCGCCAGAGCCAGCTGGAAAACGCCATTGCGCTGTACCAGGCGCTGGGCGGCGGCTGGCAGGCCGCCACCACACCAGTCGCTGCAACCGTCGCTGCACCTGTCGCCAGCCCCGTCCGCTGATCAGACCTTCTCGATGCGCGCAGGCAGGCCCTGGCGCACCGTGGCGCCGGACACCCAGTCCACCCACACGTTTTTGCAGCCGGGCCGCGTGGGATCGGCAAAGCCCAGGTCGTTGAGGTTCACGCCATTGGCATGCTCGGCGTTCACCGGCATGGGCTTGCCGTCGATGCTGTGGCGGCCTGCGCCCAGTTCGCGGTGTCCGTAGCCGTGCTCGATGGCCACGGTGCCCGGCATCACGCCGTCGCGCACCATGGCCACGGCCGTCACCGCGCCGCCCGGCGTGCGGATGCGCACCGTGTCGCCGTTGGCGATGCCCAGCCGCTCGGCGTCATCGCGGTGCAGCGATACCGGATTGTGCGGATGCACCTGGCGCAGCCGCGAGACGGCAATCGACATGGAACTCATCAGGTTGGACTTGTACGAGGTCAGCAGCAGCGGCCATTGCTGCTCGCCGAAATGCGTGCGCATGGCGCTGCCGTCGGCCAGCCGCGCCGGATACCAGGTGGGGCAGCCGCTGTAGCGCTCGCCCGTCATGGCGTGGCGCATGCGGGCCAGCTCCTCGCTCCACACTTGCAGGGCAGGTGCGTGGGCCTTGCGGGTGTGGCCGTCCTTCCAGGCGTCCTCGATGCGGTCGAAGCGCCCGCCGCGCGTCAGCAGCATGGCCACCTGGCGCCATTCATCGTCCTTCAGGCGCTGGCGCAGCGCGGGCACCAGCCTGTCCACGCCGGTGATGGCGATGTCGTCATCGCTGGCCGCCGGCACGGGCTTGCCGCCTGCCCAGGCCACGTTGGCCAGGGCATGGATGAAGAAGTCCTCGGCCGAGCGCAGCGCATGGGGCTGGCCCTGGGCGTCCTTGATGGCGGCCTCGCCAAAGCCGGGCAGGCCCAGCCGTTCTGCCACGGCGAAGAGGAAGCTCTCCACGTTCACGGGCTGGCCGCCGGCCGTGCGCGCCACGGCGGGCTGCACCACGGGCCAGCGCACGGTGGAGCTTTTGGCCACCACGTCGGCCCAGGGCGCCGAGATGCCCCAGCTCTCGTAGGTCACGGTATCGGGCACGATGAAATCGGCCAGCGCGCTGGTCTCGTTGATGAAGGGGTCGATGGAGACGATCAGCGGCAGCTTCTTCGGGTCCTTGAGATCGTCCACCAGCGCATTGCGAAAGCCCGCAATGCCGTAGACGGGGTTGCTCATGTGGTTGATCCAGGCCTTGGCGCGGTAGGGGTAGCCGGCCAGCGCGCTGGCCAGCATCTCGCTGGACAGGCCGCCCACGGCCGGGTACCACGGGGCCTGGGCGGCGGGGTAGTCCTTCGCGCCCTCGGGCTGGCCCTCGCGCTTGCGCTGGAATTCCGCGCTTTTCTCGTAGGGCTGGCGGTGGCGTGACAGCGCCAGGCCGCGCGGCTTGACCTTGCCGTCGAAGTTGGCGAAGTCGTAGCGCGGGCCCGGGCCGAAGGGGCCGAACGGGCCGGCATCCAGCACCAGGCCGCCCTGCACGTTGAGGTTGCCCACCAGGGTGTTGAGCATGCTGATGGCGTAGGCGGTGTAGAAACCCGCGCCGCTCATGGTGCCGCCATGCGCATCGGCCACGGCGCGCTTGCCATGGCTGGTGAACTCGCGCGCCAGCGCCTCGATCTCGCCGCGTGCCACGCCGCACAGCGCCGCGTACTCGTCCAGTGTCTTGAGGCTGGCCTGCTCATGCAGCTTGGCCAGCGAGGAGCAGACCGACAGCTCGGGGGCCTGGTCTGCGCCTTCGGCCTTCAGGCCGGGCACGGCCACGCGGGTGCGCACCATCAGCTGTGCAGGCTCGGCCTGGGTGTGCGGCGCCAGGCTGCCATCGGCACGCTGCACCACGAACACATCCTGGGCCGGCTTGCCGTCTTCGGCTGGCGCGGGCAGGGCCCAGCCCAGGTCGGCGCCGCGCAGAAAGCTGCCGTGGCGCGGGTGGCCGGGCTCGTTGACCAGCAGGTGCGTGGCATTGCTCCAGGACGCCTCGCCCGCTGCCTGCATGGCGGCCGGGCCGGGCTGGGCGAGAAAGCCCGTGTCATGGCGCGCCTCGTCCAGGATGACGCGGATCAGCGCCATGGCCAGGGCCAGGTCGCTGGCCGGCTTGACGGCCAGCCAGCGGTTGCCGCTGCCCGCAGCCAGGCTGGATGAGGTCGGCAGCACGGGCGAGACCACCACGTAGCGGAAACGGTTGTCCTCGCGCGAGCGGGCCTCGGCCAGTTCGCGGCCCTGGCGCTGGAAGGGGTTGCCGGACTGCGCAGGCGCCGCGCCGATGAACAGGCCGAAGCTGGCATGGCTCCAGTCCGGCTTGCCGTGGGGCATGCCGGGCAGGTCGCCGAGCGCGGCAGCTGCACCCACGCGGAAACTCTGGCCGCAGTAGGCGCCGTGGTTGCTGACGTTCACGGTGCCGAAGGACGGCCCCGCAAAGCGGCGCAGCAGCTGGGCGCGGCCTTCGTTGGAGGCGTCGGTCACCAGCAACTGGTTGGAGCGCGGGCCGAACTCGGGGTTGTCGGCGTCCAGCGGCGTCTTGGTGTCCCAGACGGCGCGCAGGCCCTCGACCTGGCCTTCGCCGAACAGATCGCCGCCCTCGCAGACTTCCTGCACCAGCTGCTCGAAGGAAATGCTCTGCCAGCGACCGCTGCCGCGCGGGCCCACGCGCTTGAGCGGGGTGAGCACGCGGTGCGGCGCACTCTGGTGCTCCAGCATGGACGAGCCGCGCGCGCAGGCCGTGGCCCGGCCCTCCAGGCCCAGCTCCTTGCCCAGCTTGGCGTAGACCTCGCGCACGGGTTCGTCCATGGCGGCTGGCCGCGTGGTGGCCAGCGGGTGGTAGGGGTTGCCTGCCACACGCAGGATGCGGTTGCTGGCGGTATCGACACGCACGCGCACGCCGCACTGCGTCCAGCAGCCCAGGCAGCTGGAGGGGCTGACCACCTGGCCGGGCTGGGTGGCGAGCGCGCCCGTGGCCGGGTCGATGCGGAACTCCGGCGTCAGCGAATTGCCGCGCGTGGCGCTGGCCGTGGGCGTGCCCGAGGTGCCTGCGACCAGGCCCTTGGCGCCACGTGCCAGCGTCTCGCCGTAGCCGGCCGCAAAGGCGGCCAGCCCACCGGCGGTGAGGCCACCGCGCAGCAGCAGGCGGCGGCGTGTGGCCTCGGCATCCAGGGAATCTTCGGGAGCTTGGGGGAGTTTTTTCTTGTCGGTCATGAAAGGCTTTCTGTGGCGCGGCCGGCCGGTGGCGGGCCGCGCTCCGTGAATGGGTGAGGGGGCGTCAGGGCGGCGGTGTCAGACGGCGCGGGCCGCGGCCGAACGCGCGGGAAACAGCTCCAGCGCCCAGGTGGCCAGCGTCACCAGTGCAATGCACAGGCCGGCCACGCCCAGCATGCCCAGCAGGCCGTCGCCGCCCAGCGGCATGTGGTAGATGTACAGGCCCGCGCCGTACTTGGGCACGCCTTGCACGCCCATGAACAGCGCCCAGCGGAAGGCCCAGGCCGCGGCGGCCAGGCCCAGCCCCAGGGCCAGCGTGTAGCGCGGGCAGGCCATGCGCTGCCCACCCCGCACGAGGGCCCACAGCAAGGCGGCACCGGCCACGGCCGAGCCCAGCATGCTCAGGCGCCAGACCGGAAACTGCTGCCACAGCTGCAGCGCCGCCTGGAAGGAGCGGCCCTGGCCCAGCCAGCCGGCAACGGCCCAGATCGCCACCATGGCCAGCAGGCACAGCGCCAGCGCCAGGCCCAGCACGCGCAGGGCCTGCAGGGCGCCGGCATCGGGGCGATGGCGGGCGGGCAGAAAGCGCGCCGTCACCAGCATGCAGCCCACCGTGGCCAGCCAGCCCGTGAGTGCCAGGTTCAGCGGCACCAACAGCGTGTTCCACAGCGGGCGCGAGCGCACGGCCATCAGCTCGGCGCCGGTATAGGCGGTGATGGTCAGCGCCGACACGGCCAGCAGCGGCGCCAGCCAGCGCAGCCACTGCGGCCGGCCCAGCCACCAGGCCAGCACGAAGGCCAGCGCCAGTCCCACGAAGACCGGCAGCAGCAGGGCGCCCACCGACATCCACGACCACGGCGTGAAGTGCGCATAGAAATGCCAGAAGCGCGCAGGCTGGTGCAGGTCGGCCAGCAGCGACACGGGTGCGGCGATGGCGCTGACGGCCAGCACCAGCACGGCGGCCGGCAGCAGGCGCGCCATGGCGCTGGCGCGCGGCGCCCAGGCGCAGGCGGCGGCCAGCAGGGCGGCGCCCGTGGCAATGCCGGCCAGGAAGAAGTACTGCACGGCCCAGGGCAGCCAGGCCGATTCGTAGGCGGGGGTCAGGAGTTCGACGATGTGCATGGGGTGCTCCTTGCGTTCAGTGGGAAGTGACCAGCCGCACGCTGGCCTGCCCGTCCACGCCGTCGACGAAGGCGTCGGGCAATCCCAGGTAGTACACATGCGGGTCCGTGCCCATGGCGGGCTTGAGCACCTTGAGGTCCTTGGCGTGCTCGCGCATGCGCTGGCGGATCTCGCTGCCCTCGTCGTTGAGGTCGCCGATCACGCGGGCGCCGCCCACGCAGCTTTCCACGCAGGCCGGCAGCAGGCCGGCTTCCAGGCGGTGCTCGCAGAAGGTGCACTTGTCGGCGGTCTGCGTCTCGTGGTTGATGAAGCGTGCGTCATAGGGGCAGGCCTGCACGCAGTAGCCGCAGCCCACGCAGCGCTCGTTGTCCACCAGCACGATGCCGTCGCTGCGCTGGAAGGTGGCCTGCACCGGGCAGACCGGCACGCAGGGCGGGTTGTCGCAGTGGTTGCACAGGCGCGGCAGGTTGAGCATGGCCGGCGGCAGGTCCTCGTTGCCCGCGTGCTGCACCTCGTACTGCAGCACCGTGGTGCGGAACTGGCCCAGCGGCGGCAGGTTCTCCATGGAGCAGCTCACCGTGCAGGCCTGGCAGCCTATGCAGCGGCGCAGATCCACCAGCATGCCGTAGCGCCTGCCGGCCTCGCCGGGGCGGCGCGGCGGCTGGAAACCCGGGGTGCCGGGCGCGGCCGCCGCCACGGGCAGGGCCACGGCCGCCATGGCGGCGGCCAGTAGGTCCTGCAGGAAGCCGCGCTTGCCTGCGGCGGGCTGCGCATGGGCGGCGGTGCGGGCGGGGATGTCCTGGGAGGAGGGCTGGCAGCTGCAGTCGTTGCAGCCGCTGCCGGCGCGGGATGTTTTTGGCATGGCCTGTCTTTCATCGTCCTGCGGCCACGGAGGGTGGTCGCTCAAACTCAATAAAGCATTAAAAATATGCTTTTTATATTGAATTTAATATATGAAATTCAGGGCCTTGGCGGCTTGATGTGAGTCAAGCAATGGGCTTTCCAAGTACCTGCCGAGTGCTTGCAAAGTGCCATCGGCTGCCCGCCATGGACAGGCGCCCAAGGCAGTCCATAGCGTGTGGCGCAGGGATTAAGACGGGGTTAACAGGGTGACTGCATTCCTCGGGAATGCGGGGCGCGTATCGGAAATCACCCTCTTGTTTCCGTGCGCGGCCCCGGTCTACGCTGCTTGTGTCGCCACTGCCAAGGAGTTCTCCATGAACCATGCCCTGAACAGCCTTGCTTCGGAACTGGACCTTGCCGCCGAAGCCGGCGAGCACCTGAGGCTGCAATTCACACAGGCCTGCGTGGACCGCATCGCGCACCTGCTGGAAGACCCGGACGTCATCCGCTGCGCACAAGGCCTTCGCCGCTACCTGGACGGCCAGATCGACAGGCAGGAACTGGACCGCCTGGCCCGCGAGGCCGCCAGCCTGGCCAACCACCACCAGGGATCGCGCTCCCTCGACGGCTGCGGCCATGCCGCCGTGTCCGCCACCTATGCCACGGCCCATGGGCTGGCGGGCCGGGCGCTGCAGGCGGCCGACTATGCGGCCTACGCCATGGTCTATGGCGAGGGCGGCCACGGCGCCGTCACGGACCGCGAATCGTTCGAGCCTGAATACCAATGGCAGGCGCGCTGCCTGGCCTCGCTGGCGCAGGCCGCTCAGCAGCGCACGTAGCACCAGGCCGACTGCTGCAGCAGGGCCAGCGACTCGATCCCGCCCTGCGGCAGCACGCGCATGCCGGCAGGCGCCTCGCGGCCCAGCTTCCTGAGCGTGTTCGGGCAGACCAGCGCATGGGCCAGGGCGGCCGCATCCAGATGCTGCGGCGTGCCCGGCGCGGCGTCCAGCAGCGCCTCTACGGCCAGGCCGTTGATGACGATGCGGACCTCGGCACCGGGCCGGTCCTGGCGCAGGTTGGCCAGATTGCTGCGTGCACGGGCCAGGGCGCCGGGCGTGGGCGCATGCAGCACGATGCGCAGCGGCGGCGCATCCGGCCGGGCGGGGAACAGGTCGCTCCAGTCGCTGGAGGAGGTGGAAGCGGCGGGAGAACGGCTTGTGCTCATGGTCGTCCTCGTCATTTCCTGCCACGCGGCCCGATGACCTCTTCCAGCAGGCCCGGCGGCAGGCCGGTGCGCACCTGCACCAGCCCCTTGTCATCCTTCCAGACCAGGGCCGGCGTGGCACGCAGGCCCCAGGTGGACATCAGCGAGGCATGGTTGGCCAGCACCTGCCGCGTGGCCTGCGGCACCGGGGCCAGCGGCGTGGTACCCGCGCCCTCTGCGCTGGCGCGGCCGGCCTTGGCATAGGCGCGTGCGTGCTCGGCCAGGGCCTGCTCGGGCTGGCGCGCGGTCAGCAAGGCGGCGGCCTTGCCCTCGCTGCTGGGCTTGAGGATGCCGACCAGAATGTGGCGCAACTGCACCTGGCCGCTCTCCACCCAGGGCCGGGCATCGTTCCACAGCTGGTTGCAATAGGGGCAGTTGGGGTCGGTGAACACATAGACCGTACGCGGCGCGTCGGCGCTGCCATCCGGTATGGACTGGGCGCGCTGCACATCGCCCCACAGTTGCTCGCCCATGGGCTTTTGCACGGCGGCCTGCAGGGCCTGGGCGTTCACGTCGCGGCCCTGGGCGTCGATCACCGTGCCCAGCACCCAGTGCTTGCCGTCGGGCATGCGGTAGATGGGCACGGGCTGGCGGTCGCGGTAGGCGGCCCAGGCCTTGAGTCCGCCCACGGCCGGCAGCGGTCCCACCAGGGTCAGTCCCTGCTGGGCCAGAAACTCCTCCGATGGCAGCTCGGACGCCGCGGCCGGCAGGGCCAAGGCTGCCGACAGGGCCAGGGCTCCTGCCAGTGCAGGCAGGGGAAACAGGGGGGAAGCGCTCATGAACATTCCTTCAGATGCTGGGCCAGGCTGGCGCGCGACAGCTCGCCCATGCGCATGCCGCACAGCCGGCCGTCGGCGCCATAGAAATAGGTGGAAGGCAGGCCCCGCTGGCGCCAGTGCCGGCCGGCCTGCTGCTGCGGGTCGAACAGCACCTGGGCCAGCGGCAGCGGGGCTGCTGCCTGCTCGCGCTGCAGGTAGCCCATCACGGCCTCGGCTGACTCGCCCTGGTTGATCCAGATGAAGCGCACATCGGGCCGTTGCTGCTGGGCCTGGGCCAGCACCGGCATCTCGCGCCGGCAGGGCGGGCACCAGGTGGCCCAGAGGTTGATCACCATGGGTTTGCCGTCGGATTGCTGCAGCTGCTGCAGCGAGACCGGCTGCGCCTGCCCGTTGACCAGGGTGAAGGCCGGCAGGGCCGGTGCATCTGCGGACGGCAGCGCCTGCAGCAGGCTGCCCAGCACCAGCAGGGCCGCCCCCGCGCCCAGCGCCAGCCCTGTGGCGCGGCGCAGCACCGGGGAGCGGCGGCTGCGCCACAGCATGTACAGCAGCGCGGCCAGCAGGCCGGCCCAGAGGTTCCATCCCCCGTCGCGGATATCGACGACACGGCCTGCGAAGGCCGGCATCCCGCTCCAATCCCAGGGGGCCGGCGCGTACTCTGTCCACCACTGCGCGACATAGGCCAGGCGCGCCGCCAGCAGGCCGGCCAGGGTGCTTCGCCACAGCAGCGCATCCACGGCCTGGCCGGTGCGCCTTTCATTCCTGCGCGCCAGCCACTGCGCCAGCAGCCAGGCCAGCATGGCCACCACCACGCCCATCGGCAGGACCAGCGGCCCCAGCGCCAGGCTGGCAGGCAGGTGCAGCCAGGCGCCCAGCGCCGATAGCGCTGACGGCCCGCCAGGCTCTGCTGCTCCGGCAAGAACAGGCGAAGGCGCCAGCAGCGGGCCAGCAAGCAAGGGCAGGAAGGACGAAAGAAGAGGGGATGACCGGAGATGCATGGGCAAGGAGTTTCAGCCATGCAGGCTGACAGGTCGTGGATGCTGGCAGCGGGGAATTAACGGGGAGTTAACGGCCTCATGGCCATCAGGCTGCGACCGGTCCATTTCGCCCAGCCAATCCCATGGCCGCAGACAGCAGCAAGGCCGCAGCGGCAAATCCGCCAGACAGCCAGAGCGTGGCGTGCAGCCCCCAGCCATCGACCAGTTGGCCGCCTGCCCATGAGCCCAGCGCAATACCGATGTTGAAGACGCCAACGTACAGCGCCGTGGCAATTTCCACGGCGCGTGGCGCAGCCTGCATCATCCAGGTCATCAGGCCCACCGATACGCCGCCGTAGGCCAGGCCCCAGACCAGCAGCACGGCGCCACCACCGGTTGGCGAGTCGCCCACGGACAGGAACAGCACAGGCGCCAGCAGAAGGCCCATGGCGATCGCCGCCAGACTCGGCACCGTGCGGCGCGCCGCGATGATGCCCGCCAGGAAGTTGCCCGCAATGCCCGCGATGCCGTAAGCCAGCAGCAGCGCGCTCATCCATTGCGCATCGAACCCCGACACCGTCAGCAGCAGCGGGCGCACGAAGGTGAAGGACATGAAATGCCCGGCCACCAGCAGCAGCGTCAGTGCCAGCCCGGCCTGCAGCCTGCGGTTGGCCAGCTGATGGCTGAACTGGCGCAGGTTGGCCGAGCCTGTGGCAGGCAGGGCGGGGAGAACGGCCACGTGCAGCGCCAGCACCAGTGTGCTGAAGCCTGCCATGCCACCGAATGCCCAGCGCCATCCCGCGAAATCGCCGATCAGCGCGCCCAGCGGCACGCCCAGCACCGAGGCCGCCGCCACGCCGCCAAAGATGATGGAAGTTGCCAGGCCCATCGACGCCTGGGGTACCAGCCGTGCCGCCAGCCCGCCCGCGATTGCCCAGATGCCGCCCATGCAAAAGCCCACCAGGACGCGCGCGGCCAGCAGCCAGATCAGCGACGGCGCCAGCGCCGAGGCCAGGTTGGCCAGCACGAGCAGGGCCAGCAGTCCGCACAGGATGCGGCGCCGGTCCATGCCACCCGCCGCCATCACCACCAGCGGCGCGAACAGCGCGGCCAGCAGCGCCGGCAGCGAGATCATCAGGCCGGCCCTGCCCATGGAGGTGCCCAGGCTGCCAGCAATGGATGTGAGCAGGCCGACCGGCAGCATTTCCGTGGTCACCACGGAAAAGGTGGCCAGGCCCACGGCGGACACGGCCAGCCACGGGCGGCGCGCGGCGGGTTCGGGCCGCGTGGAGGAAGACGAATTCATGGTCCAGATCCCTTCAAACAGGTGGGGGGTGTTGCACCGCCGTCGCGGGACAGAGAAAATACATACGCTGCGTATGAATAGAATCCTATATACATACGCGGTGTATGTAAATAATCATGCACGCCGTATGTAAGGAGATTGGCCATGGTTCGCCGCACCCGCGCCGAGATGGAAGAAACCCGCGCCACGCTGCTGGCCACGGCCCGCAAGGCCTTTGGAGAGCAGGGCTACGCCGATGCCTCCATGGACGATCTCACCGCGCAGGTGGGCCTGACGCGGGGCGCGCTGTACCACCATTTCGGCGACAAGCAGGGCCTGCTGGCGGCCGTGGTCGAGCAGATCGATGCCGAGGTGGATGAACGCCTGAAGGCCATCACCGCCCATGCCCAGGATCCCTGGCAGGGCTTTCGCAGCCGCTGCCGGGCCTACCTGGAAATGGCGCTGGAGCCTGAAATCCAGCGCATCGTGCTGCGCGATGCGCGCGCGGCTTTGGGCGGTGCGCTGCCGCAATCGCAGCGCCACTGCATTGCGTCCATGCAGGCACTGATTGCGGACCTCATGGCGCAGGGCATCGTGGCCCGGGCCGATCCGCAGGCGCTGGCATCGCTGATCTACGGCAGCCTGGCCGAAGCGGCTTTCTGGATTGCCGAGGGCGAGGACGCCGACCTGCGGCTGGAGCGCGGCGCGGCGGCGCTGGACCTGCTGCTGGGCGGGCTGCTGGCCCGGCCCTGAGCGGGCCGCCTGGCCGCATTCTTGTGCACCCGCCTGCGAAATTCGGCACGCCGCCGCGCCAGCGCGGCAAATCTGCGATGCTCAGTCGCTTTTCGTTCCCGACTTGGATACAGACGGCGGGGCCTGGCGCCAGGCCCTGCGGACAACAACATGCATGTTCTCTTGGTGGAAGACAACGCGCTGGTGGCCAGCGGCGTGCGAGCCGGCCTGCAGCTGCAGGGCTTTGGCGTGGATACCGTGGCCTCGGCCGGGCAGGCGGATGCGGCCATCCGTTCCTCGCATTTCGATGCCTGCGTGCTGGACCTGGGCCTGCCCGACGAGGATGGCCTCTCGCTGCTGGCGCGCTGGCGCGGCCAGGGCCTGCAGGTGCCCGTGCTGGTGCTGACGGCGCGCGATGCCGTGTCACAGCGCATCGAAGGCCTGCAGACCGGCGCCGACGATTACCTGGTCAAGCCCTTTGACCTGCACGAACTGGCGGCGCGCCTGCATGCGCTGCTGCGCCGCGCGGCCGGCCGCAGCGTGGACTGGATCGAGCTGGGCGAGGTGCGCATCAACCCCGCTGCCGGCCATATCCAGCGCCAGGGCCGCACGGTGGAGCTGTCGCGCCGCGAGTGGTCGCTGCTGCGCGCGCTGCTGCAGTCGCCGGGCCGCATCCTGAGCACCGAGCAACTGCGCGACAGCCTCTACGGCTACAGCCAGGACGTGGAGAGCAATGCCGTCAACGTGCATGTGCACCACCTGCGCCGCAAGCTGGGCCATGAACTGGTGGAGACGGTGCGCGGCGAGGGCTATCGCCTGGGCCTGCACCCATGATGCGCAGCCTGCGCGTGCGCCTGCTGGCATGTCTGTGCCTGGCGCTGTGCACGCTGTGGGGCGGGGTGGCGGCCTGGATGTTCTCCGACATGCGCAACGAGCTGCGCACCGTGCTGGATGACCGGCTGATCGCCTCGGCGCGCATGGTGGCCGGCATCGTCCACCAGTTCCGGCCTGCCCGGGAGCTGCCGCAGGACTGGAGCCCCATGCTCAACGTGATCGCGCGCGACGGCGTGGCCTGCGAGGTCAGCCTGGTGCGCGGCGAGGTCCAGCCCGTGCGGCCCGAATCGGCCCTGCCGCAGGTGCTGGCCAAGACCGAGGGCAGCCCCGTGTTCCCGCAGAGCATGCCGCTGGGCTTTTCGACCATCATCAAGGGCGGCAAGCCCTGGCGCACCTATGTGCTGGAGGACCACGGCGTGCGCATCGCCACGGCCGACCGCATCGATGTGCGCGAGGGCCTGATCCACGGCTTTGCCTACACCATCGTCCTGCCCTTCGTGCTGGCGCTGCTGGCCAGCATGGGGCTGATGTGGTGGGCCGTGACCCAGGGCCTCAGGCCGCTGGAGGCCCTGCGGCGCGAGCTGGCGCGCCGCCCGCCCGGCGACGACTCGCCCGTGGCCCAGGGCCTGCAGACGCGCGAGCTGGCGCCGCTGGTGGGCACGCTCAACCAGCTGCTGCACCGCGTGCGCGCCGCCATCGACCGCGAGCGCCGCTGGAGCGACGACGCCGCCCATGAGTTGCGCACGCCGCTCACCGCCATCAAGACCCATGTGCAGGTGGCGCAGATGGCGCTGGCGGCGCCCGGCATGCCTGCCGGCCTTCTGGCCGCGCCGCCCGGCTCCATGGCCCGCGATTCGCTGGCCCAGGCGGGCGAGGGCGTGGAGCACCTGCAGCACACGCTGGAGCAATTGCTGCTGCTGGCGCGGCTGGAGCAGCATGAACCTGGCGCTGCCTCCGTGCTGGCCTGCGGCGATGCGCCTGCCGATGCGCTGCAGGCGCTGGACAAGGCCTGGCAACTGGCTGTGAATGCCGTGAGCGCCCAGACCCCAGCGCCCGCGCTGCGCACATGGTTGGACAACGGCCAGCCCGTGCAGGACTGGCCGCTGGCCATCTCCGAGCCCCTGCTGGTCTCGGCCCTGCGCAATCTGCTGGAAAACGCCCTGCGCCATGCGCCGCAGCATCCCGTGGAACTGGCCGTGCGCCCCATTGGCGCCATGCCGGGCAAGACGCAGCAGCCGGGCACAGGCTATGTGGAGTTCACCGTGGCCGACCACGGCCCGGGGCTCAGCGCCGAGGAATGCGAAGAGGCCACGCGCCGCTTCTGGCGCAAGCGCCCCCAGGAGCATGGCAGCGGCCTTGGACTGCCCATCGTGCAGCGCATCGCCGAATGCGCAGGCGGCTGCCTGCTGCTGCAGCCGCGCAGCCTGTGGCAGCCCGAGGAAGGCCAGGCCAGCGGCCTGGTCGCGCGCCTGTACCTGCCGCTGGCGGACGGCCCGGGCCCGCAGGCCCCGGCCCCGGTCCATTAACGCCGGCTTAATCTCGGTTCCGTATCGTGCGGGCCTGGCTGGCCAGCCCTGCGGGCATTGCGCCTTGCGGGGCGGCGGCCGGTATCCCTATTCGATCCTGTCCGCCGCAGCCGTGCGCTCCTGGGTGCGTGGCGCGGACGCATGGCAGGGCAAATGCCTCTTCCCACGATGATCCGCATGAACAAACAGACCCTGTCCCGGTCGTGCATCGCCATCGGCATCTGCATGCTGATGGGCAGCGCCTGGGCGCAAGACGCCGCGCCCAAGGCACCAGCGCCCGCAGCAGCGCCCACAGCTGCGGTGCAAGGCAGTGCAGCAGCCGGCCAGAAAATCGCCCAGTCGGGCACGCCCCAGGGTGCGGCGGCATGCGCCACCTGCCACGGCGCCAAGGGCGAGGGCATGGCGGGCTTTCCGGCCCTGGCCGGCCAGCACGCCGGCTATCTGGCGCGCCAGCTCCAGCACCTGGCCGACGGCAGCCGCCAGGCCCCCGTGATGGTGCCCATGGCCAAGGCCCTGTCGGCCCAGGACCGCGCCGATGTGGCCGCCTATTACGCCAGCCTGCCGCTGCCCATCCAGCCCGTGCGCGGCCCCCTGCCCAAGGGCAAGGATGATGACGGCGCCTGGCTGGTCGAGCGCGGACGCTGGGCGGACGGCATTCCCGCCTGTGCCCAATGCCACGGCCCGGGCGGCGTGGGCGTGGGCGCCGATTTCCCGGCCATCGGCCACCTGACGGCCGACTACGTGCAAAGCCAGGTCGCCGCCTGGAACAAGGGCCAGCGCGAGGCCGGCCCGCTGGGCCTCATGGGCAAGGTCGCGCAAAAGCTCACGCCCGCGGACATCCAGGCCGTGGCGGCCTACTACGCCCGCCTGCATGGCGCCAGCACCAGCTCCAGCACCAGCACCAGCACCAGCACCGCAGCCACGGCCTCCGCGCCAGCCAAACCCTGATGGACCGGGAGCCGAACATGTCCGACACACAACCCACCCGCGCCTCCAAAAACTCCAATACCGCCGAGTACGTCGTCGTCGCCTGCCTGTTCGCCGGCCTGGCGGGCGCGCTCGCCTATGGCATGTACATCAGCCAGCCGGACATGCCACCTGCGCCGGCCCGCGTGGGCGCGGTCCCCGCTGCGGCTGCCACCGCAGCCAGGGCCGATGCAAATGCGAATGCCCAGGTCACCTCCCAGGCCGTGAAAGTGGCTGCCGACGGCGGCGCCTTCACACCCCCCGGTGCCCGCGACATCCCCGACACGCCCATGGGCGAGTGGATTCGCCGTGGCGAGGCCATCTTCCTGCGCACGCCGGCCAACGCCGTGGGCTTTTCGGGCAACACCCTCAACTGCGTGAACTGCCACCTGGACGCAGGCCGGCTCAAGGGCGCCGCACCCATGTGGGGTGCCTACCCGCTGTACCCGGCCTACCGCAAGAAGACCAACCACGTGGACACCTTCGCCGAGCGCGTGCGCGGCTGCTTCATGTACAGCATGAACGGCAAGGCCCCCGACGACGGCCACGACATCCTCGTGGCGCTGGAGGCCTACGCCTACTGGATGGCCCAGAAGGCGCCCACGGGCGAGAAGCTGCCGGGTGCGGGCTTCACCAAGGTGGGCAAGGCCGCGCAGGAGCCCAGCTTCGAGCGCGGCGCCAAGGTCTACGAGGCCAAGTGCGCGCTGTGCCACGGCGCGCAGGGCCAGGGCCAGGAAACCGGCGGCGTGACCGTGTTCCCGCCGCTGTGGGGCAAGCAGTCCTACAACTGGGGTGCGGGCACGCACGAGGTGGACAAGGCCGCCAGCTTCATCAAGGGCAACATGCCCTACGGCAACCCCACGCTGGACGACCAGGAAGCCTGGGACGTGGCCACCTACATCAACAGCATGGAGCGCCCCCAGGACCCGCGCTTCACCGGCAACGTGGCCGACACGCGCAAGCAGTTCCACGACACCCCGTTCTCCCTGTACGGCACCGAGGTCAACGGCCGGCTGCTCAAGGGTCTTTGAGCAGGTCGGACAGGCAACGGCAGGCCGGGCGCAGGCCTGCGTTGCCGTACATGGCAGGGCGCTGACCGCCGCCCTGCAAGCGCATCTGCGCCGGTGCGGCCTTTGCACCAGACGGCGTACGGTCATCGGTTTGACGGCCGGCATTTCATGATTTAATAAGAATCATTCTCACTGATTTGCCAGCGCATCCGGCTTGCATCGCAGCACACCGCCTTGCCGGCAAGCCAGGCCCGTGCCGCACAGGGCCATGCGCAAAGGCCTTCGCGCGACCACCGCGCAATGCTCAGGTTTGCCGAGGAAACCATGACCCAGACCTTGGACGACATTCAGCAACTGGCGCATGAGCACCAGGTGCTGCTGCGTGGCTACGGCCACGCCCAGTTGCGCAGCAGCGAGCTGCTGTGCCTTCAAGCCCAGGAAATAGAGAGGCTGCAAAGGCTGGTGATCCGCCAGCGCGCGGCCTTGATGGCCAAGGAAACCCAGCTGCTGTGGGCGCGCGAGGAGCGCGAGGCGCTGGAGAAGGCCATTCCCGGCCTCTCGCGCCGCGTCACATTGGCACGGCGCGTGGAGTCGCTGCTGGTGCGCGTGCAGGACCTGTTGCGCGAGCGCGCACGCTGGCAGCGCCAGTCGGCCGCGCCCGTGGCACAGCCCGCCATGCCTGCGCGGGAGCCCGAACAGGACGCCGAAGCCTTCGAGGCCAGCCTGCGCGAGGCCGATCTGGTGATCTGCCAGACCGGCTGCCTGAGCCACGGCGAGTACTGGCGCGTACAGGACCATTGCCAGCGCACGGGCAAGACCTGCGTGCTGGTCGAGCAGCCCGATGCGCTGCGCATCGTCCGCATACACCGGGGTGCCGAAGGCGGCGACAACCCCGCCATGACACTGACACACGGAGACACCACCGCATGACACGCAGCAAGATGCCCCTGAGCCCGGGCGGCGAACCCGAACTGCGCAGCGTCGGCCTGAAGGCCACGCTGCCGCGCATGCAGGTGCTGGAAATCTTCAGGCAGAGCGCGTCGCGCCACCTGCATGCCGAGGACGTGTTCCGCCTGCTGGCCGAGCGGCGTGCCGAGGTGGGCCTGGCCACCGTCTACCGCGTGCTGTCGCAGCTGGAGGCCGCAGGCCTGCTGCTGCGCCAGACCTTTGAAAGCGGCAAGGCGGTGTTCGAGCTCAATGAGGGGCCGCACCATGACCACCTGATCTGCCTGCAGTGCGGACGCGTGGATGAATTCAGCAACGACCACATCGAGGCGCTGCAGCACCAGGTGGCCCAGGCCCACGGCTACCGCCTGGCTGACCACCGCCTGGCCCTGTACGGCCATTGCGGCGCGTGCTCGCAGCTGCCACCCGAATCACCGGCACAGCCCGTGCAGGCAAGACAGCCTGCGCTGCAGGACAACGAATGAGCACCAACGACAGATCCCTGACCCCCGAGCAGCGCGCCGCGCTGGACCTGCTGATGTCGCGCCAGTCACGCTGGCCGCTGCAGGAGCCGGCGCCCGGCCCCGGCGTGATCGACACCGTCATCGACGCGGCCTTGCGCGCCCCCGACCACGGCCAGCTGCGCCCCTGGCGCTTCGTGCTGGTGCAGGGCGATGCGCGCCATGCGCTGGGCGAGGTGTTCGTGCAGGCAGCCAAGGCGCGCGATCCCCAGGCCGACGCCGAGCGATTCCGCGCCAAGGCCCTGTCGGCCCCGCTGATCATTGCGCTGGGCGTGCACCTGCAGCCCGAGCACAAGGTGCCTGAAAGCGAGCAGCTGCTGGCCGGTGGCGCTGCCGCCATGAACATGCTCAACGCCCTGCACATCCTGGGCTTTGGCGGCTTCTGGGCCAGCGGCGCCAACAGCCACGATGCCCGTGTGCGCGAGGCCCTGGGATTCGAGCCCCATGACCGGCTCGTCGGCTTGCTGTATGTGGGCACGCCCGTCTCGGCCGGCCGCGAAGCCCTGCGGCCGCCGCGCAACCGCTTTGTGCGCGAATGGCAGCCCGGGCAAGACCTGGTGCAAGGCCGGGCCCTGTCCTCCAGCGCGGCCGACGAAGGCTGATCCTGGTTCCTTGAAACAAGGATGCCCGGCTTGACCGGGCATCTTTCGTTGCGGCTGCGCAATCGGCCTAAGCCGCCGTCTCGACCGACTTCAACTGGTAGATGGCATAGAAGTGCACGCCAAAGGTCCAGCGGAATGCCGGCCCCACCAGCGAGTAGGGCGGGCCATAGCCTTCCATCACCTGGTGCGCGGCCACCAGTTGCAGGCGCGGATGGGCTTGCGCCAGATCGGCCTCGCGGCGCAGGCCCCAATGGAACTGGGCCTGGGTGAGCCGGACCGAGGGGTGCTGGCTTGCGCGCCCGGCGGCCAGCCAGCACATGGCGTCGAACACCAGTTCCGAACCCGGCGGGCTGCATTGCGCAAACGTGGTCCACAGCGCCTGTATCTGCTCTTTTTGCAGGTACATGGAAACGCCTTCGGCCATCATGAAGACGGCAGGCCCTGACCTGTCGGCCGGCAGTCCCAGCCGCTGCCACCAGTCGGCGTCGGCCAGGTCGAATTCGCGGATCTCCTGGCGCTCCGATGGCCAGGGCAGCAACTGCCTGCGCAGGGCGACCACCGGCCCCAGGTCCGCATCCGTCATGTGCATCTGCCCGTTGTCCAGCCATTGGAAATAGTCGCTGAGGCCGCAGCCCAGGTTCACCACATGGCCCTGCGGCTGGCGCCGGAGAAAGTCCTGCGCCAGCGCGCGAAAGCAGTGCGTGCGCGCCAGCACGCCGTAGATGCTCTGCCTGTCCTGAAGCCAGCGGCTGCCGTCGTCGCCCAGCTGGGTCAGGGTGTCCAAGGCATGGGCATCGCTGACGGCCATGCCGGGAAACAGCCGGTCGCCCAGGGCGCGGGCGGTCAGCGGAATGCGCAGCGTCTCGCTGACGTCGGACAGTTTTTCCTGCCGGGGCGTGGAGGGCGGCGCATCGGTGAAAGCCGGGCCGGCCGACGGTGCAAGAGGTTCGGGCATTGCTCGCTCCTGTGGTGCGCTGCAGGCCAGGATGCCAGGCCTGCGCACGTCATGAACCAGTTAACGGAAATCATTCATATTGGCTTGATGCAAGGCTGCCACGGCACGACCCGCGACGCTGCCATGGCCATCATGCGCGAAGTCCGTTCAGAACCGGCAGTCCGCAGTCTGCACCAGTTGCGCAAAGGCGCCGCCCAGCGTGCGGTTGTGGTGGCCGATGATGAGCTCGGCCTGCAGCAGCGGCGAATCGGTGGTGGTATGGGCATCCGCCACCAGCACCGGGCGAAAGCCCAGGCCGGCTGCGGCACGGCAGGTGGTGTCCACGCAGAACTCGGTCTTCATGCCGGCGATGACCAGTTCGGCAATGCCGGCTTCGGCAAGCCAGGTGGCCAGGCCGGTGCCCTCGAAGCAGCTGGGCCGTGTCTTGTCGAAGACGCGGTCCCGCTGCGCATCGATGCCCAGCTGCGGCAGCAGTTGCGTGAGCGGGCTGCCCGGGGCGATCGGCGAGCCTGCAGGGCCGGTGTGGCGCGCAGCGAAGATGGGCGCGCCGGCTTCACGGGCGCGGGCGATCAGTTGTCGGGTGTTCGCCAGCACGCGGTCCTTGTCGAACGGCGCATCGCTGCTGTTGAAAAGACCTTGCTGCATGTCGATGACGAGCAGGGCACGCCGTGGGCCGCCCGGTGCGGCCGTCGAGGATGGGGAGGAAGCGGCGGAAGCGGCGGAAGGGGCGGAAGGGGCGGAAGCGGTGGAAGGGGGAATCTGCATGAAGTCTCTCCGGTGATGCCCTGGATGCACGGAGAAACGCAAAGGCCCCGTCCATCGTGGGCGGGGCCTTGGGGGAAGGTGGCTGCCTTGCGGCGCTCAGGTATCCGTCCACGGTCCGCCGTTGGCGGTCGTGGTGGTGGTCGTGAGGCGGTGCGTGGCAAAAACCATCCGCGCATCCTGAGGCCCGCGATGCGGCCTGTCAACCCTTGCGTGCGCGGGCCTGGCCCTCACGACTTGTTGACCTTGTGGTCCTCGCCCTTGGCTTCTTCCATGGCCTCGGGCTCCAGCTCCTCGGCGGAGCGATTGAGGTGGATGAAGGCGCCCCAGCCCAGCAGCAGGACACCCACGGCGCTGACCAGGGCGGCGGGGTAGAGCAGGTGGGCGGGTTCTTCCTGCGTCTTGAAGGCGGCGACCAGGGCCTCCACGGCCAGCGCGACGACCAGCACCACCAGAAAGCGCGAGAGAAAGCGGCGTACGCGCGTGGGGCCGCTGATGTGGGCCTCGCGTATGACTTCCTCTTCGGTGATGGTCTGGGCGATCTGCAGCGCAACCACGCCGGAGGCCAGGATGCCCAGCGCCTCGACGATGCGCAGGCCCGATTCGCCATCCACGCCATGCGCCATGGCGTTCCAGCCCTTCAGGCCCGCGATCCAGAGCAGGGCCACGGCGGCCAGCGAAAACAGCAGCGCGATGAGGGCGTGCAACACGGTGAAAAGGGTATGGATGGCTTTCATGGCAGAGGGCGGAGAGTGGGCCGTGGCGCATGTTTCCACGGCGCCGGCGCGCCGCTTGTAGGAAGCGGCGAACAGCGGTGGACAGGCGGCCTGCCTGTCTGCGGTTCACGGGCATGGATAGAATCCGAGGACCATGTCCAAATGGTTCATCGCGGTTTTCTCCCTGCACTTCGTCGTCAGCGTGGCCTTGTCCACGCTGGGGCTTGCGCCATGGCGCGCCCTGCCGGACGAGCCATGCGAGCCGCCCGGTGTCCACCCGCGCGCGGCCTGCGCCGGCCCGGAGCGCGAGGCGGCGCCGCGGGTGGACACGGTCTCCCTGCTCGATGACTTCGACCACGCGCTGATGGACGATCAGCAGGACCTCCCCGATGTCGTGCACGCCGTGGACGGCATGCCGGCGCCCCGCCTGCAGGCCGGGCGCCACATCACCGCCAGCCTGCGCGAAGGCCCTTGGCGCAGCTTGGCCCCGCCCGACCGGCCTCCCCGGGCAGCCTGATCCCCATTGCCGTTTTTCTGACCTGCAGTGCCCTGCGCCTGCGGTGCCTCTGCCGCTTCGGGACCCTGTCCTGAATGCCCGGCTGCCGGGCTGGCCCCTGGCTTTCCTTCTTCCCGGACCCATCGCCGCATGGGCCCTTTCTGCCGCAGCTGCGGCTCCCGGTTCCCACAACACGCATCATGGAAATTGCCATACTTTTTGCGCTGATCCTGCTCAATGGCGTCTTCGCCATGTCCGAGATCGCGCTGGTGACGGCGCGCAAGGCGCGCCTGCAAAAACTCATTGACGAGGGCGATGCCGGCGCCGCCGCCGCCGCGCAGCTGGGGGCCGACCCCACGCGCTTTCTGTCCACCATCCAGATCGGCATCACCTCCATCGGCGTGCTCAACGGCATCGTCGGCGAGGCCGCGCTGGCCGCTCCCCTGGCCGAGTGGCTGCAGCGCCTGGGCGTGCCCGCGCCCTATGGCGGCTACACGGCCACGGCGCTGGTGGTGGTGCTGATCACCTATTTCTCCATCGTCGTCGGCGAGCTGGTGCCCAAGCGCATCGGCCAGACCTACCCAGAGACCTTTGCGCGCCTGATCGCACGCCCAGTCAACTGGCTGGCCCATCTGACCAAGCCCTTCGTGGTGCTGCTGTCCGTGTCCACCCATGCGCTGCTGCGCCTGCTGGGCGTCAAGGAAAACAGCGGCAGCGTCGTCACCGAGGAAGAGATCCACGCCATGCTGGCCGAAGGCACGACGGCCGGCGTCATCGAATCGCACGAGCACACCATGGTGCGCAACGTGTTCCGCCTTGATGACCGCCAGATCGGCTCGCTGATGGTGCCGCGCAGCGACGTGGTCTGCCTGGATGCGGATGCGCCGTTCGAGGACAACCTGCGCGTGATCGAGCAGTCCGACCACGCGCGCTTTCCCGTGGTGCGCGGCGGCATGGACTCCATCATCGGCGTGCTCAACGCGCGCCAATGGCTGTCGCGCGCGCTGCAGGGCAAGGAGCAGGGCCTGACCGACCAGCCCATGCAGACCGCGCTCTATGTGCCCGAGACCATCACCGGCATGGAACTGCTCGAGAGCTTTCGCCTGTCCGACGTGCACATGGCCTTCGTGATCGACGAGTACGGCGAGGTCCAGGGCATCGTCACCCTGCAGGACCTGGTGGAGGCCATCACGGGCGAATTCCAGCCCCGCGATCCGCGCAACTCCTGGGCGCTGCAGCGCGAGGACGGCAGCTGGCTGCTGGACGGCCACATCCCCGTGCCCGAACTCAAGGACCGGCTGGAGCTGGCCACCGTGCCCGAGGAAGAGCGCGGCCGCTACCACACGCTGGCCGGCATGGTCATGCTGCTCACGGGCCGGCTGCCGCGTGTCACCGACACCGTGCAATGGGAAGGCTGGCGCTTCGAGGTGGTCGACATGGACGGCAAGGCCATCGACAAGGTGCTGGCCATGCGCGTGGACGTGTCGCTGCAGGTACCGGGTGGTGAAGACGGTGGTGCGGCCCATGCCGCGCGCTGAACGCCGGGGCCCGCGCGGCGCATGGAAACTGCTGGCATGCGCGGCGGCCGTGGTCTTCATGGCCGCCTGCCTGGACGGTGTGCAGGGCTACCCGCAGCAGCAGGCGCCCATCGTCAGCCCCTACGACATGACCCAGGAGCAGCGGCTTGCCGAAATGAACGTCATGGGCGCGGCCGGCCATGCCGACCATCGCTGGACCTACGAACTGCGCCCCGGCTGCGTGCTGCGCGTGGATCTGGACGGCCCGCAGGGCCCCAGGCCTTCGCATGACATCGCCCTGCTGGGCAGCGTGGTGGCTGTCACGGCTCAGCGCGAACGCGGCAGTTTCCGCGTGGAGCTGCAGCCCGGCGACGGCCTGCAGGCCGCGCGCTCCCTGGTGCTGGAAAGCGCCAAATGGGCCGACGCCAGCTGGACCCAGCTGCTGCTGCGTCTGATGCAAAAGGGCTGCGTGGAAATGCAGGGCCTCTCGCACGGCAGGACCACCGGCAGGCACTGAGAGGCCACGCAAAGCGGCAGGGATCGGCAGGCCAGGCAAGCGCGGCTTGCCTGGCCCCGCAAATGAAAAGCGGCACCGAAGTGCCGCCGGTTTGAACGCGGGACGAGAGCCCCGCGCACAAGGCAGATCGCCGGCTTACTTGGCCAGCGTCAGCGTGCCCTTCATCAGCGCGGAGTGGCCGGGGAAGGAGCAAAAGTAGCTGTAGGCCTCGCCGGCCTTCAGGGCGGCGGTGGAGAAGGTGACGGAATCGCTCTCGCCGCCGCCGATCACCTTGGTGTGGGCGATCACGCGGGCATCCTTTTCCTTCACGAAGTCCTTGGCGGCACCAGCGGCGATGCCGTCATTGGCCACGGGCTGCAGGTCGGCCGTCTTGCTCAGCACCCAGTTGTGGCCCATGGCCGTCTTGGGCAGCTTGCCCACGTGCTTGAGCTTGACCGTGAACTGCTTGCAGCTGGCGGGCACGCTGATGGTGGGCTTGTTGAATTGCATGGCGTCATTGCCTTCGATCTCGACGGCGCAGTCGGCGGCCAGCACAGGCGCGGCGACGGCAGTCATTGCGAGGGCCAAGAGGACGGGCTTCCATTGCTTTGCCATTGTTTTCTCCTTGAAAAGCGGGTGAGGTGGCTGGCATCCGAGGGCCATGGACCGGCAGGCGGTCTGTCGCCATGGATGCCTTGTATGGCTGCCCCAAGCATAGACAGGATCGGGGGCGGCAGGTTGATTTGAATCAAGTCAAAAGAGTTCGAAGACTTGCGCTTGGAGCATGCGGTATGGCGTCGCGCATGCAGGGCATGCATTCGGGCTGCCGCAGGAAAACGGTTTTGCCGCCCGTGGTCTTTTGGCGACGGGCAACCCCACAGCTCGCATGCCTCTACTCACGTCAGTCACATTTGGGTACGATTGCGGGAAATAGAGGGAATGTATGAGATTGCTTGTTTTCATAGGCTCGATCATCGGCGCCATCTTTCTGCTGACGGCGTTCTTCGTCGACAGCTCCCATCAACAGGCGGCGCTGGCGGCCATGGCCTGCGCCAGCGTCCTCATTCCCTATGTGCTGTTCAGATTGCACTCGATCGCCGTCGAGCATGACCAGCTCGACCAGATCCTGCAACTGGTGCGAAAGTCCGGCAGCCAGGGCGAGGGGCTGGCGCAGGGAGGCGATGGGGCCCCTGAGGCGAGCGGGCCCGTGGCGCCCAGGTCCTGGATGTCCTGAGGCCTGGCATCGACAGGTCTGGGGGGTGTCAGGCGAACTGCACCACCACGCGCCGGTTGGTGCGGCTTTTCTTCTCGATCTTGGTGACGGCCACCGTGCCTATCTCGGCCGTGCTGCGCACATGCGTGCCGCCGCAGGGCTGGCGGTCCAGGCCAGGGATGTCGATGATGCGGATCGTCGCCATGCCGCCCGGGGGCGCGGCGCCTGCGGTGCGCACCAGGTCGGGCTGTGCAGCCAGTTGCTCGGGCGTGATGCGGTCCACGTTCACGGCATGGCTGGCGGCGATCAGGGCGTTCAGGCGCTCCGTCAGATCGGCCTTGTCCAGCGTGGACTCGGGCAGATCGAAATCCAGGCGTGCCGAGTCCGGCGAGATGCTGCAGCCCGTCACGGGCACAGGCACCAGCACGCCCAGCAGGTGCAGGCAGGTGTGCAGGCGCATCAGCCGGTGGCGCCTGTCCCAGTCGATCACCACCTGGACACGTTCACCCACCTGGGGCGGGGCATCGGTCTGCAGCACATGCAGGATGCGCTGCCGGTCATCGGCATAGACGGTGTCGATCAGGGCCAGGCTGCGTCCGTCGGCCAGGATCAGCGTGCCGGTGTCGCCGGCCTGGCCGCCGCTGCGGGCATAGCAGACCGTGGCGTCCAGCTCGATGCCTTCGGGGCTGACGGCCGTCACGGTGGCTTCGCAGCGGTCCAGGTAGGCGTCGTCGTCAAAGAGCTTGTGCGTCTGGGACAGGGGCATGGGCATGGGGTGTCTCTGGGGTCATGTCGCGGTCCATGGTATCGGCGGCATGGCAGGGCCGGGCAGTACGCCTGGGCGAAAAGTCCCCAGTACAGTCCATGGCCCGCAGCGGTGGCAGTCGCCAGCTTGACAGCCTGTCAAGTGGCGGTGCCCGCGACCTGACAAGATCGGCGCCCGCACCGCGTGCGTGCCGGGGAACAATGGCGTGGCCGTTGCGGATGGCGCTACAGATTTTTCCAAAGCTGACGACATACGCAGGGCATGAATCTGTGAGTTTTCCGAGGGACTGTCCGGATGGATCAAGAACTTATGCTTCCGTCCGGTGCAGGCTCCACCCCCGTCTCCATCCCGGCAGGCCCTGGTTTGCGGCTGCCCACATTGTTCATCTCCTCATCTTTATGAGCACTACCGATCTTCACGCGGCTTCCCTGAGCGATCTCTATGACCGGCTGCATGAAAGCCTCAGCGACGAGGCCTTTGCCGCCGAACTCGACGCCCGCCTGCATGACGGGCGGGCCGACGAGGCACGCACCTTCCTGCGCGGCTGCGAGGAGCGTTGTCTCAACATCCTGGGGCATCTGAGCGGCAGCGACGCACCCTGGTCGCGTGACGGCGATCGCTGGCTGGCCTTTGCGCGGCTCACCGTGCCGCGCGGCCATGTGCTGTCGGGCCGCAGCGAGGAGCTGACCAATGCCCATGTGGCTGCCGAAGTGCGCGTGCTGGCCGAGCAATGGCTGGCCCACGCCCGCAGCGCCGACCTGCCTGTGTACAAGGGCATAGGCTTGGTGCTCGGCAGCCTGCTGCCCTGGCTCAGCTATCCCGGCATGCCCTATGACGAGGTGACGTCCACGCTGGACTGGGCGCTGGCGCTGCGCGAGGAGGCCGGGTTCCGCCGCAACCATGAGTACCACGCGGCCTGGAAGCCCCTGGTCGCCCAGCTGAACGATGCCGACCTGCTGCGCTACGCCGCCGTGGGCGGCAAGCTGTTCGACGATGTGCTGGACCACTACCGCAACGAGCGCCAGCCCATGCAACCCAAGGGCCAGGGCTGGAAGGACTGGCTGCCTTTCTTTGCCGAGCATCCCCAGCTCTTCGACAAATCCTACATAGATGATCCCGACCTGATCGGGCAACGCTGGGCCAGTGCCGGCGCGCCCCGGCGAGAGGAACTGGCCGCGCTGCTGCTCAGCCAATTGACCTACTCCCAGCGCGCCGAGCGGACGAGCGCATTGCAATTGCTGGACCGCCTGGTGGCAGAGGATCCCGCGCCCTTTGCCAAGCAGCTGCGTGAGAACGGCCGCTACCAGATCAGCCTGGCGCTGGCCATGCATGTCATGAAGCAGGACGATGCCGCCTTGCTGCCCCTGCTGCTGCCCGCCATGGCCCAGCGCTGCGACCGCGAGGACGAGCTGCGCCGCTACCGCAGCGTGATCCGCGAACTGGTGACCCGCCGCCCGGCCGATCTGGCCGAGGTGCCTGTCAAGGACCTGGTCAATGTGCTGCCCGTGCTCGACACCGCCAGCCTGAAGGCCGCGCTGCCTGCGCTGACTGCCATCATCACCGGCAGCAGCGCAAAGGGCCTGCGCGCCGCCATGGCCGGCCTGGCCGCCCACATTCCGCCCGCCAGCATGCTGGATGCCGGCTGGCTGAACAAGCCGCCCAAGAACCTGCTGCTGACCTGCCGCGACGTGCTGCTGGCCCATCCCGACCCTGCTGTCGGTCCCTTGCTGGCGCAGTTGCTGGCCGGCGGCAAGCTGGATGCGGCCTCGGCCAGCAGCGTGCAGCAGCGGCTGCAGCAGTTGGGCCTGACAGGGCAGGGCGCCTCGACATCGGAAGAAAGCCAGGCAGATGCCGCATCGCCAGCGTCTGCCGCTGGCGGCGTGGATCTGGAAGCCCAGATCGCTTCCATCAAGCGCCTGAGCGCGGCCATCAAGCCCTTCGATACGCCCGAGCTGCTGGCGCTGTGCGCGCCGCTGTCCGAACACGCGGCCCGCGTGCTGCTGCATGTGTCCGCCATTGCCGAAGGCGGCCTGCCGCCGCTGGCCGGCGAGCTGCTGGCGCGCATTCCGGCCGACAACCGTGCCCGCCTGGCGCTGGCCCTGGTGCAGCAATGGATTGCTTCCGAGGGCGAGCCCAAGCAGCGCTGGGCGCTCAGGCTGCTGCCCGGCCAGCCCGATGACCGCGTGGTCGATGCGCTGGTGGCCGCCGTCCAGGCCTGGAACCGCCCGCGCCTGCAGCGCGCGGCCGCCGCCGTGGAGCATCTGGGCGAGGTGGACAGCCTCTACGCTCTGCTGCGCGTGCAGGAGATCTCCGAATCGCGCTCGCTCAAGGACCAGGTGCAGCGCACGGCGCGCATCGCCCTGCGCGCTGCCGCCGCGCGCCGCAAGATGAGCGTGCCCGAGCTCTTCGACGAGCTGACGCCGGACTTCGGCCTGGGCCAGGGCCTGACGGTCACGGTCGGGCCGCAGAGCTACCGCGTGGAGCTGCAGGGCGATCTGAGCCTGCGCGTCATCAACGACAAGAACAAGGCCAGCAAGACCATTCCTGCGGTCAAGGACGAGGCGCTCAAGCCCGAATGGGAGGCCGCCACCGCGCAGCTCAAGACCCTGACCACCAGCCTCAAGACCGTGGTCAAGCAGCAGGCGCCGCGCATGCTGGCGGCCCTGGTCAGCGGCAAGCGCTGGCCGCTGGATCGCTGGCAGCGGCTGTTCGTGGCCCACCCGCTGCTGCGCATCGTGGGGCGCAGCCTGATCTGGCGCGCAGAGGATGCGCCGGGCCTGGCGCGCACCAGCTTCCGCCTGGCCGAGGACTTCTCGCTGGTCGATGTGGAGGATGAAACCGTGGCCCTGCCCGCTGGCTGCAGCATCAGCCTCTGGCATCCGGCCACGGCCCAGCCCGGCGAGCGCGAAGCCTGGCAGGCCTACATGGCCGACTATGAGCTGGATGCCCTGGTTGACCAGCTGGGCGCCTGCGCCGAGCAGCCCGCGCCAGGCCAGTTCAAGAACGGCATGCTGCTGCCGCCCGCGCCGATCACGCTGGCGCAGGAGCAGCTCGGCGGCCTGCTCAAGAAATTCGGCTACCGGCCGGGACCCGTGGGCGACGGCCCCAGCATCAACGAGCATGTGTGGCGCCTGCCCGCGCTGGAGCTGAGCCTGGAGCTGTCGCACGGCTATTTCCCGCCCTACCTGGACCTGGGCCTGCCCGTGGCCGTGGAAGGCCTGCGCGTGCACGACCTGAGCAAGGAGTACGGGGCCAGCGCCGACCCGGCGCGGCTGCCCAAGCCGCTGCTGGCCACGCTGCAAGGCCAGTGGCTGGCCCTGGCGGCCAAGGCGGCTGCCTGAGCCTTTGTGAACCTTTGCTCCCTTGAAACGTTGGCCGCCCGACCGCCCATCACCGAAGACTCCACAGACCATGAGCAACAACGAGACAGCAGCGCTTCCCCTGCAGGCTTTGTACGAACTGCACACGGCCGCGCCGGCCGGGCGCGAGGGCATGCCGGCCTTTGCCGCCGAACTGGCAAAGCGCCTGGCCCAGGGGCGTGATGCCGAGGTGGCGGACTTCCTGCGCGACAGCAGCAGCCTGTGCCAGGAACGGCTGCACCAGTTGTCCGGCGAGCATGCGCCCTGGCAGCGCGACCACGCGCTGTGGCTGGCGCTGGCGCGCATCAGCCTTCCGCTGGGACAGTTCTATGGGGGCAACTCGGGCGTGCCCCGGCGCAGTGCCGAGCTGACCGCAGAGCTGACGGCACTGGCCCGCGCCTGGCTGGATGACTGGGGCAGCCGCACCCACCAGCCCTGGAGATTGCGCGATGGCTACGACCTCGTGCTCAGGCAGGTGTTTGGCGTGCTGGGCCATGAAGGCATGTCCAGTGCCGAGATCACCGGCCTGCTGCGCTGGGCGCGGGAACTGAGCGCAAAGGCCGGCATTGCGCCCGGCGCGCAGTACTACTGCCACTGGCAGCACCTGCTGCACCAGCTGCCCGAGCCCGAACTGCTGGCCATGGCCATCGAGGACGGCGGCGGCCAGCTCAGCCGCGACATCGTCCAACGCCAGCTTCCGCTGCAGCGCACGCGGCCTGCAGCGCAGCGCTGGGCGCTGTGGCGGAATTTTTTTGCGCAATTCCCCGCCGTGCTTGACCAGCTGCGCCTGCCCGAGCCCGTGCTGATTGCATCGCGCTGGGAGACGGCCGATGCCGCGCGCCGCGACCTGCTGGCCCAGGACCTGTTCAAGGCCTTGTGCTTTGCCTCGGACGATGACTGGCCGCATGACCGTGTCCTGGTGGAGCGCATGCTGCAGACCGATGCCGCGCCCCTGGCCGCCTGGTTCAAGCAACTGGGCCACCTGGCGATCAATCCCGTCGTGGCGCAGCGGCTGTGGGAAGCCCGGTGGCCGGCCCTGCTGCCGCTGCTATTGCCGGCCTGCGCAGACGGCTGCAAGCACGAATCCGACCGCGCCGGCTACGCCCCGGTGGCCGAGACCCTGCTGGCCGATCGCCCTGGCGACCTGGCCCGGCTGGCCGCCGGCCCGCTAACGCACCTGCTGCCCGCGCTGCGCGTGGACACGCTGCAGCGGCTGCTGCCGCAACTGGGCAAGGCCGCCTCCAGCAGTGCCTCCAAGGGCTTGCGTGCGGCGCTGGCACAGGCCCTGTCTGCCCTGCCCGTGGATGCGCCCCAGGCCGCCGGCTGGCTGGCCAAGCCCAACAAGAATCTGGTGCTGGCCTACCGCGATGTGCTGGTGGCCCATCCTGATCCGGCGTCTGGCAGCCTGCTGTCGGCACTGCTGTCCGGTGGATTGCTGGACGTGGCCGAGCAAGGCCCGGTGCAGGCGCGACTGAAGGATCTGGGTGCCGCAGCCCCGGTTGCGGACGCAGCCAGGCCACCTGCCGGCGAGGCCGCGCCGGCAGGCAGCGATGTCGGCTCCCTGGCAGAGCTTGAAGCCCAGGCCGCCAGCCTGCAGCGCCTGTCGCCCGCCATTGCCGCGCTGGACCAGCCGGCGCTGCTGGACCTGCTCGCGCCCCTGTCCGCCCAGGCCGCGCGTGCGCTGCTGCACCTGGCGGCCACCAGCCCGCAGGAGCTGCCGGGGCTGGCCAACCAACTGCTGGCCCAGGCCAGCGCCGAGAACCGTGCGCGGCTGGCCTTGGCCCTGGTCCAGCACTGGGTGGCTGCCGATGGCGCGCCCGAATCGCGCTGGGTGCTCAAGCTGCTGCCCGGCGCGGCGGACGACCGCATCGTCGATGTGCTGTCCTCGGCCGCCCTGGCCTGGCACAAGACGCGCAAGGAGCGCGCCGTGGTCGCGCTGCAGCAGCTGGGCCGGCTCGACACGGTCTATGCCCTGTCCTGCGTGCAGGCCCTGGCCACCGGCAAGACGCTCAAGCCCAGCGTGCTGGCTGCCGCGCAGGCCGTGCTGGCCGAGGCCGCCACGCGGCGCGGCATGGCGCTGGCCGACCTCAGTGATGAGCTGACCCCGGACTTCGACCTGGGCCGGGGCGTGCAATTGCAGGTGGGCGCGCAGACCTATGACGTGCTGCTGCAGGGCGACCTGTCGCTGCGCCTGCGCACGCCGGCCGGCAAGCTGGTGCGCAGCCTGCCAGCCCTGGCCGACGAGGGGCTGCGCACGGAGTGGGAGGCGGCCGCCGCGCGGCTCAAGACGCTGTCCAAGGGCATCAAGGCCGTGCTGCAGCAGCAGGCGCCGCGCCTGCAGTCCTGCTTGATGCTGGGCCGGCACTGGCCGCTGGACACCTGGCGCCGCCTCTTCCTGGAGCACCCGCTGCTGCGCGTGGTGGCACAGGGCCTGGTCTGGCGGGTGGAGCCCGCGGCCGGCCAGCCGTTCAGCCTGCGCATTGCCGAGGACCTGTCCCTGGTCGATGCCCAGAGCGACGCCGTGCAACTGCCGGCCGAGGGCCGCATCGCCCTGTGGCACCCCGCGCAGGCCACTGAACAGGAGCGTGCGCAGTGGCGCGAATGCCTGGCCGACTACGGCCTCAAGGCCCTGATCGAGCAGGTCGATGCGCCCGCCGACCTGCCGCTGGCCCGCCAGTGGCAGCAGGAACTGCTGCAGCCCCTGGCACCGATACGGCTCACGCAGCAGGCGCTGGACGGCCTGGCAGGCTCATGGCGCTTTCATGCCGGCCCCGTGTGCGATGGCCCCGGCATCTACCTGCACCTGCGGGACTTTGCCGTGCAGCGCTGGCGCGTGGAACTGCTGCACAGCGCGGCCATGCCGTACTACGAGCCCGGCCATGAGATCGACATCGAAGGCTTTGCCCTGCTCGACATGGCCGCCGACCGCCTGCTGCCCCCGGCCGAATGGCCGCTGCCGCTGCAGGCATCGCTGTGCGCCATGCTCCAGGCCCTGGCCTCGCGCGCCGCGGGCGCGGCAGCCGCAGCGGCTGCAGCCCAGGTTTGACTCCCTCCAGAACCCCTGAATCCATGACCTCTTCGACCCTAGAACACACCGACCAGGCCACGTTGGAGGAACTGAGCGCCTCGCTGCCACCCGCCGAACTGGTCCAGGTGCTGGCCAGCCGCATGCGCGCGGGCCGGCATGACGAAGTGGGCGCCTTCACGCGCAAGGCCTTCGACGACTATTCCAACCCCATCCGCGCCCTGGGTAACTTCGATCTGCCCTGGACCCATGACCATGACCTGTGGCTGGCCTTCGCGCGGCAGACCATCCCCTTCGGGCGCAGGATTGACGGCAGCCTGGACGGCGACATTCCACGCCACAGCCCCGAGCTTGCGGCCGAGTTCGAGCAGATGGCGCGCGCCAGCCTGGCCCGTCCACCTGCGCCGGACGGCGACAACGACTATCGTGAAATCCGCATCCTGGACATGTTCGGCTGGCTCTGGTACCCGGGCATCAGCCGCGAACGGGTGATGCAGCTGCTGGACTGGGCCGCAGAGCTGAACGTCCAGTCCGGCGGCAGGTATGACAGAGTCGACTGGAAGCTGCTGCTGGGCAGCCTGGACGACCAGGACCTGATGGAGCTGGCCGAGCGCGGCGGCGCGCTCTATGCCGACATCCGCGATGTCTACGTGAAGCGGCACAGCGACGTTCCGCACCCGCAGCGCTGCGCGCCCTGGTACGACTTCTACCGCCGCCATCCCGACTGGTTCGACGACAAGCCCATCAACGAAGACCCGGGCCTGATCGCGCTGCGCTGGGACCTGGGCGCCGACGCCCAGCGGCGGCTGGAACTGGTCAACCTGCTGCTGGGCAGGGCGGACCGCGAGCCGGCTGATTACTTCATCCCCATTTTCGACCGCCTGGTGCGGGAGGATTCCGCGCCCTTCGTCGCCTGGATCGAAGGATGGCAGCCCAGGTACCACTTCGATGCGGTGGTCGCCCAGCAGATCTGGAAGGCACGCTACCCGGAGCTTTTGCCCCATCTGCTGCGCTGCATATTGCAGGTATCGCGCATTGAGCCCTTCATCGGCCTGCTCAACCAGATGCTGGCCGAGCAGCCCGACTATCTGCGCGAGATTCCCACCGTGCGCCTGGCCCCGCTGCTGGCGCAGCTGGACCCGTCCATGCTGCATGCCCGGCTGCCCCTGCTGGGCGAACTGCTGGCGGCCAGCAGCTCGCGGGCGCTGCGCGAAGCGGTGGCGCGCTTCATGCAAGGGCTGGATGCGCAGGCCGTAGGCGCTGCCTTCGAGTCCAACGCCTGGCTGCAGCGGCGCGAGAAAGCGATGCAGCTGGCCTGCCGCGACATCCTGCTGGCCCATCCCGATCCCGGGGTCGCGCCGCTGCTGCAGGCGCTGCTGCGTACGGGCCTGGATCTGGGCTCAGAAAGCATGGTCGAGGGCCGGCTGCTGGCCCTGGGTGTCCCAGTGCCGGGCGCTCTGACCGTGGCGCAGGGTGAGGAGGGCCGGGTCCCGCTCGATGCGCTGGAGTCCCGCGTGGCGCGCTTCAAGCGCTTTTCCAGCAGCATCAAGGCCTACGACCAGCCCGAGACCCTGGCGCTGTTCGCGCCGCTGTCCGGGCATGCGGCACGCACCGTGCTGCACCTGGTGGCCACGGCCGAGGAAGAGCTGCCGCCGCTGGTGGAGCAGTTGCTGGCCCATGTGCCGGCCGAAAGTCGCGCCCAGCTGTCCCTGCACCTGGTCAATGCCTGGGTGGCCCTGGAGGGCGAGCCCAAGGCGCGCTGGGCGCTGCGGCTGGCCACCGGCCATGTCGATGACCGCCTGGTGCAGACCCTGGTGGCCGCCGTGAAGGCCTGGGGCTGGAGCAAGAAGCTGCGCGCCATCATCGCCGTGGAGCAGCTCGGTGCGCTGGACACGCTGTATGCGCTGTCCCAGGTCCAGACCCTGTCCAGCTCGCGCAAGCTCAAGGACCTGGTGATTGAAGCCACGCATGACGCGCTCAAGGCGGCCGCCCAGCGCCGCGGCCTGAGCCTGATCGAGCTGTATGACGAGCTGACGCCCGATTTCGGCCTGGGCGGAGAAGGCCTGGTGCTGGAGGTGGGCCCGCAGCGCTACCGCCTGCAGCTGCAGGGCGACCTGAGCCTGCGCGTGGTGGGTGACAAGGGCAAGGCCTCCAAGACCCTGCCTGCGCTCAAGGACGAATCGCTGCGCCTGCAGTGGAATGCGGCCCAGGCCGAATTCAAGACCGTTGCCGCTGGCGTCAAGGCCATCGCCAGGCAGCAGGTGCCGCGCCTGGGTACCGCCTTCATGACGGGACAGCGCTGGTCCGTCCCGCGCTGGCGCAGATTGTTCCTGCTGCATCCCCTGCTGCGCATCGTGGGCCGCAGCCTGATCTGGCGGCTGGAGCAGGGCGCCAGCTTTCGCATTGCCGAGGACTTTTCCCTGCTCGACGCCACCGACGATGCCGTGGAGCTGCCAGACGACGCGCAGGTGCTGCTCTGGCATCCGGTCGATGCCGCAGCGGGCGAGGTTGAGGCCTGGCGCACCTGCCTGGCCGACTACGAGCTGCAGCCGCTGATCGACCAGCTGAACGCAGGCGCACAACTGCCCGAAGCCGGGCAGTGGAAGAACCATGCACTGCACCCCGCCGGCCCGCTGCAGATACGCCAGGGCGCGCTGTCCGGCCTGCTGGCCAAGTGGAACTACCGCCCCGGCCCCGTGGGGGACGGCCCCGGCATCTACGAGCACAAGCTGGACCTGGCAGGCCCGCAGCTGTACATCGAACTCCACCACGGGCGCTACCTGCCGTTCATGGACCTGGACAACCGCGTGGACATCACCCATGCCGTGGTCTACGACAGCAGCCATCGCGGCGAAGATGGCCGCTGGCCCCGGCTGCAGCCGCAGCAGTGGCCGCGCGCGCTGCAGGCCACGCTGATGGCGCAGTTCGCGGCCATCGCCGCCAAATTGGCCAGCACCAAAGAGAGCGACTGATGGCCACCAAACGCATTGCAGCGGCCACCCCGGAGCCTGCCGCCCAGCGGCTGCCGGCCGAGATGGCCCACGCCCAGGAACTCGCGGCCCTGCAGGCCGCCGACCAGGGCCCGCGCCCCGACGGCTGGCGCCTGAGCCCGCGCTCCGTGCGGCGCTTCATCCTGGGCGGTGCGGAACATGACGGCGGCGGGCCGGCCATCGCGCGCAAGATCCACGGCAACGATGCCCTGGTCGAGCGCGCCATCGTCACCCTGGCCGGCCAGCGCGGACTGATGCTGGTGGGCGAGCCGGGCACGGCCAAGTCCCTGCTGTCCGAGCTGCTGGCCGCCGCCATCAGCGGCGACAGCAAGCTCACCGTGCAGGGCGGTGCCGGCGTGGTGGAGGAGCAGATCCGCTACGGCTGGAACTACGCCCTGCTGCTGCGCGACGGCCCAGGCCCCGAAGCCCTGGTGCCCGGCCCACTGCACCGCGCCATGGGGGAAGGGCGGCTGCTGCGTTTCGAGGAAATCACGCGCTGCTCCACCGAAGTGCAGGACTGCATGGTGCCCGTGCTCTCCGAGCGGCTGCTGCAGATTCCCGAACTCAAGCACGAGCAGCCCTGGCTGCTGGCACGGCCGGGCTTCAATGTGATTGCCACGGCCAACCTGCGCGATCGCGGCGTCAACGAGATGTCGGCCGCGCTCAAGCGTCGCTTCAACTTCGAGACCATGCGCCCGCTCGAAGGCGTGGCCGCGCAGGCCGCATTGATAGGGCAGGAGGTGGGCCGCGCACTGGCGCAGCAGCGCATCGGCACCACCGTCGCGCCCGATGTGCTGGCCCTGCTGGCCACGGCCTTCCAGGAGCTGCGCAGCGGCAGCGTGGAGGGCACGGCCGTGGAGCGGCCGGGCACCGTGCTGTCCACGGCCGAGGCCATCGACGTGGCCTTCAACGCCGCCTGCCAGTGCTGGTACTTCGGGCAGGATCAGGTGGGGCCGGCCCACCTGGCGCGCCACCTGCTGGGCACGGTGATCAAGGACGACGACGAGGACCGGCGCCGTTTCGCCGAATACCTGCGCGTGGTGGCACGCCAGCGCGCAGGGCAGCCGCAGTGGCAGGACTTTGTCGCAGGCGGCCGTGAGCACTGACGCTGCCGCGTGGCTGGCGCCGCTGCCGCAGCTGCGCCTGGTGCCCGTGCGCCACCACAGCCCGCGCTGCGCCCACCACCTGCGCGCGCTGATGCGCGAGTTCAAGCCCACCCACGTGCTGATCGAAGGCCCGGGCGAGCTCGATGCCCTGCTGCCCGCGCTGCAGCACGCCCAGGCGCGTCCCCCGCTGGCCGCCTACCTGCATGCGGCCATGGCCGGGCCCGGCGCGGCCGAGCAAGACTGGCGCTGCCGTTGCTACGTGCCCTTTGCCGCCTTCTCGCCCGAATGGGTGGCCCTGCGCGAGGCGGCGCGGCTGCGCAGCGCCGTGCGCTTCATCGACCTGCCCTATGCCGACAGGCTGGCGCAGGCCGCGCAGCTGGACTACTTCGCCTGCGCGCCCGAACCCCTGCTGGCCGACGAGCCCGCGCGGCGCGCGCCCGATGTGCTGGCCGGCCTCATCCAGGCCAGCGGCTGCCGCGACTTCGACGAATGGTGGGACCGGCATTACGAATCAGGCAACGAGGACGCCTCGCCCCAGGCGTACTTTGCCGGCGTGCTGGCCTTCAGCCAGCTGCTGCGCGAGCGCGAGCAGGGCGCGGGCGGCAGCGGCATGGATGCCGAGGACGTGGCGCGCGAGGCCCACATGGCCGCCCAGGTCAGCGCGGCCCTGGCCGAAGGCGGGCGCTGCCTGGTGGTCTGCGGCGGCTTCCATGTGCCCGGCATCGTTGCCGGCCTCTCGGCCCCCGCCCGGCCTGCGGACGCCAGGCCCGCCATCGATGTGGGCGTGCACCTCATTGCCTACACGCTGCAGCGGCTGGAGCGCGCCAGCGGCTACGCGGCCGGCATGCCCATGCCCGGCTACTACCAGGGCGTTTGGCAGGCGCTGGAGCAGGGCTCTTCGCAACCCGATGCCCAGGCCTGGCCCGAGATGGCGGCACGCACCGTGAACAGCCTGCGCGCCCGGGGCATGCCCGCCAGCCTGCCTGACGCGGCCGAGGCCGTGCGCCTGGCCCATGGCCTGGCCGCCTTGCGCGCCTGCCGTGGCGGCCGGGCCGAGCTGCTGGAAGCGCTGGACAGCGCCGTGTTCAAGGAGCATGCCCAGGCCCTGCGACCGCAGCCTATGGTGCAGCAGACCGGGCAGCAGACTGGTCAATGGCTGCTGGACGCCGACGACTACGGCCAGCTGCCACCCAACGCGCCGGCCGCCCCGCTGCTGGTCGATGTGCAGGCCTTCTGCCTGCGCCACCGCCTGCCCGTGCGGCCTGCCGCACCCGTGCGCAAGGAGCTGGACATCTACCGCAGCGCGCGTCACCGCCGGCTGTCGCAGGGGCTGCACCGCCTGTGCTACCTGGGCGTGCCCTATGCGCAGCGCCTGGCCGGGCCGGACTTCGTGGCGGGCACGGGCCTGGCGCGTGTGCGCGAGGTCTGGACGCTGGGCTGGCAGGTCGAGACCACGGTGGCCCTGACCGAGGCCATGTGCCACGGCTCCAGCCTGGAGGAAGCCGCGGTGCACCTGGTGCGCGAGCGCCTGGCGCAGACGGCCCACACGGAGCCCGCGCAGCGCGTGCTGGAAGTGCTGGTCATGGGGCTGGACGGCATCGCCCAGCAGGTGCTGGACACCGTGCAGGCCTGGATGGAGCGCAGCCACGACGCGCTGGCCCTGGCCCGCGCCACGGGCTGCCTGGCCCTGGCCTACGAGGCCCGCCATGCGCTGGGCGGCGTGGGCCTGGCGCGCCTGCTGCCGCTGCTGCGGCGCTGCTTTGCGCAGGCCTGCCTGCGCCTGCCCTGGCTGGGCGAGGGCGATGCATCCCAGCAGGCACAGGCCCTGGATGCCCTGGCCGATCTGCACGGCATGGTCTGCCGCCACGCGCCCTGGGCCGACGCCGGCCTGTTCCACGATGCCTGTGCCGCCTTGCATGAGGCAGGCGCCGACAGCACGCCTGCGCGCGTGCGCGGCGCCACGGCCGGCATTCTGAGCATGGCCGGCCGCTGGCAGATTGCGCAGACCGATGCCGCCCTGCGCGCCATGCTGGGCCTGGCGCAGGTCGATGGCGCCGCCATGGGCGAATACCTGCAGGGCTTTTTGCGCGTGGCCAGGGGCTGGCTGCTCAGCCATCCGCCGCTGCTGCGCCTGCTCAGCGACGGCATTGCGCACTGGCCGGAAGACGCCTTCCTGGCCGGCCTGCCTGCCTTGCGGCTGGCCTTTGCCCAGCTGACCCGCGCCGAACTGCGGCAGCTGGCCGGGCGGCTGGCGGGTCTGTCGGGCGCGGCCCCGCCACCCGGCGCAACCACGCTGGCCTGCGTGCACCTGCCATCGGACGAGGCCCTGGCGCACAGCCGCGCCCTGGCGGCCCAGGTGGGCCGGCTGCTGCAACCCTGGGGACTGTCATGAGCCGGGAAGATCCGCCAATGCACGAACCGCCAATGCAGGAACAGGCAATCGATGCCGCCACCCTGCGGCGCTGGCGCCTCATCCTCGGGCCCGAAGCCGCCCAGCCCCTGGCTGCGGCGCAGCCACTCGATGACGCCGATGCGCACCGCGACGCGGCATTGGACTATCTCTACCAGCGCGAGCACCGCCTGCGCGAGCAGGCGAACACCTCGGGCACCGATGCGTGGCAGGGCGGGGGCGGGCAGTCCGGGCGCCAGGGCGGCAGCGGCGTGCCGGAGCCGCAGGCCGTGCACTGGCTGGGCGAGGTGCGCGATCTGTTCCCGCGCAGCGCCGTGGAAACGCTGCAGCGCGATGCGCTGTCGCGCTATGGGCTCCATGGCCTGCTCAGTGATCCCCAGGTCCTGGCCGAGGCCACGCCCAGCATCGAGCTGGTGGCCGCCTTGATGGCGGTGCGCACCAGCCTGCCCCCCGAGGTGCTGGCCGAGGCCCGCCGGCTGGTGGCGCGCGTGGTGGCCGATCTGCAGGCGCGGCTGTCCTCGCGCGTGCACTCGGCCCTGGGGCGGCGGCGCAGGCGCCGCAGTAGCCGGGGCCAGGGGCAGATGAGCGATCTGGACTGGCCGCGCACCCTGCGCCACAACCTGCGCCACTACCAGAGCGAGGAGCAGGTGCTGGTGCTGGAGCGCCTGTTCTTCAGGGAGAACGAAGCACAGCGCCTGACCTGGGACCTGTGGCTGGTGGTGGACCAGAGCGGGTCCATGCATGAATCCGTCATCCACAGCGCCGTCATGGGCAGCATCTTTGCGCGCGTGCGCGCCCTGCGCACCCATGTGCTGCTGTTCTCCGACGCGGTGGCCGATGTCACCGGCCAGCTGCATGCGCCCGAAGAGCTGCTGCTGGGCGCGCAACTGGGCGGGGGCACCAACATCGGCGCGGCACTGGCGCATGTGGCCGGGCAGCTTGCCGCGCCGCGCCGCAGCGTGATCGTGCTGATCACCGACCTGTACGAAGGCCATGACGAGGCCCGCGTCATCGCCGAGACCGAGCGGCTGGTTGCCAGTGGCGCCCGCGTGCTGGTGCTGGCTGCGCTGGACCGCCGCGCCCACCCCGACTATGACCGCGACCTGGCCGCGCAACTGGTGGCGCGCGGCGCCCAGGTTGCCGCCATGACGCCCGACCATCTGGTGGATTGGCTGGCCCGTGCCATGCAGGGAGGGCGGTCCTCATGATGCAGGAATGGCTGCGCACCCTGGACGATGACGCCATTGCCGACTGGGCCAACAAGGGCCTGCTCAAGCGCGGGGCCAAGGCCCTGGCGGCGGCGGATGCAGGGCAGTGGGAACTGGCGGCCAACCAGGCCCGCGCCGGCATCGAAGGCCATGTCCAGACCCTGGCCGGCGCGGGCTTTGCCACGCTGCAATGCAGCTGCCCCGCCTTTGGCCCCTGCCACCATCTGTGCGCTTTGCTGCTGGGCCTGCGGGCGCGGCTGGCCCACGAGACCCCGGCCGATGGCTTGGCCCAGGCGCCTGCTGCCCCGTGGCTCGACGGCGATGCCGGCGCCGTGGCCCAGGCCTTTGGAATGGCCGCCCAGCGCAAGGCCCTGCGCTGGATGGCCCAGGGCTTCGAGGCGGTGCTGGAAGAGGCCCCGGCCACCCTGATCGGCGAACTGTCCAACCCCGACGAAGTCACCGTGCGCCTGCCGCGCGCCGGTGGCTTGGCGGCGGCCAGTTGCAGCTGCAAGGCAGCGGCCTGCGCCCACCGCGCCCTGGTGGCATTGCAGGCCCGGCGCCTGGCGGGTGCACCCATGCCGGAGCTGCCGGCGCACGCGCTGGAAGCCGGCGCACTGCAGCGGCTGGCCCAGTCGCGCCAATGGCTGACCGGCTGGGTGCTGCAGGGCCGTGCAGGCATGAGCCCTGCCTTCCTCGACCAGGGCGAGGCACTGGCCACCGAACTGCGCCAGGCCGACCTGCCGCGCCCTGCCAGCGTGCTCAACCTGCTGGTACGCGCCTTGCGTGACGAGCGCGCAGGGCGTGCCGGTGCAGCCGAACGCGTGGCGCCCTTGCTGGCCGCGCTGTGGATGCTGCTGCGCGGCCTGGCGCAACAGCCCATGCCACGGCCCCTGAGCGAACTGGCGGGCGTGCACAGGCGCAGCTACCGGCGCGTGCAAGGCCTTTGCCTGCACGCCGTGGCAGCCGAGCTATGGCATGCGCGCGGCGGGCAGCGCGGGTTTTCCGTGCATTTGCAGGACGCGGCCAGCGGTCGGTATCTGACCTGGTCCGCATCGCGCGCCGAAGGCTTCGACCCGGAGTGGGAACCGGCCGGGGCGCTGGACTCGGAAACCCTGGGCGGCCTCACCGCAAGGCAGCTGCTGCAAGGCCCCCATGTGCTGCTGGACGGCTGGGCCAGCGACGATGGCCGCCTGTCGGCGCGCGACGCCACGCGGCTGGCGCCGGCCCAGGCGACCGGCCCGCTGCCGGCCCGGGCGACCGGCGCACAGCCGGGGGCCGACGATCCCCAGGCCCTGCTGCAGCGCCATCTGCAGGAGCTGCATGCCGACCCCTGGCGTCAGCAGACGCCCCTTTGGGCACGGCTGCAGGTGGCCGGCAGCGGCCTGGCGCAGCGGGACGAGCTGCTGCAGCGCTGGACGATTGCATTGCAGTCGCCGGTGCCCGGGCCTTCCCTGTCCCTGGTGGGCGATCTGCACGGCATGCAGGGCAGGGCGGGTGAGGCATTGCGCAGGGAGCTGGCGCGCGGCCGCGTGCTGCAGGAAGTCTTTGGCCGCGTGGAATTCGTGGCAGGGCAGCTGCAGATTGCCGTGGCTTCCGTGCGCTGGCAGGACAGCGCGGACTGGCACCATCCCAGCACGGCCTGGCCGGCGCCGCTTGCCGAAGTCAGTGTGGAGAAGGCTCCATGAGCAATTCAAGCAAAGCAAGCAACGAGAGCACCACCGCACCGCTGCGCCATTGGCTGGCACAAGGCCAGGCCTGGCTGGCCGACATGCAGGCCGCAGGCCTGGCGGGTGCCGGCGCACCGCTGCTGGCCGCAGGCCGGGCCTGGGCCGACGAGGGCGTGCTGCTGGGCTGGGGCGCCCTGGCAAGGCAAATGGACGGCGTGCTGGACCCGCAGCTGCCGCCGGCGGAGCGCGCGGCCGCCCTGCTCGATATCGCAGTCTGGGTCATGACCGCGCAGCGGCTGCAGGCCGGCGCGGATCAGTCCTTGCCCTGAAAAAACCCATTGAGTTCGGCGCCCGGCGTGGCCTGGGCGAACGCGTCGAAGCGCCCCGTCTCGGCAATGGAGCGCGCCGCATGCAGAAAGCCGCCCCAGGCTGCGCGCGCCAGTGCGCCGCCCACGCTGATGCGGCGCACGCCCATGGCCTCGGCATCCTGCAGGCTCCATTCGCTGGCCCCTCCGATCAGCAGATTCACCGGCTTGGGCGCCACGGCCGCCACCACGGCACGGATCTGCTCGGCGCTGCGGATGCCGGGTGCGTACAGGCAGTCCGCGCCGGCCTCGGCATAGGCCTTGAGCCGGGCAATGGTGTCGTCCAGATCGGGCCGGCCCACGAAGAAATTCTCCGCACGCCCGACCAGCAAGGTGCCGCCACCGGCCTCGTCGATGGCGGCACGGGCGGCGCGCAGCCGGGCCACGGCTTCCTCGATGCTGCGCAAGGGGTTGGCTGCATCGCCTGTCGAGTCTTCGATGGACAGGCCTGCCACGCCGGTGTCCACGGCCATGCGCACGCTTTCGGCAACCTCCTGCGGACCCAGGCCGAAGCCGCTTTCAAAGTCCGCATTCACGGGCAGATCGGTGGCTGCGACCAGGCTGCGCAGATGCTCCAGCGTCATCTCGCGGGAGATGGCGCCATCGGGCTGGCCCAGCGACCAGGCATGGCCCGAGCTGGTGCTGGCCAGCGCCTTGAAGCCCAGGCCCTGCAGCATGCGGGCGCTGCCCGCATCCCAGGGATTGGGCAGCACAAAGCAGCCCTGGCGGTGCAGGGCGTGGAAGGTGGCGCGCTTTTGTTCGGTGGTGGGGGTCATGGGGGCACTCCGTTGCGGGGTCAGGGCGCTGGTGGAAACAGCAGGGGCCGCGCGGCCAGGGACGGCAGCACGCAAGCCACATCATGGGCGCAGTCCGGCACCACGACGAAGCGGCGTGGCCGCTGCGGCGCCAGCAGTTCGCGCTCGTAGGCCGCGAAGGCGTGGCCTCGCTGCAGCCGGAACGGGCCTTGCAGCATGGCGGCGCAGGACTTGTCGAGGATGGGATAGAACGCGCCCTTGTCCGCGCTGCTGTCCAGGGCGCCTTCCAGGTAGTCGATCTGCGCGGCCGCATAGCGGGCCCGCGCGGCAGCCGCATCGCGCCCCAGGTGGCCGGGCAGGTCCTGCAGGCCGTACTTCCAGCGGTCATGGCCCGGGCAGGCGCTGGCGGCGGGCGGCACCTGGAAGACATAGCTGCACGCTCCCGGAAACGCCGAGCCTGTGCCGCAGGCTGCCCAGTCGGTGCTCTGCCCGGCCATCTGCGGCTGTGGCCGCACGGGATCGAAATACAGCCAGGTGCCCGGGTCGGCGATCACGTAGCGCAAGGTCACGGAGCCCGGCGCATCGGCTGCAAAGGCCACGCTGTGCTGCAGCATCTGCGCCCCTGCCGAAAACCCCGCCAGGGTCACGCTGCGCAGGCCGGGCCAGCGCTGCACGAGCTCTGCCACCAGCGCATCCAGCGCGGCGAAAGAACCTATCGGATGCGGCCCCAGCGAGGGCTCGCCGGCCAGCCAGCCAGCGCAGGTCCATACCGCGTCTGCGTTCCCGGCTGCGGGCACGCCACGGCTGTGGCAATGCGCAGCCTGGTCCTCGGGCACCTGGTACAGCGGGGCGATGACCAGGGTGTCCTGCAGCCGCTGCGCGCCTTCGGCGGCCCGCAGGCCGGCCTCGAAGCTGCGGTTGGCATCGCGCGGATGCCCGTGCATCACCACCAGCGCGGACCGGGGCATGGCGCCGTTGCTGGCCCCCGGCGCCTGCGATGCGTAGTAGCGCATGCGCCCCGCATCGCCCGGCAGATTGAAGGATTGCAGGCAGGCGATGTCGGCCCGGTGCCTGCAAACGGAAGCATCGGCGGAAGCATCGGCGGATGCAGTGGCAGACGCAGCCGCGGTGACAGGTTCGGGCGCTGGCGCTTGCGCCAGCGCCTCGACCGAGATCGCCAGAAACAGCAAAAGCAGGGAGCGCAGAGGACGGATGGACGGCATGTGCGGGACGTCATTCGCAGGGGTGGGTCGGCCTGCTAGTATGCGGGCGGCCGCAAGCCATGGCCTGGCTTGTTTCTCAAGACCCACTCCCTTGTCGCATATGCCACTTCTGCCGCGTTTCAGCCTTGTCCTTGCCTGTCTCGCACTGCCGGCCTTCGTTCATGCCGCAGACTTCGACAAGAAAAACTGCACCTACAAAGGCATCCGCCTCTACGGCAAGGTCCAGATCGTGCACTCCTTTCCCGACATCAAGGTCCAGGCCACCAGCTCTTTCCCGGACCTCAAGGTCAAGGTGGTGGACTCCTTTGCAGACAGTTGCGGGGAGTGGAAGATCGTCACCTCCTTCCCCGACTTCAAGGTCCAGATGGTCAGTTCCTTCCCGGACCTGAAAGTCGACATGGGCAGCTCGTCGCCCGGCGTGCGATAGCCGCCTGGCGCTGTCCAGCCTTGCCCCATCGCAGCACCGTGACCTCCTCCACACCCGACGAATTCGAAGCCCTGCACGACCAGGCCTATGCCGACATGGAACGCGGCGCGCTGGCCGAGGCCGCCCAGGCCTTCGAGGCGCTGGCAGCCCACATGCCGGACAACCGCCACTACCACTACATGCTGGGCCTGGCGCGCAAGTACCAGCGCGATTGGCAGCCATCGCTGGAGCACAACCTGCGCGCCATTGCACTGGCGGGCGAAGACGATGAAGCCAGCCTCTGGAATGGCGCCATCGCGGCCACGGCGCTGTCCGACTGGACCACGGCGCGCAGGCTGTGGAAGGCCTGCGGCATCCAGGTGCCCGGCGAGCAGGGCCCCATCGAGGGTGACTACGGCGTGGCCGTGGTACGCCTGCACCCCTGGCAGGGCGGCGAGACCGTGTTCATGCGCCGCATCGACCCCGTGCGCGCCCAGTTGCTCAACGTGCCGCTGCCCGAAAGCGGCCATCGTTTCGGCGACATCGTGCTGCACGACGGCGCCTCCACCGGCCAACGGTTCAACGGCCAGCGCGAAGTGCCGGTCTTCAACGAGCTGCAGCGGCTGGAGCCCTCGGCATTCCAGACCTTCGTGGTCTTCATCACCTGCGCCAATGCGCAGGACTTGCAGGAATTGCTGGGTACCGAAGCCCCGGGCATCGGCTATGCCGAGGATTGGACGGCCAGCATCCGCCACTACTGCATGCGCTGCAGCTACGGCACGCCCCACCAGCATGCCGAGGCAGCTTCGCCACGCGAGGGCGAACCGTCCTGGCAGACCGATCGCAACCTGGGCATCGCCGCAGTGGACCGCGCCGCCGTCGATGCCTTGCTCAACGCATGGCAAGCCGGTGGCGCCGGGCGCCGTATCGACGCAGTGCAGACCCGCGAACTGCCCGTGCCCGACGAGGAAGAAAGCTGGGCCTGGTGGGTAGGGCCCGAGGGGGATGATGCGGCAGATGATGGGGCGGATACGCAGTAGAACGCACCCGGCGATTCGAACTTCTGCTGACCCGGGCCAAAGTCGCTTTCAGAATCCGCAGTCGCGCAAGGATCTTTGGCCGCAGCCAAGGTCAGTGCCTGTTCAACTGCGGAAATAGCTGGTCGGCGAGCGCCCAGTTTACCGGCGGCGTTCCGCGACCTGCAGACAAAGGCCAGACAGGATCGGCCCGATGCGACATGCCTGAGAACGCATCCTCTTGCATCTTGATGCGTTGCAGGAAGCCGTGGAAATGGAATGCGCCCGTGTAACCGGGGATGGACGCGTTGGTGATGACACCCAACTCCGCCAGAATTCTCAGACACCACAGCCGGGATGCATTGTTGCTTCCTCTCATTATCTTGGCTTGCGAAATTTGCTTGAGCAGCTCGGTCGTTGACGTCGTGGGATCAATGGAGTCAATGGTCGTGAGCAGCAATCTGAGCACTTGTGTCTGTGCTGGCTGATATTCGAGGCGGATATTCGTCACATCTTCAAGATCGATCAGATGGCTGTGACTTGGCTCTGTGGCGCAGCGGCCGGCGTTGGCGAAATCGCTGATCTGATCGTTGCGGCCGATCTTGTCGGTATGCAGGATGCCGCAGACGGCGCAGGGTACCTCCGTTTCCTCTGCGTAGTAGCGGTTGTGAGCGGCATAGTCGAATCGCTCCCAGTCATGGGCAGGAAGCTGGGAGGCTGAGTAGTACGCCATGACGGGTGTCATTGCACGGCGGACACCCGTTGCAAGGCTAGCAATGAACAATTCGGTTACGCGGTCACGCAGGGTGTTTTGCGTGACCAGCTCGCGAAGCCTTTTGACGCTTGCGTCATGTCGGAAAATTTCTGCGTCCATGGTCTCCCTTCCTGTCACTGGCGCTATGCACGGACGGGCGCATGCAGCCTAACTTTGAAACCTTCCGCGACGCTGTAGCGAGGGATGCCGTGCCCCTCATACCGCCGCATCAGGCCAAGAAAGCGGTGCTTGAGCTGCATGGCCGCGCTGAACTCTTCCCAGGCGATCAGCGCACAGGGTGAGTCGCCGTAGGTACTGCAGATGCGCACCTGGCGCTGGTCCTGCTCCATCTGCGCCCAGCCGTCCTCACGCAGGCTGACGGCGCGCACCTGAGGATTGCGCAGATCCAGAAGCTCGGCGAGATAGGGCAGGTCCAGGTCGTTGAGCCAGAAGTAATTGAAGAAGTGGTGCATCACGTCCAGTGCATCGGGCGAGCCCCGGGCTTCGAGATCCATGTGCATCCGTGCGATGCCATCGCAGACGCTCATGCCCCGCACACGCACGGCGCTCAGCTGGATGTCTTCGGTGGTGTTCTCGCAAGAGAGGGTGTACTGCATGCTGCCTGGTGAGGTGGGACGGATACGGTGCTTGCCAATGTAGCGTGCGCGGCCCCGGATGGACGATGAACTTGCTTGATCCGCGACGGATTGGCCTTGGCCGTGCGTTGAAGTGATGTGGCAAGCCGGCATCGGCTTTCTGCAAGCAACGTCCGTCCACATCCTTTCAAGGAGAAACACCATGTCCCTGCGCAAAGCCTTCATGCTCGTCATTGCCACTGCTTCGTTGGCCGGCCTCGGCAGTGCCGCATCCGCCGCCACCTGGGACCAGACCCATCCGCGCCGTGCCGAGGTCAACGGCCGCCTGGCCAACCAGGATCGGCGCATCCACAACGAAGTGCGCAAGGGCGAGATCAGCCATGGCCAGGCGGCTGCGCTGCACCAGCAGGACCACAGGATCCGCCAGGAAGAACGCCTCATGGCCAGCCAGAACGGCGGTCATGTCACGCGCAGCGAGCAGCATGTGCTGAACCAGCAGGAGAACCAGGTCAGCCGTGAGATCGGCCACTGAGCTGCCGCCGGTCAGATCTCGCCAGATCTTGCGCACATGACACAAGGGCCGGCCGCCTTGAGGCGCCGGCCCTTTTTCATGTTGGCGTGCGGCCCGCGTTCAGGCTCTCAGCAATGGCGGCAGCGACCGCGCCGGGGCACCGCCTGGCAGGGCATGGCCTTGGGGGAACAGGTTGCGCGCCAGCCGCTGCGGGTCGATGCCGAAGCACTCGCCGGCTGCCGAGGCAATCAGCGCATCGACGCTGGTGGTCGGCTTCAGGTCCCGGTTCTCCAATAGCTGGCCGGGCTGCAGGCCAGGCCAGTCGGCCAGCACGCGGCCGCCCTGAACCGCGCCGCCCATCAGCATGGCGACGGCGCCTGTTCCGTGATCGGTGCCCCCGGTGCCGTTGGCCGCAGCCGTGCGGCCGAACTCGGTGGCCACCAGCACCACGGTCTGCGACCAGGCATTGCCGAGGCCGTCATGCAGCGCCGCAATCAGTGCATCGAGGTTCTTGAGTTGGGCTGCCAGCCGATTGTTTTGTGCACTGTGCGTGTCCCAGCCGCCGGTTTCGATCATGGCGATGCGCGGCCCGTCCTGGCGGGCAAGAAAGCCGGCTGCCAGCTTGCCCAGGCTGGCGCCATCCAGGCGCGGCCGGTTGTTGCCACCGTCCATGGCCACGCCGCGCGTGTCCATGGCGGAAGTCCAGAGAGCATGCAGCTGCGCATCTCCCTCGTAGAGCCTGGCCACGCGCAGCAGCAGGTCGTCACTGGCCTGGGGCAGGGAGGAAGGCGCGTAGGAGGCCACTTGCGCCGGCCCGCGCAGCGCCATGGGCACGGTGGGCGCGAAGGCAATGGCCTCTTCCCGGTGCGGCAACTGGGCGACCAGGCGGTTGAGCCAGCCGTCCTTGACCTGGTAGGGCGCGCTGCCTCCGGTTTCCAGCACGTTCTGGCCGTCGAAATGAGAGCGGTCACTGTAGGGCGAGGCGACCGCGTGCACGAACAGCGCCTGGCCCTGGGCGTAGAGCCTGCCGGTCTCGGCCAATGAGGCATGCAGCGCGAACATGCCGTCCAGCCGCGTGGCCGCAGCCGTGTCCACGGCGATGGCGCCGCGCAGCCGGGCGTAGCCGGGGTCGGCATAGGGAATCAGGGTCTCCAGCCCGTCGGCCGCGCCGCGCTGGATGATGAACACGAAGCGGCGCTCGGTGGCTGCACGCGCCAGCGCCAGGTGGGGCGCGGCCAGTGCCAGCCCGGTGCCTGCGGCCAGCAGGCCCAGGAAATGTCGGCGATTGCGCCTGGCCATCGTGCTGGTCGCGATGTTCGGGGCGGTCGTATGGATCGTGGTCATGGTGTTCACCTGCGCAGGAAGTCGGGCGAGACCAGCAGCAGCGCGAGTGCGCCGCTGCCGCTTTCGGATCGGGCAATGGCCTCGGCCGTGCCCGCGCCCAGTGCATCGCCGGGCAGCAATCGGGGGGCCAGCGCGCGCGCATCGACGCTGTTGCCGGCCTGGGCTGCGAGCCGCTGCGCCAGCTCGACACGGCGCACCAGCGCATCGGGCGCAGCCCAGCTGGCGGCGATGTCGTCGTAGCCGGCCGGCGAGCCGGGCCGCCACACCGGCTGGCCGAGCTGGTTGAGCAGGCCGGCGGCCTGAGCACCCTTCAACTCGCGCCGGCCCAGTGCGCGCATGGAAGAGACGGCCCATTCCCAGGGTGTCTTGAACTTCGTGGCTGGCGCGGCCCAGGGTTCTGGCGAATCGATCAGCGTGCGGTAGACGGCTGGCAGGTCCCCGCCGCTGCGCTGGTAGGCGGCCGCAAGGCGCTGCACCAGCGCGGGCGGCGGATCGTCGGCGACGAAGTGCCGTGCCAGCTTGGTCGCGACATGGAGCGCGGTAGCGGGGGAGGCCGCCAGGTCGCGCAGGATGGCCAGCGCCTGTTCTTGCCCGCTTGCGGCATAGCTGCGGCCCAGCAGGCGGCGCGGTCCGGGCTCGTGCAATGCCGGGCGGTACTGGAAGCCGGCGCTGGCGGCCGGGCTGCCTGCGTCATTGCCCAGGCTCCAGCCGGTGAGCGCGCGGGCGAACTCGGTCACGTCCTGCTGGGTGTAGCCGCTGCGCGCGCCCAGGGTGTGCAGCTCCATGATTTCCCGCGCCAGGTTTTCGTTCAGGCCGCGTGTCTTGTCCGGGTTGCGCCGGGCGGCGCGCTGTGCAGCGGGGCTGGCGGGTCCCACCGACTGGGCCTGGTCCAGATAGACCAGCATGGCCGGGTGGCGCATGGCGGCAAGCAACAGGTCCTCGAATCGGCCCAGCACGTGCGGGCGTATGGCCTCGGCCTCGTAGGCGCCGGCCAGGTCGAGCACCACGGGCTTTTCCACCGAGACCGCGAAGTGGTTCGACCAGAAATGCACCAGGCGTTCCACAAACGGCGCGGGTGTGTCGATGGCGCTGGCTAGGCGCGCGTTCACTGCGTCCAGGTAGCCGTTGCGTGCGCCACGGCGCAACTGCTGGCGGGCGGCGGCGCGCTGGTCTTCAGGCAGGCTGCGCAGCTCGCGCTGCCGGGACTGGTAGTCGGACAGCAGCGCGTCCGTGTCCGTGTGACCGGCCCAGGCAGGGGGCTGTGGCTGGTAGCGCGCGAACTGGTCCAGCAGCCAGCGCTGCGGGTCGGCGGGCAGTGCCTCGTCAGGGCGGGCACCCAGGCCGAAGCGGTTCAGGGCGATGGCGGCAGAATTCATGGCTTCACCTCGAAAAATCGCGGGCGGGGCGGGCGTGGCAGGCGTGTCCTGTGCTCCTCAGCGCCTGGCCGGGGATGCGGGCACATGGAACGGGCCTTGCTGCGCTGCCAGCCCCTGCACCAGTGTCTGTCGCTCGGCCGGCGTGAGCTGTGCCGCGAAGTCGACCACGTGCGCCTCCACGCGCTCGCGCACCGCCGTGTCGGCGGCCCGGGTGCGTGCCAATGCAGCCTCGACGGCAGTGCGATCGAACTGCGGCGCAGCCAGCAGTCGAACCACCTCGGCGCGGCCTTCGCGGCTGCCTTGGGTCAGCGCAGCAGCCTCGCGCCGCACTTCACGCAGTCCTGTGCGGAAAGCCTGGCGCCGCTCGGGCGGCAGGCCGTCTGCGGCAAAGCGCAGTCCGCGCGCAGTGGCCGGGGAGCTGCCTGCCGGTGCCCCGGTGGGTATTCCTGTCTGCGTGGACGTGGCTACCGACCTGGCCTCGGCCTGGTGTGCCCACCAGCGCCAGGTGCCGCCGGCAATGCCGCCCACCAGAAACAGATTCAGCAGGGCAGAGGCCCACAGCCAGCGGCGCAGGTGCGTCGTGCGGGGGGCATCGCCGATGGGGGGGTCGTTCATCGTCATTCCTCGCTTCCTTCCACCAAGGCGCCGCCCGTGTCGAAGGCGGTGCCCGGCCACCAGCCGCCTTCGGACTGTGCCGGCCGGGCCGTGGGCAAGGCCGTGCCTATCAGCAAGGCCACGGCCAGGGCGCCTGCGGCCACACCGGCCAGGCCCGCACCGGCGATGCTGGCGCCGGACCACCAGCCATGCCAGGGCTTGCGGCCGCTGGCGCGCACCGGCCGTGCGGGCGCGATACGACGGGGCTGCGGCCATGCATGCGGCGATGGTTGGCCTGGCGCAGTCGCCATGCCTGGTCGCGCTTGCAAGCCGGCCAGCACCGCGCTTGCCAGCGCTGCGCTGGGGGGCGCGACGGCATGGCTGCCCAGCAGCGTGTCGAGTTCATTCGCACGGGCGAGCAGGGCCTGGGCCGCAGGCGCAAAGGCCGGCTGTTCCATCAGCGCGTGTGCCGCCGCCTGCTCCTGGGCCGGCCAGCGCCGCAGGTCGGCGCCCCAGGCGTTGGCCAATTGTTCAAAGCGATCTGGCGTCATGGCGGTGATCCTCCAGGGTCTGCGGGTGCGGCGATTGCGCTCGTGCTTGCGTCCTGCAGGCGGGCGCGCAAGCTGCGCCGCGCACGGGCCAGCAGGCTTTCCAGGGCATCCACGGAGACGCCCATGAGTGCTGCCGCCTCGGCCTGGGGCAGCGCCTGGTAGTAGTGCAGCACCAGCGCCTCGCGCTGGCGCGTCGGCAGTGCATCCAGGGCTGCGGCGACTCGGGCGCTGTGCTGCGCGTGGTCCAGCTGCTGCTCCGGTGTGGGCCCGGGGTCGGCGAAGGCGGCGGCTTCGGCGTGCTCGTCCAGCGCTTCTTCGCGCCGCACCGCGCGCCGGCGGAGCCGGTCGCGGCACAGGTTGAGCACCACCTCATGCAGCCAGGTGTCAAAGCGGGCCTGCCCCGGCCGCCAGTGGCCCACTTGCTGCCAGGCGCGCACCAGGCCTTCCTGCGCCACCTCTTCAGCCTCGGCCCGGCTGCCCAGCAGGCGTTGGGCAAGACCCAGCATGCGTGGCAGCTTGCGCTCCACCAGTTCGCGGGCGGCCTGCGGCTCACCGCGGGCCAGTCTCGCCAGCAGGTCGGCATCCGGGTCATCGATTTCAGCCAAAGGGCATCGGTGTAGTGGCGGGGTCAGCCAGTGTCGCGCGGCTCAACGCCAGCCGCGATGCCAGCCGTAGACCGGATGGTGCCAGCCCCAGCCGTAGCGCGGGTGGTATTGCCATACGAAGCCGACGCTGGGCATCGGATAGGCAGGCGCCACATAGGCGACGCCCGGCGGCACCACATAGGGGCCGGGCGCCACGGGCGCAACAGGCGCTACCACGCAGCCGGCCAGCGCGGCCAGGCTGCCGGCGGCAAGCGCCAGCGCAAGCGGACGGACGGCGCGGCGAACAGTCAAACGCAATGAGGACATGAAAGACTCCTGCATCGGCCACATCAGGTGGCCTTATTGCGTTCAACGCGCGGGCAGCACAGATCCGTCGCGGGGGAGCGAAAAAATGTCGCGGAGAAAAGCGGGGGAGAGGTCGGAGGCGGGAGAGATCGGGCCCGCGCGGAAGGCGGTCCGTGGGATATCAGTGGCGGATGTGTATCCGGGACTGATGGACTTTGCTCCAGGAAATCTGGAGCGGGCGAAGGGAATCGAACCCTCATCATGAGCTTGGGAAGCTCAGGTCCTGCCATTGAACGACGCCCGCTTCTACTGGTGGATCAGCATCTTACGCGATGCCGGCATTTGACCCAATGCGGAGCGGTCCGCATCTTCAACATCCTGTCCTTCATGCCGCACCGGCATAAGCCTCTGCTTGGTCGCCGGAACCTTGGCGCCGCTGGCGCTTCGCTGTGCGCACCCGATGTATGCCCGCCTTGCATCTCTACAAAGCTGGCCAAAACCGCAAGCGGACCCCGCAAAAAAGAAGCCCGCCAGCGGTGCTGCGAGCTTGTGAATGCCTGCGAAGTGCAGGCACGGGGAAGAAAAAGTCCGGTGCCCTTTTCAGGGCATGCCTATGAATTCCAGGAGGAGAACCATGAGTCAACCATAGGCCCGGCTGTTAACCGCATTTCAGCTCGTGACGGGGAACATCGGCCCTGCCAGCGTGGAGATGTACAGCGAGATGAGGGTCACCACGGACCAGAAAAATGTGAGGAAAATATGTCGCATCACAATCTCCTTCACGTCATTGAACAAGTGCGCGAACCGCCCGAATGCAAGCCTTCGCAAAACGTCGGAAGGGGCTGCGAGATCTGGTGCTGCGCAACTGAATGAGCTGGTAGCTACCCCTTACCGGAAAGGCATCCAGGAGACTCCGGTGGTAGCGGGCATCAGGGTCTGGATTGAAGGACTCACTCGGTACGACTTGACTCATGCTTATCTCCATCAGCAGGGCATTGCGGGTCTCGGGACTGACGCTATTTCACCTGCTTGTGAGGCTTCCCTGTGCGAGCCAAGTAAGGGTGCTCATGTAGGTCGAGCATGCCCCGTATGTATGAGTTCTTTCGACACGGTGTCCGCTTGGAGCTGCGGCCGTTGAAGGGGCAACGAAAAGGGCCCGCAAGCGGCGAAGCTGCGGGCCCTGGAAGAAAAATGCCGATGCCGTGGTGGCGTGCCTGGGGAAGGGATTTGAGAGGGAGGGAGGAGAAAGCTCCCAGGCTCGGCGGAATCCGTTGCTGGCCAGTATGCAGACCTTTTCTGAAGGAAAGCTTTACGTCGTGTAAAGAAGTTGCAGGTCTGCTGCGTGAAGTCACCCCGGATGGCCAAGTGCTGCGCGCTGATTTACCGCCGGAGGTCACGCGGTATTTGGACGGAACACGCCAGTACGTTGTGACCCTGATGGCCACCGAGGTGGAACTGCAGCAGGTTGACGGAGGGGCGTTAACGGCTTGCGTCTGTTTCGTGCAGAGCGCTATCCCACTACTTGGCCGGATGGTCCTTGCGGTACAGCGTCCACTCTTCCATTTCCGTGCCGTTCGGCAGCACGCAGATGCCTTCCTGGCCCTGGGGCGTCTTCTCCATCCGAACTTGTCCGCCGATTTCACCGCAATAGACCGATGCGGGATTGGCCATGCCCACGGAGGGTGCCAGCTTCTGTTGGGCGCATGCGCTGAGTGCCAGTGCCACCAGGGCGACCAGCGCGATTCCTGAGAGTTCCAGTGCTTTGTTCATTGCGCCACTCTATACCTCTGGAGGTTGGGAGTGTTGCGTCCGCAACCTTCGGTTTGCGATGCAAAGGTATGTCAGTGCGGCATTTTGTGCATAGAATGCTGACTCGCTAGCATACAACCCAAGAAAAGTCCATGACACCTGATTACAAGACGCTCCTGCAGCAAAAGGCAGAGATCGAAGCACGCATTGCCGAAGTCCTGAAAGCCGAAAAAGGCGGGGCCATCGCCAAGGTTCGCGAGCTCGTCCAGCAATTCCAATTGACCCAGGAAGATGTGTTCAGCACGGGCAAGCGCAAGTCGCCCGTCGGTGCAGGCGTGCCCAAGTACCGTGATCCGTCCACCGGCGCAACGTGGACCGGCCGGGGCAAGCCTCCTGCGTGGATCAAGGATGCAGTGGACCGCACTGCCTTCGAAATCTGACCAACAGCCCGCACCCGCGGGCTTTGTCTTTTCTGGCCACTTGCGCTCAGTGGGCCCACGGCAGTTCACAAGCGTCACCTTGCGCCAAGGCCGACGCTCTTGTCATGCTCTGCGCTGATTGCCTTAGCTGTGCTTGTCCGACAGGGCCGGTCCCGGGCGGCGACCATGCTTGAGGCCATGAACAAACCTACTCCCAACACCCCGGGCCAAGTGCCCACCTCGTCGTCCCGCAACCGGTTCGCTACCAAGCGAACCATGTACATCGTTGCCGCTATCGTGGCTGTGGCACTGGTGATCATGTTTGTGCCCTGGTAGGCGCGCATCGACGTCGCGCTCCCGCTCCCGCGCCTGCTCATGTCCGCAAGGGCATGAGAAAGCCCGCCATCTGGCGGGCTTTCGTTTTGGGGAATCGCTTGCCTCAGTGCGCGTGGTGCGCCGTGGGTGCTTGCGCCGGGGGGAGTTGGGCCAACTTCTGCGAGCAGTCGCTGCACACATGCCACGCGTGGAATTGGCGGGCTCCTGTGGCGGGTTTTTCCTGTTCGCACTGGATGCAGAAGACGGCGGGGGCCAGGTCCATGAGCCGGATCGGCTCTCGGCCTTTCTTGGGACTACGCATAGCTCTCCTTCAAAGTGTTGCTCCTCGGTATCCATTGGGCGCCGGGTTGGGAAAGGCCGGTCGTCAGCGGGCGCGCCATGGCGCAGCAGAAGCCAGCGCCATCGAGGGTGCGTGTTCAACTTACAGCCAAGCCGTCTCACGGTTGTGACTTCCGCATGACCGTGTGGGGAACGCGCCGCAGTGGTTTGACAGTGCAATTTGCGCAGTCTTAGAATTTGTCCCTTCCATCCCTGCGACCGCTGCGAGCCTGACATGAACCTGTGACGCCTTCGGACCCTAGTCCGACCGATCCCCTGAAGCCCATTCCCGGCCCACGGCGGACGCCCGCGTCACCACCTTCATGTCCGTTGACTGCTCCGCGTTTTCTGAACGCAACCTCGCGTCGCCGTGCGGCCTCTTTATGAAAGAGTGCCCATGACAGAACCCATCGACATCCTTGCCCACAACACCGCTGCCTGGAACCTGCAGGCAGCGAAAGACTGCGACTGGTCGCGCCCGGTCGACAGCGCTGAAATAGCCCGGGCCCGTGCAGGCAGCTGGCAGGCGCGGCTCACGCCCGGCCCCTTGCCAGCGGGCTGGCTGGATGATGTGCGCGGCCTGCGCATCCTCTGCCTTGCCGGCGGCGGCGGCCAGCAGGGGCCCATTCTTGCGGCGGCGGGCGCGCAGGTCACCGTGTTCGATGCCTCTGCCGGGCAGCTTGCACAGGACCGCCATGTAGCGCAGCGCGAAGACCTTGCGCTGACCTGCGTGCAGGGCGATATGCGTGATCTGGGCGTTTTTGCAGACGCCGGCTTCGATGTGATCTTTCACCCCATCTCCAACCTCTACGTGCCTGATGTGCGGCCCGTATGGCGTGAATGCGCGCGGGTGCTCGCGAAGGGTGGGCGCCTTCTGTCCAGCTTCTGGAATCCGGTGGTCTTCGTGGAGGACCGCGATCCCGCGTTGCGCGAGCAAGGGCTCATGCGGCCTGCGCGGCGCCTTCCGTATTCCGATGTGGTGGATTTGCCGCCCGCAGCGCTTGATGCCAAGCGGGAGCGCAATGAGGCGCTGGTGTTCGGCCATACGCTGGCCGATCAGATCGGCGGCCAGCTGGATGCGGGGTTGGTGCTGACGGGCTTTCATGAAGACTGGCAGCCCCATGCCCGTTTTGTGATCGAGAAGTTCGTGCCGACCTTCATTGCGACACGTTCGGTGAAACTCTGAAGGTACTGCTGCCTGGCCTTGACGCCCTCAGGTCGGCCTTAGGTCTCCCTCAGGTCGCCCTCAGGTGCGCAAGGCCGGTGTCCAGGGCTGTTGCTGGGCGGGTTCGGTCACGGGCTGCGCCGGCTTCGGTCGGGGTGCTGGGCCCTTGGCCTGGGACGATGGCTGGGCCTGCCGTGCTTGCTCGGCGCCGGATTTGGCCAGCAGCATCATCACGGCCATGCAGATCAGCGTCAGCATGAGCACCACGCAGATGGGGCCCAGATCCACGGAGGCGATGTCCAGCCCCTTCAGCGACTGCCAGCGTTCTGAGCGTACTTCCAGTGGTTCTTCGGGATCGGCCATGGCACCTCCACTGCGTTGAGTGTGGACACATGCTAGGCGTAAGTGAGCATGCAAACAATATGGGGACTTCGCCAGGATGTGAGGGTATACAGCAGCACCGGCTCGGTTGGCTTCACGCTGGAAGGCTCTTTCCGCTGCTGCCGTGTGACAGCTACTTGACCCACATCAACTGCACCGCCACAGCCAGGGCGATGGCCAGCAGCCCAAGCAGCACGGCCACTGCCACGACGGTGACCGCCCTGCGGCGCTTTGCCTTGCGGGGGTTGCGCAAACGGGGCGGGGTGGGAGGGGGCTGCGTGGCATCCAGGGCTGCAATTCTTGCCAGCCAGTCTTCGGCGGTGGGCAAGGTGGGGGTGGGCGATGCGCAGGGTGAGGCGGGGGGCGATGCGGGTTGTGAGACGGGCTTGCCACGGTTCATGGCTCCAGCTCCTGCCGCATTTCCTCCAGCACCTGAATGGCTCCCTGGATCATGGCCTGTCTGTGCTCCAGCGCAGCCTTTTGGGCCTGCAGCCGGTCCAGCTGCTCGGCGACCAGCGCCTCGTCGGCCCGCAGCTTCTTCAGCCGCTCCTGTATGGCCTCCATTTCCGGGGCGCTCATCTGCCAATCCTCCAGCATCGAAGGGCGCCGAGCGTGGCCCGGACCCTTCTCACAATTCACACGAATGCCGGCAATTATCTGTGCGCCTTAGTGATTGGCTATGAATGAATTGACATAGATTGTCATCGACCGGCGCAGAAGGCCGAAGGCTGTGCAGTTGTTCAAAGCAGCCAGGTCCTGTTGGGCCGGTTGCCGTCGATTTCCACAAGTCCTGCGTCCTGCAGTATGGGCAGGATGTAGGTGATCACCACGGCCGCGTTGTCGTTGGCCTGCTTGGCCGCAAAGCCCAGAAAGCCGGGCCGGTGCTGGCTGGAGGCCACGATGCAGGGCCGCTCGGCGCCGTGATGCTCCTGGGCCAGATGGCGCAGCACGGCGCCGAAGGCTTCCCGCCTTATGCGCACCGTGTTGCCCTTGTGCGTTCTGACTTCCAGGCCGCTGTCGCTGCGGCGGATGACAGTGAAGGACGCGGTGCGTCCCTTGTCGGGCGTCTTCAGGGGCTTGTCCTGGGCGATGCCGTCCCAGAAGGCATTGAAATCGTTGTTGGAGAGCACGCGCACGAAAAAGAGGTCCATTGCCTGGAGGTTTTCTTGGACGTGGAGTCTCCCTGGCTTCGACTGGCCGAAGATGAGCAAATCTGAGCAGTGCCGCTCAATGTGCGAGAAATTTGAGGAAGATCCGGCCTTGCCGCGTTCTGACCTCGGTCCCTTCGATAAAGCCCATCAGTCTGGCCGAACCGTCCATGGAGTACAGCGCCGGCCCATCGATGCGGTAGATGGGCCTGGTCCCGCACCGGACGAATTCATCGCCTTCGACACGCCCGATTTCGTTTCCGTGCCCATCAAGCACAGTCCACGAGCCTCCTGCAATCATGGCCTCACCCGGCAGTTGCCGGTTCCCAAGTGAAACCACCAATCTAAGGAACGCGAGGTGTCTGAATCTGAGCGAATCTGAGCAGTCGTGTAAAGCTGGGCCGCCGACGCCTTGGGCAGGGTCCTGTGGAAATTCGTGTGCGCCAGGCCCAAGCCGCATCGCACCGGCCAAAAGAAGCTGGCTGCGATCTAGGGGCACTGCATGCGTGGGCGATTGAGTGGTTCGCAGCCAAGTAGAATTGTTTCATATCAAAGACATGCTGCTCTGAAAGTTGCAGCGACCGGGCCCGCTTGGCGGGCCTTGTGCATGGGGCGCGGTCCCGCAGCCGGTATCTGGGTGCATGTCCTGATTCTCTGTAGGCCCGGCCTGCGATCCAATCTCGCGCATGGGGCTGAGCCTTCTCGTCAAATTGCTCTCATTTATGAAGATCTGCTGTCGCCAACCGGATGCGCCTGCGGCATTGCCTTTCGGCTTGCCCGGGGGCCATGCCGTGTGGTGCACGCCGCGCTGCGGAGGGCGGGCGTGAGCGAACAGGCGCTGTACGATCTGGCCCCCGTTCTGGAGCTGATGCTGCTGGGCCTGTTGCTGGCGCTGGGCCCCCTGGCCTGGGTGTGGCTGCGCAACCGCAGCGGCGGCTCGCTCAAGCGGCTGCAGGCGCTGTCGGTGCTCACGCTGTTCCTGACCTTCGATCTGGTGCTGTTCGGCGCCTTCACCCGCCTGACCGATTCCGGCCTGGGCTGCCCCGACTGGCCGGGCTGCTATGGCAGCGCCAGCCCCATGGGCGCCCGCGCGCAGATTGCCGAGGCGCAGGCCGCCATGCCCACCGGGCCGGTGACGCATGGCAAGGCATGGATAGAGATGGTTCACCGCTATCTGGCAACCACCGTGGGCGTGCTCATCATCGCCATGACCATCATGGCCTGGCGGCGCGCGCGGCGCCTGGGCAGGGCGGGTGGCGCAGGGGCCGAGCGTACAGGGGTCGAACGTACAGGGGCGGAGGGCGCAGGCGGTGCCCTGAGTCCGTGGTGGCCCACGCTGGCGCTGTTCTGGGTCTGCCTGCAGGGCGCCTTTGGCGCCTGGACCGTGACCATGAAGCTTTTCCCGGCCATCGTGACCCTGCACCTGCTGGGCGGCACGGGGCTGCTGGCCTTGCTGTGCGTGCCCGCCGTGGGGCTGAGCCGTGCTGCGCGCCAGCAAGGGGCGACCGTGATTTCACCCGCGCTGCGCGCGGGGCTGTGGCTGGGCCTTGCGCTGCTGGTGCTGCAAGTGGCGCTGGGCGGCTGGGTCAGCACCAACTATGCGGTGCTGGCCTGCAGCAGTTTCCCAACCTGCCAGGGCAGCTGGTGGCCGGCCATGGATTTTTCGCAGGCGCTGCAGATCTGGCGTCCGCTGGGCCTGCTGCAGGACGGCAGCAACATCAGCTTTGCGGGCCTCACGGCCATCCACTATCTGCACCGCCTGGCGGCCTATGTGGTGGTGGCTGCGCTGGCCGGGCTGTGGTGGCGTTTGGGTGAAGTGCCCGCACTGGCGTCGCAGCGCCGCGTGCTGGGTGCGTTTTTGGTGCTGCAGGTGCTGACAGGCCTGTCGAACGTGGTGCTCGATTGGCCGCTGGTGGCCGCGGTGCTGCATACGGGCGGCGCAGCTGCGCTGGTGACCGTGATTGTTTGGTGCCTGGCGGCCAGCCGCCCGGGCGCACTGCGGGACGGTCTGCCGGTTGCCCGTGGAGAGATTGCATGAGTAAACAAGCTTCCCTGAGTGTCGAGCCCTCGCGCTGGACACAGTTCTATGCCCTGACCAAGCCGCGTGTGGTGCAGTTGATCGTGTTCTGCGCACTGATCGGCATGGTACTGGCCGTGCCGGGCTGGCCCAACGCCGACCAGTGGCTGCACATGGCGCTGGCCTGCCTCGGCATCTGGCTGGTGGCGGGCGCGGCTGCCGCCTTCAACTGCCTGGTGGAGCGCCATATCGATGCGCGCATGAAGCGCACCTCCTGGCGGCCCACGGCGCGGGGCGAGCTGAGCAGCCAGCAGGCGCTGGCCTTCTCGGCCATCCTGTGCACGCTGGGCGCGCTGGTGCTGCTGCTGTGCACCAACCCGCTGACCATGTGGCTGACGCTGGCCACCTTCGTGGGCTATGCCGTGATCTACACGGTGATCCTCAAGCCTGCCACGCCGCAGAACATCGTGATCGGCGGCGCCTCCGGTGCCATGCCGCCCGTGCTGGGCTGGGCCGCAATGACGGGCCAGGTCGGTCCCGAGGCGCTGATCCTGTTCCTCATCATCTTCCTGTGGACACCGCCCCATTTCTGGGCGCTGGCGCTGTACCGCGTGGAAGACTACCGCCAGTCCGGCCTGCCCATGCTGCCCGTGACGCATGGCAGCGAGTACACGCGGCTGCAGATCCTGCTGTATACGGTGATCCTGTTTGCGGCCTGCATGCTGCCCTTCATGTACGGCATGAGCTCCTGGCTGTACCTGGTGGTGGCCGTGGTGCTGAGCGTGGGCTTCTGTGCCTATGCCTTTGCACTGTGGCGCAATTACTCGGACCAGCTGTCGCGCAAGACCTTCCGCTTCTCGCTGATCCACCTGAGCGTGCTGTTCCTGGCGCTGCTGATCGATCACTACCTCTGGCTGGGCTGATGGCCTGAGGGCCATGGCCGCGCAATGACAAACCGGGCCCTTGAGGCCCGGTTTGTCTTGGTGCCTGCCGCCTTACTTGATCTGCCGCTTTTCCAGCTTGCGCGCCAGCGTGCGCCGGTGCATGCCCAGGCGGCGAGCGGCTTCGGAGATGTTGAAATCGCTCTCGGCCAGGGTTTCGTGGATGTGCTCCCACTCCAGCGTCTTGATGGAGGTGGGGTTGCGTGACAGTTCCACGTCGGTGCGGCCCTCGAGGCGGCCGAAGGCGGCCTCGATATCGTCGGTGTTGGAGGGCTTGGCCAGATAGTGGCATGCGCCTAGCTTGACCGCCTCCACGGCCGTGGCAATGCTGGCATAGCCTGTGAGCACGACGATCAGCGCCTCGGGGCTGTGCTGGTGCAGCATCTGCACGCAGCTCAGGCCCGACGCGTTGCCCGCCAGCTTGAGGTCCATGACGGCGTATTGCGGCGAGTGCGTCTGCAGCAGCTCGCGCACTTCCTCGGCGCTGGCGGCCTGCAGCACGCGGTAGCCGCGCCGCTCGAACGAGCGCGTCAGCGTGCGCGCAAAGGTCGCATCGTCTTCAACCAGCAGCAGGAGGCGGGAGCTGTCCATGGGCGATTCGGGTTCCTGTGGGCGCCGCTTCAGGCGCCGGGTTCAATGGCAATCGATGACAGGGGCAGGCGGATCTCTACCTCACTGCCCCGCGGCGGGGTGTTCCTCACCTGAACGCGTCCGCCCAGCGAGCGCGCCACGTTGAGCACCAGGAACAGGCCCAGCCCTCGGCCCGGGCGCTCCGTCTTGGTGGAGATATGGCGCTGGCCCAGCTGTTCCAGCACGGCGGGTGCAAAGCCCGGTCCCTTGTCGCGCACGGTGATGCACAGCATGCCGGTGCGCACGGCCAGGTGCAGCGCCACATGGCGGGGGGAGGCTTCGGCCGCATTGTCGAGCACATTGCAAACCATTTGCTGCAACGCGGTATCGGAAAGAATGGGGAAGTCCTCGTCGGCCTGGACATAGTCGAAATGCTCCACGGCGTGGCGTGACTGCCAGTGCGCGACCACGCCGTCCATGAAGGCGCGCAGCGTGGTGGCCTGTGGCGCATCGGCGCGGGTCTCGCCGGCCGACATGAGCACGCTGGAGACGATGGACTTGCAGCGCAGCAGCTGCTGCTGCATTTCCTGCAGGTCGGCCAGCAGGTCGGGGTCTTGCGTGATGGCGGGCATGCGCTGCCAGTCGCCCAGGATGACGGACATGGTGGACAGCGGCGTGCCCAGCTCGTGCGCCGCGCCCGTGGCCAGCAGGCCCATGCGCACGATGTGCTCCTCTTCGCTGGCACGCTGGCGCATGTTGGCCAGCCGTGCGTCACGCCGGCGCAGGTTGGAGACGATGCGGCGCAGGAAGACGACCAGCAGCACCGTGGTCAGCCCGAAGCTGATCAGAATGCCGCTCACGTACAGGCCGGGCAGCCCGTCCGGTCCCGCCGCGCCAATGGGCAGGGGCCAGTGCACGATGGCCAGCACCAGGGTGCACAGCGAGGTGCTGGCAACGATGATCCAGGCGTGCACGGGCCGCAGCAGCACGGCGCCCAGAATGCCCTGCAGCAGGAACAGATAGATGAAGGGATTGCTGGCGCCGCCGCTCAAATACAGCTGTATGGCCAGGGCGAGCACGTCGGCCAGCAGGGCCAGGAACAGGTTGCGCGCCGAGATCTGGCGGCGGTGGCTGCGGTACCAGTAGATGTAGCCAAGATTGGTGAAGACGCTGGCCATCAGCACCAGGGCCATGGCCGGCAGCGGCAGGGTGATGCCGAAGCCGTAGTGCACCAGGGAGATGGTGATCACCTGCCCGACCACGGCAAACCAGCGCAGCTGTATCAGCAGCTGCATGTTCTGGCGTTCGGTGGTGCGCTCGACGCGGAACAGGGACTCTGAAGGCGAATTCACGCGGGCGATTGTGCGCTACCGCAGGCAGCCGTGGCGCGGCAGGGTCTTGTAGAGGACTGGCGTAAAAAAGGCCACCGATGTCATCGGTGGCCCTGTTGCCTGGAGCGACGGCTTTACGGCTCTACGGCTTTACGGCTTGCTGCTTGCCTGCCGGTCATTGCGCCTGACCAGCCAGGCCGCGCCGACCACCATCAGCGCCAGCCCGTACCAGGTCAGCGCATAGACCAGATGGCTGTTGGGGAAGCGGATCACGGTCATGCCCGGGCGCGGCCAGGTGCCGTCTGCCACGGGCTGGCCCGGCAGGCCTGCGTCGATGAAGTAGGGGGCTGCATGGTCCAGGCCCTGGGCCTGTGCAATGGCCGCCACATCGCGCGAGAACCAGCGCTGCTGCGCGGGATCGTTCTCGCGCAGGAAGCCGCCGCGCGGCTCGCTGATGCGCAGCAGGCCGGCCACCGTCACCGGGTCCTGGGGCGCCTGTGCGGGCTGATCCTGCCAGCGCGCGCGCTGCGCTGTGGGAATGAAGCCCCGGTTCACCAGCACCTGGTTGCCGTCGTCCATCTGCAGCGGCGTCAGCACCCAGAAGCCGGCGCCCAATTCGGTCACGGCCTGGGTCAGCACGGTCTTGCCGGCCAGCCAGTGGCCGCTGGCCTGCACGGCGCGGTACTCGTGGTCGGCGGCCGTGATCTGCGGCCATTCGGCGGGCGGGGGCAGGGCCGCGGGCGCGGCGTGCACGCGCTGGTCCACGCGCTCTATCAAGTCCAGCTTCCAGGCACGGCGCTGGACCTGCCAGCTGCCCAGGAAGATGAAGCCCAAAAACAAGGCGATGCCCACCGAGATGAGCATCGCCTGAGCGAGTGGGCCACGCCGGCGCGATGCGCCGGCGTGGCTGGAGGGCCCGGAGTTTCCGGATGCGGTCAAGGCGTGACCGAGGCCGGAGCCGTCTGAGCGGCGGGGTCGGCCGGCATGGTGTGCTGGGGCATCATGTTGGTGTTCATGTGGAACATGACCCACAGGGTGCCTGCAATGCCGATGGCCACGAAGACCACGGTGAAGATGGTGGACAGCAGGGTCCAGCCGCCTTCGATCTTGCCGTTCATGTGCAGGAAGAAGACCATGTGAACCAGGATCTGCACCACGGCGAAGCCGCCGAGCACCATCACGGCCGTTGCACGGTCCGAGATGACATTGCTCATCACCAGCCAGAACGGGATGGCCGTCAGGATGATCGAGAGCACGAAGCCCCACATATAGCCCGAGAACGTGCTGTGCGGGCCTGCGTCGTGGTGGTGATCGTCATGGCCGTGATGGTCGTGGTGACCGTGGCCATGGCCGGCGTGGATGTCGTGTGCAGCCATTTACAGCACCCCCATCAGGTAAACAAAAGTGAAGACGCCGATCCAGACCACGTCCAAGAAGTGCCAGAACATCGACAGGCACATCAGGCGGCGGTTGTTCTCGTGCGTCAGTCCGTGCTTGTTGATCTGGATCATCAGCGTGACCAGCCAGATCAGGCCGAAGCTCACGTGCAGGCCGTGGGTGCCCACCAGCGTGAAGAACGAGGACAGGAAGGCGCTGCGCTGCGGGCCTGCGCCCTCGTGCAGCAGGTGGGAGAACTCATAGAGTTCCAGGCCCAGGAAGCACAGGCCGAACAGGCCGGTGATGGCCAGCCACAGCTGGGTGCCGCCCAGCTTGCCCTGCTGCTTTTGCAGCATGGCGAAGCCGAAGGTGATGGACGACAGCAGCAGGAAGGCCGTGTTCATCGCCACCAGGGGCAGGTCGAACAGCTGGGCGCCCGTGGGGCCTGCAGCGTAGTTGCGGCCCAGCACGCCATAGGTGGCGAACAGCGCTGCAAAGATCAGGCAGTCGCTCATCAGGTAGAGCCAGAAGCCCAGAGCGGTGCCGTTTTCGGGATGGGGCTCCTCGGCGAGGTGGTACTCGCGCGGGGCCAGGGCGGCAGCGCCGCCTGCGGTGTAACGGGTATCAGACATGACGTGCCAGCTGTTGTGTGCGCAGTTCTTCCGTGGCCGCGACTTCTGCGGCGGGGATGTAGTAGTCGCGCTTGTAGTTGAACGTGTGGATGATCGACGCCAGCACGGTGGCGGCGAACGACGCAATGGCCAGGGGCCACATGTGCCAGATCATCGCGAAGCCGAAGACCGTGGACAGCGCAGCGATCACGACGCCGGCGCCGGTGTTGGACGGCATGTGGACGGGCTTGAAGCCGGTCAGCGGACGCTGGTAGCCGTGCTTCTTCATGTCCCACCAGGCATCGATCTCATGCACCACGGGCGTGAAGGCGAAGTTGTACTGGGGAGGGGGCGAGGAGGTGGCCCACTCCAGCGTGCGGCCTTCCCATGGGTCGCCGGTCACGTCACGCAGCTGGTCGCGCTTGAAGTAGCTGACCACCAGCTGGATCAGGAAGCTGCCGATGCCCAGCGCCACCAGACCGGCGCCCAGGGCGGCGATCACGAACCAGATCTGCAGCGAGGGGTCCTCGAAGTGGTTGGCACGGCGTGTCACGCCCATCAGGCCCAGCACGTACAGCGGTGTGAAGGCGACCCAGAAGCCGACCAGCCAGAACCAGAACGAGCACTTGCCCCAGAACTCGTCGAGCTTGTAGCCGAAGGCCTTGGGGAACCAGAAGTTGATGCCGGCGAACACGCCGAACACCACGCCGCCGATGATCACGTTGTGGAAGTGGGCGATCAGGAACAGGCTGTTGTGCAGCACGAAGTCGGCCGGGGGAACGGCCAGCAGCACGCCGGTCATGCCGCCGATGGCGAAGGTGCACATGAAGCCCACGGTCCACAGCATCGGCACCGTGAAGCGGATGCGGCCACGGTACATGGTGAACAGCCAGTTGAAGATCTTGGCGCCCGTCGGGATCGAGATGATCATCGTCGTGATGCCGAAGAAGGTGTTCACGCTGGCGCCGGAGCCCATGGTGAAGAAGTGGTGCAGCCAGACCAGGTAGGACAGGATGGTGATACACACCGTCGCGTACACCATGGAGGTGTAGCCGAACAGGCGCTTGCGGCTGAAGGTGGAGACGATCTCCGAGAAGATGCCGAAGCAGGGCAGGATCAGGATGTAGACCTCGGGGTGGCCCCAGATCCAGATCAGGTTCACGTACAGCATGGGGTTGCCGCCCAGCTCGTTCGTGAAGAAGTTCGTGCCGACGTAGCGGTCCAGCGACATCAGCACCAGGGCTGCGGTCAGGATGGGGAACGAGGCCACGATCAGCGCGTTGGTGCACAGGGCGGTCCAGGTGAAGACGGGCATCTTCATCAGGTTCATGCCGGGTGCGCGCATCTTGATGATTGTCACGATCAGGTTGATGCCTGACAGCGTGGTGCCGACGCCGGCCACCTGCAATCCCCAGATGTAGTAGTCAAGCCCGACCCCGGGGTTCTGCGCCCCCAGGTTGGACAGTGCCAGCCAGCCGGAGGTGGAGAACTCGCCCAGGAACAGCGAGATCATCACCAGCACGGCGCCGCCCGTGGTCATCCAGAAGCTGAAGTTGTTCAGGAACGGGAAGGACACGTCGCGGGCGCCGATCTGCAGCGGCACCAGATAGTTCATCAGGCCGGTCACGAAGGGCATGGCCACGAAGAAGATCATGATCACGCCGTGGGCCGTGAAGATCTGGTCGTAGTGGTGCGGAGGCAGGTAGCCCAGGTTGTCGCCGAAGGCCATGGCCTGCTGCAGGCGCATCATCAGCGCGTCGGCAAAGCCGCGCAGCAGCATGACCAGACCGAGGATCATGTACATGATGCCGATCTTCTTGTGGTCGATGCTGCACAGCCAGTCGCGCCACAGCGGGCCCCACAGGCGGAACTTGGTGAGCAGGCCCAGCACGGCAAGGCCGCCGAGCACCACGGCGATGAAGGTCGCCAGCACGATGGGCTCATGCGCCATCGGGATGGAGTCCCAAGTGATGCGTCCCAGCAGCCAGTGGGCCTGTGCCGGGGAGGTATGTTCAGACATATCGAGTCTCTTAGGTCGTGATGGGAGCGGGCGGCGGTCTGGCCGTCGTCCGCGTCCGCTAACTGCTTATTGCTGCGCAGCGGCTGCGGAGCCGTCGCGCTGGTCCAGGAAGGCCACGACGCGGTCGGCGTTTTGCACCGTGCACACATCCTGGGGCAGGTTCATGCCCACGGCCTTGAGATAGGCTTCGCCGCCGGCAGCGTCGATGGCCATCATGTGATGCATGCACATCTTGCCTTCTTCGACACAGCGGTTGAGCACCTTGTCGTACAGGCCTTCGTCCACCGTGGCGAAGCGCTCGACCGGGTTGCGCTCGCTGGGCTTGACCAGGTTCAGGTAGGTATCGCGCGTCAGGGCCTTGCCTTCGGACTTGGCCTTGGCAACCCACTGATCGAACTCTTCGTTGCTCAGGCCATGGAACTTGAACGTCATGCCCGAGAAGCCGGCGCCGCTGTAGTGCGATGCCAGGCCGTGGAACACGCCGGGCTTGTTGATCACGGCGTTCAGCTCGGTCTGCATGCCGGGCATGGCATAGATCATGCCGGCCAGGTCAGGCACGTAGAAGGAGTTCATCGTCGAGGTGGCGGTCAGCTTGAAGTGGATGGGACGATCCACGGGAGCGGCCAGCTCGTTGACGGTGGCGATGCCTTTTTCAGGGATGAAGAACAGCCACTTCCAGTCCATGGCCACGACCTGCACCTCCAGCGGCTTGACATCGGTGCTCAGCGGCTTGGTGGCCGAGACGCGGTCCAGCGGACGGTAGGGGTCCAGCTTGTGGGTGCTGATCCAGGTGATGGCGCCCAGCGCGATGATGATCATCAGCGGCACGGACCAGATCACCAGCTCCAGCGTGGTGGAGTGGTGCCATTCGGGGTCGTAGTGGGCCTCGGTGTTCGACTGGCGGTACTTCCAGGCGAAAAGCAGCGTGAGGATGATCACCGGGATGATGATGATCAGCATCAGCAAGGTGGCCGTGACCACCAGGTTGCCTTGCTGCGCGGCGATGTCGCCGGCGGGGTTGAGCACGACGGCTTTGCTGCAGCCAGTGAGACTGGCTGTCAAAGCGGCCGCGGTGAGCCACGCAGGCCCACGGAGTTCCTTGATTTTTAGCATGCTAGGGGCGCAACAAGAGCGCGTTTACATAGAAACGCGGATTACAAGATCCGGGCAAATGTATTACGAAGTATAAATTTGTCCATTGGACATTTTGTCCAACGTCAAGGAGAACCCGGGAACTTTCTGCTACCTGGGCGGGTGCACGGCAGGTGCCTGGCGGTCCGGAGGCCGCATTTTCGCGTCGCGCGCAGCAGGACAAACACCGAGGCCGGTCGAGGTGGAAACCGCCTTGCGCCAGATCAAGCGAGGGCGTAGAACAGAGCTGTCAGTGAGACGAGACAAGGAGCATCCATCTATGAGCGGCCTCGACACAACTGCAAGCTTCCCCGGCGGAAGCTATGAGAGCAAAGAATCTCTGTCCCGCGCCGACACCCACGAAGATGTCACGCCCAACGAAATCGCCGTCGGCGTGATCATCGGCCGATCCTCGGAGTACTTCGACTTCTTCGTGTTCGGCATCGCCTGCGTGCTGGTCTTCCCGGCACTGCTGTTTCCCTACCTTTCCAAGCTCGACGGCACGCTGATGTCGTTCGCCATCTTCTCGCTTGCCTTCGTGGCCCGGCCGCTGGGCACGGCGCTGTCCATGGCCGTGCAGCGGCGCTGGGGGCGGGCGACCAAGCTGACGCTGGCGCTGTTTCTGCTGGGCGTGTGCACCGTGGGCATGGCCTTCCTGCCCAGCTACCAGCAGGCGGGGGTGAACGCCATCATCGTGCTGGCGCTGCTGCGCATAGGCCAGGGCATTGCGCTGGGCGGCTCGTGGGACGGCCTGCCGTCGCTGCTGGCCATGTCGGCGCCCAAGAACCGGCGGGGCTGGTATTCGATGATGGGCCAGTTGGGCGCGCCGCTGGGCTTCGTGCTCGCGGCAGGGCTGTTTGCCTTCATTTACGCCCATGTGGGAGCCGACGAGTTCCTCAGCTGGGGCTGGCGCTATCCCTTCTGCGTGGCCTTTGCCATCAACGTCGTGGCACTGTTCGCCCGGCTGCGCCTGGTCGTGGGCCAGTCCTACACCGAACTGCTGCAGCAGCGTGAGCTGGAGCCCATGGGCGTGCTGCCGCTGATGCGCGACGAGGGTCGCAATGTGGTGATCGGTGCGTTTGCCGCCCTGGCCAGCTTTGCGCTGTTCCACCTGGTGACCATCTTCCCGCTGTCCTGGATCTCGCTGTACTCGGACCAGTCGGTGACCCATGTGCTCGGGGTGCAGATTGTGGGCGCCTTCTGTGCGGCTGCCGCCATCATGGTCTCGGGCTGGCTGGCCGACCGTGTGGGCCGGCGCAACACGCTGGGCACAATGGCCTGCCTGATCGGCATCTTCAGCTTCCTGGCGCCCTGGCTGCTGGGCAGCGGAACGATGGGCAACAACGTGTTCATCATCGTCGGCTTCATCCTGCTGGGCCTGTCCTATGGCCAGGCGGCAGGCACGGTGACGTCCAACTTCCCCTCACGCTATCGCTACACGGGTGCCGCGTTGTCCTCGGACATGGCCTGGCTGGTGGGCGCGGCATTCGCTCCGCTGGTGGCCCTGGGCGTGTCCTCGCGCTTCGGACTGGTGGCGCTGGGGATCTATCTGCTGTCGGGTGCGCTGTGCACGCTGGCGGCGCTGGGCATCAACCGCGCCATCGAGACGCGCGACTGAACGGGCGCAGCAAATCAAAGGCCGGCTCTGCCGGCCTTTTTCGTTGTGACTTCGCCTCAGGGGTTTTCACCGTAGCGCTGCTTGAAGTCGAATTCGAGCCTGTCGCAGTCCTGCACCGATTCAAACTGCTGCGTCTTGCGCTCGGCCTCTGGCCGCGCGGTTTCCTTGCGGCAGATCTTGATGGTTTCGCGCTCCACCCAGCGCGCCTCGCCTTCGGGCGTGGATAGCAACTGGCCAGCCAGCATGAGCACAGCGAAGAAGGCCACGGGCAGGCCGATGAGCCAGGGCACGATGCGGCTTTTTGGCGGCTTGGGCGATTTCGGCGGTGTTGGCGGTTTGGCCGGATCGGATCCGTTGGCGCTGGCAGCGGTGGCCAGTTCGCTGGAATGGGGCTCGGGTGTCTGTGGTTGCGCCATGGTGTGCTTGCTGTGGTTCCGGCTGGCGATTATCCAGGGCGCCCATCGCGCGCAGTCTGAGCGGGATCAGGGAACGGCGAGATCGCCTGTGCTAGCCATCTCCCTCATCTCCTGCACCAGCCATTTATCCAGCGCAAGAATGTCGGCCCTGCGCCCCGGATGGTGCGCCACCCACAGCTGCAGGCGCCGCGGACCGGCCAGTCGCGCGCCGCTGTTGCGCGCGCATGTCAGCGATCCGGTCAGTGACGGGTTGGAGATCGTGCTCAAGGGCGGGCAGATGGGAGGAGAGGCCTTCTTTGGCCACGTGCGTGATAGAGGCCAGGCAGGGCTCGCTGCCGCAACCATGGGGCAAACCTATAATGCGCGTTGGTCCCGACGGGACACCCTCCCGCCAGGGACAGCGCCCCGCGTGCGCGCTCCGAACTCCTAGACACCATGAGCACACCCACTTTCACCGTTGCCGACATTCGCAAGAGCTTTCTGGACTTTTTCGCATCCAAGGGCCACACCATCGTGGAGTCGAGCCCCCTGGTGCCCGGCAACGATCCGACGCTGATGTTCACCAACTCGGGCATGGTCCAGTTCAAGGACGTGTTCCTGGGCACCGACAAGCGCCCCTACAAGCGCGCCACCTCGGTGCAGACCTGCCTGCGCGCAGGCGGCAAGCACAACGATCTGGAAAACGTGGGCTACACGGCCCGCCACCACACCTTCTTCGAGATGCTGGGCAACTGGTCCTTCGGCGACTACTTCAAGCGCGAGTCGCTCAAGTGGGCCTGGGAGCTGCTGACCGAGGTCTACAAGCTGCCCAAGGAACGCCTGCTGGCCACGGTCTACGCCGAGGACGACGAGGCCTATGACATCTGGACCAAGGAAATCGGCCTGCCGCCCGAGCGCGTGATCCGCATTGGCGACAACAAGGGCGGCCGCTACAAGAGCGACAACTTCTGGATGATGGCCGACACCGGTCCCTGCGGCCCCTGCTCGGAAATCTTCTACGACCACGGCGCGCACGTGGCCGGCGGCCCTCCGGGCAGCCCTGATGAAGACGGCGACCGCTTCATCGAGATCTGGAACAACGTGTTCATGCAGTTCGACATGTTTGAAACGCGCGTAGAGCATCACCTCAACCGTGCGCAAGTCGATGCACTAGTAGCCGATGCCCATGCGCGTAGTGCCAACTACAAAGTGGTGGCTGAGGGGGATACTTGGCAGTATGTCGAGTTCGATGCCAAGAAGCTGCCCGCGCCTTGCGTGGACACCGGCATGGGCCTGGAGCGCTTGGCCGCCATCCTGCAGCATGTGCACAGCAACTATGAGATCGACCTGTTCCAGGCGCTGATCAAGGCCGCTGCGCGCGAGACGCACATCGCCGACATCGAGACCCCCTCGCTCAAGGTGATCGCCGACCACATCCGCGCCACCGCCTTCCTGGTGGCCGATGGCGTGATTCCCTCCAACGAAGGCCGCGGCTACGTGCAGCGCCGCATCGTGCGCCGCGCCATCCGCCACGGCTACAAGCTGGGCCAGAAGACCCCGTTCTTCCACAAGCTGGTCAAGGACCTGGTGGCCGTGATGGGCGATGCCTATCCCAAGATCCGCGAGCAGGAAGCGCGCATCACCGAAGTGCTGCGGGTCGAGGAAGAGCGTTTCTTCGAGACCCTGGCCAATGGCATGGATATTCTGGACGCTACTTTGGATGGACTTCTGGCAAAGAGAATTGCGAAAGAAATTGATCCTGAATGTTCGCTAGTTTCGACTTGGTGTGGCGGTGGCGTGAATTGGGTCAATGGGTATCGATTTGCAAGGCTTGGTGCCAAGGGGGGTGATGATTTTGACGTTCTATTGGCAGAGCGCTCGGACCATCAAATGACTGATTTCTACCCGCGAGACTGGTCTGGCTTGGTTCTGCCCGGTGACGTGGCCTTCAAGCTGCACGACACCTATGGCTTCCCGCTGGACCTGACCAACGACGTCTGCCGTGAGCGCGGCGTGGGCGTGGACGAGGCCGGCTTCCAGACCGCCATGGAAGAGCAGAAGAACAAGGCCCGCGCAGCAGGCAAGTTCAAGATGGACCGCGCCCTGGAATACACGGGCGATGCCAATGCCTTCACGGGCTACCAGAAGCTGGCCGAGGCCGCCAAGGTGGTGGCGCTGTATGCCGAAGGCAGCGCCGTGCAGGAACTCAAGGCCGGCCAGAGCGGCGTGGTCGTGCTCGACACCACGCCTTTCTACGCCGAGTCCGGCGGCCAGGTGGGCGACCAGGGTGTGATCAGCACCGCAGGCGCACGCTTTGCGGTCGAGGACACGCTCAAGATCAAAGCCGATGTGTTCGGCCACCACGGCGTGCTGGAGTCCGGCAGCCTCAAGGTGGGCGATGCCGTGCAGGCCGAGGTGGACACGCAGCTGCGTGCCGCCACCATGCGCAACCACTCGGTCACGCACATCATGCACAAGGCCCTGCGCGAAGTGCTGGGCGATCATGTGCAGCAAAAGGGCTCGCTGGTCAACGCCGAGCGCACGCGCTTCGACTTTGCCCACAACCAGCCCGTGACCGCTGAAGAGATCCGCGAGATCGAACGCCGCGTGAACGCCGAGATCCTGGCCAACACGCCCACCGATGCGCGCGTGATGGACATCGAATCGGCCAAGGCCACGGGCGCCATGATGCTGTTCGGCGAGAAGTACGGCGACTCCGTGCGCGTGCTGGACATCGGCAGCAGCCGCGAACTGTGCGGCGGCACCCACGTGCAGCGCACGGGCGACATCGGCCTGTTCAAGGTGGTGGGCGAAGGCGGCGTGGCCGCTGGCGTGCGCCGCATCGAGGCGGTGACCGGTGAGAACGCGCTGGCCTACCTGCAATCGCTGGAATCCACGGTGGACCAGGCCGCCGCCGCGCTGAAGGCGCCGACGGCCGAGCTGAACACCCGCATCGGCGGTGCGCTGGAGCAGATCCGCGCGCTGGAGAAGGAAGTGGCTGCGCTCAAGGGCAAGCTCGCTTCCAGCCAGGGCGACGAGCTGGCCGGCCAGGCCGTGGACGTCAAGGGCATCAAGGTGCTGGCCGCCAGGCTGGAAGGCGCCGACGCCAAGACCCTGCGCGACACCATGGACAAGCTCAAGGACAAGCTGGGCGCCGCAGCCATCGTGCTGGCCGCCGTCGATGGCGACAAGGTGCAACTGGCCGCAGGCGTGACCAAGGCCGAGACCTCGCGCATCAAGGCTGGCGATCTGGTGAACTTCGTGGCCAGCCAGGTCGGCGGCAAGGGCGGCGGCAAGCCCGACATGGCCATGGCCGGCGGCACGGACGCATCGGGCCTGCCCGCGGCGCTGGCCGGTGTGCAGGCCTGGGTGGCAGAGCGCGTCTGATCCAGCTGCGCGGCAGATGATTCCTGCTGCCCCTTCTTCGGGACGCCCCGGTGGACTCCACCGGGGCGTCTTGCCGTGGGCGCTGCGTATGACCTACATGGCCTGGGTGATGGGCGTGCTGGCGCAATCGGCCGCTGCCGCCGCGCAAAGCGTGGTTTTCATCAATCCCGGCCGCTCCGACGAGCGCTACTGGACCACGGTCAGCGAGGCCATGCAGGACGCGGCCAACAGCCTGGGCATGCAGCTGCAGGTCCGCTATGCCCAGCGCGACCACCTGCGCCCCATCGAGATTGCGCGCCAGATTGCCGCCTTGCCCAAGGCGCAGCGGCCCCGCTACGTGATGTTTACCAACGACTACAGCGTGGCGCCTGAAATCCTGCGCACGCTGGAGGCCGCAGGCATCGACAGCTTCATGGCCTTCAGCGGCGTGCCCGAGACATTGCGCGGCCAGACCGGCGTGGCGCGGGAGCGCTATCGCCACTGGCTGGGCAGTCTGGAGCCGGGCGCCGAGGAGGCCGGCTACCTGACCGCCAAGTCACTGTTCGCCGCTGCGCGGGCATCGGGCCAGGCGCGTGCGGCCGATGGCCGGCTGCACATGGTGGCCATTGCCGGGGACCGCTCCACGCCCTCCTCGGTGGAGCGCAATGCCGGCATGCGCCGTGCGGCGGCCGAGGCCAGCGACGTGGTGCTGCAGCAGGAAGTCTTTGGCGAATGGCGCCGCGAACGCGCCGAGCAGCAGGCGGCCGTGCTGTTCCAGCGCTATCCCGAGGTGCGCCTGGTCTGGGCGGGCAACGACGAGATGGCCTTTGGCGCCATGCAGGCCTGGCGCGCGCGGGGCGGCTCGCCGGGGCGTGATGCCTTCTTCAGCGCCATCAATTCATCGGCCGCCGCCATGACGGCGCTGCGCACGGGCGAGCTGTCGGCACTGGCGGGCGGCCATTTCCTGACCGGCGCCTGGGCCCTGGTCATGCTCTACGACCATGCGCACGGCACCGATTTCGCCTCCGAAGGGCTGGAGCAGGTGCGGCCCATGTTCACGCTGCTGGACAAGTCCCAGATCGACCGCTACGAGCACAGGATCAGCGCGCCGCTGGCCCCTCTGGACTTTCGCAGCTACAGCAAGCACCTCAATCCCCGGCTGCGGCGCTACGGATTCGAGCTCAAGCACCTGCTGCGCTGAGCGCCTTCCATGCCCCGCTTCCGTTCGATCGCCTCCCTGCTGATCCTGCGCATCATGCTGCTGGCCGTGGCCTGCATGCTGGTGTTTGGCGGCGCCCACGCCTGGTGGGAGTACCGCAAGGGGCAGCAGGAGTTTCGCCGCTCCATGGAGACGCTGGTGGCCAACAGCATGATCTCGCTGTCCGCCGCGTTGTGGGACATCGAGCCGGCCCTGGTGCGCGAGCAGGTGCAGTGGCTGGGCAAGCTTCCCCTGGTGGGACATGTGCAGCTGCGAGTCACCTCCACGGGCGAGATGTACGAGGCGGGCGAGCCCAGGGATGGCCGCGCGCCCGCCGTGTCCATGCTCATTCCGGCACCGCGTCACAGCCAGTCCAGCCTGCCGCTGGGCGAACTGCAGGTCTGGGAGAACCGGGGCCACTACCTGGAGGTGCTGCGCGACTCCACGCTGCGCGTGCTGCTGGGCTATGCGCTGTTCACGGCCCTGGTCTGCCTGATGGTGGCCTGGGTAATGCGCAGGGAGCTGCGCCAGCCGCTGCAGCAGATTGCGGGCTTTGCGGCCAACCTCAAGCCCAATGAGTTGTCGAGGCCCTTGGTGCTGGAGCGGGCGCGGCGCGGGCAGCGCGACGAGATCGACATGGTGGTGCAGGGCTTTGGCCAGTTGCAGCATGACCTGCGCGGCCACATCGAGCATCTGGACCTGCTGGTGGCCCAGCGCACGGCCCAGCTGGAGGAGCTGGTGGAGGAGGTCAAGCGCATGTCGCTGACCGATGCGCTGACCGGATGCCTCAACCGCCGCGCCATGGACGAGCGCCTGGCCTCCGAGGTCGCCCAGGGCCAGCGCCTGGGTGCGGCCCTGAGCGTGATGTTCGTGGACGTGGACCGCTTCAAGCAGGTCAATGACAGGCACGGCCATGCCGCAGGCGATGCCGTGCTGCGCGAGGTGGCACTGCGTTGCCGGCACGCACTGGAGCGGGAGCCTTCGGCGCAATGGATGGCGCGCTATGGCGGGGAGGAGTTCCTGATCGTGATGCCCGGTGTGGCTGCGGCCCAGGCCTGGGCGCTGGCCGGGCAGCTGCGCGAGGCCATACGCTCCACGCCCATACAGGTCCATGGCCTGGAGCTGGCGGCGACGGCCAGCTTTGGCGTGGCGCAACTGCAGGGTGCCGAGAGCGCGCAGGAACTGCTGCAGCGCGCCGATGCCATGCTCTACGAGGCCAAGCACGCCGGGCGCGACTGCGTGCGCGTGGCCGGCCTCGCCTGAACGGCACGGCGCCAGGGCCGGCTCAGAACAGTTCGATGTCGTTGCTGTTCACCTGGGGTGCCAGCAGCCCCTGTGTGATCAGATCACCGTAGTACCAGGTCTGGTTGCGGCCATGCTCCTTGGCGTGGTAGAGGGCCTGGTCGGCATGGCCCAGCACCTCCACGGGTGCGCCCGTGCCCATGGCGGCAAAGCCCGTGCTCACGGTGATGCGGCCGACCTGGGGGAATTCGTAGCTCTCCACGTCGTGGCGCAGGCGCTCCAGCGCCTTGCGGGCGTTGACCAGGCTGACCGAGCGCAGAAGCACCACGAATTCCTCGCCGCCGAAGCGGAACACACGGTCCTTGGCGTCGAAGCAGCTGCGCAGGATGTTGGCCACCAGGATCAGCACCTCGTCGCCATACAGGTGACCAAAGCGGTCGTTGATGCGCTTGAAATGGTCGATGTCGATGGCAGCCAGCCACTGGCCGGGAACGTCTTCCGTGGCCACGCCCGGCATGGCCATCGGCGGCTCCTGCAGCGACAGGCGCAGGAACTGCTCGTCGAAGGTCTTGCGGTTGAGCAGGCCGGTCAGCGCATCGCGTTCGCTGTAGTCCAGCAGGCTCTGGTAGTTGTGATAGACGCCGAAGATGCCCTGGATCACATCGAGCCGGCTGGGCGAGAAGGCCGTGGACTGCGTGATCTCCAGGCAGTGGTAGGCCGTCTCCTGGCGCCACAGCGGCAGCCACAGCACGTGCTGGCCATCGGGCTGCACGGCCGAGGCGATGAGGGCGCGCTGCTGCAGCGCCTGCTGCAGCGCGGGCATGGAGGCCAGCTCCACGCTTTGCGGGTCGTACAGGGCCTCGGCATCGGTGGACATGACCTGATCGCCCTGGCTCCAGGTGCGCGCACGCACGCAGTGCCTGCCGTCGGGCATGGCGAACAGCTCCAGCGCCCGCACCTGCACCACGCCATTGAGCTTGAACAGGGTGGACAGCACCGAGATTTCCAATCGCAGATGGTCCCTGTGGGCCGTCATCTCGACCAGATTCTGTAGCAATGGCTGCATGCGAGGCCTTGTATTGGAAGAGGGCGCGACCGGCTCAGCGGCGCTCAAACACCAGATCCCACACACCGTGGCCCAGGCGGATGCCACGGTTTTCGAACTTGGTCAGCGGCCGGTAGTCGGGCTTGGCGGCATAGCCCTCGGCCGTGTTGGCCAGCAGGGGTTCCGCGCCCAGCACCTCCAGCATCTGCACCGCATAGGGCTCCCAGTCGGTGGCGCAGTGGATGTAGCCACCGGGACGCAGCCGGCGTGCCAGCTTGGCCACCAGAGGCTCCTGGATCAAGCGGCGCTTGTTGTGCTTTTTCTTGTGCCAGGGATCGGGGAAGAAGATGTGGATGCCGTCCAGGCTGGCCTCGGGCAGCATGTTGTCGATGACTTCGACGGCGTCGTGCTGCAGGATTCGGATGTTGGAGATGTCCTGCTCGCCAATGCGCTTGAGCAGGGCGCCCACGCCGGGCTCGTGCACCTCGCAGCACAGGAAGTTGTCATCGGGGCGCACGCGCGCAATGTGCGCCGTGGCCTCGCCCATGCCGAAGCCGATCTCCAGGATCAGGGGTGCCTGGCGGCCATAGGTGGCCGAGGCGTCCAGCGGCGCGGCCTGGTAGTTCAGCACGAAGCGCGGACCCAGCTCCTCGAAGGCCTTGGCCTGGCCTGTCGTGGTGCGGCCGGCGCGGCGCACATAGCTCTTGATGGTCTTGGGATGGGCCACGCCCTCGGGCGGCTGGCCGGTACGGGCGGCCGCAGGTGTGGAGGGCGAAGAGGAATCGTGCGGCGCACCGGGGGCAGCGGACATGGTGTTCGGGGTATCGCCGTCCATGGACTGCTCGGCTTGGGGGGAAGAAATTGGGTTCACGGGCTCAATTGTATGTATGGCGCCAGCCCCTGACCCAGAACTGCAGCGCTTCGCCCAATGCGGCCTGGGGTGATGGCTGGGGCAGTCCCAGGTGGGCGGCTGCGGTGCGCAGCGCGGTCACGGGGGCGCTCAGGTCCAGTGCGGGGGCGCCGTGCTGCTTGGAAAGCTTTTCGCCGTCGGGCATGAGCACCAGCGGCGTGTGCAGGTACTGCGGGTGACCTATGCCCAGGGCGCGCTGCAGCAGTATCTGGCGGGGCGTATTGTCGGCGAGGTCGGCGCCGCGCACCACATGGGTGATGCCCTGCAGGCCGTCATCGACGACCACGGCGAGCTGGTAGGCCCACAGGCCGTCGGCCCGGCGCAGGACAAAGTCGCCCACGCCGTGGATCACATCCTGCTGCTGGGCGCCCAAGCGGCGGTCCTGCCAGTGCAGCACGGGGTCGTGGCGGGTGAAGCGGTCCAGCGCAAAGCGCCAGGCCCGGGCGCTCTTGCCGTGCAGGCCGTCGCGGCAGGTGCCGGGGTAGGGCCGCTCCACATGGCGCTCATGGGCCCAGCCCAGGTTTTCCCAGGCTGCCTCGATGTCCTTGCGCGTGCAGCCGCAGGGATAGGCCAGGCCGCAGGCCTTGAGCCGCTCCAGTGCGCTTTCGTAGAAGATGTGGCGGCGGGACTGCCAGACGGGCTCTTCATCCGGCAGCAGGCCGCAGGCGGCAAGCTGGTTCAGGATGGCGGTGTCGGCACCGGGCTGGCAGCGCGGAGGGTCTATGTCCTCGATGCGCACCAGCCAGCGGCCGCCATGGGCGCGTGCATCCAGCCAGCTGGCCAGCGCCGCCACCAGGGAGCCTGCATGCAGCAGGCCCGTGGGTGAGGGCGCAAAGCGGCCGACATACGGGGATGGGGCGGGTGCGGAGCCGGTCTCGGCGGATTCAGGGGCGGCGGGAATCATCGGGGCCGGATGTTAAGGCCTTGCGCCGCCCCCTGCCAGGACCTGGTGGCCTGGTTCAGTCCGCAACCAACGCCAGGGCCATTTCCAGTCCCGAGACAAAGGCATCCTCCACGCGGCGGCCAATGCACCAGTCGCCGCACAGGCCCAGGCCCGCATCCTTGTTGCGCAAATGGCTGCGGCCCAGCGGCGACAGGGTCTGCGCATGGGGCCAGAGGTAGACGCTGGCATGGCGGGGAGGGATGCGGATGCGCGTGATCTCGCCAAAGGCCTTCTGCATCTTGGCCAGCACGCGCGGGGCGTCGTCGGCGCGGTGCTCCTGCGACCATTGGGGGCTGGCCAGCACGGTCCAGCGTTCGCTTTGGGAGCGGCCCGGCTTGGAGGATTCACGTGCCACCCAGACCGCGCGCTCATGCGTGGTGCGGGCCGCATTCCACTGCGGTCCCAGGGTGGACAGGCCGGCCTCGGTGGCCATGGGGTAGGACAGCGTCAGCGCCCAGCAGGGCGCCATTTCCACGGCCGCCATGCCCTGCACCAGCGACAGGGCCAGGGGCGTGGTCTGCAGCAACTGGCGCGCCTGGGGCGCGGGCAGGGCGAGTATCACTTCATCGAAGCCTGCGCGGATCTGCGTGGTCGGCTCGGTCGTCTCCACATGCAGGCTCCAGCCGCGCGAGCCGGGCTGGCGTTCGAGCTTGGTCACGCGCTGACCCAGGTGCAGGCGGTCGGCATCCCACAGCGGCGCGGCCCAGGCCAGCGGCAGGGCCTGCATGTCGGGCGTGGCCACCCAATGGGCTTCGGTGGGTGCGGGTGCAGCGCTGGACTGGCGGCCCTGCGCATCCAGCACGCGCAGCGTGCTCACGCTCCAGGGGCGGCACAGGCCGGGCACGGTCTGCAGGGCCAGCTCAAAGCGCTTGTCGCGCACGGTGAAATACTGCGCGCCGATATCGAAGGCGCCATGCGCAGCGTTGACAGAGCGCATGCGCCCGCCCACCTGGGGCAGCCGCTCGTAGACATGGACATCGTGGCCGGCCTGCATCAGCGTGCGTGCGCAGGCCAGGCCCGCCATGCCGGCGCCAATCACGGCAATGCGGCGTGCGCCGGCCTTGGGGCGCGCCTTGGAGGCTTCGGGGGGCTTGGTGGCCTTTTTCTTGACTGTGGACTTGGAGGCAGCGCGGGAAGCGTTCATGGAGCAGACCTTTGCGGGCAGTGGCAGATTCCGGGAAGCATGTCCTTTCCGGCCTGTTGCACCGCAGCGGCGTGGCAGGCCGGGACCTGTAACCACTCTACACCCGCGAAGACCGCCCGGCGGCGTGCGCCAGCTCAATGTCGGTGATGATTTTCCATGAGAGCGCGGCGCGTGGCGGGGCTCTCCAACTGCTGCAGCCACCACTGCAGCGCACGTGGCGGAACCTGCTGCGGCGCGCCGGACCATGCGTAGTGCATGCGCACATTGCGCGAGGGGCGGGCAACCTGGCGCGTCACCAGCAGGCCGGCCTGCACATACACATCGGCCATGAAATGGGGCAGGAAGCCGCAGCCTATGCCGCGCACCTGGGCCTCGATCTTGGCCTGCATGGAGTCCACGGTGAAGATGTCCTGGCCGCTGAGCAGGCCCATGCTGGCGCTGTCGCGCAGGCCTGAATCGGCCGCGGCGATGATGCGGTGCTGCAGCAAGGTGGCGTCGGTGATGGGCTCGGGCGCCGTGGCCAGCGGATGGTGGGGCGCCACGGCAAAGACGAAGTCCAGCTCGCCCAGCTCGCAGGCCTGCAGGCCCGCCACGTTGCTGGAGTTGACGGCCACCCCGATGGCCAGGTCGGCGCGGCCCGAGGTCAGCGTCTCCAGCGTGCCGGTGAGAATGCCGTCGCGCAGCTTCAGCCGCGTGGGTGGCTGCATGGCGTAGAAGGCCTCGACCAGCTCCAGCATCGGCGTGCGCGCCACGGCACCATCGACCACGATGGTCAGGTGCGGCTCCCAGCCCGTGGCCACGCGGCGCACGCGATGCGCCACGGTGTCGATCTCATGCAGCAGGCGCACCCCCTCGCGCAGCAGCTCCCGGCCGGCCTCGGTGGGCTGGGCGTGGCGCGAGCGGCGGTCGAACAGCAGCACGTCCAGCGCATCTTCGATCTGGCGCACACGGTAGGTCAGGGCACTGGGCACCAGGCCCAGCTGGCGTGCAGCGGCGGCAAAGCTGCCGGCCTCGGCAATGGCCTGGAGCATGGCCAGGCTGTCGGGGGTGAGCACGTCGCGGGGGCTGGGCATGGGGCGTTATGGCTTCAAAAGCTTTGAATGATGCCATCAATCCTGCTGCGCCTTGCCTGCGGCAGCGGCTTCTACAGTGGAGCCATCGACGCAAGAGTTTCGAAGATCTGACACGTTGGAAAGGGACAAAAACATGATCGCCCTGCGCAAATCCCGGGAACGCGGCCATGCCGACCATGGCTGGCTGCGCTCGCACCACAGCTTCTCGTTTGCGGGCTACCACGATCCGCGCCACATGGGCTTTGGCAACCTGCGCGTGATCAACGAGGACCACATCGCCCCGGGCACGGGCTTCGGCTCCCATGGCCACAAGGACATGGAGATCATCAGCTACGTGCTCGAAGGCCGGCTCTCGCACAAGGACAGCATGGGCAACGAGCAGACCATCTCGCCCGGCGAGGTGCAGCGCATGAGCGCCGGCTCGGGCGTGGTCCACAGCGAGCACAACCATGCGCCGGGCCAGACCACGCATTTCCTGCAGATATGGCTGCTGCCCAGCGAAACGGGCATTGCGCCCGGCTATGCGCAAAAAGCCTTTGCCGACGAGGAAAAGCGCGGCCGGCTGCGCCTGGTGGCCTCGCCCGATGGCGCCGAGGGGTCGGTCAGCGTCCATGCCGATGCCCGGCTCTATGCAGGCCTGTTCGACGGCGATGAGCAGGCCGAACTGGAACTGCCCGCCGGCCGCAATACCTATGTGCACCTGGTGCGCGGCGCGCTGAGCGTCAATGGGCAACGGCTGACAACGGGCGATGCGGCCCTTGTGGAGAATGAACCGCGACTGCGCCTGCACGACGGGGAACAGTCCGAGGTCCTGGTCTTCGATCTGCAAGCCTGAGAGCGTGCACAGCACGCACTGAAGATTCACGAGGAGTACCCATCATGTTGAACCGTCTGAGCAACCCGCTGGCGCTGGCCGGCCGCATCCTGATCGCGCTGATGTTCGTGCCTGCGGGCTTTCAGAAAATCGGAGGCTTCGCCGGGACCGTGGGCTATGCCGCATCAGTAGGCATGCCCATGCCGCAGATCGGCGTGGCCATTGCCCTGGTGGTGGAGATCGTCGGCGGCCTGGCCTTGCTGCTGGGCTGGTGCACGCGCTGGGCGGCCCTGGTGCTGGCGTTCTTCACGCTGGTGGCCAGCTTCTTCTTTCATGCCTACTGGAGCGTGCCGGCCGACGCGGTCATGATGCAGCAGCTGCTGTTCTGGAAGAACATCGCCGTGACTGGCGGCCTGCTGGGCTTTGCCGCCCACGGTGCCGGCGGCTGGAGCGTGGATGCGCGCCGCCATTGAGTGGGTCGGGCAGCGTTGGCCATGCCCTGATTTTTGTTAGGCTACTGTCTTGAGTGGGCCCCGCAGCAGCGCTGCGGGGCCCTTTGGCGTGGATGGATTGATGAATGCGGCGCTGGCTGGCCTGTGGCTGCGCAGGGCGTCCGAGGATTGGATTTCTTGTATGGCAGATATCGTGGTGGTCTACCACTCGGGTTACGGACACACCCAGCGCATGGCCCAGGCCGTGGCCGACGGCGCAGGCGCGCGCATGCTGTCGATCGACAGCGACGGCCAGCTGCCTGCGGGTGGCTGGGAGTTGCTGGCGGCGGCAGACGCCATCATCTTTGGATCGCCCACCTACATGGGCGGGCCGAGCTGGCAGTTCAAGCGCTTTGCCGATGCCTCTTCCAAGCCGTGGTTCGTGCAGGCCTGGAAGGACAAGCTGTTCGCCGGCTTCACCAACAGTGCCAGTGTCAACGGCAACAAGCAGACCACGCTGGACTATCTGTTCCAGCTGGCCATGCAGCATGGCGGCCTGTGGGTGGGCAGCGGCATGCTGCCGTCCAACGCGCGCGCCGCGCAGCGCAATGACCTCAACTGGATAGGCGCCTTCAGCGGTGCCATGGCGCAATCGGCCTCGGATGCCTCGGCCGCCGAGATGCTGCCGGGCGACCTGGAGACGGCGCGCGTGTTCGGCGAGCGCGTGGCGCAGCAGGCGCTGCGGCTGAAGGCCTAAGCCTTGCTTGTCGGCTGTATCGGCTCCAGCGGCTCTGCCGGAGCCAAGGGCGTGATGGCCAGGTCTGCACCCACGGCCCGGCGCTCGTCAAAGACGAAGCAGCCGCCGTCATAGAAGGCGCCGTCGGTTTCCTCGAAGTACTTGAGGATGCCGCCTTCCAGCTGGTAGACATGCTCCAGGCCCTCGTCCCGCATCAGGATGGCGGCCTTCTCGCAGCGTATGCCGCCCGTGCAGTAGCTGACCACGGTCTTGTCGGCCAGATCGGCCTTGTGGGCGCGCAGCGCGGGCGGGAACTCGGTGAACTTGGTGATGCGCCAGTCGATGGTGTCCTTGAAGGCGCCGGCATCGACCTCGAAGTCGTTGCGCGTGTCCAGCGTCACCACCTCGCGGCCCTCGTCATCGTGGCCCTGTTCCAGCCAGCGGCGCAGCGTGGCGGGGCTGACCGATGGCGCACGGCCCTCTGCCGGGCGGATGGTGGGGTGGTCCATGCGGATGATCTCGCGCTTGACCTTGACCAGCATCTTGCGAAACGGCACGGTGTCGGACCAGCTTTCCTTGGGCGCCACGTCGGCAAAGCGCTCATCGGCGCGCAGCTGGTCAACGAAGCTGTGCACCGCCTGGGCGGGGCCGGCCAGGAAGAAGTTGATGCCTTCCTCGGCCAGGAGGATGGTGCCCTTGAGCGCCAGGGCCTGGGCGCGTTCGGCCAGGGTGTCGCGCAGCGCCGCTGCATCGGGCAGCGGCGTGAACTTGTAGCAGGAAATATTGAGGATGTCGGACACGGGCAGGCAGGCGGGTGCGGCACAGGCCGCGGGTTGGATCGGGGCGCCGGCGAGAGGCGACCCGATCAGCCGCCCGACACCAGCAGGGCCTTGATTTTATTGGCCAGCTGGGCCACTGCCAGCGAAGCCGGTGCGCCGGGCATGGACTGCAGCAGCAACTGGCGGCGCATCACCGCCTCGCGCACGGCCGGGTCGGATGGAATATCGCCCAGGTGCGTAAGCCGCAATGGCTCGCCGGAGGCCGTGTTGACAAAGCGGTTGAGCACCTGCTGCAGCTGGCCCGTGATGGCGCGGCCATCTCCGGGGCGTGCCGCCTGGTTGATGGCCAGGCGGATCTGCTGGCGTTTTTGCTGGATGGCCAGCACCTTGATGGCCGCATAGGCATCGGTCAGCGAGGTGGGCTCGGGCGTGGCGATGACCAGCACCTCGGTGGCCATGGACACGGAGAACAGCACCACGTCCGAGATGCCTGCGCCGGTGTCCAGCAGCACGATGTCGTAGCGCGGGGCCAGTGTCTCGATGGTGTGCGTGAACTGCTGGCGGATCTCGGGCGTGAGCCGCGAGTACTCGATCATCCCGGAGCCGGCCAGCAGCACCGAGTAGCCGCCGGGCGCGGGCAGGATGGCTTCCTCCAGCGAGGAACGGCCGGTGAATACATCGTGCAGCGTGACCTTGGGGTAGAGGTTGAGCACCACATCCAGGTTGGCCAGACCCAGGTCGGCGTCAAGCACCAGGACCTTGAGGCCATGGCGTGTCAGCGCTGCGGCCAGATTGGCCGAAACGAAGGTCTTGCCCACGCCGCCCTTGCCGCTGGTCACGGCGATGATGTGTCCGCGCGGCTTGGCGCGCACGGCATCGCTCATCGGAACGGCAGCGGGCAGGGAGGGGTGGGGAATGGCGTTGTCGCTTACCACCTGGCTATCAGCGGAGTCCATCTTCGGGGTCCACATCGGTTGCAATATCTGGATTCAGCCCATTGTCAAACGGGGACGGGGCATACAAAGGTCCGAAAAGCAGGCTTTTTTCCTCCGCGCTTACCGTACTGTCAGGTTGTTCTTCAATGTGCACGCGGTTGCGGCCGGCGGATTTGGCCAGGTACAACTGTTTGTCGGCACGCTCGGTCCACAAGGTTGTGGTGCTGCGTATCCACTGCAGCGCATAGGCGCCGCCGATGCTGATGGTGATCTGCAGTGTCAGCGTGGGTGAGATGACGACCGGCATGCGCTCGATGGCGCTGCGTATGCGTTCGGCCACGGAGACACCGAAGGTCGCAGGGCAGGCGGGCAGCACGATGGCGAATTCCTCTCCTCCGTAGCGGGCCAGCGTGTCCATGGGGCGCACGCAATTGGTCAGGGTACGGGCCACCGACTGCAGAACCCGGTCGCCCACGATATGGCCGTGCTGGTCGTTGATCTGCTTGAAATGGTCGATGTCCAGCATCAGCATCAGGGCCGCTTCGCCAGACCGCGCCACGCGGTCGATCTCGCGCTCGGCAATGGTGCGGAAATGGCGGCGGTTGGCCAGCCCCGTGAGCGGGTCGCGCAGCGACAGCGAGCACAGTTCATCGATCAGCGCCTGCAGATATCGCGTCGGCGAATCCGTGGGCAGATGGACCGCCCCACCAGCGTGGGTAACCAGCGCGTGGGCTGTGGCCAGGCGCAGGTCGCGCAGGTATACGGATTGGTGGGATGCGGGGGCAGTCACGGAGGGCTGAATGAAAAGCCAGTGAAGTGTATCAGTGTGTAGGCTCGATTGTCGCCGCGCCGGCATCGACTTTTGCACCATCGGTGGTAACAGATGTTGATCCTGGTGCAGGCACGAACGGCGGCAGGGCAAGGGCGGCGAGGAATTCCGCATCGGTGCGGTATAGCCTCAGGTGCGGTCCGCGGTGCAGGGCGCCCGCCCGCAGCAGCACCTGTTCGGCCGGCAGCTTCAGGCCCACCACATGCAGCACGCCGCTGCGCTTGGCCGCCAGCAGTTGCAGGCGCACGAAGGTCTCCACGCCCGTCACGTCGATGCGGTTGATGGGCTGGGCCAGCAGGCACAGATGGTGTGTCTCCGGGCGCAGCGCCCATTCGTCACCGATACGACGCTCCAGGGCCGAGGCCGAGCCGAAGTCCAGCTCGGCATCCATGCGCAGGGCCAGCAGGCCCGGCGCCAGCGGCGGCAGTTGCCAGAGGTTGCGGTCGCGCAGGCTGCCGTCGGGATGCTGGCCCACTTCGATGATGCGCGGATGCAGGCGCTGGTAGAGGAAGTAGCCCAGGCTCAGCACAATGCCCGCGAACACGCCCCAGTACATGCGCGGCGCCGTGACGATGGTCAGCAGCAGCGTGGCCAGCGCAATGCTGCCCTCCACGCGCGACACCTTGAACAACTGCAGCAGCACGCGCGGCTTGACCAGGTTGACCACGGCCGTGATCACGATGGCCGCCAGCGCCGCCTTGGGCACGTGGTACAGCGCCGGGATGAACCACAGCACCACGATGACCACCAGCAGGATGGAGAACACGTTGGACCAGCCCGTCTTGGCCCCGGCCAGCAGGTTCACGGCCGAGCGCGAGAACGAGGCGCTGGTGGCAAAGCTGCCGAACAGGCCCGCACTGATCTTGGACAGCCCCTGGGCGACCAGGTCCTGGTTCTCGTTCCAGCGCGTGCCGGCCTGCTGGTGCTCCACCTGGGCGCTGGAGGCCGTCTCCAGAAAGCTCACCAGCGAGATCACCAGCACCGGCATCACCAGGGCGCCGAACTCGTCCCAGCTCAGCAATCCTGGCAACTGGAAGCTGGGCAGGCCTGCCGGCAGGTGGCCGACCACGGCGCCACCGTCATCGGCAAAGTCCGTGGCCCAGCTGATCACGCCGGTCAGCGCAATGATGAAGATGGCGGAGGGAAAGGCCGCGCGCCAGCGCTTGGCCAGCACCAGCAGCGCAATGCTGGCAATGCCGTAGAGGATGGACTGCCAGTCGAAAAGCTGCAGCGAAGGCGTGTTCCAGACCGCGCTCCAGGTCGAACGCAGTCCCAGCAGGGTAGGCAACTGCGAGGCCAGGATCAGCAGCGCTGCCGCCTGTGTGAAACCCGTGAGCACGGGCGAGGTCACCAGGTTGAGCAGCCAGCCGGCGCGCATCAGGCCCAGCGACCACTGCACCAGGCCCGACAAAATCGCCATCCAGGCGGCCAGGGCCACCCAGTGCGCGGAGCCGGGTTCGGCCAGGCCCGTGAGGGAGGCGCCGATCAGCAGTGCACTCAAGGCCGTGGGCCCCACACCCAGGCGCGGCGAGCCGCTGAACATCACGGCCACCAAGGCAGGGACGATGGAGGCGTAAATGCCGGTGATCAGCGGCATGCCGGCAAGCGCTGCATAGGCCACGCCCTGGGGCAGAAGCATCAGACCAACGGTGAGACCTGCCCAGAACTCCCCGCGCAGCACGGCTGCCGAGGGTTTGGGCCATGCCAGGAAGGGAAACCAGCGCGCCAGGGAATGCATGGCCGCTATTGTCATGCTAACTGGATGGTGTCTGGATGTTCGGGCTTGTCCTACAGGCGCTTGCGTCGGCGTCGTATGGGTTTGTCCCAGGGCCATAAATAAAGTCGAGGCCTGTGTTGACCGCCTCACAACTATTCAAGGAGTAACCGCATGACTTTCATCACCCAACGCTGCTGCCACATCCTCGCCGTGTCCGCCCTGGCCTTCGGCCTCGCCGCATGCGGCAAGACCGAAGACACTGCCGGCCAGAAGCTCGACTCCGCCGTCCAGCAGTCCCAGCAGGCCGCGCAAAGCGCAGGCCAGAAGATCGACAACGCCATGAGCAGCGCCGGCACCAAGATCGAGGAAGGCGCGATGAAGGCCGAAACGGCCACCAACAACGCCATGAGCCAGGCAGGCGCCGCGCTCGACGATGCTGGCATCACCGCCCAGATTAAGGCCGACCTGATCAAGGAACCCGATATCTCCGCCCTCAAGATCGACGTGGACACCAAGGCCGGCGCCGTCACGCTGACCGGCTCGGTGCCCAGCGATGCGCTCAAGATGCGCGCCGGCGACATTGCCAAGGCCGTCAAGGGCGTGAACAACGTCAGCAACATGCTGGAGATCAAGGCCAGCTGATCGCAGCCACCGGCTTTGCTCCCCCAATGAAAACCAGGCGCTTCGTCCGCCTGGTTTTTTTATGCCTGAACGCCGTGGCCCAGCGCATAAGATGCGCTGCATGAGCACACCCGACCTGCAGATCAGCACCCATCTCATCCACCATCCCTACCAGCCGCCCGAAGGCTTTGTCGCACCGCAGCCGCCGGTGCACAAGGCCTCGACGGTGATCTTCGAGAACGTGGCGGCCATGCGCCGCCGCCAGTGGCTGGACAAGAGCAGCTACACCTACGGCCTGCACGGCACGCCCACCACGTTCTTGCTGGAAGAGCGCCTGAGCGCGCTGGAAGGCGGCCTGCAATGCCTGCTGGTGCCCAGCGGCCTGGCGGCCATCGCCACCACCTCCCTGGCCCTGCTGCGCACCGGCGACGAGATGCTGCTGCCCGACAACGCCTACGGTCCCAACAAGACCCTGAGCGAGGGCGAGCTGGCCCATTTCGGCGTGCGCCACCAGTGCTATGACGCCATGGATGTTGCCGACCTGGAAGCCAAAATCACGCCCAAGACGCGTTTGGTCTGGCTGGAGGCGCCGGGCTCGGTGACCATGGAGTTTCCTGACCTCATCGCCATGGTGCGCCTGTGCCGCGCGCGCGGCATCACCACCGTGCTGGACAACACCTGGGGCGCGGGCCTGGCCTTCAATCCCTTCGACCTGCTGGGCGACGGCTCGCACAGCCTGGGCGTGGACGCCACCGTCCATGCGCTGACCAAGTACCCCAGCGGCGGCGGCGATGTGCTCATGGGCAGCATCATCACGCGCGACCAGGCGCTGCACATGCGCATCAAGCTGGCCCATATGCGGCTGGGCCTGGGCGTGGGCGGCAACGACACCGAGGCCGTGCTGCGCTCGCTGCCCAGCATTGCGCTGCGCTACCACGCACAGGACCGCGCCGCGCGCGAGCTGGCGCGCTGGCTGCAGCAGCAGCCGGCCGTGGTCCAGGTGCTGCATCCCGCGCTCGAGGGTGCTCCGGGCCACGAGAACTGGAAGGCCCTGTGCGGAGCCGCCGGCGGCGGCGAGGGCGTGGCGGCCGGCCTGTTCAGCGTGGTCATCGACCCGCGCCACGGCCAGCAGGCCGTGGACCGCTTCTGCGACAGCCTGCGCCTGTTCAAGATCGGCTACAGCTGGGGCGGCCCCATCAGCCTGGTCGTGCCCTATGAGCTGCCGTCCATGCGCAGCTGCCCCACGCCCCAGCTGCGCAGCGGCACCGTGGTGCGCTTTGCCATCGGCCTGGAGGCCGTGCAGGACCTGCGTGCCGACCTGGAGCAGGCCCTGGCCGCTGCGTTCGCATAGTTGAGCGCCAGGCGCCGGTGACATGTGCCTGTCACCGGCAGCACCGATGCTCGTTGGCTTCATACCATCCCACGGGGGCCTCCAGGCCCTGGTTCAGCATGAAGCACAAAGAGAGCATCACCAATATCCTGCAGCACGCGAAGACCGCGTCCAATGGGTCCGGCATCGTGGCCAGCCGCCGCCATTTCGTGCGCGGCATGGGCGCATCGGCCCTGGCGCTGCCACTGGCCGGCTGCGGCGGCTCCGATGGCGACAGCAGCATTCCCGTCGAGTTCCGCCACGGCGTGGCCAGCGGCGACCCGTTGAGCGACCGCGTCATCCTCTGGACCCGCGTGACGCCGCCCCAGGGCCATTCCAGCGACATCGAGGTGGAGTGGGAACTGGCCTCGGACGCCGACTTCAAGACCATCGTGGTGTCGGGCAAGGCCATGGCGCGCGCCACCCAGGACTTCACCTTCAAGGCCGACGCCATGGGCCTCAAGCCCGCCACGCGCTACCACTACCGCTTTCGCTGCCAGGGCATGACCAGCGCCACGGGCCGCACGCGCACCCTGCCCGTGGGCGCCGTGCAGCAGGTCAAGCTGGCCGTGTTCTCCTGCGCCAACTACCCGGCGGGCTACTTCAACGTCTACGCGCATGCCGCGCGCCAGGGCGACCTGGATGCCACCGTGCACCTGGGCGACTACATCTATGAATACGCACGCGGAGGCTATGCCAATGGCAAGGCCGAAGCTATGCAGCGCCAGAGTCTGCCGGCTAACGAAATCGTCAGCCTGGCCGACTACCGCCAGCGCCATGCCCAGTACAAGAGCGATGCCGACCTGCAGGCCCTGCATGCGGCGGCGCCCATGATTGCGGTCTGGGACGATCACGAAGTCTCCAACGACACCTGGATGCACGGCGCCGAAAACCACCAGCCGGCCACCGAGGGCGATTTCGAACTGCGCAAGGTGGCCGCGCTCAAGGCCTATCACGAGTGGATGCCCACGCGCAACGCGCAGCCCGAGATCATCTACCGCAGCTTCGCCTTCGGCGACCTGCTGGCGCTGCACATGCTGGACACGCGCGTCATCGGCCGCGACAAACAACTGGACTACGCCGACTACTTCACCGCCCAGGGCCTGGACGCGGCACGCTTCACCTCCGACATGGCCAATCCTGCGCGCCAGCTCATGGGCGCCACCCAGACCCAGTGGCTGGGCCAGCGGCTGGCGGCCTCGCAGGCCACCTGGCAGGTGCTGGGCCAGCAGGTACTGATGGGGCGCATGGAGCTGCCGGCGCCCTTGCTGATGGACATCCTCAGCCCCGGCAGCGGTGTCTCGCTGCCGGCCTACGCGGCGCTGCTGGCCAAGGCGCAGGCGAACCCGGCCAGCCTGACGGCGGCGGAAAAGGCCATCCTGGCCCAGCCCAGCATTCCCTACAACCTCGATGCCTGGGACGGCTATGCCGTGGCACGCGAGACCGTGCTGGCCACGGCGCGCAGCCTGGGCAAGAGCCTGGTCGTGCTGGCCGGTGACACCCACAATGCCTGGGCCAGCGAACTGCGTGACCGCAGCGGGCAGGCCGTGGGCGTGGAGTTCGCCACCTCGTCCGTCAGCTCGCCGGGTTTCGAGGAATACCTGTCGGGCCAGGACCCGGCCCAGTTGCGTGGCGCGCTGCTGCAATTCATCTCCACGCTCAAGTACTGCGATACCTCGCGCCGTGGCTACATGATCGTCACGGCCACGCCGCAGGCCTGCCAGGCCGAGTGGATCTACGTGGACACCGTGTTCAGCCGCCAATACCAGGCTGTGCGCGATGCGGCCTGGAAGGTGCTGCCCGGCCAGCCGGGCAAGCTGGTCCAGGCCTGAGTTCAGACTTGGTCACAGACCTGGGGGTCTGGGTGGCCTCGGTAGTTTCCGCCATGGCAGCAGTGCCATGGCTGCGATAACTTTGGACTCGCTGATCCAGGAGGTCCAGGCATGCAGGCATCCCCCGCTCCCGAGAAAGCTTCCGACAACCCGGCCGGCATGCTGCAGGTGCAACTGTTGCGCATGGCCGATCCCTGGCGCTGGCTGGCCCTGGGGTGGAGCGATCTGCGGCATGCGCCCGGCGTGGCGCTGTTCTACGGCCTGTGCTTCTGGGCCATGGCCCTGCTGATCGGCTGGGTGTTCCGCGCCAGCCCGGAATACAGCATGGCCATGGCCAGCGGCTGCCTGCTCATCGGCCCCTTCCTGGCCATGGGCCTGTACGACACCAGCCGCAGGCTGGAGCGGGGCTTGCCGCCCCAACTGAGCAGTTCGCTGACCTGCTGGGACACGCAGATGGGCAGCATGGGCATGCTGGTCATGGTGCTGCTGGTGCTGGAGATGCTCTGGGCGCGCGCCTCTATGGTGGTCTTTGCCGTGTTCTTCGATACCGGCATGCCGACCACGGCCGGCATGCTGCAGGCCGTGGCGCGGCCCGAGAACTGGGAATTCCTGGCCATTTACCTGCTGGTCGGCGGCGCCTTCGCGGCCCTGGTATTCGCCAGCATGGTGGTGGCGCTGCCGGCCATGCTGGACCGGGGCAGCGATGCGCTCACGGCCTGCATCACCAGCATGCGCGTGGTCGGCCTGAACCTGGCCGTCATGCTGCAGTGGGCCGCGATCATCACCGTACTGGTGGCGGTTTCCCTGTGGTGGTATGGCGCGGGCCTGCTGCTGGTGGGGCCTTTGCTGGGTTGTGCCAGTTGGCATGCATACCGTTGCAGCGTGGGCGATTCCGCCGTGCCTGCGTCCACCATATCCTGAGGTTTTCCTGGCAGGCCCCGTCTTGCGGCTACAGTGGGGCTTGCAACAACAGAGGAGTCCACCTGTGGCGACACCCAATTACGCCTATGAAAAACGCCAGCGCGAACTGGCCAAGAAGCAGAAGAAGCTAGAGAAGGAGAAAGCCAAGGCCGAAAAAAGACCCGACGAGCATGAGGGCGGTGGCTCAGAAGGTAATGCGCAGGCATCTCCTGCAGCAGCCCGTCCCGGCGAGGAAGGCCGCGGCAGCTGACACCCTGCCTGCCCTGAGCTCAGGGCAGCAGCTTGCTGAGCTGGGGCCAGACGTTGTCCAGCATGCGCGGCTGGGCCTTGGCCGTGGGGTGGATGCGGTCGGCCTGGAACCACTGGGCCGAATCGGCCGCATCACCGATGCCGGCCAGCAGGAAGGGCACCAGCGGCACCTTCTGCTCCTGCGCCACCTTGGCAAACAACTGCTCGAACTGGCGCGTATAGCCGCTGCCATAGTTGGGCGGCACCTGCATGCCCACCAGCAGCACCTTGGCTCCGGCATCCCGGGCCGCGCGGACCATGGCGTCCAGATTGCCCTGCGTGCTTTGCAGCGGCAGACCCCGCAGCGCATCGTTGCCACCCAATTCGATCACCACCACCGATGGCTTGTGCTGCTTGAGCAAGGCAGGCAGGCGAGAGCGGCCGCCCGAGGTGGTCTCTCCACTCACGCTGGCGTTGACCAGCGGCACATTCTTTGGGCTCTCCTGCAGGCGCTTTTGCAGCAGTGCCACCCAGCCCGTGCCACGGGCCAGTCCGTATTCGGCACTCAGCGAGTCGCCCAGCACCAGCAGCGGGCCCGTCTCGGCTGCCCACGTGGACGTGGCCGTCCAAGTACCCAGCAGGCCGAAGGCCAAGCCGGCCGATATAAAGTGGCGGCGTCGGCGCATTGCGCGCAGCTTGTCTTGCATCGTCTTCCCATCCTCCATGTCACAAAGCACTGCCCAGCCCCTGATTGAAGTCGAGCATGTCTTCAAGTCGGTCAGCGATTCGACCGGAACACTGGATATTCTGCGGGATATCGATCTGCGTTTTGCTGCAAGGGAAACCGTGGCCATCGTCGGTGCCTCGGGCTCGGGCAAAAGCACGCTGCTGTCCATTCTTGCCGGCCTGGATACGCCTACGCGCGGCACGGTGCGGCTGCAGGGCCAGGACATGTTCGCGCTGGATGAAGATGCACGCGCCGCCGTGCGCGCGCAAAAGCTGGGATTTGTGTTCCAGAGCTTCCAGCTGCTGGGCAATCTGACGGCGCTGGAGAACGTGATGCTGCCGCTGGAGCTGGCGGGCAGCCGCGAGGCCCGCCGCCGCGCCACCGAGATGCTGGAGCGCGTGGGCCTGGGCCAGCGCCTGGGCCACTATCCCAAGCTGCTGTCGGGTGGCGAGCAGCAGCGCGTGGCGCTGGCCCGCGCCTTCGTGGTCGAGCCCGCCGTGCTGCTGGCCGACGAGCCCACGGGCAGCCTGGACTTTGCGACCGGCGAAACCATCATGGAGCTGATGTTCGCGCTCAACCGCGAACGCGGCACGACGCTGGTCATGGTCACCCATGACCGAGCCATCGCCGCGCGCTGCGAGCGCCGCGTGACCATCGAGGCCGGCCGCGTCGCCAGCATCGAAGAGGGGCAGGCGCTGGCGGCCTGATCGGACGCCAGCAAGGGGTGGCGCTCAGGCCGCCACCGCCTCACGGCGCCCGGCTGCCTCGCAGGCAGCTGCCGTGAAGATCACGTCGGTCGAGGAATTCAGCGCGGTTTCGGCCGAGTCCTGGATCACGCCGATCACAAAGCCCACGCCCACCACCTGCATGGCCAGATCGTTGGAGATGCCGAACAGGCTGCAGGCCAGCGGAATCAGCAGCAACGAGCCGCCGGCCACGCCCGAGGCTCCGCAGGCGCAGACCGCGGACACCACGCACAGCAAGATGGCGGTCAGCAGATCGACCTCGATGCCCAGCGTATGGGCCGCAGCCAGCGAGAGCACGCTGATGGTGACGGCGGCGCCGGCCATGTTGATGGTGGCGCCCAGCGGGATGGAGACGCTGTAGGTGTCCTCATCCAGGCCCAGGCGCTTGGCCAGCGCCAGGTTCACCGGAATGTTGGCGGCCGAGCTGCGCGTGAAGAAGGCCGTCACCGCGCTCTCGCGCAGGCAGGTCAGCACCAGCGGATAGGGGTTGCGGCGCGTCTGTGTCCAGACGATGAGCGGGTTCACCACCAGGGCCACGAAGAGCATGCAGCCCAGCAGCACGGCCAGCAGGTGCGCGTAGTCCAGCAGCTTTTCCAGGCCCGACTGGGCAAAGGTGCCGGCCACCAGGCCGAAGATGCCCAGCGGCGCCAGCCGGATCACGCCCTGGATCACGCGGGTGATGGCCTGGCCCAGATCCTGCATCACGGTGCGCGTGGACTCCGAGGCATGGCGCAGGGCCATGCCCATGGCCAGTGCCCAGGCGAGGATGCCGATGTAGTTGGCATTCATCAGCGCACGCACGGGGTTGTCGAAGGCGCTTTGCACCAGGGCCATCAGCACTTCGCCAATGCGCCCGGGTGCGCCCTGGGCCGGGGCGGCATCCTTGAACTGGATGGTGGAAGGGAAGGCCATGCTGGCCCCCACGGCGACCACGGCCGCCGCAAAGGTGCCCAGCACATACAGCCACAGGATGGGGCGGATCTGCGTGGCCTGGCCAGGCCGGTGGTTGCTGGTGGCCGAGACCACCAGCAGCAGCACCAGCACGGGCGCCACGGCCTTGAGGGCGGAGATGAACAGCGTGCCCAGCAGGGACACGGACTGGGCGGCCTCGGGCCAGAGCCAGGCCAGCAGGCCGCCAGCGACCAGGCTGATGGCGATCTGGCCGACCAGGCTGGTGCGGGCAAGCCGGGCGAAGAGGGCTTTGAGCATGATGGTTGGCAAAGAAAAGGAAAAAACTCAAGCGATGGAAAAATGCAAAGCGGCATGCCCGTGGCTACGGTGCATGCCGCAATGTGCAGGGCTGCTGGAAGGCGGCCAAGCCGCGCAGTGTAGCGGCTACGTAAAAACCACAGGAGCCGTTGCGCGCAGACGGGCTTCGCAAGGCGGGGCCCGGGGCACCGCTCAATTGGCGGGATAATTGCGCCCCATGTCGTCCCCCAAAGTTCTCTTCGGCTTCCACGCCGTCGGCGTGCGCATGAAGACCGCGCCCCAATCCATCATCGAGGTCTACTACGAGGCCACGCGCCGCGATGCGCGCATGCGCCAGTTCCTCGACCGCGCCAAGTCGGCCGGCGTCCGGCTGATCGAGGCCGACGGCGAACGCCTTGCCAAGCTGGCTGGCAGCCACGGCCACCAGGGCGTGGCCGCGCGCGTGGAGGCGGTGGCCCAGGTGCATTCGCTGGACGAATTGCTGGAGCAGCTGGAGGCAGACGGCATCAGCAAGCCGCTGCTGCTGGTGCTGGACGGCGTGACCGATCCGCACAACCTGGGGGCCTGCCTGCGCGTGGCCGATGGCGCCGGCGCCCATGCGGTGATTGCGCCCAAGGACCATGCGGTAGGCGTGAACGCCACCGTGGCCAAGGTGGCCAGCGGCGCGGCCGAGACCGTGCCCTATTTCATGGTCACCAACCTGGCGCGCACGCTCAATGAGCTCAAGGAGCGCGACATCTGGATCATCGGCACCAGCGACGATGCGCCCAAGACCCTGTACGAGGTGGACCTCACGGGCCCCACGGCCCTGGTGCTGGGCGCCGAAGGCGACGGCATGCGCCAGCTCACGCGCAAGACCTGCGATGAGCTGATCGGCATCCCCATGATGGGCGCCGTCTCCAGCCTCAACGTGTCCGTGGCCAGCGGCGTGTGCCTGTACGAAGCGCTGCGCCAGCGCGGCCAGGGCACCACGCCTGCCGTGTCTGCCGCCCCGGCTGACCAGATCTAGGCCGGCGCGCCGCTGGCGCCCGCACTTGCACCTTCGGCCGTGCCCAGTTCCACCACGCTCTCGAAGCCGCCCCAGAACATGCGCTTGGCGTCGAAGGGCATGGTGGCCGGGTCCATGGAGGCAATGCGCGGATCCTTCATGACGGCGGCATTGATGCGGTCGCGCTCCGCGCGCGACGCATAGATGATCCATGAGAAGAACACGATCTCGCCTTCCTTGAGCTGCACGGCCTGGGGAAACGAGGTCAGCTTGCCCATGGGCACGTCATCGCCCGCGCATTCCCAGTACTGCAGCGCGCCGTATTCCATCCATACCTTGCCTGCGGCCTGCGCCACCTCGCGGTAGGCCTGCAGGTTGGCCCGGGGAACGGGCAGCACGAATCCGTCGATGTAGTGCATGGCTCTCTCCTGGTGAAATCCGGCTTCAGAGCCGGGCTGCGAGCTCGGCCAGCTGGTCCGTGCACTGGCCCCAGCCGGTGTGAAAACCCATGGCTTCGTGCTGGGCGCGGTCGGCAGCACTCCAATGGCGCACCCGGGCGGTATAGCGGGTCTGGGCGCCCTCGGGATCGAAGCTGACGATGCCCGTCATGAAGGGCTTGTCGGCAGGCACCCAGCCTTGGGTGTATGCGTCGGTGAAGACCAGGCGGCGGTTGGGAATGACTTCCAGATAGACGCCGCTGCCGGGCATCTCCTGGCCTTCAGGGCTGCGCATGACGATGAGGCTGTGGCCGCCGGGCCGCACATCGTTGTTCACGCGGGACACGCTCCAGGGGCTGGGCGCAAACCATTGCTGGATCAGCGCGGGTTCGGTCCAGCAGCGGTAGAGCCTGTCGGCGGGAATGTCCAGCAGGCGCGTGAGCACCAGGTCGTTGGCGTGTTCGGGAAGGTCTTGTGCTGTCATGGCGCTTCTCATTGCATGGAATGCAGGCCGATTCGGTTGCCCTCGGTGTCCACCACGACGGCGCAGTGCCCGTGGGGGCCTATGGAGAATTTGGCCTGCTCGATGCGCCCGCCTGCGGCCTCGACGCGGCCCTGTTCGATGGCGCAGTCCTCGCAGCCGAAATAGACCAGGGTGCCGCCGCCGCCGGAAGGTGCGCCGTCCATCCGCACCAGCATTCCGCCCGCGCCGGGGCCTGTCATGTCCATCGGAAAGGACAACATCTCCTGGCTGTCGGAGCCATCTGGCGCCGGCAGATGCTCCAGCTTGCCCTGGAAGACGGTTTCATAGAACCGGCGCGCACGCGCCATGTCCTGCACATGGATCTCGAACCAGACGACGGGATTGGCGTTCATGAAGACTCCTTCTTGGGTGACAGAGGCAATGTGTCGGCCGGCCTTGTTCAGGCCTCGCCCTTGACGTTGACCATCCAGGGTGTGTTGAAGCGGTCCGTCACCATGCCAAAGCCTGGCGACCAGAACGTGGCCTGGAAGGGCATGGTCACCTTGCCGCCTTCGGCCAGCGCGTTGAAGATGCGGCCGCCTTCGGTGGCGTCGTCCACGCCGATCGAGATCCACATGCCCTGGGCCTGCTGGTAGCCGCCGCCACCGCAGTTGTCGGTGGCGTCCGAGGCCATCAGCGCCTGGTCCTTGATCTGCAGGTGGGCATGCATGATGAGCCCCTTGGCGGAATCGGGCATCTGCTCCATGCCAGGTGTCTCGCCAAAGGTGCTCTGGTGCACGATGGTGCCGCCGAACAGCTTGGCGTAGAAGGCAAAGGCCTCGGCGCAGTTGCCGTTGAAGTTCAGATAGGGAATGAATTGCATGGAACGCTCCTGAAGTGGATGGTGGCGAGGGGAGGGGGAGAGGAGTGGGAGGATGGGCGCAGGAGGCCTCAGCGGCCGTCATGCGCGCGCTCAAGAGCGGCGATGTCCAGCTTTTGCATGCCCAGCAGGGCCTGCATCACGCGCTGGGCGGCGGCCATGTCGGGCCCCCCCATCCAGCCCGCCATCTGGGCCGGAACGATTTGCCACGACAGGCCATGGCGGTCCTTGAGCCAGCCACATTGACGCGCCGCCGGGTCGCCGCCCTCGGACAGGGCGCCCCAGTAGTGGTCTATCTCGTCCTGCGTTTCGCAACTGACCATCAGCGAGACGGCCTCGTTGAAGCGGAACATCGGGCCGCCGTTGAGCGCCAGAAAGGGCTGGCCGTCCAGCTCGAATTGCACTGTCATCACGCTGCCCGCCGGCCTGCCGTGTATGTCGTGGCCGGCCTCGCCATAGCGGGCAATGGCCGTGATGCGGGAATCGGGAAAGACTTCCGTATAGAAGCGCGCCGCCTGCTCGCCCTGGTTGTCAAACCAGAGGCAGGGCTGGATGCGGCCGGTGTGCAAAGCCATGCTTGTCTCCTTGGTGACGGTGAAAACCGTTTTTGCCGTTCGATGCCGGCTTTTTATCGATTTTTGCCCGGCGTGTGTACGCCGTTCACATATGCTAGGGACTAAAATGGACGCTGTCCACATCAGGCGCTGTCAGCTTCGGTGTCAAGCTGTAAATCGGCGGGGCAGGGCTGTCGTCCCTTGCGTGTGACGTGGTCATGCAGAAAAAAAAGGAATCAAAACAGTGACGCAGCGACGTGTCAGGCGTGAGTCATACCACCATGGCGACCTGCGCCAGGCCCTGGTCGAGGCTGGCCTGGCACTGGCGCGTGAAGGTGGTCCCCAGGCCATCGTGCTGCGCGAGGCCACGCGGCGGGCGGGCGTGGCGCCGAATGCGGCCTATCGTCACTTTGCCAACCGCCAGGCACTGTTTGATGCCGTGCGCGCTGCGGCCCTGGGCGCACTGGCCGCGGCCATCGAGGCCGAAATGGTCCAGGCCCGTTCCCTGCCCGATGCGCTGCAGCGCTCACGCGCCTTGCTGGCTGCCGTGGGCCGGGGCTACCTGGGCTTTGCCCAGACGGAGACCGGCTGGTTCCGCACGGCCTTTGCCTCCGTCGAGTACGACGTGGACCTGCCGCCCGACACCACGCGTGCGGCGGCCATGGGCCTGAACCCGTTTGAGCTGCTGGGCTACGCGCTGGACAGCATGGCCGAGGCCGGCGTGCTGCCGCCCGAGCGCCGTCCCCAGGCCGAGTTCCTTGCCTGGTCGGCCGTGCACGGCATGGCCTTGCTGGTGATCGACGGCCCGCTGCGCCGTGCCACACCCGAGCAGCGGCGTGCGCTGGCGCTGCGCCTGTTGGAGATGGTGGAAAAAGGCATTTGATGCGCCCTGGGGCGGCGCTGCCGCACAATGGCCTGCTTTTTTTCCTTCGCCCTCCGATGCCCGACGAACCTTCCCCCACTTCGCTGCCTGCGGCTGCCGCCGAACTGCCCGGCCAGGGTGAGCTCCACGAGCTGCGCGAGCGCATCGCGCATGCAGCGCACATCGCCGTGCTCACGGGCGCAGGCGTCAGTGCCGAGTCCGGCGTGCCCACGTTCCGCGATGACAAGAACAGCTACTGGGCGCAGTTCAACCCGCAGGACATGGCCAGCGAAGCGGGCTTTCGCGCCCATCCGCAGCGCGTGTGGCAGTGGTATGCGCACCGGCGCGAGGCCGTGGCGGCAGTGCAGCCCAATGCAGGCCACCATGCGCTGGCGCAGTGGGCCTTGCAGCACCCGGGCCGCATGACCCTGGTCACGCAGAACGTGGATGGCCTGCACCAGCGCGCGGGCAGCCCCGGCGTGCTGTGCCTGCATGGCGAGTTGATGCGCGACCGCTGGCTCGAGCGGCCCCGCGCCTGCTGCGACCTGGCCGGGCAGAACCCTGGCGAGCCTCCGCAGTGCCCTGTTTGCGGCAACCTGGTGCGCCCGGGCGTGGTCTGGTTCGGCGAGTCCCTGCCCATGGGCGTATGGCAGGCCGCCGAGGCTGCCGTGCAGCGCTGCGAGGTGCTGCTGGTGGTCGGCACCTCGGGCGCCGTGTATCCGGCAGCGGGGCTGGCCCGAATCGCGCGCCGGGCAGGCGCGCACGTGGCCGTCATCAACCCGGCGCCTTCCGAGCTGGATGACGCAGCGCACCAGTGCCTGCGCGGCCCATCGGCCCAGATCCTGCCCGCGCTGCTGGCGGGCTGAGAGGCCCCGGGCCAGGGCGGGCAGGCTGCCCTGGCCTGCGCAGGTCAGTCCCTTGCGCCTTCTTCCTGACTGGCCTGGTTGAGCTCGGCCACGTCCTGAGCCGACAGCTGCAGACGCGTGGCCTGCACCAGTTGCTGCAACTGGGCCAGCGAGGTCGCGCTTGCGATGGGCGAGGTCACAAACGGGCGCTGCATCTGCCAGGCCAGGGCCACGCACGCGGGCTGGCTGTTCAGGCGCGCAGCCACCGAGTCCAGGGCCTGCACAATGCGCAGGCCGCGCGGATTCAGGTAGGTGGCCACGGTCTTGCCGCCGCGCGCACTCTTGGCCGCGTCTTCGCTGCTGCGGTACTTGCCCGTCAGAAAACCTGCTGCCAGCGCATAGAAGTTGATGATGCCCACCTGCTCGGCCGCGCACAGCGGCGCCAGATCGCGCTCGAGCACGGCGCGGTCGTACAGGTTGTACAGCGGCTGCAGGCTCTCGTAGCGCGGCAGGCCCAGCTCGGCGCTGGTGCGCAGGGCCTCGGCCAGGCGCGGCGCGCTGTGGTTGGAGGCGCCGATGGCCCGCACCTTGCCTGCGGCGATCAGGTCGGCAAAGGCGCCCAGGGTATCGGCCAGCGGCACGCTGGCGTCGTCGTCATGCGACTGGTACAGGTCGATGTAGTCCGTCTGCAGGCGCTGCAGCGAGGCATCCACGGCCTGGCGGATGTACTCGGGGCGCAGGCCCACCCGGCCCTCGCCCATGTCCTTGCCGACCTTGGTGGCCAGCACGATGTCGGCACGCCGTCCGCTGCGCCTGAGCCATTTGCCGATCACGGTCTCCGACTCGCCGCCCGCATGGCCCGGCGCCCAGCGCGAGTACACGTCGGCCGTGTCGATGAAGTTCATGCCGGCATCCAGCCAGGCGTCGAGCAGCGAGAACGACGTGGCCTCGTCCACGGTCCAGCCGAAGACATTGCCGCCAAAGCACAGCGGCGAGACCTGCAGGCCGCTGCGGCCCAGGGAACGAAGGGAAGGGGCTTGCGCCATGTACGGCTCCTTTTGACGAAAAAACCAGGGTAGTCCTCAGGACCTCTCAGATCCAGCCCAGCGCACCCAGCAGCGCGCCCGCGCCCAGCAGCCACAGCAGGTGGATGCGCGTGCGCCACACCAGCAGGGCGCAGGCCAGGGTCAGCAGCCACAGGCGCCAGTCCTGGGCCGGGCGGCCGCCGGCGCTGCCCAGCAGCCAGCCCGTGGCCAGCAGCAGCCCGATGACCAGCGGCCCCATGCCCTGCTTGAAGGCACGTACGCCGCGCCGGTTCTTGTTGCGCTGGCCCCAGCGCGAGGCCTGCCAGGCCAGCACGGAGCTTGGCAGCAGGATGCCGACCATGCAGATGGTCACGCCCAGCGCACCAAAGGTCCATGCCAGCGGCCCGGTGCCCCCGCCCGCGTTCAGGCCCAGGTTCCAGCCCAGCAGGGCGATGAAGAGCACATTGGGCCCGGGCGCCGCCTGGGCGATGGCGATGGAGCTGCTGAACTGCGCCTCGCTGAGCCAGCCGTGGCCATCGACCAGGAAGCGGTGCATGTCGGGCGCCGTGGCAATGGCGCCGCCCACGGCCATCAGCGACAGCGTCAGGAAATACAGCAGCAACTGCAGCCAGTCGGCGGGCTGCAGGTTCAGGGCGATCTGGTGGGCGGCGTTCATGGGGCGAGCTTTCTCCAGGTCAGCACGCAGCCGGCACCGCCGACCACCAGCAGCACCCAGGCCAGCGGCACGCGCAGCACGGCCATGGCAATGAATGAGGCCAGCGCCAGGGCCGCGCTGCACCAGCGCCCCAGCGGGTGGCGGCTCAGCGTGCTGGTCAGCTTCAGCCCCATGCCCGCCACCAGGCCGGCCGCGACGGCGCCCATGCCGCGCAGCGCCCCGGCCATGGCGGGGTGGTCGGCCAGCTGCGAATAGATCACGGTCAGCGTCAGCACCAGCAGCATGGGAAAGCACAGCATCCCGCACACGGCCACCACGGCACCACGCCAGCCGAAGTAGCGCTCGCCAATGGTGATGGACAGGTTGACCACATTGGGCCCGGGCATGATCTGGGCCACGGCCCAGTCCTCCACGAACTCGTCGTTGGTCAGCCAGCGCTTTTTCTCGACCAGCTCGCGCTGCACCACGGCCAGCACGCCGCCAAAGCCCTGCAGGGCCAGCCAGGTGAAGGACCAGAACAGGTCGCGCAGGTTGGCGGGGGCGGGGCGCTGGGCAGGCGCATCGGCGGTGTCGTGTGGCGGGGAAGCCTGGGGCGGCGATGCGGGCATGTTCTGGCTTGTGTCTGGGCCGCCCGGGCAGGGCCCGGGGACGGCATCGCTGTTGTCATGGGGTGGAACCGTGCGGGCCGATCCTGTCTCCGTGCCTGCCTCGGGGTGGCACGCACGGAATATTAATCCTGCGCAGCGGCCTCGTCGGCAGCGGCCCCATCGGCAACGGCGATGGGGGCATTGCAAGCGCAGATGGCTTGCTGCCGGCATGCACCCGGGCCTGCCCGCCGGCCTGCCTGAACAGGAGTAGATTCTCTCCACCCACACAACCCGAGGATCTCCGGCATGGACATGGATTGGAGCAAGGCGCTGCAGGAAAGCCTGGTCTGGCTGGCGGCGGCCTCAGTGATCACCGTCGTGGCTTTCGCGGCCGTGGCGCTGCTGGTGGTGCGATTCACCCGCTGGGGTCGGCAGTTCTGGCAGCTGGCCGGCCCGTTCCTGCACCCCAGAAACAGCTGGTGGCCGCTGCTGGTGTTCATGCTGCTGCTGGTGCTGGCCCTGGTCTCGGTGCGCATGAACGTGCTGTTCTCCTTTTGGTACAACGGCTTCTACAGCGCGCTGCAGGAACTGGACCAGAAGGGCTTCTGGCGATTCCTGGGCATCTTCGCGGTGCTGGCCACCATCCATGTGATGCGCGAGCTGTTCAACTACTACGTGAACCAGGCGTTCCGCATCCGCTGGCGGGTCTGGCTCAATGAGCGCGTGACCACCGACTGGATGCGCGGCGATGCCTACTACCGCAGCCACTTCCTGGACGAGCCGGTGGACAACCCCGACCAGCGCATCGAGCTGGATGTGAACACCTTTGTCTCGAACTCGCTGACCCTGGCGCTGGGCGCCGTCGGCGCCGTGGTCTCGCTGGTGGCGTTCACGGGCATTCTCTGGGGGCTGTCCGCGCCCATTGCCGTGGCGGGCGTGGAGGTTCCGCGGGCCATGGTCTTTGCGGTCTACATCTATGTGATCATCGCCACGCTGATCGCCTTTCGCCTGGGCCAGCCGCTGATCCGGCTGAACTTCCTGAACGAGAGGCTGACCGCCAACTTCCGCTACGCCCTGGTGCGCGTGCGCGAATACGCGGAGAACATCGCCTTCTACCAGGGCGCGGCCATCGAGCGCAACACGCTTTTGACGCGCTTCTCGGCATTGATCGCCAATGTCTGGGCCCTGGTCTACCGCAGCCTGAAGTTCGACGGCTTCAACCTCACCGTCAACCAGGTGGCCGTGGTCTTTCCCTTTCTGCTGCAGGCGCCGCGCTTTTTCAGCGGTGCCATCAAGCTCGGTGATGTGATGCAGACCTCGCAGGCCTTTGGGCAGGTGCAGGATGCGCTGTCCTTCTTCCGGACCTCCTACGACACCTTCGCCCAGTACCGCGCTGCGCTGGACCGCCTGTGCGGCTTTCTGGATGCCAATGCCCAGACCCGCGAGTTGCCCCAGGTGGCGCACCGCGAGCAATCCGGGGCCCTGGACATCGAGGGCCTGCAGGTCAGCCGCCCTGATGGCCACCACCTGCTCAGCGGCCTGCAACTGAAGCTCATTCCCGGCCAGGCGCTGCTGATCAAGGGGCCTTCGGGCAGCGGCAAGACCACCTTGCTGCGGTCCATTGCCGGCCTGTGGCCGCACGCCGAAGGCACGGTGGGCCGCCCGGGCGGCCACCAGGCGCTGTTCCTGTCCCAGCGTCCGTATCTGCCGCTGGGTGACCTGCGCACGGCCATTGCCTATCCCGCCGATGCATCGCCGCAGGACGACGAGCGGCTGCAGCAGGCGCTGCGCGAGGTCAGCCTGGCCCATCTGGCCGACAAGCTGGATGTGAACCAGGATTGGTCCCGCATCCTGTCGATTGGCGAGCAGCAGCGCCTGGCCTTTGCCCGCGTGCTGTTCAACCGGCCCGCCATCGTCTTTCTCGATGAATCCACCTCGGCCATGGATGAGGGCCTGGAGCATGCGCTGTACACCCTGCTGCGCGAGCAGATGCGCTCGACCATGCTGGTGAGCGTGGGTCACCGCAGCACGCTGGCGGGTTTCCATACCCACGCGCTGGCGGTCGATGGCAATGGCGGGTGGACGCTGTCGGAAGGAAGCGCACCGCAGAGCGCGCCCCGGGCTTGATCCGCGTGCGGCCCTGGGCCGCGCGCGATCAATCGTCCATGGGCAAGGGATCGCAGTTGCCCAGGTCGGACGGCGGCTGCTCGCGCAACTGGCGTACCGCGTCGCGCAGGGCGGTGCGCAGGCCCTCTTCAAGCACGGGGTGGTAGAAGGGCGCACGCAGCAGCTCGTGCACGGTTAGTTGCTGCTGCACGGCGAGCGCCAGCAGATGGGCCAGATGCTCGCCGCCCGGTGCGCACATTTCCGCGCCCAGCAGCAGGCCGCTGGCCGGGTCCGCATAGACGTGAAGCAGGCCCGCGTTGCGCTGCGCAGCACGGGCGCGTCCCTGGTGCGCAAAGTCCACACGGCCCACCACAAAGTCCTGACCCAGCAGCGCCTTCATGGGCTGGCCCACGACGGCCGCGTTGGGCGAGCTGAAGACAATGGACAGCGGCGTGCGCCGCTCGAAGCAGGCCACGTTCTCTGCCATGGCGTTGGTGCCCGCGATATGGCCTTCGTCCACGGCCTCATGCAACAAGGGGCGGTCGCCATTGGCATCGCCCGCGAGGAACAGCGGCAGCTCGCCGACCTGCAGTGTCTCGCGGCTCACGGGCGGCTGCCCATGTTCGTCCAGCTCAAGCCCCAGCGTCTCCAGCCCCAGGCCTTCGAGCTGCGGGCGCCGACCCATGGCGGCCACCACGTGGTCCACGACGATGCGGGTGTCGCCTGCACGCACGACGATGCTGCTGTCCGGGCCCTTGCTCAACTGCACTTCATGGTCGGTGATCACCGACATCTCTTTCTCAAGCAGATGCCGCAATGCGTCGGTGACATTCGGGTCGGACAGGCCGGCAAGCTTCGGGCCGCGTCCCAGTGCGGTGACCTCCAGTCCCAGCCGTGCCAGCGCCTGTGCAATCTCCACGCCCAGCGGACCCAGGCCGACGACGGCCACGCGCGGGCCCAGCGTCTTGCGTTCGAACAAGGTGTCCGTGGTCAGGATGCGCTTGCCAAAGCGCTTCCATTCCTCCGGCACCACGGGGCTGGAGCCCGGAGCGAGGATGAGCTTGCGCGCAGCCAGCACCTTGCCGTTGACCTCGATCCGATTGGCTGCCAGCAGCCTGGCACGCCCGTCGATGGCCCGCCAGCCCAGGCCCTGCGTGGCCTTGATCGTGCTTGCCACGAACTCGTCGCGCAGCTTGCGCACGCGGCGCAAAACGGCGGGCAGGTCCAGCTGCAGCCCGCTCGCGCCGCGTATGCCGAAGGCATCGAAGTGATGGCGCGCATGGAAGGCGTTGGCCGCCTCGATCAGCAACTTGGACGGCATGCATCCCACCCGCGCACAGGTCGTTCCCCAGGGCCCGTCGTTGACGATGGCGAAATGCTCCGTGTGCTTGCGCACCTCGCGCAGCGCCGACAGTCCGGCCGAGCCGGCACCGACGATGATCACGTCGAGGGCGGTGGTGGGTGGGTTTTTCATGCTGTCTGATTCCTTTGACTGTGGCACCAGGTCCCGTGGAGGTCTCCGCTGCCGGTGGATGTGCCGAAAGGTGTGCCGACGGGAGTGCCGACTGAAGTGCCGACAGATGGTCGAGATGACTGCCTCGCCTGCCATGGGACATGCGTGCCAGTCTGCATGCTGGCGCTCGCGGCAGCCGTAGGCGAAGGGCCGAAACCGCTGCTGGACATTCATGGCCCGGCCCGTGCCGCGCAGGGACTAGCCGGATGCCCAGTGTTGCCATGCCGCGCCCGTGCGGCTGCCTGATGCGTCGAAATCCGCTTCCCGCGCAAAGCGCCTGAGAGATGTCTCGGTAACCCTCAAATGGCTGACACGGCACAAGCGGCTTTGAGCCGTCTGCAGCCAGCGGCGCAGGGACCAATCAAGCTGCGCCATCACCCCGCCATGCACCTGTGCGCTGTGCAGGCGTAGGCGGCCATCGAGGATGAAGGCCTTCACCGACCGTGCGGACAGCTGCAGATCCTCGCAGACCTGCCGCAGCCCGACGCCCTCGCGGACCCGGGTGCTCAGGCCGCGCCTGTGCATCTGGCAGCGAACGGAGCGTTCGCTGCGGTTCAGCCGGCGGCAGATCACTTGCACGGGCAGGACGCCGGCCCAGCGTTCGAGTGCAAGCAGTTCTGCGGGACTCCAGCGGCGGCGAATTGCGCCATTCGGCCATGCGCTGTCGGATGTCAGGCAGTGTTTGATTGCCATGGAAAGCTCCCATTCATATGGCGCTGCGCTGTGGCATGGCCTGAATCCCGGATGCCGATGAGACAATTATTGATGGGGGACTCTTGTGCAAGCTTTTGATTTTGTTGATTGTTTTTGTTGTTTTGATTGCTGCTCGGATGGACGGCTCCATACCGCGATGCCTATCGTGGGGCCGGGATGCGGATCACGGAAATAGCGTCTGCCCCGGCGCGCATATGCCAAGCCCCATGCGGATTTCCTGTTCGGCGCCCGATTTCCATGAACGACTTCTTTGCTTTTTCAGGAGAACCCTTCATGCGCCTTCAGCCAAAGCATTTGAATTTTTCCGTTGCGTGCCTTGCGTTGCTGGCACTGCCGGCCGCGCAGGCCCTGCCCATGCAGGACGTGGGCACGTCGGCAGGCCCGCAATGCGTGGGCCTGGACATCAACAACAGCGGCCATGTCGTGGGCGCCTGTGCAGAGAGCGACGGCTCGTCCGCAGGCTTCGTGTCGCTGGCACCGGGCAGTGCGGCAGACCTTGTGCGCCTGTCGCCGGGGCGCAACTGCAACGCGGCGGCCATCACCAACAGCGGCCAGGTGGTGGGCAGCTGCCTGGACGGCAATTCGGTGTCCGTGGGCGTGTTCTGGAATGCGGCCACGCCCGCCACGGTGCAGACACTGCAGCCGCTGACGCTCGATGTGCGCAGCATGCCCACGGCATTCAACCAGGGCGGCTATGTGGCAGGCGTCAGCCTGAGCGGCAGCAACACGGCCCGCCCTGTCATGTGGCGCAACAATGAAACCACGGCACGCGCGCTGCCGGCGGGTCTGCTGGGCCTGAACAGCACCAACTGCATTCCGTCAGATGTGGACAATTTCGTGGTGGGCGGCAACATGCCGGGCATCGTGGGCAACTGTCCCGACAACAGCGGGCATCCGCGTCCTGTCTATTGGTCTGCCGCAGTCCTGGGCGGCTATATGGCCACGGCCCTGAACCTGCCTCTCAATGCCGTCTTCTGCCGCGCAAAGACCGTCGTCAATACCCGCATCATGGGCTACTGCGATTTTGGTGCCCAGGGTGGACGCACCGTCGTCTGGCTCAACTCGTCCTCCAGTCCGCAGGTGCTGTCCATATCGTCCCCGCCCGCGCGAAACAGCGGCGTCGATCTCAACATCCTCGGCGAGGTGATTGGGCACTACCAGTTGGCAGACGGGCGCAGCATGCCCTATTACTGGAACAGCCAGACCGGTGTCATCCGCGATATTCCTCCGCTGCCTGGCGGCATGAATGCACGTGTGGTGGATATCGGTGACAACGGAACAGTGGCAGGCCACAGCGAACTGGCCGACGGAAGTTCGCACGCCATCACCTGGACCCCCTTGGGCGGCACCGTGGACCAGGGAACCCTCGCAGGCGGCGAGAACAGTGCGGCCTCGGCACTGAGCCAGGATGGCTGCTACATGACAGGAAGGAGCGAAGTCGCGCAACTAGCCACGCATGCCTTCGTGCAGAACCTGTGCACGCCATGAAGGCGGAGCCTCATCTCACACCGTGCATAAAGGAAATACCATGAAGATGCGATATCCAAGACTTGCAACCCCACTGGCAATCGCTGTGTGCGGGCTCTGGGCCCCTGCAGTGCAAGCGAACGGCATTTCATTCGAGAATTTTTCCTCCTCCAATACAGTGCAGGCTTTTGGAGGCTCGACTTCCATGATGTCTCCGATCATGGGCAGGGGAACGGGCGATTCGTCGAACTCGAAGGAGCTGCTTCGTCGCATGATGGCTTTGGATATAGAGTTGCTACCACTTCTAATGATAGCGAAAGGAGTATGAGCATACTTGCGATATGAATGCACCTGTGGGAAAAAGGGGCGATATCGCAATGGTGGCTTGCCACAGCGAACTGGCCGATGAGAGCTTTCGCTCCAGGCGCCCACAGGCAACGCATGCTTTTTTCAGAACCTGTCCATTCCCTGATTGTCAGTATCAATTCGAAAACGATGAGATAAAGGGGTTGAAATGAGATTTCGATATGAAAAATCATTGTCCACTATGGTGGTATTTATTGTTTTAATGTCCTCCTCCGCGCTGCATGCGAATAATATTTATTTTTCGGAAGATGGTCTAATAAATTTGGAAAATAGCAGCCTGCATACGGATGGTGATTTAAATGGGGTTGCCGTGTATCATATTTGTGGAAGTGCCTTGATATCGAGGGTTAAGGTGCTAACAGCCAGTCATTGTTTAAGGCATTTTTTTGGATAGTTTCATTAGTCAGACATTGAAAAAAAGCTGTGTAAATCATTCAATTTGACATGGCTTGTTTCCCCTGCTTGCGATTTGCCTTTATGTCATTTGATGGATAATCACCAGCATCAAATCAGTCTGGCAATGCCATGCGGCCCAGCCTTCCGCCATGGCTGGGCGCCCGTTCCGGCGCAGGGGCATCATCGCGCATCAGCTTCCCCATCAGCCCTCGCAGGATCGCCAGCGTCGGCGCCTCGCTGCGCTGACGCAGCGTGACCAGCCCGAAGCGGGCGGTGCTGCGCATGGGCGGGTCCATTGGCAATTCGGCCAAGTCCGGGGCGACGGCGCGCACGGCCAGCAGCACGGTGTCGCTGTTGCGCGCAACGTCCACGAGGCTGGGCAACTCTTCGCACTGCAGTGTGACGAACCGCGCCGGGTGTGCTGTGGCGCCATAGGTCTCCACCAGCAGCCAGGCCACCTGGTCGCTCAGCGGGGTGGAGGCGACGGGGTAGCGCTGCACATCCTCGAAGCGCAGATCCCGCTGCAGGCGGGCGAGTGGATGGTCGGTGCGGCACATGAAGGCGGCGCGCATTTCGTGCACGACGTCCAACGCAAGGTCGGGTGCGGGCCGCAGCGCGCGCAGGTCCACGACCAGGGCATCGAGCAGGCGCTCGCGTAGCGAGTGCACCAGCAGATCGGTGCTGCCGCGCGCCACCTCGGTTCGCACGCCGGGATGGTGCACGGTCATGTGCTGCAGGAACGGCGTCATCAATATTGCGCCGGGGCCCGATCCCAGGCCCACACGCACGGTGCCGGCCGCACCCTCGCGCAATTGGCGCCCCCTGTCACGCAGCGCGTCGGCCTCGGTCACCAGGGCGCGCGCCCGTCCCAGCATCTCGCGGCCGAAGGCTGTGAGTTCGCTGTGGCGGCCGATGCGGTCGAACAAGGGTATGCCCAGCTCCTGCTCCAGCGCGCGCACGCTGCGGCTGAGGGCCGGCTGTGTCAGATGCATGGCCTCGGCCGAGCGGCTGAAGGAGCCGGTCTGCGCCACCGATATGAGATGCCTGAGCTGCACCAGCGTCATGATTTTTCGTGCCCTGAAGTCTGCATGAAACTCATGCTAATGCAGCCAACAATGCATTGGACGTTCGATGACCCGGCTCCTAGGATGCCGCGTATCCGGCCGACCGAGCCGGAGCCATCCACCAAGGAGACATGATGAGATTTTTATTCCAGCGCGTTTGGCTGACGGGCGCCGGCCTGTTGCTGAGCGCGGGCCTGGCCTGTGCGCAGAGCCTGTCCTCCAGGCCCGTAAGCCTGATGGTTCCCTATCCGGCCGGCGGCCCTTCGGATGCCATTGCCCGCATCTTCAGCGTGCCGCTGTCCAAGGCACTGGGTCAGCAGGTCATCGTGGAGAACCTGGGCGGCGTGAGCGGTGCCATGGCCGCGCAAAAGGTGCTGGCAGCGCCGCCCGACGGCCACTACGTCTTCCAGGGCTCGCCCAACGAGGTGATCCTGTCGCCCCTGGCCAATGCCGCCGTGCGGCTCAAGGCCGAGGATTTTCGCCTGGTCCATCCCGTGGCCGAGGCCGTGATGGTCTTCGTCGCCCGCAAGGACCTGGAGGCCGGCAACGTGGATGAGCTGATCGCACTGGCCCGCAAAAGTGCCAGCCGGCCGCTGTCGTACGGCAGCGTCGGCATTGGCTCGCTCTACCACCTGATTCTGGAGAAGGTGCAGCAGGACGCTGGCATACAACTCATGCATGCGCCCTACAAGGGCAACGCGCCGCTGCTGCAGGACATCGGCAGCGGGCAAGTCGATTTCGCTGTGCTCGTATACAGCGCTGCCATGGGCGCGCTGGCCGAGCAGGGCCGGCTCAAGATCCTGGGGCAGCTGGGGGATCAGCGATCGGAGCTGCTCAAGAATGTGCCCACGGTGCGTGAGGGCCGGGAGCTGAAAAACTTCGCCTACAAGACCTGGACCAGCTTTCTGGTGCGCAAGGACACGCCGCAGGAGGTGGTGCAAAGGCTGCACCAGGCGATAGGCGCCATGCTCAAGGACCCGGGTGTGCGCGAACAACTGGCCCTGCAGACGCAGCTGGCCGCGGCGCCCATGTCGCTGGCTGAGGCCGCGCAGTTCTATGAGGCCGAGACCGCCCGCTACCGCAGCATTGCCCGCTCCATCCGCCTGCAACCCCAGTGAGATGCCGCACATGAACACCCTTCTGGACACTTTGCGCGGCTCGGCCGCAGCCTTCGTCGATGTGCGCCGCGACATCCACAGGCACCCCGAGCTCGGCTTCGTGGAGCACCGTACCAGCGCCCTGGTCGCGCGGCAGCTGGAGCAATGGGGATACGAGGTGGAACGCGGCCTGGGCGGCACGGGCGTTGTGGGGCGGCTGGTGCGCGGCAGCGGCCACCGGCGCCTGGGCCTGCGCGCCGACATGGATGCGCTGCCCATCACCGAGGCCAATGAATTCGCCCATGCCAGCACGCATGCCGGTGTCATGCATGCCTGCGGCCATGACGGCCATACCGCCATGCTGCTGGCAGCGGCCCGGCATCTGGCCGAGCGCGGCGGCTTCGACGGAACGCTCACGCTGATCTTCCAGCCTGCGGAGGAGGGCGGCGGTGGTGCCCTGCGCATGATGGAAGATGGGCTGTTCGAGCGCCACCCCTGCGACGCCATCTTTGCCATGCACAACATGCCGGGCATGCCCCAGGGACGGCTGGCGCTGCGCGAGGGCGCAGCCATGGCGTCCTCCGACTACGCCACGCTCACCCTCACCGGCGTGGGAGGGCACGGTGCCATGCCGCACCGCACGGCCGATCCCATCGTGGCGGCCGCCAGCATCGTCATGGCCTTGCAGACCATCGTCTCGCGCAACATCGATCCGCTGCAGATGGCGGTGGTGACCGTGGGCGCCATCCACGCAGGCAAGGCCAACAACGTGATTGCCCACAGCGCTGCGCTGGAGTTGAGCGTGCGTGCGCTGGATGCCGATGTGCGCAGGCTGCTGGAGCAGCGCATTCGCGACCTGGTGAGTGCGCAGGCCGAGAGCTTCGGCGTGCAGGCGCAACTCGACTGGCGACCCGGCTACGCGGTGCTGGTCAACACGCCCAAGGAGACGGACTTCGCGCGCCAGATCGCGCTGGAGCTGCTGGGCCCGGAACATGTCACGCTGCAGGCGCCGCCCTTGCCGGGCAGCGAAGACTTTGCCTTCATGCTGCAGCGCGTGCCAGGCAGCTATCTGCTGATTGGCAATGGCGAGGGAAGCGAGCAAGGCGCCTGCATGGTGCACAACCCGGGCTATGACTTCAACGACGACAACATCGCCGTGGGCGCCGCCTATTGGGTGCTGCTGGCGCAGCGGTTTCTGGTGGCCGGTTGAACGGGTTCGGCCCGGCGCATTTCACTCGCCGTGGTGGACTTCCATCCAGCCCACGCGTCCTTGACCGCTCTCGTTGAGGCGGCTCACAAAGCCTTCAGCCTGCGACTGCGGCAGGCTCAGATCGAACTGCACCAGGGAGCCGTGCTCGACCTGGAGCAGCTCGGCGCCTGCCGCATCGATCTCGCGGCGCACCAGACCTTCCAGCGCATAGGGCACGGCGCAGCGCAGCGATTGCATGCGCTGCAGTGTCACTTTCTCGGCGGTCAGCAGGGCCTGGGCCACGGCATCGGTGTAGGCGCGCACCAGGCCACCTGCGCCCAGCTTGACGCCGCCGAAGTAGCGCACCACGGTGGCCAGCACGCCTTCCAGATCCTGGTGGCGCAGCACGTCCAGCATGGGGCGGCCTGCCGTGCCGCTGGGCTCGCCATCATCGACGGCTGCCGACTGGCCGCCTGCCAGCAGCGCCCAGCAGACATGGGCGGCGCCGGGGTGCTCGCGCCATAGCGCATCGACCACCGCCTGGGCGCTGGCGCGGTCGGCCATCGGCTGCACGCAACCAATGAAGCGGCTTTTCTTGATGATGAGTTCGCTGTGCGCGGGCGCGCGGAGTGTCTGTGGCATGGAGGGCGGCAAGCTTACCCGATCGCCCCTGGCCCGGTGTTTGGCGCATGGATTCATTACGCCTTTATTACGAAGCGCTACACATTTGTGAGCATGCGTACCTTGTGTCATTTCAGCTTCAGAGGGTTGCATCCAGGTTTGTCCTACAGAAATCGTGAAAGATTCGCAGTAAGCTTTCTGTCAAGGAGGCGCAACCATGAACACCCCACCTTCCCGCGATCCCGTTCTCACCGAACACACCTTTGGCCGCGATCATTTCAGTCCCCCGCCCATGGCGCTGGAGCAGGCTGGTCAGGACCACGAAGCCGCTGGCGGCGGCATTCCTCTGGATCTGGACCAGCGCATCCGCAACGTCGGCGAATGGTGATGGCAGGTGCCGCCTGGCCAAGGGCCTGCAGCGGCATCAGTGCTGTCAGGTCCGGCTGGACCGTGCAGCGGCCCGCCGACAGGCGGTGACCCTCAAGCGAACAGGCCGCGCACCAGGCGCAGCAGGCTCTTGCCTCGCTGCGCTGGATTTATCATTTCCAGTTCCACATATCCACCCAGGCCGGCTGCGCGAAGCGCCGGCCTTTTTGCATTCCTGCAGGAACCATGAGCACTGACACAGGGCGCAGCCATTGGCTGCTGGCGCCTGCCTCCGCCAGCGACGCCAGCCTGCCCGTGCCCCTGGGCGATGTGACGGCGCTGCTGGAGCAGGTGGGCCGCTCCAGCGCCAGCAGCGATGAGGTGGCCGGGCAGTTGCTGCATTTGCTGGGCCGGCACGTGCCGCTGGCGCAGTGCACCATCTTCTCGTTCCAGGGCCGATCACGGCCGCGCATCGTGGGTTTTGGCGACCGGGCACGCACGGGGGCGCTGCCCATGATTTCGCAGGACTACAGCGAGCGCTTCTATCCCCTCGACGGCGCGCAGCGCGTGATGCAGGCGGAACTTGCGCGGCAGCAGCGCGACCCCCAGGCTCCCGCGCGCGTGTGGCTGCACCGCCAGCGCCCCTGCGATGTCAGCCATCCCGAGTACCGCCATGTCTGCTATGGGTTGCCGCGCCTGGTGGAGCGGCTCTCGCTGCTGACCCTGCAGCCTGGCGCACGGTGGCTGGCGGTGAACCTGTACCGGGGCGAGGAGCACGGCTGCCTTGATGCGCAGTCCATCGCACGCATCGAAGCCTTTGCGCCCCTGGTCATGCAGGCCATGCGCCTGCACTATGCGGGCCAGGCGCTGCAGGACGATCTGGCGGGGCTGGTGCTGGCGCGCCTGGCCGGGCGCTTTGCCCATCTCACGCAGCGCGATCTGGACGTGGTGCGCTGCGTGATCGAGGGGCTTGATGCCGAGCGGCTGGCGCAGCGCCTGGGCATTACCGTGTCCAGCGCGCGAACCTATCTCAAGCGGGTCTGCGCCAAACTGGGCGTGCAGGGGCAGCGTGAGCTGTTTGCCTTGTTGATGGCGCCCGAGGCGCTGTCCTGAGCCCCGGAGGCGGGCGCCGCAGTCTGTCCCCATCTGGGGACATCGCCATGGTCGGTGCTGCCTACACTGCGCCCTGAACAAGACGCACGACGGAGACCCCCATGCACCAGCCCCATGCCCAGCCCAGGCAGTCCATCTACTACCTCTACCAGGTGCATCGGCCCTGGCTGCCATCGGAGCATCCGGGGGGGCAGCGGCACCCCGTCGTCATTGTCGGAACGGGGCCGGTAGGCCTGACCACGGCGCTGGAGCTGGCGCGCCACGGGCAGCGATGCGTGCTGCTGGAGTCCGAGCTGCAGGTATCCGAAGGCAGCCGCGCCATCGTCTTCACGCGCCGCTCCATGGAGATCCTCCAGCAGGTGGGCGTGGCCGGGCGGGTCAGCGACAGCGGGCTGCCATGGCGCTTTGGCAACTCCTTCTACCGGGGCCAGCGCGTGTTTCGCATGGAAGCACCGCACAGCGAGGACGACCGCTTCTTCCCCATGACCAACCTGCAGCAGCAGTACCTGGAGGAGTACCTGGTCGATGCCGTGCTGGCCCATCCGCTGATCGAGTTGCGCTGGGGCAACCGCGTGGAGCGGGTGGAGCAGGCTGGCGAAGGCGCCGCTGCAAAAGCGCGGCTGCAGGTGGACACGCCAGAAGGGCCGTATGCGCTGGAAGCTGACTGGCTGGTCGCAGCCGATGGCGCACGCTCGGGCATACGCACGGCCATGGGCCTGGTCATGGAAGGGGCGTCATACGAAGGCCGCTTCGTGATTGCCGACATCCGCATCGACCTGCCGCTGCCCACCGAGCGTCTGGCCTTCTTCGATCCGGTGTGGAACCCCGGCAACACCATCCTCATGCACCGCGAGCCGCACGGCATCTGGCGCGTGGACTACCAGTTGCCTGCGGGCGAAGATCCGCAGCAGGCACTGCAGCCCGAATCGCTCAAGGCGCGCATCGACGCGCAACTGGAGATGATCGGCTTTGGCGGCACGCCCTGGGAGATGGACTGGAGCTCGGTCTACTCGGCGCGCGCGCTGACCTTGCCGGACTATGTGCACGGCCGCGTGGTCTTCACGGGCGATGCGGCCCACCTGCTGCCCATCTTCGGGGTGCGCGGCGCCAACACCGGTTTCCAGGACGCCCAGGCCCTGGCCTGGCGCCTGGCCCTGGTGGCGCGCGGCGTGGCGCCGGCCCGCTTGCTGGACAGCTACAGCAGCGAGCGCGTGGGCGCGGCGCGCGAGATTGTCGAAGAGGCCGGCAAGAGCACGCGCTTCATGGCGCCGCCTTCGCGCGGCTTCCGGCTGCTGCGCGATGCCGTGCTGTCGCTGTCGCTCACCCAGGCCTTCGTGCGCCCGCTGTACCACTGGCGCACATCACGCCCCCATGAGTACGCCCGCTCGCCCCTCAACAGCAGGGACGACGACAACCATTTGTTCAAGGGCGGCCCCGCCCATGGCGCACCGCCGCAGAACGTGTGCCTGGCGCCGGACGACTATCTGCTGGACCACCTGGGTGGCGGCTTCGACCTGCTGTATTTCACCGATGGCTCGGCCGTGCCGCCCGCGTTGAGCGAGGTTGCCCGCGTGGTGCGCGGCCGCGGCGTGGGCCTGCGCATCGTGGCCATCTCCAGCCAGGCGCAGCCGCAGCCAGTTCAGGGCGCTGACCTGACCCTTTCCGATAGTCAGGGCCGCTGCCGCGAACGCCATGGCGTGCCCGCCGATCCACCTTCTGGCGCCGCCTACCTGCTGCGGCCCGACCAGCATGTCTGCGCACGCTGGCTGGCGCTGGATGCGCGGCGCCTGCAATCCGCACTCGACAACGCCACCTGCACGCAAGGAGCCCAGGCATGAGCCAAGCACACACATCGCCCGACACGCTTGAATCGCCCGGCACCCTGGATATCGCTGCTCTGGAGGCCGTCTACGACCAACTGGCCACGGCCATTGACGCGGCAGGCCCGCAGCAGTCCGAGCTGTTTCTGGTCAAGCTGGCACTGCTGGCTGCCGAGCGGCTGGGCAGCGCCCAGCAGTTCTCCGAGCTGGTGCAGGCGGCGCAGCGGGATCTTCAGCCTAGGGTAAACAGCTAGCCCTGCCGGGTGGTTGCGTGGCCGGCGCTGGCTAACATCGGCCCGGAATCAAGGATGCCACGACCCCATGGATGTGCTGAGCGAAGTTCTCGATATTTGCCGGTCAGAGCGCGCCGTGACGGCGCGTTTTGCGCTGACCGCGCCGTGGAGCCTGAAGTCAACGGGCGTCACGGGCGCCATGATCCGCATGGCGCGCGGCGCGCCCTACTGGATACAGGTGGAGGGCATGCAGCCGCTGCGGGTCGAGCCGGGCGACCTGGTCATGCTGCCCATGGGTGCGGCACATGTGGTGGCCTCGGATCTGGGCATGGCCTGCGAGCTGTTCTCGCGGCTGATCTCCCGCCATGCCGAAGGCCCGCAGGACGAGAATCCTCTGGTCTTCAGCCATGGCGGCGGGGGCGAGGCGACCGACATGTTTTCGGCCCTGCTGTGGTTTTCGGCCTATTGCCGGCATTCGGTGTTCCGCATCCTGCCGCCGCTGATCCATATCCGTGCAAGCGATCTGCCGCTGGCCGATTGCCTGGCCGCCACCATGCAGTCGCTCACGCTGGAGACGCTGGCGCGGCGCCCGGGCTGGCGCCTGTCGGCAGCGCGCATGGGAGAGTTGCTGCTGGTCAACATCCTGCGCGAGCACCTGGCGCGCGAGGCCGCCGTGGGTGAAGGCTGGCTGCGGGGCCTGGGCGATGCCTGCATTGCCCGCGCCATCGTCTGCATGCACCGGGAGCCGCAGCGCAGCTGGAGCGTGGAGACGCTGGCGGCCGAGGCCGGCATGTCGCGCACCCGCTTCAGCATGCGTTTCAAGCAACTGGTGGGCGCCACCCCCATCGGCTACCTGACGGCGCACCGCATGGCGCTGGCCGCCCAGCAGATGGAGGCCGGCGGGCTGTCATCGGCCCGCATCGCAGAGAACGCGGGCTACGACTCTCCCAAGGTGTTTGCGCGGGCCTTCCGCCGCTGGTCCGGGCACACGCCCAAGGCCTATCTGGCGCAGGAGGCCGCAAAGAGGTCGGGCTGGCAGCAGCAGGAAGGCCGTATCAGGGGGCTGGAGCAAGACCCTTAGCCAGCAGGGTTGAGTGCCGAAACGTACACTGGCCGGTTCCTTCCGCACAGGCTCCCAGAAGCCGAACCGCCCATCATGAACGCCCCCGTTGACGTTTCCTTTTTCCATCGCGCTGCCAAGCCGCTGACCAGCTACCGACCGTACTGGGCCAAGCGCTTTGGCACGGCCCCGTTCCTGCCGATGAGCCGTGCCGAGATGGACCAGCTTGGCTGGGACAGCTGCGACGTGATCCTGGTGACGGGCGATGCCTATGTGGATCACCCCAGCTTCGGCATGTCGGTGATCGGCCGGGTGCTGGAGGCGCAGGGCTTTCGCGTGGGCATCATCGCCCAGCCCGACTGGCAGAGCGCCGAGGCCTTCAAGGCCCTGGGCCGTCCCAACCTGTTCTGGGGCGTGACGGCGGGCAACATGGATTCGATGATCAACCGCTACACGGCCGATCGCAAGATCCGCTCCGACGATGCCTACACGCCGGGCGACGTGGGCGGCAAGCGCCCCGACCGCGCGGCCATTGTCTACAGCCAGCGCTGCCGTGAGGCATACAAGGACGTGCCCATCGTGCTCGGCGGCATCGAGGGCAGCCTGCGCCGCATCGCCCACTACGACTACTGGAGCGACAAGGTGCGCCGCTCCATCGTGGTGGACAGCAAGTGCGACATCCTGCTGTACGGCAACGCCGAACGCGCCCTTGTCGAGGTGGCCCACCGCCTGGCCGCTCGCGAGCCCGTGGAAAGCATTACCGATGTGCGCGGCACGGCCTTCTTCCGCCGCGAGTCGGAAGCGGGCTGGTTCGAGCTGGATTCCTCCGTGGTGGACGAGCCTGGCGTGGTCGAGCCCCACATCAACCCCTACATGACCACCAGCGAGCAGGCCGAGGCCCAGGGCCAGACCTGCTCCAAGGAAGAGGGTGATGCCGCCGCGAAGCCGGACGGTGCCTCGGTCGCCGCCGTTCAGACCATCCAGTTCGTGCCCAACCCGTCGCTGCGCGGCAAGGGCAAGCAGCCGCCGCGCGACAAGACCGTGCTGCGCCTGCCCAGCTATGAACAGGTCAAGGCCGACCCCATCCTCTACGCGCACGCCAATCGCGTGCTGCACCTGGAGACCAACCCCGGCAACGCCCGCGCCCTGGTCCAGGCCCACGGCGAGGGCGTGACCGCACGTGATGTGTGGCTGAACCCGCCCCCCATTCCGCTGACCACGGCCGAGATGGACTGGGTCTTCGGCCTGCACTATGCACGCAGCCCCCATCCCAGCTATGCCGACGCCAGCGGCAGCCATGAAGGCGAGACCAAGATCCCGGCCTGGGAGATGATCCGTACCTCGGTCAACATCATGCGCGGCTGCTTCGGCGGCTGCACCTTCTGCTCCATCACCGAGCATGAGGGCCGCATCATCCAGAGCCGTTCCGAGGAGTCCATCATCCAGGAGGTCGAGGACATCCGCGACAAGGTCAAGGGCTTCACCGGCACCATCTCCGACCTGGGCGGCCCCACGGCCAACATGTACCGCCTGGGCTGCAAGAGCCCCGAGATCGAGGCCGCCTGCCGCAAGCCCAGCTGCGTGTTCCCCGGCATCTGCCAGAACCTGCACACCGACCACGCCCCGCTGGTCAAGATCTACCGCCGCGCGCGCAATCTGCCGGGCATCAAGAAGATCCTGATCGGTTCGGGCCTGCGCTACGACCTGGCCGTGAAGTCGCCCGAGTACGTCAAGGAGCTGGTGCAGCACCATGTGGGCGGCTACCTGAAGATTGCGCCCGAGCACACCGAGTCCGGGCCGCTGACCAAGATGATGAAGCCCGGCATCGGCAGCTATGACCGCTTCAAGCAGATGTTCGAGCAGTTCAGCGAGGAAGCGGGCAAGAAGCAGTACCTGATTCCGTACTTCATCGCAGCCCACCCGGGCACCAGCGACGAGGACATGATGAACCTCGCCATTTGGCTGAAGAAGAACGGATTCCGCGCCGACCAGGTGCAGACCTTCTATCCCAGCCCCATGGCCACGGCCACGGCCATGTACCACTCTGGCCGCAACACGCTGACCAAGGTGCGCCGCGAGATGCGCGACGTGAACGAGGAGTCGGTGGACATCGTGCGCGGTGAAAAGCGCCGGCGCCTGCACAAGGCCTTTCTGCGCTACCACGACCCGAACAACTGGCCGCTGCTGCGCGAGGCCCTCAAGGCCATGGGCCGTGCCGACCTCATCGGCAACGGCAAGCAGCACCTGATCCCCACCTTCCAGCCCCTGGTCGATGGCGGCTACCAGAGCGCGCGCCGCAAGAACAGCACGCAGGGCACGGGTGTGGCCGCACGTGCCGTGGTGTCCCAGCAAGGCAAGGCCTACGCCCTCAACAAGGCCGGCGGCAAGAATGCCGGGCCGGGCAAGGTGCTGGCAGAGTCGCGCGAGCCTGCGGGCGATGTGCGTTTCCGCTCCAGCCAGCCCCAGCCGGGCCGCATGCTGACCCAGCACACGGGCCTGCCGCCGCGCCCCGGTGTGGGTGGCCCTTCCCGTTCTGCGGGCGCTGCCGGTTCGGGCCGCAAGGCGGCGCCGGGCGGTCGCAAGCCGCGCTGACGCGCATTTGCCTCTAGCTGGCGGCCGGCGCCAGCGTGCCCTGCCATTCGCGGCGGGCGGCCTGGGCGCCGCTTTCAAAATAATGCGTGTCCAGCGGCACGGGCCGTGCCAGGGCAAAGCCCTGTGCATAGTCCACGCCCACGGCCTGAAGGGCCTGGGCGATCTCGCGGGTTTCCACATACTCGGCCACGGTGCGCTTGCCCAGGATGTGGCCTATGCGGTTGATCATCTCCACCATGGCGTGGTTGCTGGGGTCCTGGAGCATGTCGCGTACAAAGCCGCCGTCGATCTTCAGATAGTCCACGGGCAGCTGCTTCAGATAGGTCAGCGAGGACATGCCCACGCCAAAGTCGTCCAGCGCAAAGCGGCAGCCCAGGGTGCGCAGGGCCTGGATCAGCCGGGTGGCACTGGACAGGCTGGCGATGGCGCTGGTCTCCGTGATCTCGAAGCACAGCAGTTGCGGCGCAATGCCATGTGTGCTCAGCTGTTTCTGCACGAAGTCCAGCAGCCCGTCGTCATCCAGGCTGGGGCCTGACAGGTTGATGGCGCAGGTGTCGATGTGGCGCAGTGCGGCCGGATGCTGGGCCAGCGTGGCCAGCGTTCTGGCGATCACCCAGCGGTCCACCGTGGGCATGATGCCGTAGCGCTCGGCCGCGGGAATGAAGGTGGCCGGCGAGATGATCTGGCCCTGCTCGTCGCGCAGCCGCAGCAGTACCTCGAAATGCAGGCCCCGCTGGCCGTCGGGCTGCAGCGGTGCAATGCTCTGGGCGTACAGGCAAAAGCGCTCCTGCTCCAGCGCCATGCGTATGCGTGTCACCCATTCCATCTCGCTGACGTGGCGGGTGTACTCGCCATCGTCGCTGCGGTAGACGTAGATGCGGTTGCGGCCGCGCTCCTTGGCGCGGTAGCAGGCCATGTCGGCCATGCGCAGCAGGTCCTGGGCCGACTGGACCTCGCCGCCGATGTGCACCAGGCCGATGCTCAGCCCCGTGCGCAGCACCTGCTTGCCCCAGTGCACGTGCAGGGCCTCGGTCGCCTGGCGCAGCTTCTCGGCAATGCGCAGGGCGGGCTCGGGCGGGCAGTTCTCCAGAAGAACGCCGAATTCATCTCCGCCCAGCCGCGCGAGGGTGTCGGTCTCGCGCAGGTTGTGCAGCAGCAGGCGGCTGACCTCGCACAGCATCTCGTCGCCCGCCGGGTGGCCGCAGGTCTCGTTGATGAGCTTGAACTGGTCCAGGTCCATGTACAGCACGGCCGAGGGCCGCAGCCTGTGCTGGCCCTGGTTGAGCAGGCGCTGCAGGCGGCGCTCGAACTCGACGCGGTTCTCCAGCCCGGTCAGCCCGTCGTGGCTGGCATGCCAAGACAGTTGGTCCAGATACTGCTGCTCGCGCGAGACATCCCTGAGCACGATCACCGCACCGGCCGGGCGCTCCCCGCCGCCGCTGATGGCCGACCCCATGAGCTTGACCGGCACGATGCTGCGGTCATGGCGCCGCAGCCAGCGCGTGTGCTCCTCGCGCAGTTGCTGGCCCGACAGCAAATGGGCCAGCAGGCTTTCCGCGGTCTGGGTGGTGTCAATGCTGTTGAAATGCAGGCCCTTGGCCAGGTGCTGGCCCTTGAGCTGTTGCTCGCTGCTGCCCAGCAGGCCCAGCGCGGCGGGGTTGGCATAGTCCACCACGCCCTGGGCGTCCGTGGTGATCACGGCGTCGCCCAGCGAGGCCAGCGTGGTCTGGGCCCTTTCCTTTTCCGTCAGCAGGTCGTTTTGCACCTGCTGGCGCTGCTGCAGCATGCGCCGCGTATGCCAGAGCGCCACCAGGATCAGCGCCACACCCAGCACCAGATGGATGCCCTGCAGCCACATCACCATCTGCCGTGAACTGCGGCCCAGCGAGGCGCTGAACTGCTGGGTGGCCGGTGTGACGCCGGCGTTGATCTGCTCGATCTCGCGCTTCCAGGTGATGGCGTCCTCGGCGCTGACGCTGCCCACGGCGTGGCGCTGCTCTATCTCCTGGGCCAGCCTGTCGAGCTGCTGCAGATACTGATCGCCTTGTTTCCAGTAGCGATAAGGCTCTTCCAGAAGCTCGACATGGCGGAAGGTCTGCATGAGCCAGATCAGCGCCTCGGCATCGTCAGGGTGGTTGCCTCCCAGAAGAATGCCGGCACGCGCATCCTTGACCCTGGCTGGCACATCGTCCAGCGCCATGCGCGCCTGCCAGTCGCCCGCGGGAATGGCCATGGCCTGCTCGAAGCGCGCCATATCGCGCGCCGAGCCGCTGTCCACATAGCGGCTCAGGGCGTAGATGGCGTCCTTTTGTGCCTTGGACCACAGGCTTTCCCCGGCCACGAAGGCGCGCACCGCAGACACAAGGTAGAGGCTGCCGCTGGCCATGACCACCAGCACCACGACCACCAGCACCAGGGGCCAGATGCGCTGCACCAGCTGCAGTACCGGCACATGGGCTGGGGGCTGGCTTTGCATGGGTGGAGCAGGGGAGGGTTGGCCGTGTGGGCGGCTCAGGCGCTGGCGCCAATGCGCCGCAGAACTGGCGCCGTATGGCTGGGTGGCTGACGCGTCCCGGATATCCGGGCGGTTGATGGATGTTCTCGAACCATGGGGGCTGCCTCCAGATAAGCCGATTATGGGTGTTTCCAGATGTGTTCGGGTTGTCCGGTTGTATGCGCAACTCCGATTTAAGAGGAGCGGGCTATTACGGTAAAGAGGGTCATTGGCCGCAGCGTGCCCGCATGCTGCGGCCAGCCATGACCTGCGCGGCTTGTAGGTTGCGGGCAGGTGGTGCTTTTAGGTGTCCGCCTACAAGCGAGGCTGTGCCTGGGGTGGGTCGGGAAGAGGGTGCAGGGGCAGATCGTGCTGCTCGGCCAGGTCTGCCAGCTCGGCGCAGGACAAGGGGGCCAGGAAGGCTTGAAGGGCTGCATGCATGGCGGGGCTGCGCATGCTGGCGATGCTGCCATCGCCATTCACCGACGCCACGGCGCACAGGCGGGCCGCGAAATGCGGCTCCAGGGCCGCCACGGCCACCGATCCATCGGCGCAGGCGTAGACGCGATAGCCTGCGTGCGCACCGCCCACATCGCCGTCGGGCCGGGTCAGGCCCCAATGCCAGGGCAAAGCCAGCCACTGCGCGGCCTGGGCCAGGCCTGTTTCCTGGAGACTGCCGTGGCCGCTGCGCTGGCGCAGCAGCCAGGCCTTGAGCACGGCTTCGCTGGCCATCAGCGCACCGGCCATGTCGGCAAACAGGCTGGGTGGCATGGCGCCGCCCTGTACCAGCCCCGCCTCGGCCTGGTAGGTCAGATCATGGCCCGGCACGTCGGCCAGGGCTCCCGCGCTGCCGACGATGCGCACCAGCGACAGCTGAGGATGGCGCTGCTGCAACGACGCCCAGTCCAGCCCCAGCTTGGCCAGTGCGGCGGGGCGGAACGAGGTGAGCAGGATGTCGGCCGCATCCAGCGCATCGTGCAGTGCCGCCTGTCCTTCCTCGCTCTTGAGCTGTGCCTGCCAGACCGCAACGCCCTGGTGCATGTCGGCATAGGCTTGCGGGCTGTAGTGCGCCATCGGGTCCGCACCGGCTGCACCGGCCGCACCGGCCGCGGCGGGCTGTGCAGACGGAGGCTCCAGCTTGCTGCACTGCGCGCCCATGGCGGCACAGCGCATCAGGGCGGCGGGGCCGGGCAGATTCAGGGCCAGACTCAGGATGCGCACGCCCGACAACGGCAGCCCGTTGGTGTGGGAAGAGGAGAGGGGCGCGTGTAGCGCAATGGGTTCAGCAGGCGCGTGATCGGGCATGGGAATGGAGCGTCTCGTTGTGCATTCGGTGTTTCAACTGCACGCATGATCGCACCCATGCCTCCAAGGGCCTGGCGCATACCGGACGTTGAGGATGCAAAAGCCGCCCCGGAAAAAGAAAATGCCGCCAGGGCAATGCACCGTTGGCGGCATGTCTGCAAACCCGGCGCATGGCCGGGCAGCCGGGGTGGGGGTCAGACCACCTTGGCGATCGACTGGCAGACGTAGTCGATGTTCTTGCTGTTGAGCGCGGCCACGCACATGCGGCCCGTATCCGTGCCGTAGACGCCGAACTCGGTGCGCAGGCGCACCATCTGGTCCTTGCTCAGGCCGGAGTAGCTGAACATGCCGATCTGGGTGGTGATGAAGCCCATGTCCTGCTGGACACCGGCAGCCTTCAGGCCGTCAACCAGCTTCTGGCGCATGGCCTTGATGCGCACGCGCATCTCGCCCAGTTCCTTTTCCCACAGTGCGCGCAGCTCGGGGTTGTTCAGCACGGCGGCCACCACGGCGCCACCATGGGTGGGCGGGTTGGAGTAGTTGGTGCGGATGACGATCTTGAGCTGGCTCAGCACGCGGGCCGCTTCTTCCTTGTCGTTGGCCACCACCGACAGCGCGCCCACGCGCTCGCCGTACAGGCTGAAGCTCTTGGAGAACGAGGTCGAGACGAAGATGTTCAGGCCGGCGGCCACGAACTTGCCGATCACGGCGCCGTCTTCGGCAATGCCGTGGCCAAAGCCCTGGTAGGCCATGTCGAGGAAGGCCACCAGGCCCTTGGCCTTGACGGCGGCGATCACCTGGTCCCACTGCTCGGCCGTGATGTCATAGCCGGTCGGGTTGTGGCAGCAGGCGTGCAGCACCACGATGGTGCCGGCGGCCGCTGCGTTCAGGTCGGCCAGCATGCCTTCGAAGTTTACCTTGCGGTTGACTGCGTCGTAGTAGGCATAGGTGCCCACTTCGAAGCCTGCATTGGTGAAGATGGCCTTGTGGTTTTCCCAGCTCGGGTCGGAGATCAGCACCTTGGCGGCGGGGCTGATCTTCTTGAGGAAGTCGGCGCCGATCTTCAGGCCGCCGGTGCCGCCGATGGCCTGCACCGTGGACACGCGGCCGGACTTGACGACGTCGGACTCGGCGCCGAACACCAGGCCCTTGACTGCGGCATCATAGGCAGCGATGCCGTCGATGGGCAGGTAGCCGCGGGCCGTGGGCTTGTCCATCATCGCCTTCTCGGCGGCCTGCACGCATTCGAGCAGGGGCAACTTGCCGTTGTCGTCGAAGTACACGCCCACGCCCAGATTCACCTTGCTGGGGTTGGTGTCGGCAGCGAACTGCTCGTTCAGACCCAGGATGGGGTCGCGGGGGGCCATTTCGACGGCGGTAAACAGAGACATGAAGCGTCCTTGGGATGTCTTGGGAGGTGGAAAAAACGCGGCTAGCCCCAAGCTACGGTAGGCTTTCGGGTTAACCCATGAATTCTAGCGATCTCGCCGGCCGATACTCACTTTTGCGAACCCACGTCATGCACGAAGTCTCTGATTCCTCTCCAGCACCCGAGGCCTCCGGCCAGTTCGTGCATTTCGCGGACTCCCCCTTCGAGCTGTTCCAGCCCTATCCGCCGGCCGGCGATCAGCCTGCCGCCATTGAAAAGCTGGTCGAAGGCATCCAGGACGGCGAATCCTTCCAGACCCTGCTGGGCGTGACGGGCTCGGGCAAGACCTTCACCATGGCCAACGTGATCGCCCGCCTGGGTCGCCCGGCCATTGTCTTCGCGCCCAACAAGACGCTGGCAGCGCAGCTGTACAGCGAATTCCGCGAGTTCTTTCCCAAGAACTCCGTCGAATACTTCGTCAGCTACTACGACTACTACCAGCCCGAGGCCTATGTGCCCCAGCGCGACCTGTTCATCGAAAAGGACAGCGCCATCAACGAGCACATCGAGCAGATGCGGCTGTCGTGCACCAAAAGCCTGATGGAGCGGCGCGACGTGGTCATCGTCGCCACGGTCTCGGCCATCTACGGCATCGGCGAGCCCGAAAGCTACCACCGCATGATCATGACGCTGCGCACCGGCGACCGCATCAACCAGCGCGACGTCATCGCGCAACTGATCCGCATGCAGTACCAGCGCAACGACCAGGACTTCAGCCGGGGCAAGTTCCGAGTGCGCGGCGACACCATCGACGTCTTCCCCGCCGAGCATTCCGAGCTGGCCATACGCATCGAACTGTTCGACGACGAGGTCGAAAGCCTGCAATTGTTCGACCCGCTGACGGGCCGCGTGCGCCAGAGCATTCCGCGCTTCACCGTCTACCCCAGCAGTCACTACGTCACGCCGCGCGACAAGGTTCTGGCCGCCGTGGAAACCATCAAGCTGGAACTGTCCGAGCGGCTCAAGCAACTGGTGGGAGACGGCAAGCTGGTCGAGGCCCAGCGCCTGGAGCAGCGCACACGCTTCGATCTGGAGATGCTCACCGAGGTCGGCCACTGCAAGGGCATCGAGAACTACACCCGCCACCTCTCAGGCGCCGCACCCGGCGAGCCGCCCAGCACCCTGACCGACTACCTGCCCGGCGACGCCCTCATGTTCCTGGACGAGAGTCACCAGATGATCGGCCAGCTCAACGCCATGTACAGCGGCGACCGCTCGCGCAAGACCACGCTGGTGGAATACGGCTTTCGGTTGCCTTCGGCGCTGGACAACCGGCCGCTCAAATTCGAGGAATTCGAGCAGCGCATGCGCCAGGTAATCTTTGTCTCCGCCACGCCGGCAGACTACGAGAAGACCCACTCGGGCCAGGTCGTGGACCAGGTCGTTCGCCCCACAGGCCTCATCGATCCTGAAATCGAAGTACGCCCGGCCACCAATCAGGTGGACGACGTGCTGCAGGAAATCCGCCTGCGCGTCGAACGCACGGAGCGCGTTCTCATCACCACGCTGACCAAGCGCATGGCCGAGCAACTCACCGACTACCTGAGTGAAAACGGCGTCAAGGTGCGCTATCTGCACTCCGACGTGGAAACGGTGGAGCGTGTGGAGATCATTCGTGACCTGCGCCTGGGTGTCTTCGACGTGCTCGTGGGCATCAACCTGCTGCGCGAGGGGCTGGACATCCCCGAAGTCTCGCTGGTCGCCATCCTCGATGCCGACAAGGAAGGCTTTCTTCGCGCCGAACGCAGTCTCATCCAGACCATCGGCCGCGCCGCGCGCAACCTGCATGGCAAGGCCATCCTCTATGCGGACCGTGTCACGGAGTCTATGAAGAAGGCCATCGGCGAGACCGAGCGACGCCGTGCCAAGCAAATAAGCTTCAACGAGGAAAACGGAATCGAACCCAAGCAGATTGTCAAGCGGGTGAAAGACCTGATTGATGGTGTCTACAGCGAAAAAAGTGGCAAGGAAGCGGAACGCCTGCAGGCCAATCAGCTCGAAAGAGCGCGTGTCGAGGACATGTCCGAAAAAGATGTGGCCAAGGAAATCAAGCGTCTGGAGAAACAGATGCTCGAACATGCGCGCAGCCTGGAGTTCGAACAGGCTGCGCGGGTGCGCGATCAGCTGGCGCTGCTCAAGGAGCAACTGTTCGGGGGCTCATCCGTGCAGGTTTCCTGAGGCGGCGCCTGGTCTGAAGCCCGTTAGCTCCTGTTACCCGACAAAATTGATGGGGAATGTGGTACACTAAGGGTCAACACTCAACAACAACAAAAACTTCGATGAAAAGAAGGGCTCTGAACCTTTTGAACAGGACGGAGTAAGGGCGGAGACTGTGCCCAACTCCAGTCAAATCGCTGGAGCGGGTGTTTCTGTAACGTACAAGCCTGACTGAAGGAGCTCGTAATGCGTCTCACCACCAAAGGCCGTTTTGCGGTCACTGCCATGATCGATCTGGCCCTGCGCCAGAACAATGGCCCTGTCACGCTGGCAGCCATCAGCCAGCGGCAACAGATTTCCCTGTCGTATCTGGAACAGCTGTTCGGCAAGCTGCGCCGCCATGAACTCGTCGAGTCCACCCGTGGACCCGGCGGCGGCTACACACTCGCCCGCAAGGCTGGCGACATCACCGTGGCCGACATCATCGTCTCCGTGGACGAACCCATTGACGCCACCCAGTGTGGCGGCAAGGAAAATTGCCTGGGCGAAGCCGGCCGCTGCATGACGCATGAGCTGTGGGCCGCACTGAACCAGCGCATGGTCGAGTTCCTCGATTCCGTGACGCTGCAAAAGCTTGTGGACGAACAACTGGCCAAGGGCATCCAGATCGAGGACAAGCCCGTGGTGCGTCGCGCGATTTCCACGGCTCCCGTGGTCAAGCCCATCCGTGTGAATGCCCCGAACTCGGTATTCGCGCTGGGCAACGCCTTCGCCAAGTCCTGATCGACTTTTGACACCCTGAGGGCAGGGCACCGCCGTGCATGGCTGTGTGGCGCGGTGTTGTCCGCCTGGATGGATTCACCGGAGTTCATCGCCTTCCCGTTTTTTGCCAGCCTGAACCTTGATAAGAGCCAGTCATGGACATGACCCCGCATTTCCCCATCTATCTCGACTATGGCGCGACTACCCCCGTGGACCCTCGCGTGGTGGACGCCATGATTCCTTGGCTGCGTGAGCATTTCGGCAACGCCGCATCGCGCAGTCATGCCTGGGGTTGGGAAGCCGAGGAGGCCATCGAGAAGGCCCGCGGCCAGGTCGCAGACCTGATCGGCGCGGATCCCCGTGAGATTGTCTGGACCAGCGGTGCCACCGAGTCCATCAATCTGGCCATCAAGGGCGCGGCGCATTTCTACCAGGGCAAGGGCAAGCACCTGATCACGCTCAAGACCGAGCACAAGGCCGTGCTCGACACCATGCGTGAACTCGAGCGCCAGGGCTTTGAGGTGACCTACATGGACGTGCAGCCTGATGGCCTGCTCGACATTGAAGCCTTCAAGGCCGCGCTGCGCCCCGACACCATTCTGGTCAGCGTGCTCTTCGTGAACAACGAAATCGGCGTCATCCAGGACATTCCCACCATCGGCGCGCTGTGCCGTGAGAAGGGCATCCTGTTCCATGTGGATGCCGCGCAGGCAACGGGCCGCGTGGAGATCGACATGTCCAAGCTGCCGGTGGACCTGATGAGCATGACCGCGCACAAGACCTATGGCCCCAAGGGCGTGGGTGCCCTGTATGTGCGCCGCAAGCCACGTGTGCGCCTGGAAGCGCAGATCCACGGTGGTGGCCATGAGCGCGGCATGCGCTCGGGCACGCTGCCTACGCACCAGATCGTCGGCATGGGCGAGGCCTTCCGCATTGCCAAGGAAGAAATGGCTGAAAGCAACGCCAAGGCCTACGCGCTGCAGCAGCGTCTGCTCAACGGCTTGAAGGACTTGGAGCAGGTCTTCATCAACGGCAGCATGGAGCACCGTGTGCCGCAGAACCTGAACATGAGCTTCAACTTCGTCGAAGGCGAGTCGCTCATCATGGGCATCAAGGGTCTGGCGGTGTCCTCGGGATCGGCCTGTACGTCGGCCAGCCTGGAGCCCAGCTATGTGCTGCGTGCACTTGGCCGCAGCGACGAACTGGCGCACAGCAGCCTGCGCATGACGATCGGCCGCTTCACGACCGAAGAGGAAATCGACTACGCGATCAGCACCATCCGCACCAATGTGGTCAAGCTGCGCGAACTCAGCCCGCTGTGGGAGATGTTCAAGGACGGCATCGATCTCAGCACCATCCAATGGGCGGCTCACTGAGCATTGGCCGGCACGCGAATCAAGTATTGAAGAGGTAGACATCATGGCTTATTCCGACAAAGTGGTAGACCACTACGAAAATCCCCGCAACGTGGGCTCGTTCGACAAGAACGACGAATCGGTGGGCACCGGCATGGTCGGCGCTCCTGCCTGCGGCGACGTGATGAAGCTGCAGATCAAGGTCAACCCTGAAACCGGCGTCATCGAAGATGCGCGTTTCAAGACCTATGGCTGCGGTTCCGCGATTGCCTCGTCTTCGCTGGTGACCGAGTGGGTCAAGGGCAAGACGCTGGATGAGGCGGCTGCGCTGAAGAACAGCCAGATCGCCGAAGAGCTGGCTCTGCCTCCCGTCAAGGTGCACTGCTCCATCCTGGCCGAAGATGCCATCAAGGCAGCAGTCGATGACTACCGTGCCAAGCGCACTGCGGTGGTGGCCGCCTGATATGGCGATCTCGCTGACCGATTCTGCGGCACGCCACGTGAGCCGCTACCTGTCGCGACGCGGCAAGGGCATCGGCGTGCGCCTCGGGGTCAAGACCACGGGCTGCTCTGGCCTGGCCTACAAGCTGGAGTATGTGGACGAGCAATTGCCCGAGGACGTGATCTTCGAGGACCACGGCATCAAGGTGCTGGTCGATCCCAAGAGCCTGGCCTATATCGACGGCACGGAGCTGGATTTCGTGCGTGAGGGCTTGAACGAAGGCTTCAAGTTCCACAACCCCAACGAGCGTGATCGCTGCGGTTGCGGCGAGAGCTTTCGCATCTGACCGGCATCTGCCGGGCGGCCGGGCCTTTGTGGCCTGGCGGCTGGGCCGGCAGACCCTGATTTCTTCTACTCCCTCAAGAGGCCGCCTTCGCTTCGGTGCTGGCGGCTTTTTATCGACATGAACCTGCAATCGGACGATTTCGAGCTGTTTGCGCTGCCGCGCCAATTTGCGCAGGAGCGCAGCACCATTGACGCGCGCTGGAAGGAGTTGCAGCGCGAGGCCCACCCTGACCGCTTTGCTTCGCAGGGAGCCGCCGCGCAGCGCGTGGCCATGCAATGGTCGGTGCGCATCAACGAGGCCTACCAGCGGTTGAAAGAACCACTCAGGCGCGCAGCGTATCTCTGCGAATTGCTGGGTGCACCCGTGCGTGCCGAGGACAACACGTCCATGCCCACTGCCTTTCTGATGCAGCAAATGGAGTGGCGCGAGGCGTTGGAAGAGGCGCAGGACGAGGCCGCCCTGGATGCGCTGGACGACGAGGTGCTGCAGGCGAGAAAGAGCATGCTGGCTGAATGTGGTCGTCAGCTGGATGAGCTGCACGATGCGCAGGCGGCTGTGCAGCAGGTCAGAGCCCTCATGTTTGTTGCGCGATTTGCGCAGGACATAGAGCGTCGCCGCGATCAACTGGGACAATAACCCGCGATCCGCACCTCCCACGAGAGACCCTCATTCACAAGGCAGGCCGGCCGGCCCGGACCTGCAATTTCCCCGAGTATTTTCATGGCGCTTTTGCAGATTTCCGAACCCGGTCAGTCCCCCGATCCCCACCAGCGGCGCATTGCCGTGGGCATCGACCTGGGCACCACGCATTCGCTGGTCGCCGCTGTCCGCAATGGCGTGGCCGAATGCCTGCCGGATGACCAGGGCCGAGTGCTGCTGCCTTCTGTCGTGCGCTATCTGCCCCAGGGTCGCCGCGAGATCGGCCACGCCGCCCAGGCTGCACTGTCTACCGATGCGGGCAACACCATTGCCTCGGCCAAGCGCTTCATGGGCCGCACGCTGGCTGACATCGATGCGCCGGAAAAGCTGCCTTACCGCTTCGCGGAGCAGGAGGCCGGCCGTGGCGTGATTGGGATCGAGACCGTCGATGGCACCAAGACAGCCGTGGAGGTTAGTGCCGAGATCCTGGCCACGCTGCGTTTCCGTGCCGAAGACACCTTCAATGACGACATTCATGGCGCCGTCATCACCGTGCCCGCCTACTTTGACGATGCACAACGCCAGGCCACCAAGGATGCTGCAAAGCTCGCCGGCATCAACCTGCTGCGCCTGATCAACGAGCCCACGGCTGCAGCCATTGCCTACGGCCTGGACAACGGCTCTGAAGGCGTCTACGCCGTCTACGACCTGGGTGGCGGCACTTTCGACATTTCCATCCTGCGTCTGTCCCAGGGTGTGTTCGAAGTCGTCTCCACTGGCGGCGATTCGGCCCTGGGGGGTGACGACTACGATGCGGCTTTGGCCGAGTGGGTGGCCCAGCAGACCGGCGTGGTTCCCCACACGGCCGAGGACAAGGCCCGCTGGCGCATGGCGGCACGCCTTTGCAAGCAGGCATTGACGGATGCACAGGTCGCAACGCTCACGGCCGAGCTGTCTACCGGCGCTGTGCATTTCGATGTAAAGCGCAGCGATTTCGATGCGAGCACGGCCCATCTGACGGCACGTTCGCTGGCGGCCGTGCGCCGCGCGCTCAAGGACGCAGGGCTGGCGCGCGACGAAGTGCAGGGCGTGGTGCTGGTCGGCGGTTCCACCCGCATGCCCCAGGTGCGCGAGGCCGTGGCCGAGTTCTTTGGCCGCGATCCTCTCATCAATCTCAACCCCGACGAAGTCGTCGCGCTGGGGGCCGCCATCCAGGCCAACCAGCTCGCTGGCAACAGCTCCAGCGGCGACATGCTGCTGCTCGACGTGATTCCTCTGTCCCTGGGCGTGGAGACCATGGGCGGCCTTGTCGAGCGAATCATCAGCCGCAACGAGACCATTCCCACAGCCCGTGCCCAGGACTTCACCACCTACAAGGATGGTCAGACGGCCCTGGCCGTCCATGTGGTGCAGGGCGAGCGCGATCTGGTGGCTGACTGCCGCAGCCTGGCGCGTTTCGAGCTGCGCGGCATCCCGCCCATGGCGGCTGGCGCGGCCCGCATCCGTGTGACCTTCACCGTGGATGCCGACGGCCTGCTGTCGGTAGGCGCCAAGGAGCAGACCAGCGGCGTCGAGGCCCATATCCATGTCAAGCCGTCGTACGGCCTGTCGGACGACGAGGTTGCCCGCATGCTGCAGGACGGCTTTGCCACGGCCCAGCAGGACATGCAGGCCCGCGCACTGGTGGAGGCACGTGTCGACGCCGATCGCATGCTGATGGCCACCGAGAGCGCTCTGCAGGCCGATGGCGATGTGCTCGCTGCGGACCAACGCGCAGGCATCGATGCGCTGATCGACGCCCTGCGCGCCAGCGTGGGCTCCGAGGATGCCGCCGTCATCGAGGCCGCGACACAAGCGCTGGCCAAGGGCACGGAGTCCTTCGCCGCCGAGCGCATGAACCGCAGCATCCAGCAGGCCCTGGCCGGCAAGAGCGTGCAATCCCTTTCCTGATTTCTGATCCGACAGCAGATCCGTCATGCCCGTTATCAAAATACTTCCCCACGCCGAATACTGTCCCCAGGGTGCCGAAATCGAGGCGCCCGCCGGAACCTCGATCTGCGAGGCCCTGCTGGACAACAACATCAAGATCGAACATGCCTGCGACATGAGCTGCGCATGCACCACCTGCCATGTGGTGGTCAAGGCGGGCTACAACTCGCTGAACGAGGCCGAGGAAGAGGAGGAAGACCTGCTGGACCGCGCCTGGGGCCTGCAGCCGCAGTCCCGCCTGTCCTGCCAGGCCATCCTGGCACGCGAGGACGTGACCATCGAGATTCCCAAGTACTCGCTCAATCACGCCAAGGAAAACCACTGAGGGCCAGCGCATGTCGCGTCAAATCATTCTCGACACTGAAACCACTGGCCTGTCAGCCGACAACGGCGACCGGCTCATCGAGCTGGGCTGCGTGGAGATGGTCAACCGCAAGCTGACCGGCAACAACCTGCATCTGTATTTCAATGCGGGGCGCGACAGCCATCCGGACGCGCTGCGCGTGCACGGCATCACCACCGAATTCCTCAAGGACAAGCCGCGCTTCGAGCACAAGGTCGAGGAGATCTGGGAGTACCTGCAGGGCGCCGAGCTCATCATTCACAACGCGCCCTTTGACCTGGGGTTCCTGAACAAGGAGCTGGAGCTCGCCAACCGCCCGCCGATTCGCCAGTGCGTGAGCGGGGTCATCGACACCCTGGTCATGGCCAAGGAGATGTTCCCTGGCAAGCGCAACTCGCTCGATTCGCTGTGCGATCGCCTGGAGGTGGACAACTCCGGGCGCACGCTGCACGGCGCCTTGCTGGATGCGGAGCTGCTGGCCGATGTCTACATCAACCTCACGCGGGGCCAGGAGGCCTTGTTGATGGCGGAAGAGCCTGTCCAGTCCGAGGGTGGGCTGGTCGTGGCGCAGGTGGATCTGGCCAGCTTCAAGCTGCGCGTGGTGCACGCCAATGATCAGGAGCTGGCCGCACACGAGGATGTGATGGTGCAGATGGACAAATCGAGCGGCGGCAAGACAATTTGGCGCGGCTTCGAAAATCAGTCCTAGAAGTTATGACATAATCTAAGTCTTGTCGCAGTAACGACATATGGGTGATTAGCTCAGCGGTAGAGCACTGCCTTCACACGGCAGGGGTCACATGTTCGATCCATGTATCACCCACCATTTTTTCCAAAGAGGTTGGCCTAGCAGCCAGCTTCGCGGGTGATTAGCTCAGCGGTAGAGCACTGCCTTCACACGGCAGGGGTCACATGTTCGATCCATGTATCACCCACCATTTTTTCCAAAGAAGTTGGCCTTGCAGTCAGCTTCGGGGGTGATTAGCTCAGCGGTAGAGCACTGCCTTCACACGGCAGGGGTCACATGTTCGATCCATGTATCACCCACCATTTTTTCCAAAGAAGTTGGCCTAGCAGCCAGCTTCGCGGGTGATTAGCTCAGCGGTAGAGCACTGCCTTCACACGGCAGGGGTCACATGTTCGATCCATGTATCACCCACCAATCAAGCCCTCCTGAAATTTGTTCAGGAGGGCTTTTTCATTTCCGCTCGGTGCATGGTTTTCAGGCCCTGGAAATTCCAATGTGTCCAGATGATCTGTGGCGCATTCGTGTCTGACGCCGTCTGATAATCGGCTGCTGGACGGCGAAAGGGCAGACAAGATGAGCGAACAGGTCGATTGCGTGGTGGTGGGTGCGGGCGTGGTGGGGCTGGCGGTGGCCAGGGCGCTGGCGTTGCAGGGCAGGGAGGTCATGGTTCTGGAGGCGGCTGAAGCCATTGGCACGGGCACCAGCTCGCGCAACAGCGAGGTCATCCACGCCGGCATCTACTATCCCGAAGGTTCCTTGAAAGCCCGTTTGTGCGTCGAAGGCCGGCAGCGTCTCTACGCCTACTGCGGCGAACGTGGCATTGCCCATCAGCGCTGCGGCAAGCTCATCGTGGCAACGGATGAGGCGCAGCGCGGCCAGCTCCAGACCATTGCACGCAAGGCCGAAGCCAATGGCGTCCACGACCTGCGCTGGCTTGAAGGCGCCGAGGCACGTGCCATGGAGCCCTCGCTGCACTGTGCGGCGGCGCTGCACTCCCCTAGCACCGGCATCATCGACAGCCACGCACTGATGCTGGCCCTGCAGGGCGATCTCGAAAACGCAGGCGGCATGGTGGTCTGCCATGCCGAGGTGCAGGAGGCAGCCATCCGTCCAGGCGGCGTGTGGCTGCGTACGGCCGATGGTACGGAACTGACGGCCCGCACCCTGGTCAATGCGGCAGGTCTTCATGCGCCATTGCTGGCGGCCCGTTTGCAGGGGTTTCCGCAGCAGTTTGTTCCGCAGGCCTTCTATGCCAAGGGCAACTATTTCACGCTGTCCGGGCGGGCACCGTTCTCGCGCCTGATCTATCCCGTGCCCGAGGCGGCGGGCCTGGGCGTGCATCTCACGCTGGACATGGGTGGCCAGGCCAAGTTCGGCCCCGATGTGCAGTGGGTCGAGAGCCCAGGCGATCTGCAGGTCGATCCCGTGCGTGCCGACGCCTTCTACGCAGAGATCCGCCGGTATTGGCCGGGTCTGGCCGATGGCGCGCTGGTGCCCGGCTACGCCGGCATCCGCCCCAAGATCAGCGGCCCCGGCGAGGCCGCCGCAGACTTCGTGATTCAGGGGCCTCAGACCCACGGCGTTGCGGGCGTGGTGCAGCTGCTGGGCATCGAGTCACCGGGATTGACCAGCTGCCTGGCCATTGGCGCGCACTTGGCGCAATTGCTGGCCTGAGGATCTGCCGGTTCACGACACACGGCCACGGCAGGCCTTGTCTGACAAGGCTCAGGCCCCCTCGCTTCCCGGAAGCCCCGGAACAATTGGATAAGATGCTTGCAGGTAACAAGGGCCTTGCCCATGTTGCGTGACAGGTATCGGGCGACATGATTGCCTGCTCCCCGCTGTATTTGTTTTCACCTCAATAGAAAGGCTCATCATGACGAAATCGATCACTGACACCGTCTCCACCGCACAAGCCGATCTTGAAAAACTGGTCGGCGACCTGCGTGGTCTGCTGTCCGCCAAGGAGCTGGATGCCGTGCCGGAAATCCATATGCTGCGCCAGCGTATCGATGATGGCATGTCCAATGTGCGTGAGTCCGCGGTGCGTGCGGCGCAGGAAGCGGCCCGCCAGGCCAAGGATGCCGCCTACGCTGCCGATCGCTACGCCCACGATGAGCCGTGGCGCGTCGCAGGCGCTGCCCTTGCCATGGGCGCCTTGCTGGGCTTCCTGCTGGGTCGTCGCTGATCAGCGGCATGCCTGACCAGAAAAGGATGCCTGTGAATTGGATTTCCCTTCTGGGTTTGGATGCCTGGGTGGCGCGCTGGCGCGCTTCCGTGATCGAGCTGGCCATTGCCGCAGAAGACCGCACGGACCTCGCGCGGCTTGAATGGGCCGAGCACAAGCGCAGCATGCAGACGGTGGTCGTGCTGCTGATTGCGCTTGCTGGACTCAGCGTCGTGGTCATGCTCACGCTGTCGGTGGCCTTGCTCGTGCAGTTCTGGGACACCGAGCACCGCGTGCTGGTGGGCTGGCTGGTGGGCGGTGGCTGGCTGGCGGTCTGGGCCATTGCCCTGTGGCAATTGCTTGCTGCCGTGCGCCGCCTGGCCCGCCCCTTCATCCTTACCCGCAACGAGCTGAGCCAGGACTGGCAGGCGCTGAAGAAGAGGCTGTAGCCATGGTCGATGCTTCCAACGCTTCCCCGTCCCGCAACGCTGTCACGCCACCCGCGCCCACGGGGCTCAATGCGGAGCTCTGGTTCACATCCACCGTTGAGCAGCAGCAGGTGATGCAACGCATTGCCCAGCAGCGCGAGCGCCTCAAGGCGCGCTCTGCGGCCGTGGCCCAGGCCCGGGCATTGAGCCGCTCTGCCACCCATGTGCAGCCCGATGCACCGCTGGTGGAGCGTGCCATCACCTTTGCGCGCCTGCATCCTGTGGCCGTGGCCGTGGCGGTCGGTGCCGCACTGATGGTGGGCCCGCGCAAGCTGCTGCGATTCGGTACCACCGTCATGCCCCTGATCCTGCGCTGGCAGCAGCGCAGGGGTTGAGGGCCGAGAAGCCTGCTTCTCTCCCAAAGAAAACGCCCGGCATGCCGGGCGTTTTCGCGTTCAGCGTTCAGTGCGCCAGCACTGGCTGTGTGGTGTCTTGACTCAGCTGCCTTGGCTCGAAACGCCAGGCAGCCACCTGTCTGGCACGGGCCTCAACGCAGCTGGGCTATGGCGCGTGCGGTCTCGGGCACCAGGGCAGGGCCTCGGTAGATCAGGCCGCTGTAGATCTGGACCACGTCGGCGCCTGCGCGGATTTTGCTGACGGCATCTTCGCCGCTGAGAATGCCGCCCACGCCGATGATGGGGTAGCGGCTGCCCAGGGCGGAACGCAGCTGGCGGATGACCTGGTTGCTGGCCTCCAGCACCGGCGCACCGGACAGGCCGCCCGTTTCCTGCGCGTGGGGCAGGCCCTTGACGGCTTCCCGGCTGATCGTGGTGTTGGTGGCGATCACACCATCCATGCCATGGCGCTGCAGCGTGGCGGCGATGACGCCGACCTGCTCTTCATCCAGGTCGGGTGCAATCTTCACGAACACCGGCACCCGCTTGCCATGCTGCGTGGCCAGCTGCTCGCGGCGCTCGGCAATCGCACCCAGCAGGGCGTCCAGCGCTTCGTCGCTTTGCAGGGCACGCAGGTTCTTGGTGTTGGGCGAGCTGATGTTCACCGTCACGTAGTCGGCATGCGGGTATACGCCGTCCAGCGCCTTGAGATAGTCGCTGGTGGCATCTTCGATGGGAGTGGTCGCGTTCTTGCCGATGTTCAGCCCCAGCAGCATGGGTTTGCCCTGGGCGCGGGCCTGCGAGCGCTTGACGTTGCTCAGAAAGGCATCCAGGCCTTCGTTGTTGAAGCCCAGGCGGTTGATCAGCGCATTGCGTTCGGGAATGCGGAACATGCGCGGCTTGGGGTTGCCCGGCTGCGGGCGGGGTGTCACGGTGCCCACCTCGACGAAGCCGAAACCCATGGCGGCCAGCGCGTCGATGCAGCGTGCATTCTTGTCCAGACCCGCTGCCATGCCCACGCGGTTGGGGAACTTGAGGCCAGCCAGTTCGACAGGGTCACTCACCATGGGCTGTGCCCACGCCTGCTGCAGGAGCGTGTTCTGCCCCTTTGCCATCAGGTTCATCGTGAGATCGTGGGCGGATTCGGGGTCCATGCCGAAGAGAAAGGGACGGGTCAGGGCGTAGGGGATCAGAGACATGGGGATAATCAAAGGATTACCTGGATTTTCCCTCATGACGACATCTGCTGCCTCTTTTTCCCAAGATGAACTCAAAGCCCTGGTCGGGCAAGCCGCTCTGGCCTATGTGGTGCCCGGCGAAATCGTCGGCGTTGGCACCGGCTCCACGGTCAACAAGTTCATCGATGCACTGGCCACCATCAAGGACCAGATCCCGGGCGCCGTGTCCAGCTCCGAGGCCAGCACCGAGCGCCTAAAGGCGCTGGGCATCAAGGTGCTGGATGCCAACGAAGTCGCCAGCCTGTCGGTCTACATCGACGGAGCCGACGAGATTGACGGCCGCGGCTACATGGTCAAGGGCGGCGGCGCCGCGCTGACGCGCGAGAAGGTCGTCGCTGCGCTGGCCGAGCGCTTTGTCTGCATTGCCGATGCCTCCAAGCGCGTCGAGGTGCTCGGAGACTTTCCACTGCCTGTGGAGGTGATTCCCATGGCGGCTGCCCAGATTGCGAACCGCTTCAAGGCCATGGGTGGTCGCGCCGAGATCCGCATGAAGGACGGCGCGCCCCTGGTGACGGACAACGGCCAGCACATTCTTGATGTGCGCGGCCTGAAGATCGCCGAGCCGCTGGCTTTCGAGTCCGACGTCAACCAATGGCCCGGCGTGGTCACCGTGGGAGTGTTTGCGCACCAGAAGGCATCGGTCTGCCTGCTGGGCACGCCCGAGGGCGTGCAGACGCTCAACTATTGAGCGAAGGCCCTCCGGCCTCGGCTAGCCGAGGCTCTCGAACGCCACGGCGCCTGTGATCCACGCGAGCAGGGCCAATGCACCCAGGCACAGCGCGCGCAACGAAGCTTGCGCGCGCTGTTTTTTGTGGCGCTGCATGAGCAAGGCGATGGCCGCCAGCCCCGTGTAGATGGCAAGGAACGCAGCCGTCGCCATGTAGTAGGCCAGACGGTTGAGGCCATTGCCCAGGCCTCCGTCATGCATGAACCACAGCGTGATCAGGCAAGGCACCAGCACCAGGCTGGCCAGCCTGAAAGGCTCGCGCCATGAAGGCCTTGCAACCAGGGTCCACGCGATGAGCGCGGGCAGGCCGACAAGAATGCCCAGCCTGGCCAAAGTCCAGACCATGTCGGACAGCATGGAATCCACGGCCGGGCTCCTGACTGCGGCAGTGTCTGCCTAGAAACTCAAGCCTGCGGGGTTGTCGCTGGTGCGTGCACCAGGTGCGGGGGCGGGGATGGGGGTGCGTCTGTTTCCCTGTTCCTGGGCGGTGGGTGCCGCAGCGGGCGCTGATGCAGCCGGTACGGCAGGCTTGGGTGTGGTCAGGGGCTGCGCTGGTGGCCGCTTGTACTGGGCAGGCAGTTGGGAGCTTGCGGGATAGCCTGCGGCATCCAGGTACTGCGTCCATTCGCTGGAGGAGAAGCCGGTAAGAAATTGCTTGCCGACGGTGGCAAACGGCAGTCCGGTTTGCCCGCTGAGCTTGTTCAGGGCTGCCGCGTCCGCCTCGGTCTGCACCAGACGCTCGGCATAGGGAATGCCTCTGGATTGCAGCAACTGACGCGCGCTATCGCAGGGCGCACAATCGGACGAGGAGTACAGCGTCACCGGAAAGCGGTCAGCAATCTGGCGCAGCGCATAGGGCAGGCCGGCGTTGCTGTCCGAGGCGCTTGCAACTGCCTGGGCGGCAGGCGCTGCCTGCTGCTGGGCGCTTTGGGCCGGGCGGTCCGAGAAGGTGACTTTTCCATCGGGCCCGACGATACGGTAGACCTGTTGTGCGCTGGCCGGCAGTGCGGCGGCAAGGCAGGCGAGGGCGAGGCATGGCATCAGGTGGCGCAGGGCGCCGCGGCCAAGGCTGGGAGAAGACTGCATGGACGATCTCGGTTTCGGAAGAAGGGTTTCGTGCCGGGGGCCACCACTCGTCGGATGGATGCCCGCACAGGAGTGCCTGCAAGCATAGCGTGCCATTCATCCTGGGCCATCTTCTGGAGCCACAGGATGTGGCTGCGCGCATCCGATGGGGTGGCCGGGCCAGGAAAAAGCGCCCCGTCGGGGCGCTGCAGACCTGGGGCCGGGCTCTCAGGCCTGGGCCATGCCCTGGTGGCGCAACAGCGCATCCAGCTGGGGTTCGCGGCCACGGAAGGCCTTGAACGACTCCATGGCCGGGCGTGCCCCTCCGGCCTCCAGAATCGCCTCACGGTAGCGGCGGCCTGTTTCGGGGTTGGGGGTTCCATCGGCCAGCATGGTTTCCTCGAAGGCCGCATAGGCATCTGCCGAGAGGACTTCAGCCCACTTGTAGCTGTAGTAGCCGGCTGCATAGCCGCCTGCAAAGATGTGGCTGAAGGTGTGGGCCGAGCGGCTGTAAGGGGGCGACGGCAGTACGGCCACCTCGGCGCGCACGCGGGCCAGCAGCGGCATGATGTCTGCCTTCGGATCGTGCTCGGTATGCAGCAGCATGTCGAACAGCGAGAACTCGATCTGGCGCAGCGTCTGCATGCCCGACTGGAAGTTCTTGGCCGCGATCATCTTGTTGTACAGGGCGCGCGGCAGCGGCTCGCCGCTGTCCACGTGGGCGGTCATGTGCTTGAGCACTTCCCATTCCCAGCAGAAGTTCTCCATGAACTGGCTTGGCAGTTCCACGGCATCCCATTCCACGCCCGCGATGCCCGAGACGTCGCGCTCGTTGACCTGGGTCAGCATGTGGTGCAGGCCGTGGCCCGTTTCATGGAACAGCGTGATCACGTCATCGTGCGTGAGCAGGGCCGGCTTTCCATCGACGCCGGTGGCAAAGTTGCAGACCAGGTGAGCGACCGGCGTCTGCAGCCTGTGGTTGTCAGGGCGCAGCCAGCGGGTACGCACATCGTCCATCCAGGCGCCGCCACGCTTGCCCGATCGCGCCGGCTGGTCCAGGTAGAACTGGCCGACCAGCTCAGGGCCTTGCGGCGTGCTGCGCTCGATGCGGTAGAACTCGACGGCGGGATTCCAGACCGGAGCCGCGTCGCGGCGGATGGCCACGTCGAACAGTGTCTCGACGATCTTGAACAGGCCGGCCAGCACCTTGGGCGCAGGGAAGTACTGCTTGACCTCCTGCTCGCTGAAGGCATAGCGTGCCTCCTTGAGCTTTTCGGAGACATAGGCCCAGTCCCAGGGCTGGGGATCGGCCAGGCCCAGTTCATCGCGTGCGAAGGCGCGCAGGTCGGCTACATCCTTCTCGGCATAGGGGCGGGCCCGGTGCGCGAGATCGCGCAGAAAGTCGATCACCTGCTGTGGCGAATGCGCCATCTTGGGAACCAGCGAAATCTCGCCGAAATTGCGGTAACCCAGCAACTGCGCCTCTTCCTTGCGCAGGGCCAGGATCTCCGAGATGTTGGCCGTGTTGTCGAAGCGGATGGCATCGCCCTCGGCCTGGTCGGAGGCGCGTGTCACATAGGCGCGGTAGAGCTTCTCGCGCAGCGCACTGCTGGCCGCGAACTGCATCACGGGCAGATAGCAGGGCATCTTCAGCGTGAGCTTGAAGCCTTGCTTGCCTTCGGCTTCAGCGGCGGAGCGGGCTGCCTGGCGCACATCCTGCGGCACGCCGTCCAGCTCCTCGGCCGTGGCGTAGTAGGCGAATGCATCGGTGGCGTCGAGCGCGTTCTCGCTGAACTTCTGCGTGAGTTCGGCCGAGCGTTCCTGGATCTTGGCAAAGCGCAGCTTGTCCTCGCCCCGCAGCTCGGCGCCGGAGAGCACGAAGTTGCGCATGGCATGGTCCCAGGCCGCACGCTGCTCGACATTGAGCGTGGCTGGGTCAATGGCCTTGTACTTGGCGTACAGGCGCTCGTCGGCACCCAGACGCGTCCAGAATTCGGTGACCTTGGGCAGGGACTCGTTGTAGGCGGCGCGCAGCTCGGGCGTATCGGCCACGCTGTTGAGGTGGCTGACGGCGCCCCAGGCCGTTCCCAGCTTCTCGGTGGCGACATCGAGCACGGCCGAGATCGAATCCCAGCGCGCCGGAAAGTCGGGCGCCGTGACGGTCTCCAGGGCCTCTGCGGCCCCGGTCAGCAGGATATCGATGGCCGGGCCGACATCGGCAGGGCGTATGCGATCGAACAGGGGCAGGTCGGAGGATTCGAGGAGGGGATTGCTCATGCGTGTCAGATGCCGTCGGGTGCATTGAAATCAAGCGGCTCCCCAGGGAGCCGCCCGATGCTTGTCAGCTCCTGGTCAGCCGGCGGCGCGCTCGGCCGCCTCCATGGTGTTGACCAGCAGCATGGTAATCGTCATGGGGCCGACACCGCCGGGTACGGGCGTGATGAAGCCGGCCACTTCCTTGACGCCGTCAAAGTCCACGTCGCCGCAGAGCTTGCCTTCGTCGTTGCGATTCATGCCCACGTCGATGACCACGGCACCGGGCTTGCACATGTCGGCCGTCAGCACGTTGCGCTTGCCCACGGCGGCGACCACGATGTCGGCCTGGCGCGTCATGGCGGCAAGATCGGCCGTGCCGCTGTGGCAGATGGTGACGGTGGCATTGGCGGCCAGCAGCATCATGGCCATGGGCTTGCCGACGATGTTGGAGCGGCCGATGACCACGGCGTGCTTGCCGCGCAGGTCCTTCATGCCGATGGATTCCAGCATCTTCATGCAGCCGTAGGGGGTGCAGGCCTTGAAGCCGACCTCGCCCACCATCAGCGCGCCGGCGCTGGCCACATGAAAGCCATCCACGTCCTTGAGCGGCGAAATGGTCTCGATGACCTTGTGGTCGTCGATGTGTGCGGGCAGCGGCAGCTGGACCAGGATGCCGTGGATGCTGGGGTCGTTGTTCAGCGCCTCGACGCGGGCCAGCAGTTCGGCCTCGGTCATCGAGGCATCGTACTTCTCCAGCACCGAATGAAAGCCTGCGTCCTCGCAGGCCTTGACCTTGTTGCGCACATAGACCTGGGAGGCAGGGTTGTCTCCGACCAGGACCACGGCCAGGCCGGGCGTGGTGCCGCGGGCCTTCAGGGCGGTGGCGCGCTGGGCGACTTCGGCACGCAGTTGGCGGGAGAGGGCGTTGCCGTCGATGAGTTGGGCTGTCATTGCAGTGAATACCAATAAAAATGCTGCTAGGGCTTGTTGATCAAGCGCTAGCAGCTCTTTGAAAAAAAGCGGTGGTGTCTTGGCTTATCCGGCGACGGCTGCCTTGGCCGCTGCAGCGGTCTGGCCCTGGCCCAGGGCGATCTTGAGCAGATCGGCCACGGTGTTGGCGTTGAGCTTTTCCATGATGTTGGCGCGGTGCGCCTCCACCGTCTTGATGCTGATGCCAAGATCGTCGGCGATCTGCTTGTTCAGCCGGCCGGCGACGATGCGCTCCAGCACCTGGGCTTCACGGCTGGTCAGCTTGGCCAGCAGCGCATCGCGGCTGGCGGCCTGCTGGTGGCCGGCAAAGGCTTCGCGGGCATGGTCCAGCATGCGCTCGACCAGGTTCAGCAGTTCCTCTTCGTTGAACGGCTTCTGGATGAAGTCCAGTGCGCCCTTCTTCATGGTGTTCACCGCCATGGGCACGTCGCCGTGGCCGGTGATGAAGACGATGGGAAGGGGGGACTTGCGTTCGATCAGGCGGTCCTGCAGTTCCAGGCCCGTCATGCCGCCCATGCGGATGTCGACGATGAGGCAGGCGATCTCGCGTGGGTCGTAGCGCGAGAGGAAGGTCTCGGCCGAGTCGAAGCAGCGCACACGATAGTCCTTGCCCTCCAACAACCATTGCAACGAATCACGAACCGCTTCGTCGTCATCAACTACGTACACAGTGCCTTTTTTCGGGATCAAGCTCATGCAATCGTCCTTGTTGTGGGTTCAATGGTCGCTGCCGGCGTTGTCGCGTCGCCCGGCGGGGCCAGCGGCAGCCAGAATGAAAACCGGCAGCCGACAACCTCGGAACCATTGTAGAGGTTCTCGGCACGCATCCGACCCTGGTGGGACTCGACAATGCTGCGGCACAGATTCAGCCCCATGCCCATGCCTTCGCTCTTGGTGGTGAAGAAGGCCTCGAAGAGGCGTTCCAGCACCTCGGGCGGCAGGCCCTTGCCGGTGTCCTGCACGTTGAATTCGATGACGCGCTGGTCCTCGATGGTGCGCGGCACCACGCGCAGCTCCACATTGCGCTGGTGGCTGGGGCGGCCCGACTGCTCGATGGATTCGGCGCCGTTCTTCATGAGGTTGACCAGCACCTGCTCGATGAGGATGGTGTCGGCCATGATGGCCGGCATGCGCTCGGCCACGTGGTAGGTCAGCTGCACATTGCGGCGGCGCAGCTCGATCCCGGCCAGCTCCACGGCCTCGCTGACCATGTCGGTGACCTGGGCCAGGGTGCGGTTGGGCTCGCTGCGCTTGACGAAGGAGCGTATGCGCAAAATGATCTGCCCCGCGCGCTGCGCCTGGTGGGCGGTTTTCTCCAGCGCGAACTTCATCTGCTCTTCGGTCAGCGTGCCCTTTTCAAGTCGGGTGAGCATGCCGCTGCAGTAATTGCTGATGGCGGTCAGCGGCTGGTTGAGCTCATGGGCGACGCTGGAGGCCATCTCGCCCATGGTGATCAGGCGGCTGACGGACTGGGCGTGCTCGGCCTGGCGATCGGCCTGCTCCTCGGCCAGGCGGCGCGGCGTGATGTCGGTGGCGATCACCATCTGGGCCAGGCGGCCGTCCACCCAGCTCAGATAGCGCGATCGCACTTCCAGCCACTTGCCCAGTTCGGGCAGGTAGATCTCGGCGTTTTCGCTGCGTGCGCTGGTCAGCGAGTCGGTGGGCAGGCCCATGAGGCCGTCCTCGTCGTCCATGCCTTGCGGCTGCGAGCGCACGGGCAGCACGCCGGCCTGGGCGACGAGCTGCAGGTGGCCATCGGTCTGTGAGCCAAACCATTGCCGGTACAGCTTGTTGGCGAACAGCAGCTCGGCGCTGCCCAGCGGGGCGACGGACACCGAGGCGTCCAGCGCCTCCAGCACGATGGTGAAGCGCTCGTAGGAGGCAGACAGTTGCTCGCGGATGCGGTTGGGCTCGGTGATGTCGGTCATGGACGACATCCAGCCCGTGTGCTGGCCATGGGCGTCGATCAGCGGCGAGACATACAGGCGCGCATCGAACTGCGTGCCGTTCTTGCGCTGCACGCGCACCTGGAAGCCGCCGACGATGGTCTTGCCCGAAAGCTCTTCGCGCAGCTTGGAGTGCAGGTTGTCGTAGTCGTTGTCGGGCCAGTAGGAGTAGGGCGGCATCTGGCCGACCAGCTCTGATTCGCTCCAGCCCGTCATCTGGCAGAAGGCGGCATTCACATAGGTGATGCGGCCTTGCAGGTCCAGCGCGCGCATGCCGGTGAGCACGGAGTTTTCCATGGCGCGGCGGAAGTTGGTCTCTGCGACCAGGGCCTCCTGGGCGCGCTGGCGGCGGCGCGTGTGGCGCCAGGTGGCCAGCAGCAGCCATGCCGTCATCGCACTGAGCGTGCCCACCAGCCAGAACAGGCCGCTGCCGACCACGCCCAGCGAGGTGCGATAGGCCTGGGCACGCAGCACCAGGCTGTTGCCGACGGGGGCGACGGGTGCCTCGTCCTCGTTGGCAACGGTGCGCCAGCGCAGCAGTTCGGTGGCGGTCTGCTTGCGCGGTGTCAGCGGCGTGCCTGCCAGCACCTGGCCCCGGCTGTCGAGCATGGTCATGGCGTAGCGGGCCATGATTTCGGTGGGCGTTCCATAGCGCAGCAGGCTGTCGATGGAGTACTCGCCCAGCAGCTCGCCGATGTAGCGGCCGTCCTGTGCCAGTGGCACATGCAGTTGCAGCAGCGGCGCGGCTTCCCCCTTGTGGGCCAGTCCCTGCACGTAGATGGGTTGCTGCATCTCGCGCGCGAGCTGGTAGGCCTCCAGCGCGTCTCCGGCGCGCAGCACTTCACGCGGGATGCGCAGCTGCTCGCTGCTGACGGTGGGGGCGGACTGGCTGGCCAGGATGCGCCGCTGTGCATCGATCCAGGTGATGGACTGCAGTTCAGGGTATTGGCTGATGAGTGCTTCGGCGCGGCTGGCGAAGTCGGACTCGCCCAGGTCGTGGTTGCCGATGTCGCGCGCCATGCGCATCAGTTGCTCCTGGCGCTCGAGCAGGCGCAGGCGCACGCGTTGCTGGGCATATTCCACGTCGCGGTGCAGCGCTTCCTTCTCGCGGTCGATCTCCTCCATGCGCAGGTACCAGAAGGAGGCCACGATGGCCGCCATGAACATCAGTACGGCCGCGAGGGGGGCGAGCGCCGCGAAGCGGTCCTGGCGCGTGGGGGAAAGACTGCGCCACCAGCTGCGCCACCAGCGCACTGGCGCGGCCACGCCTGCCATGGGGGCAGGGCTGTGCGTGCCGTGCTCGGAAGGGGAGGATTGCATGCGCCCAGTGTAGGGGAGAGTCTGACTGTTTTTAAGGAGTATTGGAGTCGCCGCCGAGGCGCTTCGGCGACGTTCTTTTGGGTCTTCACTGTATGTGCGTTTGCAGCAAAATTTCAAATTATGAAATCAAAAAGCACCATTTGAAATTCGAAAAAAGTATGCGACACTCGCCGAGCATTGAGGCAGTGAATCGGTATTTTCAAGTTCGCCAGACAGGGTCTGTGCCGCGCAAGGCGTGGTGAACTACCCGCCTGCGTTGGCGCGCTGCGCCGCTCACTGGTTCGACCCCAAGACGCTACCTTCTGCAAGGAGACATTCCCATGACAGCTCAGACTGACCCGCAAGGCAATGCAGGCGTTCCCGCCGGCCTGGACCAACAAGAATCGCGCGAATGGATGGACGCCCTGTCGGCCGTCATCGACCGTGAAGGCGCCGAATACGCGCACAAGCTGATCGAGGACCTGCTCGAACACGCACGCCAGAACAGCGTGGACATGCCTTTCTCGGCCAACACCGGCTATGTGAACACCATCGAGACCTCGCAGGAAGCCCGCTGTCCCGGCAACCTGGAAATCGAAGGCCGTCTGCGCGCCTACATGCGCTGGAATGCCATGGCCATGGTGGTCAAGGCCAACCGCCTGCACCCGCCCGAAGGCGGTGACCTGGGCGGCCACATCGGCTCCTTCGCTTCGCTGGCCAATATGTTCGCGGCCGGCTTCAACCATTTCTGGCACGCCGAAAACGAGAACCACGGCGGCGACTGCCTGTACATCCAGGGCCACGTCTCGCCCGGCATCTATGCCCGCGCCTACCTGGAAGGCCGCATCTCCGAAGAGCAGCTGCTGAACTTCCGCCAGGAAGTGGACGGCAAGGGCCTGTCCAGCTACCCGCACCCCAAGCTGATGCCCGAGTTCTGGCAGTTCCCCACGGTGTCCATGGGCCTGGGCCCGCTGATGGCCATCTACCAGGCACGCTTCCTCAAGTACCTGCATGCCCGTGGCATCGCCGACACCGAAAGCCGCAAGGTCTGGGTGTTCTGCGGCGACGGCGAAATGGACGAGGTCGAGTCGCTGGGCGCGATCTCGCTGGCCGCGCGCGAAAAGCTGGACAACCTGATCTTCGTGATCAACTGCAACCTGCAGCGCCTGGACGGCCCGGTGCGCGGCAACGGCAAGATCATCCAGGAACTCGAGGGCGAGTTCCGCGGCTCCGGCTGGAACGTCATCAAGCTGCTGTGGGGCAAGGGCTGGGACGAGCTGCTGGCCAAGGACAAGGACGGCGTGCTCAAGAAGATCATGGCCGAGTGCAACGACGGCGACTACCAGTCGTTCAAGGCCAATGACGGCGCCTACGTGCGCAAGAACTTCTTCGGCCGCGATCCGCGCGCGCTGAAGATGGTCGAGCATATGAGCGACGACGAGATCTGGAACCTGCGCCGCGGCGGCCACGATTCGCAGAAGGTCTATGCGGCCTTCCACGCCGCCAATTCGCACAAGGGCCAGCCCACCGTGCTGCTGGTCAAGACCGTCAAGGGCTTCGGCATGGGCAAGATCGGTGAAGGCAAGAACACCGTTCACCAGACCAAGAAGCTGGGCGACGAGGACATCAAGGCCTTCCGCGACCGTTTCAACATTCCCATTCCCGACAGCCAGATCGCCGACCTGCCTTTCTACAAGCCGGCCGACGACACCCCGGAAATGCGCTACCTGCACGAGCGCCGCAAGGCCCTGGGCGGCTACCTGCCGCACCGCCGCGTGAAGGCCAGCGAGCAATTCACGGCGCCTGCGCTGGATACCTTCAAGGCCATCCTCGAAGCCACGCCCGAAGGCCGTGAGATCTCGACCACCCAGGCCTATGTGCGCTTCCTCACGCAGCTGCTGCGCGACAAGGAAATCGGCCCGCGCGTCGTGCCCATCCTGGTGGACGAGGCACGTACCTTCGGCATGGAAGGCCTGTTCCGCCAGATCGGCATCTACAACCCCGCTGGACAGCAGTACACCCCGGTCGACAAGGACCAGGTGATGTACTACCGCGAGGACAAGGCCGGCCAGATCCTGCAGGAAGGCATCAACGAAGCCGGCGGCATGAGCAGCTGGATCGCGGCAGCCACGAGCTACAGCACGAGCAACCGGATCATGATCCCGTTCTACGTGTACTACTCGATGTTCGGCTTCCAGCGCATCGGTGACCTGGCCTGGGCGGCCGGCGACATGCAGGCGCGCGGTTTCCTGCTGGGCGGCACTTCCGGCCGCACCACGCTGAACGGCGAAGGCCTGCAGCACGAAGACGGCCACAGCCACATCCTGGCCAACACCATTCCCAACTGCGTGAGCTACGACCCGACCTTCGCCCACGAAGTCGCCGTGATCATGCAGGACGGCCTGCGCCGCATGGTGCAGAACCAGGAAAACGTCTTCTACTACATCACGCTGCTCAACGAGAACTACGCCATGCCCGGCCTCACGCCCGGCACCGAGCAGCAGATCATCAAGGGCATGTACCTGTGCAAGCCCGGCCAGAAGGTGCCGGAAAGCGGCCTGCGCGTGCAACTGCTGGGTTCGGGCACCATCCTGCGCGAATCCTTCTTCGCCCAGGAACTGCTGCTGGCCGACTGGGGCATTGCCGCCGATGTGTGGAGCTGCCCGAGCTTCAATGAGCTCACCCGCGACGGCCAGGACGCCGACCGCTGGAACCTGCTGCATCCGCTGGACACCCAGAAGGTGCCCTTCGTCACGCAGCAGCTGCAGTCGCACAATGGCCCGGTGATCGCATCCACCGACTACATGAAGGCCTACGCCGAGCAGATCCGCCCCTACATGCCCAAGGGCCGCACCTACAAGGTGCTGGGCACCGACGGCTTCGGCCGTTCGGACTTCCGCCGCAAGCTGCGCGAGCACTTCGAAGTGGATCGCCACTACATCGTGGTTGCCGCACTGCGCGCGCTGGCCGAAGAAGGCAAGATCAACGCCACCACCGTGGCCGAAGCGATCGCCAAGTACGGCATCAAGGCCGACAAGATCAACCCGCTGCACGCTTGAGTAAGAACGGGAGACACATATGGCATTGGTAGAAATTCAAGTCCCCGATATCGGTGATTTCGACGAAGTTGCTGTGATCGAAGTGCTGGTCAAGGCCGGCGATCAGATCAAGGCCGAGCAATCGCTGATCACCGTGGAGTCCGACAAGGCCTCCATGGAGATCCCCTCCAGCCACGCTGGCGTGCTCAAGGAGCTGCGCGTCAGCATGGGCGACAAGGTCAAGCAGGGCAGCATCATTGCCGTGGTCGAGTCGGCGGAAGCCGCTGCCCCGGCACCTGCAGCCGCCGCACCGGCCCCCGCCGCTGCAGCCCCGGCCCCGGTGGCTGCGCCTGCACCGGCCGCTGCTCCCGCTGCCGCGCCTGCGGCCTCGGGCGCTGCCACGCAGATCGACATCAAGATTCCCGACATTGGCGACTTCAAGGACGTGGCCGTGATCGAGATGCTGGTCAAGGTCGGCGACACCGTGACAGCCGAGCAATCGCTGTTCACCGTCGAATCCGACAAGGCCTCGATGGAAATCCCGTCGCCAGCGGCCGGCACCATCACGGCGCTGACGCTCAAGATCGGTGACACGGTCAACGTGGGCGACGTGGTCGGCCAGATGAGCGTGCAGGGCGCTGCCGCGCCTGCAGCCCAGGCTGCGGCACCGGCACCTGCAGCAGCAGCCCCTGCATCGGCAACTGCTGCCCCGGCCGCTGCAGCTCCGGTGGCTGCTGCTGCAGCATCGGCTCCCGCCGCTGCGCCTGCGCACAACCCCACCGTGGCGCCCACGGGCAAGCTGCCCCACGCGTCGCCCTCGGTACGCAAGTTCGCCCGCGAGCTGGGTGTGCCGCTGGACGAGGTCAAGGGTTCGGGCAACAAGGGCCGCATCACGGCCGACGACATCCAGGCTTTCACCAAGTCCGTCATGGCGGGCGCCGTGCAGACCAAGGCCCAGGCCGCGACCGCTCCCAAGGGTGGCTCCGGCGGCGGCGCAGGTCTGGACCTGCTGCCCTGGCCCAAGGTCGACTTCGCCAAGTTCGGCCCGGTCGAGCGCAAGGACCTGTCGCGCATCAAGAAGATCAGCGGCGCCAACCTGTCGCGCAACTGGGTCATGATCCCGCACGTCACCAACAATGACGAGGCCGACATCACCGACCTGGAAGCCTTCCGTGTCTCCACCAACAAGGAGAACGAGAAGAGCGGCGTCAAGGTGACCATGCTGGCCTTCGTGATCAAGGCGGTGGTCGCGGCCCTCAAGAAGTTCCCCGAGTTCAATGCCTCGCTGGACGGCGACACCCTGGTCTACAAGCAGTACTTCCACGTCGGCTTTGCGGCCGACACGCCCAACGGCCTGGTGGTCCCCGTGCTGCGCGATGCCGACAAGAAGGGCATCCTGCAGATCAGCCAGGAAATGGGCGAGCTGGCCAAGAAGGCCCGCGACGGCAAGCTCGGCGCTGCCGACATGCAGGGCGGCTGCTTCTCGATTTCGTCGCTGGGCGGCATCGGTGGCACGAACTTCACCCCCATCATCAACGCCCCCGAAGTGGCCATCCTCGGCCTGTCCAAGGGCCAGATGAAGCCGGTGTGGGATGGCAAGCAATTCGTGCCGCGCCTGACGCTGCCGCTGTCGCTGTCCTATGACCACCGTGTCATCGACGGTGCCTCGGCCGCGCGCTTCAATGCCTTCCTGGGCCAAGTGCTGGCGGACTACCGCCGCATCCTGCTGTAAACGGAGGCCCGACACATGGCAATCATCGACATCAAGGTGCCCGACATCGGCGACTTCGCCGAAGTGGGCGTGATCGAACTGCTGGTCCAGCCCGGTGACACCGTGGCCAAGGACCAGTCCCTGATCACCGTGGAGTCCGACAAGGCCTCCATGGAGATCCCCTCCAGCCATGCCGGCGTGGTCAAGGAACTCAAGGTCAAGATCGGCGACAAGATCGCCGAAGGCGGCCTGATCCTGACGCTGGAGGCCGCTGGCGAAGCGGCCGCCGCACCCCAGGCGGCAGCACCGGCCCCTGCAGCGGCGGCTCCGGCGCCTGCCGCTGCAGCGCCCGCAGCATCGGCTCCCGCTCCGACCGCAGCCAGCTACGCTGGTGGCGCGGCCGATTACGACTGCGACGTGGTCGTGCTCGGCGGCGGTCCTGGCGGCTACTCGGCAGCCTTCCGTGCGGCCGATCTGGGCCTGAATGTGGTCATCGTCGAGCGCTACAAGAGCCTGGGCGGCGTCTGCCTGAACGTGGGCTGCATCCCGTCCAAGGCGCTGCTGCACGTGGCCGCCGTGGTGGACGAGGTCAAGCACCTGGAGGTGGCCGGCGTCAAGTTCGGCGCGCCCGAGGTCAACATCGACCAGCTGCGCGGACACAAGGACAAGGTCATCGGCAAGCTGACCGGCGGCCTGGGCCAGATGGCCAAGATGCGCAAGGTCACCGTGGTGCGCGGCTACGGCAACTTCGTCGGTGCCAACCACCTTGAGGTGGAAGAGACCACGGGCGACGGCCAGGAAAAGACCGGCAGCAAGAAGATCGTGCAGTTCAAGCGCGCCATCATTGCCGCCGGCAGCCAGGCCGTGCACCTGCCCTTCATGCCCAAGGACCCGCGCGTGGTGGACTCCACCGGCGCGCTGGACCTGGCCAGCGTGCCCAAACGCATGCTGATCCTGGGCGGCGGCATCATCGGCCTGGAAATGGGCACCGTCTACTCCACGCTGGGCGCACGCCTGGACGTGGTGGAGATGATGGATGGCCTCATGCAGGGCGCCGACCGCGACCTGGTCAAGGTCTGGCAGAAGATGAACGCGCCGCGCTTCGACAACATCATGGTCAACACCAAGACCGTGGGTGCCGAAGCCACGCCCGAAGGCATCAAGGTCAGCTTTGCGCCTGCCAAGGACGGCATCACCGTGCCCGAGCCCCAGGTCTACGACCTGGTGCTGCAGGCCGTGGGCCGCACGCCCAACGGCAAGAAGATCGCTGCCGAGAAGGCCGGCGTGGCCGTCACGGACCGCGGCTTCATCGAAGTCGATATCCAGATGCGCACCAATGTGCCCCACATCTTCGCCATCGGCGACGTGGTGGGCCAGCCCATGCTGGCGCACAAGGCTGTGCACGAGGCCCATGTGGCCGCCGAAGTCATCGCCGGTGAACTGCAGGGCAACAAGGAGCTGGCTGCCAGCGCCTTCAACGCCCGCGTGATCCCCAGCGTGGCCTACACCGACCCGGAAGTGGCGTGGGTGGGCCTGACCGAGGACCAGGCCAAGGCCCAGGGCATCAAGGTCAAAAAGGGTGTCTTCCCCTGGACGGCTTCGGGCCGCGCCATTGCCAATGGCCGCGACGAAGGCGTCACCAAGCTGCTGTTCGACGACAGCCCCGAGGCGCACGGCCATGGTCGCATCCTGGGTGGCGGCATCGTCGGCACACACGCGGGCGACATGATCGGCGAGATTGCGCTGGCCATCGAAATGGGTGCCGACGCCGTGGACATCGGCAAGACCATCCATCCCCACCCCACGCTGGGCGAAAGCCTGGGCATGGCGGCCGAGGTGGCGCACGGCTCCTGCACGGACCTGCCGCCGCAGCGCAAGTAAGCGCAAGGCCGGGCTTTCCGGCCTGGCAAGGACAGAAAGGCAGCTTCGGCTGCCTTTCTGCTTTGGGAGACGCAGATAAGGACACAGACATCAGCCCGGACACCGTTCCAGACACAGGCACGGCAAAGGGGGCAGACCTGTTCAGGCCTGGGCGCGAAGCCACTGCAGCAATTGGTCGTGCACGCCATCTGGCGTGGGCGGAGCGGGGGACAGCAGGCAGTAGCGCGAACCGTCCTCGACAAAGCCCATGGGCGCTGCCAGCACGCCGTTGGCGATGTCGTCGCGCACCAGTTGCCAGGGCCCGATGGCCAGTCCCATGCCTGCCACGGCGGCCTGCAGGCTGAAATAGAAATGGTCGAACTGCAGCTGGGATCCCGACGGCGGGGGCTGGCCGCTGTGCTCTGCCCAGGTGGACCAGGCCCCCGGGCGGGTGCGGCTTTGCAGCAAGGGTGCCTCCGGACGCAGCCCGGTGGCATGCCCCTCGTCGGAGCGCGTGCACCACTGCGCCAGCCGCTCGGGCCGGCAGACCGGGCCTATGCGCTCGGCAAACAGGGTCTCCGCATGACAGCCCGCTGGCGGAGAGAAGTCATCGCGCCGTATGGCCAGATCGATGCCGTCCGCGAAAGAGAAAGGCCCGCCGCCCGCCATCAGGTGCAGCTGCAACTCTGGGTGTTGTTCCTGGAACTGGGGCCAGCGAGGGATCAGCCAGCGCATGAGCAAGGTGGGCTCGCAGGACAGCACCCAGCGGCGCGCCTGCTGCGCGCGCGAGCGCAACTCCTGCGTGGCCTGGCGCATGCGCTCCAGGCCTTCGTGCACGGCCTGGGCCAAGTGGCGGCCTGCCTCGGTCAGGAAGACGCGGCGGCTGCGGCGGTCAAACAGGGTCACGCCAAGATCGTCCTCCAGCAGGCGCACGGCCCGGCTGATGGCGCCATGGGTCAGGTGCAACTCTTCTGCCGCCTTGCTGAAGTTCTCCCGCCGGGCGGCCGCTTCAAAGCAACGCAAGGCCTGCAGCGACGGCAGTCGCTTGCTCGGGGTATGTGAGTTGAGTTCACCAACTGTGTCAGAAAACATCGTTATGTATTTTCATGGAAGGCCAATACTATCCGGCGCGTTGCATTGAATCGAATGGATAACCGATGACCGAATGGATAGCTGTAGTCACCATTACCCTGCTGGCCGTCATCAGCCCAGGGGCGGATTTCGCCATGGTCACACGCAACAGCCTGCTGCGCTCGCGCCGCGCGGGCCTGCTCACGGCGCTGGGCATTGGCATGGGGGTGCTGGTCCATGTCGGCTATACCTTGCTCGGGGTCGGACTGCTCATGCAGCAGTCCACCTGGTTGTTCGACGTGGTCAAGCTGCTGGGTGCAGCCTATCTGATCTATCTGGGCGTGACCATGCTGCGCAGCCGCCCGGAGGGCGATTTGCCCAACCAGCCCGTGGCCGCGCTCTCCGACATGGCGGCACTGCGCACGGGCTTTCTGACGAATGCGCTCAATCCCAAGACCACGGTGTTCGTGGTCAGCCTGTTCCTGCAGATCGTGGGACAGGACACGCCGCTGGCCACGCAGCTGGCATATGGCGGATTCATCTCGCTGGCCCATGTGGCGTGGTTCTGCATCGTGGCGCTGTGCTTTTCGGCCCAGCGGATGCGTGCACGGCTGTTGGCCGTGCGGCATTGGATAGACAGGGCCTTTGGCGGCATGTTGGTGGGGTTTGGTTTGCTGCTGGCAACGGCCAAGCTGCGGCTGTGACGTGGTGATGGTCTGACAGGAATTGGTGGGGGAGGACGGGCAAGCAGGCGGCTGCTGCCCGGCATGCGAGGCCTGCGGGGTGCCATCTGGTACCTCGCAGGCTTGGCTGTTTCTGGCGAGTGTCATGTTCGCCCGGCAAGCGGGCCGGCGTCCCAGTGGCTTGCGGTTCGACCCGGCACGGCAGGTGTTCATGGTGGGGGCGTGCCATCGTCTCCATGGTGAATGCCGGCGCCAAGGCCTGCTCCCATGCCCAGGCCGCCCATGCCTGCGGCGCCCATTCCTGCGCCACCACCGCCGCCGCCACCACCGCCCTTGCTCGAAGCGCCGGATTCCGCGCCACCTTTGCGCGCCCCGCCCGCCGTGCCGCCCGGACGCGTGGGGCCCTGGTTGGGAACGCGCAGGCTGTCAGGGATCGGCTCCAGATCCAGCGCTTCGCGGATGAAGGCGCGCAGCGAAGTGACGAGTGCCGCAGTCTCGACAGGCTGGCCTGCCACCATGTCCTGGGCCGCCTGGGCGGCCATGCGCACCTGGTCTTGCGTCCCGAGCAAGATGACATCGGACAGCGCGGCTTCCACCGCATCGCGAATGCGCCGTTGGCGCTCGCTGCCAAAAGCCGGTGGTGCATCGGCATCGGCATCGTCGGCGGCGGGCCTGCGCAGATCGCGCAGGTGCAGGGGATTCACATGCAGCGTGCCCGTGAAGGAGCCGCCCAGCGTCTTGTAGGCGGCGATAAGCGACTTCAGGCGTTCATTGATCTGGCGGTTCTCACGCTCGCGCCGCTTTTGCACGGTCTGCATGAACAGCAGGCGAATGCCCATCATCAGGCAGGTGACCAGCAGCAGGCCCAACACCGTGGACAGCAGCGAAGACCAGGAGCTGAAATCTAGTGATGAGCGCATGCGCAAGGCCTCGGGAGTTGATTCAGGCCTTCAGTGTGCCTCCATACAGACAGGTCGGCGGGTAAGAAGAGTGCTGTTTGCAGGCGCCGCTTGGCCTATGCTTTCGATACTTCACACATCAGCTACAGGGCGCATGGCATGCGCCCCCGGGAGACAGCATCCAGTGAAAACAACGAAGCAGGGGGTACATCCCTCATGGATCGTCGTGGCGGCCGGCGTCAGCGCGGCTCTGCATGTAGGCAAGCTGCCGCCGGCTGTGCCGGTGCTGCAGCAGCAATTGGGCCTGTCCCTGCTGCAGGCCGGCTTTCTGCTTTCCACCGTGCAGGTGGCCGGCATGGTGCTGGGCCTGGTGGTGGGTCTGGGTGCAGACCGCTGGGGGCTGCGGCGCAGCATGCTGGCAGGCCTGCTGCTGATGGCGGGTGCCAGCGCCCTGGGCGCCACCGCTACGGGGTTTGCAGCGCTGCTGGCCTTGCGTGCCGTGGAGGGACTGGGCTTTTTGCTGGTGGCCATGCCGGGGCCGGGTCTGATCCGGCGCTGCGTGGCGCCAAGCGATCTGAGCGCGCGCATGGGCTGGTGGGGCACCTATATGCCGTTGGGCAGTGCCATCGGCTTGCTGCTGGGGCCGTGGGTGATGGCCTGGGCATCTTGGCCCGCATGGTGGTTGCTGTTGGGGCTGATTTCGGCACTCGCATGGGTCGCCGTCTGGTGTGGCGTGCCGGCAGACAGGCCGGTTCCCCTTGGCGCGTCGGTGGCGGGAGGTGGCTGGCGTCCTCGCCTGGCGTTGACCCTGCGCAGCCCTGGACCCTGGTGCGTGGCTGTGGCCTTTGCCGTGTATTCAGGGCAGTGGATGGCCGTCATCGGCTTTCTCCCCACGGTCTATGCCGAGGCTGGCCTGGGCGCCGCATTGTCGGGGACGCTGACGGCCGTGGTGGCGCTGGCCAACATGGTGGGCAATGTGGCCTCGGGCCGTTTGCTCCAAGGCGGCTGGAGCGCCACGCGCGCCTTGCGCCTGGGCTTTGGCTGCATGGCGGCGTGTGCGCTGCTGGCCTATCTGCAATGGCAGGGGCAACCGCTGGCGCCGTTGTGGCTGCGCTTTGTGGCGGTGGTGTTGTTTTCGGCGGCGGGCGGGCTGATTCCGGGCACGCTGTTTTCCATGGCGGTGCGGCTGGCCCCCGATGAGTCCACGGTATCGACCACGGTGGGTTTCATGCAGCAATGGTCCAGCGTGGGGCAGTTTGCAGGCCCGCCCCTGGTGGCGGCCGTGGCCGTGCAGGCGGGCGGATGGCAGTGGACCTGGGTGGTGACGGCGGCCATGTGCGCCATCGGCTGGTGGCTGGCCGGCGCGATCGGGCGCATCAGCGGCGCGGATGCAGCGCCGCGCGGGCGCGCTGCAGTCTGATCACGCGTCGCGCGAGCCTATCAACGCCTTCAGGGCCTCTTCCATCTGCTGCGCATGGTCCAGCGCGGGCAGCCAGGCCTGGGGCACCGGCTGGGCGGGTGCCTGGGGAGCGGATGCGGCCAGTTGGGCCAGGGCGTCATCGGGCTGCAGGGCCACCACGTTGCCGTTGGCGGACAGCTGGCGGCAGGCATCGACCAGCCATTCACAGTGCAGCACGATGGCGCGCGGCATGAGGCCACTGTCATGCGACATGCCGCGCACCAGGCTTTCGCCCAGCAGCAGTGCGCTGGCATACAGGCGCACGGCGTGGCGGTCATAGCGCCCGGTGATGGTCTGCAGCCCCGCGCCACCCAGGCGGCCGCGCAGGGACCAGCGGCTGGCGCTTTGCGCCTCCACCATGGCTGCGCGCAGTGCGCTCAGCGCATCGCTGCTGCGCGTGAGCTGGCCCAGCGCGACGGTGGCATCGGGCGTGTCGTGGGTGGCGGTGGCGCGCAGGGTGGCTTCCAGCCCCTCGGCCAGCTGGCCCAGCAAGGCGCTTGCCGAGCGCGACACGGCGCGCAGCGGATTGGCCGTGAAGATCACCTGGCTGAACATCAGGCCGACACCGGCGCCCACCAGTACGTCAACCAGCCGCGTCTCGCCCGCGGCGCTCGGCCCCATGCTCAGCACCAGCACGACGGAGACGCCTGCCTGTATCGGGACGACCGGCGGCTGCCCGAGCATGGCGGCCAGAGACAGGGCGACCAGCGAGGCCAGACTAAGCCGCAGCAGCGGAATGGTGTCGGGCAGCAGCCAGGCCAGTTCGCCGACGATGATGCCGATGGCGCAGCCCAGCACCAGACCCCAGGTCTGCTTGAGGTGGCTGGGCAGTCCGGGCGCCAGGCAGACCAGGGCGGTGACGGCGGCAAAGACGGGTTTGGGGTGGCCGAGCAGGTAGTGGGACAGCTCCCAGGCCAGCATCGCACCCAGGGAGGCGGCGATGGCGTCGCGCAGCGCCAGACGCAGGCGGCCGGGCGCAGCGGCCATGCCGCTCTTGGGTGTTCCAGGGGGTGTTTTTGCTTTTGCTTTTCGCCAACGCACGAAGATTCTCCCTCCAGCATGCGAAATCCAGGTTCGCAAATGCCCAAAAGCATAGCGGCCGGTGCAGGTCCGGAGTGCAGGAGAGAAGCTTCTTGCTTGTAAGAAAGCAGCCCGCAGCGGGCGGGTCGGCAGCTCAGGCGGGTTGGAGCAGGCCTTCGATGAAGGTCCATTCCTCGGGCGTGACCGGCGTGATCGACAGGCGGTTGCCCTTTTGCAGTACACGCATGTCGGCAAGCTCGGGATGCTCGCGCAGCTCGGCGATCTGCAGCGTGCGTGTCTTGCGCAGCGCCTGCACGTCCAGCGTGAGCCAGCGTGGCTTGTCGGGCGAGGACTTGGGGTCGTAGTAGGGACTGCGCGGGTCGAACTGCGAGGTATCGACGCGCAGGTTGCCTGCAATGCGGGCGATGCCGTAGATGCCGGGCTCGGCGCAACTGGAGTGCCAATACAGCACCCCATCGCCCACCTGCATGGCATCTCGCATGAAGTTGCGCGCCTGGTAGTTGCGCACACCGTCCCAGGCGATGGTGGCCTGCGGTGCGGCCAGCGCGTGGTCTATGGAGAATTCGTCGGGCTCGTTCTTCATGAGCCAGAACTGGCGGGCGGAGGTGGGGGCGGCAGTCATGCCGCGATTGTGGCAAATCCCCGGACGCCGTGGCGGCGTTCCGTGCGCGCCGGCAAGAGCGCGCCGGTGACGGGACAATCGCCTTCAGCCGGGCACCTCTCCCCAGCCCGCGAACCACAGGAATCCTGCATGACCGACAGCTCCACCTATGTCCCGCCCGCCGTATGGCAGCCAGCGCCTTCGGGCGGCACCTTTGCCAACATCAACCGCCCGGTCGCCGGTCCCACCCATGACAAGGCATTGCCGGTGGGGCACCAGCCGCTGCAGCTGTATTCGCTGGCCACGCCCAACGGCGTGAAGGTCACCATCATGCTGGAGGAACTGCTGGCGCTTGGCCATGCCGGCGCGGAGTACGACGCGTGGCTGATCCGCATCGGCGAAGGCGACCAGTTCTCCAGCGGCTTTGTCGAGGTCAATCCCAACTCCAAGATCCCGGCGCTGGTGGACCGCAGCGTCGAGCCGCCGGTGCGCGTGTTCGAGTCAGGCTCTATCTTGCTGTACCTGGCCGAGAAGTTTGGTGCGCTGCTGCCTGCCGAGCCCGCTGCGCGCACCGAGACGCTGAACTGGCTGTTCTGGCAGATGGGGTCGGCACCTTACCTTGGCGGCGGTTTCGGGCATTTCTATGCCTATGCGCCCGAGAAGTTCGAGTACCCCATCAACCGCTTCACCATGGAGACCAAGCGCCAGCTCGATGTGCTTGATCGCCAGCTGGCCCTGCACCCGTTCATTGCAGGGGCGAACTACAGCATTGCCGATATCGCCATCTGGCCCTGGTATGGGGCCCTGGTGCTCAACGAGGTGTATGGCGCGGCCGAGTTCCTGTCAGCCCATGAATACACGCATGTCATGCGCTGGGCCAGGGAGATTGCCCAAAGGCCGGCCGTGCTGCGCGGCCGCCGCGTGAATCGTACCTGGGGAGATGAAGCCACCCAGGTGCCCGAGCGCCACCAGGCGTCGGACCTGGGCTGATAGCCGTCTACTGGGAGCGGCCCCAGGGGCCGCGATCGGGCTGGCGCCAGAAGCGCGGGCGCTTGCCGGAAGGCTCGGGGGCGGGCTCGGCCTCGCGCCCGTCCTTGTCGGCCTTGTCGGTCTTTTTTGCCTTTTCCAATTGCTGATCTGTCTGCTCGACCTTGCGCGCCGTGCGATCCAGCCGTGAGGGAATGTCGAGTTCTGCGTGCTCGACCACACGAATGCAGTCCTGGATATGTCGCTCGCCCAGATAGCGCAGCGTGGCATAGCCCAGCGCTGCCGCTGCGGCCTGGCCTGCCAGCGGCACGTACTTGGCGGCCTGCGTGGCCGTCATGCGCATGCCGGCCGCGCGCGCCAGGCGCACCACCATGTCGCGCGTGATCAGCTTGCCGATCAGCACCGAGCCCACCATGGCCACGGCCTTTTGCACCTGTTCGCGCTTGCCGGGTTCCAGCTTGTCCAACTGTTCGGGCGTGAGGCCGAATTCGCGGTTGATGCGTGGCAGCAACCGCGCCAGCAGTGCCGCATCCACCAGCCAGTCCAGGCCCGGAATGGGCAGGCTGCTGGCTGCTGCGCCAACCAGCGCACGCCGGTGCAGCAACTTGCGCGCGCTCTCGGCCGCTTGCGCCACATCGTGGCGCGGTGGTGGAGGGGGAGGGGTTTTGTCCGATGTGCGAAAGATCATGCGTGCCAGTGAAGACGGGGCAGATGTCGATCAGGAAAATGCGCCAGCCGGTGGATGCGGCTGGCGCGCAGGGTGGTTAGCGTGCGCTCTTGCTGCGCACCAGACTGTAGATGAAGAGGATGACGATGGCGCCCACGATGGAGGCGATCCAGCCGGCGGGTTGCCCGGCCTCGTACCAGCCCATGGCGACACCGACGTAGCTGGCAAGAAACGATCCTGCCACGCCGAGCAGGATGGTCATGATCCAGCCAAGGCTGTCATCGCCGGGTTTGAGTGCCCGCGCCAGCAAGCCAACGACCAGGCCAACGATGAGGGTACCAATCAAGGACATCATGCTTTTCTCCGAACTGAAGCTTCCATGCCGCGACTCTAGGGCCCGGCACCGGGTGGCCCTGTCGGACAGCATCTCAACCTGGGACGAAGCCAGAGCAGGGCCCTGAAAAACAAAACGCCTGCATGTGCAGGCGTTTGTGGATTGGCGCAAAAGGCGCTGCGATCACTGCAGCTGGCTTGCCTGCATCTGCAGGGCCAGAGCGGCCTTGCTGGCGTCAAGGCCCAGGCCGTCGGCGTCCTGCACGCGGCGGGCGCCATCGAAGCGGCGGGCCCAGTACGCGCTTTGCATGCTTTCCACGCGAACCTGCGCACCGGTGCGCGGTGCATGGATGAAGTTGCCGTCGCCGACATAGATGCCGACATGGCTGAAGGTGCGGCGCATGGTGTTGAAGAACACCAGATCACCGGGCTTGAGTTCGTTCTTGTCGATTTTCTCCGTGGCCTGTGCCTGCTGGTCAGCGCGGCGCGGCAGGACCTTGCCCAGGGTTTCGGAGTAGATGGCGCGGACGAAACCGCTGCAGTCGAAGCCGGTCTCGGCACTGTTGCCGCCGCGGCGGTAGGGAACGCCGATGAAGCCCATGGCGGTCACGACCAGATCGGAGGTCTTTTCGGCGACGCTTTGTCGTGCTTCCTTGACGAAGTCGGAAGTGCGTTCCGCCATGTGGTGGCGGGCTTCGCGCAGCTGCGAGATGAGGCTGCGGTTGACCAGCAGCTGGTTCATATCGTCGTCACGCATTTCGGGCGGAGCCGCGTGTGCCGTGACGCTGACAAACAGGAGTGCAATAAGCCATCGGGACATGGGGCGCGAGATTACCACGCAAAAACGTAGGACAAATTCGATAAGACCCCCGAAAGCCTGGGTTTTTGAGTTACCTCAGGAATCCGGGCTGCGCGGCAGGGAGCGCACGCAAGCTGCGACAATGGAAAGCTTTCCCTTTTGTCCTCTATAAGAAGGGCGGCCCGCGCCGCCCCGTATTCCCAAGAAAGATCCGCCATGCTGCTTGAAGCCACCGACTCCCAGCTCGTACTCGTCGATTACCAGGAGCGCCTGATGCCGGCCATCTTCGAGGGACCGGCAGTTCTGGCCAATGCCGTGAAGCTGGCGCGCCTGGCGCAGCTGGTGGACGTGCCGGTCTTCGGCACCGAGCAGAACCCCTCGCGCCTGGGCGCCAACGACGCCGAACTGCGCGCGCTGTGCGACCGGACCCTGTCCAAGATGCATTTCAGCGCCGTGGCCGAGGGTCTGGGCGAGTGGCTGCGTCCTCCTGCACGGCCCCAGGGCGGCAATGCACGCAGCCTGCCCAAGCATCTGCAAAAGCCCCAGCAGCAGGCGCCCGAGCGCAGCATGGTGGTGATTGCCGGCTGTGAAGCCCATGTCTGCCTGCTGCAGACGGCGCTGGAGCTGCTGGAAGATGAGTTCGATGTCTGGGTCGTCACCGACGCCTGCAGCTCGCGCACCGAGCGCAACCGCGATGCCGCCTTCGACCGCCTGGCCGGCGCGGGTGCCGAGCTGGTGACCACGGAGATGGTGGCCTTCGAGTGGCTGCGCAGCTGCGAGCATCCGGCCTTCAAGGACCTGCTCGCCCTGGTCAAGTAAGGCACGGGTTCCTGGTTCCTCCGTCTTGGGGCGCTCTTTGGAGCGCCTTTTTTCATGGTGACCTGTCTGTTCTTGGGAGGCGGGCTGCCGCTGCACCGCGTAGTTCTACGGAGCTGCGTGCGTAGCCGGCCGAATAGGCGCGGGCAGGGCGTTTTTCTACAGTGGCGGCCTTCCCCCAAGAGAGACTGTATGAAGCACGTTCTGACCTTCACCGCCCTGATCCTGACCGCCTCGGGCAGCGCTTTGGCTGCCGACCATTTCTATGGCGCCGTCCGCATCAACTCCGCCAACTACAAGGCCCACGATATGGACTCCAGCGCCCGCCCCGGCTTGGGGCAGTTCGTGCCTGGTGATGAAAGCCGCCGCGCTACAGGCGGCTCTCTGGCCCTGGGCTATCAGCTCCCGTCGGACTGGCGCCTGGAAGCCGAATACACCCTGCCCAGGAGCAACGAATTCACCAGCGGCTCCACGCGCTTTCCCACGAGCTTCAATCACCACAGCATCCGTTCTCAGCGCCTGATGATCAATGCGTACAAGGATTTCCCCCTGAACGCGCAGTTCTCCGTGTACGGCACGGCGGGCCTGGGCCTGGCCCACCTGCAGTCCAGCGGCTGGCAAGGCAATCCGAATCGCCAGTACTTCAGCGATTCCCAGAACAATCTGGCCTATGCGCTGGGCTTTGGCGTCAGCTACTCGCCGATTCAAAAGGTCAGCATCGACCTGGGCTATCGCTATGTGGGTCTGGGCAAGACCCACAGTGGCGCCAACAACTTCACCAATGTCCGTGGCCTGCAGGATGAGCAGATGCGCGCCAAGCTGAGTTCCAGCGAGATCTCGGTCGGCCTGCGCTACAGCTTCTGAGTTTGAAGGGGCCTGTCTGCCCGCGCAGCGCGGAGTTGTCAGCTTTTGGCAAGCGCATTATGAATAATTATGAATTCAGAAGCCGCCAATCCATGACAACGACAGGAGACAGACAATGGCCCCGCGTTTCGACGATTTCCACAGCCGCTCCATCGAGGAGCGCGATGCCTTCTGGGCCGAGCAGGCCCGCCGCATCGACTGGCATGTGCCGCCCCGGCGCATCTGCGACTACGACAATCCGCCGTTTGCACGGTGGTTTGTCGGGGGGCAGACCAATCTCTGCCACAACGCCGTGGACCGGCACCTGGCTGAGCGCGCCGACCAGAACGCGCTGATCGCCATCTCCACCGAGACCGGCACGGAAAAGGTCTACACCTACCGCGAACTGCATGCCGAGGTGCAGCGCATGGCCGCCGTGCTGCAGTCGCTGGGCGTGCAAAAGGGCGACCGCGTCCAGATCTACATGCCCATGATTGCCGAGGCGGCCTTTGCCATGCTGGCCTGCGCGCGGCTGGGTGCCATCCATTCGGTGGTGTTCGGCGGCTTTGCCTCGGCGGCGCTGGCCTCGCGCATCGACGATGCCGAGCCCAAGGTCATCGTCAGTGCCGACGCGGGCTCGCGCGGCGGGCGCGTCGTGGCCTACAAGCCCTTGCTGGACGAGGCCCTGCAACTGGCCAGCCACAAGCCAGCGGCCGTGCTCATCGTGGACCGTGGCCTGGCGCCTGCGCCCATGCGCGCCGGCCGTGACCACGACTGGACCAGCCTGCGTGCGCTGCACGCCGACGCCCAGGTCGCCTGCACCTGGGTGGAATCCACCGACCCCAGCTACACGCTCTACACCAGCGGCACCACGGGGCGCCCCAAGGGCGTGCAGCGCGATACGGGCGGCTACACGGTGGCGCTGGCCGCCAGCATGCCGCTGATCTTCGGGGCCGAGGCAGGGCAGACTTTTTTCTGCACCAGCGACATCGGCTGGGTCGTGGGCCACAGCTACATCATCTATGCGCCGCTGATCGCAGGCATGGCCACCGTGCTCTACGAGGGCCTGCCCATACGCCCCGACGCGGGCATCTGGTGGAGCATCGTGGAGAAGTACCGGGTCACCCACATGTTCTCGGCGCCCACGGCCATCCGCGTGCTCAAGAAGCACGATGCCGAGTACCTGCACCGCCACGATATCTCCAGCCTCAAGGCGCTGTGGCTGGCCGGCGAGCCGCTGGACGAGCCCACGGCGCAGTGGATCAGCCATGCCCTGGGCAAGCCCATCATCGACAACTACTGGCAGACCGAGACCGGCTGGCCCATCCTCACGCTGTGCAACGGCGTGGAGCAGCAGACCACGCGCTTCGGCAGTCCCGGCAAGGCCGTCTATGGTTATGACGTGAAACTGATCGACGAGGCCACGGGCGAGGAACTGCTCGGCGCCGGGCAAAAGGGCGTGCTGGCCATCGAGGGACCGCTGCCGCCGGGCTGCATGCAGACCGTCTGGCGTGACGATCAGCGCTTCGTTAACACTTACTGGAAGAGCATTCCGGGCCGCATGGTCTACAGCACCTTCGACTGGGGCATTCGCGACGAGGATGGCTACTTCTTCATCCTGGGCCGCACGGACGACGTGATCAACGTGGCCGGCCACCGCCTTGGCACGCGCGAGATCGAGGAATGCATCTCCGCCCACCCCCAGGTGGCCGAAGTCGCCGTGGTCGGCGTGGCCGATACGCTCAAGGGCCAGGTGGCGCTGGCCTTTGCCGTGCCCCGGACGGCGCTGGAGGGCGAGGCCGAGCGCGCGGCGCTGCAGGCCGATGTGATGAAGCTGGTCGATGCGCGGCTGGGCGCCGTGGCCCGGCCCTCGCGCGTGGTCTTCGTCAGTGCGCTGCCCAAGACGCGCAGCGGCAAGCTGCTGCGCCGCGCCATGCAGGCCGTGGCCGAGGGGCGCGACCCGGGCGACCTCAGCACCATGGAAGACCCGGCTGCGCTGGCCCAGGTGCAGCAGCAGCTGTGAGGCAGGGCGCGCGCCGCAACCGCTTGCAGCCTGGGTGATGTGCGCCGGCGCCCCTGCCTGCCGCGCCTACAATCGCGCCTTGGGCCGCAGCCGGGCCAGGTCCCCAGGCTGCGGCGCCCTGTTTTCAACCGACGAGAAAGCGTTTTCGACGTGCAGGTCGCATCTTCCATCTTCAAAGCCTATGACATCCGCGGCATCGTGCCGTCCACGCTCAACGAGGAGGTCGCGCTTGGCGTGGGCCGCGCCTTCGGCATGGCGGCCCTGGCGGCCGGCGAGACCGTGGTGGCCGTGGGACGCGATGGCCGCCTGTCGGGACCCTCGCTGTCCGCGGCGTTGATCGCCGGCCTGACCGAGGTCGGCATCGAGGTGATCGACATCGGCCTGGCCACCACGCCCATGCTGTACTACGCGGCCAGCACACTGGCGCGCTCGGGCATCCAGGTCACGGGCAGCCACAACCCCAAGGACTACAACGGCTTCAAGATGGTGCTGGCCGGCCGCGCCATCTACGGCGAGGAAATCCAGGCGCTGCGCCGCCGTGTCGAGAGCGACGACTGGACCCTGACGGGCACCGGCAGCGTGCGCCGCGCCGATGTGCAGGCCGACTACCAGGCGCGCATCGTGGGTGATGTGAAGCTGGCGCGCCCCATCAAGATCGTGGTGGACTGCGGCAACGGCGTGGCCGGTGCCTCGGCGCCCGGCATCTTCCGCGCCCTGGGCTGCGAAGTGATCGAGCTGTTCTCCGAAGTGGACGGTGAATTCCCCAACCACCATCCCGACCCCAGCAAGCCCGAGAACCTGCGCGACGTGATCGAGGCGCTGCGCACCTCGGACGCCGAGCTGGGCCTGGCCTTCGACGGTGACGGCGACCGCCTGGGCATCGTCACCAAGGACGGCCAGAACATCTTCCCCGACCGCCAGATGATGCTGTTTGCCAAGGACGTGCTCTCGCGCGTGCCGGGCGGCAGCATCGTCTACGACGTGAAATGCACGCAGCGCCTGGCGCCCGCCATCCGCGAGGCCGGGGGCGAGCCCGTGATGTTCAAGACCGGGCACTCCCTGGTCAAGGCCCGCATGAAGGAACTGGACGCGCCGCTGGGCGGCGAGATGAGCGGCCACATCTTCTTCAAGGAGCGCTGGTATGGCTTCGATGACGGCACCTACGCGGGCTGCCGCCTGCTGGAGATCGTCAGCCGCGAGGCCGATCCCAGCGCCTTGCTCAACGCGCTGCCCACCAGCTTTTCCACCCCGGAACTGAATGTGGCCTGCGCCGAGGGCGAGCCCCATCGCCTGGCCGCCGAACTGCAGGCCCTGGCCGCCGAGACCTTTGCCGCACCGGCCCAGGTCAGCACCATCGACGGCCTGCGCGTGGACTGGGCCGACGGCTTCGGCCTGATCCGCGCCAGCAACACCACGCCCGTGCTGGTGCTGCGCTTCGAGGGCCAGACCCAGGAGGCGCTGTCGCGCATCGAGGCGCAGATGCTGGCGCTGCTGGAGCGCGTCAAGCCCGGCGCGCAGGTTGGCGGCGCCGCGCACTGATTTGCGCGCCAGGCGATGACTTCACGCTCTCCCACGTCCTGGGCGCGCGCGCTGTACAGCGCCGTGACCTGGGCGGCGCAGCCGCTGCTGCGCCGCAAGCTGCTGCGCCGCGCCGAGGCCGAGCCCGTCTATGCCGAGCACATTCCCGAACGCTTTGGCCGCTACCAGCCGGCCACGCTGGGGCAGGACGGACGCGGCCGGTGGATCTGGATTCACGCCGTATCGCTGGGTGAGACGCGCGCTGCCGCCATCTTGCTGACCGCGCTGCGCGAGCGCCTGCCCGGCATGCGCCTGCTGCTGACCCATGGCACGGCCACGGGCCGCACCGAAGGCCGCCGACTGCTGCAGCCCGGCGACCTGCAGGTCTGGCAGCCCTGGGATACGCCAGTGGCCGTGCGCCGCTTCGTGCAGCAATTCAGGCCTGCAGTCGGCGTGCTCATGGAGACCGAAGTGTGGCCCAACCTGGTCGCCATCTGCCGCGAAGAGGGCGTGCCGCTGGCGCTGGCCAACGCGCGGCTCAGCGACAAATCACTGGGCCAGGCGCTGCGCGTGGCGCCGCTGGCGCGGCCCACCTATGCCGCCCTGGCCGCCGCCTGGGCGCAGACCGAGGCCGATGCCCGGCGCCTGCGCCTGCTGGGTGCGCCCGTGCGCGGCGTGCTCGGCAACCTGAAATTCGATGCGCGTCCGGACGCTGCGCTGCTGGAGCGCGCCCGGCAATGGAAGTCCGGCCTGTCCCGCCCTGTGGTGCTGCTGGCCAGCAGCCGCGAGGGCGAGGAGGCCATGCTGCTGTCCGCCCTGCGCACGCTGGGGCCGGCAGGCCGGGCCGTGCAATGGCTGGTCGTGCCGCGCCATCCGCAGCGCTTTGACGAAGTGGCGGCGCTGCTGGCTGGCGGCGGCCTGCATGTCTCGCGCCGCAGCCAGTGGGTGGGTGGCCCGCCCTGCGGAGCTGCGGCGGATGACATCGACATCTGGCTGGGTGATTCGCTGGGCGAGATGGCCCTGTACTACGGCCTGGCCGACGCCACGCTCATGGGCGGCAGCTTTGCGCCGCTGGGTGGCCAGAACCTCATCGAGGCCCTGGCCTGCGACTGCCCCGTGGTGCTGGGGCCGCATACCTTCAACTTCAGCGAAGCCTCGGACCTGGCCTGCGAAGCTGGCGCCGCGCTGCGGGCGCCCGACATGGAGCACGGGCAGCGCCTGGCCGTGGACCTGGCCGGGGACCGCCAGTCCCACGCCCATGCCGTGGCCCAGGCGCGCGGCTTCCTGGACCAGCACCGCGGGGCCGCGCAGGCCACGGCGCAGGCGGTGGCCGGGCTGTTGCAGTCCCAACCGTTGCGCTGAGCACTAGGTTTTCGGCTGGCGGTATCCGCAGGCCGGATCAGCCGGCGTCCTGCAGAACGGGCAGGCTCACACTCGCCAGCAGCCCGCCATTCTCCGCATTGAGCAGCTCGATGCTGCCGCCGTGCCGCTCGGTCACGGTCCTGGCGATGGCCAGGCCCAGGCCGCTGCCGCTCTGGCTCTGGTCGGGTACGCGAAAGAAGCGGTCGAAGACACGCTGGCGCCAGGCCTCGGCAATGCCCGGGCCACGGTCGCGCACCTGGAGCACGGCCTGGTCGCCCTGGCGCTGCAGGCGCACGCTGATGGTGGCGTGCGCGGGGCTGTATTTGATGGCGTTGTCCACGAGGTTGTCGATCAGCGAGACCAGGCCTTCGCGTTCGCCCATCACGCTCAGTGGCTCGCTGGCTTCCAGGGCCAGTTCCACCGGGCGGCGGCAGGCCAGGGCGTCGAGTGCGGCGAGCCGGTCTTCCAGCAGCAGGTCCAGGCGCAGCGGCTGCATGGCCATGCCGGGCGCCTCGGTCTCGCTGCGCATGAGTTGCAGCAGCTGGGCCACCATGCGGCTGGCGCGCTGGTTGCTGCGCAGCAGGCTGTCCATGAGTTCCTGCTGGCGCGGTTCGCTGCCAAGGCGCAGCAGGGCCTCGACGTTGACGTGCATGGCTGCCAGCGGCGTGCGCAGTTCGTGGGCTGCATCGGCGATGAGGTTGCGCTCGCGCTCGCTGCTGGAGCGCACGCGGGCCAGCAGGGCGTTGATGTCCTGCACCAGCGGCCGCAGCTCGGCGTGTGGCGGCGCATAGGTGAGCACGCTGAGGTCGTCGGGGCCGCGTGTGGCCAGCTCGTCGCCCACGCGGCGCAGCGGGCGCAGCGCCGCGCGCACCGACCACCAGGCCGGAAAGGCCAGGAAGGGCAGGCTGATCAGCAGCGGCAGCAGGTAGTAGCTGCGGGTGTTGAGGGTGATCAGCAGTTCCTTGAAGGACGGCAGCATCAGCGTGACTTCGGTCTGGCCCGAGGCCGAGCGCAGCGTGCTCATGCGCCAGGTCTGCCCTTCGAAATCTATGTCCTCGACCGTGTCCAGCACGCGGTTGCGCAGCGTGGGTGCCGGCGTGGGCGAGCGGTACAAGAGCTGGCCGCGCTGCCAGACCAGCAGCGTGGGCGTGAAGCGGATGTCGTCGTCTCCGTCGCCGTACTCATGGCGCAGGGCCGTGTCCAGCGCGGCCAGGCTGTGCTGCTGGCGGTCCGGAAGGTCGGCCAGGTCCTCGGCCACTGCCATGACAAGTTCGTAGACAGGCTTGCTGACCAGCAATTCATTGTGGAAGTGGGCCATGTAGATGGCTGCCACCAGCAACGCGGTCCAGATCGCGGTGAGCACGCCCATCTGGGCCAGCAGCATCCGCCGGCCAAGGGTGGGCCGCAGCCAGCGGCGCCATCTCGGGCTGGCCTGTTGCCCCTGCAGGGTGTGCGATGTCATGGTCAGGACAGGGGGGCCATCGGCTGCGAGTCGATGACATAGCCAATGCCGCGCACCGTGCGTATGAAGCCCGGCCCGATCTTGCGGCGCAGGTTGGAGACATGGACCTCCAGCGCATTGCTGCCGTTGGCGCTGCCGCCCGGGATGACTTCCTCCTCGATGCCGCTGCGCGTGACCACGCGGTCCATGCGCCGCAGCAGCAGGGCCAGCAGGTCGAATTCGCAGCGGGACAGCTCGACGTTCTGGCCTGCAACGCTGACACGGCGCGTGGGCTCGTGCAGCGACAGGCCGCGCAGATGCAGCGTTCCGTCGCCCTGCCCATAGCTGCGGCGTGCCAGGGCGCGCACGCGTGACACCAGTTCGGCCAGGGCAAAGGGCTTGACCAGATAGTCATCGGCGCCGCTGTCCAGGCCGTGCAGCCGGTCGTGCAGGCTGTCGCGTGCGCTCAGGATCAGCACGGGCAGGCGGCGCCATTCGCGGCGCAGGCGCGTGAGCAGGCTGATGCCGTCGCCATCGGGCAGGCCCAGGTCCAGCAACACCATCTCGAAGCTTTGCTGCTCCAGCGTGCGCAGCGCATCGGACAGGCGGCGCACCCAGACCACGTCCATGGCGTGATCGCCCAATGCGATGCGCACGCCATTGCCCAGATCCAGATCGTCCTCCACCAGCAGCAGTCTCATCGTGTGTTTCCTGTGCCGCTCCCATGCCGCGGACCGGCGCCTGCGGGAGGGCTGCCGCGAGTATCGGTCAAGGCGGGGACGATGCGCTTCAGCATCCCTTCAGGAAAGCCGGGGCAGGTCTTCAGGCTGGTTTGCCACAGTGGCCCGCTCGACAACTCCCACGAAGGCAAGGCGCGCATGCCAAGACTCTCCCGCTGTTCCTTGCCGAGCCGCCTGGCGGCGCTGTGCGCGCTGGCTGCCTGGATGCTGGTCGTGGCGGGTTTGCGTGCCTCGGCTTTGCCAGAGCACAGGGCTGCGGCGCCAAGCGCGCGGCTCGCGGTGGCCGGGCATCAGCCCGGGGCACTGCCGGCCGTGCGGGCGCTTCAGGGATTCAAGGGGCTGGCGCGCGGAGCGTCAGCGCATCGATGGCGCGCAGGTCGTCGTCGCTGAGCGTGCCGGCGGCCTGGCGCAGCTTGAGCTGGCCCAGCAGCACCTGGTAGCGCGCCAGGGCCAGGTCGCGCTGGGTCTGGTAGAGCTGGCTTTGCGCGTTGAGCACGTCGATGTTGATGCGCACGCCGACCTCGTAGCCGAGCTTGTTGGCGTCCAGCGCGCTCTGGCTGGACGCCAGCGCGGCCTCCAGCGCCTTGACCTGGGCCTGGCCCGACTGCACGCCGAAGAAGGCCGTGCGCGTGCTCTGCTCCACGTTGCGCTGGGCGTCGTCCAGCTGTGCCCGCGCCTTGTCTTCCAGCGCCAGGGTTTCCTTGATGCGGTTTTGCACGGCAAAGCCGGCGAACAGGGGCAGGTTCATGACCACGCCCACGCTGGCGGCATTGGTGCGGTAGCTGGTGCCGATCTGCGGTGTGACCGAGCCATTGGGATAGCGGTTGACCACGTAGCCGGCCTGCAGGTCCACGGTGGGCTTGTGGCCGGCCTCGGCTTTCTTCGTTTCCAGCTGGGCGATGTCCAGCGCCAGGCGGGCCTGGCGCAGCTGGGGCTGGCCTTGCAGTGCGGTGTCCACCCAGGACTGGGCATCGGCGGGCATCAGGGCCGGCAACTGCAGCGGCTGGGCCAGGGGGCGGGGCACGGTGCCCACGGCGCCAACGATCTGGTCCAGCACCAGGCGCTTGACGCGCAGGTCGTTCTCAGCGGCGATTTCCTGCGCGCCGGCCAGGTCGAACCGGGCCTGGGCTTCCCGCGAGTCGGTGATGGTGGCCGTGCCGACCTCGAAGTTGCGCTTGGCGAATTCCAGCTGCTGTGCAATGGCGGCCTTCTGTGCCTTGACCACGGCTAGGCTGTCCTGGGCGCCGAGGACATCGAAGTAGGCCTGGGCCACGCGCACCAGCAGGTTCTGCTCGCCGCTGTCCAACTGGGCGCGCGCCACGTCCACGCCGCGCTGGCCCTGGTCATAGGCGATCTTGTTGGCCGGGCGGTACAGCGGCTGCTGGGCGCTGAGCTGCAGGTTCTGCTGGGGCGAGCGAAAGCTTCCCGGCAGCACGCTGACTTCCACATGCGAGGTGTTGGCACCGGCCTGCAGACCCACGCTGGGCAACAGGCCCGAGCGCGCCTGCTCGGCGCGGCTGGCGGCGGCCTGGGCGTCGGCCTGCTGGGTCTGCCACTGGGCGTCGTAGCCGCGGGCCTTGGCCACCAGTTCGGACAGGTTCTGGCCCGTGGCCGCAGAGGCTGTCAGAGAGGGCAGGGCAGACTGCGGGGCCGCAGGGGCGGGCGCAAGGACGGCTGGGGCAGGAGCCTGTGCCAGGGCCGAGCCCATGCCCGCCGCGCACAGCAGCAAGGCCATGTGGCGCAGGGGCCAGGCGTATGGGCGGGTCAGGGCGGAAGCGACAGGGGCAAGGGGCCGAAGCAGGGGCATAGAGGTCCTCGAATCAAAACACAGTCGTCACGAAGCACCGGGGACGGCGGGTGTACCGCCGTGTCCCGGGTTTCTTTTGCGTGTTGCCGCTCAGTAGCGCGGCACGCCTGGGTCGCGCTCGCGCGACCAGGCATCGATGCCTCCGCTGATATTGGCCACGGTCTCGAAGCCGTTGTTCATCAGGAAGGCAGCGACATGCATGCTGCGTGCGCCGTGATGGCACAGGCAGGCTGTGGGGTGATCCGGATCGAGTTCCTGCAGGCGCGAGGGAATCTCGCCCATGGGGATGCAGCGCAGCTCGAAGCCCTCGGGGCGTACGCTGGCCTGGGCCACTTCCCAGGGCTCGCGCACGTCCAGCACCAGGGGCAGGGCATCGGAGCCGCTGGAGTGCTGGTTCAGCCAATCGTTGAGTTGCGCGGGAGGCACTTGGGGAAGCATCGGAAAGATCCTTGCGGAATGAAGTGGAGTTGCCGCAGCGGCCGAAATCCTCTGGACCCCGGCCGCCGTGGCGGATTTCAGAATGTGAAGCGCGAAGGCTCTTCGAAGTTGGCCAGGCGTGCGGTCACCACGTCCCAGGGCTGGCTGGTTTCGAACTGGTGGCCGTTCTTTTGCACCAGCGTGAAACGCATCATGGGCAGTTGGCCGACGATGGCTGCCAGGCGGCCGCCGTCGTTGAGCTGGGCCAGCAGGGCCTGCGGCACCTGGGCGACCGAGCCGCTGAGCACGATGGCGTCGAACTGGCCCAGAGCGGCCGCTGCCGTGGCGCCATCGGCCAGCTTGACCTCGGCATTGGTGATGCCGGCGCCCAGCAGGTTCTCGCGGGCCATCTCGGCCAGCTCGGGCACGATCTCCAGTGTCACGACTTCCTTGGCCTGGGCGGCCAGCAGGGCGGCCATGTAGCCCGAGCCGGCGCCGATTTCCAGCACGCGGTCGGTGGGCTTGATCTTCAGGTCCTGCAGCATGCGGGACTCGATGCGCGGGGCCAGCATGCACCAGCCCTTGGCGGCGGCTTCTTCGGCCGGGGCGACCAGGGGGATTTCCAGGTCCATGAAGGCCAGGCCGGCATGCTCGGGCGGCACGAAATTCTCGCGGTGCACCTTGCCCAGCAGCGCCAGCACTTCTTCATCAAGCACGTTCCAGGGGCGGATCTGTTGCTCGATCATGTTGTAGCGCGCGTGCGCTTGGGCGCTGTGGTGTTCGGGCAGGCTGTTCAGGGGCAGGCTCATGGGGTATCTCCGGAGAAAGACTTGTCAGGACAAACCTTTGATTCTACGAGTCTCGCGGCGGGGTGGGGGCGCTGGCGGCGCCTTGGCCGGGTGCCGCGTCGTGCCGGTTGCCGTTCCACAGGCGCCGCAGCCACTGGGAGAAGTCGTCAAGGTAGCAATAGACCACGGGCACGACCACCAGGGTCAGCAGCGACGAGGTGACCACGCCGCCGATCACCGACTGGCCCATGGGCGCGCGCTGCTCGGAGCCTTCGCTGAGTGCGAAGGCCAGCGGCACCATGCCGAAGATCATGGCCAGCGTGGTCATCAGAATGGGGCGCAGCCGCACGCGCGCCGCCAGCAGCAGGGCCTGCTCGCGCGGCAGGCCGTCGCGGATCTGGCCGGTGTCCGGGTCGCTGTGCGGGCCGCGCGCGCGGATGGCGAAGTCCACCAGCAAGATGGCGTTCTTGGTGACCAGTCCCATGAGCATGACCACGCCGATGATGGAGAACATGGACAGGGCCGAGCCGAACATCATCAGCGCCAGCACCACGCCGATCAGCGTCAGCGGCAGCGAAGTCATCAACGCCAGCGGCTGCAGGAAGCTCTTGAACTGGCTCGCCAGGATCATGTAGATGAAGATGATGGCCAGCGCCAGGGCGGACACCGCATAGCCGAACGATTCGTTCATGCTCTTGGTGGCGCCGCTGAACTGTGTGCGGTAGCCGGGCGGCAGGGCGATGTCGGCCAGGGCATTGCGGATGTCGGCCGAGACCTCGCCGCTGGAGCGCAGGTAGACGTTGCCGCTGAAGGCGACCTCGCGCGTCATGTCGCGGCGGTTGATCTGGCTGGGGCCGGTGGCGGGCGTGACGGTGGCCACCTGGTTCAGCCGCACGATGCGCATGCCGCCGTCGCCCGAGGTGGAGGGCAGGGCGAAGGGCAGGCGCTCCAGGTCCTGGGGCGTGCTGCGCGACTCGGGCGCCAGGCGCACCTTGACGTCATAGGTCTGGTCGTCGCTGGCGCGCCAGTTGCCCACGGTCTGGCCGGCCACCCAGGTGCGCAGAGCCGCTGCCATGGAGCCTACCGACAGGCCCAGGTCGGCGGCCGCATCGCGCCGCACGGTGATGTCGATCACGGGCTTGTCGGGCTTGAGGCTGCTGTCCAGGTCCACCAGTCCGGGAATGCCGCGCAGGCGTTCCATCACCACGCGGTTCAGGCGCTCCAGCTCGCCCAGGTCCGGGCCCTGCAGCGAGAATTCGACCTGTTTTTGCCCGCCCACGGGTTCGCGCTGGCCCACATGGGTGACGGTGATGCCGGGCACGCTTTGCAGCTGCTCGCGCAGCACGCCCGACAGTTCATCGCCGCTGCGCTGGCGCAGGTGGCGGTCCAGCAAGCGGATGTAGATGCTGGCGTATATCTTGCCCTGGGCCGTGCCGGTGTTGATGGTGGCCAGCGTGTAGCGGACCTCGGGCAGGGCGCGGATGATGGCATCGACCTGGCGGGCCTTGGCCTCCGTGGCCTCGATGGACGAGCCCACGGGCGTGTTGAAGCTCACCGTGGTTTCCGAGAAGTCGGCCTTGGGCACGAATTCCGTGCCCAGCAGCGGCACCAGGAAGATGCTGGCCACGAAGATGGCCAGCGCTGCCGCCAGCGTGGTGATCTTGTGGCGCAGCGCCCAGCCCAGCACGTCCTGGTAGAAGTGGGACAGCGAGTCGGTAGCGCGCTCGAACCAGGCCGTGACCCGTCCCAGCGTGCGGTCGTAGAGGCTGCGGCCGCGCTTGTCGCCGTGGGCGTGGATGGTCGGGTCATGCCAGACGCTGGAGAGCATGGGGTCCAGCGTGAAGCTCACGAACATGGAGATCATCACGGCCGCCACGATGGTGATGCCGAATTCGTGGAAGAACTTGCCGATGATGCCGCCCATGAAGCCGATGGGCAGGAACACCGCCACGATGGACAGCGTGGTGGCCAGCACGGCCAGGCCGATCTCCTGCGTGCCGTCGAGCGCGGCGGCGTGCGCGTCCTTGCCCATCTGCACGTGGCGCACTATGTTCTCGCGCACCACGATGGCGTCGTCGATCAGCAGGCCCACGCACAGCGACAGCGCCATCAGCGTGATCATGTTGATCGAGAAGCCGAACCAGTACATGAACAAAAAGGTGCCGATCAGCGCAATGGGCAGCGTCAGCCCCGTGATCACCGTGGAGCGCCAGGAGTTCAGGAACAGGAAGACGATGAGCACCGTCAGTGCCGCGCCCTCGATCAGCGTCTGGCGCACGTTGTTGACGGCCACGCGGATGGGGCGGGCGCTGTCGGCAATCGGCTCCAGCCGCACGCCGGCCGGCACTTCGGCGGCGATCTCGCGCAGCGTGGCGTTCAGGCCGTCCACGACTTCGATGGTGTTCTCGTCCTGGGCCTTTTGCACGGACAGCAGCAGGGTGCGGCTGCTGTTGTACAGGGCCACGGTCTCCAGTTCGCCCGCGCCGTCCTGCACGCGGGCCAGCTGGCCCAGCCGCACGGGCGCGCCGCCGCGCTGGGCGACGATGATGCGCTCGAAGTCCTGCGGGCGCTTCATGCGTGCGTCGATCTGCACCACGCGCTCCTGCTCGCGCGAGCGGATGGCGCCCAGCGGCAGGTCCTGGTTCTCGCTGCGCACGGCGTTCACGATCTGGTCGGGCGTGATGGCGTAGGCTTCCAGCGCCTCGGGCTGCAGGTAGATGTTGATCTCGCGCGGGGTGGCGCCCACCAGGTTGACGGCGCCCACTCCGCGCACGTTCTCCAGCCGCTTCTTGAGGACCTGGTCGGCCCAGCTGGTCAGCGCGACGGCATCGGGCGCCTTGGCGCCGGCATCGGCCTGGGGCAGCACGGCCACGGACCAGATGGGCGAGCTGGCCGGATCGAAGCGCAGCACGCGCGGCTCCTTGACCTCGTCGCGCAGGGTGGGGCGCACCGAGGCCACCTTCTCGCGCACGTCTTCGGCAGCGCGGCGGCCATCGACATGCAATTGGAATTCGATGATGACGACGCTGGTGCTCTCATAGCTGCGCGAGGTCAGCGCGTTGATGCCGGCAATGGAGTTGACGCCTTCCTCGATCTTCTTGGTGACCTCGGACTCCACGATCTCGGGCGAGGCGCCCGGATAGTCCACGGTGACCACGACCACGGGGAAGTCCACATTCGGGAACTGGTCCACCTTGAGTCGCTGGTAGGAAAACACACCCAGCACCATGAGGGCCAGCATGAGCATGGTGGCGAACACAGGGTTGGCCAGGCTGACGCGCGTGAACCACATGTTCAGCGGGCTCCGGGGGCTGGCGCAGCCTGGGGTTGCTGCACCTGTTGCAACGGTTGCAGCTGCACGGCCGTGCCTGCGCGCAGGCCGCCCACACTGCCGGCCAGTACCCTGTCACCGGCCTGCAGGCCGCTGGACACGGCAATCCAGGTGGCGCCATCCTGCGCGCTCTGGCTGCCCAGTGTGACCGGGCGGTGCTGCACGCGCAGCAGCGCCTTGTCCGCATCGGACTCGCCCGCAGGCTGAAGCAACTGCACATAGGGTTGGGGCTGGTCGGTGCGAACGGCGGTCAGGGGCACGGCCAGCTGTTCGGTCTGCCCGGTGACAATGCTGCCCTGCAGGTACAGGCCCGGGCGCACGATGGGGATGGATCTGCCGGCGGCGCCTGCGTTGACCGGTGCAGCCTGCACACGCAGATAGACGGCCACGCTGCGCGAACCTGCCTGGGCGCTGGGGTTGATGCGCACCACGCGCGCGGGCACGGCGGCCACATCGTCGCCCGTACCCTGGACCTGCAACTGGGCCTGCTGGCCGACCTGCACGCGCACCGAATCGGCGGGCGCCAGCTGGGCCACGACTTCGAGGTCGGACGGATCGACGATCTCCAGCACCCGCGTTTCCACGCCCACGCGCTCGCCGTCCTGCACCAGGCGCTGCGCGACCTGGCCGTCCATGGGGCTGCGCAGCACGCTGTCGGTCACGCTCTTGCGGGCCACATCGGCGGCGGCCTGGGCGGCGGCCAGGTTGGCGCGTGCGGCATCGAGGTTGGATTGGGAGGTGGCCAGCGCCGTGGTCGAAATGAAGCCTTGCGTGACCAGGGCCTGGTTGTTGTCGTGCTGGCGCTGGGATAGCTGCAGCTGCGCCTGGGCCGCATCGGCCTGCTGGCGGGTCTGGCGCCAGCGGGCCTCGACCTCGGTGGCGTCCACGCGGGCCAGTTCCTGGCCCTTGCGCACGCTGTCGCCCTCGCGCACCTGCAGGCCGCGCAGCTCGCCGGCCACATAGGCCTTGACCACGGCGCTGCGCACGGCCTGCACGACGCCGCTGACGGGCACGGTCAATTGCAGCTGGCGCGGCTGCAGCTGCACCACTTCCTGCGGACCCACGCGCACCGGCATCTCGCGCGGCTGGGTGGCTGCGGCGATGGCGCTTTGCTTGCTGTGCCGGGTGGATGCGGCGCGCCATACGCTGGCGCCGATGGCGATCAATAAGGCCAGGCCGATCAGCCAGCCGGTGCGACGCTTCATGGTGTGGACGGGGAGGAGGGTGGTGTGGTGGCTGCAAGGGGCTGGCACATGCCATGCAGCAGGTAGTCGATCTGGGATTCCAGAAACTGCTCGGGATCGAAGTCGCCATGGGGCAGGCAGCCGCCCAGCGAATGCTTCCAGATCATCAGAAACATCATCGGGGCGACCACGCAGTGCACGGACAGGTCCAGATCCATGGGCCGGAACTCGCCGCGCTCGACGCCGCGCTGCAGGATGCGCCGGATCAGCTCATGGCCTGGAAGAACCACTTCCTGGTGGTAGAACTGAGACAGCTCGGGAAAATTGCCCGCCTCGCTGAGCATGAGCTTGGTGATGCCCGACGCCTTGGTGCTGCCGATGCGTTCCCACCAGGACTTGAAGCAGTAGCGCAGCAGATCGGTTGAAGGCGCGCAGTAGTTGTCGAGCTCTTCGCTCCACTCGCCGAAGCGGCCCGCGATGCTGTGGCGCACCACGGCCTTGAAAAGCTCCTGCTTGCTCGCGAAATAGAGGAACAGCGTGCCCTTGGAGACCCCGGCGCGGGCGGCGACTTCTTCGACGCGGGTGGCGGCGTAGCCCTTTTCCACGAAGAGGTCGAGTGCCGCTTCCAGCAACTCGCCGGGACGCTCCTGCTTGCGGCGGCTGCGCTTTCCGGAAGGCTCGGCGGGGGCGGGTGAAGAGGCGGGGGAGTCGGTCACGGAAAATTAATGACTGATGGGTTAGTTATCGTAACCGCAGAACCGTTCGTCGTCACCTGGCTTGTGCATGGGCTAACCTGTAGGAGCGACGGCCCGCATGCATTGCGTGTGGTCATTTTTTCGATTTCTTCACAGAAAAGGCGCATATGGCGACTGAAACCATTTATCTGGGCGGCGGCTGTTTCTGGTGCACCGAAGCCGTTTTCGACCGCGTGCGCGGCGTGAGCGACGTGCAAAGCGGCTACGCCAATGGCGATCTGGACGATCCCAGCTACGAAGACATCTGCACCGGCGAGACCGGCCATTCCGAGGTCATCCGCGTGCAGTTCGATCCAGCCGTGATCCCGCTGCGCGACCTGCTCACCGTGTTCTTCGGCACGCACGACCCGACCACGCTCAACCGCCAGGGCAATGATGTGGGCACGCAGTACCGCAGCGGCATCTACACCACGAATGAGCAACAGGCCGAAGTGGCGCGCACGCTGATCTCCGAACTCACCCAGGCCGGCGCCTACGACGCGCCCATCGTCACCGAGGTGCAGCCCCTGGCCAGCTACTGGCCGGCAGAGGACTACCACCAGGACTACTTCCTCAACCATCCCAACCAGGGCTACTGCGCCTTTGTCGTGGGGCCCAAGGTGCAGAAGTTCCGGGGCGCCTTTGCGCGCTGGGTCAAGCCGTGAGCGGGTGCCGGCGCGTGATGTAAGCGGTTGTGATTCGCAGGCATAATGCAACCCGGTTGCGATAATGCCGCCTGGCTGCCCTGTCGTGTTCAGCGGCCTGACCTTTGATCACCCATGTCCTTGCCGATCCCCACTTCCCTGCCCATACCTGCCGGCATGCGTTCGACGCGTGCCACGCGGGCCGTGCTGGCGATGTGGGAGTCGCGGGTCGACGCACTCTTGAGCGAAGCCGACGTGGAAGCGGCCCTGCACGCCCAGGGCGTGCAGGTCAACCGCGTCACCGTCTACCGGCTGCTGGACCGCCTGGCGGCAGCCGGTGTGTTGCGCCGCAGCGTGGATGCTGCCCGCGTGGCCCGCTACGGCCGGTCCGTGCCGGGCGCGGCCAGGCAGGCTGATGCCGCTGCGCATTTCGAATGCGCGGATTGCCACAGCGCTTTTCGGCTGGGCGGCGAGGGCGGTGGGGGCGGCGAGCCGCTGCAGGCCGCTTTGCTGCAGCTGCGCCAGGCGCTGGCCGCCAGCGGCCTGCAGGGCCGGGCCATCGATGTGGCGGTGACAGGGCTGTGCCAGGACTGCAGCAGTGCAGGGCCATCCCGAAATGCCCCGTCTGCCTGAGGTGATCGCCCTAGCCCCTTTCTTCTCTTGCATAGCTCTTCAGGATTTCGCATGACCCTTGCACCATTGCGCTCCGTTTCCTTGATCCTGGCCGCTGTCTTCCTGGCCGCAGCAGCCCAGGCACATGACCACGACCACGCGAAAGCCCAGTCGGACGCCAAGACACAGGGCGCCTCGGCGCCGCTCGATGCCCATGCCCGGGCTGACATGGAACGCCATCGCGCCATGGCCAAGGCCCACGAAGCCGCCGCGCAGTGCCTGGCAGCCGGCCGTGACCACGAACAATGCCAAAAGCAACTGCAGGCCGATTGCAAGGGCCTGGCGCTGGGCAAGTTCTGCGGCATGCGCCATGCGCATTGAGTGCGGTCCTGCCCGTCGTGTGGCGCCGTGAGCAATCGCCAGTCTTTGTGACGGGATGGTGAAACCTGCCCCGCAAATTGGCGCATACACTCTGCGCTGCCCATCCAGCCCCTGATCCGTCCATGCCCTTGCAACCCCCGGAACGTCACTTGCCAGCGCAGGCCTCAAGGCTTGCGTTGCGCGGCGCCGTGCCGGGTCGGGCCTGGCTGGTGGCCTGGCTGCTGGTCTGGTCCATTGCCCTGGCGCCGCTGCTGGGCCAGATGCACCGCGTGGTACACGCGGGTGGCCTGGCTGCAGCCACGCTCCATGGCCCGGTGGAGGTGGTTGCCACTTCCTGCAATGCTCCTGTCGATTGGGTCCATGCGCTGTTCTCGGGCCACGGCCCGGCGGATTGCCAACTGCTGGACCAGTTGCACGAAGGCATGGCGGGGCCGCCATCCGCCGTGGTGCTGCCGCCTTTCTGGGGCGAGCAGGCCGAACCCGTCCAGCCGGTCGTCGTGCGCGATGGCCGCATGCTGGCGGCCTTTTTCGATGCGCGGGGTCCCCCGCATCCCATCACTGTCTACCTGGCGGCTTGAATCTCCGGGACTGGCGCTGCATGCGCCTGTCCTGCACAGCCGTTTGGCCGCGCCTTGCTGCATTGATCGCAACAAGGCGCCGCGCCCAGGTCCGGCAGTTCCTTGAATGCATATCCGATCGGATGGCCGCATGCGCCTGCAGGGCGCGCCGTGGCCGTCCGCTTCCGACGCCATTTTTTGCAGCGCCCGGATTTCCACGCCCCGCAGGGCCGTGGCCGGCCGCTGCCGGGAAGACCAGTGATGAGAGTGACAACAAAGCAATACCACCAGGACGCCAAGGCGCAGGGGGAGAGAACGAAACTGCGCCCGCTGCTGCAGCAACTGCTGCTGGCAGGCGTGCTGGGCCCGGCGACGGGCGGCCTGGCCATGGCGGCAGAGCCTGCCGACCCCGTACCCGCAGCAGGACCCGCAGCCGCAGCTGCTGCCGAGGCGGGCGCGCCGCGCAGTGATGCCCCCGTGCTCAATGAGGTGACGGTCAAGGCCAGCGGCCTGGGCCTGACCTCGGCCGACATGTCCACGCCGGCCACGGTGCTGGAAGGCGACGTGCTCACGCTGCGCCAGGCCGCCACGCTGGGCGAGACGCTGGACGGCGAGCCCGGCATCCATGCCAGCCATTTCGGCGCAGGCGCAAGCCGGCCCATCATCCGCGGCATGGACGGCCCGCGCGTGCAAATCCTCAGCGATGGCTCCGAGCTGCACGATGCCTCCACCATCAGCCCTGACCATGCCGTGGCCAGCGAGCCCATGCTGGCCACGCAGATCGAGGTGCTGCGCGGCCCCTCGGCGCTGATCTACGGCGGCGGTGGCGCCATGGGCGGCGTGGTCAACATCCTGGACGACAAGATTCCCACGTCCATTCCCAAGAACGGCATCACGGGCTCGGCCCAGCTGCGCGGCAGCACCGGCGCTGGCGAGACGGCGGGCGCGTTCTCGCTGACGGGCGGCGCCGGCCAGCTGGCCATCCACGCCGAGGGCATGGCGCGCGATGCCGGCGACTACCGCGTGGGCAGCGGCTGGGCGCCCAACGGCCAGTCCCAGGGGCGCGTGGGCGGCAGCTTCAACCGCACGGACACGGGCAGCCTGGGCCTGTCCTGGATCGGCACGCAAGGCTACCTGGGCCTGGCCTACACGCGCCAGACCGCGCGCTATGGCCTGCCAGGCCACAACCACAGCTTCGAGGGCTGCCACACCCATGGCGACCATCTGCACTGCGGCGGCCATGACCACGGCGACGAGGACGGACATGACCATGGCGGCGACGAACACGATCACGACCATGGCAGCGTGCCGGTGGTCGATCTCAACAGCGAGCGCTGGGATCTGCGCGGCGAATGGCGCAATCCGACGGCTGGCATCGCGGCGCTGCGCGTGCGCGGTGGCTGGACCGACTATCGCCATGACGAGATCGAAGGCGGCCAGGTCTCGACCACGTTCAAGAACCGCGCCCATGACCTGCGCGTGGAGGCAGAGCTGGAGCCCATCGCCGGCTGGCGCGGCGTCATCGGCCTGCAGACCGTGCAGCGCAAGTTCAGTGCCGAGGGTGAGGAGGCCTATGTGCAACCCACCGAAACCCGCCGCAACAGCATCTACCTGCTGGAGGAATACCGCTGGCAGGACTGGCGCTGGCAGGCTGCGCTGCGCCACGAGCGCCAGACCGTGGACGCCCAGCAAAGCGGCATCTCGCGCAGCCACAGCGGCACATCGTTCTCGCTGGGCTCGGTGTGGAAGTTCACCCCGGGCTACAGCCTCTCGGCTTCGCTGACGCAGGGCAACCGCCTGCCCACGGCCGAGGAGCTGTACGCCAACGGCCTGCACATGGCGACTTCCACCTACGAGCGCGGCAATGCCGACCTCAAGCGCGAACGCTCGCAGGCGCTGGACATCGGTCTGCGCAAGACGGCAGGCGACACCACGTTCAGCGTCAATGCCTTCCACCATCGCGTCAAGGGCTATATCTACGGCGCCACGCTGGATGAGCACGACGGCCTGCAACTGCTGCAGTACACCCAGGCCGATGCACGCTTCACCGGCGTGGAGGGCCAGGTGCGCCAGAAGCTGTCGCGCCAGTGGGGCGTGACCCTATTCGGTGACGCCGTGCGTGCGCGGCTGGAAGACGGCTCCGCCTTGCCGCGCATCCCCGCTGCGCGCGTGGGCCTGCGCGTGGACACCTTCTACAAGGGCTGGGATGCCCAGGCCGAATGGGTGCAGGTGCTGCGCCAGAACCGCGTCACCGCCTATGAGACCGAGACGGACGGCTACGGCATGCTCAACGTCTCTGCCAGCTACACGCTGCGCACCTCGGGTGGCATGCCCTGGCAGTTCTTCATCAAGGGCAACAACCTGACCAACCGCCTGGCCTTCGCCCACACCTCGTTCATCAAGAACGCTGCGCCGCTGATGGGGCGCAACATCACGGTGGGCGTGAAGGTGTCGTTCTAAGAACGCACTCCAGGGCGAACTGCCCGCTGCGCACCAGCGCCGTCTGCTACAGGTAATGCTGCAGATGGCGCAGGGCGCGCGCGCTGTCAACGCCTATCCACTGCACGACTTCGGTCTCGGCACGGCCCGCGCGCAGCCAATGCACGATGGCCGTGTTGCGCAGCACCTGCGGGCCGACACGGTGCAGCGGCGCCTGCTGCGCCGAGGCAGGCTGCGCTGCATGGGCGCGCTGTATCAGCTGTGACGCCACATGGAACAGCACGCGCACCGACAGCGGCAGCCCTTCACGCGAATAAAAGACCGTGGCATCGGGTTGAACGGCCTCCGGCCCGCGCTGGCCGGCGCTGAAGCCTTTCCAGTCCTGCAGCGCCTTCACCACCGTTTCCGACAGTTCCAGCGTGCGCTGCTGCGCGGCGCGTGCGCCATCGATATGCAATTGACAGGGGAGGCCATCGCCTGGTCCGGCGCATTGCACATCGCGCCAGCACAGGCCGCGCACCTCCTCGGGCGCCAGCGCCAGTTCGTACAGCAGCAGCAAGATGGCGCGGTCGCGCGCCGACTGAAAGCCGTCGGCCATCGGTATGTGGCGGGGCAGGGCATTCCACAGCGGCGCGGGAAGGCAATGGCCCTGGCCGTCTTCGGCAGGCGGGCGTTCCTGCGGCGCCAGCCCTGCGGCGGGATTGGCGCTGACCCAGCCGTGGTCCAGCGCATGGTCGTAAATGCGTTCCAGCAATCGCCAGTAGCGCCTGCGCGTGACCTCGCTGATGCGGCGGCCGGGCTGGTGGCCCGACAACTGGCCTTCGCGCGGGCGCAGGAAATTCTGGACATCAACGGCGTTGGCCTGTTGCCAGGCGCGGGCCTTCGCCTTGACTTTCCCTTTCGGCGTGGCAGGGGAGGGTGGACCTTCTTTGGCTGACAAGCCGGCATCGCCCAGGCTGCGCAGCCAGGCACGCCATACCTTTTCGTAGCCGCTGTCGGGTGCCGTGTCCAGGGCATCCCAGCCCTTGGCGCCCTCGGTTTCCAGCCAATGCCGGAACAGGGCCAGTCCGTCGGGGACAGTGGACGGCGGCTTGCCGGCAGCGGGTGCCTGAGATGGTGATGAAGTCATGGGCGTTGAGAACAAAACAAGTCAACCAATGGAGTTGTTCAATGTAACTTACATGAAGTCAAGCGGCAACCTTGTTATCGACTGATGAACACCAGTGGCGACAAGTCGCCAGAAAAAGGGCCGTTCGGCTTGGATTCGAGTCCTTGGCACGTCTCTAGAGTGTGTTGTGCACTTTCAAGCACCCGCGCTGGCTCTGCGCGCTGGTGATCGCAAGCGCTGGTCCAGGGGAGGCAAGGGGAGGGCAGAAGGCGGCCCCTGCCTTCAGGGCAGGGGCCGCCACGGTCAAGCCGCCATGCGCCCGAATCGGCCAGCGTTGAAGTCGGCAATGGCCTCGCGGATCTCGGCCTCGCTGTTCATCACGAACGGGCCGTGGCCCACCACGGGCTCTGCAATGGGCTCGCCCTCCAGCCACAGCACGGTGGCGTCGTTGTTGGCCTCCAGGCGCACCAGATCAGCCTCGCGATCGAAGTGCACCAGCTGGCCTTCGCGAACAACCTCGCCGTCGTTGACCAGCACCGTGCCATGCAGCACGACCAGGGCCAGCGTATGTCCGGGCTTGGCGCGCAGCTCGGTGGTGCTGCCGGCTTTCAGGCGCAGATCCCAGACATTGATGGGCGTGAAGGTGCGCGCCGGCCCCTGGCTGTTGCCAAAGGCTCCGGCAATCACCCGCACCCGGCCTGAGCCGCCTGGCAGTTCCACGGACGGGATCTGTCCATCCACCAGGGTCTGGTAGCCAGGCGCAACCGACTTGTCCTTGGCGGGCAGGTTCACCCACAGCTGCACCATCTCCAGCCGTCCACCGCGTTCGGTGAACGCATGGGAATGGAATTCCTCATGCAGGATGCCCGCGCCGGCCGTCATCCACTGCACGTCGCCAGGGCCGATCAGCCCGCCAGCGCCGGTCGAGTCCCGGTGCTCGACTTCGCCCTCATAGACGATGGTCACGGTCTCGAAGCCGCGGTGCGGATGCACGCCCACGCCGCGAGGCTGGGACGCCGGCTCGAAGCTGGCGGGGCCTGCGTGGTCCAGCAGCAGAAAGGGGCTCAGAGCCGCACCATGGTTGCCGTAGCTGAACAGCGAGCGCACGGGAAAGCCGTCGCCCACCCAATGGGCACGGGGAGCGCTGTAGACGCCGAGCATCTTCTTGAGCATTTGCTTCTCCTTGGGAATCGTGGCTGCCGCAGCGTTAGCGCCAGCCACTTTTTGCACATGGGAGAATCTTAGGATTTGAACGATGAATGCGGTAGATAGCAAAATTTGCCTTCATCGTCCTGAATAAAGAACAATGACCATGCTGCGTGTGCTGGCCGAAAGGGCGCAGTGCCTGGTCGTCCTGCCAGGCTGGGAGCCGCATCGGGAGCTGATCCATGTGGTGTGCGCATCCCGGCGCGTGCAATTGCCCGCCGTGCGGCTGCTCATCGACCATCTGGCCCAGGCCTTCGAGGCCCTGGAAGAAGCCTGAATGAGGCAGGGCCTGGCCTGCGGCGCATAATCTGCGCGCGCCGCCAGCCTGCGCAGGCGCAGCTTCCCGATCCCGCTTCAGTGAACTCTCCCGTCTTTGCCTCCCTCATCCCCGTCATTCTTTGCATTGGCGCAGGTTTTCTCGCCGCCCGCCTGGGCTGGGTGCGGGCCGCCGCCATCAAGGATTTGTCCAACCTCGTTTTCCTGGTGCTCACGCCGGCGCTGCTGTTCCGCACCATGGGCGCGGTGCGCGTGCAGGAGCTGGACTTTCAACCCGTGGCGCTGTATTTCCTGGCGACTGCGCTGATCTTCGGGGTGTCCATGGCCCTGGGCGGTTTTTCCACGCGTTCGGCCGCGCGGGGGCTGGCCAATATGTTCAGCAATACCGTCATGATCGGCGTGCCGTTGGTGGGGCTGGTCTACGGGGAGGAAGGGCTTGTCACGTTGTTCACCCTGGTCTCGCTGCATGCGCTGATCCTGCTGACCGCAGCCACCATCGTGTTCGAGCTGGCCGAGGCCCACGAGCGCCAGCGCTGCGGCCAAAGCGCACCTCGCCCCATGTGGCGCACGGTGCTGCAGGCGGTGCGCAACGGCATCGTCCATCCTGTGCCGCTGCCCATACTCGCCGGCCTGCTGTTCGCACAGACCGGTCTGGCTCTTCCTGGCGTGGTGGATCGCTCCCTGCAGGTCTTGGGCCAGGCACTGGGACCCATGGCGCTGCTGCTGGTGGGGGTGACCCTGGCCTATACCAAGGTGGGGCAGAACCTGCGCGAGGCCGTGGGCATCGCGCTGGTCAAGAACCTGGTGCATCCGCTGCTGCTGCTTGCGCTGGCCTGGGCCTTCGGTCTGGGCGGCCTGCCGGTGGCCGTGATGTTCACGGCGGCTGCACTGCCCGTGGGGGCCAACGTGTTCCTGTTCACGCAGCGCTATGGCGTGATGCAGGAGGAGGTGTCCGCCAGCATTGCGGTGTCCACGGCGCTGGCCTTGCTGACCGTGCCGCTGATGCTGTGGCTGGCCCAGCGTCTGCTGGGCTGACGGGTTTCAGCAGGAGCAGCGCCGGCAATCCGGGGGATCAGGGCGCCAGGCGCTGGCGCAGCCAGGTTCCAGATTCCAGCTGGTAGCACAGGCGGTCATGCAGGCGGCTCTTGCGGCCTTGCCAGAATTCCCAGCGCTCGGGCACCAGCCTGAATCCACCCCAGTGCGGCGGGCGCGGCGGGTTCAGCAGGAATTGCGCGCCGTACTTGGCCGCATTGGCCACCAGTACGCTGCGGCCGCTGATGACCTGGCTTTGCGGACTGGCCCAGGCACCGATGCGCGAGTCCAGCGGGCGGCTGTTGAAGTAGGCATCGCTTTCGGCATCGCTGACCTTTTCCACGCGGCCCTCGATGCGCACCACGCGCTCCAGCTCCACCCAGTGGAACTGCAGCGCTGCAAACGGATTGCCCGCCAGTTGCTGGCCCTTGCGGCTGTCGTAGTTCGTGTACCAGACCAGGCCGCGCTCGTCATAGCCCTTGATGAGCACGATGCGCGTGCTGGGCCGCAGGTCGCCGCCCACGGTGGCCAGCGTCATGGCATTGGGCTCGGGCACCTGGGAGCTCAGGGCTTCCTGCAGCCATTGGTCAAACTGCTGCAGCGGATCGGCCAGGGAGGCCGATTCGCTCAGTTCCGCGCGCTCGTAGCTTTTGCGCAGATCGGCGATCGAGGTGGAAATGCTGCTCATGGCCTGCATTGTGCCTGCGCCCGACCTCCCATTTGCTGCGCTAGAGTTGCGCATGCTCAGAGACTTCAAAGGCCGCTCCTGCGTGCTCATCCTCGCCTCGGGCCGTGGCGAGCGTTTCCGCGCGTCGGGCGGCACCATGCACAAGCTCGCCGCGCCGCTGGGCGGCAGCACCGTGCTGGAACACACACTGGCCGCCGTCCGCGCCAGCGGCCTGCCCTGGCATCTGGAAGATGCGGGCCACCCCGGAATGGGCGATTCGCTGTCTGCGGCCGTGCGTGCCACAGCCGATGCGCCAGGCTGGCTGGTCTTGCCGGCCGACCTGCCGCTGGTGAGTCCACAGACCTTGCTGAAAGTGGCCGATGCATTGCATGCGGGGGCCCGAGCCGCCCAGCCTGTCCATCAAGGCGAGCGTGGACATCCCGTGGGTTTCGGCGCCGCATGCGGCGCGGCGCTCATGGCGTTGAGCGGAGAGAAGGGCGGGGCGCCTGTGCTGAAGGCGCTGCGCGAAGCCGGACATGTGGTTCAGGTCGATGTGGACGATGCTGGTGTGCTCACCGACATCGATACGCTGGACGATCTTGCGCGCGCTGAGGTGTTGCTGCAGAACCGGCCTGAAGTGGGCTGAATTCAGGCTTCGCCGTCTGCCGTAGCGGGGCCGCCTTCGGTCGCTGGGTCGGCTTGGCTGCCTTGGCAATAACCGCGCAGTTTGAGCAAGGCCCGATACATCACCTCCCGTTCCTCCTGCGTCAGCGCCAGCAGAGCAGCGGCCTGGTGTTGTCGGGCCACGGGCATCACCTCGTCATGCAACTGCCGGCCCGCAGGCGTGATGGAGCACAGGATCTTCTTGCGTGGAGTGGAGCCTTGCGCCAGCAGGGCCACCAGGCCGCGTTCCTCGAGCAGCCGCAGCGCCCGGCTCACCAGGGCCTTGTCCGAAGTGGATTGCACCACCAGCGCGCTGAACGGCAACTCGCCTGCATGCGCGACAAGGGCCAACAGCCGCCACTCCGAAACCGTCAAGCCCGCCGTATCGGCATAGGGCACGGTGATGGTGCGCCGCAGCGCATTGCCCACCTGGCTCATCAGCGTGGTCAGAAAGGCATCGACGGTCAGGCTGCTGCCTGCCTCGTCAAGGTGGGTCCAGGGATTGCCTGCGGGCGTGCTGGACACGGGGAGAGGAGAAGGTGGGATGGACATGTTCCCATCAATTGTTTCACAGGCTGCCTGACGTTTGTCTTGTGGAATTTCTTTAGAGAAATCAATAGAGGTCAATCGGTGTTTTCGGTAAGTTGATTCATCAACTTACTGGAGAAAATCGTCATTGATTCTTTTGAGGATCAATGTTTCATGGGTGAATCGTATAAATTCATCCCATAACCAGCCCCAGCTGCCATGCCCGTATCTGACCGATGCATGTCCGCGCTTTCAAAGGAGCCAGTGATGACCCCCCATCGTCGGCAAGGCCTGACCATTGCAGCATTGGCTTTTGCCACCGCTGTCTGTGGTCCGGCATTTGCACAGGACTACCCCGCCAGGCCGATCACCGTGGTGGTCGCCTATCCCGCAGGTGGTGACACGGACGCCATGGCGCGCCTGTTCGCCGAAAAGCTCACGGTGCGTCTGCGCCAGCCCGTGGTGGTGGACAACCGGCCCGGGGCGGGCGGCACCGTGGGCAACAACCTGGTTGCGCGGGCCGTGCCCGATGGCTACACGCTGCTGTTCACGCCCAACCCCTTCACCATCGCCCCCATGGTGATGAGGCTCCCTCCTGCCGCGACCTATGACCCCTTGAAAGGTTTCACCCCCGTGGTGCAGACCGCCAGCCAGGCCGTGCTGCTCGTGGCTCATCCCTCCACGGGATTCAAAAGCGTGGCCGACATGGTGGCTTCGGCCAAGGCCGGCAAGACGCTCAGCTACGCCAGTCCCGGCGCAGGCTCGCCCATGCACATAGGTGCCGAGTGGCTGAACCGCGCTGCCGGAGTGAGCATTCAGCATGTGCCCTATCGCGGCGTGGCACCGGCCGTCAACGATGTGGCAGCGGGCCATGTAGGACTGGCCTACGTCACGCTGGGGCCGGTGGCCCAGTACATCCAGGCGGGCAAGTTGCGCGCGCTGGCCGTGACCGACCCGAAGCGTTCGCCCCTGCTGCCCGATGTGCCTTCGCTGGCGGAACTGGGCTACAGGGACATCGCCGCGGGTGCCTGGAATGGCTTCTTCGCGCCCAAGGGCACGCCGGCCGCCGTGGTGCAGACCTTGAACACCCATCTCAACGAGATCCTCAGGATGCCGGAGGTGGCGGCAAAGATGGCCACCTTCGGTGCCGTGCCCGTGGGCGGGTCGCCGCAGGTGCTGGCCGATGTCAACGCTGCCGACTACGAGCGCCTGGGCAAGGTGATCCGCGAACTCGGCATCACCGCTGAATGACATGAATACCTCGAATTCCACGCTGGGCCGCGAGACGGCCCAGGTCACGGCGCTGTCCAAGGTACTAGGTCGTGCCCAGTACGCGGGCGACCTCAAGCTGCCGGGCATGCTGCATGCCAAGCTGTTGCGCAGCCCCTATCCGCATGCGCGCATCGTGCGCATCGACATTGCTGCAGCGCGTGCGCTGCCCGGTGTGAAAGCCGTGCTGACCGGGGCAGATGCACCGCGCACGCCCTGGGGCGTGAGCCACAAGGAGCGGCGCATCCTGGCCGACGGCCTGGTGCGCTTTGCGGGGGAAGAGGTGGCAGCCGTGGCTGCCGCCACAGAAGAGATCGCCCGCGATGCGCTGGACCTGATCGAGGTCGAGTACGAAGAACTGCCCGCCATCCTGTCGCCCGAGGAAGCCCTGGATGAAGAAGCGCCCGGCGTTCATCCGGGCCGGGGCAACATCGCCCACGAGATCCGCTTCGAGCGCGGCGATGCAGATGCCGGATTCGCCGCAGCTGATCTGGTTCACGAAGCCACGTACACCACGCATGCGCAGTACCCGGGCTACCTGGAACCCATGGCAACTCTGGCCTCCATCGACGCCGATGGCCGCCTGTTGGTACAGACTTCCACGCAGTCGGTTTTCCTGGCGCGTGCCCGGCTGGCGGCGGCGCTGGAGCTGCCGGTGTCCGCCATCCGCGTGGTGCAGGCCACCACGGGCGGCGGCTTTGGCGGCAAGATCGTCGAGGACGACAACCAGCTCGTGGCGGGCCTGCTGGCCCTGCGCACCGGGCGGCCCGTGCGCCTGGTCAACAACCGGCTGGAGGACTTCCTCGCCTGCTGCTCCAGCGTCCCCGAGCGCATCACGCTCAAGCTGGGCATGGCGCGTGATGGCCGCATCCTCGCCAAGCAGGTGCACATCGTCGCCGAGTGCGGTGCCTATGCGGGTCTGTCGGCCGAGGTCATGCACGTCAGTGCCATGCGCAGCGACAACATGCACAGGCAGGGCAACGTCCGATCGCACGCCACCCTGGTCTATACCAACAACCCGCCGCACGGCGCGTTCCGCGGCTTTGGCGGTACGCAGATGCTGTTCGCGCTCAACAGCCACATCCACATCATGGCCGAGCAGCTGGGGCTGGATCCGGCCGAAGTCCACAAGCTCAATGCAGTGGAAGCCGGCGACGTGACAGTGCATGGCTGGAAGATCGGCAGCGCCGGCCTCAAGGAGTGCATAGACCAGGCCACCGATGCCATCGACTGGCGCGGCAAGCGCGCCCGCCCCCGCCAGGCCCTTGGCGCCCGCCGCAGGGGCGTGGGCATGGCCGCGGCCATGCATGTCAGCGGCAACCGCACCATGGGCAACTGGGACGGCTCCACCGTGGTGGTACGCATCCATGAGGATGGCCAGGTGCTTGTGCTCAGTGGCGAGTGCGACATGGGCCAGGGCGCGGCCACCATGCTCAGCCAGATCGTCGCCCATGAACTCACGCTGCCGTTGTCGCAGGTCCGCGTGGCCGCACCCGACACGGACAGCACGCCCTTCGCCATAGGCTCGCTGGCCTCGCGCGTGACCATGGCTGCAGGCAATGCCGCCATAGGTGCCGCGCAGGCGGCCCGCAGCAAGCTGCTGGCCCTGGCCGCCGTCGTGCTGGAGGCGCAGGTCGACGACCTGGAGCTGGCCGATGGTCAGGTGCGCGTGCGCGGCACCGACCGTGCGGCAGGCATGGCCGAGCTCGCACGCCAGCACATCTGGCGCCATGGCGGCGAGGGCATACAGGTCAGCCACACCTGGGATGCCCAGACGCAGATGCACGACGCCCAGCTGCACGGCAACATCGCGCCGGCCTATTCCTTCGCGGCCCAGGCAGTGGAGGTCGAGGTCGATACGGAAACCGGCCAGGTCCGGGTGCTTGACAGCTATGTGGCCGACGACTGCGGCAAGGCGCTGAACCCCGTCGCCATCCATGGGCAGACCAACGGGGCCACCGTCCAGGCCATGGGCTGGGCCCTTTACGAGCAACTGCACCTGGAAGGCGGGCGCCTGGCCAACGGCAACTTCGCCGACTACACCATGCCAACGGCCGACGCCGTGCCCTTGCTGCGCGGCGGCTTTGTCGAGTCCAACGACCCCAACGGCCCCTATGGCGCCAAAGGGGCCAGCGAAACCGCCATCCTGCCGGGAGCGCCTGCCATCGCCAACGCCGTGTACGACGCCATCGGCGTGCGCATATGCGATCTGCCGATCACACCCGAAAAAATCCTGGCGGCGCTGCGCGCACGCGCCGAGGAGGGCCGTCATGCATGACTTCGACTTCCTGGAGCCCACCTCGGTGGCGGAGGCCAGCCGGTTGCTGGCCGAACTGGGCGAGGACTGCCGCGTGATCGCCGGCGGCACGGCCTTGATGCTGGGCATGCGCCAGCGCATGCTCGCGCCCACGCACCTGGTCTCGCTGGCTGGCATCGATGCGTTGCGCGGCCTGGACTTCGACCCGGTGCGTGGCCTGCGTATCGGCGCCCTGGTGCGCCATGCCGAACTGGCGGCCTCGCCGCTGGTGTCGCATCACTATCCTGTCCTGGCCGGCATGGCGCAGCGCATGGCCAACCCGCAGGTGCGCAATCAGGGCACGGTGGGCGGCAATCTCTGCTATGCCGACCCCTCCACCGACCCGCCCGGCTGCCTGATGGCATTGGGCGCCCAGATCGTGCTGGCCAGCGCAAGAGGCGAGCGCCTGCTGGACATCGAGGACTTCCTGGTCGACTACTACGCCACGGCGCTGGAAGGCGACGAGATCGTCAGCGAGATCCGCGTGCCGCCCATGGGGCAAGGAGACGACCGGCTCAGCGGTGCGTACACGCGCTTTCTGCGCACAGCGGCCGAACACCGGCCGCTGGCCAGCGTGGCCCTGGTGGCGCACACCGCCGGGGGCATCTGCCGCGACGCGCGGCTCGTCGTGGGCGCCTCTACGCCCATACCCGTGCGCCAGCGGCGCGCCGAGGGCTTTCTTGAAGGCCGTGCCCTCACCTGGGCCTTGGCGGCCGAGGCGGGTGACATCGTCGCGGCCGACATAACACCGGTTTCGGACCTGCGCGGCTCGGCGGATTTCCGCCGAGAAATGGTGCGCGTCAACGTGCGGCGCACCGTGGCCGAACTGTTTGGCCTGGACCTGGCACTGGAACAAGGAGAGCTGGCATGAGCCGACATCGCATCGAATGCACCGTCAACGGCGAGCCCTGCAGCGTGGACGTGCCTGCGCGCCGGCTGCTGTCGGATTTTCTGCGTGATGACCTGCACCTGACGGGCACCAAGCGCGGCTGCGAGACGGGCGTGTGCGGTGCCTGCTCGGTGCTGCTGGATGGCGAAGTGGTGAAGTCCTGCCTGCTGCTGGCCGTGCAGGTCCAGGGCCGCGCGCTCACCACCATCGAAGGCCTGGCCGACCGTATTGCTGGGAGTGCGGGCGCAGACCCGTCACAACGGCTGCACCCGCTGCAGCAAAGCTTCATGCAATGCGGCGGCCTGCAGTGCGGCTACTGCACACCGGGCTTCATCATGGCCGCCTGCGATCTGCTGGGGCGTAACCCCCTTCCCGGCGCGGACGAAGTTCGCCATGGCCTCAACGGCAACCTGTGCCGTTGCACGGGCTACACCCAGATCGTGGAATCGGTCCTTGTGGCCGCGGAGAAAATGCATGGAAATTGAGAAAACCCTGACTGTTTCGGCCTCGCGAGAGCGGGTATGGGCCTTGTTGCTCGATCCCCAGGTCATGGGAGGTGCCGTGCCGGGCATGCAGTCCATCGAAGTGGTCAGCCCCACCGAATACGTGGCGGTGATGCACCAGAAGATCTCCTTCATCAGCGCCAGATTCAAGCTGCGCACACGCATCGTCGAGCAACGCGCTCCCGAGTATCTGCGCGTGGAAGGAACGGGAGAAGACACCTCGGTGGCCAGCTCGCTCAAGCAGCGCAGTGAAATCTTCCTGAGCGCCACGCCGGATGGAGGCACCGAACTGCGCATCAAGATCGACGTGGACCTGCTGGGCCGTCTGGGCGCCTTCGGCCTGAGCGTGATGAAGACCAAGGCCGACCGAATATGGGAGGAGTTCGGTAACAATCTGGCCGTGCGGCTCGAAGGCGGGGGAGGGGAGCCCGCTGCGGGCGAGGCGACCATGCAGGCGCCTGCACCTGTCGCGCCCGCGCCGGCCTCCGAGCCAGCCAGGGAAACGGTGGTGCAAGCCCGGAATTCGCCAGCACCAGCGCCAGCTTCGGAGCTCTCCTCCACGGCCCAAGACCTGCGGGGCCGTGGCTGGTGGGGGCGGCTAATCGGCAGCTTGAGCGGTGAGGGCAGCGCGGGCGCTGCCGACACCATTCATGTCGAGCTGCGCCGTGGCGATACCACGGTCAGCGTCCAATGGCCGGGCGCGCGCGCCGAGCAGTGCGCGGCGTGGCTGCGCGACTGCCTGCGCTGAACGCAGACCCGGCCGAGCACATCATCCGCGCGTGATCACCGCACAGGCCAGGCGCGCGCCCGAGTTGCCGGTGGGTTGCGTGGTGTAGTCGTCCGGGTCCTTGTGCACGATCAGTCCGCGGCCCACCACGCTGTTGGGGCCCTGGTCCAATGCGAGGCCGCGCGACACGAAGTCGATGCTTGCCATGCCTTGCGCATCGGATCGCAGGCTGGGCAGGTCGCCCGTGTGATGGGTCGAAGAATCGAAGCGGCCATGGGCCTGGCCGGTCGGGTTGAAGTGGCCGCCTGCGCTCAGGCCGTCAGGGCTGGAGCAATCGCCTTTCTCATGGACATGAAAGCCATGCTCGCTGTTCGGCGCCAGCCCCTGGACCGAGCCCTGCACCCGCACGCTGCCGTCGGCCTGGGAGGTGAACTGCAGGCTGCCGCTGACCTTGCTGCCTTGCGTGGGCTGCAGCTGTGCCATGGCCACATTGCGGGAGGCGGGCGCTGTCGTGACGGCTGCCGGGGTCGCGGCGGAGGCTGCGGCAGGAGGCTTGGGCTGGCTGCCACAGGCGCCCAGGGCCAGCACCATGCCGGCAGCCATCAACAGCTTCACGGCGGTGGACGGGGTGGAGGGCTGCGAAGTGGCGGCGTGGCTGGATTGGGAAGCGTTCAAAGGCATGGCGGCAATCTCCTGGTTGGAATGGGAACTGAAAAAGTCACGGGGGCGCATGGCGCGCAGCCGCCATCATGCAGCGTGCGATACGGCGGCCATGTCGGAGAGCACAGCGTTCTGCGGCCGTGCGCGGCGATGGCGTCAAACGGAGCCTTGCCGCGCGCCTGCGTCGGGCTTGCCCGCGTAGCTGAGCAGGCGCTGGAGCGCGCGGTCACGGATGCCCAGGCGCTTGAGCTCATCGAAGGTTGCGCGCGCATAGTCATGCGTGCTGCCGTAGATGCCCTTGGCCTCGCTGAAAATGCGGCGATAGTCCTCGGGCGCCAGCTCGCCCGTGTGATTGGGGCTTTGACGGGACAGCGTGAACGCCAGCGCCTGGACCGTGCCCTGGCCGGTGCGGCAGGGCAGCCAGCGTGGGTCATAGACGGCATTGGCCATCTCGCGCTGCCACAGCTTTCGCATGACGTCATGGCCGTGGTGCCGGGGAATGCGGAACACCATGCCCTGGCAGCTGCCGCCGGACAGCATGCCAAAGACCAGACCAGGGTTCTGGGGCGTGCCGCGGTTGATGGTGCTCCACATCTTCAGCGCCCGATGCCAGCCAAAGACACGCGCCGTGCGGCGTTCGCAGAAATCGAAATCCGGCCGCCAGATCAGCGAGCCGTAGCCAAAGATCCAGAGGTCATCGCTCCCGCCCCATCGGTGCAGCGCCTCGTCCAGCATGGGCTGTGACTCTCGGCGGGCGAATGAAAATTCTGGCAGGGCAGACATGGGCGCGACAGCATGAAAGAACAATGACGTTTTAACGCCTGGACGCGCAAACGGTGCACAAGCGCGTGCTTTGCCCTTGCAGGGCTGGTCTTCTGTCTCCGCCGCACCACAGTTTTTGCTGGCCGTCACTGCGGGGGTTGGGCGCGGCACGGGGCCCTCGACGGTGGCCCTCTACAATCCACCGGTTTTTCGCAGTCTTTCTGGTTTTCATCCAACAGCTCATTCACGGAGAGTGCTTCATGTCCTTCAGTCATTCCGACGACGACAGCCAACAACGTTTTGCCCTGGGTTTCCTGTTCGCGCTGATTGCGCTCGTCGTCTCCACGGTCGTTGGCGTCGTCGTCTACCAGCGCGGCATTGCGCATGGCCCGGCGAAGATGGCAGGCGGCGCTTCCCCTGTGGCAGCAATGGTGCCCGTGGTCTTGGAGGAAGATGTGGCCCGCGTCGTTGTCGAAAACGGCGTGGTCAAGTTCTACTTCGCATCGGCCAAGGCCGAGCTGGCCGTGGGCGCCAATGAAGCGCTGGCCGACGTGGTCGCCGGTGTGAAGGGCGGCAAGCGCGCCGTGATCTCGGGCTACCACGACGCCACGGGCAGCGCCGAACTCAACGCCGAACTGGCCAAGAAGCGCGCCCTGGCAGTCCAGGCCGCCCTGTCCGCTCTGGGCGTGGCTGAGGAAAAGGTCGAACTCAAGAAGCCCGAGCAGCTGCAGGCTGACGGCAGCAACGCCGAAGCCCGCCGCGTGGAAGTGATCCTGGTGGACTGAGCCTCAGCCTTGCCGCTGTAAACGGCCAAAAAGAAAAGGCCCGGAGCGTCAATCGCTCCGGGCCTTTTCTTTTGACGGCTGCGTGGATCAGGAATTGCGCAGCGGGTCGAACTTCGCGTCGCCGTCAGGCTGGGTCCCGGCATGGGCTCGCGAATTCTCTTGTATGAGTTCGATCTTGTAGCCGTCCGGATCCGTCACAAAGGCAATCACCGTGGTGCCGCCCTTGACGGGGCCTGCCTCGCGCGTCACGTTGCCGCCGGACGCCTTGATCTTCTCGCAGGCGGCATACGCGTCTGGTACGCCAATGGCGATGTGGCCATAGGCCGAGCCCATGTCATAGGCCTCGGTGCCCCAGTTGTAGGTCAGCTCGATCTCGGCCTGGGCCGGGTTGCCGCCCTCGAAGCCCAGGAAGGCCAGGGAGTATTTGTACTCCGGGTTCTCGGAGGTTCGCAGCAGCTGCATGCCAAGAACCTGTGTGTAGAAATCGATGGAGCGCTGGAAGTTGCCAACGCGCAGCATGGTGTGGAGGATTCGCATCCCTCGATTGTGCCGGGATTCCGCCATCTCTTCAGCCGCCCGCCAAGCGCCGCAGTGTTCTCATCGCGCACAGGTCTGGCGCCTTCCCGCAGATCGGGCGCTTCAGGTCCCTGCGGCATCTGGCCCGAATCCATTCAACCATTGATTCAACTGTCTGTTGAATTCTAGGAGTGGGACCTAGGACTGGTACCCGATTTTTCGGCAATAAATCTTGCAAATCAGACAAATCTTAGTTTTTTGGATTGAAAAATCAGACAAATCCAATTAAATCCTAGTAGCCGGCTGCCTAGAATAGGAATGTTCTTCGTGCGAATTATCTTAATTTTTTGAGTCATGAAAAATTTCGTCTTGCGGATACTAATTGCCGATGACCATCCGGCAGTTCTGGCAGGCATAGAAAGTGTTTTGGAGGATAAGCATGAAATAGAGATTGTAGGTCGAGCGAAAAACTCCACGGAAATCATAAGCTTTCTGAAGAAAAACGAATGTGATGTTCTGGTAACTGATTACTCCATGCCCGGTGGAACCTACGGTGATGGTCTGGTGATGCTGAATGTCATTCGTAAAAGATTTCCAAGTGTCAAGATCGTCATGCTGACAATGATCGAGAATATTGGAATCATCAAATCTCTTACCAACCAAGGAATCTACAGAATTGTCCATAAAACGGATTCTTTGGGAAGTCTGCTGCCCGCCATCTACGCTGCATACACGGATGGTCAATTCATATCTCCCAGTGCAAGCAAGCTGCTGGGAGGAGAATGGCTGGGTGCGGTGCGGACATCGATAGAACTCTCAAAACGGGAAGAAGAGGTTCTGCTTCTTTTCATCTCTGGCATGACGGTGTCCGAGATAGCAAAAAAACTCTATCGCAGTATCAAGACGGTCAGCACGCACAAGGTGGCTGTCATGAACAAGCTGGGTATACGCAAGGACATTGATCTCATTCGCTATGGAATTGAGATGGGCTGGATTGACGTAAGAAAATAGTTGCAGAAATGCATCGTCATTGCCGCAGACGATCCGACCAAGCTCCATGCCATCCGCAGCTTTCTTGCAAAGATTTCTTTTATTACATGAGGAGATCCACAGCCTGATCGATGGTTGTATCTTGATGCCCAGATGGAAATATATAAAAAAGAGGCTGGAGAAAAGGAAGAGCTCCACCTTCTGACCAAATACAACAAGACACTGCTTTTTGGCGGTGGCCTGGTTTTCTCTCTTCTTATCATTGTTTTGGCAATGCTTGCGGCCCTGTTCGAGCTCAATGACTTCATGGAGGAAAGAAGAGCAGTATTCCAGAGCAAGAGAACCCGGGTTCTGGTGGAAATAGAAACAAAGCAAGTCATTATGATGCGAGGAATCATTGCATCAGAGTTGCTTTGGGGGCAGACCCACACATCTCATCCCGGTGTCTTTGCCGGGGCAGATGCTGTGATGGCAGGGGTGAGTCCTGTAGTATTGCTTGAGAATAAGATCGACAAGAATGTACACAAGCACTACAGAGATATGTTGGGAGAGCTGGCATATTTGGCAAATTCCAGCTTTCTTCAAAATGGAAGAGCAATATCTGCCTATGTCTTTAGTCCGGACAGATCGTTCATAGGTGTCCTTGTGCCGCAGGTGCCAAACGAGCATGAGCGAAAAGACATGCTCTTGAAACTCAGGGAACAGATTTCGACTTTGCCTGAGGATAACGGTACCATCATTCCGTCCGTCCAGCTGCGTCATCCCATATGGCTGCCTCCGAGTAAAAGCATTCTGACCGGGGAGATGTCATTTCAGATTGTTGTCTCGGCTTTCCAAGATGGAAAGCCATTTCTCACGGTGGTGAGCGACATGCCGACTCAATATATTGAGAGCCTTATGCAGCAAGGTGAAGGCAGGAACTCCTTGTTTATTATTGATTCTCAAGGCAACGTTGCGCTGGGTGGGGGGGAGATCGGCGATGCAATAGGGGATTTTTTTGATATCGAGGCGTCGAAATTTCACGGAGGTCTGATAAGTAGATATATTTTGAGCAAGTATGGTGCAGTCTATAGAAATGGACATTTTTATTACTATTCGAGGATATCAAATACGAACATGATACTTCTCCAGGTGTTTTCCTGGAAAGATGCTGTGTATTTAAATGGGAAGTCTCTTGTATATTTGCTGTTTTCATTGATATTCATCATTTTTTTCTGGTGTTTTCTGATATATTTTTATGATAGGGTTTTTATTCCAATATATGGGAAAGCCAAGAATGTGTTCGACACGGAACATCTGAGCCGCACCATCATTGCCATGGCGCCTTATGGACTTGGTCTTCTTGATTTCAAGGAAAAGAAGATGCTGTTGGAAAACAGCATGATGTACAAGTACAAAGAAAGCATGGTGTTGGATGATAAGTCTGCTGGTGAGCGGTTGATTGAATATTTTCTCAGATTCTACGGTGAGAAATATCTGAGTGGAAAAAAGACTGAATATTTGCCGGTAGTCAGCGAAGTCGTGATCTCTTACAACGGAACGGTTGCAGAGCTTTCAGTGATCATGGTGAAGGCCAAATATCAGGGGCGGCATGTCCTGCTGTGTGGATTTGCCGATATCACTGCGCACAAGCAGGTGCAAAGAAATCTGGAAGATGCCAAAAAGGCGGCAGAAGAGGCAAACCAGGAAAAATCTTCTTTTCTTGCTGCCATGAGCCACGAGATACGCACGCCACTGAATGCAATATTGGGCAATCTGGAAATACTGGGAAGAAGCTCCATGTCAGAAGAGCAGCAAACCAGGCTCACCACCATATCATCTTCATCACATTCTCTTTTAACGCTGCTGAATGATGTTCTCGACTTCTCGAAGATCGAGTCTGGTCAGATGAGTGTGGAATTGGCCAGCTTTGATCTCAAGTCTGTAATCCGGCAGGTGGCTGCCATTTACAAACCGCTGGCTGCGGAATTAGGTATAGGATTTTCCTTGGTCATTGACCATTCGCTGAGGGAAGGATATATAGGAGATGGCGAGAGAATAAAGCAAATCCTCAACAATCTTCTCAGCAACTCCTTGAAATTCACCAAGGCTGGCAAGATTGACGTGTTTGCATCAGACAGGGCCGGTGAGCTCAAGATCAAAGTGTCAGACACCGGGATAGGCATTCATCCCTCACAACACCCCTTCATCTTTGATGCATTCAAGCAAGCAGGCTCGGATATAGCGGCGGAATTTGGTGGTACAGGGCTGGGCTTGACGCTGTGTCAGCGTATGGCACATCTCATGGGCGGGGAAATCCGGTTCTTCAGCGTGCCGGGAAAGGGCAGCATTTTCGAATTGACCTTGCCCGCATGCCACGTCCAGCCTGTTCCTGCTTCCTTGGGTTGGGACGATGGCGATGTCATGCTTGCAGACGATGAAAGCGCAGGTTATTGCGCAAGGATTCTCATCGTCGATGATCACCCGGTCAATAGGCTGCTGCTTCTGGATCAGCTGAAAATCCTCGGCTTCGAGGCGGAATCTGCAGAAGGCGGGGAATCCGCATTGCGAATGATGTCGCGGAATATCTATGACCTGGTTCTTACGGACCTGCAAATGCCTGGAATGAGCGGTTATGCGCTTGCTCAGCGCATCAAGCAGAATTATCCGGGAATTCCTGTGGGAGCAATAACGGCACATGCAGGCAAGCAGGAAAAATTCAAATGTGCAAAATTTGGCATCGCAGATATTCTTGTCAAGCCGGCCTCCTTGAAAAACCTCAAGGAATTCATTGGAAAAAATATAGGAAAGTCTGGCAAGGGTGTCGCTGAAGCTGCGGAAGTTCCGGGCAGCAGATTGCCTTATCGCGATGTATTGATTTCAGCAACCGAAAGCTCATTGGCTGCGTTGAGAAAGCATTTGCTGCAAGGTGATCTGATGGCTGTGCACCGTGAAATTCATGCCATGAAAGGGTCATTTGCGGTGGCTGGGCTGAAGGATAGAGTGGAAGATATGGACCGATTATCATCTCTTGTCAATATGCGGCACCTCCGTGCAGTGGATGATGCCCTGATTGACCTGCTGGAGAACCTGAGAGATATCTGATGAGCCGTGGTGCAATGATGCTGCACTGAACGATTGTGTTTATTCCGTTGATGGTGCCAAAGCATGTTTCCCAATATGAATCATAGAAAAGATTTGAATATATCCGTACTGCTGGCCGATGATCATCCTGGAATCATCTCAGGCATCCGGCATGAGCTGTCTTCCGAGCTGGAAATCCTGTTGAAAGCCAGTGTGTCAAACTCAACTGATCTGGTGAAAAAGTTGGATGAGGGTGGCTTTGACGTGCTTGTGTCGGATTACTCCATGCCTACGGGTCAATACGGAGATGGCTTGAATCTGTTTGGCTATATATCCAGAAGATTTCCGAACCTGGGTTTGGTGGTTCTGACCATGCTGGACAATTCGGCCATTCTCCAGGCGCTGGGCAAGGTGTCGAACATCAGCATCGTGAGCAAGGCAGACCCTGTGCTGCATCTGGTTCCAGCCATTCATGCCGCCTATACAGGAGGGACATACTTCTCTCCGGCCATTTCCGAGCGACTGGAAAAAATGAATGCGGGTGTCATGGGAGGCGAAGGAAAATCACCGGGGGTGCTCAGTCCCAAGGAATCGGAGGTGGTAAGGCTTTATGCGGCCGGCTTGCGTATCGACGAGATCGCTGCCAAGCTGAACAGAAGCAAGAAAACCATCAGTACCCAGAAAGTCAAGGCCATGCACAAGCTTGGAATTGAACGAGACATTGATCTGATGAAGTATGCCCTTGAGTGCGGATGGGTGACCTCATCGAGATCTCAATGACGGCCGGTTCTTTATCTGCCGTTCAAGGTCTGGATTTCTTCCAGGAGCTGGTCAAGCTGCAGTTCCAGCGCCAGCAGCGAATGCGCATGGTGCATCAGCCCATCATGGTTGATGCCGTTTTCCAGGCCGGCGCAGCGTATTGACAGCTCAGTCAGGTCAAAAAATCGCAGTGAACCGGAAAGATTGTGCAGCTCTCTTTGCACATCCTTGCGATTCTTGCTGGATTTGATGATCGCCAGCGACGAACGTGCAGACTCCAGAAAGGCCGTTCTGATGGGCGCCGGGATCTGTTGAAAATGGGCGACGTCATCGGTCGACGAAATGCGGCCGCTGTTGGCAGGCCGGGGCTGAACGGCCAGTTGCAGTGCATCAAAGAGGCCCTGCAGCGAACGCCAGGAGACTTCGATGATGCGGGCGTTGATCACCTTGGGTTGCAGGGGGTGATCAGCCTCGCATTCGATGATGCTTGCAGCTCCTGCCACCAGGCGGTTTTCATCCTTGGGATTCCAGGACGTTTTCGATCCGCAAAGCACAACAACCTGGAACTTCTGGAGGCGATCCTGGCGAATGGCCGTGGGATGGTGGCAGGCGGTGGTCGCCAGGCCCCAACTTTTGAGGTGCGGGAGCAGATGGGCGTGCAGTTCATCGGATGACGAGATGAACAAAACCTGCTCGCCTGAAAATGACAAAGCGGAGGAGGGGGGCTCTTCTGTGGTGGTTATCGATTCGGCGGCAGTCGAGAACTTTTCAGAACGGTATGGTGTGGGTGCACTGTCCAAGGTGGATGTCTGTTTTTTCATGGGTGGCCGAGCATCTGGCGCCGGCATCTGGAGCCAGTCACTCGCTGGAGGCTTCAGATCCGGCTGGAAGATTGGACCACGGCATCCATCCATGGTGCATGTTTAAGGACATGTCCATAGAGCATTCTTGTTTCACCTGCGTGGCGTCTGGCCTTGGAAGCCCAAGCCCGGACATTCAGGTGTGGCAGCAAGTGCCGCCAGAATGAAAAAAGCCTGCAGAGAACTGCAGGCTGTTTTCATGGAGGCGTTTATCCAGGCTTCAGATGGCGAACTGGGCGCGATCCTTGTCCTTGATCCAGGCGGGGGGCTTGCCACGGCCGGTCCAGGTATCACCGGTTTCGGGATTGCGGAACTTGGGGGCCACGGTGGAGGGGGCGCGGCGTGCCGTGAAGATGTCGTCGGCAGTCAGGCCGTAATCCTGAACCAGACCGCGAATCTTGGCGATCACATCACTGACTTCTTGCTTGCGTGCTGTCTGGATCTGGGCCTCGAGTGCCTCGCGCTGTGCCAGAAGTTCTTTGTATGTGGTGTTCACGGTAGTTTGCCTTTCATGGATTGAAGCGCGAATATTAACGGTTTTTTAAGAACAAGTTTGCATGCTTTCGATCATTTTCTCCTATGACTGCCATTGGCCGTCCTGACCGTGTTCAAAATGACCGGTCAACGCCAGGTAAAGGACATGTAAAGAGCCGGTAGTTATGGGGTGCTGTATGTTCCGGAGCCCTTCAAAATCCTGTATGCCCTCGCTTTCAGGTTTGAAGCGCGGTGGTTCACAGGAGTGAGTGACCGGCTGCGAAGGAGTTTGGGCTTATTGAAGGGGATGTGAAAGGCGATGCCGTGATCAAACTGCACCGCACATTGGAAATTCTTGAAGTCCAGTCTGTACGCTGCTTGTCAACGGCTTTTTTGTGTGGGCCTGGGGGAGGGTGGCGAGCGGACTGCAAGCGAAAGATGAGGGTGCTGGTGGTCCCGTGACATCCTTCGCGAAAGACGCGCGTTTTTGCCTACAAAACTGTTTATTCATACAGTATGATGCGGCCATGAGCATCGATCAGATCGCCTTCGCACTCCCCGCAGTCCTTGCCGTCTGGCTGTCGCAGTCCCGTTCCGTTGCCCTGCGGCGGTGGGCCTGCCTTCTCGGCCTGGGATGCATGCCTTACTGGATATATGTGGCCCTGTTGGCCGGGCAGTGGGGCATGTTGGCCTTGGCAGGCGCCTTTGCGCTGGGCTGGCTCAAGGGGCTTTGGGTGCACTGGCTGGCACCTCGTCGGCGTGAGGCCGTGGGCTCGGGCCTGGGCACCATCCAGATCACGCCGGGCACCCGTTGACGGCTGGGCCGCTGGTCCGCGCCTTGTGTTCATCGATGCTGCAGGCGGGCGCGTGTTTTACGGGCGCTGTGCATGGCGTGCTCGGGAATTTCAAGCGTTCTCACTGGAATTTGATGCAGATAAAAGCCGAGTGTTTTGCTTGGTTGGTGTGATGGCCGTGCCGATGCGCCGGCTGCCAGGGTGGCCTGCTGTCTTTATGCCCAGCCGTGCATGGCTGCAAGACCGGGCAGGGGCCGTGATGCAAGAATTTCTGCCCTTTGTGCACTGTGGTGGTGCACATCTTTCGGGGCTTGGTGCAGGTTTCGGATCGGCTGGTAGCGCTGTGTTTTTGCGGATATTTCCGATCTTTATGGTAAGTTATGTGAGCAAAAAGCCACGGAGTTTGCGGGTCTGTGCAGGTCCTTGGATGGACGCCGGCTGGCAGTGATGGGCAAGTCCGAGGCATAGAATCGTTTGCATACAACAGGCAGTCATCTATCAGAGTTGCCTCTAAAAACCACGTGAAAACAGCCCACCCCGTTGGCGGTGGGCTTTCTTTTTCGGGCTTGGCCGCGGCGAGTCCGTCGCCTGATTTTTCAGTGCGCACCTATGGTTTGCACCTGTTGTCAACCACAAGGTTTGCACACGATGAAATTCACTCTCAACCAACAAGAGGTCGAGATCCAGGGCGTCAGCCCTGAGACGCCGCTGCTTTATGTGCTGCGCAACGACATGCAGCTCAACGGTCCCAAGTTCGGCTGCGGCCTGGGCGAATGCGGCGCATGCGCCGTGCTGATCGACGGCAAGGTGGCCCGCTCCTGCTCCGTTCCCGTGAGCGTGGTCCAGGGCATGAAGGTCACGACGCTGGAAGGCCTGTCCCAGGACGCGACCCAGGCCGAGCACGCCCGCGTGGCGCGTGACTGGGAAGCAGCCCATCCGGCCGCCGTGCCGGGCATGCCTGCCGGCAAGCCGGCAGCCGATGCACAGGGCAAGGCCGTCTACCGACTGCACCCTGTGCAGCAGGCTTTCATTGACGAGCAGGCTGCCCAGTGCGGCTACTGCACCAACGGCATGGTCATGGCCCTGGTGGCCTTGTTCGACCACAAGCCCACGGCCACCGACGAGGAAGTCACCCAGGCCCTGTCCGGCCACCTGTGCCGCTGCGGCACGCATGTGGAAATCATGCGTGCGGCTGCTCGCGCCCGCGTGCTGATCGCCCAGGGAGGTGCAGCATGAGTGCATCCAACCCCCTTCAACTGACGCGCCGCAACCTGCTCAAGCTGGGCGGCATGGTCATGGTCAGCTCGGTGGCGGCCGCTGGCCTGGTGGCCGAAAGCACGGGTACGGCGCCCGCCGTGGCCGGCGCCTTCCCCATTCCCCCCATCGACCGGGTGAGCAGCTTCATCGCCATTGGCGCGGACGGCAGCGTCACGGCCTACCACGGCCACGTGGACCTGGGCACGGGCATCCGTACCTCGCTGGCGCAGCTGGTGGCCGATGAGCTCGATGTGGAGTTCGAGCGCATCACCATGGTGCTGGGCCACACGGGCCGCACGCCCAACCAGGGCCCGACCATTGCCAGCAACACCATCCAGGTGGACGCCATCCCCATGCGCAAGGCCGCCGCGCAGGTGCGCCAGCTGCTGCTGGGCCTGGCTGCCGAGAAGCTGCAGCAGCCCGTGTCCGCACTCACCACGTCCAAGGGCGCGGTGGTGGCCAAGGGCGGGCGACGCATCGGCTACGGCGAACTGGCCCAGGGCCAGGACCTGAACATTGCGCTGTACAAGGAAGTGCCGCTGCGCACCGGCGGCTTCAACTACATCGGCAAGTCCGTGCAGCGCGTGGACATTCCGGCCAAGGTGCTGGGCGCGCTGGCCTATGTGCACGATGTGCGCGTGCCCGGCATGCTGCACGGCCGTGTGGTGCGCCCGCCCTATGGCGGTGCCGATGCGTCGGCTCCGCTGGGCAGCAGCCTGATCTCTGTGAACGAGCAGTCGGTCGCTCATCTGCCGGGCATCGTCAAGGTGGTGGTGCAGGGCGATTTCGTGGGCATCGTGGCCGAGCGCGAAGAGCAGGCCATTGCCGCCATGCGCCAGCTGGAGGTGAAGTGGAAGGACTGGGCCGGCGTGCCCGACCTGTCGCTGAACGCCATGCACGACACCCTGGTCAAGCACGAGAAGACCGACCGCATGCTGCGCGAGGACGCGGGCATTGACGAGGCCTTCTCGGGCGCCAAGAAGGTGATCGAGGCCGACTACGTCTGGCCCTACCACCTGCATGCCTCCATCGGCCCGTCCTGCGCCGTGGCCGAGGTGTCCGCCAGCCAGATCCAGGTCTGGACCGGATCGCAGAACCCGCACGACGTGCGCAAGGACATCGCCACGCTGACCGGCATGGCAGCCGACCAGATCAATGTGACGCGCCTGGAAGCCTCGGGCTGCTATGGCCGCAATTGCGCGGACGACGTGGCATCCGACGCCGTGCTGCTGTCGCAGGCCGTGGGCCGCCCGGTGCGCGTGCAGCTGATGCGCGAGCAGGAAGCCGCCTGGGAGCCCAAGGGCACGGGCCAGCTGATCCGCGTGCGCGGCGGCCTGGACGAGAACCATGCCGTGCTGGGCTACGAACTCAAGACCTGCTACCCGTCCAACGACGCGGCAGCGCTGGCCCTGATCCTGACGGGCAAGGTGCCCAACAAGCCCAAGGTGCTGCAGATGGGCGACCGTACGGCCATCCCGCAGTACGAGTACCCCAAGATGCGCGTGGTCTCGCAGGATGCGGCGCCCATCGTGCGCGCTTCGTGGATGCGCGGCGTCTCGGCCCTGCCCAACGTCTTTGCCCATGAGTGCTGGATCGACGAATGCGCCTACCTGGCCGGTGAAGACCCGCTGGCCTACCGCCTGCGCTACCTGAAGGACCCGCGCGCCGTGGCGCTGACGCACGCTGCGCACAAGCAGGCCGGCTGGCAGGATGGCCCGGCCCACCGCAACCCCGCGCCGGCCGACCAGCGCCTGGTCAAGGGCCGCGGCTTTGCCTATGCCCGCTACTACCACAGCAAGTTCCCTGGCTACGGCGCGGCCTGGGCCACCTGGATCTGCGACGTGACCGTGGACCGCGAGACCGGCGTGATCAAGGTGGACAAGGTCTTCGTGGCCCATGACTGCGGCGAGATGGTCAACCCGGCCGGCGTGCGCCACCAGGTGCACGGCAACATCATCCAGTCCACCAGCCGCGTGCTCAAGGAGTACGTGACCTTCGACAGCAAGGGCGTGACCTCGCTGGACTGGGGCGGCTACCCCATCCTGCGCTTTGACGAGCTGCCCGAGATCGACGTGCAACTGGTCGAGCGCCCGGGCGAAGACCCCATGGGCGCGGGCGAATCGGCCTCCGTGCCCAGCGCCGCCGCTGTCTCCAACGCCGTGTTCGACGCCACCGGCGTGCGCCTGCGCGAAGTGCCGTTCACCCCGGCACGCGTGCTGGCCGCACTCAAGGCACAGGCTGCCGATGCAGCCCCGGCCGACAAGGCACAGAACTGAGAGCGGAGGACTGGAACATGCACACACTCAAGAAAATCACCCTCGGCGTGGTCGGCCTGGCCGCCGTGGCCGGCGCCGCCTTCTGGCTGGCCACGGGCCGCAGCGAAATCGCGCCCCTGCAGCAGATCCCGGTGCAGGAATTCAGCCAGCAGCAGATCGACCAGGGGCGCCGCCTGGCGCACATGGGCGACTGCGCTGTCTGCCACACGGCACCGGGCGGCCAGCGCAACGCAGGCGGCCTGGCCATGCCCAGCCCCTTCGGCACCATCTACTCGACCAACATCACGCCTGATGCCGAAACCGGCATCGGCCGCTGGTCGTACGAGGCCTTCGAGCGCGCCATGCGCCATGGCGTGGACCGCGAGGGTAACTACCTGTACCCCGCCTTCCCGTACACTGCGTTCACCCGCGTGAGCGATGAGGACATGAAGGCGCTGTACGCCTTCCTGATGACCGAGCCGGCTGTCTCCAACGAGGCACCCAAGACCGCGCTGAACTTCCCGTTCAACGTGCGCCGTGGGCTGGCCCTGTGGAATGCGCTGTACCTGGAGCCGGGCGAGCAGCCCGCGCCCGCAAACCAGTCGGGCGAGTGGATTCGCGGCGCCTACCTGGTCGAAGGCCTGGGCCACTGCGCCGCCTGCCACTCGCCGCGCAACCAGTTCGGCGCCGAGAAAAAGGGTGCCGACCACCTGGCCGGCGCCTTCATCGACGGCTGGGATGCGCCCGCGCTCAACGACAAGGCCGTGGCCCCGCTGCCCTGGACGCGCGAGGACCTGGTCCGCTACATGCAGACCGGCTTCTCGGAGCGCCACGGCGTGGCCGCCGGCCCCATGGCGCCCGTGATCGAAGGCCTGTCTCACCAGTCGGCCGAGGACATCAACGCCATGGCCACCTACCTGATGTCGTACCGCAAGCCCGTGGCAGACGCCGCTGGCGCAGGGGACGCCCAGTCTCTGGTGAAGGAAAAGACCGAGGTTGCCAAGCTGCCGGTCGACGCCCAGGGCTACCGCCTGTACCAGGGCGCCTGCATGGCCTGCCACCGTGCCGATCCCAGCGGCGTGCTGGCCGGCAGCAGCTTCGGCGTGCGTCCCCAGCTGTCGCTGAACACCAACCTGTACAGCGACTCGCCGACCAACGCCATCCATGTGGTGCTCAACGGCATCACGCAACCGGCGCGCCCGCAGCTGGGCACCATGCCCGCCTTCCGCCACAACCTCAGCGACGATCAGATCGCCACGCTGCTCAACACCATGCGCAGCCAGTACGGCCTGCAGCCCTGGGCCGGCCTGAGCGACAAGGTCAAGGCCCTGCGCGAGGAAACACGCCCCGGCAAGGTGGCGGCGCACTGAGCCTGCGCTGCGTCATCTGCGCAGCCTGTGCGCTGCGCTAGGATGGCAAGGGACCGCTGTGCCCACAGCGGTCCCTTTTTTTATGGTGACCCGCAAGATGACAAGCCACATACCCGATTTCCCCCTGCTGACCGGCGCCAACCGCCAATGGCTGGATGCACGTGCCCAGGCGCTGGATGCCGGCAACGGCGAGGCCACGGCGGCCGTCGTGCCCTATCTGGCCGAAGCCGGGCTGCTGGGCCACGGCTTGGCTGACGCCTTGGGCGGGCAGGGCGCAAGCGCCGGCGATGCCATCGAGGCGATTGCCCAGGTGGCCACGCACTCCATGTCCGCCGCCTTTGCCTTCTGGGGCCAGCGTGTGCTGATCGAGATGCTGGCGAACACCGGCAATGCGGCCCTGCGCGAGCGCTGGCTGCCCGCGCTGCTGGCGGGCGATGCGGCCGGTGCCTCGGGGCTGTCCAACATCATGAAATTCCTCAGCGGGCTGGAGGCACTCAACATCCGCGCCACGGCCCGGGAAGGCGGCGGCTGGCTGCTCAACGGCAGCGTGCCCTGGTGCACCAACCTGCGCGGGCCGCGCTTTCTGGCCGCCATTGCCGTGGCGCGTGACGACGGCGCGCCGCCCATGATCGTGGCCCTGCCGTCCGACCGGCCGGGCCTGGAGCGCTCGCCGGATCTGGAGCTGATTGCCCTGCGCGGCACCAACACCGCCGCCTTGCAACTCAAGGACGTGGCCATCACCGAAGACGATCTGCTGGCCGAGCGCGCCGGCGGATTCCTGCCGCGTGTGCGGCCGGCCTTCCTGGGCATGCAATGCGGCCTGTCCATCGGCCTGGCGCGCGCGGCCTGTGCGCAGGCCGCCTCGCGCATGGGGCAGGGCGGGCATGTGCTGCAGCAGCCGCTGGACGATACCCGCAGCCATCTGGAGCAGGCGGTGGCAGCACTCAAGGCCGGTGTCGAGGCCGGCGATTTCGTGGAGGCGCCCGAGCGGCTTTTCGCGCTGCGCCTGGCCCTGCACGACTGCGTGCAGCAGGCCATGCAGCTGGAGCTGCAGACGGCCGGTGGCCGCGCCTACAGCCTGGATGCGGACGATGGCTTTGCCCGCCGCTGGCGTGAATCGGCCTTCATCCCCATCGTCACGCCCAGCGTGATCCAGTTGCGCGCCGAGCTGCAAAAACTGCAAAAGCTCGGCGCCTGACGGCTCAGCCCGCCTTGCCTGCGGGCTGCAGCGCCGGCTCCAGCGCCGTGTCCAGCAGCAGCAAGGCGGTTTGCACTGCAGCCAGCAGCCGCTGGCGCGGCACGCCATCGCGGGCCTGCACCGAGATGCCGTGCAGTTGCGTGGCATAGAAATCCCCCAGCGCCTGCACATCGGTGCCGGCGCGCAACTCGCCTTCATCCAGCGCGCGCTGAAGGCGGTCGATCAGGGACTGCGTGCGCTGGCGGCGGTGTTCGGCCAGCCAGGCGGCGACTGCCTCGTTTTCCTCGGCGCAATTGGTGGCGGCGGTGACCACCATGCAGCCCAGCGGATGGGCATCGTCCGTATAGGTGGCCACGGCATCGCGCAGCACGCGGGCCAGTGCGTCGCGCACGCGCGGCTCCTGGGCCATGGCGCGGTCGGCAAAGCCGCCATCACCGGCCTCGTAGCGCTGCACGGCCTCGCGGAACAGGTCCTGCTTGCTGCCGAAGGCCGCATAGATGCGCGCTGACGCAATGCCCAGCGCCTGCACCAGGTCGGCCATGGACGTGCCCTCGTAGCCGCGCCGCCAGAACGCCAGCATGGCGCGCTCCAGCGCCTGGTCTCGGTCAAATTCCCTGGGTCTTCCGGCCATCTTCCTCATCCTTCTCAACAGTCAGGGCGGCATCTTAGCGGCGCCGTGATGCTGTCTTGCATCGGCTTCGCAAAAGCAGCCGCATTGGCGTGATACTATTCTTTGTCGATCAACAAACAATAGCTCAACGCAAGGAAAACACATGCAGACCATCAAGGGCCCAAGCCTTCATCTGGCGCAGTTCGCCGACAACAAGGCACCGTTCAATTCCCTGGAAGACATCGCACGCTGGGCAGCCGGCGTGGGCTTCAAGGGCCTGCAGATTCCCGCCTGGGACCAGCGCCTGTTCGACGTGGCCACGGCCGCCAGCAGCCAGACCTATTGCGACGATGTCAACGGCATGCTGGCCTCGCACGGCCTGGTGGCCAGCGAGCTGACCACGCACATCTTTGGCCAGCTCGTGGCCGTGCACCCGGCCTACGACGCCATGTGCGACAGCTTTGCGCCCGAGGCGCTGCGCGGCAATCCGGCCGCACGCACGGCCTGGGCGCTGGAGCAGCTCAAGCTGTCGGCCAGTGCATCGCGCCGCATGGGGCTGAGCGACATGGGCACGTTCTCGGGCTCGTTCGCCTGGCCCTATCTGTTCCCGTTCCCGCAGCGCCCGGCCGGCCTGATCGAAACCGCCTTCGAGGAGCTGGCGCGCCGCTGGCGCCCCATCCTCGACGCCTGCGACGAGCAGGGCGTGAACCTGTGCTACGAAATCCACCCCAGCGAAGACCTGCACGACGGCACCAGCTTCGAGCGCTTCCATGAACTGGTGGGCCAGCACGCGCGCTGCAAGATCCTGTTCGATCCCAGCCACTTCGTGCTGCAGCAGCTCAACTACCTCGACTACATCGACATCTACCGCGAGCACATCCGCATGTTCCATGTGAAGGATGCGGAGTTCCTGCCCAGCGGGCGCCAGGGCATCTACGGCGGCTATTCCTCGTGGCTGGAGCGGGCAGGGCGCTTTCGTTCGCTGGGCGACGGGCAGGTGGACTTCAAGGCCATCTTCTCCAAGTTCGCCCAGTACGACTACCAGGGCTGGGCCTCGCTGGAATGGGAGTGCTGCCTCAAGGACCAGGAAGACGGTGCACGCGAGGGCGTGGACTTCATCAACCGCCACATCATCCGCGTGACCGACAAGATCTTTGACGACTTCGCCGGCGCCCCCGTGGACCAGCGCCAGATCAACGCCATGCTCGGCATCGCCTGAGCACGCCCGCAGCCGAAGAACCTCAAAAAGAATCCAACAATGAACGCTTTCACATCGAACGCCCTGCGCAAGCAGGAAGACCAGGCCTGCGAGTTCTCGCACGACTACGTGCGCATCGACGGCCGCCGTATCCACTGCATCACGGCCGGGCAGGGCGCGCCCGTGCTGCTGATCCCGGGCTGGCCCCAGACCTGGTATGCCTGGCGCCACGTCATGCAGGCGCTGGCGGCGCAAGGCTTCCAGGCCATTGCCGTCGATCCGCCGGGCACGGGCTTTTCCGACCGGCCCGACACCGGCTACGACACGGGCTCCATTGCGCTGACCCTGCACCGCACCATGCTGGCGCTGGGCCATGAGCGTTACCAGGTCGCCGGCCACGACGTGGGCATGTGGGTGGCCTATGCGCTGGCCAGCGACCAGCCGCAGGCCGTGCAGTCCCTGGCGCTGACCGAGGCCGTGATCCCCGGCCTGGCGCCCGAGCCCAGCATCTTTGCGCCGCCAGAGCAGAACATCTTCCTGTGGCACTTCATGTTCAACCAGCTGGCCGACCTGCCCGAGACCCTGATCGCGGGGCGCGAGCGTGCCTACCTGGAGTTCATGTTCAACCGCTGGTCGCTGCGGCGCGACCGCGTGGCCGTGGATGTCTATGTGGATGCCTATGCGGCGCCCGGTGGCCTGCGCGGCGGCTTTGCCTACTACCGCGCCATTCCCGAAACCATTCGCCAGAACCGCGAGCGTGCGCTGCGCCCGCTGGCCATGCCCGTGCTGGCCATTGGCGCCGAGCACGCCACGGCCGATGCGCCGCTGGCCACGCTGCGCGGCCATGCCGATGACCTGTCGGGCGTGATCGTGCCGGGCTGCGGCCACTTCATCATGGAGGAAGCCGCCGAGCCCTTCATCGCCGAGCTGCTGCCCTTCCTGCAAAGGACGCTGTGACCATGGGCCTGGATGCTGACATTGCGCGCTATCTCGCCGAGCTGGCGCAGGCAACCCAGGCCGTGGCCCCGCCCACGCAGCCCACGCTGGCGGCGCTGCGCGAGGCCACCGACGCCGGGCTGCGCGCCCTGCACGGCCCGGCCGAGGCCGTGGCCCGCACCGAAGACTTCACGCTGCCCGCGCGCGACGGTGCGCCGCTGCGCGTGCGCATCTACCGGCCGCTGGCCTCGGACACACCCACGCCCCAGCCCGCCCTGGTCTTCGCCCACGGCGGCGGCTGGTGCCTGGGTTCGCTGGAGGTCTACGACAACCCCTGCCGCGCGCTGGCCATGGCAACGGGCGCTGTCGTGGTCTCGGTGGACTACCGGCTGGCGCCCGAGCACCGCTTTCCCGTGCCGCTGCATGACTTCTGCGATGCCATTGCCTGGACCTTTGAGCAGGCCGATGCGCTGGGCCTGGACCGCAGTCGAATCGGCGTGGCCGGAGACAGCGCGGGCGGCAACCTCGCGGCCGCTGCCTGCCTGCTGGCACGGCAACAAGAGGGCTGGGGGGCGGCGGGCGCACCGGCCATCGCCCACCAGCTGCTGCTGTACCCAGCACTGGACGCGGCCATGGACTCGCAGTCGTTCCAGCAGTTCGGCGAGGGCCACTACCTCACGCGTGCGGCCATGGAGTATTGCTATGGCGGGTACCTGGGCGATGCGGCATCGGGGCGGCACGAACTTGTCTCTCCGCTGCGCGCGGAACACCTGGCAGGCCTGCCCCAAGCCACGGTGATCAGCTGCGAATACGACCCGCTGCGCGACGAGGCCGAAGCCTATGCGCAGCGGCTGGCCCAGGCAGGTGTTGCGGTGAAGTTAGTGCGCCTGCCCGGCATGGTGCACGCCTGCATGCACATGCTGGGGCTGGCGCCGGCATCACGCCGCCTGTTTGACGAGGCGGGTGCCGCCGTGCGCCAGGCTTTCGGCACGGCCATCGGCTGAGGATTGCTGGCTGCAGGTCAGGCCTGTGCCAGGAACACGGCCACCAGCGCATTCGCATGGCCGTGCCCCATCTGGTGCTGGACCTTGAGCCAGCCCACCAGTTCCATGTGCTTGCGGGTGTCCTGCTGTTGCAGCAGGTCCATCCAGTGCGCAATCGGCTGGCCGTAGGTCTTCTCGATGGAAGGGAAATACGAGGCCGGTCCCTTGACCTTGCTTGTCTCCGTCATGGCGCTTGTCCTTTTTCTGTGATGCGGGTGGCAGATTGTGCCGCTGGCGCTGTCCGGGCCGGCAGGCAGGCAGGCAGGGTCAGGTCAGGAACAGCACATCCTTGTGCTGCGGCGCAGGGGGCAGCACCTCGCCGGTCAGCTCGCGCAGCGTGGCCTCGATCATCTGCGACATGGCGTCCAGCGCCAGGTCGTTGGGCGCCGTGCCGAAGGGCTCTTCCAGCTCGGCGCCCAGGGCCTCCAGCGCGAAGAAGGTGTAGGCGATGAAGGCCACGATCACCGGCGTCATGAAGCCGATGGAATCCACCAGGCCGAAGGGCAGCAGCAGGCAGTACAGGTAGATGGTGCGATGGATGATCACTGCGTAGGTGAAGGGAATCGGCGTGCCCGCAATGCGTTCGCAGCCGCCCAGCGCCTCGCCCAGCTTGCACAGCGGCGCCTCCATGGCGGGCACCAGCACGGGCTTCAAGCTGCCGTCTTGGCGGCGCGCCTGCAGCCATTCGCCGGCCATGAGCAGCAGCACGGCAGGCTTGAAGCGCGCCGTGGCCAGGCGCTCGCAGTCGGCGGCGGGTAGCAGGCGGCGCATGTCGGCCGCGGCATCGGTGCCGCGCAACTGGTGGCGCAGCGCATGCACAAAGGCCGCCAGCACCATGGCCAGGGCCGGGGCGTGCTGCGGCGCGTCCGTCAAGGTCCGGGCCTGGCGCACCAGAGTGCGTGTCTCGTTGAGCAGGGTGCCCCACAGCGTGCGCGCCTCCCAGTAGCGCGCATAGCTGGTGCTGTTGCGAAAGCCCAGGAAGATGGCCAGCGTCAGCCCGATCAGCGAAAACGGCACGAAGTTCAGCGGAACCTTCCAGGCGAACAGCTGGCCATGCAGTGCCGTGACCAGCACGGCGAACAGGGTGGCAGCCATCAACTGCGGCAGGATGTCGGGCAGCACCGAGCCGCGCAGCACGAAGAGCATGCGCAGCCAGTGGGGGCGGGGCCGGATGATCATGAAAGCTTGTTCCGTGATGGAAAAGAGGGCGCAAGAGGGTGCAAGAGGGCGCAGCAGCCCCGCAACTCTAACCGCCCCGCGCAGTCAGTGCGCCACCTGCGCGCCACCTGTGCGCCACCCTGCACGCGCTGGCTGCGGCTTCAAAGATCGCTGCCGTGGCTGTCGTGGTTGCCGTCTGGCTGGAGAAGGGCCTGTGCCGTGACCGCTGCTGCCTGCTCCGCCTGCCATGCCGTGCGCATGGAAGAGGGCGCCACCGTTGCGCGCGGGGATGGCTGGCTGGTGATGGTGCCCAGGCTGATGAAGCCGGCCAGGTGCTCGCCCTCGCGCAAACCCAGCGCTGAATGCAGGGCCGGGTCAAAACAGCGCTCGCCACTGAGCACGATGGCACCAAAGCCCAAATGGTGGGCGGCATTGAGGAAGTTGCCCAGGGCCGCGCCCGCAGCCAGCCATTGCTCGCGCACCGGCACGCGCGAGCGCGGCCGGGGCGAGATGATGAAGGCGATCAGCGCCGGGGCGCGCGTTGCATGCTCGCGCGCACGGCGGATGTCGTCGGCCGGGGCCAGCGGGTCGCGGCGCAGTTTTTCCTGCTCGAACAGGCTGGCCAAGGCCTCGCGCTGGTGGGCGGGAAACTCCAGAACCCGCCAGGGGTGCAAGGCACCGTGGTCCGGAGCGCATAGCGCCGCCTCGATCATCAGGTCCATGTCGCCGCTGTCCGGGCCCGGCATGGCCAGCCGCCTGGGCGAGACGGAGCGCCGCGCCAACAGGGGCGCCAGGCCTGCCCGCTTGCGCGTGTCGGCAAAGCAGTGCTTGAGTGCATCCACCGCCTGGGCGAACTGCCGTGCCCAGGCCAGCACCTGTTCGCCCTCCAGCGTGAACCCCTGGAAGGGCCGGCCCGCACGCACCAGCGCGTGGCCGAACTCCGCCTCGGCCGAGCGTATGGCCTGGGCCAGCGCGTTGTCGGAGATGCCGCAGGCCTGCGCTGCGCGCGCCCAGTCACGCTCGCGGTCCAGGGCCAGCAGATGGGGGATGTATTTTTGTGTCAAGTCGGTTCTCCAGCGCGGGCCTGCAGGTGCGCCCAATCAGGTTGCGGTAAATGGCCGGTGGATGATTTCATTATGTTTTCAAGAATACAGCGAAATGCGTGCGCAGAATGCTTGCCGAACCTCGCCAGGCGTCAGGCCTTGGTCAGTTCCTGAGGTGCCTGGCCCAGCGTCGCAATCAACTGCTCGTACATGGCATCCACGGCCGCCGAGCCCTGCGAGGCCTTGCTGCGCAGGGCCGACACTTCCATGGACACCAGCGGCGGCAGCTCGAAGCCGGCCGGCAGGTTCTGCAGCACCTGCAGGTGCGGGGGCACGCTGCAGCGCGTGAACACGGCCACGGCCAGGCCGCTTTCCACGGCGGCCAGCTGGCCGGCAAGGCTGGAGCTGTGATAGACCACGCGGTGCGCGCGCCGCTGGGCCGCCAGGCTGGACAGCGCGGCCGTGCGCGCCAGGCTGGCGGCCTCGTAGACGGCAATCGGCAGGGGATTCTTCCTCCACACCTCGTGCTGCGGCGCGCCCACCCAGACCAGGGGCTCGTGGAACAGCAGGCGCCCGCGCTGGGGCCTGTCGCGTGAGACCAGGGCCAGGTCCAGCGTGCCGCGCACCACCTGCGGGATCAGCGCGGTGGACTGCTCGCAGGTCAGCTCGATCTCCACGCCCTGGTAGCGGCCTGCAAAGCTGCGCAGCACGGGCGTCAGATAGGTGGATGCGTAGTCGTCCGGCACGCCCAGCCGCACGCGCCCGGACAGGTCGGGGCCGAACAGGGCCGCCTGCGCCTGGGCCTGCAGCTCCAGCATGCGCCGCGCATAGCCCAGCAGCTCCGCGCCTGCGGGCGTGAGCTGCAGATGGCGCGGGCCGCGCAGCAGCACGGGCTGGCCCAGGGCGGTCTCCAGCTTCTTGATCTGCATGCTCACGGCGGCCTGTGATCGGTGCAGCAGCGGCGCGGCAGCCGACAGCGAGCCCGCATCCACCACGGCCACCAGGGCGCGCAGCCAGTCGATCTGCAGGTCGGGGTGGTTCACGGCACGCTCCATTGATTCGAATATCGAATACTAAACCTGCAAACTATTTGCTTTACGAGAATTTCCTGCCACGAGACGATCGCGGCCATGCAAGACAGAACCCATTCCTTACAGGCCGCATCCGTAGCCTCCACCGCTCCCGCTCCCACGCCCGCCCAAGCCGCTCCCACAGCGCAGGAGACGCGCGGCCAGTGGCTGATGATCGCGGGCGGCGTGCTGCTGGGCACCGTGGGCGTATTTGTGGAAGAAGCCCGCCAGCACCCGTTGGTCACCGTGCTGTTTCGCTGCGCCTTCGGCGCGCTGGCGCTGCTGGCCTGGGGCCTGGCCACGGGCCGCATGGGGGAGTTGCGCGTGCGCGGCAGGAGCTGGCCGGTGGTGGTGGCCACCGGCGTCCTCATGGTGCTGAACTGGGCCCTGTTCTTTGCCGCCATACCGCGCACCTCCATTGGCGTGGCTACCGTCGTGTTCCACATCCAGCCGGTGTGGATCATGCTGTTCGGCACCCTGGTGCTGCGCGAGGCCGTGGCACCACGGCAGGTGGCGGCCATGCTGGCGGCGCTGCTGGGACTGGTGTTGACCACGGGGCTGCTGGGTGGCGACGCGGCGGCCTGGGGGCCGGACCATGTGTCCGGGCTGCTCATGTGCCTGGCCGGCTCGCTGTGTTATGCGGCCGTGACCATCCTGGCCAAGACCGAGAAAGTGGTCACGCCGTTTGCGCTGGCCTGGTGGCAATGCGCGGTCGGCACCGTGCTGCTGCTGTGGGTGCCGCTGGTTCATGGCTGGCCGCAGGCGCCGTCGTCCTGGGCGTGGCTGGCAGGGCTGGGCGTGCTGCACACGGGCCTGGCCTACGCCATTCTCTTTGCGGGCATGGCCCGCCTCACGCTGGGCCGCATTGCCGTGCTGCAGTACGTCTATCCGTTGACGGCCATCGTGCTGGACTGGGCCGTCTACGGGCGTGCGCTGGACACCGTGCAACTGGCCGGTGTGGGCCTGATGGCCGGGGCGCTGCTGGTGGTCAAGGCCCGACAGCTGCGATGAGCCGTGCGGGCCCTGGCATAGCGCCTACTCCTTGCCCAGCGCCTTGTACTGCTCGTACAGCTCGTCGGCCAGCCGGCGCAGGGCGCGGCCTATGGCTGCGTACTCGTACTCGTTGAGGTTGGCCAGCGAGGCACGGCCGGAAGGCCGGTCGGACCCGAAGCCACGGCCTGGCAGCAGCACGATGCCGGTCTCATCGGCCACGCGGAACAGCATGTCGCCCGTGGACGACTGCTGCACCGCCCATTGCGAGAAGGCCTCGCCATAGAGCCGGCAGGTCACGTTCTGCAGATCGATCAGCGTGTAGTAGTTGACCGAGTTGGGGTTCTCCAGCGGGGGCATGCCCAGCTCGCGGTACAGCGTGGCCTCGCGGCGGCGGATCAGTTGCTTGAGGGCCTGCTTGTAGGCGTCCGCTTCATCCATGAGCGCAAACAGCGAGAACAGCACCATCTGCACCTGCTGCGGCGTGGACAGGCCGGCCGTGTGGTTCAACGCCACCACGCGGCTGTCGGCCACCAGGCGGTCGATGAACTTGAGCGAGCGCACATCGGGTAGCAGCGAGCGGTAGCGGTGGTCCAACGCCTTCTTGGCGGACTCGGGCAACTGCGCCAGCGCATGGTCGAACACGTTGTCCTTGTGCGCCGCGATCACGCCCAGGCGCCAGCCCGTGGCCCCGAAATACTTGGAGAACGAATACACCAGCAGCGTGTTCCGGGGGCAGACCGAGAACAGGGACTGGAATTCATCGGCAAAGGTGCCGTAGACATCGTCGGTGAGGATCAGCAGGTCGGGCCGCTGCTCGGCCACGATGGCGCGCACGCGGTCCAGGCTGCGCTGGTCCATCTTCACGGACGGCGGGTTGCTGGGGTTCACGCAGAAGAAGATCTTGACGTCCGGGTCCTTGAGCTTGTCCAGCTCGGCGTCGGAGTACTGCCAGCCGTTGTCGGGGTCGGCGTGTATAGGCACTTCCTTGAGGTCGTACTGGGCCAGTTCGGGGATCTCGATATATGGCGTGAACACCGGCATGCCGATGGCCACCTTGTCGCCGGCCTTGAGCAGGCCGCTGATGCGCAGGCTCTCGAAGATATAGGCCATGGCTGCCGTGCCGCCCTCCACCGCGAACAGGTCCACCGACTCGGGCGGCACGGCGCCGCCGGCCATCTCGCGCACGATGTACTGGCGCACGACCTGCTCGCTCACGGTGAGCATGCGCGGCGGCACGGGGTAGTTGCAGCCCAGGATGCCGTCCACCATCTCGTGCAGGAAGGCGGCAGGGTCCAGCCCCAGCTGGTCACGCACATAGCTCAGCGACTTGCCCAGGAACTTGACGCCCTCCTGGTCGCGGTGCTCGGCGATGAAGCGCTCGAAGCGCCCCTCGATGCCGTCGAGCTTGGCCAGCCCGCCCACGCCCACCGTCATGTAGGAATACGACAGCTCCGACTCCGCCGCCGCGAACAGACCCAGCCGGAAGAAGGCCCGGCGCGGCGTGGTCGCCAGGAAGTTGGGATTGCCGCGCCCCGCATTGAGCATGAGGCGGTTGGCCTTGCCCGAGGCCACCTTGATCAGTTCGTCCTTGAGTTCGAACGGGCTCAAATTCGCCAGACTCCGATAATCCTTGCTCATTGCGCAGCTCCTTGTGATGGTCCTTGGTGGTCCTTGGGAATAGATCAGGGGTGTTCAGGCAAAGGCGATGACCAGCGGCCCCAGCAACGTGAGGAACACATTGGCCAGCGCATAGGTGATCGCAAACGGTGCCGTGGGAATCGAGTTGCCGGCCTTGTCCAGAATCTCGCCAAACGCCGGGTTGGCGCTGCGCGCCCCGGACAGCGAGCCCGCGAACACGGCCACGTTGTCATAGCGCAGCACGTACTTGCCGAACAGCATGGCGATCAGCAGCGGCACGATGGTCACCACCACGCCCAGCAGGAACAGCGTCAGGCCCTGCTGCATCACCGTGGTCACGGCCTGCTGGCCGGACTGCAGGCCCACCATGGCCACGAAGCCGGCCAGGCCCAGGTCGCGCAGCAGCGTGGAAGCGGCCGTGGGCATGTTGCCGAAGGTGTGCTTGCGGCTGCGCCACCAGCCGAACAGCAGGCCCGCCAGCAGGGCGCCGCCGCCGCTGCCCAGCGTAATGGGAATGGAGCCCAGGCGCAGCACCAGCAGCCCGATCAGCAGGCCCACCGTGATGCCCAGGCCGTGGAAGACAAAGTCCGTCTTGTCACTGGGCACGATGATGGGGCCCACCGACTGCGCAGCCTTCTGCACATCCTGCGGCGTGCCAAACAGCGTCACCACATCGCCCGGCATGACCATGGTGGCCGGCGCAATCGGCACCGGCGTGCCCGCGCGCATCAGCGCCACCGCGTACACACCGTGCTTGAACTCCTGCGACAGGCTGTCCAGGATGTCCTTCACGCTGCGGTTCAGGTACTGGTTGTTGGAGATGGCCACATCGCGCCGCACCATCACCACGTCCATGCCCTCGGCGCCCTGCAGCTCCTCGCCCACCGAGGCGCCCAGCGCCACCACGGCCGCACGCCGGCCCACCAGCAAGATGATGTCGCCGGCCTCCAGCGCCAGGCTGCCGTCCACGCCCACCAGCGCGTTTTTGCGCTGTATGCGCTCCACCGTCACCGTGCCGCCGTTGGCGGTGGCGCTGGCCTCCAGTTCGGCCACGGTGCGGCCTGCCTGTCCCACGCGGAAAATGCGCCCCACCAGATCCGGCACGGCCGGTGACTCGCCGGTTCCGTACACGCGCACGCCCTTGAGCAGCTCCTGCTCGGCCTGGATCGCGTCCTCGCGGATCTTGCGGCCCGTCAGCCACTGCAGCACGTTCACGCACATGATGATGGCGCCGAAGGAGCCGAAGATATAGGTCACCGCATAGCCGATGGCCACATTGGCCTGCATGCGCTGCACCTCGTCGGGCGCCAGTCCCAGCTTCTCGATGGCAGAGCCCGCCGTGCCGATGATGGCCGACTGCGTCAGCCCGCCCGCCGCCAGCCCCGCCGCCAGCCCCTTGTCCAGATGGAACACCCGGGCGATCACCACCACCGTGACCAGCCCCGACACGGCCACCACCAGGGCCATCAGGATCTCCTTGACCGACTGCCGCCCCAGCGAGCGGAAAAACTGCGGCCCGCTCTCGAAGCCCACGGCATAGATGAACAGCGCGAACAGCACCGCCTTGATGCCCGAATCAATGGTCACCCCCACTTGGCTGATCAGCACCGCCGCCAGCAGCGACCCCGCCACGCCTCCCAGCTGGAACGACCCGAACCTGAACTTGCCCACCCAGTAACCGAGCGCCAAGGCCGCGAACAGCGCGATTTCCGGAGCCTGATGAAAGATGCTTCTGAGAAAGTCCACAGCCACCTCTGCTTCTGGGTTGAGTTCCACTGCGGTGCAAGGCAACGGGGAAACGGGAACGGCTGCCCGCGAAGGGCAGGGGGCTTGCGTGCGCGTGGACCTGGGGGAAACGGTGTGTCGCTATTAGAAAATGCCTATCGATATTTGATGAATGCGGTGGTTTCCGTATTCATCAATATTCAATTGGATATGGCGTTTCCATTGGCTTGCTTGAATCAGTATCTTGTCGAAAACAGAGCCACTATTCATGACAAAAAGGAGTGGCGATGTAGGACTTGGCCGTCAGCCTGGAGGCGGCTGATGTCGTAGGTCCTGGACAGGCAGGGCTGCACGGGCCGCCCTGCGCCTGGGCAGACCCTGTGCCATTCACGCTCTTAAAAAATATCCGGCTCCGGCACAGCCCTCCCAAAACCCGTCTCCAGAAAATCAAAATCGCATCCCTCATTGGCCTGCAGGATATGGCGGCCGAACAGCCAGCCGTAGCCGCGCTCGTAGCGCGCGGGCGGGGGCGTCCAGGCGGCGCGGCGGGTGGCGAGTTCTGAGTCGCTGACTTCCAGGTGGATGCGGCGGGCGGGCACGTCCACCGTGATGCGGTCGCCCGTGCGCACCAGGGCCAGCGGCCCGCCCACGGCGGATTCGGGCGAGCAGTGCAGCAGGCAGCCGCCGTAGCTGGTGCCGCTCATTCGGGCGTCGGACAGGCGCAGCATGTCCTTCACGCCTTGCTTCAGCAGCCTGGTGGGAATGGGCAGCATGCCCCATTCGGGCATGCCCGCGCCCTTGGGGCCGGCGTTGCGCAGCACCAGGATGTCTTCGCCGTTCACATCGAGATGGGGGTCGTCCACGGCCTGCTTGAGGCTGGGGTAGTCGTCGAATACCAGGGCGCGGCCCGTGTGGCGCAGAAGGTGCGGGGCGCAGGCGCTGGGCTTGATGACCACGCCGTCCGGCGCCAGGTTGCCGCGCAGCACGGCCAGCGCCCCTTCGGCGTAGATGGGGTTGGACAGGGGGCGGATCACGTCGTCCTGGTGGACCTGGCTGCCCGCAATGTTCTCGCCCAGGGTCTTGCCGTTGACCGTCATGGCCGCAGTGTCCAGATGCGGGCGGATGCGTTCCAGCAGGGCACGCAGGCCGCCTGCATAGAAGAAATCCTCCATCAGATAGCGGTCGCCGCTGGGCCGGATGTTGGCGATCACGGGCACGCGGCGGCTGAAGGCGTCGAAGTCATCGAGGCTGACCGGATGGCCCGCGCGCCGCGACATGGCGATCAGGTGAATGATGGCGTTGGTGGAGCAGCCCATGGCCATGGCGCAGGCAATGCCGTTCTCGAAATGCGCACGCGTGAGCATGCGGGCTGGCGTGAGGTCTTCCCACACCATCTGCACGATGCGGCGGCCGCACTCGGCGCTCATGCGGATGTGGTTGGCGTCGGCGGCCGGAATGGACGAAGCGCCGGGCAGCGCCAGGCCCACGGCCTCGGCAATGCCCATCATGGTGGCCGCCGTGCCCATGGTCATGCAGGTGCCGTGGCTGCGGGCAATGCCGGCTTCCATCTCGCGCCAGGCCTGCTCGTCCAGGCGGCCGGCGCGGCGTTCGTCCCAGAACTTGAAGGCGTCCGAGCCCGAGCCCAGCACCTGCCCCTTCCAGTTGCCGCGCAGCATGGGGCCGGCCGGCAGGTAGATGAAGGGAAGACCCATGGAGATCGCCCCCATGGTCAGCCCCGGCGTGGTCTTGTCGCAGCCGCCCATGAGCACGGCGCCGTCCACCGGGTGGCTGCGCAGCAGCTCCTCCGTCTCCATGGCCAGGAAGTTGCGATAGACCATGGTCGTGGGCTTGACCATGCTTTCCGACAGCGAGATGGCCGGCAGCTCCAGCGGAAAGCCGCCCGCCTGCAGCACGCCGCGCTTGACGTCTTCCACGCGCTGCCTGAAGTGGGCATGGCACTGGTTGGCATCGCTCCAGGTGTTGACGATGGCGATCACGGGCTTGCCCATCCAGTCCTCGTAGCCATAGCCCATCTGCAGCACGCGCGAGCGGTGGCCGAAGGAGCGGAAATCATCGGGAGCAAACCAGCGTGCGCTGCGCAGGGATTCGGGGGAACGTGTCATGGTTGTGGGGCTCCTCAGTAGCTGCCGGCGGTGGATGCGGGCCCTGGCGGGTTCGCGGCCAGCGGCTCTTTCCTGAAGCGCGCCGCTGCCGCATCCAGCCCGTCGCGCAGCAAGAGCGTGTCCAGCGCCACGGCCACGAACTGCGCGCCCAGCTCCAGGCATTCGCGCGCCCGTGCCTCGTCCACCATCAGGATCCCCGGCGCCTTGCCGCAGGCGCGGATGCGGGCGATGGCCTGGTCGATGGCCCGGTTCACCACAGGGTGGCGCGCCTGGCCCGGATAACCCAGGCTGGCCGACAGGTCGGCGGGGCCGATGAAGATGCCGTCCACGCCATCGACGGCCGCAATCGCCTCTATCTGCTCCAGCGCCTCGGCCGTCTCCACCTGCACCAGCAGGCACAGCTCGTCGGCCGCACGTGCCACATAGTCGGCCGTGCGCCCGAAGTTGGCCGCGCGAGTGGAACCGCCCATGCCGCGCATGCCCTGGGGGGCATAGCGCATGGCGCGCACGGCATCCCGCGCTTGCTGCGCGTTCTGCACAAAGGGCAGCAGCAGGGACTGGGCGCCCAGGTCCAGGTAGCGCTTGATCAGCACTGCATCGTTGCAGGCGGGCCGCACCACGGCATGCACGGGCAGGGCGCCCGGTGCGGGCAGGGCGGCGGCCACGGCCTGCAGCTGGCCCAGCATCAGCGGCACGTCGGTGGGCGTGTGCTCGGTATCGAGCAGCACCCAGTCGTAGCCCGCGCCGCCGATCATCTCGCAGACAAAGGGGGAGGGAATGGTGGACCACAGGCCGATCTGCGGGCGGCCTTCGCGCAGCGCGCGCTTGAACGTATTGGCGGGCAGCATGCTCATGGGGACTCTCCTGAAGCTGTTCACTGGACCTGGATGTTTCCCTTGCGCACCACCTCGCTCCAGCGCGCCACCTCGGCGGCGATGAAGCTGGCGGCCTGGGCGGGCGTGCCCGGCGTGGGCTCGTTGCTCATGGCGGTCAGGCGGGCCATCACCTCGGGGTCGGCGAGGAGGGACTGGCAGGCCTGGTTGAGCCGCTCCACCACATCGGCCGGCATGCCCGGCGGCCCCGCCAGGCTGGTCCATGAATAGTTGACGACCTGCGGCTGGCCGGCCTCGGCCATGGTGGGCACATCGGGCAGGGCCGCCAGGCGCCGGTCGCCTGCCACGGCCAGCGCACGCAGCTTGCCCGCCTGCGCAAAGCCCACGGCCGAGGTGGCGGGCACGAACAGCAGGTCTGCCTGGCCGCCCATCACATCGGTCATGGCGGGCACATCGCCCTTGTAGGGAACGTTGTTGAAGCTCACTCCGGCCGCCTGGCGCAGCAGCTCCGTCGTCACATGGCTGGACGAGCCAATGCCCGTCAGCGCCACATTCACCGTGCCGGGGCTGGCTTGGGCCAGGGCCACCACATCGGCCACCGAAGCGACCTTCAGCCTGGGCGAGGCCAGCAGCAGCATGGGCACGCGCCCCAGCATGGCAATGTGCGTGAAATCCCGCCGCGCGTCGTACCTCACGTTGGAATTGACCAGCTGGTTGATGGCATGCGTGCCCGGCCCGCCAATCACCAGCGTGTAGCCATCGGCCCGCGCCCGCGCCACGGCCTCGGAGGCCAGCGAGCCATTCACGCCGGGCCGGTTCTCCACCACCACGGGCTGGCCCAGGCGCTGCGACAGGCGCTCTCCCACCAGCCGGCCCACCACATCGGTCTGGCCACCGGGAGGGAAGGGAATCACCAGCGTGATCGGCCTGATCGGCCAGGCAGTCTGGGCCTGGGCCGGTGCCGGGGCCAGCATCGAGGCCGGAGCCAGGGCCGCAGTCAGCAGGCGCGCCATGGCGCTGCGGCGGTTGGAGAGCGAAGGGCGCATGGTGGTCTCCTCTTGAATGATTGCGCAATCATTTCAAGCAAAGGCAGCGCTCTCCATTCGGACGTACGAGGGGAAACAATCAGACCGTGCTGATGGACATCATCGTTAACATGACCACGCAATCATCCTCAAGCCGCCTCTTCATCGCCATTCCAGGCAAAGGCCTCGCATGACCCTCCGCACCCTGCGCAACGCCAATGCGCCCACGCTCAAGGACCTGGCCCGCATTGCCGGCGTGTCGCCCATCACCGCCTCGCGCGCGCTGCACCGGCCTGAACTGGTGGCCGAGGCCACGCGGCTGCGCGTGGCGCAGGCCGTGGAGCAATCGGGCTACGTGCCCAACTCCCTGGCGGGCGGGCTGACCTCGCGCCAGACGCGGCTGGTGGCGGCCATCGTGCCCTCGGTGGGGCACTCGCTGTTTTCCGACATGCTCGATGCGCTCATCCACACCCTGGCCGCGCAGCGCTATGAAACCACGCTGGGCATCTCCAGCTATGACCCGGAGCATGAGGAAACCTGGCTGGCCGCCATGCTCAGCCGCCGCCCGGACGGCATCGTGCTCACCGGCACCGAGCACACGGCCCGCACGCGGCGCCTGCTGGTCAATGCCGACGTGCCCGTGGTCGAACTCTGGGACTACCAGCCCCATCCGCTGGACATGGTGGTCGGCTTCTCGCAGGAAGACGCAGGCCGCGCAGCCTTCCGCCACCTGGCCGCCTGCGGCTACCGGCGCCCGGCCATCCTGCGCGCCGACGACAGCCGCGCCGCCCGCCGCGCCCTGGGCTTCACCCGCGCCGCCGCGGAAGCCGGTGCCCCGGTTCCTGCGCAAATCGTCTTCTCGGAAGCCATCCCCCAATCCGGCCGTGGCCGCGATGCCCTGAGCGCCCTGCGCACCCAGGCACCGGAGGCCGATGCCGTCTTCTGCAGCTCCGATGCGCTGGCGCAAGGCGTTCTCTCCCACGCCCACGCGCTGGGCCTGCGCATGCCAGAGGAATTCGGCGTGCTGGGCTTTGGCGACCAGGCCCTGGCGCTGGACGCCTGGCCCGCCCTGTCCACCGTGCGCGTGGACGGCGCCGCCATCGGCCGCCTGGGCGCAGAGGCGCTGATTGCGCGCATGGCCGGTGGCGTGGCGGCGGCCGCGCAGGATGTGGGGTTTGAGGTGGTGGGGAGGGGGAGTACGCGGGGGCACCAGGATGCGCGCTGAACGCTAGCGTGAGGCGATGGCCGAGCTGCGCAGGAAGACCGGCTTTATCTCAGTATCAGCAAGACGCCGCGCTTGTCCATAACCGGGGCCCAGGCCCAGCAGGCCGGCGCCCAGTACCAGCCAATACTCGCCGGCAAGGCCGGGCCGGGTCCTGTTCCCCTGCCATGAGCGCGGGCGCCAGGGCGACGGCGGGCCGGCCCGGGCGCCTGCGCCAAGGGTAGGCGTATTACGACGCACAGGAAGGCGTTGGCCCGATGGCTGTACCGAGGGCCACACCGCATCCTGAAGGCGTTACGGACCAAAGCCCCACCATGAACACAGAACTGCTGGACCCCCCACGTACCGAACTGGCCGCTGGCGCAGGCACGCTTGAGTCTTCTTTCCTGCATGTGCCGCTCTACGAGCGCCTGGCCAACCATCTGCCCACCGAACATGAGCGCCAGGCTGCTGCGGACTTCCTGCACGGCGTGATCGCCGAGACCTCTTCCGATGCCGATGGCCTGCCGGACAACCCGGAGCACCTGACCGACTGGATGCGTGCCAATGTCGAGAAAGTGCACGCCCAGTACCAGGCCTACCTGGCAGAGCGCAAGGCGGGTGCGGCACGCCGCTACTTCGGCAACCGCGCCCATGCGCTGTACTTCCTGCGCAATGTGGCACCTACCAAGCTGGTGGACGGTTCCTGGCTCTACGGCCTGTGCGCGCACGCGGGCAACTCACGCATGTCAGACCTGGTCACCACCTATGTGGAAGAACTGGGCGACGGCATGGCCGACAAGAACCACGTCAAGCTCTACCGGGAGCTGCTGGCCAGGTATGGCCTTGATCCCTTGGAGGACCTGCCCGACGACCTGTACCGGCAGGGGCTGGTACAGCTGGCGTTGGGCTGGAATGCGCAGCAGTTCCTGCCCGAGATCGTGGGATTCAACCTGGGCTATGAGCAATTGCCGCTGCACCTGCTCATTACCGCCTACGAACTCAATGAACTGGGAATAGACCCCTACTACTTCACGCTGCATGTCACCGTGGATAACGCCGACACCGGCCATGCCCGGCGCGCCTGCATTGCCGCCTGGGAGAACGCGCCGCGCATTGACGATGGCGGCGAATACTGGCGCCGCGTACGCGCAGGCGCCCGGCTGGCAGACACAGGCACCAGCACGCTGGACGTGATCCGGTCGTTCGACATCGAAGCTGAGGTGGTGCGCATCCTGGCGCGCAAATCGCCTTCAGGGCATGGCGCGCACTCGGACTTCTGCAAGGTGGCCGGCCGCAGCGTCAATGACTGGCTGTCCCGTGCGCAGGACATGCCTGCCTTCTTGGCCGCGCTGGAGCAGGCACGCTGGATACAACGCAACCGGCCTGCGGAGGAAAGCCGCTTCTGGCAGCTGCTGCAGGGCGAGCGGGCAGAGATGTTCGGTGTTTTCTCTCCCTATGAGCTGCAAGTCATTCATGACTGGCTGCGGGGGCCGGCCAGTGCGGATGGCGCCTCCTTCGAATCCGTGGCCGAGCCCGGCAAACCGGCGCGGCGCATGAGCTTTCGCGTGGCCGAGCGCCTGCGCGCATCCCGTGGCGCGCGACCCGACCCGGGCCGCAGCGCGCAGGAACTGGACACCGACCTGATGCTCTTCGAGCAGCGCTACCCCACGCTCGAACCAGCAGCCCAGCATGAGTTGCTGGTACAGGCCATGTCACCGGGCCTGCACTGGACGCCCCTGGGCCTGCGCGCCACCCGCCTGTTCCTGGGCCGGTAGGCCATTCGACCCTCTTTACCTACCCGGGAAAAATCATCTGGTCATTGGGCAAGACGGGCTTGCTCTTTGACCCATTCCCGGCTTTTGCCACGCACACACCATTCTGGATTCTTTACCCAGTCCGTAAAATATATGGTGGGGTGGTTTTCCAAAATGTTGCAGCGGGTATAGCCCAGTTTTGGCATGGCATAGTATTGAAAAGGCGTAATCGCAAAAATACAAAAAAACATAATAAAAACTCCAACGGCTATGGCGGATAAAAAAATACGCGTTGGGATTTTTATAGCGTCTTCTGTACAAGGGACTGATTTTTGTATTGCAATGATAATTCCTGTGATTGAAATTATTGGCACACACAACGCAATTGGATCAAATGGTGTGATTCTTACAGATGGAGCTAGTTTATTTAAATCATTCACGGTTTGATATAGGGAATATAAAATACTCCAAATTGACATTGCTAGAAGCAGCAGAAAAAGTGGAATATTCCAGATTAGTGATTTTCTGATTTCGGTTAAATTTCTTTTGTCCATTTAAAGACTCATAAATTTTTGCGACTGATCAGGCATGGTCGGTTATTAGGAAATAATGTTTTATTTCCGGTGTTTATCGATTCTATTTAAATCTATGCCGGTAGAGGGTGCCATTAAGGCCATGGCTGGGCGTTTCGGGTCCAGTACCTGCTTCATGCGACCGCTGTTCGCTGCCGCCACCGCTGCTAAAGACTGGGCCTAGTGTTTGCGCGGAAGCCTATTGATTTCTGGGGAGCCAGCGAGGAGTTGTTCTGACACACATGCAACCACACTACGCGGATAGGTCAGAAAGATGTAGGCCTTGTGATCTGCACTTTTTTTTATGGATTTAGCTCGGGGCTACCGCCTAGACGGGCTTGCTCATTAACCCACTCCCTGCTTTTGCCGCGTACGCACCAGTCAGGGTTTTTCACCCAGTCTGAAAAATAAATATTTGGATGGCCTTCTAATATATTGCAGCGTGTATATCCTAATCTTGGCATGGCGTAATACTGAAAAGGTGTAACAACAAGAAGGCAGAAGAGCATAATTCCTCCGCCTGTGATTACAGAGATCGCAAGAATGCGCTCTGAGATTATTTGAGTGCCTGCTTTCCAGGGGACTGCTTTTTGTATCACTGATACAAGTATCGTAAATCCCATTATCGGGAAATATACCCCGACCAAATCACCAGGTGTGATTCTTACCGAGGGCGCTGAATTCTTTAAATCGGCGATTGTTTTTAGAAATGAATGTTCTGTATTCCAAATTGAGAAAAACAAAACAAATATAATTGATGGAATTCCATATATCAATGATTTTCTGACATCGGCTAGGTTGTTTGTTTTCATTTCGATATCCATCAATCTCTCCGGCTGATAGGGAGTGCCAGATTGTCTGGTTGCATCCAAAGATTCGATTTTGTTATTTATTCTTTCATGGGTGCCGTCTAATTGATCGAGGTAATGACGGTGGCACTGGTTTCTAATAGGCACCACGTCAATCAGCTTTAAAATGAAAACACCTTGAATGCCATTTCATAAAACTCGATGAGATGAATTATTTGGACATACGGGATTGCTCATTCACCCATTCCCGGCTTTTGCCACGCACACACCAAGCGGGATTCTTTACCCAGTCTGTAAAATAAATAGTGGGGTGGTCTTCCAGAATATTGCAGCGTGTATAGCCTAATTTTGGCATGGTATAGTATTGCAAAGGAGTTATTACAAGGAGACAAGTAATCATGATCACTACTCCCGTGATTGTGGTAATCGTGAAAATGCGCTCTGAGATTTTCAGAATACTTGATTTGCAAGGAATTGCTTTTTGTACAAGAAAAATAATTCCTGTGATTGACATTATTGGGAAATACGCCACAAGCAAACTGGATGGTGTAATTCTTACTGATGGAGCGGAATTTTTTAGATCAATTATTGTGTTTAGAAATGAATATTTTATGCTCCATATTGATAGTGCTGAAACCAATAGAAGGGAAGGGATGCCATGGATTAAAGATTTTCTGAATTCAGTCAAGCTATTTTTTTCCATCTTGGTATGTATTAGCATCTTCGATTTATGGGGCATAGTTGATTTTCAGATGCTTTAGATAGATTGGTGAATTCAATTTTTGTTTTTTCATGTTTTTCACTGAATTCTTCCATGCTAACATTGACGCGATATAGTCCCGAGGGTGTACTATTTGTTAGCATTTTTAATGTACTAATTACATTTCTCTTAATTTCAAAAATTTTATCGGTTTCATTTAAGACTATTCCGCTCACAAACATGGCTAACGCCATGAAAGTCAAAGGCAAAATAGCAAGAGTTGTTGCGCTGGCAGCAAACGCTCCTCCTATGCTGATACCAACCATCGTCGCCAACCCAGCCTTGACCGCCTCCACTCCAATCCCACCCACCAGGTCATGCATGGTTTTCTCGTCGTTGAAGATGAAGTCCAATGTCTCCACGCCGATGCCAACGACCAAGCTCAAGATGAAGCCCCCTCTGGCCACGCCCTGAAGGCCGCGCATGCCCAGACCCATCTGGACCATGCGGGGATGGGTGGTGAGAAAGCGCGTGCCCTGCAGCAGATTGCCGCGAAACCCGGCTCGGCCCGTGATGATGATATAGGTGCCCTTGGGAGTCGCCTTGACATAGGTGCGCGCACCGGCAAGGCGCAATGCAATCAGCGTTCTGGTGAACAGGTACGCGTCATTGGCCAGCATGGAGGCGGGGATGGTCCAGGGTTTGCCGGCGTTGGGGCTGGCCGTCTGCGTCCAATACCGGCCCAGGGCGCTTTGGGCCAGGATGGCGCGCAGGCTGGCCTCCAGGCGCGGGTCATTGCGCGACCTGTCTTGCAGGACGCCTAGGAACTCTTGCGGCGTGAGTACCACCACGTCCACCTGCTGGCTGTCCATGGCACGGGTGATCTGCCTGTTGAAGGCCTTTTCATAGCTGATATACGGGCGGGTGAGATCGGTGGATGTTGCCATGGCCTGCAAGCGAATGGTTAATGGAATGAATAAGGAAATGGTGGTTTGCCAAATGCCAGAAAAATCACAAACGCAGGCCTACCCTCGGTCCTGTGAGAAATCAGGTCCGATCAAGGTGTGAGTGTGTGAATTACGCGTTCGCAATCATTCCCAAGACCAATGTCAATCAATGGCCTGGGAATTCCGTTGTGGGAGTCCGGCTATTTGATTTCTTGGGTATCTGGAAGTCAAGCAGAAAGGCTGGTGACTGATTATTTTCAGATTATTCCTAGATGCATATACGAGATGCATGCCTTGAGTGCAGTCGATATGGATTTGGAATGGGGAAGAGGGCAGTGACAAGGCTTTGCCAGTCAGTGCAGCCATGTGCCCTGGTGGGCCCAGGCCAGCCGGCACCGCCGTGCTGCGGGCCTTTGCGGCCACAGGCACGGCGCCGTGGCGATACGGACATGAAGACCCGGTACAAGGAAACCGCGCGTAACGGGCTGGCGTTCCATATCATCGAGTGCTGCGCGGGCCTGGCGGCGCAGCACCAACGGCAACGGCCAGCCGTCATCATCCAGCCCGTTCACAACCTCGTACATCCATGACAGCCGGTGAAAGATTGAAGGCCTGGGCACGACGCATCAAGCGCGATGGCGTCACCCTGTGGTTTGCCTGCAAGAGCCCGCAGACGCCCTGGTATGCCAAGGCCCTGGGCGCCTTCGTAGTCGCCTACGCCCTGAGCCCCATCGACCTGATCCCTGACTTCATCCCCGTGCTGGGCTATGTGGATGACGTCCTGCTGCTGCCCGCGCTGATCTGGCTCACCGTGCGGCTGCTTCCCCCGGCCGTGCTGGCCGACAGCCGGCAGCAGGCCGAGGCCTGGATGCAGGCCCAGGGCCGCAAGCCCCGAAGCCATGCCGGAGTCGCCCTGGTGGTGGGGGTCTGGCTATGCGTTTGCGTGGGGGCCTCCCTTTTGCTCCGAGGGCGCTGGAGTCTTTGAGCGCGGAGCCTTGTCGGGCTGAGCGGCGGCGGGCGGGCAACACAAGGATGCGGGAGCTGTGCCTGAGCGCTGTATCATCTCGTCCAGGTGCTGAACACACCTTCACAGGCGGTCCCGCCACACTCCCGAAAGCAGTTGGACGTACTCACAGGAGGCCTTATGGCTGCTTTCCTTGCGGGCGTATCAATGCCCGAACCCTCTCCCAGTCCTTTGCATGGCCCCGTGCTTCTGGCGCATGGGCATTCCTTTGTTTCAGCTGCAAAGCGCGCTCATTGAGGAGTTGCCATGCTGTACTTTCAACTTTCCGAGCCGGAGTACAACAGCCTCCGGCGCGTGCAGGATCAGTTGGGGCTGATTTCCAGTTTGATCATTGGCGCCTACCCAGGGCATGCCTTGGAGCCGGTGACTCCTGGGCAATTGCGTGCGTTTATTCAGGCGCAGGAAGAGGCGATTGAGGGGGTGATGGGGGGAGTGAGTGAGCGCGGGGTGGTGCGGGGGACGGATTGACTGGGGTGCTGCACTGGGAGGCCACGCGTGATATGCATGGCCTTTCTAGGTGGTTTGGGACTGCTAGCGGGGTTTGGAGCATGTGGACCGTCAGTCTCTTGAGGACTGCTCTCGGCCAAGTGCTGCCGGTAGATGAGATTCAAAGCGAACACTCAACGAGGTTCGGCATCGGTGCAGACCTTGTAACAGCTCGATTTTCTCTGGAAATCAGGGCTCATTACGGCTCATCCAGCGGCGGCTGCGGAGCACCGCTCTCCGCAGCCTTCGCGAGCTAATCTTTGTTAGGAATGCGGAAATATCGAGTAAGCCGCGATAAAGGAGAGCGCTTGTAAATGCTATTGAGAGGAGCATTAGTCCGAGCAGCGCCATGCCTTGAACAAGGTTCACGGTCGCGCCATCCCAGCCATTGAGGTATGCGTAGGCCGGAATAACTACCACGACACCGGCGGCAACAGCCATGGACTTTATCAACCCCCATACGATAAGCCATAAGCTCGTGCCAATAAAGATGGGAGCAGACCCGCAGCCGGCTAGTCCACTGAAGAAACAGCTAACCAGTTGAGGGGCGACAACGATGATTACTATGGCACTAACAAGAATCATGCTGCCTTTTAGGTCGAGCGACGCCGTCAGCATGAATGAAAGGACTTTACCGAGTTGGCCATGAAACTTTCCTTGGCCATCGATCGCTCCTGATTTGCTGGCCCAGAGCGCAAGCATCCAAGAGAGCGTTATGGCAAGTCCGAAAAAGTACCAAATAACTCGAATGTCGCTTCCGTGATTTTTGGCTAGCTCCCGATTAGTGGCGACGACGAGGAATAGTGCTAGAGCAACGAAAAGCAGTCCCAAGTAGGGGGTAAGGCTTGTAAGCATGTGATGATTGTTCCGATACCTAACGCAATGTAAACCGCGCCAACCCACAGGCTATATCTGGCGCTTTCGATCTAAATTTGCACGCAAAAAAATGCTGCAAGAGGCTTGCAGCCTAGCCTTGCGGCGCGTGTAATAAATAAAAACACAGTGCCAAATTTAGCTATGAAATCCGCCGCCTCCCCTGTGTTGCGCGTCAATGGTTTTTGAATCATATCCACAAACGTATTTGTAACGAGCACTATAACCTCAGCACGGAGCAGGACTATGCACGACGGATGCGCCTGTTTGTAAATAACGGGGTTTGCGGTATCGCGAGACACATTGCGGAAATCGAGTTTTTTCAGGCTATGCTGATCAATGAGTGACGGCTTTCGTACTTCTAGCTGGATGGCGACTCTGGGTCGAAATCAGACCATCTAAAAAATCAATTCCCATCCCCCAACCCCAACCATCTCCCGAGTCCCTCGACACCCCGCACCAAACGCCGAGCATCCCCAAAACGCCTTTCCCGCAGCAGGCCCACGCTTCGCAACCCGCTGAACCATGGCTTTCCCGCATTGAGGACAGCCGGGTATTGGGGCAGCGGCCGGTTGCACTGTGTCAAAAGCAGGCTCAGTCTTGACGGGCTCGGCCACAGGCACAGGGTTCGCCAAAGGTACAGAAGTCCGGGCCTTGGTTGTTGAAGCCGCTCCTGTCTGGGCCTTTGCCTCCTTGAGCAATTTCATGAGCGCGGCGCCGTCCATGAGGTGGATATTCCTCTCCGCAGCAAACGCCACAGCTTCCTGAGTGAACCGGCCAGAAGTCACCACAAAGCCGGCAGCGGCCCCATCAGCCGCCATGACGCCATAAAGCTCGCGCACCGTAGAAACACCCACCTTGAAGGCTTTCCACTGCTTGCATTGCACCAGTGTCTTTTCGCCATTCTTCGAGAGGATCAGGTCCACGCCACCATCAGGCCCGCCGCCACCGGTTTCCTTGACGCTGTAGCCGCGCCGCCGAAATCCCTCACCCACCAGTGTTTCGAATTCCCGCCATGACATGTTCTGCAGCGCATCCGCGCTGGAGCTGGCCGAGGTGGTTTCGAACAACCGGCTACGGCGGCGCTTGCGCACGGCGGAAATGGCGGCGCCGGCCAGGCAGATGATGGGCAGGATGTATTGGCCTGCAGTGGCCAGGCCCTGCCATATGGCCGTGGTGGCCAATTGGCCGATTTGCTGCGGGCTTTGCGCTGCAGGCAGGGGACGGATGGCAATGGAGTGCAGCACCATGTAGCTGGTGAGAGCCAATGCGATGCCGGCCCACCAGGGCAGCATGGCGACCAGATCCATGAGGTCTTCTGCCGTGCTGGTCTTTCGTTTTCTTGCCACTCCCGCTCCTCCATCGTTCAAATTGCCAAACATTTTGCAACATTTATGGGTGAGGCGAATTCCTGTGCCAATGGGTACGGTGAAATCAAGAGAAATTGACACTGATGGTGTCTTCTGGTTGGCAATGAATGCGTGCAATGCGCTATTGATTGCATAGCAGGTGGTGTATGCCTGGTCTGCGAAATTCCTTGTCTTGTCATTTTGGGCAATGGACTGATCGTGCTCATTGCCATGGGTCGCGCAGGGGACAGGCGCCATTGGGTGTGAGAGAGCAGTCCGGCGGCTGTCCTTATCCCCAGTGCTGTATGAATTTGTGTCACTTGTTTGGGGGACATACAGGGCCATGGTGGCTACCTAGCATCCGGTCGACTGGAGCGCAAAAGGGGGCGGGCGATGACTGCGGTGCGGTCATTTCTTCAACGCCACCGCTTGTTTGCACACGATTCGAGGCCGAATCCGGCCTTTCACCATCAGGAGCCTTCGCCATGTCCGACGCTGCAAATTCAACGAATGCCTTCACTCCGTCTGCCGATATCTACAAGGGAATCTCCGTTCTCAGTTCAGAGGACTGGATCGGGCTGACGACGTTCTTCGAGTCTGCAGTTACCGACAATCCGACCACCACGGAGCTGATGCGCGCGATGCTGGGCATGCAGAAGCAGGATGCGTTTCAGCCGGAGTTTTCCGAAGCGGTGGAGTTGTTCGTCACGCTCAAGGGTGTCGGCCAGAAGTTCAAGGCCGATGTGCAGGACAAGATGCTGACGCTGGCCGACGATATCGTTCAGTACAACGATGTGGCGGCAACCACCTATGAGCGGTTGATCGAGCTGGTGGACCGTTTCGATCTGGAGGGGGCGCCCACCCCATCGGCGGAGCCGGCAGTGGAAGCGAAATGGAAGGCCCTGGTCAAGGTTTGGGAAAGCGATACGCCCAGCGGGCGGTCGGAGCAGATCAAGCGCAATTTCAGCAGCGCGCTGGAGCAGTTGATTGAAGACGCCAATGCGCGCTCGGTGCGTGCCTTCGCGCTGCAGAACTCCATTCTTGACAACGGCAACGGAATACTGATGCGCCTGAATGCCTGCAAGACCGCCTTCAACGGACAAAAGCAGAAGTTCACGACCACTCTGGGCGCCGAGGGTGCTGCCAACCAGAAGCTGAAGGCCGCCGTGGAGAAGCTGGAGAACGACTTGAAGGCCCTGCGCCGCAAGGAAAAGGATGAAGTCATCGTGCTGTCCACGTCTCCGGCCTATCTGGCCATTCCGCTTTTCGGGCCGCTGATTCTGGCGGGGGTGGATATCGGCGTGGGTGCGGACCTTGCGGTCACGCGAAGGAAGATTGCCGAGAAGGTCGATGAGGTGAGAACCATCCAGGCCACGATGGCCGCGAACGAGCGCTTCATCGGCTACTACAACCGAAGCAATGATCGCTTTGACAGTATCAGCAAGAGCATTGAAGACCTGGGTCCCAAGCTCAAGACGCTGGGCGAGGCATGGCGTGCGATTTCTGCCGATCTGGGCAACATACACAAGGTCTTGAGCACCACCGGCCGCAAGTCCCTGCAAGGGGAAAACTGGTTCAGCCTGACGGTGGTGCTGGGCACGGCCAAGAAGGGCTGGGCGCGTGTCGCCGGACAGGCAGACCATTTCCGCCGTTTTGGCGGCACGCCCAAGAAGGCGCAGAGCGTGGATCAACTGGTCGAGCTTGCCAGCAAGAAGGCAGCCTGAGCGATCTGCTCCGGCCTTTGTCCCACCGCTGCACAGGTGCAGTGCCTTACCTGGAATCACCCGCCATGACTTCAGCAATGACTCCCCTTGAATTGCGAACCCTGATCGATCGCTACCGTGCCGAGGGCCTGGTGCCGCCAGGGCCGCTGGTCTGCAGCGGTGGCCGGGCGCCGGACGGCAGCTTCAATCCCTTCGGCATCGTGGCCGATCTGGTGGTGGACCTGAAGGTGTTGCTGGACGAGGCCGACGCGGCTGGCCTGCAGGCGCTGGACATCCATGCCGATACCGTGGTGGTGCCCGAGGGGTTCGACAGGCGGCTTGACGGTGCGGTGCGGCGACTGACGGTGGTTGCCCGCCGCATTGTTTCCGAAGGCACGACGGTTCTGCGCATGCTGCATGACGCGGACAACGAGCTCAGCAGGGTGCGCATTTTCGTGGAAGCCGTGGAGGGCCGGTTCACGCTGTACGGCGGCCCCACGCGCGACACCCCTTATGCGCTGGAGGGGGCCTGGGACACGGTGGCGCGGCCGCAGTTCAGCAATTTCCTGTGGCAGGACAACCGGGCTGTGGTGAAGCACACCCCCGTGCCGCCCGGCCTGCTGGAGCATGGCGAGCCGATGCACAGGGTGCTGGCCGCGCTGTTTGCCCTGAGCGCCGGCATGGCGGGCAGGCCCGGCCATAGCGACCACAGCGCGGCCGAGCTGGCGTTGTGCCATGAGGCGCTGGCCTGGATCACGCGCTGGTCAGGGGTCGAGTCCGGGTTTGGCGAGTTGATCCAGGCTGCGGGTTCGCTGCAGCGTCTGCTGCCGGTCATGGGTGTTGACGGGCTGGCCAGGCCGATTCCTGATCTGAGCGCCGGCAGCTATCTGTCGCTGGCCAAGGCCCGGCAGGAGGTGATGGCGGCCATGGAGGCCCACCTGCGCAGCCTGCGCGCCAGCGGCGAGCTGGCAGGTGCCGTGGGCAGCGTTGCGCAGGCGTTTGCCGACCGGGATACCTTGGACCTCAAGACGCTGGAGGCACGTTGCACCGAGCTGGAGCAGCGGTTGATTCAGCAGATCGAGGCCCTGGACCGCGCCGCACGCACGGTGCGCCAGGAGGAGCTTGAAGCGGAACTTGCCGCCATGCGGCTCAAGCTTGAAAGCGACGTTGCCCAGATCGTGCGCACCGTGAAGATGAGCCTGGAAATCGCCTTTGGCGTCATTGCGGTCGCGGGCAGCGTGGCGGCCCTGTGCGTGGGCGTGCCGCCCGACCCGAAGGCGCTGACCGAGACCGGTCAGAAAGGCGTGCTCGGCCTGAAGGATTTGTACGGGCAGGCCAAGACGCTTGGCGGCAGCATAGACGGCCCGCTCAAGGCGCTGAAGGCGCTGGGCCAGTCGTTTGCCATTCCGCTGCAATGGGCCAGGCACAACTCCAGCACGCTCAAGAATCTGGTGGATCCCGCCAAGGGCGCATTGAATGCGGTGCTGCCGGTGATCCGTGGGCCGCTGGGCGGGCTGGATGTCGAGGGGATTTCCCGAGAGCTGGGCGACACCATGCGTGCACTTGCGCTCATGCCGGATGCCAATGAAGCCAAGGCCGCCTGGACGGTGCTGGAAAACGATGCCGTCAACCGGCTGGATCTGGTGCTTGCCACGGAAGGCACCGAGGCGGCCGTGCGCAACGCCGCCAACACCCTCAAGACACAGGTGCAGAAGGTGGCCGTCTATGGCCGCCTGCTGGCAGAGCAAAGCGCATCCAAGAATGCCATTGCCCGTGAGCTTGCCACGCTCAAGCTGGAATACGTTGCGGTGATCGGCAAGCGCAAGCGCCTGCAGGCGCTGGAGCAGCAGGCGCTGACAGAGCTGGAGCGCAGCGCGCGGCTGCAGGGGGAAATCACCCTCAGGGCAGAAAGTGCGCGCCGCGGCTTCTTCGTGGACTGCTTCGGTGTCCGCGCCGCACAGGCCTACGAGACAGGCAAGCAGCCCGGCCACCGTCTGTCGATGCCGGGCACGGCCGCTGCCATGGCAGATGCACACGCCACCCTGCTGGCAGACCACGCCAGCGCGCAGGCGGCCAATGCCAGGACCAAAGGGGATCTGCGGCGGGAATTGCGGGTCACTGACGCCGCGCTGCTGCAGCAGCTGGCGCATGGGCAGCCCATCAGCCTGTCCATTGCCACCAGCCATCCGGCACTGGCCAGCTACCGCCGCATCCGCCTTTCGTCGGTGCAGGCCTGGCTGGAGTTTGCCGATGCCTCGGCCCAGCGCATCAATATCGACATGGTGACCGGCAGCGACTTTCACGACAGCACGGGCAGCGGGGACGAGAGGCTTTTCTGCTCGCCCCTGAAGATCAACTTCACGTACGCCGGCGACCAGATCGAGTTCTCGCAGCATCTGGGAGACGTCTGCCCGACGCCGTTCACGACCTGGCTGATCGAAGTGCTGGAGCCCCGACAGATGCCGGCAGCGCCTCGGGCCCTGCGCCTGTTGATGGCCGGCACTGCTGCCAGATGACCCGGCTTCTGTGGCTGCCCGCCGCTGCCACGGCGCTGTGCTGCGGTGGCGCTCTGGCATCAAGCTGCCGCGTCGAAGCCGAGCCCGCGCGTGAGCCAGTCGAACGGCAGGTATGGACCGATATCGCCGAGTTCTCGTTCCTGACCGGGCTTGATCTTGACGATGCCAGCGGCCGCATGACGCTGGTAAGGAGCCTGGAGAGCATGCCGTCGTTCCCTACGCTGAAGGCGGCATCGGCCGCTTGGGGCACGCTGCGTGCCCGTATCGACGGGCTGGCCGATACGGTGCAAAAGCTGGGGCAGGCCGTGGGGCGTTTGCAGCAACTGTGCGACCAGCTGGAAGCCGTTTCGCTGGCCCCCGACGCCCCGCTGGACGAGGCCCGGTGGAATGCGGGTGTCGCAGCCGTCGAGACGGAGATGGATACGGCCATTGCGGCGGCTGCACCCGTCGTGGCGCAACTGGAAAGTCATGCCTCGCTGCTTCGCGTGGCCGCCGCGCACCATGCCAGGCAGCCGCCACCGGCAAACGCGGTGGTCCGCCTTGGGCCCGCGCCGCAGGCGATGGCAACGGAATTCAGCACCCTGGCGTTGCGCTGGCGGGCCGTGGCCTCCGACCTTGCAAATGCTCGCCGCATCTTGCCGGTGAGGCCGGTGCGTGGTTCATCCGCGCCCTTGATCGCCATGACGGCCGCCATGCGGGAACTGGAACGGATCTCCGCCGAGGCGCACGCGCTCTCGGCCCAGCGGCTCAGCAATGCGGAATTTCGGCGCTACGAGACGGGCGACTACCTGTACGACCAATGCCCCATGCTCAAGGACAGCCAATGGGTCGGGCTGCAGAACCTGTATTGGAGTGAAAGGCGCAACGCGGTAGCGCTGCTGCAGGGCACGGGCCTTGTGTCGCCCCCCGGGCTGTACAACGTCAAGCCATGGCAGATTTCCGTTCCGGCCATGATTCTGGGCGCCGACAGATGGAGATTCATACGCACCGGCAAGGGCTACTGGCTTGTCCAGAATGCGGCGTTCGGACCGGGCACCATGGCGCTCGATGTCACCAGCGTGGCGGGGAAACCGTACCTTGAACTGAAGATGACGGCGTCGGCGGGAGACTCCCCACGCTTCAGCGGCCAGCAATGGCGCTGTGCGCCCAGCGCCCTGCCGGGCCAGTTCCATCTCTACAACCGCTTCCTGTCGGATGCCGTCGTGCTGGATACGGCCAATGACAATGGGATTGCCGTTATGCTGCCGGCCACCAGCCGCTCCTCTGGCCAGTATTGGCGCGTGATCGAGCGGTAAGAGGTACTTGGGGCAGGACCCCCTTGATCTCAACCGCACTTGAGGTTGCATGCTCCAGGCTTCTCGTCGCCATGGCACTGCGCCATGGCCGGCGCAGACCCCTGCAACCAAGAAGCATCCATGCCCCATCAAGATTCCCTCACGCTGGACGATCAGGTCCGGCCGACGACCACCGAGAGCTGGTCCATCCTGTCCTCCCCCTACCGCATGACGACGATCGGCATCGTCTCGCTGGTGGCCTTGATTGCCTTTGAGGCCCTGGCCGTGGCCACCGCCATGCCGGCGGTGGCCCGCGCGCTCGATGGGGTGCCGCTGTATGCGGTTGCCTTTGGCGTGACCCTGGCCACCAGCGTGGTGGGCATGACGGTGGCCGGCGGCTGGTGCGACGCGCGCGGGCCGGCGGCGCCGCTGTGGTCTGGCATGGCGTGTTTTGTGGCGGGGCTGCTGCTGGCGGGCTTTGCGCCTTCCATGCCGGTGTTTCTGGCGGGGCGGCTGGTTCAGGGGCTGGGGGCCGGTGGCATGTCGGTGGCGCTGTATGTGCTGGTGGGCCGGCGGTATCCCGAGGCACTGCGGCGGCGCATTTTTGCGGCGTTTGCCACGGCCTGGGTGGTGCCCGCGCTGGTGGGGCCGGCGTTGAGCGGCCTGGTGGTGGAGCACCTGGGCTGGCGATGGGTGTTCCTGGGCGTGCCCCTGCTGGCCTTGCCGGCCGGGGCGATGCTGCGCCCGGCGCTCCAGGGCCTGGGCGGCCATGGCCAGGGCATGCAGGGCGGTGTGCGGCGCGGGCTGTGGGCCCTGGGCGCGGCCACGGGCATCTGCCTTCTGTATGTGGGCGGGCAGAGGCAATCGGCGGGCGCCTTGGGGGCGGTGGCGGTGGCCGCGGCCTTGTCGCTGGTCTGCACCTGGAAGCTCTTGCCGGCCGGCACGCTGCGCGCCGGGCGCGGGCTGCCCAGCGTGATCGCCTTGCGCGGTCTGGTGTTTGCAGCATTCTTCGGGGCCGAGGCGTTTCTGCCGCTGGTGCTTGCGCGCGAGCACGGGCTGTCAGCGCCCATGGCGGGGCTGGTGCTGAGCGCGGGTGCGCTGGGCTGGTGTTCCGCCTCCTGGTACCAGGGACACAGCCGCAACGGCTGGAGCCGTCACCGCTTCCTGCGCGTGGGCACCAGCGCGGTGCTGGCGGGCGTGCTGCTGACGGCATCGGTGGCCTGGCCGGCCGTGCCCGTGTGGGTGGCGGTGGTGGGCTGGATCGTGTCGGGGCTGGGCATGGGCCTGCTCTCGGCAAGCCTGTCGGTGCTCACGCTGTCCATGTCCGCGCCCGGCGAGCAGGGCGCCAACAGCTCGGCCCTGCAGCTGTGCGAGGCCATTGCCGTGGCAGCCACCCTGGCGATTGGTGGATCGCTGTTCGCGGCCTTGCTGGAGACTTCGGCCCATGCGGCCTATCTGGCGAATTTTGGGGTTGCGGCCGGGGCGGCGGTGCTGGCGGCGGTGATCGTGGGGCGAACGGATACGCGGCAGGTGTTTGTGGGGTGAGGGGGCAGGAGGCTGATCCAGCCGCAGGAGTGGGTATCCACAGTCTTTTTAGTGCCATGGGGTGGCGGGGCCTGGGCTCGGGTTTAGCGCAGGCACCGCTGCGCGGACGGGGTGCCGATCACTCACGCGATTGAGCGGCAGAAGGAGCGACAAACCGTGGGCTATCATCATCCGTCAGGTCCATCCGCGTAACAGCCGTCTGTTGCGCTGGCAGTGCGGCCTGCAACGTCTGGAGAGCGGCTATGACCACCACTACGCACTATGAGAACGCCAATTTTCTGCGTGAACTTGCGGAGAACCTGCCACGTATCCTCCCCACCAGTGGCTCCGACAAGATGGAGCTGCTGCAGCGCCTGGCGGATGAGGAACTGGCCCAGGCGGAATATGACGATTGGGTGCGCGCGAAGGTGGCAGCCGCCCGTTCGGACAAACAGACCGGGATGAGTACGGATCAGGTGCGGCAACTCCTGCGGGATCGTGCCGAGGAGTTGCGTGGTGGCGCATAGGGTCGACTGGCGTCCGCCTGCAATTGAGGATATGCGGGCGCTTTTTGAATATTTGCTCGAGCATGCTTCGCTGTGGGACGCGGAGAACGTCACGGAGCAAGTGCTGCGCTCCACAGACCGCCTTGCCGAGTTTCCGCGTTTGTATGAAGCTGATCCGCGCTATGGCGATGGTGTCCGCCGCGTCAGTGTTGCCGGTCAGAACCTTTTGTATGAGGTGGATGACCAGGCGCAAACTGTCAATATCCTCGCCGTAGTGGGGCAACGCCAGCAACCTCGGCTGAAGAAGTGCTGATCGCCCGAGCGGGGTCGGCAATGCACCCGGCCGACTGGGTGCCGCATTCGTCCGTCCCGTCTGTTCACCGCAATTTGAAGATGGCCTTGTTCGTGTCGAATAGGGAGGAATGGCCCGGGACAGGGTCGTCGATTCTGTCTCTGTAGGACGTGCGCGCAGGGGCTGGCGCGCCCCGGGACCACGCCTTGCCCCCTGGCGCCTGTGCTGTGATGGCGGCTTGTCCAACCAACGCACAGGAGAAACACATGTCCGAGAAAACCGCTTCCGTCCATTGGGAAGGTGCAGGCAAGACCGGCCAGGGCCGCATCAGCACGGAGACCGGCGCGCTCAAGGACCATCCCTACGGGTTCGGCAGCCGCTTCGGGGATGACCGCAAGGGAACGAATCCCGAGGAGATCGTGGGCGCCGCGCATGCGGCGTGTTTCACGATGGCCTTTGCCTTTGCCTGCGAGAAGGCGGGCATCGCCACCGAGATGCTGGACACCACGGCCAAGGTCCGGCTTGCCAAGGATGGCGAGGGCTTCAAGATCGACCGCATTGCCCTCACGCTGCAGGCCAAGGTGCCCGGTATCGACGATGCGCAGTTCCAGAAAATCGCCCAGGAGGCCAAGTCCCAGTGCCCGCTGTCCAAGGCGCTGGCAGGCGTGCCCGAGGTGACCCTGGTGGCCACGCTGCTGCCTTGAACGCGCAGGCCCTTTGGGCCTTTGCCGCGTGGTGACGCTGCCTCAATCCTCCAGTACCAGCCTTCCCCGCATGGGCAGCGCATGCGAGGGATACGAGCAGAAGTAGGTATAGCTCTCGCCCTTTTGCAGGCGCGCCACGGGGAAGGTGACCGCGGCATGCTCGCCGCCCGACAGCATTTGCGTGGCGGCGATGACGCGTGCGTCGGCGTGGTCCACCCATGCCCGCTCGGGACCGGCGCGCAGGCCGTCGGCGATCACGGCGTCGATGTCGGCGCTGCGGGCCAGCACCCAGTTGTGGCCGGCTTCCTGCCAGGGCTTCCTGCCGGTGTGGACCAGGTGGACGGTGAAGTTCTCGCAGCGCGCGCTGACGCGGATTTCCGCCAGGCTGAAGCGTTTGCCGGGCTGGCCTTCAATGGTGGTTTCGCAGGCGGGATGTGCCACGCTGGACGCGGGCGTGGCGTGGGCATGCTGGGCCTGGGCGTTCATGCAGAAGGCGGCCAGCAAGGCAGCGGCGGCGGTGATGCGGGTATGCATTCGGAAGCTCCAAAAAAAGCGGATGGATCTGGAATCGGGGACCGGGCTCAGGCCGCAGGCGTCAGCCCGTCCACGATGACCTGGGGAAGGCCCTGGGAGCAGGGCTCCACCCGGGCCTGCACGCCGTAGACGCGGGCCAGTAGGGCGGGGGTGATGGCCTGGGCGGGCGGGCCGTCGGCCAGCAGCTGGCCTTGCTTGAGCACGATGACGCGGTCGGCGTGGCGCAGGGCGGCGCCCAGGTCGTGCAGCACGACCAGGGTGGTCATGCCGTGGCGGCGCGTTTGCTCGCGCACCAGCTGCATGACGTGGAACTGGTGGTTGAGGTCCAGGGCGGACAGGGGTTCGTCCAGCAGCAGCACGCGCGGTTCGCGGATCAGGGCCTGGGCCAGGCCTGCAAGCTGGGACTGGCCGCCAGACAGCTCATCCAGATGGCGCATGGCCAGGTGGGCGATGCCCAGGTGCTCAAGCAGGGCGGCAGCCTGGGTGACCGCATCCGGGGAGGCGGCCTGCTGCGGGCGCGTGGTGTGTGGCGAGGCCTTTCGCGCGGCCAGCAGTGATTCGATGACGCGCAGGTGCACGGCGGCCGGCAGGGCCTGGGGCAGGTAGACGATGCGGCGCGCGCGCTCGGCCAGGCTGGCGTGCTGCAGTTCCTGGCCTTCCAGCGTGATGCTGCCCTGGGCGCGCACCAGGCCGGCCAGGGCACGCAGCAGGGTGGACTTGCCGCTGCCGTTGGGCCCCAGCACCACGGTGAGGGTGCCTGCGCGCAGCGGGGCGATGTCCAGCGATTCGATGACGCGTCGGCGCCCGTAGGCGACGCTGAGACCCTCGATCTGCAGACCATCTTGCGTGAGAGGTGGCAGGTAGGTGGGTGCGAAGTGCGGGGTATTCAGGGAGGTGTTCAGGGTGGTGCTCATGTCCGCCCCCGCGTGCGCAGCACGATGGCCAGGAAGAAGGGAATGCCCACCAGCGAGGTGACGATGCCCACCGGGATGATGACGCCGGGGATCAGCGTCTTGGACGCCACCGAGGCCAGCGACAGCACCAGCGCGCCGACCAGGGCGGCTGCAGGCAGGTAGAAGCGGTGGTCATCTCCCACCATGCGGCGCGCGATGTGCGGTGCCACCAGGCCGATGAAGCCGATGCTGCCCACAAAGGCCACGGACAGCGCGGCCAGCAGGCTGATGCGCAGCAGGGCGCCCAGGCGCAGTCGGCGCACGTCCACGCCAAAGCTGGCGGCACGGTCCTCGCCCAGGCGCAAGGCGGTGAGGCGCCAGGCGTTGAGCAGCGAGAACGGCAGCACCAGGGCCAGCGCGGCGGCCAGACCGGCCACCTTGGGCCAGGTGGCGCGCGAGAGGCTTCCCATGGTCCAGAAGACCAGGCCCTGCAGTGCCTCGGCCGTGGCCACGAACTGCAGCAGCGAGACCAGGGCGTTGAAGCTGAACACCAGGGCAATGCCGAACAGCACCACGCCCGATGCGCTCATGCCGCCCCAGCGCGCCACCAGGTCCAGCAGCAGGGCCGAGGCCATGGCGAACAGGAAGGCGTTGGCAGGCACGGCCCAGGCCGTGGGCACGCCGGGCAGGCTCCAGTCCAGCACGATGGCCAGGGCCGCGCCAAAGGCGGCGGCCGAGGACAGGCCCAGCGTGAACGGGCTGGCCAGCGGGTTGGCCAGCACGGTCTGCATCTCGGCGCCGGCCAGGCCCAGGGACAGGCCCACGGCCACGGCCATCAAGGCGTAGGGCAGGCGAATGTCCCAGACGATGACGCGCAGCGCAGGCGGGGCCTGGTCGGCATGGCCCAGGGTGGCGATCAACTGGTCCAGCGCCAGCCCGGAGGGGCCGGTGGTGAAGTCCAGCAGCAGCGCGCCCACGATGGCCGCAGCCAGCAGGGCCAGCACCAGCACGCGCAGGGCGGTCAGGCGCCGGTAGCCCCTGGCCAGCGGTGCTGCATTGGCGGCCGGGCTGGCGAGCTCCACGGGCAGGTCGGCGGCCATGTTCATCGCGCGGCTCCGCTGGCCGCTGTGGCCGCTGCCTTGGCAGGCGCATCGCCCCAGAAGGCGCCGTGCATGGGCAGGGCGGGCAGGAAGCGGCGGTTGATCTCGTCCAGTGTGGCCTGGGGGTCGATGTCGCCAAAGCGTTCTGGGTAGAACCACTTGGCCATGGCCTCGATGGCCAGGATGTTGGTGGGCGCGTCGTAGAAGTTGTGCCACAGGCCGTGGGCGCGGCCCTGGCGAACGGCGCCCAGCACCTCGAAACCGGGGCGCGCGGTCAGCGCCTGCAGGCTGGCCGAGAGGTCGGCCGGTGCCACGCCGCTGCCGGCCTTGAGCATGAGGCGGTTGCTCTGCGGGCGGCTGCCGGTGGCGATGTAGACCTCGGGGTCGGCGGCGATCAGGGCTTCCTGGTGCATGTCGCCGATGGCGCCGGGCACCTTGCCGGCCGCGACGTTGATGCCGCCGGCCGCCTCGATGAATTCGCCCATGTTGCCCTTGCCCACGGTGTGGCAGCAGCCGTCCCAGACGCCGGCCAGCAGCTCGGCGAAGACGCGCGGGCGCTGGCTGGTGGGAATGCCCTCCACCCGCTGGCGCACCTGCTGCAGGTGCTGCTCGTAGAAGCGCGCATAGGCCTCGGCCTGTTCCTCGCGGTGCACGGCCTTGCCCAGGATGCGCATGCTGGCCAGGGTGTTGCGCACGGGCTGGGCGCGAAAGTCGATGAAGACCACGGGCACGCCGGCCTTCTTGAGATCGTTGACCAGGCCGCTCTGGCGCCCCGGCCCATGTCCGCCCAGGCCGAAGATGGCGATGTCGGGCCGGGTGGAGACCGATTGCTCGGCACTGACGCTGTCTTCCGAGGTGCGGCCGATGACCGGGATGCGGTCTATGGCCGGGAAGCGGCGCCGGTAGTCGGCATAGCCGTTGGGGTCGGCGAAGGGCAGCTCGCCCTGCCAGCCGGCGATGCGGGCCAGCGGCCGATCACCCTCGATCAGGGCCAGGGCGTAGAGGAAGCGGCCCTCGCCCAGCAGGATGCGGTCCACGTTGGCGGGGATTTCGACCGTGCGGCCGACGATGTCGACCACGGTGGCGGCCGGTGCATTGGCAGCGGTGCCGGCAGGCGAGGCCGCAAGCGCGGAGGCGGACAGCAGGGCGGCGGCGCAGGCTGCGGCCAGCGCCAGCAGGGCGCGGCGTGTGGGGAGACGTTGGATGGATGTCATGGTATGGCCCCGGCTCAGAAGGACAGGTCCAGGCCCGCCGTGTAGGTGCGGCCCGCGCCCGGCACGCCGTAGAGCTGAAAGCCGTCCAGCGAGGCGCCGATGCGGCTCCAGTAGAAGCGGTTGGTGAGGTTGTTGATGTTGAAGCGGGCCGTGAGCTGGCGGTTGATGCGCCAGCTCAGCGCCAGGTTCTGCACGAAGTAGCTGGGCGCTTTTTCGTGGTCGGCCACATAGATGGGGTGCACGCCGTTGGGGCCGTTGACGGTGCTCGACGTATTGTTCTGGCCGCCCACCATGACGTTGTCCGTGTATCGGCGCTCACCCACGTACTGCGCGCCCCAGCTCAGGGTGACGGCGGGCGTGACCAGGAAGGAGGTCCAGACGCTGCCGCTCCAGTCGGGCACGTTCCTGGCCTCGGCACCTTCGTTCGCGCCCTTGGTGAGGCGGCTATTCAAGTGGGACAGGCCGGCGTACACCGACCAGCGCGACGTGATCTCGCCTTGGGCGCCCAGCTCGAAACCCTGCACCCGCTTGGCGGGCAGGGCGCGCACGGGCGAGACGCTGTCGGGGCTGTACTCCCACGATTCACTCAGCTCGGTGCGGAACACGGCGCCGGTCAGCGACAGGCGCCCGCCCAGCACGTCCCACTTGCTGCCCGCCTCCCAGGTGCGCGACAGGGCCGGCGCATAGGCCAGCTGGGCGGCCGTGCCGTAGACGCCGTTGTTGGTGGTCACGCCCATGGCCGAGGGCTGGGCCGCGCGGCTGTAGGAGACATAGATGGAGCCCTCGCTGGCCGGCTTGTAGACCAGGCCCAGGCGGCCGCTGAGCGCGCCGTCCGTGCGGCTGGCGCCGCCGTTGTTCGCCTGCCAGCGGTCGTAGCGCAGCGCCGTCTGGGCCTGCCAGCGCGGCGAGAAGGTGATGGTGTCGTTCACATACACGCCCGCGTTCTGCACCGTGGCGCGCGCACTGCCCGCGCCCACCACCGTGGGCGTGCCCGGGAAGATGGTGGCCGGGTTGGCCATGTCGAAGCCCAGCGTGCCCGTGGGCAGGTCCATGCTGCGCTCGCGGTCGCCATAGGTCTCGCGGTACAGCTCCAGCCCTGCCGTGAGGTCGTGCTTGAAACCTGCCGTCTCGAAACTGGTGCGCACATCGGTCTGGTTGTTGGCGATGGTGTAGCGCTTGGACACTGGCACCGAGGCCAGGCGCAGCGAGGCATTGGCGCCCGCCGTGTCCACCAGGCCGTAGTCGCCATAGGACAGGATGCCGCCCGGCGCCGTCACCAGCCCGCCCAGGCCCACATAGCCCAGCGAGTTCTTGCTGCTGCCGCTGTTGAAGCGCGCGGGCGCCAGCACGCTCCAGTTGTCCGAGCGCTCGTAGCGGAACTGGTTGCGCACCGTGGTCGTGGGCGAGAGGTCATGCTCCACGCGGGCCGTCACCATATCCGTGCGCGACTGCTGGGTGTAGAGGTTGGAGGCGCCGTACCAGGCATTGCGCGGCACGCCCGGCATCACCTGGCCGCCCGTGCCGCGCTGAATGGGCAGGCCGCCATCGGGCGTGTTGTCGTCCACCTGGTGGAAGACGTTGACCACGGTGCGCGTGGAAGTGCCCAGGCCGTGGGCGAACGAGGCTGCCACGCCGTAGCGGTCGTAGTCCACCCCGTTGCGGCCGGCCACGTCGTTCTGGTGCTTCATGAGGTTCAGGCGCACGGCGCCGGTCTCGCCCACGCTGCGGTTCAGGTCGGCCGTGGCGCGGCGGTAGCCATCGCTGCCCACGCCCACCGAGCTGTTGTAGAACGTGTCGCGCCTGGCTTCCTTGCTGACCAGATTGACGCTGCCGCCCACGGCGGACACGCCCGACTCCACCGAGCCCGTGCCCTTGTAGACCTCGGCCTGCTCCAGGTTGAAGGTGTCGGTGCGGCTGGCCATGCCGCCGTCGCGCACGCCGTCGATGGTGATGGCCTGCTCGGCCGAGAAGCCCCGGATGGTGAAGAAATCTCCCCAGCCCAGATTGCCCTCGCCCGAGGTGAAGGTGATGCCGGGCACGTTCTGCAGCACCTCCTGCAGGCTCTGGGCGTTTTGCTCGCGGATCAGCTCGGCCGGCACCACGCTGATGCTTTGTGGCGTGTCGCGCAGCGGCTGGGTGAGCTTGGGCGACTGCACGGCGGCGGGCTGGTAGGCCGGCGCCTCACGCGTGGAGCGGACCTCGACCGTGCCCAGGGGCGATGCCGGAGCGGCCGCAGTCTGGGCCACGGCCAGGGTGGAGAAGGCGCCCAGCGTCAGCGCAAGGCTGGTGGACAGGGCCGGAGGGAAACTGCTGGAGTGCTGAGAAGACATGGCGACGAATCACTAGAATGAAAATCGTTCTTATTGACGAGCAGGACTCTAGTGACGCGACAGCGCAGACAGGCCAGCGGCCGCCGGGCAAATGCAATGCTCCATTGCACAGGCCGCCGCCACAACATTCCATTACAAAACGCCGTGCGCCAATGCAATCCATGAGCGCACCAGCCGCCGCATCCCCGGCCGCCCAGGGGCCGCGCATCCTGGTGGTGGACGACGATCCCGACATCCGCGAGCTGCTGTGCGACTACCTGCGCGCCTCGGGCATGCGCCCGGCCGCCGTGGGTGACGGCCAGGCCATGTGGGACTGGCTGGGCCGGCATGCGGCCGACCTCATCGTGCTGGACCTGATGCTGCCCGGCACCGACGGCCTGGCCCTGTGCCGCAGCCTGCGCGAACGCACCCACATCCCCGTGGTCATGCTCACGGCGCGCGGCGCCTTGCTGGACCGCATCCTGGGCCTGGAGATGGGGGCCGACGACTACCTGCCCAAGCCCTTCGATCCGCGCGAGCTGCTGGCGCGCATCAAGGTGGTGCTGCGCCGCGTGGCCCAGGCACCGGCGCCGGCCAGCGAGCCGGAGCATCTGCCCGTGCTGCGCTTTGCCGGCTGGACGCTGGACATGCGCGCGCGCGAGCTGCGCTCGCCCCAGGCCGTGCTGGTGCCGCTGGCCCAGTCCGACTACCGCGTGCTCTGCGCCCTGGCCAGCAACCCGCACCGCACGCTGAGCCGCGACTACCTGGCCGACCATGTGTTCGGCCGCGAGCGCCAGGCCCAGGACCGCGCCATCGACGTCTGCGTCAGCCGACTGCGCCAGCACCTGGAAGACCCCGCGCGCCAGGCCAGCCTGATCCGCACCGTGCGCAACGCCGGCTACGTGCTGACCTGCGACGTGGTGCCGCAGGCATCGTGATGGCTTGGATGCAGGCCGGCGCGCTGCTGCGGCGCCTGTGGCCGCAGACGCTGTCCGGGCGCGTGGCCCTGATCCTTGTGGCCGGCATGCTGGCGGCCCAGGCGCTGACGGGCACCATCTGGTGGGAAAGCCGGCGCAGCCAGCTGCTGGAGGTGCCGCTGCGCCTGCTGGGCGCGCGCGCCGCCGATTCGCTGCTGCTGCTGTCCTCCCTGCCGCCCGAGGCGCGGGCCGCTGCCGTGGGCACGCTGAGCACGCAGGGCTACCAGCTGACCCTGATCGATGCGGCCCGCGCACGGCGCCTGATGGAGGACCTGGCGTCCGCTCCCGCCGATGCGGCCGACGCCATGGCCGGCGATCTGCTGGCCGATGTGCTGGCACGGCGCGTGGGCGCGGCCGTGCCGTTCCACCTGCTGGCGCTGGAGCTGCACGGCGGCGCGGAAACCCTGCTCACCGCCCATGAGCCCGAAGCCCATGTGCGCATGCTGCTGGGCCTGGGCAACGGCCAGTGGCTGCAGGTGCAGGCCGTGGAGGGAGAGGCCGGCTACCCCGTCAGGCCCTACTGGGCGCTGGCCGACTACGTGCTGCGCATCTATCTGCTGCGCATCATCGTGGTGGTTGTGGTGGCTCTGCTGGCCGTGCGCCTGGCCATGCGTCCGCTGGCGCGCATGGCCAGCGCCGCCGACGCGCTGGGCAAGGACCTCAAAAGCCCGCCCCTGCCGCTGGACGGCCCGCGCGAGGTGCGCCAGGCGGCCCAGGCCTTCAATGCCATGCAGCAGCGCATTGCCGATGGCGTGGCCGAGCGCACGCGTTTCTTTGCAGCCGTCTCGCACGACCTGCGCACGCCCATCACGCGGCTGCGCCTGCGCTCGGAGATGCTGGAGCCCGAAGCCCTGCGCGACAAATTCCGCCGCGATCTGCAGGAGATGGAGGCCATGGTCACCGCCACGCTGGACATGCTCACCGGCGCCGATGCGCGCGGCGAGCGCCAGGCGCTGGACATCAACGCCCTGGTGCAGGGCGTGGCCCAGGACCTGGGCGAGGCGCATGGAGTGCACATCCCCATCACGGGCCGCGCGCTGCGCCCGCTCGATTGCTATCCCCACAGCCTGCGCCGCTGCCTGCAGAACCTGCTGGAGAACGCGCTGCGCTATGGCCGCGACGCCGAACTGCGCATCAGCGACAGCGACGATTTGCTGCGCATCGACGTGCTGGACCAGGGGCCGGGCATTGCTCAGGAGCAACTGGCCCAGGTGCTGGAGCCGTTCTACCGCATGGAGGCCTCGCGCAACGCGGGCTCTGGCGGGTTTGGCCTGGGCCTGTCCATTGCCGATGCCGTGGCCAAGGCGCACGGCGGGCGCATTGTGCTGGGCAACCGGGAGGGGGGCGGGCTGGAGGCGGTGCTGGAGCTGCCGCGCAAGACTCCTGCCCGCTGATCAATCCTGGGCTGTGAAGCCTTTGCCGCAATCGCCGCAGATCAGGTTCAGCCCCGGCTTGCCCCAGACATTGACGGGCGCGGCGCAGCCGCCGCACCGGTACTTGACGCGCAGGGACTTGTTGACGGGCTGAACCATGGTCTCGCCGGTGGTGGAGCCCGGCACAGCCACCGAGGTGCCCACGGGCCGCACGGCTTCGGCCAGGGCGGGCACGGAGGACATGGGCGGCTGGGTGCCCTGCATGCCCTGGATCTGCGTGGCCATGCTCCACTGGCCCGTGACCACATGCTCGATGGCCGGGAAGCGGTCGTACCAGCTCAGTTGGAAGCGCGTGGTCAGCAACTGCTCGCAGGCCGCGAGGAAGGGGCCGCCCGCAATGGCGTAGTCGGCCATCATGTCGCCCGTGCGCCGCCCGCCGGGCCGGCCCGTGGACGAGGGCATGAGGCCCAGCGATTCCAGCTTGTCCGCCCATTCCTCGTTGTGATACCGCGCGCGGCCCGGCTTGCCGAAGTGGTGCTGCCACAGGTGCGTCATCTCATGCACCAGGGTCTGCAGCGTCTCGATGATGGGCACGGCCGCGAAGTAGGCGGGATTGAGGGCAATCTCGTCCGTGGTGCTGCCATCCAGCGACGCAAAGCGCGCCGCAGAGAAGTAACCGCAGGTGCGTTTCTCGCGCTGCAGCGTGATCAGGCAATGGGGCAGGGCATCGTCGAACAGGCGCTGGTTGAAGTGCTCGTATGCCTGCTGCAACTCGGAATAGGTTTCGCGCGTGGGTGCGGTGCGTACGGGGGCAAGGGAAGAGGCAGTGGCCGAGAGCATGGCTGGATTGTGCAATACAGCCATGGCGCCATTGGCGAGTTTCAGGGCGATCCGTCCTGCACGTTCAACGCCTCCCCAATCGCATAGAACTGCCCGCCTGCCACATAGTGCAGGCTGCGCAGCGCGGGGTCGGCGTCCTCGAAGTGCCAGTGGCCGTCGCTGAACACGCGGGTGTCGGACCAGGCGCCCACGATCTCGCCGATGAACAGGTCGTAGGTCTGCTGGTTGTGGGGCTCGGGGATCAGCCTGCAGGCCAGCCAGCCGGCGCAGCCGTCCACGAAGGGCAGGTCGAACCCTTCCATGCCGAACAGCTGCGCGCCGCTGCTGGCGAGCTTGCCGGCATCGGTGGAAAGGGTGCGCGTGCCGACCTGGTGCGTGAGCTGCAACTGGGCGGCCGTGGGCACCTGGATCACGAACATGCCGCTTTGCTCGACCAGGGCGCGCGTGGCCGTGGCCTTGTCCAGCACCACGGTGAGCTTCGGGGGCGCAAAGTCCAGCGCGCAGCACCAGGCTGCGGCCATGACGTTGTCCACGCCGCCGTGGCGGGCCGAGACCAGGACGGTGGGGCCGTGGTTGATCAGCCGGTAGGACTTGGCGAGATCGACCGGGGCGATATGCGGGTTCATACGAGCTTTCTGAGAGGTTCTTTACTGTGCATGGTGTTCACTCGGCCAGCGCCTCGGAACCCACGATATGGACGCCGGGCCTGGCGTTGACAGCAGCCTCTATCAAGGCCTGGGCGATGCGGTGCGCGGGGTTGAGCCGCCAGCGCCGGGGCAGCAGCGGGTCCAGGGCGCCAAGAAGGCCGACCATGAAGCGCTCGCCCGCGCGGTGCTCGGTGCGCGGGCCGCTGATCAGGCCTGGGCGCACGAAGGTGAGGGAGGCAAAGCCTTGCGCCTGCAGGTCGCGCTCGAGCTCACCCTTGACGCGGTTGTAGAAGATGCGCGAGCCGGCGTCGGCGCCCATGGCCGAGTTCAGCACATAGGTGGGCGTGCCGTGGCGCCGCGCCAGCTGTGCGGCCAGCAGCGGATAGTCATGGTCCACACGCCGAAAAGCCGGCTGGCTGCCGGCTGTCTTGATGGTGGTGCCCAGGGTGCAGGCCAGGGCATCGGCCCGCCACCAGTCGGCGTCTTCGGGCAGGTGCTCGAAATCGACGATGGGGGCGAGCAGCCTGGGATGCGCCGGCAGCGCCCGGCGTACCGGGGCCACGACGCGGGTAATGCGGCTGTCGGCCAGGGCCTGGTGCAGCACCTGGCTGCCCACCAGCCCCGTGGCGCCCACGATCAGCAGTTGCATGGCTTGGTCTTTCGCTTGGTCATTCGATGAGGACGCAGGTCAGCCAGTGTGCCGCAGATCGTGGGGCGGATGGCCGGCTCAGGCGGCCACTGGCCAGTCCGTGTAGCCCTGGGCACCGCCGCCGTAGTAGGCCTCGTGCGGGGCCACGGCCAGTTCCTTGCCGTGGCGCAGGCGGGCCACCAGGTCGGGGTTGGCGATGAAGGGGCGGCCGATGGCCACGGTGTCGATCAGGCCCTTGGCGCGGCGGTCCATGGCCAGTTCCAGGTCATAGCCGTTGTTGCCCATGTAGGCGCCGTCAAAGAGCTTGCGCAGCGCGTCCAGGTCCACGCCGGGCGGCAGTTCGCGCGAGCCGCCGGTGGCGCCTTCCACGACGTGCAGGTAGGCCAGGCCGAAGCGGTTGAGCTGGGGGATGAGGTAGCCGTAGAGGGCCATCACATCGCTGTCCAGCGGCGTGTTGCCGGCGTTGGGCGTGACGGGCGACAGGCGGATGCCCACGCGGTCGGCGCCCCAGACCTTGGCCACGGTGTCGGTGACTTCCAGCGTCAGGCGGGCGCGGTTTTCGATGCTGCCGCCATAGGCGTCGCTGCGGTGGTTGGTGGAGTCGCGCAGGAACTGGTCGAGCAGGTAGCCGTTGGCAGAGTGCACTTCCACGCCGTCAAAGCCTGCACGCTTGGCGCATTCGGCCGCGTGGCGGTATTGCTCGACGATGCCGGGGATTTCGCTGGTTTCCAGGGCGCGGGGCATGGATACCTCGGCCACGCCGTTGGGCGTGAAGGTGACGCCTTCGGCCTTGATGGCAGAGGGGGCGACAGGGGCCACGCCACCGGGCTGCAGGTCCACGTGCGAGTAGCGGCCCACGTGCCACAGCTGGGCCACGATCTTGCCGCCGGCCGCGTGCACGGCGTCGGTGACCTTCTTCCAGCCGGCGACCTGTTCCTCGGTCCAGATGCCGGGCGTGAGGTTGTAGCCCCGGCCCTGGGCGGAGATGTTGACGGCTTCGCTGATCAACAGGCCCGCGCTGGCGCGCTGGGCGTAGTAGGCGGCGTGCAGTTCGGTGGGCACGCCGTCGTCACCGGCGCGGCTGCGGGTCAGCGGGGCCATGACGAAGCGGTTGGCGAGCGACAGGCCGCCCAGTTGGGTGGGGGAGAACAGATCGGTGTGAAGGCTGTGGTCGGTCATGGTGTGCAGTGGTGGTGGTTGAACAAAAAGGAAGAGGGATGGGTAAAGGGTGTAGGTTTTGAAGTTGACCAGTCGTCTACAAACAAGGCAAATAAAAAGAGGCGGCCAGGCCTGCTCAGCCCAGCAGCCGCTTCGTGGACACAAGGGCTGCGGCAAATGGCTCCTCATGCCTGCCCAGCTTGGACAGCAGGGAGGCGCCCAGCCACAGCTGGTACAGCGATTCGGCCAGCGCAGGCGCGTCCAGGTCGGATGTGATGGAGCCATCGGCCTGGCCGGCGCGCACGCAGTCGGTCAGCCGGGTGATGATGGCGTCGGTGCCGGTGCGCAGCACCGAGCGCATGTCGTCGGACAGGTCGCAGACCTCGGGGCCCAGCTTGACCACGAGGCACTGGCCTCCTGCATGGGCCGAGCACTGGTTCTGCGTCCAATGGCGGAAGTAGGTCATCAGCCGGGAGATGGCCGGATCGGGCGTCTCCATGAGCGCATCGATCTTGGCCAGGTACTCGTCGAAGTACTCCTGCAGCAGGGCCTGGCCGAACTCTTCCTTGGATTTGAAGTAGTAGTAGAAGGAGCCCTTGGGCACGCCCGCAGCCGCGACGACCTCGGCCAGGCCGACGGCCGTATAGCCTTTCTGGGTCATCAACGCCTTGGCCACATCAAGGATGTGCTGGCGTGTTTCCTGTGCGGGTTTCTTCATGGGATCGAAGTCTAACGCAAAAACCGACCAGTCGTCTACAAACTTTTTTCCAGCGTCATTCCGACGGTTGCAAGGCCTGCGCCGTGTCGGGCAAGTCACCCGGCCGGATGATGCGCGCAAGGCCCATCCTGTCGCTCAGAAAGTCGATCAAGGCCCGGGCGGCGCCGGACTGGAAGCGGTTGGGCATGTACAGCATGAACATGCGGCCCTGGTTGATGCTGAATTCGTAGTCCTGCATCGCCAGCACGACGCGGCCATCTTCCACCTGGCGGCGCACCATGTAGTCGGGTACCAGCCCCACGCCCAGGCCGGAGGTGATGCAGTCGCACAGGAGAGGGTAGCTGCGCGACATCAGCGTGGGCGTGATGTCCAGCTCCTCCAGCGGCTGGCCGTTCCGCGCAATCTGCAGGTGCACCTTGCCGCTTTCGCCGCCCGATGTGATGAGCGGCGTGCGCGACAGCTCGGACGGGGTCTCCGGCAGGCGGTGGCTGCGCAGCCAGTCGCTGGAGGCGCACAGGCTGTAGCGCACCGGCCCCATGTCGCGCGCCACCAGCATGGGTGGCGGGTCGGACATGACGCGGATGGCGATGTCCACGCTGTCCTTGAGCAGGTTGTCGATGAAGTTCTCCAGGCGGATGTCCAGCACCACCTGCGGATGGGCGCGCTTGAACTCGATCAGCCACGGCGCCATGACCAGGTGGCCGTAGCCGGTGGGCACGCTCAGCCCGATCTTTCCCGAGATGTCGTCCGTGCTGCTTTGGGCCAGCTCGCGCACCAGTTCGGTCTCGTTGAGGATGTTGCGCGCATGGCGGTAGATGCGCTGTCCGACCTCGGTGGCCTCCACGCCCTGGGGCGTTCTGCGCAGCAGCGATGCGCCCAGGGACTTCTCCAGCCGGGCCAGGTGGTAGCTCACGTTGGCCCGCGACATGTTCAAGAACTTTGCCGCCTGGCTCAGGTTTCCGTGCTCGATGATCTGGACAAGGATGTTGAATGCCAGGAGATCCATGCGCTGCAGTCCAAGGGGGTGTCAATATTGTTTGACATGATGTCAACCGCCGCCGCCATTGTCAAAGAGGGTGCGCTGGGCAGAATGGGCCAGCCAGAACACATAAACATTCAAGGAGACAAGATGGCAGGCATCACAAAAAGACAGGCGTTGGCCAAGGGCATGGCGCTGGGCGCCATTGGCGTGGCTGCGTTCGCATCGCTGTGTAGCGCGGCGCAGGCCAATACCGATACCGGCGCCTGGCCCGACAGGCCGATTCGCCTGGTCGTTCCCTTCCCGCCGGGTGGGCCCACCGATGGCGCGGCGCGCGTCTACGCCGAGGCGCTGGCGCGCCAGCTGGGCCAGCCCGTGGTGATAGAGAACAAGCCCGGCGCATCGGGCGCGGTGGCGGCAGGCCAGTTCCGCACGGCAGCGCCTGACGGCTATACGCTGATGATGATGGTCACGCCCACCATCATGGCGCCGCATTTCTTCAAGAACGTCAAGTTCCACCCGGCCACGGATTTCGCCTCGGTCACCAAGATCTATGACTTGCCCAATGTGATTGCGGTCAATGCGCAGTCGCTGCCCAAGGTGACGGACCTCAAATCGCTGTTCCAGTACGCCAAGGCGCAGCCCGCCACGCTGGACTACACCAGCTCCGGGGCGGGCAGCTCGGGCCACCTGAGCATGGAACTGATGAAATCCGCCAAGCTGCACACCATGCAACACGTGGCCTACAAGGGCAGCGCGCCCGCCATGAACGACACGCTGGGCGGCGTGGTGCCGGTGATCTATGCAGACATGGTGTCGGCGCTGCCCCATATCCGCAGCGGCCGGCTGAGGGCGCTGGCGGTGGGCACGCCGCAGCGCGTGAAGGCTCTGGACGGCGTGCAGACCATGGCCGAGCAGGGCTTTGGCGGCTATGAGGCATCGTCCTGGGGCGGCCTGGTGGCACCCAAGGACACACCGCGCGCCATCATCGACAAGCTCAGCGCCACCTCGCGCCAGCTGCTGGCCACCGACGAGGTGCGCGACCGCTTCGAGAAGATCGGCGTGACGGCCGCCTACCTCAACCCCCAGGACACCGAGGGCCTGATCCGCAGCGACTACACGCGCTGGGGCGAGGTGGTGCGCACCAACGGCCTGGGCGCGGAGTGAGCCCATGGCCATGAGTCCTATTCCTGCGCAATCCATGTTCCGGCCTCTGCGGGCCGTGCGTTCCCTGGCCGATGTGGAGGCCATCGAAAGCCGGCCCATGGCCGGGCTGATCACGGCGCAAACGGTCTACGACCTCTTTTGCAACTCCGCGCGTGAGCACGGCCAGGGCAGGGCACTGAGCTTTCTGCCCCAGGCCGGCAGCGTAGATGACGCCCGGCACCTGAGCTATGCCGAACTGCTGGGCAAGATCCGCCAGACGGCCAACGCCCTGCATGCGCTGGGCATGTGCGCCAGCGACACGGTGGCCATCCTGCTGCCCGGCTGCATGGAGTACCACTTTGCGCTGTGGGGCGGTGAGGCGGCGGGCATCGTGCAGCCCATCAATCCGCTGCTGAGTGCCGAGAAGATCTCTGCCCTGATGCGGACCACGGGCGCGCGCTTTCTGATCGCCTGGGCGGACGAGGACGATGCCGGCATCCGGGACAAGGTGGCGTCGCTGGATGCGGACCTGGCGCATGTGCTCTGGGTTTCGCATGAAGGTCGGGTTCCCCAGGGGGATGGACAGCGCTGGCCCGCCAGCGATCTGCATGCCGCCCTGGCCGCCCAGCCCGCCGACCGGCTGGTGAGCGGGCGCCAGCCCCAGGCCGGCGACGTGGCGGCCTACTTCCATACCGGGGGCACCACGGGTGCGCCCAAGATTGCCGTGCAGACGCATGGCGCCCAGGTCTACACCGCCTGGGCCAGCGTGCAGATGCAGGGCCTGAACACGGCCGACCGCACCATCAACGGCTACCCGCTGTTCCATGTGGCGGGCGTGCTGCCGGGCTCGCTGGCCTGCTTCTCGGCCGGGGCCCACGTCATCATTCCGACCACCGGTCTGTTTCGCAACAAGGCCGTGATTGCCGGCTTCTGGCGCATGGCGGCACAGTGGAAGCCCACGCTGATGTCGGCCGTGCCCACGGTGCTGGCCGCGTTGGTGGAGGTGCCGCTGCTGGGGGCCAATGTGTCCTCCATCCGCTACTTCCGCACAGGCGCCGCGCCGCTGTCGCCCGAGGTGGCGGCGCGCTTCAAGGCGCACAGCGGTTTCCATGTGCACGAGAGCCTGGGCATGACCGAGATGACGGGCATCTCCACCATCACGCCGCCCGGCCTGCACGCGGCGGCGGGCCATGTGGGCCTGCGCCTGCCGTTTGCGCGCCTGGCCGTGCGCCGCATGGGGCCGGACGGCAGGCCATCGGACCAGGAAGCCGCGCCCGGCGAAACCGGCATGGTGGTGTTCCAGTCGCCCAACCTGTTTTCCGGCTACCTGGGTGGCATCGCGCCGTCCAGCTACCTCACCGATGACGGCTGGCTGATCACGGGGGACCTGGGCTCGGTCGGCGACGATGGCCTGCTGCGGCTGCGCGGGCGTTCCAAGGACGTCATCATCCGCAGCGGCCACAACATCGATCCGCAGGTGATAGAGCAGGCGCTGGAGCGCCATCCCGCCGTCAAGGCCTGCGCCGCCGTGGGCGCGCCCGATGCCTATGCGGGCGAGGTGCCTGTGGCCTTTGTCGCTCTCCACCCCGGCGCCCAGGCCGATGAGACCGAACTGCTGGCCTTTGCCGCAGCCGGCGTGGACGAAGCGCCTGCGCGCCCGCGCTATGTGCGCATCATCGATGCGCTGCCCACCACCAACGTGGGCAAGGTCTACAAGCCGCGCCTGCGCAGCATGGCTGCTGAAATCTACGCCCGCACCCTGGTCGCCCAGGCGCATGAGCGCATGGGCCTGCCGCTGCCGCCTGCCGACAGCACCACGCATGCGGAAGGCGAGGGCTTTGTGCTGCGCCCGGCCAGGGCGCACGACAGGCGTCCCTGGGAGCAGGCTGCCGAGGCGCTGGCCTTCACGGGCGAGCCGGTGCGCATCGAGGATGCCGCCTGAACGCTGGGCCGGACCCCATTGCAGCCACCTGGTGAACTGCGCCGGAGCGGTGCGCAATGCGCATAGAATGCAAACCATTCGCATTCAATAATCAATGCGGCGCCATGCGGCCGCACCCCACTCCCCAAGCACGTTCATGCCGTCGGCCCGTTGTGGCGCCGATGGCTGTTTTTTTGTCCTTTGAGGAAGCTGCAATGAAGAAACACTGGATTCTTGTCTCCGCACTCCTGGCCGCCAGCGGCGCCAGCCAGGCCCACCAGATCTGGCTGGAACAGCCGGCCGGCGAAACCGCCGTGATCCGCTTTGGCGAGTTTGGCGACAACCTGCGCGAGACATCGCCGGGCCTGCTCGACAAATTCGGCAAGCCCGTGGCCACCCTGGTGTCTGCCCAGGGCGAGAAGGCGGCCGATGGCCGCAAGACCAGCACCGGCTTTGCGCTGCCCTTCAAGGCCGGCCAGGGCGACAGCATCGTGGCCGAGGATGCCGGCTACCCGCTGTACACCAGCAAGAAGGGCGAGCAGGAACTGCGCAACTGGTACCACCCGGCCGCGCGCCTGATCACCGGCTTTGCCGCCCAGGCCCCGCGCCTGACGCTGGATATCGTGCCCGCAGGCAAGGCCGGCGAGTTCAAGGTCATCTACAAGGGCCAGCCGCTGCCCAAGGCCAAGGTGGTTCTGACCGTGCAATCGGGCTGGAGCAAGGAAGCCCATGCCGACGAGCAGGGCCTGGTGCAGTTCGACATGCCCTGGAAGGGTACCTACGTGGCCGAAGCCACGCACGACGAGCGCAGCGGCGGTGAGCGCACCGGCCCGAACGGCGCAGAAAAATACGACGGCGTGCACTATGTGACCTCGGTCACCTACGTCAAGCCCGAAGGCGTGGCGCCCATCGCTGCCGGCCCTGCGGCCAAGCCCAACAAGTAAGCGCTGCGGCCAAATACCTTGGTCCGAGACGCAGGCAGCTATGCCTGCCGGCCTCCATGCCTCATGCATGGAGGCTTTTTTATGGGCGCTGCAGTAGGAACACATGGGTGGGTGCTGGATTCGTCGTATACGATTGAATATTTCGTAAAGAGAGGGGCGTGGGCTTCAACGCCGCGTTCTAGAGGAGGAAATCCATGTTCAAACGCATACGGTCCCGCGGCCTGGCGCCGCTCCTGGCGCTGTTGTTGGCTGGCTCGGCCAGTCTGGCCCATGCCGATGAAGGCCTGCTGCTGGCCGCTGGCGCCGGCTACCGCAAGCCCGTGCTGGAACTGCTGCAGGCCTTCAGCCAGGCCACGGGCATTCGCGCCGAGGCCAGCTTTGGCAACATGAAGCAGATCGAGACGCAGGCCCGCCAGAACCCCGAGATCGCCGTGCTGATCGGCGACCGCGCCTTTGTCGAGCCCATGCAACTGGCCGAGCGCTACATCACGCTGGGCCAGGGCCAGCTGGTGCTGGTGGCCTCGGGCGGCCAGCGCCTGGAAAGCGTGCAGGACCTGGCCAGGCCCGAATTCAAGCGCATTGCCATCGCCGACCGCAGCAAGGCCGTATACGGCAACGCAGCGCGCATCTGCCTGGAGCGCCTGGGCCTGGCGCAGACGCTGGGCGAACGCCTGGTCGAAGTGGCCACGGTGCCTCAGGTCAGCGCCTATGTGACCACCGGCGAGGTGGACGCAGGCTTTGTCAACAAGACCGAGGCCCTGGCCCTGAAAGACCGCGTGGGCGCCAGCGTGCCGGTGGCGGCCAGCTGCCATCCGCCCATCGAACTGAGCCTGGCCGTGCTCAAGGGCCGCGCCTCATCGCCGCAACTGCAGGCGCTGCTGGACTTCATCGCCACGCCGCAGGCCCGCCAGGTGCTGGAGCGGCACGGCCTTTGATGGGCCACCCATTGCCTGCTGGCAACTGACAGTCCATGACCGCCTCCGTTTGCGCCCAGGCGCCGCTGGCCCTGACCGCGCATGTCATTGCCTGGAGCCTGATGCTGCAATTGCTGGTGGGCGCAGGCCTGGGCTGGCTGCTGGCACGGCGCCGGTTTGCGGGGCGCCAACTGGTCGATGCACTGGTCAGCATGCCGCTGGTGTTTCCGCCCATCGTGCTGGGCTATGGCCTGCTGGTGCTGCTGGGCCGGCAAGGGCTTGTCACCCAGATGCTGCCGGCCGTGCTGCAGCCCGACATCGTGTTTTCACAAACGGGCTTGGTCATTGCGGCCTTCATTGCCGGGTTGCCGCTCATGGTCAAGCCCACGCAGGCCGCCTTTGCAGGCACTTCTCCACGCCTGCTGGAGGCGGCGGCCATGCTGGGGCACCGCCCCTGGTCGGTGTTCTGGCGCATCGAGCTGCCGCTGGCCCGGCGCGGCATTGCGGCCGGCCTGATCCTGTCGGGGGGCCGTGCGCTGGGCGAGGTCGGCCTGTCGCTCATGCTGGGCGGCAACATCAGCGGCCGGACGGAAACCCTGTCACTGGCCATCTACAACAACGTATTGGATGGAAATCTGGCCTGCGCCAATCAGCTCTCTGTGATGCTGGGCGTGCTGGCCATGGCGGCCTTCATGGTGCTCAGGCGGTTTGGCGCGCTGTGAGCAGCGGGCCGGGCAGGGCGCAAGCTGGAAAGGAATCAGGGCAGGAATGGTGAGGACAGCAGCCGCAGGCCGATGGAAAACCACCGTTCCTGCGTGCTGCTGCCCGCGCGGTTACCGTAGGTGGCATCGATCTGCACATGTCCAGGCACCAGCCAGTAGCGCAGGCCCATCTGGTAGAAGGGCTTGCCCTGGTTTTGGCCGAATGTCTCGGCAATCAGCCAGGTGCTCTGGCTCAATTGGGCCTCGGTGGCCAGGCCCCAGGTCATGAGGTTGCGATGCGCCTGCGCCGTGCGCAGCCAGCCCACGTTGGTGTGGAAGAACAGCCGGTCATCGCGCAGCGAGAACGTGACGGGCACATAGGCGTACAAATCTCCCCGGCCCTGGCCCTCGTCATTCGGATGCCGGGCATTGCCCACGGCCAGGCCCCAGCCCCAGCCATTGGGCTGCAGTTCCTTGAACAGGGTCTTGCCCTGGATCACCACATCCGTGGTCCGGCTGCTGCCGTCCTCTCGCGTGCGTGCCGTGCCCAGCGTCAGCTCCAGATTGCCCGTGAAATTGCAGGCCGGCTGCGCCCAGAACTCCGTGCTGTCCTTTTTGGACTTGACCCAGCTTTCCAGCTGGCAGGACTTGGCATCGACGATGCGGGCATCGTCCGTGATCATGGGGCGAGCCGCGTAGGTCGGGCCGCTACCTAGGGCCGCTGCCAGGCCCAGGGCTGCTGCCGTCCAAAGGGGGTGGGAATTGCGCATGGCCCGCCATCCTAAAGCCGAAAAATGACGCCATCAGAACATTGCTGTGCCAGGAGCGCCACAACAACGGATGTGCACGGATTGGCCCATATGGCCCTGTCCATCGCCAAACTGGGTCAGGCACACATCCCCGGACGGATCGCGCTGGGGAACCACGTCCCCGCACACATACAGCCGCTCCGTGCCCGCCTTCGCAACGTACTTCCACTCATGGTCCCAAGGCAGGCGATAGCCCGTGGCGGCCAGAAAGCGCTGCGCTTCCTCTTGCTGCCATCACTTGTCATTCCTTGGGGTTTTTTGCTCATTGTCACATAACTATAAATGCATCATGCTTTTTATAAAAACGTATCGCATTTATATAGTCAACGATGGTGGGTAATTCCACTTGCTGTTCCAGATTTTCGATTATATCCTCCACATCTTCTTTTGAAAGATAGGGGGAAAATCCTGCCCTGAAAAATAATTCTCTAACTTGTAATTCATCCTGGGGACTCTGATTTAAATCCGCGCTATAGAAAAATACCTTGGCATCATCTTCTATATCGATATCAGTCTTTGCGTAGAGCCATCCTTCATTAATGGAAATTTCCTCAATGACTTTCTTGAGATTGATGAGATTTTTCATGGATGAATAATGAGTTGATTAATGAGGGCGCTGTCATCTTGCTCATGAAAATCAAATTTCAAATAATGCGATCGCAAAAGTATGCGGGACATTTTACTGTGTTGTACGATTGAATATCTATAGTACCTTCAAGTCATAAAGAAATACAGTGGATTCACCAGTGCATGCCGATGTTTTTATTCTGAATACAGCAGTTAAATCAGATGGCTCTCCATCAATCCAGAGATCAATGTCTGAAAGCTTGTCAAATAGCCCCAATCCTTCCCGTGTTTCCATTTCTGCCACACTTGATTCTGGAGGCATCGTGTACCTCTGCCTCTTGTGCTTTGGGTTGGAAATGTAGTTTTCTAAGACACGTGAAAGTTCGAATGAGTTATCTTCGTCCAAAATTTGCTTGTTTTGGGTAATTTGATGATTGCAGATGATCTTCAATAGATCCATGATCTGTATTTTTGCATTTGGAATATTTTTGACCATTGACATAGATTCCGTGACAACACTTCAAATAGCAGAACGTCATTGATGTCGATAGTTATGTCGCATAGACAACAAAATCTCCACTTCTCCAGTTATTACCACCAGTCCAGGCACAGGGATGGCCTTATCGATGATATACGCTGAGCATTTTTTCAAAATAAGAATGTGAATCCTGCACTAGCAGTCTTGCTTCTGCACACAGCATAAGATCTTCATATATGGACTCGGAAAGATCCATGATTTCTTGAGGATCAAGAAGGGTGCTGATCTTGTGCTTGGAAAAATACTCAACAAGACAATCGAAGTAATTAATGTGCCGCATAGCTCAATGAGTTTGCTTCTTCTTTCGTCGAAAGGTGGTGATTCTATTTTTTCTATGGGGTGTTGGTTTCTTCAAATCCTGTGCATATTTTTAAAAGAAATTTTAGACGAGCCAATGCTCATATCGATACTCTACTTTAATCAAATAGCCAGCGAAAATTGAATTTTCATACCGGATCATAAAATCCAACGGGTTTGTATAGCTCACTCATATGCGATTGCATGCTTGCGTTTATATCACTTATGGGTATGTATTTCACACATCGTATGCCATGATCTTCGAATATCTTTTTTGCCTTCTCTGAACAAATTAGACTTGCCTGGCTGGACGAGATATTCACAATGTCGAAAATGTCAAAATCCAAGTCCTCCTTGAAATGGAGGCTTTCATATTCAACGCCTCTTGGGGATATTTGTTTGCTCTTTGAAATATCCAAGCAGTTTTCGGCTTTGAACTTCTTTGGTATTGCAATAAAAACATCCCTGGTATTTCTAATACCTTTGCTATCGACGCAATCAACACGCTTGATTTCGGAAAAATTATGTTTGATTTCTGGAAGACATCTTGCGAATCCAGCACTTATGACATAAAAGTAATCTGCACCCTTGCGAACATCATAGTTATATTCATTTTTCTCCATCAAAATAAGTTTCTCAGGAAGCGATGGTAGTGTTCCTCCGTATCTTTTGGGGCCGGCATACCAGGGGTTATAACCATAGTCCGCTTTTACCTCTTCAAAATCTTTAGCAAGTACGGAATGATAAAATCCAGCAGGACATCCAAATTCCTCGTTGATGGCCATGATGTAATATTCTTTATTCATCCAAATATTTCCTATAAGTGGCTAATATCACTTTGTTGAGTTGCTCCAGTTCGTTCAGCGACCAGAACGTCAGGTATAGGTCGCCAAAATTTCCTGCGCCTTCATTGGACCGGCGCATCCAATTCGCGTTCATCTGCCTCAGAGAATTTTCTGCCGATGGATGAAATTGATTCCAGTATAAATAAGCCAAACTCTTGGTCGGAGAATTTTGCTTCGGTTTCTCCAAAATACTGAATGTCTTCCAATTTAAAAGGCGTGCTCATCTTCTGTTAGATCCAGCTCATGCAATATATGGTGATTATTGTTCTTCAAGAGTTTTCATCCCTTGGAACAGGAGGGCCTATTTGAGGCTGAGATTGTTTTCGTCAAATTTGTTCATCTTCCTTATTCTTATTGTTTCTATGCCTTTCCATTTATTTTTATAGAATAGAATAACTATATAGGTTTCTTTTTGATATATTTGGACAAGGTCTTCCTTGTTTTTGCTGACCGATTTACCCAATTTTTCTTCGACTTGGCTCTTATCCATTGTGAAGTCGAGCTTGAATGGTATTTCTTCTTCGAAGCCTTTGTTGATGTCGATGGATTCAAAAGTGAACCCGCCATCCCCAATGGGTTGAGAAAGATATTTCTCCTTGTATGAATCCGTGGGATCAAATTCCATGGAAATCAATTTGTCTTTGGTTTTTATTCTTGTTGTGAAATCTCCTTTTGGTAATTTATTTATGCCATTTTCTAGAAGAAAATACTTAAAACTATCGCTTGTAGAAGTATGGCCCAAGAGTGATAGCAATTTTTCGATGTTCATTGTGATTGCTTATGTTGATGGTGATTTTGGTTTGACGGCTCTATGAGATAGAACCATTTCTTCCACGTATTTATCAAAATCAAGACTATTTAACTCTTGAAAACGATTGCATGTACTCATCAAAGGCATCGTCGATTTTTTACCGGAATCCTTGTGATTCGTGGGATTGACTTTATCTTTTCCACCCCCTTGGTCATCTGCTTTCTCCGCTACAGCGCCTTTAGCCTGTGGGGCTGCTTTTATGAACCAGTTTCTGCTGCTTCACGCCAAACTTCTTTCCTGGGCTTCTGCGGTCGCCGCAGCTGCGGTGGCCACCATGCCGGCCCTCAAGATCATGACAGCTGCATTCAAGGCCGTGTTGACTTTATAGCCCTCGGCAAGATAGATCAACGCGCTGGCGCCGCCGGCAATTTCGCCAACGCCGGAGATGAGGCCCACGACATACAGACCTGTGCGCACAACGTCGCTGCTCCAGCGCTGCCACCTTGTAGTCCGCAGCCCACGCCACCTTGCCCTGTGCGTCGGCCAGCTCCAGCGGCGTGCCGATCTGGTCGCATTGGCACCAGTAGGTGCTGGGTTCTTCGCCTGCGTCCTGAATGTTGGCCGGTGGCACAAAACTTCCCAGCTCATGGGCTTCCCTGGAAGGGCAGACTGGCGAGAATGCGGCCGGTGGGGCGTATATCCTGACGTGTTATGGAGTTTTTAGATCATAAAGATAAACTGCTTGAGCATTGGACTTCGGATTTCTTCTTACGCAAAAGGTCGCCACGGCGTCACTTTCTTCGCCGTTGCTCCATAGAAATACATCGATGGCGTATTTATCATTTGGATCTCCTGGAAGATCAAATATGTATGATTTCTGCAATGCATCGTCGGGTGGCATTGTAATTAATCTTCCGCGAAAGATGTCACGAGAACGCTCAGTATATTCCTGTGGCGATGCATTGCCTAGCAGTTTTTCTGTATGCAATACGTCGTAATTTTCATTGGCCATTTCTTTTATTATTGATTTTATATTAGAAATCATTTTGGGATTATTTTCCAAGTATGATTCAGTCATTTCCTGTTTGCTACAGTTGGATGTTCAGTCCCACAGTGAGATGGTGCTGATGAAGTCTAAAGCGGCCTGGATCTTTCTCCCATGCCTCGCAAATCGCTCGGAATGGCGTCTTCCACCTGAGCGCCTTCGAGTGCTTGCCGAAGTTGTAGCCTTGAACGAATGTCTGGACATGCTCCCGTAGCTGCTCCAGGCCCTCCTACCCATACGCCTTGATCGTGGACTCCTTGATGGTCCGGTTCATGCACTCGACCATGCCGTTCGTCCAGGGGCGGTACGGCTTGGTATGCCTTTTCTCGACATGCGTGAATTTTGTGACGCGGTCTATGGCAACAAACATGTGCTGTTTGCCGCTGGAGATCTTCATTTCGGCGCTGTCGATGTGCACGAAGCCGAGCGTCGTTTCTTCAAACTTTCCATGCCTTCGTGGCAGGTGTGTTGCGGGTTGTCGGCTGATTCCGTGACGCTGCAGGCATCGATGCAAGGCGCTGCGGCTGAGCTTGGGCGCCGTCTCCAGGAGTTGCCCCATGAGATCGTCCAGCGACAGATGCCCTTGCTTGCGCAAAGCAATCGCCAAGTGTTCTTGCTCTTGGGAAAGATGCTGGCTTGCTCTGCCCCGAGGACCCATGGGCTCATTGAGCACCGAGGTGCGCGCGCCACTTGGCCACAGTCTTGGGGTTGGTGCCGTAGAGCTGGACCAAGGACCGATGGGAGCCGGTCGCTAGCTGGAGCTCTGCGCGGATACGCGGCGTTGTGCGGGCGCTGCCATGCAGGCGGATTGCCATAGTGCTTTCTCCTGTTCCAGGCTGAAGAATGCACCATGACTTCCTGAGACCGTACATCTCAATCAGGGGCAAAGTCCATGTTTTCTTTTGACATTTGTAGGAACACCAAGCTGAAAGAATTCCAATTTATCCTCTTCAAAAGCGACTGTCCATACAATACTGTCAAGAAAATAGTTATCAATCTCCGGCATTCTGCGCTTGAGCTGTCCCATTTTTTTCTCTATAGCATTTCTGCTGTCATTTGCGCTTAAACCATAAGGTAAAGGTCCGGTGTAAATTCCATTCCTTCCGTCATCTCCAGATATTAGAATTTCAAGTTGACTAAATATGAAAGCACCTTCGCTTTTGGGTGCTATCCCAGTTCCTTTTGCATCTATTTCAAATGACATTGAAAGACCTTGTCCTTTTATGGGGATAAGTGTTTCCAATGACCGGCCTATTTTCGGTCGACTCTTAATGCCATTTTTGGTTAAAAATTCGTCGAGCGGCTCATGCGTGCTGCTATGGCCTAAAAAAAACATCAGTTCTGTTGCATTCATTCCTTTGCCTTTATTACGTTGGTGATGGCGTTCTTAATATGTTGATCCCAATCCAGGTTTCTCAACTCTTGCGCAGCTTTGTCATAGGTATTCTTGCATCCGTGATCCTCATTTTCCATAATCATTGGAGATGGCATCTGTATCCGTTTTACAGCTTCATTGAGGTTTTCCGTATCCTGAGAGATTCTTCCAGGAGTGTTTTTATACCGCCAATTTTGTCCTTCGGCATGAATATCTGGGGGAACAGCAATTGTGGGGGCATCGTTTCGGACAGATTTCCTGATTTCTGAAGCTTGAGCATCGCTAATTTTTACAACAGAATCCCTTAATTCATTGATCTTGTTTTCGGCAGATTTTTCGAGAGATGCACCTGAAGGGGGATGTTCTTTCTCTAGCCCGCTGCCTTTGAGTGATTTTTTGTCGTTGTTCTTCGCACTTTTTTCCTTGGCAGCTTTCCCTGCGGCTTTTTCGTTTGCTTCCCGTCCCATTTTTTTCGGAAGCCTCTGTTGCCGCTGCTGCGGCCTTCTTCCCATACTTGACTCCGGTAGCCGCCATCCCAGCGCCCGGGACCATGGCTGCCTCGCTCAAGGCTGCGTTGACTTTATCGCCCTCGGCAAGATAAATCAAAGCGTTGGCGCCGTCGGCAATTTCGCCTACGCAAGGCAATTTCGCCTACGCAAGGCAATTGAACCGACGTCCCAGGCAGACGTTGGGGTTCAGAACGCATGCTGAAATGTTTGATGAAGGTGTTGCTTTGACAGGTTGAATCCACCGCCGCTGCCGGTCCGAGTTTGTTAGGATTAATTTGATTTTTGAGCATGCCTAACAAACTTGCATATTCACCTAATTCTAAGAAAATATCCTTTATCAAAAAAATCACGATTAAAATTATTTCTTGCATCGTCAATATTTATTGAAAACTCTTTCGCATTTAAATTAATAGCCGATTGATTGTTAAAGATGAATTTTGCGATATTTGGGATAATGCAATCATTGGATAATCTATTTTCAATAAAATTGAAAAATATTTTTATATTATCTTCGCGCTCACTATTTTTTTGAAAAAATTCGTTGCAACTTTGATGCGTCTTATCTGAAATCATTGCCGCATTAAAACTGCGTCCGTTAATGGTTGCACGAATACTGCCGGCAAATATTGTTTCAGGTATCCGAAATAATCCAACTTCAGTAAATTCCTTGTAATTTTTAGATTCTTGATTTTTCTCTTCAAAATACAATAAAAATGATGACATAATTATTTGGGATGAATTGTGTGAATCGCCTACGGTTTCTTCATGATTATTCGGATGAACATGTGGTAGACGACCTTCTGTACTGCCTGTTTTTTGTTAGGGCGGGCGGGATGCTCCATAGGCGCACCACAAGCACACCTTTTCGCAAGACTGATTGCCTCACTGCGGCTATCTGCATATACATTTTGTTCTCGCTGTATCCCGATAGCATCTTGACTAACAAATCGCCCCACCACCGGATCGTAATACCGAAGTCGGTTGTAGTGCAGCCCTGTCTCTTCACCAAGCTGCTGCCCCTGTAACCGGAAGGGCTGCTCAATCGGCGGCGGTGGAGGTGGTGCAACAGGCTTTGAACCCCAAGCCCGCTGACGGGCCGATCATCGGTGCCGGTCCTCAACACGTTACGCATGACCGCCTCATCCCAGACCTTGTAGTCCGCAGCCCAGGCTACCTGGCCTTGCTCGTCGGTCAGCTCCAGCGGCGCGCCGATCTGGTCGCACTGGTTCCGCAGGCTGGCCGTCTTTGCCGGGCATGGAGTCCAGCAGGTTGCCGGCGGGGTCGAAGGTAAATAGTTCGCGGGCCAGCGGGCTGCCAAACTATAGGTATAAGAGCAGATCAGAGATGCAATACCTCCTTACCGGCTGGTATCATCCTTCTCTCTTTCTCCAAATAGATATTCCAAGAATCTATCTAAATTAAGGAACATCTTATAGTCTGCGCCGAAGTATCTCCACACTTGCGGCTCAATAATTTCTTCTATCCATACAAAATAGGCCTCTTCAGGTTCGTAAGGATTTAGTGCAAAAAGTGCGCAGTGACTTGCAGAAATACTTTTGGGCGGATTTTCAGACCAGTTTTCTCTTCTTAAATTTCACCATTCCCTTGCAATTTCGTTATTGTATATCTCTGATATTTCTTTAAGACTTAGCCAGTCTTGATCGAGATTGGCATTTTTCCAGCTGCTTGCATATTCAAACCGAGATTTGAGCATTGGAGAGATTTTTCTGAAGCTGCAATCAAGCATCATGATTTCATCTCTATGATCCTCTTCTTCACCAATTTTCTGACCCCCATGCTCAGGGTCGTTTGCATTTCTGGAAAATAGCTTTTCCATAAGATAAGTTGTATTGTCCATTAACAGCCTCCTGAATAGCCTCGAAAATTATTGCACCAAGCTTCAATGGCTAATATTTTCTCAATTATTCATCAGGATTTTTATTAGGTCTGAATTGATATCTTTTGGAGAAATTCCAGCATTGTTTTTTAGAAATGGATCTGCTCCATTAATTATAAGAATTTTTGCCATTTCAAAATTCTCTGACGTATTTTGAGCGAGTAATCTTAGGAGTGGAGTTGCTCCAGTGCTATTTTTTTCGTTTACGGAAGCCCCAGATTGGATGAGAAATTCTATATTTCTCTTGCATTTGTATTCGCAACTAAAATGCAGAGCCGTCCAGTTTACACTGTCCTTTTGATTGACGTTGGCACCATGCTCTATGAGCCATCTAAGAAAATTATTATTCTCATCACTCATGGCTGCGCGCATTAATGGCGTTATCTGACAATTTTTTCTTGGATCGGCAGAATTTACACTTGCCAAACCTGATGATATTAGTTTCTTCATTGCTTCAAAATCATCTGAAACAAATGCATCTATCATTTCTGAATGGATTTTGGTATTATTTTTCATGGTGGTTCGTATTTGTGGCTTATATTTGGTTTAAGGTCTTCTATTTGATAGAAGATAGCGTTGTTCGTATGATCATTAAACAGGGCTTGAATCATGCTGCCGAAACCGGTTGTAATGCAGTCCCGTCTCTTCATCAAACTGCTGCCCCTGTAACCGGAAGGGCTGCTCAATCGACGGCGATGGAGGTGGTGCAACAGGCTTTGACCCCCAAGTCCGCGCGCTGACCGGCCGATCACCGGTGCCGGTCCGCAACACCTGGGCATGACCGCCTCGCCCCAGACCTTGTAGTCCGCAGCCCAGGCTACCTGGCCTTGCTCGTCGGTCAGCTCCAGCGGGGATTTATTCCATTGAATTTATGAATTTGCTGTATTTTTTTATCCAGCCATTATTGCCATAAATTTCGCCAGTTAAGTCGTCACTTAGTTCTGATATATCTTCAACTCCTTGATAGCTTATACCAATAACTTCTTGCTCTGCCATTCGTAGAATTCTGAATAAAGCGGAATCAACTGCGAAAGCGACTAGGAAATCAAAATGAGATTTCTGATTTCCTGAAAGTGAAGCATAAAACTCTTGCAACCTCTTTGCTTCATCTGTTGCGTATTTCCCGTTTGCACAGTCGGTGACTCTTTCTATAGATGAGTCTCTAACTGTGTGGATAATGTCTTCGCCAAATTTATCTAGTGTTGAATCTTGCATATTATTTATTCCAAGGAATTCTGCTCGATTTAGTAGTTCATAGACTTCTAGAGCGGGTTATGCACTTTACGTGTGTTTTGAGAAAATGAGGATGAAAAATTCTTTGATGGAATTAACGGCTTGCATGTAGGCTCGTAACATGCGCTAAAGATTTAAGGTTATTGCAAGCTCGCGCTCTGGTGTTTGCTTAATGTCTACTAGGAATTACGCAAACTGTATTCACTGATTTAAAAATATTCTATTTGAATACGTCAGATAACATCGACGACTTACGGAATTTTTAATCTAGACTGCAGGGCGAGATCTCCCATAATTTGAAAAATTTATAGCACCTTGCGTAAATAATATCTACAAAATTAGATATTCATATTTCCTGAGTTCATGTATTCAATGATTGAATTAAGGCGATTAACTACTTTTGATGAAAAGTTTCAGCTGATCAAGGGCATTGGTTAAATCATGAAACGCTGGATCTTTTCTATCTATGGAGTTTTTTAATGAATAAAATTCTTGTGAGGCAATATAAATTTTTCGCATGAAATAGTGAAATTCATATGGTCCAAATTGTTCTTCTTGGTACTTTATATACAGTCTATCTTTAATGTTTGAGAATGACAATGAGAATGAAGAATCTGTAGCGCTGAACTCTGTTTTTCCCCCATTTTTTATAGATAGCAAATCATCGATCAATGAAATTATTGATAGATAAATCATCATCTTGAATTTTTTGTTTATTTTTGATGTAATTGTTTCATTATCTAATATAAATTCCATGTCTCCCAAATCAAAACCAGATGGTTTTTCTTCATTTACCTTCGAAAAGGATACATTTATCATTATTTGCTCGCTTCTAGCTTTATATGCCGTAATTGTTCTATTGCCATCGTGCGAATCAAAAACACCTTTGATTCTGTCAATTTTTCCATTGACTAGCATTCTTTTTTCGTAAGTTTGAATGCGTTTTTTGGATCACTAACTCTTACTCAATTTTTTACAAGGCATTCACAAGTTTTCTGTAACTCTGCTTGCGCTGTACCTGGTTCAAGCAAATCACCAAGACCATCGGGATGAGTGCCACTTATATGTCTTTCGTCAATATGTTGGAATCCCTCCCTGCTATTTCCCGGCTCGATTCGAGGTTTGTGTTATTTTCTTCCAGGGAGACCAAGTAGAACAAACCACTCAATAGGATTTATGGTGTATTGATATAAGTTAAATTCACCCAAGAGTTAAATAGGACCTTGACTAACAAACCGCCCAACGACCGGATCGTAATACCGAAACCGGTTGTAGTGCAGTCCGGTCTCTTCATCAAACTGCTGTCCCTGAAAGCGGAAGGGTTGCTCAATGGGCGGCGGTGGAGGTGGTGCAACAGGCTTTGAGCCCCAAGCCCGAGCGCTGACCGGCCGATCATCGGTGCCGGTTCGCAACACGCTGCGCATGACCGCCGCACCCCAGACCTTTTAGTCCGCAGCCCAGGTTACTTCGCCCTGCTCGTCGGTCAGCTCCAGCGGCGCGCCGATCTGGTCGCACTGGTACCAGTAGGTGCTGTGTTCCTCGCCTGAGACCTGCACGGTGGTCAGCCGCACAAAGCTGCCCGGCCCATAGACCCATAGATATAGAGCGCCTGTCTTGCGCCCCGCTGGCTGTGAACCATGAGGTCACCGTCCCAAAGGTAGTGGGTGCTGCCGAAGGCATCGCTCTTGGAGACGCGCCGACCTAGGGGGGTCGTAGGCGAAGCGCGTGGTCTGGCCCTAGCAGTCGGTGTAGGCCACAAGGCGGTCGGCCTCATCCCAGGCCAGGCGCTTGGAGCCGCTCTTGGCGTCAATGATTTCCACGGTGCGGCCCCGGGCGTCATGGCGGTAGCGCGTGGTGCGGCCCAGCGGGTCGGTGGCCTGCACAAGGTGGCAGTGGGCATTGCATTGCTGCTGCCATTCGTGGCCCAGGGCTTCGCGAAGTGTGGCGACTAGCTTTCGCGGGCCGATGCGGCCTGTGATGGCACCTGTGGCGTTTGCTCAATGAGTTGTTTTGTTTTGTGAAAACTAGTGAACCCCAATTATTTTAAATCGGGATGCTTTAATTCGTGATGACCGTTGTTATTGAAAATAGTTATCTTTTTTGGACCTATGCATATCAAGGTTTCTTTGTGAACCGAAATATCCTCACATTCCTTTATTTCTTTGATTTTATACAATTTGGAATTTTCTTTTTTATAGTCCAAGGAAAAAAGTCCTTCATTGGAAGAGAAATATATTTTGTTCTGAAAGAAAACCATCTTGGTCAGAATCATGTTGTCATCATAATGACTCATGTCTTTGAAGCCATTCTTGAAATCACCTCGAAGTATGGCCCCGTTGAATCCGCATGCCCAGATAACTCCATCTGGGGGCACAGAAAATACTCATAATTATTTCGTCAGTTGAAATATCAACTTCACTCCACAATTTTCCATCAAAATGATATATTCCATCTCTTCCAGCAGCGTAAAGATTATCTTCTGAATAACCATCTATATCAGAAATATCATCACCTATTTCAAGAGTATTTAGTGCTAAATTGGCCTTTGGGATAGGGCTTTGTTTTCTGAGCTTTCCTGCAATATCGCGCCATCCATTTTTGCCGCGTTTATATATTTGGCCTCCACCTCCACATGCGTATAATACACCATTTATTTCTTTTAAAGAATTCAAATATCCATATATTGGAAGTTCTTTGTCCAATCCTGCTTCTGCGATATTCTCGGTGCTCGCGCCACCAGGCCAATAAACTGATATCTCCCCATTCTTCGATAGAATTACATATTTTCTCCTGTCTCCCATTGCCTTGATTGAAGAGCAGATGCTAACTGTTGCGAAATTAGGCAAATCTAGGTGTCTCCAAGGATCTCCCGAAGATTGAGCATCATAAAAGAAAATCCTACTGAACTCTGCAGAATCATCGATGCCATCCGGCCTTGATGAAAACATATAGTAATCATCCTCGATCGCCAGACATTTATCAAAGATTATGGGTGTGGATTTCATATGTGCTCCGCTATCTTTGCGGACCTCCTTGAGTGGTTTTTCCTGGTCCAATTTTTTAGGAGCCTATTGGTATCTTACCGCTGGGGTCTGCTCGTACAATGGTGGTTGCATCCAATCCTTTCGATTGATGAAAAATACGGAGCTGAGCTTCTATTAAAATAGGATTGCATCCAGTTATTCTTCCAGCCAATATTGCGCCAGCGGCTTCAAGTACACCAAGTGGTGCTGTGCATCCACACAGATAACAAGACCTTCATCTTCTGTTATTCCATAAGGGTGAGAGCTTCCTCTGTTGCTGCTGCTGCGGCCTTCTTCCCATACTTGACTCCGGTGGCCGCCATCCCAGCGGCCGGGATCATGGCTGTCGCGCTCAAGGCTGCGTTGACTTTATCGCCCTCGGCAAGATAAATCAAAGCGTTGGCGCCGTCGGCAATTTCGCCAACGCCGGGGATGAGGCCCACGACATCCAGACCTGTGTGCACAACGTCGCTGCCCCGGCGCTGCCACCAGCTTTTTTTTGATGGGGGGCTGTGGCTCCGTGGAGGTTGGGGGCCGTGTCGGGGATGACCAGTCCCGAGGTGTTGCCTATCGGCCCTGGAAAAGGGGCGGCGTTGGGCCTGACCTGTGCAGGTTCTGCTGGGTCAATACACCAACGAGAACACGAAAGGGTTGCTCAGGCAGTATCTTCCCAAAGGACTTGGCCTGTCGGGCTACTCGCAAGCGGGCCTGGATGCGATCGCAAGGCAATTGAACCAGTGTCCAAGGAAGACGCCGAGGTTCAGAACACCTGCTGAAATGCCGGCCTTCTGGTTGCCGCAGGTGCGGCGGGTGACGTTGCCGTGCACGTCGTATTCAAAGTGCAGGTCTTGGTAGAAGCGCAGGCGGTTGTCGCCTACGACGCCCAGGGTGGTGTCCACGGACTGGCCATCTTTGCCGGGCATGGATGCCATGCAGATTGCCGGCGGGGTCGAAGGCAAATAGTTCGCGGGCCAGCGGGCTGCCTTGTGCGGGCAGGCTGGCGAGGATGCGGCCCGTGGTGTCGTAGCGGAAGTCCTGGCGGCCGCACGGGGAGTTTGCATGGCGTTATTTTAATGAATTTTATTAAATTAATATTTAATTTTGATTTGTGATATTTTTCAATTTGTTTATTTTCTTGTTATTTCTTCCTGTTTGATTTATAAATATTTCTTTGAACTCACTATTGATGGCAGTCGTGGATATTTTTTTTCCACTCATTTCTTCAAATATTCCCTTGTCAGTTTCAAAAGTAAGAGCAAGTGGATTTTTTTTGAAATATGAAAATCTGCAAACGCATAAGTCATTTATTATAACTGTTCCATTTGTTTTTGATTCATCCATGAATAATCTTGTGTTTATTTTTTCATTAATTATTTTTAAAATATTTGACAGTCTAAATCCATGGAGATCAAGACCGCTACTCCATATTTCTCCTTTGAATGTGTACAATTTAAAATTAACACCTTGATTTTTTCGAACTGTCGGATAGTATTTTTCAAATAATTCATGATCGTTTGGATCTCCTGTTCCGTCGAAACCCATTGATAATGCATCTTCTCTAGTTGAGGGCGTTTTATCTTTTGATTCAATGTTTGTGCATATATCTCCATTAATATATGTTATTAATATTAGGTTGATTTTTTGGTAATCTATAATCATTTTTAAAAAGGAGATGTTCCTTGTGATGAAGTGGCTTCTTTGTTGATGAACTTATCCAATTAGTTTTGGGATGATGCATAAAATCTTTATTTTTGGCTAATTGTAAATTGTATCAATTTGACTTGATGGGGATAAAGTTTTGGAGAGCTGAATTTTGCAGAAGGTTCTTATTTTTTCGTAATAACTGGCTCATGCCAAATATCCTCGTAACCCTCATTGTCAATGATAAATCTATAACCTGGTGCAAGAGCCAAGTACGGCATGATTGCGGGCCATACATCTGGGACGTGGCCAATGTGTATTGGCTTAAAAAAATCAGGATCTTCAGAGTACTCTCCTGCCCAAATATACCAGCCGGCAGTCCCATTTTCAGGATGGGCTCTCATTCCTGTTACGGGTTGTTTTCCTTTCGTTTGCAAGGCGATGCCAATTTTTAAACTCTCATCCGGATAAGATTCTGGAGATCCAGCCAGAATACATTTTTCTTTCTGAAGAGAATTGATTTTGCTATGATCGTTCATATTTTCCAAGCCATACATTTAGAGAATACAAATGCTTGTCCGCCTTGAATTCTAGAGCATGTGGGACCGTGTGACTGAACTGAAGAAACTTGTGTCTGTTTAACTACATCGTTATTTCCAGTTCGATAGTGCTCCACAACAAGTGGGTCAATATGGTCGGCTACCATTTTGGCTTCAATGCCGCCAAAACTACACAAGATTTTCCTTGTACAGCGACGGTCTGTTGTGCCGTTGGACCACAAGGACCTAGTCTTTGATATTTCCCAATTCTTTGCTTTGGCCGGTGCGCAGATACTGCAACTGCTGGGTCTGGCCCCAGACCTTGTAGTAGCTGGCGGCCCAGACGATGCGGCCGGCTTCGTCGGTGAGTTCCTGGGGGGCGCCGATCTGGTCGCAGTGGTAGTAGTAGGTGGCGAAGCTGGTCTGGACCGTTTCAGTATCTGCCTGTGCGTTGCGGTTTTCTTCGCTTTTCCATTCCGACTCCAGCTTGGCCAGGGGCACGAAGCTGTCGGGCTCGTAGAGGTATTCGCTCAGGCGTGAGCCACGGATTTCTCCGGCGAGCAGGTCGCCGTCGTAGAGGAAGGTGGTGCGCCCGA